>Ga0181516_10000013_pt1 | contig 194824 bp, 183 predicted proteins | sample PEATcosm2014_Bin_25_FD_121104 | JGI IMG/M metagenome (GOLD analysis project Ga0181516, IMG submission 121104) | Peatland microbial communities from MTU Mesocosm Facility, Houghton, MI, USA - PEATcosm2014_Bin01_10_metaG | ecosystem: Environmental > Terrestrial > Soil > Wetlands > Peat | place...
GGTTTTCGAGTAAGAATCCTGCACTGCATCAGGGGCACGAAGTCTGCAACTCCACAACTGCATTAGGCTTGCAAGCAGCGTTGCATCTGGAGCGCATCCGATCACGCTATACCGGCAAAGAACTGGACTTGTGTCTCGCCGACGTGCGACGTGACGGAAGGAGCAGGAGGTAGGAATGTAGCCCGATTGCAGCAGCCTTGCTGCATGGAAGATGGAGGCAGGCCCTTCGGGGGCGGACTAGAGGATCAGCCCTCAAACCGTCCGGAGCTGCCTGGGGATAAGCTCCGAGACAGTGAGCGGTCCGGGAAAAGTTGAGAAGAACTCGTTAGGTGCGTACCAGGAAGGCGAACGAACGTGAGCTGCGGATCTTCTGTCGAAAGACACCCAACCGTCATCGAAACCCGGCGGATTTGGCGGCCTGGGATAAGTCCGGCAGGAGCCTGTTTTTGGGCGGGACCGTGACCGGCAGTGCAGCGGCGCGAGCCTGGCGTAGGCTAGCTTTTCAGAATCTAAACATTCTCTCAAAAATGGGTGCCCCATCCTTCCCGCAGTCTCGCCGCGGGAAGGGTGGGAACGCACGGCTCTCGACCGTCGGGCATTGACCGGCCGGATGCCCCACCTTCGGGACCTGGGAAACCACGAAGCCCCGCCTCAACTCATTGCAGAAAATAACCTTCCCTTCCTGAATACTGGTAGAAGAAGACGGGCGGAGAACAGGCAAGATGCCGGGAAACCGCTTCAATCCGCCTTCCAACCCCAGTACCACTTAATTAATACCCCCCTCCCCCCTATATTTATTTTCAAAACCTTGCAGACAATTAACTCGACAACAGCCGGTTGCCCAGGTTGGGAAAGCCGGAGAGCCTCCCCGCGAGTCGCCACCCATAATACCTGTTGCAACGAATATCCTCCTCGCGCATCCAATCTCCTGTAAGGCAGAGGGGGTCAACCATGTCGCTTCGCCCTGTGAAGCAGATTCTTGAAACCAAACCAACCATTGAAGGAGCCGGTGTAAAGTTGCAGCGCGCCTTCGGCTTCGGCAAGACCAAAGAGTTCGATCCATTCCTGTTGCTGGACGATTTTCGCAACGACAATCCTGCCGATTACCTGGCCGGATTCCCGTGGCACCCGCACCGGGGCATCGAGACCATCACCTACGTGCTGGCCGGCGAGGTGGCGCACGGAGACAGCCTGGGCAACAAGGGCCGCATGACGGCTGGCGATGTGCAATGGATGACCGCGGGCAGCGGCATTCTGCACCAGGAGATGCCCAAAGGCGACGCCAAGGGCCGGATGCACGGTTTCCAGCTATGGGCGAACCTGCCCGCATCGCTAAAAATGACTGCCCCGCGCTACCAGGACATTCCGGCCGCGGCCATTCCGGAGGTGACGGAGGACGACGGGACCAAGGCTCGCATCATCGTAGGCGAGTTCTGGGGCAAGAAAGGGCCGGTGGAGGGAGTGGCCGCCGATCCCCACTACGTCGATATCTCGGTGCCGCCAGGCAAGCACAAGCGAATCCAGGTGGAGACCACCCGCAACGCCTTCGCATACGTCTTCGCTGGCGCGGGCACCTTCCGCGACACCTCAAACCCCAAGGCGGTGCTGACAGAGTCGGCAGTGGACCCTAATGCGCAGCCGGTCTACGACGCGAAGAACCACTCGCTGGTCCTGTTCGATCGCGGCGACGAGATAGAGGTCCAGGCCGGACCCGAGGGTATCCGCTTTCTGCTGGTTTCGGGCAAGCCGCTCGAGGAGCCGGTAGCGTGGTACGGGCCGATCGTGATGAATACGCAGGCTGAGCTGCGGCAGGCGATGAGCGAACTTCAGGACGGGACGTTCATCCACCACAGGTAACGCGAGCGGCGGCCAGGTGGAAGTGAAGAAGCTTCACACTTCCACCGGCAACTCCCCAGACAGGATGTTCACGGGCGTCAGCCCTCGCGCGCGCAGGGTGCGCAGACTCAGGGAGTCGTGCCGCTTGGCCAGGCGGCGTCCGTTCTGGTCTACCATAAGATCGCAGTGGAACCACGCCGGATCGCCGTAGCACAAGGCGCGGTTGAGCAATATCTGGCGCGCGGTGGATTTGAGCAGGTCGGCTCCGCGCACCACTTCGGTAATGCCCATCGCCGCGTCGTCGGCCACGCAGGCAAGCTGATAGCTGGGAACGCCGTCGCGCCGCCACACCACGAAATCCCCAAAGTCTTTGCCGGCTACAAAGCGCTGCGGGCCCAGGTTACCGTCCTCGAATTCGATGGCCTCACCGTCTGGAACGCAGAATCGCCAGTTGATGCCCTCCGGCGTTTCGATTTCGCGGACTACGGGGTAGCGCGGCTGGAAGACCCGATCCTGCGACCCATGGCAGTTGCTGGGCCTGCAGGTTCCGGGATAGACCGGCTCATCGTCGAGGGGCTCAAGCTCCCCGCTGCCTGGCGGGTCCGAGCTGCTCTCATGCGGCGCTGCCAGCGCGGTCTCCAGGTCTTTGCGAGAGCACCGGCAGGGGTAGATGAAGCCGCGCTCCAGCAGCTTGCGCCAGACGGCAAGATAAGACGCCCGGCGGAGGCTCTGGACATACGGCGCAAACGGGCCACCCTCGTCCGGACCCTCTTGCCAGCGAATCCCCAGCCAGCGCAGGTCTTCGATTGCCGCCTCAGCGTACGAGGCGCGGCAGCGGTCGGGGTCCAGATCTTCCATGCGCATGACGAGAGTGCCGCCCGCGTCGCGCGCCCGCTCGAAGGCCGTCCAGAAGGTGCGCGCATGACCCACATGCAAGTAACCGGTGGGCGAGGGCGCCAGGCGGCCGCGATAGTTCGACGCCGGCGATGGAGAGAGGCTGACCATTCTACGGACAAGTGTAGAACCAGAGCCGCTCCGAATAGGTTGAATCTGGTTCGGGGCTGGCAATGGGCTTGCGAGCCTGCAAAGCCAGTCTCCTTCGTTTAAGACAAAGTGATTGGGCAGATCTTAGAAAAGATCTGGAATGGTGTGAAAGGCGATACGGGTGGGCGCGGCTTTGAAGGCGGTAAGCATCGTGGCCGGAGCGAGAGTGCTCATGCCGTACTTTTTGTTCAGCTCGTCCATGGTGGCCAGCAGTCGCGTCCGGTTCAGCTCGTCCTCGGTGCCCTCAAAGAGGTTGAGCGTGTGCAGGCGGTTGGGCACCAGGCCGTTCAGGTGGACGCCGATGAAGTACGGATGCTCGAACGCGGGTCCGGCCGGGCGGCTTGCCCACAAGCGGGAGAGCGCGGCTATCAGCGTCTGGTTGTCCTGGCATTCGCTCAGCTTCAACTCACTCTTCCATCCGCGCGTGGGAGTGCCAAAGTTGCTGATGGGCACACCCTCCCCATGCGGAGCCGCGAAGCCGATGGCCAGCCCGATGTTGCTTGCCCACAAGCCGCCGGCGCGAAGGCGCATGGCCGCCTTGTGGAGCAGCTTGTGCGCCACGGCCCACGCTTTCTCCGGCGTGCGCATCTCCGGAGCCAGCACGTGCTGATGGCTGAGCGATTTCAGATGCTCCGTCTCCGACATATCGAAGTCCTCGCCCCGCAGCCAGTGCCACAGCCGCTCGCCCCACACCGAACCCCAAAGCTCGCCGGCCTGCTCGCAATTGAGAGCGAGAAGCTCTTCCATGGTGTGGATGCCTTTGTCGTTCAGCCGCTTTTCGGTGCGGACGCCGATGCCGGGCAGATCGCGCAGGGTGAGCTGGCGCAACGCTTCCGGCAGAATGTCCAGCGGAAGCGCAACCAGGCCGTCGGGCTTCTCCATATCGCTGGCCACCTTGGCCAAATAACGGTTGGTCGCGAGTCCCACTGAGCTGCGCAGCATGGGGCCAACGCGTTCCAGAATGCGCGCCTTTACGCGCCGGCCGAGTTCCAAGGCCGCAAGCAGCGGACGTTCGCGGCCCATCAGCCGGCAGGCCATCTCGTCGATCGAAAGCACCGCCGTCACCGGCAGGCAGCTTTCCACGGCCTCAACGATGCGATGGTGATAATCGACGTAAATCTCGTGGCGCGCCTCCACCAGCACGAGATCGGGGCACAGGCGCTTGGCGTCGGCCACCACGGTTCCCGTCTTGACGCCGAATGCCTTGGCCTCGTAACTGGCTGCAATGCAAACAGTTGTATCGGCCATCATGGGCACAATGGCCACCGGACGGCCGCGTAGATCAGGACGAACCTCCTGCTCCACCGAGGCAAAGTAGGAGTTCAGGTCGACGAAGAGCCAGTTCAGCGCTGAACCCGGCGATTCGCTCTGCCGCTCCCCTGAGGCAGGGGCCGAAGCCGGATTGGGACCGGTAGACATACTGAAGCCATCTTCGTCTTATATTCTCTATAAAACAAGTGGTGTCTAATAAATTTTGCCGATGCTACACTTGTTCATCGAGGATGCGTCAAACCAGATAGAGAAATACTGTACTGCGACGGGTACCTCGCTCCATAGTCCTTGATTCGCCGGGGATTGGGTTAAAGAGTATGCATACCTTAGTGCACTGGTTTGCGGTGAATGCAACTGTCCTGGCCGTCCTGGTGGCGGCGGGCGTGGCGATACTCCTTGTCTGCTGTCTGGAGTGCTCTCACTGCCCATGTCGAGACAAAGACGACATCTTCCGCGGACATGACAGTTAGTGCATTTGCGCGCCCTGACACGATCCGGGCTCGCGCTGAAGCTCGTTAGACCGGCGGCTTCAGATACTCCTCAAAGTGGGCAAGGATGCGGTTGTATAAATGCGTCCGTACGTCTGGGCCGGTAATCGAGTGCGTCTTGCGCGGATAGATTTGCAGGTCGTAGGGGAGTTGGGCCTCGATCAGCTTCTGCACATACTGGACCATATTCTCGATATGAACGTTGTCGTCGCCCGTTCCCTGCGCCAGCAGCAGACGCCCCTCCAGATTGGCGGCTGAGTTGATCACGGAGAAGTCGCGGTAACCCGAGGCGAACTCGGCGGGCTGGCTCATGTAGCGCTCGGTATAGATCGAGTCGTAGTCGCGCCAGTCGGTCACCGGCGCTACGGCGACTCCGGCGCGGAAGCGGTCGGAGTGGGAAAGCGCATAGAGCGTGAAGGTGCCGCCCCAGCTCCAGCCCCACCAGCCCAGGCGCTTCTTGTCCAGTTGCGGATATTGGGCCAGCACAGCATCCAATACGGTCAACTGGTCTTCAAACTGGACGGGCCCGAAGTTGTGCCAGGCCGCCTGGGCAAAATCGCGCCCGCGACTGCCTGTGCCACGATTGTCGGTGTGCAGCACAGCGAAGGCATGCTGGGCCAGCACCTCATCGAAGAGCATGTGGTCGTCCCACTTGTTGGCCACGGGCTGCGGCCCGGGACCACCGTACGGGTTCACAATCAACGGCACCGAAGCTGGAGTTGCGGGCCCCTCGGGCAGCAGCAGTGTGGCATAGAGCGTTGTGCCATCGTGCGCCTTAATCTCAAGCTGCTCTGGCGAGCGCAGGCGGTAGGGTTCGGTCGCGCGCGTCTGCCAAAAAATATTGCATTTGCCCGCCGCCTGGCATAGGCGCAGGGTGGGCGGATCGAGGCGCGTGGATTGCTTGTCGGCAAAGGCGCTCCCGGCGGGCGCAAACGTGGCTTCATGACGCCCCGCGCCGGCAGTCAACTGCTTGCGGTCGCCAGCAAAGCTCACCTCCCATATCTGCTGCTCCAGGGGGTTGCCCTCATTCGAGGCGTAGTCGATAAAGCTGTCTTTGTAGTCAACGCGCAGGACATCACCCACCTCAAAATCGCCCTTGGTCAGTTGCCGCTCGAGTTTCGCCGCACCCGCGACGGGATTGGCCTCGTCGTAGCTGTAGAGGTAAAGGTGGTTGTGGCCGTCTGTCCAGTTGGTCAGAACGATCTTGCCGGAGCCGACGGAGACGTCGTAGTTATCGTCGATGAATTTATCGTCGGTAAGCTGGACGGCCGGATGCGCCTGGCCGGTGGCGGCGTCTGCAAAATAGAGATCCCTGTGTTTGTGATCGCGGGTGAGCGTCTCGATCCACAAGGTCTTGCGGTCCACCCAGCCAAAGCGTGGAATGTAATCCTGGCCGGGAAGAATCGGCAGCTTGACCCACACCGTCTTGCCGCCCCCGGCGCTCACCACGCCCACGCGGACATCGGGATTGGGATCGCCGGGCTGCGGATAGCGCTGCAAATCGATCTGCGCGTGCGTGGGAATCCAATCTTCGATCGGATACTGCGGCACATCGGTTTCGTTCATCTGGAGGTAGGCCAGGCTCTTCGAGTCCGGCGACCAGAAGTAGTTGCTGCGCACATCCAGCTCCTCTTCGTAGACCCAGTCCACCTCGCCGTCGAGGATGGCCAAATGTGTGTCTCTGGGCGCTGGGGCCACGGGCATTGCAGGTGTGCCGGGCTCGCGCAGCCGCGCGACGGAGAGGCCGTGGTCGCGAATGAACGAGATCATTTCGCCGTTGGGCGAGAACTTGGGGTCGTCGCCGGAGCCAGCCCCGGAGAAGCCGATCTCCACGCCTGTGCCGTTGTGCAGATCGTAGAGCCAGAGCCGCCCGTTGGAGTCGAAGAGCAGATGCGCGGAGTCGGGCGCCCAAAGATAGCTGGCCATCTTGTAGCGGTCGCGATGGTCGCGGTCCGTTTCAGAGCCGGCAGCCCCAGCAAGCGCGGCCAGCTTGGCGCGACTCACCAGCACATGGGGCCTGGGCTGATTGGGATTCTTGCCGGAGTCATGCCCTGGGCCGAGTTCTAATTCAAGCCCTGGTTCAAGATCGATCAGTTCGCCTCCGTCCAGATAACTCAGGTGCTTTCCGTCCGGCGACCAGGTAAGCCCTTCGGGCGGGGTTCCGATCAGCGGGCCATGAGCGAAGATCGCTTCAACGGTCAGAGGTTTCGCTGGCGCCTGAGCCGCGCAAGAAAGCGCTGCGTAAGAAACAGAAACAACGGCCGAGAGCAAGAGCGCGGCTGTTCGCGTCAAAGGAGATTCCTCCGGGAGCGGAACCCAACAAGCCATTCAGGCTGCGATCTCAAAACTTGCCGGACTTCCAGCCAGAAGTGTAACTCACTTGGTTTGACAGCTTGCGCTATACGGGCGGTGGGTTGTATGGTCCGGGCTATGCATTGGGCAGCTTCGGAAGAACGCAGCAGTTTAGGACAGGCGCGGCGCAAGCAGGTGGGCCGCCAGGAACACAACGAACTCAACACGAAGGCGCGCAAGAAGACACCCCTTGCGCTGCTGGAGCGATCGATGCGCGGCCGCGTTCCGGCGCTCATCAAGCTCAAGTACGAATTGATGGCGCAGTCGCCCTTCGGCTACTTTCGCGGCGCGGTGCCGGTGATGGCCGCGGATCTGGCCGTGCTGCCCTCGACCGGCATCGTGAGCCAGCTATGCGGCGATGCGCACGTGCGCAACCTGGGCGCTTACGCCTCGCCCGACGGGCGGCTGGTCTTCGACATCAACGACTTCGACGAGACCATTCGCGGTCCTTTTGAGTGGGATCTGAAGCGCATGGCTACGTCGCTGGTGCTGGCAGGGCGGGGATCAGGCCACAAGGAGGCTTCTGCCCGCCAAGCCGCGGAGAGGTGCGTCGAGCGCTACTGCGCCCAGATGCGCGCCTTTGCCCAGATGCCAAGCCTCGAAGTGGGCCGCTATCAGGTGCACCGGCTGGGCGAGGTCGCGCCGATTCACACGGCACTGCTCAAAGCTGAGCGATCTACGCCGCAGCACACGGTGGAGCAGCTGACCGAGCCGGCCCCCGGTAAGACTGGCGCGCCACGCCGATTTAAAGAGTTGAAGCCCACGCTCTCTCGCGTCACCGGCACCCAGGCCACGGCCGTGCTGGCTTCGCTGGGGCCTTACCGCGAGATGCTGGAGCCGCAGCGGCAACATCTTTTGTCGTTCTACCGCCCCGTGGACGTGGCCTTCAAGGTGGTGGGCACAGGCTCGGTGGGCTTGCGCGACTACTGCATCTACTTTGAAGGCAATGGTCCGGCAGATCCGCTGTTCCTGCAAGTCAAGGAGGAACCGGCCTCGGCCTACACGGATTATCTGCCCGATGCGCACCCCGTGTCCCATAACGGCCAGCGCGTTGCGGAAGGGCAGAAGGCCATGCAGGTGCAGTCTGACCCATTCCTCGGCTGGACGCACATTGGCGGACGGCAATACCTGGTGCGCCAGCTCAACGATCACAAGGGTTCCATCGAGCTTGAAGATTTGGCCGGAGCCGGCCTGCAAGCCTATGGCGAGGTCTGCGGTGAGCTGCTGGCGCGCGGACATGCCCGCTCCGGCGACCCGTTGGTCATCGCCGGCTATCTGGGCAGCGGAGACGGCTTTGCCGAGGCGCTGGCCAAATTTGGCTCCGCATACGCCGATCAGACAGAAAAAGACTGGGAGACTCTGTGCCGCTCCCGCAAGTCTCCGGCGAAAGCGAAGGCCAAGAAGGGGACGTAGGAGAGCCGCATGAATCGCCGCACGTTTACCCAAGCCCTGGCCACGGCTGCCTTGAGCGCCGCTGTGCCCCCGCTAAAGGCTGCGCCCGCAAGCGGTGCGCAATCGTCCCATGCAGCGGCCCCGCCGTTTTCGCCGTCCGTGATGCTGTGGACTGTGTTCACCGACCTGCCCTTCGAGGAGCGGCTGGCCAAGGTGGCCGAGGCGGGCTATAGCAACGTCGAACTGGTGGGTGAATACAGCAAGTGGTCCGCTGACGACTTTGACCGCGCCAACGCCGCGCGCAAGCGGCTCGGCATTCAGTTTGACGCAACCGCTGGCCTGGCTCACGGCATTGGCGACCCTGCAAGCCGCGAGGCGCTGCTGGCCGAGCTGAGTCAGGCGCTCACACCCATGGAAACCCTCGGTTGCCCAGCGATAATTCTGCTCTCCGGCAATGTGGTTCCGGGGCTCACGCGCTGGGCGCAGCACCGCAGCTGTGTAGAGACGCTCAAGCGAGCCGCGGATCTGGTGGAGGGCCGCACGATCAACGGCCATCCGGTGCGGCTGCTGCTGGAGTGCATCGACCCCGAGGAGAATCCGAAGTACTTTCTCACCTCCGCCGCCGAAGCCATCGAGATCGTACGCCAGGTGAATCATCCCCAGGTGCAGTTTCTCTACGACATCTTTCACGAGCAGATCGCCGAGGGCAACCTGATTGAGAAGCTCGACAAGCACCTCGATGTCATCGGCCTCATCCATGTAGCCGACGTACCCGGCCGCCACGAGCCCGGCACCGGCGAGATCAACTACACGAATATCTATCGCAAGCTGGCGCAGTTGAACTATCGTCACAACGTAGCCATGGAATTCCATCCCACCGGCGACCCGGTAGCAACTTTGCGGGCCGCAAAGGCCCTGGCCCTCAGCGCTGGCGCGGTCTAGCGCCGGTAAATATCCTAGGCTGGGTGCGCCTCCCATAAGCGCTAAGATAAGTGGCTTAGTTTGATGGCGGGCATCGAAAATCGGCGAGTGGTAGTCAATTCCTCGACGATTACTTCCGAATAGGTAACTATGCAACCGCAACCCGGAAACTGACGAGGAACTGCAATTTCGAAGCATGAGGATTGAAGGCAATCATGATGAAGCTATCCGAGCGGCTGACCGTTCCCTGCATCCACCCACTGCGCGCCACATGCCTCGCAATGCCAGACCGCCTCTCGCGGCGGCACTGGAATCGACAGGATGTAGAGCGCCACAAGTGAGAGCCCGCGCTCTGTCCCGCCGCCCAGTGTAATCTCAGCCGATCCACACTTTGGGCAGGTTGGCTGTACGTAGGCTTCCTCTTGGCCATACGTGATTGTCCCTGGAACTCCCGCCTCCAGAATCTCCCGTGCATCCTTTTCGTCGTGCTCGTCGACCTGCAATCGCATACCACCCAGCAGATTGGAGTAGAACCAATCCATACGCACGAGATTCTCATCTGCGATCCAGGCTGGAATACCCGCCGTTTCCAGCAGCGAACGTCCCGCGTATACCTCCGCCAGATCCCGATAACGCCGCACCGTCACCAGGCGACGGAACTCCCATTCCTCCGGCTCTTCCACCAGCGGTGGTTCAAGCCCGCGTCGCGCAAATTCCGCACGCAACGCCACCTGCGCAATTTCCAGCAGGCCATCGTAGGAGCGAGCCAGTTCCATCAGTTCCGTCTCACTCATTTGTGCGTACTGCGCCGCCAGATCTTTGGAACTGGGTGTCATGGACTGAAATCTTAACAGGAATCGGGAACGCGGCAGTCCGAGTAGCCGAATTACCACCCAGAACAGTCTTTACCCATTGCTTTTGAGTTATTGGTGTATCACCGGCAATCCGGAAGCAATTTTCTGTAGCGCTTATGGGTACCCCAACCTTGCCGCCTCTCTGTTTTTGCGGACAGGGTGGGATTCAGCGCTGCACTCGAATCACGCCAAATCATCGCCGCCGGTAAACGTCGTAAGCTTTCAACCGGGCGCAGGGTCTGAAATCGGCGAGCAGAGCTTTCATCAATGCTTCGCGCTCTGGGGTTGGGTCCTCTTTGGTCTGCAAGTCGCGCTTCACAATCAGCCAGCGGATGTTGCGGGAGCGCACCAGCGAGACGATCTCAGCGGGCGAATAGGGGTCGATGGTCGGATCGAAGAACGGCACCGGAAAACGTGGCGCGCGGCCATTGGCAAAGTAGAACGGTTCCTCGCCAGGAACAAGAACAATCCCATCATCCAACGGGATGTTGGCCTGGGAGTAGCGCAGAAGTTCGTCGATCGCTGGCAGGTACGGCCCCGGTGTGGACAGGCCGGCAAGCTGGGGAAAGGCCGAATGCACAGGCGGCCCGTCGGGAAAGTCCGCGTACGCGAGCCGCTCCTCGCTAGCCGCGTAGAACCCGCCGCACACCAGCAGCGTGACAGAGATGAGCGCTGCGAGCGCGGGCACAAACCAGGTCGATGGGGCGCGCGCCGCGAACCCCTCAAGGAACGCGAGCATCTCTGCCACGAGCAGCACGAGCAACGGCCAGATGCCGTAGGTGGAACCCCAAAGCTGCTGCGACATGAACGTGCCGTGGATGGCGGCGAGGAGAACCAGTGGCAGCAGCGCGCGCAAAGAGGACGTGCCGCGCAGGCGGAAGAGATTCGCGATCGCCATTGCCGCGGCGAGAACCAGCAGCAGCGGCCAGAGCGCCAGCAGGCTGTCGCCGCGCTCGTCGGCGTCGTCGTAGAGGAACAACGAGGCGAGCGTGAAGAGCAACGGCGCGGCCATCAGGGCGAAGGCCACGATGCGCGTCAAAGGGAGTTTCGATCCCACCCTTTGCGCGATGAAGCTGCGCAAAGGATGGGGCACCCACAAAAATCGGGGGAATTTGGATCCCATCCACAAAAGCACCAGGGCGGCCGCGATGCACGGCAGCGTACCCAGCAGCGAGGGATCGCGATAGACGCCAAGCATGAGGCTGAATCCAGGCAAGCGCCGCTGCCCGGCATACTCGATCGTCCAGTGAAGGTAGTTGCCGATGCCCGCCGTCCAATGCAGCGCAAGCACGGCTGTCGCGAGCGCGAGGCACGCGCCGGCCAGAACGGAGAACAGGGTGGGTGTGCTGGGCGCGGCAGGCGAGTTTTGCCGGCGTCCGTTTAGCGCGAGCGACAGCAGAACGACGCCGAGGGCCACCAGCAAGAACGGGAGGCCCATGTTTTGTTTGAAGAAAAGCGGCACGCAAAGCGCTGCTCCCGTGGCAAAGCCGAACATAGAACTCGTTCTTGCATCGAGCCGCAGCAGCATCCAAAACGCAACCAGAATCCAGAACCCGCAATCGCAGTCGTACTCGGGATTGGGCACGATGCAGTAAATGCCCAGAACCGTGAGCGGCGCGGCGGCGAGCAGCGCGACAGGCCATGCTGCCGCCACGCGCCCGCGCAGCGAGCCGAGCGCGATCCTGAATGCCAGCACCGAGCCCAGCCCGCCGATCGAGGCGACGTAGAGCACGTGGTGAAAAAAGACGCGCCCGGTGAGACGGATAATCGCGGCCTGCGTGAGAAACGTGAGCGGCGCGTGGGCCAGAGGAAAGTCGCGGTATGGCATCTGGCCGAGAGCGATGCCCGCCGCGGTGTTGAGAATGTAGCTTAGATCGAACAGGACTGCGACGTGCGCGTTCTGCCAAAGAACGACGGCCGCGGTGGCCAGAAATAGTCCGGCGGCCGCGATCCAATCGCGCAGGCGCCAGTGGAGGGTGCGCGAAGGCTGATGTGTGCTATGCACCATGAGTCTGGTTTTTCACTACGAATAGATTACGCGGCGAGCGAATGGCCCGTCTCCCGGTTTGTCGATGGGTGTTAGAATCGGTCGCAGGATTCCAGACAAGTGATTGGGAGGGATGCGATGCGAATCGGAAAGCTGTTGCTCATACCTCTTTTGCTCTCGGGTCTCTGTCTTGTCTCCTGCAATCAAAGTAATTACCAGCCACGTTCAGCCCTTAACGGTAACTGGCATATTGCTGGGCTGCAGGGGGCAATGCCAGGTCAAACATTGCAATCTCCTTTACTAACCTTCGCCATGGGAGTGAACGGAAACACGGTCTACGCGAAAGGCAACATTGGCGTAAATTGTTCGGGTGGTAGCGTTGGGATGGGTGGGGGGCTTTCGCTGACGGGGCAAATTGCCTCGGATGGGACATTCCTGCTGACGAACGCTGCGGAGCCGCTCGACAGTATTCAGGTGGCGATTCAGGGAAAGGTCCCGGCTGAGGGCTCAACAACATGGGCAGGAAGCTTCACCGTCACCAATGCGCTTACGGAGACAAGTTGCAACGTAAATGTGACCAGCAATTTTGTCGCAACACCCTATTCTCCGCTGAATGGAACCTATGCCGGGACGATTACCGGCCCGAAGTTTGGTTCGGGCATAACGGTTACCACCCAAATCACTCAGGAAGCGTTCACTTCTGCTGCTGTCGGCCCTCTTTCGGTTCCATCCTTTTTCACCCCGCTGAGTGCGACAATGACAGTAAAGGGCTCCCCTAGCCTGACCTCAGGAACAACAACCGCTAGTCAAGTCCCGGCGTGGTCGAGTTCAATCACAGGGGATGCTTTTTTGCTGACCTTTCTGATGAACGATGGCTCAACGCTGGTTCTTTCGGGATGGTTTACCGATTCCAGCGAATCAACGCTTCAAGTCATGGTGATGACCGGTTTCGGCAGCACTGGCTCCGGCGGCGCAAGTGACATCTGCACACTCATCCGACAGTAGGCTTTCCGATCGTTCGAAGTCAGGTGCGATCCCCCAGTCGGATTCCGCTGATTTGAGGGACGCCCATTGGGCTGCGCTCTACAATGAATCGGTATGCCTACCGCCGTCCGTTCGCACGCAAAGATCAACCTCGGCCTTCACATCGGAGCGCCGCGCTCCGATGGTTTTCATGGGCTGGCGACGGTCTACCAAACGCTCGAACTCCACGACGTGGTCACGGTGACGGCCCGGCCGGCGGCCATGGCCTCGGTGAGGGTGAGTTCGAATGACAGCCGCGTGCCCATCGACGGCCGAAATACGGCATGGAAGATGGTTGAGCTGGCGCTCGGGGCATTTGGTCTTTCGGCCGAGGTAGAGATCGATATTGAGAAGCGGCTGCCGGTGCAGGGTGGGCTGGGCGCCGGGTCGGCCAATGCCGTGGCGGCGCTGGTGGGGCTGGAAGCGGAGCTAGGGGTTTCCATTCGCGGCTGGCTGACGCGGCGGCTGCAAATAGCCGCTCAGGTGGGCTCCGACGTGCCTCTATTTCTGATCGGCGGCACGGTGCTGGGGCTGGACCGGGGGCAGGAAGTCTATCCCTTGCCGGACATCGAGCCGGTCTGGTGCGTCGTCGTGACGCCCGAAGTGGGGGTTTCGACGCCGCAGGCTTTTCGGGACTGGGATGCGCTTTGCGCCGGCGAGGGTTTGACCCAGGAGGCCAGTACGGCTAAACTAAATGAGTTGAGCCGCGCCTATGCCAGCGCCTTTTCGGGAGGGATCCTGATGGGTGGGCAGGGAGTTGGCTCCTCCGGTGTCCTCCCAAATGGGGAGGGCCTGGCCGGACCACAAGAGTCCGCGCTTGTCCGCACCGGGATCAGTAGCTGGATCCAGAACGACTTTGAACGCGTCGTCTTTCCCCAGCATCCTTCCCTTGCAGAGATCAAGCGCATTCTTGCGGCCTCGGGCACACCGGAGGCAGCCCTCCATGCCTCGCTGTCCGGGTCCGGTTCGGCACTCTACGGGTTGTACCTGACCCAAGGAGATGCGGAAGCGGCGCAAGACCGGCTGAAGAACGAGTTCAACGAGGCAGAAGTGCGGAGCAGCTTGACCCGTACCCTGCCGCGCTCGGCCTACTGGCGCGCAATGCTTTCGCGAAAGGCAAGTTGACAGGCAACCGCACTGCGAGAGAGACTCGCGTTCGGCTGCACAGTTGGGCGATCGTCTAATGGTAGGACAGTGCCCTTTGGAGGCACTTGTCCAGGTTCGAATCCTGGTCGCCCAGCCAAGTTCTTCAAAATGCAGAACCCGGGAAGCAGCCAAAGCCAACCAGCTTGGAGGTGCACGGAGATGGAAGCGGAAACATTGACGGTGACGTTAGAAGACACGCATCAGGACGGGCAGGCCGCCGCTAAAGAGGCCGCGCAGTTTGCAGCCGCGGAGGCCGCCGCCAAGGCGAGGGAGACCAAGGTGGCTCCCGAGCGCAAGCGGACCCGCAACCTGAGCGAAGACAAGCGGTTCAAGCTCTTCAGCGGCACAGCCAACAGGCCCCTGACCGAGGAGATTGGCACCCACATCGGCGTAAAGGTGGGCGAGTCCAAGATCCAGCGGTTTGCCGACGGCGAAGTCTACTTCCAACTGCTTGAGAACGTGCGCGGCGTGGATGTGTTTGTGGTGCAGCCTACCTGCTATCCGGTCGACCAGCACCTGGTGGAGTTATTGGTGATGATTGACGCGCTCAAACGGGCCTCGGCGGCCAGGATCACGGTGGTGGTGCCCTACTACGGCTACGCCCGCCAGGACCGCAAAGACCGCCCCCGCGTGGCCATCAGCGCCAAGCTTGTTGCCGACTTGCTGACCACCGCCGGCGCCAACCGCGCCCTTTTCGTGGACCTGCACGCGGCCCAGATTCAGGGCTTCTTCAACATACCGGTTGATCACCTCTTCGCCAGCCCGGTGCTGGTGAGCTACTTCCGCGAACTCAAGCTGCCCAATCTGACCGTAGTTTCGCCGGACGCCGGCGGCGTGGAGCGTGCACGATTCTTTGCGCAGAAGGTTGGGGCGCCGATGGCCATCGTGGACAAGCGCCGCACGGACATGAACGTCACCGAGGTGATGAACGTGATCGGCGACGTGACGGGCAAGAACTGCCTCATCATCGACGACATCATCGATACGGCCGGCACTCTGGTGAAGACCGTCGACGCACTTTATGCCTCGGGCGCAACGGCCGTATATGCCTGCGCCAGCCACGCCGTGCTCTCGGGCCCGGCCATCGACCGTATCGCCAACTCGCGCCTGGAGCAATTGGTTGTGACCAACACCATTCCGCTGCGCGAGGCGGCACAGAAGTTGCCCAAGATCAAGGTGCTCTCCATTGCCGGCCTGCTGGGCGCGGCCATTGAGAGCATCCACATGGAGACCAGCGTGAGTACGCTGTTCTCCTGAGAGATCAGAGATCAGGGGTCAGAGATCAAGGCACCGATCTTTGCTCGGAACTATCACACGCAGCCAGCAGGCAGGGGCTTTATCGGAGGTCAGGAAGCGGTTTTTCTGATCTCTGACCCCTGATCTCTGGCCCAACAAAGGGAGCGGAATCCGAACCGGCCCGTGCCCGATATCAGGAAACGAGAGAGCAAATGCCAGAAGTTGTAATAGCCAAGCCCCGTGAGGGCAAGTTCAACAAGAACGCCGCTCGCCGCGTGCGCGTAGCGGGCAAGATTCCTGCCGTACTGTATGGTTCAGGGCACGATCCGGTGGCCATCGAAGTGGATCCCAAGCAGATTTCCCGGATACTTTTTTCAGAGACCGGCCACAACACGATCTTTGACGTCGAAGTTGCCGGTCAGGCTGAGGCCAAGGCCATGATCGTCGACTGGCAGCGCGAGCCGATCAATGACCAGTTGATCCACATCGACCTGAAACGCATTGCACTGGACAAGACCCTCCGCGTCAAGGTGCGCGTCAAGCTCGTTGGAATACCGGCGGGCGTCAAGACTTCGGGCGGCATTCTCGATCAAGTGTTACGCGAGGTCGAGATCGAGTGCCTGCCTGCTGACATTCCGGCCAGCATTGCCGTGGACGTGAGCAATCTGGCCCTCTACCAGGCATTGCGGGTCAGCGACTTGCCTCACTCGGACGCCATTAAGTATCACAACGCTGAGGATGCGACCGTGGCCCATGTGGTCTCAATCCGCGAAGAAGCGCCCACCGCGGCCGAAGCCGAAGTGGCAGCCGCCGCAGCCGCTGCTGCCACAGCAGCCGAGCCCGAAGTGGCCAAGAAGGGCAAGCCGGAAGACGCAGCCAAAGCTGCCGATGCCGGAGCCAAGAAGCCCGCGGCGAAGAAGTAAGCCTTGGGCGACGAGAAAGAGTCCGGCGGCCAGCGCAACCCGTTTTTGGTTGTCGGGCTGGGCAACCCCGGGCAAGAGTATCTGTGGACCCCGCATAACGCGGGGTTCATGGCCATCGACCGCATCGCCCAGCAAGAGGGAGTTGTGGTGCAGAACCGGCGCTGCCGGGCCGTTACCGCAACCTGCCGCATGGCGGGGCGCGAGGTGGTCCTGGCCAAGCCGGAGACCTTTATGAACCTGAGCGGGCTGGCAGTGGCCGCTCTGGTTAGGGAGTTTGAGGCGGACCCAACCCAGGATCTGCTCGTGATTCACGACGAGCTGGATCTGACGCTGGGGACCTTCAAGATCAGGGAACGCGGTTCGCCGGCGGGGCACAACGGAGCCCGCAGCGTGACCGGTGCCCTGGGAAGCCAGGAGTGGCTGCGCCTCCGCATCGGAGTAGGGCTTGATCTACCTCCCGAGGCAGTTGCGGCAGGGGGCAGACGGCCGGGCAGGGATTATCTGCTCTCGCCGGTGCGCAAGGCGGATTTGGCGGTTTTGGATGAGGTGTTGGACCGGACGGCAATGGCTGTGCGGCGCATCCTCTCAGATGGACCGGCAGCCGCGATGAACGAGTTCAACCGGAAAGACAGGGATTAGGGAACAGGGAACAGGATGAGTGACCGGGCCAGGGGCTACGAAATTTAGACCGGGAACTTTACCTGGGAACTGTTAGCTGGAGCCGAAGCTCCCGCGGAAAAGGAATTTGAGATGGCTCGTGTGTATGAGGTTATGTTCATTGTTCGGCCCGACGTGGCCGAAGAAGATGCAGACAAGCTGATCGCCGGCTTTTCCGCCACCGTTACAGGCGGCGGCGGGACGATCAAGACTGTCGAAAAGATGGGGCGGCGCAAGCTCGCCTACACGGTGCGCAAGTTCAACGACGGCAACTACGTTCTGATGACCATTGAGGCCGACGGCCCTGTGGTTCTGGAACTGGAGCGCCGCTTGCGCGTCACCGAGCCGGTGATCAAGTTCATCACCGTGCGCATCGACGAGGAAGAGAAGCGTCTGGCCAAGGTCAAGGCTCTGCGCGGCGTCCGCCGGAGTGCGGCGCCGGCTTATGTGGCTCCGGCCGCTCCAGCGCATGCGGCTCCCGTCCCAGCTGCCGTTGCTACTCCCGTCCCGCCGGTCGCCGTGCAAGCCGCCGAGCCGGTTCAGGCCGCAGTCTAGCCCAATAGTCCCGAATTGCCGAGGCGGGTTCACCTTTACGGGTGACCGGTTCCGGCCCGAACCAGTGTCAGAGTTCCGGAGCGCCGAAAAGGCGCTGGCCAGGATCCGAGAGAGTGAAGAGGAAACAAGATGGCTGATGAAACCCAAGGAAAGGCGCCCGAGACGGGCGCAGCAGCACCCCAAGGCGCATCCGGATCGGATTCCGGCAGTGGCTCCAGTTTCGGTTCAGGCCCAGGTTCGGGCTCGGGCCCGAGTTCCGGTTCAGGGCATCGCCCCGGCGGCCGGCCCGCAGGTGGACCCGGCGGCTCCCGCCCCTCCGGTGGACCCGGCGGACGCGGAAAGTTCTTCCGCCGCAAGAAGGTCTGCAAGTTCTGCACCGAGAAAATCGACGCGATTCCATACCGCGATGTTCGCCTGTTGCAAGGGTTTGTGGCTGAGCGCGGCAAGATCGTACCCCGGCGTCTCACCGGCGTTTGCACCACGCACCAGCGCCGCCTGACCCGCGCCATCAAGCAGGCCCGGAACATCGCCCTGCTGCCGTTTGCCACACGGCACTAAACCTTTGGCTCCGGCTGCCGCTATTGCCTGTTTGCCTGTCCCGGTTCGCACTCCCCTGAGGTGAGCGCGACCTGGATCGAACGAATGCAGGCAGGCGACTTTGCACCGGACGCCGATCGAGAGTCCTGCGCGGCGCAGCCAACTGCTGACGCCGCTGTCGAAAGGGCAAGACCGCTCACGGCGGCGCAGCCCGCATCACTGGAGAGTTTCCCATGGAAGTCATTCTGAAGGAAGACGTAGCCAATCTTGGCCAGCACGGAGACGTGGTGAAGGTCGCAGACGGTTACGGCCGCAACTTCCTGCTGCCGCGCAAGCTGGCAATGCAGGCTACTCAGGCCAACAAGGCCGTCATTGAACAAATGAAATCCGCCGCCGTCCGCCGCTCTGCCACCGAGAAGGCTCAGGCCGAGGCGCTGGTCGCCAAGCTCGAACCGGTTGTGCTCAGCTTCACCCGCAAGTCGGGCGAGGCCGGCCACCTCTTCGGCTCGGTCACCTCGGGCGATATCGCAGCCGAGCTTGCCACCTTGGGCTTCGAGATCGATCGCCGCAAGATCCAGCTGGCGGAGCCGTTCAAGAGCCTGGGCGACTTCACCGTGGCCATCAAGCTCTATCGCGAAGTGACCGCGCACATCGGCGTCAAGGTTCTGGCAGAAGCCACAACCGAAGCTCCGGTAGCCGAGCCAGCCTCGGAAACACCCGCAGCGGAGTAGCTTCTAAACCATCCGCGCCGCCTCCCGGTTCGCCGGGGGGCGGCGAGCGTGTTTAATAAGCGCTTACCGGCCTCTCGCCTTTTCCTCCGGTCGAATGCGATCCCGCCAACATGGGCACAGATGCCTAATCCACCATCGCCAGCGGCTGGCTGCGGTCCGTTCGCAGCGTGGGCACGGCGGCTAGCAGGCTCTTGGTATAGGGATGCGCCGGTTTTGTGAGTAGCTGCCTGCAAGGCCCTGTTTCCACCACTTGTCCGGCGCGCATCACCGCGACGCGGCTGGCCATCTGACCAACCACGGCCAGATCGTGCGAGATGAAGAGCATGGCCAGCCCATGCTGCCGTTGCAAATCCTTGAGCAGCTCCAGCACCTGTGCCTGCACCGTTACGTCCAAGGCCGTCGTGGGCTCGTCGGCAATCAGCAGCCGCGGCCGGTTGATGAGCGCCATGGCGATGAGAATGCGCTGCCGCTGCCCGCCCGAAAACTGGTGCGGGTAGTCGCCATAGCGCCGCGCCGCTTCGGGAATCGCGACTGCCTCCAGAGCAGCAATGGCTTTTCGCTTGGCCTCGCGTCCCGTCCATGTGGGGAAATGCGCTTCTGCGCCCTCGGCTACCTGGCGGCCAATCGTCATTGCAGGATTCAGCGCCGTCATCGGCTCCTGAAAGATCATGGCGATCTCGCGGCCGCGCAACTGGCGCAAATCGCTTTCCGGCAGCCGCAGCAGGTCGGCGCCGTGGGCGCTTTTATCTTCCGCAGCTTCGCCGCAACTATCAGCGTCACTGCGCCGCCACAGAATCTGCCCAGCAACCTGGGCCGCCGGACCCAGCAGTCCCAGGATTGCCAGTGCCGTGACGCTCTTGCCCGATCCCGATTCGCCCACCAGCCCCAGCACTTCGCCCTCGGCAAGTTGGATGCTTATGCCGCGCACCGCCTCCGCCGCGCCGAAGCGAATCTGCAAGTCGCGAATGTCGAGAAGCGCTCCCATGAAGCCATCGTAGTGCATCGGCTTCCCAGCCGCGGCGAGGCCATTAAATCGGGCTCATAGTCTTCATATAATTGGAAGTGAGGGCGGTCACATTCCCTTGTTCCCATGCAACACTAGACTCTGAGTTGCCTCCAGGCTTCCAGGAGCGTCATGCACCCATACCCCGCTGTCGATCCAATTCCTTTGCCGGCTCCGATATGGCTGTTCAAGCTGCTGCATATCGTTACCTTATCGCTGCACTTTGTCGCCGTGGAAATGCTGCTGGGCGGACTGCTGCTTGCGGTTTTACTCAGTCTCTTCCGCAGCTCACCGGCCTCGCTGGTGACCGCGCGGGCGCTGGCTCGCCGTCTTACCATCGTCATGACGTTTGTCATCAACCTGGCCGTGCCGCCGCTGCTGTTTGTCCAGGTGCTCTATGGCCGTGCGATTTATACCAGCAGCGTGCTGATCGGTATCTACTGGATCTCGATTATCGGCCTTCTGATGCTGACGTATTGGCTGCTCTACCGGTTCTCGGCCCGGCTTGAGGCAGGCAAGCCGGCTTGGTGGGTGGGCCTGAGCGCGTGGCTGCTGGCGGGCTCCATTGCCCGGTTGCTGTCAACCAATATGACGCTCATGCTGCGCCCCGAGGTCTGGCGCGATATGTACTCCGCTTCGGCCGCGGGCGCTTACCTGCCGACGGGCGATCCCACTCTGGAGCCGCGCTGGCTGCTGATGATGGCCGGCGGGATGTTTGTCGGGGGGCTTTGGATGATCTATCTCTCCTGCCGTTCGACCTTCACTGCCGATGAGAAGCGGTTCCTGGCAAAAATTGGCGGCGGGGTAGCCGGTGGCTTCGGGATTGTCTATCTATGCGCAGGGTTGTGGGCGAACAGCGTGCAACCCGCGGTTGTTCATGCAGGCTTTGCCGGTCAATCGGCTTACCCCTTCTACAAATACTTCGGCTTGGCCGGTTACGGCTGGCTGGCTCTGGTTGCGGTTGCCGTGCTTCTGAGCATAATCGCCAGCTTTGGCAAGGTCACAGCCACCTGGCTGGGGTGGGTTGTTGCGCTTGTCGTGGTGCTGATGGAGCTGACGTTCACCGTCTATCGCGACGGAGTGCGCGACGTGACCCTCCTCAGCAAGGGCTACGACGTGTGGGACCGGGTTGTGGTGACCAACTGGAGCGTCGTGGGACTCTTTCTGGTCCTGTTTGTTGCAGGCCTGGGCGTGATTGGCTGGCTCGTGTCCGTGGTGGCGCGCGCACAGAAAACTATGGAGGGCGCGGTTTAACCATGAGCGACCTGACAAATACCCCCAACATTATTCCTGAACCCCTGGAGCCCGGCGAAGTTTTGACGCGCCGGTTCTTCCTGGGCGCTGCCGGTTTTGCAGGTGTTCTTTACGCCGCCGCCCTTGCCTATCCCATCTACCGCTATCTAGCTTCGCCGGAAGAGATGGCGCTCTCTGCTACCGCCGTCACCGAGGTCACCCTCAAGGACGCGCAGAAGCTGCCTCTAGGCTCAGTGCTCATGTTCAAGTTTGGCACGGCGCCGGCCATGCTGATTCATCACGCCGATGGCCGCTGGGTTGCATTGACGGCTGTCTGCACGCATCTGGGCTGCACGGTGCAATACGAGCCAGCGCCGGCCGACCGCATTCACTGCGCCTGCCACGGCGGTGTCTACAACGCTTACACCGGCGCCAACGTCAGTGGCCCGCCGCCCAAGCCGCTCAAGCTCTTCAAGGTGACTCCGGGGGACACCGGCGTGGAAGTTTCGCGCACTTAGGCATTCCGCAACACAGAGCATTTCAGTTTTCGCAAACAAAGGAGCAATTTCATGGGAATCCTCGATCTCTTCAGCCTCAAGGGCAAGAACGCATTGGTCACGGGCTCCGGCCAGGGTCTCGGCGCAGGCATGGCCATCGCGTTTGCCCAGGCTGGCGCGAATGTCACTCTGCATAACTACGACAAAGTACTGGACTCGACGATCGAGGAGGTCGAGAAGACCGGCGTCAAGTACATCTGCCGGTCGGGCGATGTCTGCGACAAGGCGATCGGCCGCATGTTGGTCGACGATACGGTTTCAACTTTCGGCTCCATCGATATTCTGGTCAACAACGCAGGCACCATTCGCCGCGCCCCCGCCGCCGAGCACTCTGAAGAGTTCTGGAACACGGTCATCAACACCAACCTCAACTCCGTGTGGTTCCTCAGCCAGTACGCGGGCAGATTGATGCTGGCGCAAGGCCACGGCAAGATCATCAACACCGCGTCGTTGCTGGCATTCCAGGGCGGCATTCTTGTGCCCGGCTATGCCGCGGCCAAGGGCGCGGTTGCGCAACTGACCAAGGCGCTTGCCAATGAATGGGCGGATAAGGGCATCAATGTGAACGCGATTGCTCCCGGCTACATGGCGACCGACAATACCACGGCTCTGCGGGCGGACGCGGCGCGCTCCGCCGCCATTCTGTCCCGGATTCCCGCCGGGAGATGGGGCTTACCTTCAGACCTGGCCGGCGCGGCGGTCTTTCTTGCCTCCGACGCAGGCAGCTATGTGCATGGCCACATCCTGGTGGTGGATGGCGGATGGCTCTGCCGATGAGTCAACGCCTTGCATAGCCGGAACAGGAACGAGCGATACCAAAGGATAGAAGCATGACTTCAAAGAGCATCGCAAGCTGCGTTTACGATTGGGTGGATGAGCGGCTGGGCCTCAGCGAACTGGCCGCCTTCGCGCGCCACAAGACCGTTCCCGTCCACTCCCAATCCTTCTGGTATTACTGGGGCGGCATCTCGCTGTTCCTCTTCATGGTTCAGTGCTTCACCGGCGTGCTCTTGCTGGTCTACTTCCGGCCCGGAGCCGAGGCCTACGAGTCGGTCCGGCAGATCACCTTCGTGATGCACTTCGGCTGGCTGATCCGTTCGGCGCATGCGTGGTCCGCCAATCTGATGATCTTCTCCATCCTGGTGCACATGTTCTCCGTGTACTTCATGAAGGCCTACCGCAAGCCGCGCGAGTTTGGATGGCTCAGCGGCATGGCCCTGCTGGGCATCGCTTCGGTCTTCGGATTCTCAGGCTACCTGCTGCCCATGGATGAGCTCAGCTACTTTGCCACCAAGGTCGGCCTGGAGATTCCCGCAGCAATTCCGTGGCTCGGTCCGGCAGTGGCGAATATGCTACGCGGCGGCCCAGAGGTCGGCGAGTTTACGGTGCAGCGCTTCTTTGCCCTGCACGTTGTCGTGCTGCCCGCCCTATTCCTGCCGCTGCTCGGCTTTCACCTCTGGCTGGTGCAGCGCCACGGCAACGCCGCGCCGCCATCCATTGAAGCGCTGCCCGCCTCCGAGCGGAAGAGCATGCCCTTCATGCCCAACTTCTTGCGCAAAGATCTGGCCATGTGGCTCATCTCCCTCAACATTCTTGCGCTGCTGGCTTCGGTCTTTCCCTGGGCGCTGGGTAAGCCATTCGATCCGCTGGCGCCAGCGCCCCCCGGCATTCATCCCGAGTGGTACTTTATGAGCCCCTTTGAGATGCTCAAGCTGCTTGGTAATGTTCTTCCTGGCGAATCCGGCGAGATTGCAGGAATTCTTCTCTTTACCCTCGGTATCGGGCTTTGGGTTCTGATTCCCTTCTACGACATCAGCAAGGAATCCGGTCAGCGCGCCCGCGCCGCGCACTACTTCGGCCTGCTTGCGGTATTCGCGCTGCTGGCAACCACCGTCATCGGCTATTGGACGATCCGGTAAAGCGGTGGACAGTGGACAGTGAACAGTGGACAGTGGACGGTGCATAGTGAGTAATGCGGTGGCCAGCCCGAGAATTCAGTCCTTTCGTGATCTAAAGGTCTGGCAAAAGTCAATGGACCTGACTGTCGCTGTCTATCGCATCACGCAGAGCTTTCCGCGCGAAGAAGCGTTTGGGCTCACGAGTCAGATGCGACGGTCTGCCGTTTCGATCCCAAGCAACATCGCCGAAGGGCAAGGAAAGTTGAACACGCGTGAGTTCCGGCAGTTTCACGGTGTCGCGCGTGGATCAAATTGTGAATAGCACACGCAATTGGAAATCGCCCGGAGACTTGGGCTGGGAAACTCGCAACTCCTCAACGATGCCGAGAGCCTGTCACATGAAATCGGCAAGATGATCTTTGCAATTTTAGGAAAGCTGAGGACATGAGCAGACAGCCACGGTTTGCTGTCCACTGTTGACTGTTCACTGTCCACTGTTCACTGGAGTAACCATGAACTATCCATTTTGGGACATTCCCTATCTCGGCTCGGGCTGGGTGATCGGCATGATCGCCATCTTCCACGTCATGATCTCGCAGTTTGCCGTGGGCGGCGGATTGTATCTCCCCCTGGCCGAACGCAAGGCCCAGCGCATGACCGACCCAGCTATGCAATCCGCATGGCTGGCGCAGCTTGTTACCTATTCGAAGTTCTTCCTCATCCTCACGGGGGTCTTCGGCACCATCTCCGGCGTGGGCATCTGGTTTGCTATCGGGCTGACGCACCCCGAGGCTACCAGCACGCTGATTCATAACTTCGTCTTCGGCTGGGCCATCGAGTGGGTCTTCTTCCTCGTCGAGCTCGCCACCGCGGCAGTCTATTACTACACCTGGAACAAGATCGATCCCAAGCTGCACCTCACCGTAGGCTGGGTTTATGCCGGCGCATCGGCCTGCACCCTCATCATCATCAACGGCATTCTCTCCTTCATGCTTACGCCCGGAGATACCTGGATCGCCGTCGCCGGCACCGGCCAAGAGGCCAGCAAGTTCTGGAATGCCTTCTTTAACCCCACTTACTGGCCCAGCCTTTTTCTGCGCACCTGTGTCTGCGCATCGCTGGCCGGCGTTTGGGCGCTCATCAGCTCCAGCCGCATCGACGGCGACACGCATCCCGCTCTCAAGTCCTCGCTCGTCAAATGGAGTGTCAGGTGGCTGGTGCCTTCGTTTGTAGCCATGCCCTTCTTGATGATCTGGTATTACATGATGGTCCCGGCGTCGCAGCAGGCTTTGCTGACCCTGGGCATCGACACCATCAATGCGGGAACTTTCTCCGCGGTCACCCGCATGGCTCTGGTCATCATCGTCACCTCGGCCACCATTGTCGGGGTTGCCTATTATCTGGCCTATCGCAATCCAGTGGACTTCAATCTCTCTCACGCCATCGCCGTGCTGCTGCTGGCGCTCATGGCCACCGGCGCAGGCGAGTACTCGCGCGAGATGCTGCGCAAGCCCTACGTCATTGGCCGCTGGATGTACTCGAATGGCGTCCGCGTCCCCTACGTCAGCCGCATCAACGCCGAGGGCTATCTCGTTCACTCCAACTGGGTATGGCACGGAGACCCTGCTGGGTCGCCATCGAGCTACTCGCGCGGCGAGGCCATCTTCCGCGGCGAGTGCGGCTCCTGCCATACGCTCTCCGGCTATCGTCCGCTCAATGACCTGCTTGCCGGCCGCGACCGCGCCAACATCGGCAGCTTCATCACCATGCTCCACGAGTACAAGCCCGACTCGCCATACCGCCGCTTTATGCCGCCCATGGTCGGCACGCAACAAGATGTGGACGACCTGGCCGGCTACTTGAACGCGCAAGTCAACCCGCCGGTGCAAAAGCCGACGCTGACCGCGAAGAAGTAGTTCATCAACCGCCCCACCGCAAATACACGGGTCTGCGGGAAGCAGGCCTTTGTTCTTAGTATTGCGATCTGCCCGCCGGAACCGCTCCAAATTGGAAGATTTGGCGGCCGCACGACTGCCTGGGAGTATCATCCCAAGGATGATGACCGAACTCGACGAGATTGTTGCCAAAGATGAGAAAGATCCCACATCGAACGAAATCGAGGCAGCCAACCGCGCGGAGATTACTGCACGTCTGATTCGTTTGCGCTTTCGAGTCTACCGCCCCGAAGCCGATTGTCATGGCGAAGATTTAGTACTAAGAACACCAGATGGCAAACTGTTGTCGGTCCAACTCAAAAGCCGACCCACAGTCGACTGGGGAAAATATGGGAATAACTCCATCTGGATGCTGTTTCCCGATCCCAAAGGAGATTTCACCTCTGGACGAAAGTGGTTTCTCGTGCCCCACGATGAACTCTATAAATGGTTTGTGGCCAAACATGGACACACGTCTTCCATGCAAGATAAGCAAGGATGGAGCGTGAATGGCATCTCAGAACTACTTGCCGGGTTTCTCGGTAAATTTGCGGTCTAACCGCTGATCCTCACCCAGTTCGTACGGAGTCCCAAACCTTCCAATCTGACTCCGCCGGGTGATCCTGGTCTCGATTTTGGGACCCGCGAAAGTGAGCCGTCAGCTGTGCTTCCGGCGATGCAGCCGTGGGGCGATCGCATAATTCAACTGCACCAGCACAATTGCGCCGATGCTGAGCCATGTGTTGAAGATGCAAAGCGCCGCGCCGCCGGCATAAAGCGACTGCGCAATCAAGATTCGCTTGCAGATGCTTGATCGCACTTCGTTGGGTGTGTCGGGCTTGACTAGGTTTGCATGGGTCGCGTGCGTCCAGCTCCAATAGAGCATTGCGCCCAAAGCCAGAATGTTGAGCCAGTAAATCAAAAGCGCCGCACGGTAAGTGATGAACTCGGCTAACAGCCGCGTGGAGAGCGGCAAGAGCGTAACGCCAAAGAGAAATCCCAGGTGAATCCAGGTCAGGTCGCGCGTGCCTTCGCCGATGTGATTCAGTTGCGTCTGCTGCCCGGCCCAGAAGATGCCCAGTGTCAGAAAGCTCATTCCATAGGCAATCCACTGCGGCCCCATAGCACCCAACGCCGCCAGCAACTCGCCCTCACTGTGAACCTGAGCAGCTGTTGGAATATGAAGATCCAGCACCAGCAGCGTCATGGCCACGGCAAAGATGCCGTCGCTCAATGCTGCCAGGCGGTCGAGGCTGCGCCCCTGAATGCGGTTGTAAAGCGTCACCACCTTCGCCTCCGTTCTCCTTCAAGCTCGCCGACGGTCAAGCTAGCCGGTCGGGCTTCCGCGTCAGGTGCCAGACGGCCAGCCCAAGCGCCAACGCCCCCAGACCGTATGCCATCAACGCGTATTGCCCCGTGTGGATCTTCCAGCCCCGGTAGAAGGCGATTCCCGCGGCCAGCAGCATCAAAACACCCCGAAAATAATTCATCCCCGCATCTTCCTTTCATTCGTCGTGGTCGTGCAAGCGGCATCGGCGCCAGCGCAGGTGGTTTGACCCAGCAGCCGCTAGTCCCTATCGTAAGCACAGGACCGCCGCATCGCCCAAAGGATTTCCCCATGAGCCTCTTAGACCAGCCTATCGCCGCTACCCCGATCGTCCCCGTACTCAAGAAGACCGCCCTCAACGCCACCCATCGCGCCCTCAAGGCCAAGATGGTGGACTACGGCGGCTGGGATATGCCGGTGGAATATCCCTGTTTCATTCCCCAGCGACAAGGACCCGTCGCCGGGGGCCCCGGAGCAGGAGGTGGATTGACGGCGGAGCATCTGGCTGTCCGCACGGGCGTGGGACTCTTTGACGTCAGCCACATGGGCGAGATCCAGTTTCGCGGGCCCGGATCGCTGAATGCCATTCAGCACATCACCATGAACGACGCTTCGCGCCTCCAGGACGGTCAGGCGCAGTACTCCGCGCTGCTCACCCCCGAGGGCACGTTTGTCGACGACATTCTGGTGCACCGGCTCAGCCCCAACGACTACATGCTCGTGGTCAACGCCACCACCAAAGATAAAGACTTTGCCTGGATTCGCAAGCAGGTAGGCGCATGGCCCGGGATTCATATCAGCGATTACTCCAGCTATTACACGCAACTGGCGCTGCAAGGTCCGCGCGCGCTTGAAACCCTGCGAAAGCTGACCAAGGCCGATCTGGCTGCGATCAAGAACTACTGGTTCGTGTGGGGCACAGTGGCCCGCGTGCCGAATGTGATGATTGCCCGCACCGGCTACAGTGGCGAAGACGGCTTTGAGCTTTACCTGCCCGCCGACGAGCCCACCTCGACGAAGATGTGGAACGCGCTGATGGAGGCGGGCGAGGAGTTCGGCATTAGCCCCTGCGGCCTGGGCGCGCGCAATACCCTGCGGTTGGAGGCAGGAATGCCTCTGTACGGGCACGAGATCTCCGACACGATCAACGCGTTTGAGAGCGGCCATGACCGCTGGATCAAGCTCGACAAAGGTGCGTCCATCGGCCGCGAGGCTTTGCTGGCCGTGCAGGCCGCAGGTGGGCCCAAGCGCAAGGTTGTCGGCCTGGAGACGGTGGAGCGCGGTATCGCCCGCGACGGGTACCCCGTAATGTCCTTGAATGGAGAGCAGATCGGCGCCGTGACATCAGGCTCGCCCGCGCCGTTTCTCAAGACGAATATCGCGATGGCGCTGGTGCCCGCCGCTGTCGCCGCCAGCGGCGAGGATGTGCTGGTGCAGGTTCGCGCTAATCAGGTGCGGGCGAAGCAGGTGCCGTTGCCGTTCTACAAGCGGGCGAAGAAGTAACGCGGCGGTCTGCTACCCAGTCGGCGGGAACGATTCGAGTGGGCCAATCGCCAGCCTATTGTGCAGCGTGACGTTACGCAGTACAATTTTCGCAGGATGATACGCAGCTTCCGGCATAAGGGAATCGAAAAGTTTTTCCTGACCGGCTCGAAGGCCGGAATTCAGCCCAGTCATGCCGCCAAGCTGAACGAGCAGCTTACCGCTTTGAATGCCGCCACGAGGCCCGATCAGATGAATGTTCCCGGATGGCAATTTCATGCGTTGACTGCGAGTCTTGCGGCCCATTGGGCAGTGAGCGTCAATGGAAATTGGCGGCTTACGTTTAGGTTTGAAGGAGAAGATGCAATTCTCGTCGATTACCAGGACTACCACTAAAGGAAGGAGTTCGCGCCATGCAGATGCACAATCCATCCCATCCCGGCAGGATTCTTGCTTATTACCTTCAGTCGAGGTCCGTGACCGAGGTCGCGCGGCACCTGGGAGTTACCCGGCCCGCACTCTCGCGCGTCTTGAACGGCAAGGCCGGAATCTCAGCAGATATGGCGCTGCGCATCTCGGAGGCTTTCGGCACGGAGCCTGATTTCTGGCTTCGACTTCAGGCCCAGCGCGATCTTTGGATTGCTTCACGCAAGAAGCGCGCTAAAGTGAAGCCGCTGGCTGCGAGCGCGGCGGCGTAGCCACCTGCGGTGGGGCAGACGCCTTCGGCAAAGGGGAATATAAGGGCTCCGTGCGCAGGTGAAGGTTTGCCATCTCCCACCCTTCCGCAAAGACCGCGGAAGGATGGGGCACCCGGCACCGTTCAGCGAAAAGGCTGCCTGCAGTCAAACCCTGCCGCTGAGTGATTTGCCACACAGTGCGGCTTCCCCTCATCACGCGCAGGCGTGACAGCAATCACAGGGCTTATGAAAGGCTCAGGGACGATGATCGCCGCTGGCGGCGTTTTGGGCGCATGAGGGGCGGATGGCGCGAATCGACTGAGGCTTCCCGCGCCAGGCAATCAGCGAGTCTTGCAGACAAACTCAACGCCGGGGTGCAGAGGCTCTCTCGCAAGCCATGAAAAGGGGGCACATATGAAGAAGACTGCCATCGTTCTTGGATTATTCCTCTGTGGAGCAGCCTACGCATCTACGCCGAAATCCTACGTCGATCCGAGCTACGGAAAGATCCAATACAGCGATTTTGTCAAACCCGCGCAGCCTTACAAGCTGAAGCTCAAGGTGGAGTTCCAGAGGAATGGGCAGCACCTTCCTGCGGTCGACAATCAACTCATGCAACAGGTCGATAGTGTCGTCAGAGCATCGGGGTTTGCGATGCCGGTTGGCGATAGTGAATCCGGCTCCGACTCGCTGACCTTTGTGGTCAACAATATTGCCGATCTTGCCGAGGCCCGCAGAAAAGGGTTTGGAACGGGGGCCACACTCTATCTGAAAGGCTCAGTGGTCACCGACAACTACGAGATGCAGGCCACCGCCACAATCAATGGCAAGACCGTCTCCAAGTCCGGCTACAAGGAAGCGATTCTGACGGCGATAGGCCATGCCAGCGGCCCGGAAGGCGTTCCCCCGATGACCGTGACGGAAGCCTTCAACAAGGTCGTCGAACAACTCATTCTGCAGTTCCTTCGCGACCTGCCGACGACGGAACTCAACCAGAGCCTTGCGCCGGCCCCGTCCGTGCCCCAGGTCTCTCAGGACTCTGCGCAAGAAGGAGCGGCATCGGTAACCATCAAATCGACTCCCGACGGCGCCGACATCCTATTAGATGGAAAATTCGCAGGGAATACTCCGTCTACGATCCGGATCAAGTCAGGCGACCATACGGTGCGGATTGAATTGAAAGGCTTCAGCACTTGGGAAAAATCGTTGACGATCAGCGCGGATGCCCAGATCACTTTAAACGCAAATCTTAGTCATTAGCCATCTGACGGACAGCGAAAGTAGCGCTGAAGGCGCGATGCCGCGAACCCATATTGGAAAATGCGGAAAACTGCCGCCGATGTCGCGAGGCGCCCTTCACACCTGCATCACTTCCGCTTCTTTCTTGCGTGAGAGCTCTTCCATGCGGCGGATTTCCTCGTCGGTCATCTTCTGGACCTCTTCGAGGGCGCGCTTCTCTTCGTCCTCGCTGACCTTCTTGTCCTTGGCGAGTTTCTTGAGGGCGTCGTTGCCGTCGCGGCGGACGTTGCGGACAGCGGTGCGGTGCTCCTCGAGCACCTTGTTCAGGTGTTTGCACACGTCGCGGCGGCGCTCCTCGGTCATGGGCGGAACGGGAACGCGCAGCACCTTGCCGTCGGAGATGGGATTGAAGCCCAGATCGGAGGTGCGCAGGGCCTTCTCGATCTCCTTGATCACGCTGGGATCCCAGGGCGCGATCACAATGAGTTGTGCCTCGGGCGTGGAGATTTGAGCCAGTTGGCTGATAGGAGTGTGCGTGCCATAGTAATCCACCTTCACCTGGTCGAGCATGTGCACGCTGGCGCGGCCCGTCCGCGTGGAGGCCAGATTGGCCTGGAAGGTCGCTACTGCCTGATCCATACGCCGCCGCAGGTCGGCGTTGAGTTCCTTGAGCGCCGGAATTCCGGCCATGACTGAGACTGCCATCTTTCTCCTCGTTGCTTCCAAAACACTATAGTAGCGAATCTGCCCAGGCGTAAAGGTTCTTCGCGTTGTTCAACTTGATCCAGACGGGTTGATCCAGGCTGGGCCTGTCCGAATTCTTACACCACGTTGGAAAGCCCCGTCGATGCCGCTTGCTCGTGCGCGTGGTAGCTCGACCTTACAAGGGGCCCCGACTCTACGTGACGGAAGCCCATCTTGAGCGCTTCGGTTTTCAGCTCAGCGAACTCGCGGGGCGTGTAGAGGCGGGCCATGGGCAGGTGGTCGCGCGAGGGGCGCAGATATTGCCCGATGGTCAGAATGTCGCAACCGGCCGTAGCCAGATCGCGAAAGACCTGGAGCAGCTCAACCGTCTCCTCGCCCAGGCCTACCATCACGCCAGACTTGGTCAGCCCTGCGGGCCCTAGCGTTTTGGAATAGCGGAGCAACTCCAAAGAACGCTCATAACGCGCGCCGGAACGGACGACCCGGTAGAGCCGGGGCACCGACTCGATATTGTGGTTCAGCACGTCGGGCCGGGCCTCGACGACGGCGCCAATCGCTTCCTCGTTGCCCTGGAAGTCGGGGATGAGCACCTCGACCCGGCAGCGGGGCGCCTGGCGGCGAATCTCTTCGATGACCAGCGCGAAGGCGCGCGCTCCGCCGAGCAGGTCGTCGTCGCGATTGACGCTGGTGATGACGGCGTATTGCAAGCCGAGCGCGCCAACGGCTTCAGCCACGCGGCGCGGCTCGTCGAAGTCGATGGGGGCGGGCCTGCCCTTGGGCACGGCGCAGAATCCGCAGCGGCGGGTGCAGAGGTTGCCCAGCATCATGAAGGTGGCGGTCTTGTGGTGCCAGCACTCGCCAATGTTGGGGCAGTGCGCGCTCTCGCACACCGTGTTGAGATCCAGGGATCGCGCCAACCGCTTCAGATCGTGGTAGTTCTCACCCACCGGTGCGCGCGCCTTGAGCCACTCGGGCTTGGGCGCCGGAGCCGTGCGCGCAGCCGAAATCTGCACCAGTTCCATCACTTCTACATTGTACCGGCAGTGGAATCCGTCTGCGCGAGGGCTGGAAATGGAGTGAATTCAGCCGGCCGAGGCGACGAGTCCTTCGTCACCGAAACCGGGAAGCTGTCCGATCCTGAGTTCCGGTTGCCATCTTGGTACGTTTCAGTCATACTGGTTCCCTATATCGGGAGGGGCTGATCCCATCTCCGTTGAGGACGTGGTACGGTTAGTTTGGGCCTTCGCGAGACCCCAGGGGAACTCTCAACAGGTCTTAGAGGTGCGCCATGACATACTCTACAGCCGGCGACTCTGGCATCGAGCAGCTAGTTCGCAAGGCGCTACTGCGCTCCATTGATGAGCTTTCCGCACTTGCTGAAGGAAATCGGACCAAAGATCTCCGCGCATGTCTCGATGGACTCTCCGACAAGCTGAAGAAAAACCGATTCAATCTGGCTGTGCTGGGACAGACCAAGCGTGGCAAAAGCACCTTTATCAATGCGTTGCTGGGCGCGAGGATTCTGCCTGCGGGTGTCCTGCCTATCACATCTGTCATTACCAGGGTTACATACGGAACGGCGCCATCGGCAGAGATCCACTACCTGACAGGTAACTCCGAAAAGATCGCGGTCGAATTCCTCTATGAATACATCACGGAGGCCCGCAACCCTGGAAACAGATTGCAGGTTGCGTCGGCCGTGGTTTCGTACCCTTCGCCCTTTCTGGCTATGGGAGTGGACCTGATCGACACGCCAGGAATCGGTTCCACGTATCGGCATAACACAACGACGACGGAGGATTATCTCGCGGAGGTGGACGCCGGAATTGCGGTTCTCTCCGTAGACCCGCCGATCACGGCCGTCGAGTCGGACTTCTTGCGGCGGATTCGCCAGGATGTGCCCAGACTTCTCTTTGTTGTCAACAAGACGGATCTCGCCTCGCCCGATGAAGTCGAATCAATTATCCGGTTTCTCGAGACCGAGCTGCGAAACCACGTGGGTATCAAAAAGCCTGAGGTATTTCCGATCTGCGCACGGCAGGCAATCAAGGAGCGGCTTGAGTTTGTGCCCCATGAGGCCAACGGCATGGATCGGCTGATGGCACGTCTTCACTACTTTGCATCGGAGGAGAAGGAGCAGGCGCTGTTTCAATCGGTGGCTATCGACTTGCTGCGCGTAGCTGGCACGCTGCGGTTTGCGGCCATGGTCGGAGAGCGAGCCAAGGTCATGACCGGCGAAGAGATCGCTACCCGGAAATCCGCGCTGGAAGAGGCTCTGGCCGCCGCGGATCAGGAGTTGAAGGATATTTGCCATCTGCTGGGGGAGGATACCATCACTCTGATGGCCCGCGTTGAAAAAGATCTGAACGATCACATTGCCTCGTCTACCCCGCGAGTGCGCGGCCGGTTGGACAAGCTTCAGGACGAGAATCCATACGAGACACGCGAAGAACTGAGCGTGCTGCTCGATCAGTTCATGCTTGGAGAGGTTGAAGCTGTCTTTGAGGACTGGCGGGCACAGGAGGACGAGCGGATCCACATGGAGCTGGCAGCATTGTCGCGGCGATTCGTGGACAGAACGAATATTGTGCTGACGCGGTTGCAAACGGCCGCCGGAACCTTATTCGATGTTCCTGTCTTGCCGGTGACTTTCACCTCATCGCTCTCAGTGGTGAGCCGCTTGCGCTATCACACAGACCCCGTGTTTCAAAACCAGTTTGACAAGCTGATCTTTGCCCTGCCTACATCCCTTCTGCGCCGGGTTGCGTTTCGCCGAATGCTGACCTGTATCGACAAGGAACTTGCCCAAAACGCAGACCGGATACGCAACGACTATCTGCAGCGCCTGGAGAAGTCTGTTGCCACGTTCGAGCGTGAGATCAAATCCGCGATTGCAATTGTCGCCGATAACCTCCGCTATGTGCTGGAACCGACAGGCGAAGGCGGGCAGTCTTCGGGATCGGTTGTGAAGCAACTCAATCCAATCATCTCTCAGTGCTCTGCTTTGGGCTAAGAGAGCTGCGGCAAAGCTCGGAATTTCGGCGAAGCGGTTGTTGTGCATGCCTCCGGCGCGGAAGCTTCCATTGATTCTCTTGAGTTTATGCGCGGGTTGAAGCCCGCCTCTCTCCGGATCGAATCCCTTCCGCAACCTGTAAAGTTGTGCGCTGAGACGGAACTGGAGTTATTTCGCAGCCCCTGCTGTTCTGATCGACGAGTTGTTAGAATGCCGCGTTATGCTCGTTCAGGAGAATACCGGGATGAAGCGGCGATTGTTTGCATTTCGGATTGCGCTTGGCATGGGGCTGCTGGCGCCTCTCACTGCCGCGGCGCTCCAATCCTCCTATCAGCCTGCCACGCCGCCAGCGGTCCAAACCTTCGCAGGCGCCCTCGACCCGCACCCCGCCATCGCGCTGACCTTTGACGATCTGCCTGCTGCCGGGAGCCTGCCATCCGGCCAAAACCGCACCAAAATCGCCACCGCACTCGCCGCCGAACTCAAGACCGTCCATCTTGAGGGCACGTACGGCTTCGTCAACGCCATCAAGCTGGAGAACGATCCAGACGCCCAGCAAGCGCTGCGCACCTGGATCGATGCGGGCATGAATATCGGCAACCATACCTGGTCGCACATCTCGCTCACTGCCAACACCGCCGAGGCCTTCGAGCATGAGATCGCTCTCGACGAGCCGGCGCTGACCTTGTATGCCGGGGCGCGCGACTGGCACTGGTTCCGCTATCCCTTCCTCTGGGAGGGCGACACGCTCGAAAAGCGCCGAGCTGTCCGCGCTTATCTCAAAGAGCACGGCTACCGGGTTGCCCAGGTCACGCTCGACTTCGAGGATTACGCCTGGAACGACGCTTATGGGCGCTGCTCAGCCAAGCCGGACCAGGAAGCGATTGCATGGCTCCGCCAGAGCTATCTCGACAATGCGGCGGAGTACATTAGCCTGGGACGCGAGGAGTCGCGCATCGCATTCGGCCACGAGATTCCCAACGTGCTGCTGCTTCACGCCACTGCCTTCACCACGCTCATGCTGCCCGATCTTGTGGATCTGCTGCGCAAGCAGGGCTTTCGCTTTGCCTCACTGCCCTGGGTGGAGCAAGACCCCGTCTACGCTCAGGATCCGGACGCCGCGCTGCAACATGGCGGCACCCTGCCTGACCAGTTCATGGACGCGCGGCATCTGCCCTATCCGCCGTTCAAGCCCAAACCGATGGATAGGCTGCAGAGCCTGTGCCGGTGAGATCAATCCGCACCGATCCTTGAAATGGTATCTTTCAGCAAATCTCTCTTCTGACTATGGCCATATGACCATGGTCAGAAGTATACTGAATCTACAAGGAGGGCACCCATGCGGACAATGCCTGCAGGCGAGTTCAAAGCCAAATGTCTCGGCGTTATGACAGAAGTGAACGCCACCGGCCAGCCCGTGCTTGTCACGAAACGGGGTAAGCCGTTTGCACGGGTTATGCCCGTCAAGGAGCAGACGGAGGAGGAGACCCGCAAGTCGATCTTTGGTTTTATGCGGGGGATGGGAACCATTACCGGGGACATTGTTACATCTGAGTTTACGGATGAGGAATGGGACCGGATGTTCGACGAGAGATGGGATCGACTCGATCAAGGATCATCGAGGTGATCCTGCTCGACACCCATGTCGTGATATGGCTTGCGCTTACACCGGAGTCGATTTCCCCCGCCGCAACTGCGGCGATCGAGAAAACTGAGTCGGCTGGTGCGATTCCTGGAATATCTGTCATCACGTTATATGAAATTGCAAACACGATTCGGCGCGGCCGAATCCAGCCGACCGTTCCTCACCATGTATTTCTGAACCGAATCATGAGCCGATTCAGCGTATTTCCGGTCTCCGAAGCGATAGCTCTGCGAGCAGCAGCACTAGCCGCGCCGTTTCATGGCGACCCCATGGACCGGTTGATTGCCGCAACAGCCATCGTCGTGAAGGGCACGCTGGTCACCGCTGACCGCAAGATCCATGCGGCTGGGGTCTGCAAGACTCTCTGGTAGCCCTCTACCGCAGCCGTTCCCGCACCTCAGGCCGCACCATGTAGAGAAAGAACACCAGGTTCAGTAGTCCCTGCACCAGACCGGCCCCCAGATGCTGACTAGCGAAGATCCACAGGTTGTAAGCGGCAAGTAGGAAGACCGCGCCGAGGGCCATCGCCCAGGCCCAGCGGAGCAGCAGCAACAGTCCCGCGCCGGCGGCCAGGAAACATGCCGCAAAGACAAGAAACAGCAGCGGATAATGGCGTCCGTCTACTACGCCCATAACGATCACCCCAGCAAGGAGCAGTAGATAAAGGCTGACTGCCGCCAGACCGGGGAGCGGTAGCAATTCACGCCGCGGCGGCTGTGCCTGGCCTGTCCTGTCGTCGTTGGCGTCGGGTTCGGTCATAGCGAATGGAGGTAGGCAAGCAGGTCGCTAAGCTGGTCGTCGCTTAGTTGGGTGGCGGGCATATTATTCCTCCCGTGCTGGATCAAATAGGTGAGCCGCTCATCGGTGGGCGGCACGCCAGAGGGCATCGCCTTCAACTTGGTAATTGCCTGCAACCCCGGCCCGTTCAGAGGGTGCGTATTGGTAGGGTGGTGGCACTTGGCGCACTTCTGATGAAAGACCTGCGCTCCGCGCGCCTCTTCCATCGTCCACAGCGCCTCGGGCTTTGAAGGCGGCAAGGAGCGGCAGCCGGCCAGCGCCAATGTTCCGGCCATACCGAATGCAAGGGAGATAACACTGAGGGGAACAGCTAGAAAACCTGTACGCATCTCTTTCCGATGATACAGGCTCACTCCGCAGCCGCTATTGCCTCTGCAATGCGGTCGATGGCGTGCATTTCGGCTTCGCTCCCAGGCCGCCGGCCATTCACCAGAATCGAAAAGGCCAGCGTCTTGCCGCTGGCCGCGGTCAGGTAGCCGGAAAGGGTGTTCGCTTCGGTCGATGTGCCGGTTTTGGCCCAAAGCTTGCCCTTCAACGCCGAGTTCTTGAATCTTCCGGCCAGCGTGCCGTCCACTGCGGCCACGGGCAGCGTCTCGCGCCATGCCGCACCCCAAGGCTGGCGCGATGCATAGGCCAACAGCTGCGTGAGGGCGCGCGGAGCAATCTGGTCGTCCGGGCTCATGCCCGAGCCGTCGTAGAGGTAAAACTCTTTGTCGTCCACGCCAGCCCCAACCAGAAACTGCCTGACAACCCTTGTACCCTGGGCGAAGCTGCCGTCCGTGCCGTGAATCTTGCCCAACAGCCGCAGCAGCAGCTCGGCGTGCAGGTTCTGGCTTGTCTTGTTGATCACGGTTACGTCCTGCGCCACCGGCACGGAGCTGTGCGAAGCCAGCATCCTGCGGCCCTCCAACGGCGCTGCCACCGTGGGCAGTTCGGCCCGGCTCAGCTTGAGCGGCTCTGCTCGTTCAGCGTCAAAATTGCCTGTTCCGATGGAGTATTTGTGCCGGGAAGTGGGCGTGCCGGTGACGGCAACGCCGCGGTGAAGAAGCGCATCCTTGAAGGCCGCTGCTGTAAACTCCGCCGGGTCAGCGACAGCCAGAGATGCGTGCATCCCCTCTGGTGGCGCAGTGCCCCAGGCGCGCACCAGCATCGAACCAGGACGGCGTTCCAGCCCCGGATGCGCAGTTTGTCCCGCCGCGACAGAAGTCATCGAGTTATCCAGCGTGAAATAGTCCACGTCGGGCGTCCACTGGGCCGCTGTAGTTGCCGGTGCCGCAGGATCAACGGCAATCGTCAGCTCCGCCGTGTTCTCATTGAAGGTGAGCGCGGAGACCGCTGTGCCATAGCTCCACTGAAGATCGTCCCAGCTCCAGCCGCGACCGTATGGCTCGTCGAGAAAGAAAGTGTCGTCGCCCACCACGGCGCCGTCCACCGTTCGCACGCCGGCCTGTTCCACCGCTTCGGCCAGCAGGTCCAGCACGTCCATCGCCTTGCGCGGTTTCTCCGCCTCGCCGGAAGGTGCAGAAGGGTTTGCGCTCGCCGGACTGGCCCCTGGCATCCGGTAAGGGTACTGCCGCGCACTCAGCGTCGGATCGCCCACGCCCAGCAGAATCAGGTCGCCGTGCAGCACTCCCTGGCCGTCAACCTCTCCGCCGGCCACAACGTTCGTGGTCCACGTCAGCGTCTCCACCGGCAGCAGGGCAAAGGCGGCGGCGGTAGTTGCCAGCTTGGCGTTCGAGGCAGGAGTAAACAGCCGCGACTCGTTCAGCCCATAGAGCGGCTGCCCCTCCAAAGTCGTCACGCTGATGCCAAACTCCGCATGACTCAGCGCCGGATCGGCCAGGATCGCCTGAATGCGATCTGCCAGCGGACCCTTTGGAGAAGCAGAGCGCGCAGGCGGATGAGCTGCCGGAGTGTTGCTGCGACGCACCAGGGTCTGCGCGAACAACCCCGCAGAAGGGAGCAGAGCCGCAGCCAGCATAAATGTCGAAACTCGCTGAAGAACCTTCATGCCCGGAGTGTAGCAGGAGGCAAGCGGGAGTGCGGCGTACGATCTACTAAGAACGGCTAAGAACGGCGTACATTTCCAGTATCCGATGCGTTCTGGAGGAAAGAGGTTTGCATCTTGAATGGCAAACGAACTCGATGCAATGAAGCCACTTAAGAGGACGATAGCGGAGTGGCAACTACGCATCCGCTCCATCGAAATGGGCCGGCGCACGCTGGTCATGGGCGTGGTCAACGTTACGCCGGACTCCTTCAGTGACGGTGGGCTTTTCGTTGATCCCGATGCGGCTGTTGCGCACGCCTTGCGACTGCTCGACGAAGGCGCTGACATCCTTGACCTGGGCGCGGAAAGCACGCGACCCGGTTCGCGCGCGGGCGGTGCGCCGGATGCTGCGTCTGCCCCAGCGGTGAGCGCCGAAGAAGAGCAGGCGCGGCTGCTGCCGGTGCTCGCAGGGATTCTGGCTGCGAGGCCCGAGGCAATCGTCTCCGTAGATACCTATAAAGCGGCGACGGCGCGCGCGGCCCTCGCTGCCGGCGCTGAGATCGTGAATGACGTCAGCGGGTTTCAGTGGGATGCGGAGATGGCGACGGTCTGCGCCGAGTCCCGCTGCGGTGTGGTCTTGATGCATACGCGCGGTCGGCCCGAGGAGTGGCGTACGCAGCCGCAACTGGCCCCCGACGAACTGCTGGCTACGGTGAGCGGCGGACTCGCGGCAAGCCTGGCCATTGCTGGGCGGGCGGGCGTTGCGCCTGAGTCCATCGTGCTCGATCCCGGCTACGGCTTCGGTAAGCGCTTCGACGAGAACTATGCGCTGCTGGCGCGCCAGGCGGAGTTGCTCTCGCTGGGCCGCCAGCTTCTTGTGGGAGTTAGCCGCAAGTCGTTCCTCGGCCACACGCTGACGCCGATTTTCGGCGGTCAGGACGCCGCAGTTGAGGCTCGCGAGACAGCCAGCATTGCCGCGCTGGTCGCTGCTATTCTTCACGGTGCTTCGATTGTGCGCGTCCACGCTGTCCGCCCTGCGGTTGAAGCGGCGCTCATAGCAGACGCAGTCCTCCGCGCGCATTGAACCACCTAATAATGTGTGGCGCTTTTTTATGATGATTCCGGGTTTTCAGGGCGGTTCACAAATTATCTGCAAAGTTTTGAAAATAAATTAGCGGGGATGTAGATTCCCAAGTCCTAGAAGCGGGGCACCCGGCGATGAAACGGCTAGGTCGAAGAACGGACGTTCGAGGTTTGTGCTATCCCACCGTTCGTCGAAAAAGCTGCGGAAGGATGGGGCACGCACTTTTGAGGGAATACTCAGATTCTGAAGAACTTAGGGTGCGCCACCCGCCTGCCTTGTCGTCCGACTCCAGATTCAGCAATGCTCGCTATGCGGCGTCGATCATTTCCATATGCAGGCGCTTGCCGACGGCGCGAGCGGCGCGAGCGATGGTTTGCAAGTGGACCGCGCTGTTTTCCGGGTCGAGCAAGCGGTCCAACTGCGAGCGGCTGGTGCCCATGCGCTCAGCCATGGCTTTCTTGCTGATCTTGCCCGCTTTCATTGCTTCCTCCAGTTGCCAGGCGATCACGCGCTTGATGGCCGCCGCCTCGACCTCATCGAGAATGCCCTCTTCTTCAAGAAAGCTGTCGAAGCTGGAGCCGCTGTGGTCAAATGCCGGTCGTGTACTCATTTCAGCCCCTTTTCATGCTTGCGCATGTTCTGGCGGGTGGGGCACCCCAAGTCTCTTTAATTCCTAACCCCCCTCAAAAACTTGGGGCCCGCGAAGATCATTGATCCACGCGGAAGCTCGATAATGGATACGGCTGATTTCGCCCGGGATTCTGCGGTAGGTATAGAACCCATACACTCGCGCCGATTTCCTGCGGGTCCGAGGAATAACCACTCCCCGTGATTGGTCTTCTGTCATCCGTGCTGAAACCATATTCTACCCAGAACGTGCGATTCTTACGCGCAATACTCGTTACGACCCCGACGGCCGGTATTCCTTCACGAGCCAATCTTCGCTCTCTAAAAAGCATACTCATAAATATGCCGCCAAGTATCGCGATGAAAATCATTACAGCATCCCCCACCGGGTTGATAATTGTCCATTCCCATCCCTCCGGGTGATTAATTGCTGGATTTTCCGGGAGAAACAGGATTCGAATACGGTCGAACTGCCCAATACGCCCAAACAAGTTCTCCGGTTCAGGCGCCTGACCAGAAAAGGCTGTTCCATTGACGGAGAAAGAATATTTGACCATTCCTGCCCCCCGGCCTGAACCAAAACCTGTGACCTTGCCAACCACTTCGAGACCATCGCGCTGCAATTCCGCCCTATGCCAGATTTGGATACATGACCAAATCCCCAAAAGAATGGGGAATGCGAGGAATGTTGCAGAGATTATCCCAATTCTGACGCCGTCCCCAAGCAAACGGATCCTTCTTGGCGTTGATCCAATGAGTTCGCGGGGAGTGTTTGTATCCGTATCAATCATCCTCTTCACCCTATATCAGACCGCAGGTTTCCCGAGTCTGACCATCATTGAATTGATGGGTGATTAGGTCCGTTTGTGAGACAAGACATCCCACTCGTGGGAGTCCCCCACCCTAGCCGCAAAGACAAAAACGCGGCGAGGGTGGGGCACCCAGTTTGTTCTCACAATCCCCAGTCCCTGGTCCCTTGTCCGCAGTTAGCCGACGGCGGGCAGGCCGGCTAGGGCCATGGCGATCTCCTCGGCGGGATAGTCGTAGTTCTCAAGCTGCCCGGCCTGGTAGGCAATGTAGGACTGCATGTCGAAATGCCCGTGTCCGCTGAGGCCAAAGAGGATGGTCTTCTGCTCTCCATCCCGCTTGGCAACCAGGGCCTCGCGGATGGCAGCGGCAATGGCGTGGTTGGATTCCGGCGCGGGAATGATGCCCTCGGCGCGGGCAAACTGAATGCCGGCGGAGAAGGCGTCGAGCTGCTGCACCGATGTGGCCTCAATCAAGCCAAGGTCCATGACGTGCGATACCAGCGGAGCCATGCCGTGATAGCGCAATCCGCCGGCATGGATGCCGGGAGGCATGAAGTTGCTGCCCAGCGTATGCATCTTGACCAGCGGGGTCAGATGGCCGGTATCGCCAAAGTCATAGGCGAATCTGCCCTTGGTGAGGGTGGGGCAGGCGGAGGGTTCCACGGCCACGATGCGGGCGTGGCTCTGGCCCTTGAGGTTGCGGCCGATGTAAGGCATGGTCAGGCCGGCAAAGTTCGATCCGCCGCCGGCACAGCCCAGGATGACGTCGGGCTCATCGCCGGCCAGCGCCATCTGCTCGATGGTTTCGAGGCCGATGACGGTCTGATGCAACAGCACATGATTGAGCACGCTGCCCAGCGCGTACTTGGTGTTGGGATCTTTGGCGGCAACTTCAACGGCTTCTGAGATGGCGATGCCCAGGGAGCCGTTGGAGTCGGGGTGCTCGCGGAGAATGGCGCGGCCGGAGTCCGTCTCGATGCTGGGGCTGGCGGTCACACTGGCGCCGAAGGTTTCCATCATGGCGCGACGGTAGGGCTTTTGATCGTAGCTGACGCGGACCATGTAGACCTTGCACTCGAGGCCAAAGAAGGAACAGGCCATGGCCAGGGACGATCCCCACTGGCCGGCTCCGGTCTCAGTGGAAAGCCGCTTGGTGCCTTCCTTCTTGTTGTAATAGGCTTGCGCGACGGCCGTGTTGGGCTTGTGCGAGCCGGCGGGGCTGACGCCCTCGTATTTGTAGTAGATATGGGCGGGCGTATCCAAGGACTGCTCAAGGCGGCGGGCGCGATAGAGCGGCGCGGGACGCCATTGGGCATAGATCTGCCGCACTTCGTCGGGAATCTCGATCTCGCGCTCCGTGCTGACTTCCTGAAGAATCAGGGCCATGGGAAACAGCGGGGCCAGATCGGCAGGGCCAATGGGCTGGAGTGTGCCGGGATGCAGCGGCGGCGCCATGGGTTTGGGCAGGTCGGCGGCGATGTTGTACCAGGCTTGTGGAATGCGGGTTTGCGGCAGGTTATATTGGATGGTTTCCATGCCGGAAATTGTACCAGTGGCGATGGGCTGTTGGCCGTGACAGAAGCGGGCGGTCAGGATTGCTGCGGACGCTGAAGGCGGTAGAGAACATGACGGCGCAGCAGGTGGCTTTCCGGGAGGCTTGGGTGGTCGAAATCGTCCTTCGGATCGTGGGCCATGCCGAGCTTTTCCATCACGCGGCGCGAGCGCAGGTTTTGCGGGACGGTGAAGGAGACGAGGCTGGGGAGCGCGAGGGTGTGAAAGGCGTAGTGAGCCACGGCGCGCGCTCCTTCTGTGGCCAGGCCTCGGCCCCAATGGTCGAAGGCGAGCCGCCAGGCAATTTCAACGGCGGGCATGAAGGGCGCGTCAAAAGAAGGAGTATAGAGGCCGATGTAGCCAATGAAGGCCTTGTCCTCGATGAGTTCGGCAGCGAAGGGGCCGAAACCGTGACGGTCGAAGTGCCGCTCGATGCGAGCGATGAGATCGACGGAGGCCTGCGGAGTGAGCAGGCCGGGCATGAATTCCATGACGCGCGGGTCGGCGTTGAGGGCCTGGAAGGGTTCGCGGTCTGAATCACGCCAGCAGCGGAGACAGAGACGGACTGTAGTCAGGGTTTGCGCCATGGCGGGGAAACTGCGAGAACGGAATACGGACGGTCGAGATTAGCGCTATCCCACCCTTCCGCGATGAAACTGCGGAAGGATTGGGCACCCTCAGTTTGTTGGCAAATCAGCGGCGGAATTCCCGTGCAAACCGCGACCGGGATCTATCTTTTCAGTTTGGCGTGCAGGGTGCCTACCCCGGTGCGGGTGAGCACGCACGTTGCGGTTTGGTCGCACCGGTAGTGGACATTTACAGGAAAGTCCAACCATCTGGGGTTTGCGGTATCTCCGGTGGTTCTGTCGAAGTAGAAGGTCTTTCCGTTGCGGGTTTCGATCACTCCACGGTAGGCGTCAAAATCGACGATCTCATCGTCTCCTTCGATGGAGAAGGCCACGATCTTAGGCGCGGCTACCACAGGCGCCTTTTTGCGTGCGCGAACGGGACTGGCATCGGAAGATGCTTCGTCCGCGCTGGCCTGCGCTGCCCGTGGCCTCCGCAGTTCATCCTGTTCGGCCAGCGATGGAAAGTTAGGAGTGAGACTCCATTTGGACGTGTCGGCGAAGGCCTGCTCGGTACATGGGATTTCGCCTTGCGCGCTGAGGGAGGCAACCTGCCCATTCGGCCCAAGTTCGCTCTTGAAGACCTCTTTCCCCGCCTCGCGCTCAGCTTCCTGCGCGGCCGAAAGATCCTTCATCCCCTGTGTCGGCGGATTCGCAGCGGAATCGGCGGTATCCGCTTTTCCGGCTGGTGCATCCGGATTGGGCGCGGCAGCAGCCGGTGCGCTGGCTCCGTCGTATTTCAGAAGGATGTCCCTGGAGCACAAAACGAAGCCCTGGGTATCCTGGAGGTGGATTTCGATGGAAAGAGGCCGCGGGGGATGGGCGACCGCAAACGCAAAACCCGCCTGCTGGCTTGGATCGTTCGGTTCGATCGTCAGGCGGTATTCGAGCTTCTTGTCCCATTTGGTGTACAGATGGCCCTTCAATCCGTAGCCGGTTGAGGCGGCTTCTCCCAGGTCGGACGGTCCAGTCGGGGCTGAGAAACGCCAGGAGACGCCCGCGACTACGCATCCAAAGAGGATTCCAAGGCCGACGCCTGCCAGGATGATCTTCCGGGCAGGGCTCATGGGGGTCTTCGGAATCTGCGCAGACGGCGTCCCAATCCCGGCGGGACGGCCGAAGGCAGGCGCAGCACCGGGCGTCTGATTGTTTGCATCCCCCGCCGGAAGGGGGTTCGTGGGAATGCGCAAGTCAAACTGCGCGAAATCGCCTGGCTTCGGAACCTCCGGAGGCTGCTCAATGATTGAGTAGCGGAGGGGCTCAGGTTTCTCTTCTGTGTTCTCGCCAGTGGCATCTTGCTGGCTGTCTGGTGTGGGAGCGCTCTTGGCTGGCCCCGTGCCCGGTTCAATAATGGAATAACGGGGACCTGCCGGTTTCTCTTCCGCTTCCACTCCGCTGGCATCGGGCTGGCCGGCCTGCGCTGGAGCGCCTTGGGAGGTTCTCGTGCTCGGTTCAATCACTGAGTAGCGGAGGGGCTCCGGTTTCTCTTCTGTTTTCTCGCTTTTGGGATCTTGCTGGTTCGCGTCCGTCATAAAGCGTCCTGTCTTCCCGGTCGACCGCAATCCCGGTCCGCGGAATCACTAACATTGGACCACACTTCGCCCTCAATGAAAACCGCCGGCGGCCCGCCGATCCGCCGTTTCTTCCGGCTCAACCTTTGCCGTTGCCATTTTACTCGTCGCGCGGTAAGGGGCGCTGGACCATTGAGAGCTCTCTTCATTTCGATCATGCCTTGCAAGAATCGGCGCAGGATGCCCCTGGTCTCATCATGCGCCTGGATGAGCGAAGGCAGGGTTTATCATTGGAGTGGTGCAGGCTGCCGTGGTCTGCGCCTTTGTTTTGCAATCCTGGCGGTGTCCGCTTTCGCTGAAATGACCGCGCGAGCCGGGGCATCGCACCAATGAATGACAGTCTGAAAGAAAGCGGAAACCCATGCGAGCAAAAACCGCGGTAGTACTGGGCGCCCAGTGGGGCGACGAGGGCAAGGGCAAGATCGTGGACGTGCTGAGCGAGCGGTTTACCGCCGTGGCGCGGTACGCCGGCGGGCATAACGCCGGACACACGGTCATCATCGGCGAACATAAGTATGTGCTGCAGCTCCTGCCCTGCGGAGTGCTGCGCCCCGCCTGCAAGAACGTGATTGGCAACGGGGTAGTGATCGATCCGATCTTCTTTCTTCAGGAAGTGTCAAGAGTTCGCGATCTGGGCGTGAATCTGGACGGGCGGCTCTTTGTTTCAAACCGCGCGCAGGTGATTTTGCCCTACCATCGCATGATCGAGCTGGCGGCCGAGAGCGCACCCGGACGAAAGAAGATCGGCACCACGCTCAAGGGCATCGGACCTGCGTACGAGGAAAAAATGGCGCGGAGCGGGCTGCGCGTGGTGGACCTGTTGCGCCCTGAGCTCTTGCGGACGCACATCGAGGCGGCGTGCGCCGAGAAGAACTCGATCGTCCGCGCGCTGTTCGGGACCGCTCCCCTGGACCCGGCGAAGATGTACGACGAATATGCCGCGGCGGCGGAGCGTGTGAGGCCGTTTGTGGCCGACACGGGGCGGCTGCTGCACAAGGTGCTGGCCGAGGGCGGAAGCGTGATGTTCGAGGGCGCACAGGGAACGATGCTGGACATCGACCACGGGACGTACCCCTTTGTGACTTCTTCGTCGGCAACGGCGGCCGGAGCAGCGACAGGAACCGGGGTGGGTCCTACCGCGATCGGCACGGTGATCAATGTTACCAAGGCATATGTGACCCGAGTAGGCGAAGGGCCGTTTCCGACTGAGGATGATGGCGAGGCTGGCGAAGAGCTGCGGGCGCGGGGCGTCGAATACGGCGCGGTGACAGGGCGTCGCCGCCGGTGCGGCTGGCTGGATATTCCTCTGCTGCGCTACGCGAACCAGGTGAATGGCGCCGAGTGGCTGGTGATTACCAAGCTGGACGTTCTGGACACGCAGGCCGAGATTCCGGTTTGTGTGGGCTATGAGATCGACGGCAAGGTGACGGATGAGATTCCCGCGGATGTGCATGGCTTCGAGCAGGTCAAGCCGCGGTATACGACGATGAAGGGGTGGCGGGAATCGACCGAGGGAATCACGGAGTTTGACAAGCTGCCCCAGGCGGCGCGAGAGTATCTGCGCTTCCAGGAGCGGGAGAGCGGGGCGCGGATCGGCATGGTGTCGACGGGGCCGGATCGGGAGCAGACCATCGTGATGCCGGAGTTTGCCGAGGCTTTGGACCGGATTCACGCATGAGTTTGTTCATGCGCAAACGTCTTCATGCATAAACTTGAGAGAACAGATTGAGAATGGTCCTGGGAGTTTGCTGCCCAGGACAGAGAGAAACGAATTTTATGGTCAGTTTTACGGTTCGCCTGAAATTTGCCTCCGAGGATCGCGCCGATGTGGCGGAGTCTCTGCGCCAGTTGGCTGCGGCCTCGCGCCAGGAGCCGGGGTGCGTGAGCTACATTCCCCATCAGGTGGAGGACGATCCAGACACCGTGCTTATCTATGAGCAGTACGTTGACGCAAAAGCGCTTGCGGCACACCGGGAGTCGGACCACTTCAAGAAGCACGCGGTTGGGGGACTCTACCAGAAGATGCGCGAGCGCAGCGTCGAAAACCTGATTGCTGTCGTTTGAGGCTGGGTTTCCGTCCAAAGGCTGGGAGTTCCAGAGAGCGGCGCGCGGTGTTTTGGGGTCGGGAACCAGGCGATTGACGGTGGAGATTTGGTTGCAGAAGGCTCCCGCTTTAGTTTGATTGACCGGTTTGCGCTTTGAGGGCTAGTATCCCATTTGCTTATGCTGGGCGCCTCGTCCAACTCTGTTCTTCGCATCAACCGCCGGGTGACGCTGGCGGCGATGCTTGTTCCAGTGCTTATGCTGCCGGTGTGGGTGATGCCGCTCCATGCCAGAATGCCCATACCGCAGAAACACGAGCGCCGGCACGAGATCGACCAGCTTGAAGAGGCATGGCGCAATGCCGTGCTGAACGGAAATTCGGCGGCGCTGGACGCCTTGCTGGCCGACGACTATATGGCTATCACCGCCTCGGGAACCCTGCAAACCAAAGAGCAGGCGCTGGCCAACATTCGCGCCGGGCGGACGCATTTCAAGACGCTCGATATCTCCGACCGCAAGGTGCGCTTCTACGGAACGACGGCGGTGGTGACCTCTCTTGCCGAGACCCAGGGGACGAACGCCGAGGGCGAATTCTCCGGCAGCTATCGCTATACCCGCGTGTACGTTCGGGATGCGCAGGGCGCGTGGAAGGTCGTGAGCTTTGAGGCCAGCCGGATTCGCGCGGTGGGCGAACGCAAGCAGTGACAGGCAGATGGGCGTTTACAGCCCTCATCAGCGTAGCTTCGGAGTAGCGAACACGCGATCACTTCGAGCGCATAATCCTCGCCAGTGCCAAAGCCACCGGATTCGCTTGGCTCATCCCCGCCGACGAAAGATCGAGAGGCATTGATTTCGTTCTGCACAGCTGTGTTCTAGAATTGTTCGCGAAAGTCTCGGATGGAGGTTCACGTGGGGCTGGATTTTGTTGAAATCGTCATGCGGATCGAAGAAGAATTCTCCATCGATCTACCCGATGCGGAGCTTGGGTCCGTTCTGACGGTTGGAGACCTTTATGAACTGGTCCTGAGCAAGGTAAAGAGTTGCACGGCAGCTGAATGCGTTTCCAGCAAGGCGTTCTACCGAACGCGCCGAGCACTGGTTGATTCCATCGGAGTGCCACGGCGGTCTATCCGGCCTTCCACTCCGCTGGAGTCGCTTCTGCCGCTTGAATCGCGGGTCAGTCATTGGCGCGACATCACACGCCGCATCGGGTTGGAGTTTCCCAAACTTCACCTTCCGTCATTCTGGTGGAAGGTATTCACATCTCTGGGCGGCGTGGCAGCTCTTATAGTGGTTGTTCTCGCATGGGTCGCTGCCAGGCGTGTGGGCTGGCCACCAGGGGATGGACTATCCTTTTGGGCTCCCGCCCTATGCGCTTGGATAGTCACCTTCATCATCATCCTCGGAGCACTTACTCGCTGGACTTCGTTTCTCGCTACGGAAATTCCGTGCCAGACAGCCGGTGAGCTGGCACGCGTCGTGCTTCATAAGAACTTCAGCGTTTTTGCGCCTGCCTCGGGCGTCAGCCAGCCGCTTTCTCGCGAAGTAGTGTGGGAGCGGATTGTATTCATCTTTTGCGACCACATGCAGATCGGTGCAGAAGAAGTGGTACCGGAAGCGAGAATTGTACAAGATTTGGGAATAGGATAAGCCCAAAACCGAAAAGGCCCCGCTCGCATGAGCTGGGCCTTTCCAATAGGTCAGAAAACTGCCAAATTGTCTCAGTGCTTTTCCGCCGCCGATGCCAGCTTGGCTTCAGCTTCGGCGATGACGCGGAGGGCTTCGGTGTATGCGACTTCGCTCTCGCCAGCCTGGTTCCACTCCTTGTGGCCGCGGTCTAGTTGCTGCTCGGCGCGAGGCACGTCGATCTCCTCGGGCTTGAGCGCGTCGGAGGCCAGAATGGTGACCCGGTCGGGCAGAACCTCGACAAAGCCCCAACTGACGTTGTAGCGGGTAACGCTCTCGGGGCCGTCGGGACCGCCGTGCACAATCACATCGCCGGCGCCCAACTCGGCCATCAGCGGCGCATGCCCGTAGAGCGCCTCCATGTAACCGTTCTTCGCGGGCAGCTCGACCGCCGTCGCGCAAAGCTCACACATTGTGCGCTCGGGGGTGACGAGCCGGACTCGGAGCTGGTTTGATTCTTCCGACATGAAAATCCTTTCAGGATTTCAGTGGTCAGGGGTCAGAGATCAGGGGTCAGACAAGACCGATTCTGCTGAAAACGCGCTTTCCTGATCCCTGAGACCTGATCGCTGATCCCTGCCTTTACACCGTTGCCTTCAGCTTCTCGGCGGTTTCGAGCACTTCTTCGATTGCGCCCTTCATGTAGAAGGCCTGCTCGGGAATATCGTCGTACTTGCCGGCGATGATCTCCTTGAAGCTGCGCACCGTATCCGCAACCTTCACATACGCGCCGGGAATGCCGGTAAACGTCTCGGCTACATGGAAGGGCTGCGAGAGGAACTTCTGCACCTTGCGGGCGCGGGCGACGGTAAGCTTGTCGTCTTCCGAGAGCTCGTCGATGCCCAGAATGGCGATGATATCCTGCAGGTCTTTGTAGCGCTGCAAAATGCGCTTGACGCCCTGGGCTACGTCGTAGTGCTCCTGGCCCACGATGCGCGCGGAAAGAATGCGCGAGGTGGAGGCCAGCGGATCGACGGCGGGATAGATGCCTAGCTCCGAGAGCGGGCGGCTGAGCACGGTGGTCGCGTCGAGATGAGCAAAGGTGGTGGCCGGGGCCGGGTCAGTCAAATCGTCGGCAGGCACGTAGACGGCCTGCACCGAGGTGACGGATCCCTTGCTGGTTGAAGTGATGCGCTCCTGCAACTCGCCCATTTCGGTGGCCAGGTTGGGCTGGTAGCCCACGGCCGAGGGCATGCGGCCCAGCAGAGTGGAAACCTCAGAGCCGGCCTGCGTAAAGCGGAAGATGTTATCGATGAAGAGCAGCGTGTCGGAGCCCTCGACGTCGCGGAAGTACTCGGCGACGGTCAGGCCGGTCAGCGCCACGCGCAGACGCGCTCCGGGCGGCTCGGTCATCTGCCCGTAAACCAGCGCGCACTTGGAGTTGGCAAAGTCGCCGGGCTTGATGACGCCGGACTCGGACATCTCCAGCCAAAGATCGTTGCCCTCGCGGGTGCGCTCGCCCACGCCGGCAAAGACAGAGTAGCCGCCGTGGTTCTTGGCCACGTTGTTGATGAGCTCCATGATGACGACCGTCTTGCCCACGCCGGCGCCGCCGAAGAGGCCGATCTTGCCGCCCTTGAGGAAGGGCTGGATCAGGTCGATGACCTTGATGCCGGTCTCGAACATCTCCTCGTGGGTGGTCTGCTCGTCGAACAGCGGAGCTGGCCGGTGGATGGGCATGCGGGTCTTCTCGCCGATAGGGCCGAGGTTGTCCACCGGATTGCCGACCACATCGATCACGCGGCCCAGCGTCTCTTTGCCCACAGGAACCCGAATCGGTCCGCCGAGGTCGATGACCTTCATGCCGCGGACCATGCCGTCGGTGGCTTGCATGGCGACGGTCCTGACGCGGCCCTCGCCCAGGTGCTGCTGGACTTCGAGAATGACGGATATGGGCGTGGGCACGGTGAAGCCGTCGCTGGTGACGCGCAGCGCCTGATAGATTGCCGGCATTGTCGATTCTTCAAACTGCACGTCTACGGCCGGACCGGAGACCTGGATTACCTTGCCGATGTTCTCTGCCATGAAAATCCTTTCAGGATTTTAGGGTTTAGGGATCAGGGTTCAAAAAACCCGATTGCTTCCCCCCGAACGAACTGACCCCTGATCCCTGAACCCTGTTCTTACAGCGCCGCGGCGCCCGAAACAATCTCGATGATCTCCTTGGTGATGGCCGCCTGGCGCACGCGATTCATATGCAGCGTGAGCGCGTCGATCATATCCGAGGCGTTGTTGGTTGCCGAATCCATTGCCGTCATGCGGGCCGCATGTTCCGCGGCGACCGATTCCGTCATGGCGTGATAGAGCATGGACGAAACATATTGCGGGAGCAGTCCATTGAAAAGCTCCTCGGCCGGCTGCTCGTAGATGTAGTCCACTTGAGAGGTGCCAAACTTGCGCGACTCTTCGTCGGCCTCGGCTGTGTCCACCGGCTCGATGGAGATGCCCGCGCTCAGAGCGGCCTCGGCGGCGCGCTCGCGCTCTTCCTCGGTGGGCTCGGTGGCTCCGGTAATCTGCGGAATGCCGATCTTGAGCAGGGGCAACAGCTTCTCGACGACCAGCCGCTGCTGGATCACCGATTTGAACTCGTTGTAGACGATGTAGGCTGCGTCGATCTCCTCGCTCACATAGCGGGAGATGATGCTCTGAGCCACATCGAAGACGCGGTGGCTGTCAAGCTTCAACAGCATTCCAGGATGGTCGCCGGTTACCTCGACCTTCGCCTTGCGCTCGCGAATCTTGATGCTGTTGCCGTGATCGTCGGTCTGATCGGTGTAGACAGCGGAAGGATAGTGACGCCGCATCTGGTCGCGGCCCTTGCGGCCCATCGCCTCGATATCGATTTCCTTGTCCGGGTTGCCGGAGATGAACTGGAAGGCCGTCTTGAGGATGTTGGCGTTGAAGGCGCCGGCGAATCCCTTGTCGCCGCTGACGATAACCAGCAGCACCCGCTTCTCAGGGCGGGTGGCCAGAAGCGGATGGGCCAGGTTGCCGGTCTTTTCATCGAAGATATCGACGCGGCGGGTCAGCGACTCAAGCACGCTGGTGATCATTTTGGCGTAGGGCCGGGCAGCGAGCGCCCGCTCCTGCGCGCGACGGAGTTTCGCCGCCGAAACCATTTTCATGGCCTTGGTGATCTGCCGCGTGTTCTTCACGCTGCGAATGCGCCGCCGTAGATCGAGTACGTTTGCCATAACTTCTTCCCAGGGTTCAGGGTTCAGGGTTCAGTTCACCGAGCCCTTATCCTTCATAGCTTTCAGGACCCCCAAAATCATCTTTCCTACTTCGTGCGATAAACTTTCCACTTCGTCGAGCAACTTGGAATCGCCTTTCCTTATTGCGCGCGCGATTTCGAGTTGTGTTTGCAGCTCAAAGTTGGAACCTCGGGCTACCCCAAGAAACTGCCTTTATTCGTTGGGTCCGAGACGACCGTGCCCTTCGGCAATATTGCTGGGAATTGAAACCGCAGCACGCCTCATTTGACTGGTGAGCCCGTAAATCTCTTCCCGAGGAAATCCCTGAGTCAGCCGATACACGGCTACAGCCATTTGAATCGACCTTTGCCATACCGCCAAATTCCTAAATGACTGCACCATCGTTCTGACCCCTGAACCCTGACACCTGAACCCTGCTTTTACGCCTTTGCCGCTGCCTCAAGCTCTGCTTTGAAGTTCGCCGAGTACTCCTTGAGTGCCGTGTGCATCTTGCCCCGAAGGTCGTCGTCGAGCGTCTTCTTCTTGGTCAGGTCTTCAATCAGCGCCGTCTGCGCGGCGTCGAAGTACTTGTAGAGGCCAATCTCGAAGGCGCGAATGTCGCTGACCTTCAAATCGTCGAGGTAGCCTTGCGTTCCGGCGAAGAGCACCACCGTCTGCTGCTGCCAACTGAGCGGCTGGAACTGCGGCTGCTTGAGCAATTCCGTCAGGCGCTGGCCGCGGTTGAGCTGCTTTTGGGTCAGCGGGTCGAGGTCTGAGCCGAACTGAGCAAATGCCGCCAACTCGCGGTATTGGGCAAGGTCGAGTTTCAGGGTCGAACCCACCTGCTTGACCGCCTTGATTGCCGCCGAGAAGCCCACGCGCGAAACCGAAAGCCCCACGTTGACCGCCGGACGCACGCCGGAGTTGAACAGATCGGTTTCCAAAAAGATCTGCCCGTCGGTGATGGAAATAACGTTGGTCGGAATGTAGGCCGAAACGTCGCCGGCCTGGGTCTCGATGACCGGCAGCGCTGTGAGCGATCCGCCGCCCTTCTCTTTGCTCATCTTGGACGAGCGCTCCAAAAGCCGCGAGTGGAGATAGAAGACGTCGCCCGGATAGGCTTCGCGGCCCGGTGGACGGCGCAGCAGCAGCGAAATCTCGCGGTAGGCCATCGCGTGCTTGGAGAGATCGTCGTACATCACCAGCGCGTGGCGGCCGGAGTCGCGGAAGAACTCGCCGATGGCAGTGGCCGCATAGGGAGCGATGTAGAGCATCGGGGCGGGCTCGGAGGCCGAGGCGGCCACGATGACCGTGTGCCCCATGGCGCCGGCTTCGGTCAGGGTCTGTACGACCTGGGCGATCGACGAACGCTTCTGCCCGATGGCGCAGTAGATGCAGATCAGGTCGTTCTTGGCGTTGTTGATGATCGTGTCCAGCAGCACGGCGGTCTTGCCCGTCTGGCGGTCGCCGATGATCAGCTCGCGCTGGCCGCGCCCGATGGGAATCATGGCGTCGATGGCCTTGAGGCCGGTAGCCATGGGCTCGCGCACGGGCTGGCGGTCGATGATGCCGGGCGCCAGGCGCTCGATGGGCAGCGACTGCGTCGAGGCGATGGGGCCCTTGTCGTCGATGGGCTGGCCCAGCGCGTTCACCACGCGGCCGATCATGCCCTCGCCCACCGGAACGCTGAGAATTGTGCCGGTGCGCTTTACTTCGTCGCCTTCGCTAAGCTCGGTGTAGTCGCCCAGAACCACCGCGCCCACCTGGTCTTCTTCCAGGCTCAGGGCCAGTCCGGCGATGCCGTGCGGAAAGCTGAGCAGCTCGCCGGCCATCACCTTGTCCAGCCCGTGCAAACGGGCAATGCCGTCGCCGAGCGATGTGATGGTCCCGACTTCGTCTACCTGGACCTTCGAGTCGTAGTTCGCGATCTGTTCGCGAAGGAGTTGCGTAATCTCGTCTGCCTTGATCTGAGCCATTTCCGTTCCTCAGGGTTCAGGGATCAGGGTTCAAGGATCAGTCGTCCTCCGCTTTGCGGGGCACACCGATCAAAAACCGCCGATCTCCTTCATCTCCCTCGTTTCGATCTCTGACTTCTGAAACTTCTCTACCGAAAAACCTTCAGTGTTCGAGGTCTGGCTTGTTCCGATCCCTGACCCTGACCCCTGACCACTGTTCCCTGCCGGCTTCAGCCGGCCAATAGCGCTTCCTTCAACCTGTCGAGCCGTCCGCGCACCGATCCGTCGTACACCGTGGAGCCGATGCGCACCACTGTGCCGCCAAGGATCGCCGCATCCAACTTGAAACTGGCCTCAATCCGTGACCCGGCCAGCTTCCCGATCTCGGCCACCAGCGCATCGCGCTCCGCCGCGCCCAACTGGCGCGCCGTCACAATCTCCGCCTGGCGAATTCCTAACTGCTGCTGCAACAGCCGGCGATAAGCCGCTGCGACCTCGCTCACCGCGCCGATGCGATTGTTGTCGATCAGCACCGCCAGAAGGTTGCGCAGCTCCTTCCGGAGTCCCAGCTTTACATTCAACTTGTCAAGAAAACCCACCTTCTGCACGGCGGGAATGGCTGGATTCACGAAGAACTCGCGCAACTCGGGGCTGCCGTCCCATGTGGCCAAAAAATCGCTCAACTGGCGGTCGATCGCTGCTGTGTCCAGTTTGGAGGCGGTAACCACTTCAAGGAAGGCAGTGGCATAACGGGCAACGAAGGCGGCCATCTAGTTCTGCCCTCCATTATTCACGTTGCCCACAAACTCGGCGATCAGTGCGCGATCCGTTTCGGGCGTAAGAACAAGTTGCTTGGCGGCCTGATCGATGGCCAGATTGGCGGCGAAGTGGTGCAGTCCGCGCCTGGCCTGAGCGGCTGCCACAGTAATCTCCTGCTCGGCGGCGGCGACAATGCGGGCGCTCTCTTCTTCGAGAGTGGACTTGATGCGCGCCAGGTCCTGAGCGCTTTCCTGCTCTACCTCGGTGCGGAACTTTGTGATCTCCTCGTCGAGCTTGGAGAGTTTCTCCTCGACCGCGCTCAGCCGGGAGTTTGCATCCTCGGTGACCTTGCGCGCCGACTCGATGTCCGAACGCACCTTTTCGCCGCGCTGGCGCAGGTGTTTGGGAAGGAAGCGGTAGAGAGGGATGCCGACGGCGAGAACGATGATGGCGAAGTTGATGAAATCGAAGAGGTCGGCCGCGGTCGTGACAGGCAGGCTAAAGGTCTTTGCCGTCCACTTCACCACCGGGCCTTCAAGCCGGAAGGCGTTGTTCTGTTCTTCTTCTGATTTTGCGGCCTCGGGCTTGGCTGCTTCGCCGGCGGCAGCGGCGGGCTGGGAACTGGTAACCGGAGTGGAGTCCTGCGCGGCAAGCCTGAGCGGCGCAACGGCTACCGAGGCGGTCAACGCTGCCAGAGATGCAATCCAGAAAATCCGTGCGGAAAAACGTGGCTGCAGAATCGACGTCTTCGAATATTTCAACGGGAACCCCCGGCAGCCAGCGGTAGAACCGCGCGAACCACCTGACTGGCCAAATCTCCGGCGGTGGCTTGCAGGGCGACTCTGGCTCGGGCGGCTTCGGCCTCTAGCTCGGCCCTGGCCTGGCTCACCTTGAGTCCGGCCACCTTGCGGGCGGCCTCCAGAGCGGCGTCGCGCTCCGCATTGCCCTGTTTCACCCGCTGCTCGCGGACCTTGTAAACCTCGGCGCGGGCCAGGCGGAGCTTTTCGGCATATTCGGCCGCACGCGCTTCCGCCAGGGCAATGGCCTTGTGCGCATCTTCGATTGCGCCCTCGGTGCGGGCACGGCGCTGTTTCAATGTTGCGGTGAGCGGACCTTGTACCAGGAACTGGTAGGCCAGAACCAGCACAAGGAAAAGCAGGATCGTGGGCACGGCGCCAAGCAGAAGAGCCCCGAGTTGTTGAACGACTTCTTGCATGGTGGAACCGGTTCGCTTTGGCGGTGAGATGAGTACTTATTTTTTGAGTAGAACACTTTTTTGTATCAGGGGCGGACTCCCAAGTCAACGAAAGCGGGCTCGAACAAGCGGAGTCCTGTGACTGCGGTCACGAATCGGGAATATTGTCCAAAAAAGGGCTTGCTTTCAGTCAAAACAAGCCTAGACTAAGAATACCACCCAGACCCGATCCAGGGTCCAGCGGGCCACCGGTTGCGGGAAGTCCTTCCACTCCCACAGCCGTCGGCCCGCCTCAATTTTTTCAGGCCTGTTTTTTTATATCCCGCCTCCGGAAATCCCGGTGCACACGCTTGCCTGAAAAGACGTAGCCTGCGAAGCCCGCGTTGATCTTGAAGGGCTTATGTGCAGCTCCGAGGCTTAAGCGCAGATTCCAGCTCGTGCTTATCGCCGAAATCGGTATGATCGGCTGGCCAGCGAGCGAAAATCTGGAGTCGGGGAGCAGTCTTTACATCTGGTCATAGAGCGTTGTGTTCCGGTAACCGAGCAGAACGACGAGGGTCCAGATGCCGAGGGCGGTTCCGAGAGGAAACTTCAATAGGCTAAGGAGAGCTGCGGCGATCGCGACAACGCGACCCCAATAGGTGCGCTCAAGCAAGCCCCAGCCGGCTACCCCAGCCAAGCAGGTACGCACGACCAGGAGTGCCCAGGCAAAATGCAGGATCGCGGGTCCGAAAAACTCGGGAGGCAGCGGTCCGTGCGCCCAGGGTCCATTCATCCACGGGCCGAAATGCCCAAACATGAACGCCTTGGCAAAGGTCAAGCCGGCCGCTCCAAGAGCCAGTGACAACGCGGCGTATACAAGCCAGACAATGCCGAGAGCCTTCACCTTGGCTGCGTAGGTCTCCAGTTGGAATTGGAGGCCGGGTACGGGGGGAATTGGAGGCGCCGCGGGGCGGCCGCACTGGGGACAAAGCCCTTGTCCTGGCGCTAAAGCTTGACCACATCCGCTGCAATACATGATGCCTCCTCAAAAAATCCTATAAAGCTTATTACGCAGCGGCGCTGTTGCTGGTTCCGGAGAACCGCGAGCACGAAATCAGCGGCGAGAGCTAGCGGCTGGCAGTTTGAACATGCCTCTCCCAACGTTCTTCATGGCGATCGTCGCGGAGAACGAGGGTGGTGACGCGGCCTTGCTGGTCGTGTTCGAAGATGAGCCGGGGAATGCTGGAGCCATTCGGATAAAAGAATGTGTAGGGCGATTCCGGCGCCAGCTCGTTGATCTCGCCATAGCGGTTCTTTTCGTAAAGCTGATCGCCCTGACGGAAGATGGTGACCTCGGGGTGGCCCTTTCGGTCGCGGTACTCGCCGGCCAGGGCGTCGAGCTGGGTGGGGGTGAGCTTGACGGCGGGTGGGTGCAGTGGGACGAGGCGGCGCTCGGCAAAGACGGGAGGTTCCGTTTCGGCGGCGGGCTTAGGATCGCGATGGAACGAGAGCAGCCAGCGAGGCAGCTCAGGCTCGTTGTAGGCGCGCATCCAGCAGTCGTGCTTGAGCCCCTGATAGAGCCACAGCCGAACATGGCCGTCGGCCACCTTGAGCGCTTCAAACATGAGCTCGCTCTCGCGCGGCGTCACTACATTGTCTTCAGTTCCATGGAAGAGCCAGACCGGGGTGCGGCCAAGAGCGTGCGCGTACTCCGCGGGCAGGGTCGTCACTTCTTGCCATCGCTCCGGGGCGTAGCTCCAAAAGACGCCGCTGGCGGCAATAGCCACCGCTGCCCAGCGCTGGGGGTGAATGCGGGCCAGCTCCCAGGCGCCGTACCCGCCCATCGAAAGGCCAGTCAGATATGTGCGCGCCGGGTCGGCATGAAACTCAGCCGATTCGCGGTCAAGCGCCGCCATGGCCATGGCGAGCATATCGGGGTCGGTCCAGAAGCTGGGCTGCGGACACTGGGGCATGACAATAACGAAAGGCCAGCGCTCCGGGTGGTCGCGCACCTCCTGGGGAAGGCCGATCTGGGTCTGCCACATACCCTCGGAGCCGCGCTCGCCCCGGCCATGCAGAAAGAGGATGATGGGCCATTGTTTGCGGTCGTCGCGACGCCATTCCTCCGGCAGGTACACCTGATAGCGGTAAGTGGCGCCATGCAACTCGATCTTGCGATTCAAAAAGCCTGTCTCTTGCGGGGGTTCCAGCTGCGCGTGCCCGGAGCCAGCGGCGCGGGCGTGACCCGGAAGCGGAGACATGGCCCAGGCAAACGAGAAGCAGACGGCAAGGAATCGAGTAAAACGGAGCATGGTGGATTCCAATTACAACTATATTCCCGCTCGCAAAGAGTTTTTGGGGCAGGGAGACCTCAGAGCGTTCAATCGGTAACCCAAGTTACTACATGCGGGGCGTAGCGGTGAATGGGACGTTTGGGGTATTTCCTTTTGGGTTTCTTGAGAGATTTCTTACGATTCGCGTGAAAGAATCAGGCTGTTATGCTGATTGAATTGATGACAACGCTGGAAACCGGAGACACGCTGGACCACTATCGCCTGGATAAGGTGGTAGCTCGCGGTGGCATGTCTACGCTGTTCAAGGCCACCGACCTGAACGACGGGAAGCAGGTGGCCATCAAGGTTCCCCATGCGGAAATGGAGACCGACCCGGTTCTGGTGGAGCGTTTCAAGCGGGAAGAAACGATCGGCCAGGAGCTTGACCACCCCGGCGTAGTGAAGACCTACGACGGCGAGTATCGCAGCCGGGCATACATGGTGATCGAGTGGGTGGATGGGCGGTTGCTGCGTTCGATCATGAACGAGGCGCACAGGCTGCCGATCAACCGGGCATTGAAGATCGTGCTGGGGATTTGCGACGCGCTGGATTACATGCACAAGCACGGTGTGGTGCATCGCGACCTGAAGCCGGAGAACATCATGGTGGACGGCGAGGACCGCATCAAGCTGATCGACTTCGGCATCGCCATGAAAGAGGATGCGCGGCGGCTGACGTATGTGACCATGTCGCCCGTGCTGGGCACGCCAGACTATATCTCGCCTGAGCAGGTGAAGGGGCAGCGCGGCGACCAGCGCAGCGACATCTATGCTCTGGGCATCATGCTCTATGAGATGCTGACCGGCGAGACGCCTTTCAGCGGGCCGAACCCTCTGGCGGTGATGAACGAGCGGGTGCTGCACGATCCGAAGCCGGTGCGGAAGCTGAGGCCGGAGATTTCGCCGGAGTTGCAGGAGATTCTGAACCGGGCCCTGGTGCGCGATCCGCGCCACCGGTATGCGACAGCCAGCGAGATGGCCTGGGAGCTCGAACACCAGGATCAGGTGGGCGTCGACGACGGGGAACGGCCGGCTTTGGGCGGATTCCGCCTGCCGGGCGGACGGAAGATGCTGCTCTATGCCGGATTGCTGCTGGTGCCGATCATGCTGTTTGGGCTGATGCTGATGCTGGCCCGCAGGTAAGGGCGTCCGGCCCGTTGGTAGTGTCCTGATTTGACGCGTGCGCGGTCTTGTTGCATCAAAGAGAGCAAAGGGGATCTCCGTGGGCGTAAAAGAGAAAATGACCTCGATTGGCCAGCCGGTGCAGGAGTTGCCGGTCGCCGATGTCGAACGCGCACAACAGCATTACAAAGATGTGCTCGGCTTTGAGATCGGATGGCTTTACCCAGGCAAAGAAATTGGGGCCGTGTCACGCGATAATGTGGCGATATTTTTCCGCAAGAGGAAGCCACCGTTCGAACCTGCCGTTCACTGGGTGTTTGCCGAAGATATCGATGCGTCGTACCGGGAGCTGCAGTCGTCAGGTGCGAACATCGTGGAGCCTCTGAAAAAAAAGCCTTGGGGATTGCGGCAATTCACCGTAAAGGATCTGGACGGAAACCTCTTCTATTTCCACCATGACTAGAGCAATTTCGGAATTAACGTGGTCCTTTTGAGTGCATAGAAAGGTGGCTTTTTCTTGAGGAAAAAGCCACTTGAGTGTGAGGTTTCGGTCTACAGCAATTCCGAAATTGCTATAACCAAACGCCGCATGACTAGCGGCTGGAGTCGGCCAGCAGTCCGGCTGAAATTAGGGCACTACCGGCCATGTGAGCAGGCGGACTTCTCTCTACTGCTTGTTGGTCTGGGTCTTGCGGTCAGTCTTGAAGGTGAAGGCGTCGTCGGGGATGGACTTAGGAACGTTGACCTTGATGTTGGTGTAGACGCTGACCTTCTTCTTGCTTGCGCCGAAGTCAAGCTCCTGCTTAAGGCTGACGGCGTGGTCGGGATCAACCCAGATCGTGACTTTGGTCAGGTTTCTGCGGACTTCAGGATCTTTTGCCACCAACTCCAGCTTCTCTGTTTTGACACTGGTTTTTCCGTCGCTGAGATTCTCGGAGCCGAGGTACTTGATATCCCACTTGGCTTGCAGGTCCGTGCCGCTGGCGCCGAAGCCGAGCATGACATAACTCTCGAACTTGTTCGCCTTGGTAAAGGTAGTCACCTGGTTGATAGGAGGGGGCTCGAAAAGCTCGAAGACGCCATTGCTGTAGGTGTAGATCTTGGACGCTGGCTTGCTGTTGTGATGGTCGATATGCACGCCCATCTGAAATTTACTGCCCGTGCGCTCGTAGTAGACGACGCCCGTCTGCTGATCGTCGTCGTAGACGGGGTCAGTGTCGATGTCGTCGAATTTGAAGTCGGCAGAAGTGGATTGAAATTTGTGAGCTGCATCGTCGAGCTTGCTCAGTACCTTTTTCAGGTCGTCGGATGCGAACGCGGCCTTCGCCGGCAGCAGAACAAGAGCAGCGGCCGCTGCAAAAGCGAGCTTCAATCCCAGTCGCATAGTTTCCTTTTCTTGTTGGACGCCGGTCCGCGACGGACGGAACGATAAATCGTATGTTAAAAGTTGAAGCAACGACTTAGCGGCTCATGCGAATGAGTTACCGGTGGGCCCACACCTTCCACGCCAGGTTTCCATCGGCGTCGGTAACGGTTTCCCAATGCTCGACGAAAACAGCGTCGCCGGTGACCGGCTCGATGGCTTTGCGGAGCGCCTTTTTGACAGCCGCGTCCGAGCCGCCGGCGGGCACATCGGCATCGGCGGCCTCCACAGTGACTATGAGCCCGTGGCCGTCGTTGCCGACAACCTGCATCGGATGCATGGGTCCGGTGATCGAAGACGGCTTGTCGCTGAAGTTCCAGATCTGGGGCGAGACAAAGATGAACAGCAGGATCAGCGTCACCATCACGTCGTAATGAAAACAGCCGCGGGGATAGGTCCAGTAAAAGTAGCTAAGTAAAACCTGCTTCACCGTGCGGCCGGTCTTTGTTTGAAGTGCGGTTGCATTCGATGGTTCCATCAGGATTCCTTCACAATTCTGTCCAGGCCGCCCATGTAGGGGCGGAGAGCTTGAGGGATGAGCACAGTCCCGTCGGGCTGCTGGTAGTTTTCGAGGATCGCCAGCCATGTGCGGCCGACCGCCAGTCCGCTGCCGTTGATGGTGTGGACAAACTCGGGCTTGGCCTTGGCGCCCTGCCCCGCCGGCCGGTAGCGGATGTTGGCCCGCCTTGCCTGGAAGGCCTCGAAGTTCGAGCAGGAGGAGATTTCGCGGTACAGTCCCTGTCCCGGCAGCCAGACTTCCAGGTCAAAGGTCTTGGCGGAGGAGAAGCCGGTGTCGCCAGTGCAGAGCAGGACGCGGCGATACGGGAGCCCAAGCGCTTCGAGGATCTCTTCGGCGTCGCGGGTGAGGCGCTCGTGTTCGGCTTCGGAGTCCTCGGGGCGGGTGAACTTGACCATTTCGACTTTTTGAAACTGATGCTGGCGGATGATTCCGCGGGTATCCTTGCCGGCCGCTCCGGCTTCCGCACGGAAACACGGGGTATAGGCCGTCAGACGAATTGGGAGGCGCGCTTCGTCGAGAATCTCATCCCGATAGAGGTTGGTTACCGGGACTTCGGCGGTGGGGATCAACCAGTGGTCGTTTTCCTTGAACTCGCCGCGCGCGACAGCTTCAGCGTCGGCGTCGGAGCAGCGGAAGAGGTCCTCGGCAAACTTGGGCAACTGGCCGGTGCCGAAGAGCGACTTGCTGTTGACCATGAAGGGCGGCAGGACCTCGGTGTACCCTTGCTTTTCCGTGTGGAAGTCGAGCATGAAGCTGATGAGCGCCCGCTCCAGCCGCGCGCCTGCGCCCATGTAGACGGCAAATCGCGCGCCGCTGAGCTTGGTGGCGCGCTCCAGGTCGAGGATGCCCAGAGATTCGCCGAGTTCCCAGTGGGGTTTGGGTTCAAAATCCAGGACGGGAATCTCGCCCCAGGTCTTGACGGTAAGGTTGTCTGCCTCGGACGTTCCTGCCGGAACTTCGTCGCGGGTGAGGTTGGGAATGCGCGCAAGAGATAGACGCAACTGCTCGTCGAGCTGGGCGGCGGTCTGGTCTAGCTTGTCGAGCTTGTCCTTGAGGGCGCGCGTCTCCTCCATCAGGGCAGCCGCGTCCATGCCCAGCTTTTTCAGGGCGCCAACCTGCTGGCTCAGTTCGTTGCGGCGGGCCTTGGCCTGCTCGGATGCGGTGATAGCATCGCGCCGGCTCTGGTCGAGGGCGCGAAAATCGCCCAGCAGCGCGGCGGGATCGGCTCCGCGGGCACGCAGCTTCTCTTCCACCAGCTTCAGGTTGGCGCGGACAAATCCTAGATCGAGCATCGCTCTATCAGTTTAACCGACTGATTGGGAGGGTTGTGGGTTGAAAGTACGAACCGCAGGTCCTTCGACTCCCTACGCTTTGCTGCGGTCGCTCAGGATGACGGGTTTGATGATTGAGCTGGGGGTGGTAATGGCACGGGCTGAGTGATGGGTCCTGCGGCGATCTGGTCTTGCCATCCCGGCAGCCGCTGGTCGCCGGTGATGAGCCGCGCGCCGCGGGTGAACGTGAAGTAGGTCCAGATCCATGCGGCAAAGACGGAGAGGCGGTTGCGGAAGCCGATGAGGAAGAAGATGTGTACGGTGAGCCAGGTGATCCAAGCGGGAAAGCCGCTCATGTGGGCCTTGAAGGGCCATTCGACCTTGGCGACTGCGTCCATGCGGCCGATGGTCGCCATATCGCCCTTGTCGAAGTAGCGGAAGGGCGGGCGCGGCTTGCCAGCCAGGTCGGCAGCGATCATTTTGGCGACATGGTCGCCCATCTGCATGGCGGGCTGGGCGACTCCGGGAACCTGATGGCCGTCCTGCTCGAAGTGAGCGAGATCGCCGAGGACGAAGACATTGGGAAGGCCAGGGGGATTGAGCCGGTCGTCGACCAGGACGCAACCTCGCCGGTCAAGAGGCGAGTCGGCCGGATCGCAGATCATCTTGCCCAGAGGCGAAGCCTGGACGCCGGCTGCCCACAGTGTGACCACCGCATCCATTCGCTTGCCTTCGGCTTCAACCCAGCCGGGGCCGATTCCGGTGACGCGGGTATTGGTGTGAACCTCGACGCCCAAGCTGGCGAGCGCGGCTTCGGCTTTGGCCGAGAGGTCGGCCGGATAGGCGGCCAGTACGCGCGGAGACCCTTCTAGAAGCAGGACGCGGGACTTGGAGGGGTCGATGTGGCGGAAGTCGTGGCGCATATAGAGCTGTGCAATATCGCTGATTGCACCGGCCAACTCTACTCCCGTCGGTCCGCCGCCGATAACAACGAAGTTGAGCGGGGGGTGCCAGCCGTGCTCCACCGTCTGGCGCTCGGCAAGCTCGAAAGCGAGAAGCACGCGGCGGCGAATCTCAAGAGCGTCTTCGATGGTTTTGAGGCCGGGGGCCAGCGGCTCCCACTCATCCTTGCCGAAGTATGAATGGGTGGCGCCGGTGGCCAGAACCAGATAGTCGTAGGAAAGCTGAGCGCCGCTGCCGAGAGAGACTTGGTGGGCGGAGACATCGATGCCGACGACCTCGTCCATCAGAACCTGTGTGTTGCGGTGCTTGCGCAAGATGGACCGAATCGGCTGGGCGATGTCGGCCGGAGACAACACGGCCAGCGCCACCTGGTAGAGCAGCGGCTGGAAGGTGTAGTGGTTGCGGCGGTCTACGACGGTGACATCCACAGGAGGGTGACCCAGCCCGTTGGCTGCGTGAATACCGGCAAAGCCGCCGCCAACAATGACCACGCGGGGGCGAGCTTTTTGCGGCTGGCTCACCGGGTTGGCCGGGATTCCCAAGGTGGACGCCTCGCTATAGGGATGCGTGAGGAAGCTAATAAGTGTCAGGCGGCGGGGTATTGTGGGCTCTCAGGTCTCATCCGTTGGGACGAGCGAGGGTCGGGTGGCGAGCGAGAGGCTTGGAGCTAGCGGCTAGAAGCAGCCTTACGGATGCTGCTCGACGGCGACGCTAACGGTCGCGGAGTTGCCGGCGGCGGCCAGGCCAAGGAGGTTGGTGGCTACGCCGGGGAGGGATGCGGGGGTGAAGGCGACGGTTCCGTCGATGGCGGAGGTTGCGGTCGCGGATTGAGTAGCCAACAGCGGCGCCGGGGCGCAGACGCCGTGCGCTGGGCAGGGCGGAGCCCAGGCATAGAGGGCCTGGTAGAGGGCTACCGAGCCGCCAGGCATTGGGTTGCCGTCTGTATCGAGCAGGCGGAGAGTGACCTGGCTTGGCGTAGATTGAAGCGAGAGGCTCTGGGCGGTTCCCGAGACTGCTTCAAGAATTGAATATTCGGGGCGAGAGCCGAATGCGCTGAAGGCGATGCACTGACTGGTTCCATTGAGGCAGGCGGTGGCGGAGACCTGTTGGCCTTCCGCGAGGGGGCCTACGGTGAGAATCTCGGTGGCGATGCCGCTTTGGTTGGTGATCGCGGCGGCGCTGCCGAGCGTCGCGATGCCACTGGAGGGCATTTGCCAGGCGACAGACTGGCCGCTCAAGGGAAGGCCGCTTTTAAGGACAAGGGCCTGGACCGTCCATGTGAAGGTTGCGCCGGCGGCAAGGGAAAGCTGGGGCGTGAGCGATGCGAGAACGGGCGGCGTTCCGCCGGCAAACTGCGCCTGAAGGCTGGAGCCGTTGGTGAGCGCGGCGGTCACGATGGACCAGGTGCCATCGACAGCGGTCACATTGAGGCTGGCTCGGCCATCGCCGGTTGCCATAACGGAGCATACGGGCATTCCGCACGCGAGGATCGCGGTTCCGCTGGTAACGGTGTAGATGACGGTGACGCCTCCCGCCGGGGTCAGATCGGGACCGAGAGCGGTGACAGTAAAGGGGATTGGCGTGCCGATGGGCACAGTATTGCCGGGCGCGGTGAGCAGGGTGAGCGCATCGCCAGTACCGGAGTCGTAACTGACCCCGCCGGAGACGATGGCTGCAGCGTAAAAAAGAGGCAGGTCGTCCACTTCCACATCGACGGACCCGCTGACGCCGGTGGCGGCCGGAGGCGCAATGGCGGTGATTTCGTTGGGCGAGATGCTGGTGACCACGGCCGGCTGACCGCCGACAAGCACCGTGTCCGCAAGCCTAAAGCCCATGCCGTGAATGACGATGGGGCCACCCGAGGCGGGCAGATGCTGCGGCTGAACCGTATCGGCGTAAAGCACCCAGCCGTTATAGGGGTAGTCGGGCCGGCCGTCTCCGCGCTGGTCGGCAATGCCGATACGGACCACATCGTCGGCGATGGAGCTGACGCGCAGCCAGGTTTCGCCGGTAGCCCAGCCGTTCATTCCAGGGCCTGCGCCGATGGCGGTCGCGCCTACGGGATCGAAAGCGTCCCAAACGCCGACGGCCGGCATGGCCTTGCTTTCAGTGGGCGCGCCAGTCTCGTCGAGAGCCTGAGTGACAACGGTGAAGGTGCGGTTGCCGCGGACCGGGAAGCTGAACCAATCGCTCTGGCCCACCTGGCTCAACCGGCCGCACCAGAGTCCGCTCGATGGCATCGTGCGCGGCGAGGCCTGGGTGCCGATGGCGTCCTGATAGCCGCCGGTCGTCGAGTCGGCCACGTTCACGGTGAGGGTTTGTGAGCTGCCCGCCGACATGCCCGGCGCCGAGACGGCCTGCAACGTGCCGGATGGAGTCGCCTGGCCGTCGAGATAAGGGCCAACCGAATCGGTGAGGATGTAAAGCGGGTTGATGGCTTCAAAGGTGACCTGATAGTTGGCAGTGGTGACGCCGGGGGGCAGCGGGATTCCGCTCAGGTCGAAATAGCCCTGCATGGCGGGATCGTCCGATCCCCACATCGTCAGCAGATTGCCGTTTGAATCGGCGAAGCCGGTGACACGGTTGCCGTGGTTTCCATTGAAGTAGCTGCCGGAGACGAAGCTGACCGTGTACTGATAGAGGGGATTGCCGTTGGCGTCCAAGGGGCGGGCCACAACGTTGACGCCCTGCATCCCGTAGCCGGTGCGGAAGGTGACAGTGCCCTGGATCGACACTGTGTTTGGAGCGGTAAGCTCTTTGCCCGGAAAACTGGCCAGATTCTGAGCGGTGATGGGGTAGATGCGGTTTAGGGCGGCGATGTCGTCGTAGTGGAGGACCGACGGGTCGGGGATGCAAGCGCCGCCGCTGGGGCCGCAGACTCCGCTGAGGGCATCCATAATCGGCCAACCGTCGGTCCCGCCCGGGATTTCATCCACGAGCGCGGTGGGGTTAACCTGGGCGTAGTCCAGGTTGAGGATGCGGCCGAAGGCGCGCTCCAGCTCGTAAGTCATCATCTCAACCAGGTTGGAGTTGGTGGCGCAGAGGCCGTTGAGCAGGATGATGCCGTGGGCGATAGTTGCGTCGGGGCTAATGTTATCCATCCAGACCCAGACACCGTTTTTCTGGCAACTGGTGGGATCGCTGGCTCCGGCGCCGAAGATCGCGTCGATCACCGAGCCGTCCTCATCGAAGATGACGCCAACAGGGTAGCCTGTGGCTGAGGGCGTCACATCGGCGGGCTGGGTGATGACGCCATCGACCACCGCGATGTTGGCTCCGCTGACGTCTTCGTTGAGTTGGCCCTCGTCTGTGAGCGTGACCCCGGCTGTGGGAACGGCGCTCCAAAGAGCAGCCGCGGCATCGACCATGGCCGTGGCCTGCTGGTTTGAGATCGCGCTGTTCAGAGGACCCTGATCGACGTAGTAGTTGACCTGGCCGCCGGCCCAGTGGATGGGCTGGCCGAGAACGCCGGGATTGAAGAAGCTGGCTCCCGCCACGTATTTGGGTCCGCCGGCGAGGGTTGCGGCGGGAGCGAGAAGCAGGAGGGTCAGGGGGAGCACCGGAAGCCGGGGAACGTGAACCGCGAGCCAGTGCACTCTTGCGGCAAGGGGGCGAGCGGAGATAGAGACGAGCACGACTGGCCCTCCGGACAAGGACTTCCCGGCACGTGGGGGACCATGGAGTCTTGGCTCGTCTTGGACATTTTTTAGGAGCGAGCCGAACTTGCGGAAGATTGGGCGGATTCCTGAACGATGCGGGCGCGGGTGCGCGGTGCGACAGGCAACGTTCTCAGTTGGCCGCCTTTAGCGCGGTTTAGAACAAAGTTTCTCCGGCTTCCGGTCTCAGATTTCCGGGTAGAAGTCGAAGAAGGCGTCCAGCGAGCGCTTGAGCTGGGTTTCGATCTCTTCGCGCGAGCCCTCGATGACGTGCATGGTGACGTGGGCCTCGTGGCCGGTAGCCAGCTTGAGCGTGGCGTCGTGGATCTCGGTGACTTCGCCTTCGGGGAGGAGCCGCAGACCGTAAACAAGAGTCAGATTGGCCATGAAGATCATCTTAATGAACGCGGCCAGCGCAGAACAGAGCGGCAGGCTGCGGAAGCGTCTAAAATCGACACAGGAAACCTTGATGACAGAGATTCGCGATTCCGTTATTTTGGGCTCGGGCTGCGCCGGGCTTACGGCGGCTGTTTACACCGCACGCGCTGGACTTAAACCCCTGGTTCTTGAGGGCCACGAGCCTGGGGGACAGCTTTCGATGACCACGCTGGTAGAGAACTTTCCCGGCTGGCCGGACGGCGTCCAGGGGCCGGAGCTGATCGACAACATGAAGAAGCAGGCGGCGCGGTTTGGGGCCACCTTCCAGGTGGCGCATCTGAATGCCGCCAAGCTGGACGCGCATCCTATTCGGCTGGACACGTCGGCTGGTGAGATTCACACGCGGACGCTGATTGTGGCCTCCGGGGCGAGCGCGCGTTGGCTGGGATTGCCAAGCGAGCAGGCACTGATTGGGCACGGGGTTTCAAGCTGCGCTACCTGCGACGGATTCTTCTTCCGTGGCAAGGAGATTGCGGTGGTGGGCGGTGGCGATTCGGCGATGGAAGAGGCGCTGTTTCTGACCCGCTTTGCGACCAAGGTCACGTTGCTGCACCGGCGCGAGGCCTTCCGCGCGTCGAAGATCATGCTGGACCGGGCGATCGCCCATCCAAATATCGAGCTCCGCACCAACACGGTGGTGGAAGAGGTCCTGGGCACGGAAGACCAAGAAGTGAAGGGACTGCGGTTAAAGGATGTAAAGACGGGTGTGGAGTGCGAACTCGCCATCAGCGGGCTGTTTCTCGGCATTGGCCACGAGCCCAATACCAAGATGTTTGCCGGGCAAATGGATCTGGATGAGGACGGCTACATCAAGACCACGGGCAACGTGCTGACCACCCACAACGGGCAGGTGCTTCAGGGTGTGTTTGCCTGCGGCGACGTGCAGGACCGGCGCTACCGGCAGGCGATTACAGCGGCTGGGTCGGGCTGCATGGCGGCGCTTGAGGCAGAGAAGTATCTCGAGGAACACGGGCACTGACGCATTACGTGCAGCGGGCTGGGCTGGCGAGTACCCTGAGTGCTGAAGTGGTCAAAAGAGGAACGCCATGGCTTCAATCTTTCCCGGCCGCTACACGGCGCAAAGCGACGAACCCATTGTCGTCTTCCTGATTGGTTTTCGCGTGAACCGGTGGCTGGCACTGCGCAGTTGGATGCGCGTGGCGGCTGCGATGCCGCCAATGATTGCTGAGCTGAAGTGCGATCCCTCGCTGGGCATGTTGCACGCACAGTATTTTGTTTACTGGCGCGGCGTCGGCGTGATGCAGTACTGGCGCAGCTTCGATCAGCTTCATGCTTACGCGCATGCGCGCAACGCGGCGCATCTGCCCGCGTGGGGGGAGTTCAACCGGCGCATCGGCGGCAACGGTGTCGTGGGCATCTGGCATGAGACGTACACAGTTTCGCCGGGCCAAGTGGAGAGCATATACGCCAACATGCCGCGTTTTGGATTGGGCGCCGCGATGCCGCATGTGCCCGTTACCGGACGCACCGACAGCGCCCGCGCGCGCATTGGCAAAATGAGCCCGCAGAAGCCGGATCAAAACTTGTGAAATACAAAGAACGCGGCGGCCACCAGGCAGGCTCCGGCCACTGCGTGATTCCAGCGAAGATGGGTGCCAAAATAGAAGGTAGTGAAGACACCGAAGACCATGATCGTGATGATCTCCTGGATCACCTTGAGCTGGACGGGCGAAAAGCGGGCGGCGCCGATCCGGTTGGCCGGAACCTGTAGCAGGTATTCAAAAAAAGCGATGCCCCAGCTAACGAGGATGACCTTCCACAACGCGTCCTGGCGGTATTTCAGGTGGCCATACCAGGCAAAGGTCATGAAGATGTTGGAGAAGATGAGCAGAATCACTGTCCACATGGTCATATTCGATGCGAGCCGGACAGGCCGGGTTTCAGCGGGAGCACGATGACGGCGCTCGGCGAGAATCTCGAACGGCTGGAAGCGGCGATTGCCTCGGCGTGCCAAAAGGCGGGGAGAGCGCGCGGCGAGATCGAACTGATGGCCGTTTCGAAGACCTATCCGGCGGCGACGGTGGCGGAGGCGGCGGAGTTGGGGCTTTCGCTATTTGGCGAGAGCCGGGTGCAGGAGTTTGCGGCCAAGGCTGCGGATCTGGACGCGCTGCGGAGGGCCGAGGGCGCTGAGGCTGCGCCGATCCGGGTACATTTGATCGGGCATCTGCAATCGAACAAGGCGCTTCGTGCAGTGGAATTGTTTGATGCAATTGACTCATTGGACTCACTGCGGCTGGCGGAGCGGCTGAATGAGGCCGCGGGCAAGCTGGCCAAGCGCCTGCCAGTGCTGATCGAGGTGAAGCTCAGCCCGGAGGAAGCCAAGGCGGGTTTGGAGCCTGGGTCCGCTGCGGCTTCCGAACTGCTGGAGCGTCTGCCGGATTTGCAGCATTTGCAGACGCGGGGGCTGATGACGATTGCGCCCTGGGGCGTTGCTGAGGATGTGACGCGGGCGTGCTTCCGCAGCCTGCGGGAGTGGCGCGAACGGTGGGCTGGGGCGCATCCCAAGTTGGGTTTTGATGTGCTTTCGATGGGGATGAGCGGGGATTTTGCTCTGGCCATCGAAGAGGGCGCGACGCGCATCCGTGTTGGGACGGCGCTGTTTGGCAAGCGCTCGCCCTGGATGGGGCCCCCGGAATGATTAGGTCGGTTGCGGGTGGAGTGACGCTGGCGGTGCGTGCCCAGCCGGGCGCGAAGAAAACGGCGATCACCGGCATCTACGGCGAGGGCGCGGCAGCTCAGTTAAAGATTGCCGTGCAAGCGCCGCCGATCGAGGGGCGGGCTAACTCGGCCTTGATTGCCTTTCTGGCGGAGACCTTTGGTTTGCCCAAGAATGCGGTCGAGTTGATGAGCGGCGAGTTATCCAGGAGCAAGGTGTTTCTGCTGCGAGGAATTACCGTCGAAAAGGCTGAAAATTTGCTTGCCGATTTGATGCGACGATCCTGAGTTTCCCCATAAAATTTGTCATCCTGAGCGGAGCGCAGCGGCGTCGAAGGACCTGCGTTTGCTCTCTTGGTCAGTGCTAGCGGCTGTGATGAGCAAAGGCAGCGGCCAGGGCTTCTTCGGGCTCGGGGCGGACGCGGAAGTCGGCGTGGGCCTCGGCAAAGAGAACCTTCCGGTCTTTTGCAATCACGTAGGTTGCCGGGATGGGCAGGCGCCAGCTTGGCTCGCCGTTGATGAAGGGGATGTTGACCAGGATAGAGAGGTAGTAGTCGCGCAGATACTGGGGGACGGTGTAGACCAGTCCGAACTGCTCGGCCAGCGCGCAGCCGGGGTCGGTGAGCACGGGAAAGGGCAGGCCGTGCTGGCCAGCCATGAAGTCGCTCTGGCGCTCGGTCTGCGGGCCCATCGCAACCATCAGGGCTTCGCGCTCGCGGAGCGTGCCATAGAGGTCGCGCCAGGCTTCAAGCTCCGTGACGCAATAGGAGCACCAGCGGCCGCGAAAGAACTTGATGACCAGCGGGCCGAGAGCGAGCATGTCCGCGCTGCGGACGAGGCGGCCGGTTGCGTCTTTGAGGGCGAACTCGGGGGCCAGCGCACCGACGGGCAGGATTTTTTCCTCGATCCCTGACGCAAACAGCTCAGCGACCGCACGCTCGCCCACGGCAAGGCGATTCGCCTGCACCAACTGGCGGGTGTTGGCGGTGATCTCGTCGAGTTGGTCCTGAAGGGTTGTGGTGGTCATGAATCTATCCCAAAAAGTCTGTGAAGGAGTATTGTCGCGCGCCGTTTTCTGCAATGACTAAAAGCGTTCCACGTCTTACGAACCGGGCAACAATGCCGGAAATGACGGCCTTGGCTCGCGGCAATCGGCCGGGAAGTTTTTTGGTTCCTTCGATGCGCCCGTAGACAATCAATGCAGCAACAACAGGGGCGCGCTTCGTATCCTGTTTCCAGGCATCGAGAGTACTTTCAACCTGATCGCTCGCGTCTTTGATGTTTGTATCCGAGCTTTTCAACTCGACGACCACATCGACGACGCTAATGATGCCCACGATGTAGTCTGCCTGCCGCGTGTTTGCGGGGGCATAACAGCCATCATAGTGCACCTTGCGCAGACGGCGTCCCCTGGGGTTGACGAAGGTCGCTCGAACGCCCTGGTCCTCAACAAAGAGGGACGGGGAATCGCACTCTTCAATGCACTCCTCAATCCAGGAACATCCCTGCTGGCTAGGAGGCTTTGGCATGGTCGTACTCGAGCTTGATAAGACGGTCGAATTCGTCGCTAATGGTTTCTGATATCTGGTCGAGATAGTTGCCCTCGACGAAGCCGCTCTCGTTGAGGATGGACTTAAGCTTTCCGTCTTCGATGGCGTAGGCTTTGAAGTCGCCCTCCTTGATCCAGTATTGCTCGGGGATGAGCTTCGCGACTTCGGCCTTCAATTCAGGCTTCGCGCGAGCCACTTGGCCGGCTTCAATGAGGTTATTAAATGCCGTGAGAATGTAAGGACTGTGCGTTGTGATGGTCCATTGAAAACTCAAGATGAGGTCGTTTGCTAACCACGCAAAGAGCCGTACCATCTCATATTGCGTACTCGGAAAGATGTGCGCCTCTGGTTCTTCGAGATAAACACTTGGCCGCGATCGCGGGTAGGAATCTGGAAGTGGTGGAGAATGTTTGGCTAAGGCGTAAGACTCCCTATTATCTTGCAGAAACGATAGACGATTAAGAACGTTGAATAAGGGGAGGATCTCTGACGTGCCCGAAGAAAGTTGTCCCAGTGAGAGACTGCGACCGTCTGGAGTCAAGAAATGCGGAATCCCTTCGTTGACAACGACCACTCCCCCGGCGATGTAGTTCATCTCTCCTTCAATCGCTTGAGTTACGCCAGTTCCCAATGACGAAAGGCCAACTTTCCATCTTGAATCCCACACAATTGTCCCAGCAAAATGTCGAACTAGCGGATCAATTTCCGGATTTTGGAGGGCGGCGATTCCCTTTGCAGTGTCTGTAAAAAACGCCCTGCCAGCTGGAATGTAAAGAACATCGTCGAGAAATGGCTCAGCTAAGACTCGGCGGAATGACAACCAAGCCCTTGCTCGCTGATCGTTTCGGTCAGCACTTCCAACGACAGAAGCATTGGACAGGGATTCACGTAGTGACCTGTATTCATTTTCGAAGTCGGAACAGAAGCGGATGGCAGTCGTAGGATTTAGTGGACCGCCCTCCCCGGAAATTGCGACTTCATAGCGATGAGAGAATAAAGATGCACTTGAGTTGGTCCGGAGCCAGCCATTGGTTGAAAACCAACTCCTAAATCCCCTTAAGGCGGCTTGCAGAAAATCCTCCCAAGTGTTCCCATTCACAATTGAATCAATTGCCGAATCGATAAGCTCCTTTTCAAAGAAATAGGCGAGCTTACAAAGGAGGCTCTTGCCGCTTGATTGTTGGCCGATGAGGACGGTGATTCGGCCGAAGTCCAGCTCGGCTTCTTTGATGACCGAGAAGTTTTTGACTGTCAGCTTGCGCATCGCTGTCCTCTTTCCTAGAATCTTATCGCCCGAAGCGTTGTTTGCCGCCCATGCCCATGGCGCCTAGCCCGCCGCGCATCATTTTGGCGCCGAGGCCGCCTTTGCCCATCTGCTTGAACATTTTGGCCATCTGGGCGTATTGACGGAGGAGATTGTTGACGTCTTGCACTTCCGTTCCGCTGCCCTTGGCGATGCGCTTGCGGCGGCTGCCACTGATGATTTCGTGATTGCGGCGCTCAAGTGGCGTCATCGAGTTGATGATGGCCTCCAGCCGCACGAATTGCTTTTCGTCGACACTGCCAGCGGCTTGCTGGAGGCCGGCGAAGGGGCCGACAGAGGGCAGCATCTTCAAAATCGACTCCATCGATCCCAGCTTCTTAATCTGGCGAAGCTGGTCACGGAAGTCTTCGAGGGTGAAGCCGTCGCCGAGGAGGGCTTTCTTGGCGAATTCCTCGGATTTCTTGCGGTCGAGCGTGGATTCGGCCTTCTCGATGAGGGACATCATGTCGCCCATGCCGAGGATGCGGCCGACGATGCGGTCTGGATGGAAGGGCTCGAAGGCGTCGGGCTTTTCGCCTACGCCAATGAACTTGACGGGCTGGCCGGTGACATGGCGAATCGACAACGCCGCGCCGCCGCGGGCGTCGCCGTCCATCTTGGTGAGGATCACGCCGGTGAGTCCGAGGCGCTTATGAAAATCGGCGGCGGAGTTGACGGCATCCTGGCCGGTCATGGCGTCGGCGATGAAGAGAATCTCCGACGGGTTGAGGAGCTTCTTGAGCCGCTCCATCTCGCCCATCAGGTCTTCGTCGATGTGGAGGCGGCCGGCTGTGTCGACGATGAGCGTGTCGCAGCCCATGATGACGGCCTCGCGGCGGGCCTCTTTGGCGAGGCGTTCGACCAGCGCCGATCCGGCAGGCTCGCCCTTCTGGTCGCCTTCGTAGAGCTTGGCTTCAATGGATTTGGCGACGACCTTGAGCTGCTCGCGCGCGGCGGGCCGGTAGACGTCGACCGAGACGAGCATCGGGCGGTGACCGCCCTTTTTGAGCCATGCGGCCAGCTTGCCGCTGGTCGTGGTTTTGCCGGAGCCCTGCAATCCGGCCATCAGAATCACCGATGGCGGCTGCGAGGCGAACTTGAAGCGGGCCGTGTCTTTGCCGAGGAGGGCGATCAGCTCGTCGCGGACGATTTTGATGACCTGTTCGGAGGGCGAGAGCGCGGTGAGGACTTCAGTGCCGACTGCTTTGACGCGGATCTGCTCGATCAAGTCGCGGGCGACGTTGAGGTTGACGTCGGCTTCAAGCAGGGCGACGCGGATTTCGCGCAGGGCTTCGGCGATGTTCTCTTCAGTGAGCGTGCCCTGGCCGCGTAGGGACTTGAAGGCGCGCTGGAGTTTGTCTGTGAGGTTTTCAAACATGGTCAGATTCAGTGTATCGCGGCGCCTGAGAAGGGGCAGCCTGCGCTTGCGCGCCGGGGCATCTGCGATATTCCACCTAGCCACAAAAACTAAAACGTGGCGCCCCGACCCAGAGGGCGCCCCGGCGCCAGGTGGGGCACTCAGCGGCTTTCAATGAGTGAGGCGGCCGCTTCGGGGAGGTCTTCGATCAACGCAGCAAGTTAGCCCCGGCTTCGCGGGGATAGCGAGTTAGCAAGTTGGCGGGATTTTGCAACAGACCGGTGGTGCGTCCGCGGTTCATTGGTGGCGCTATTCCGCGGGAGCGACGAGGTATTGCTCAAGCTTGCCGTCTGGGTAGGTATAGGTGGTGAGGGTGAGGCGCTTGCCGGGGTAGACGATCGCGAAGGAGCGGAAGGTCATTCCGCCGCGCAGTTGCTCGCCCGTCTGGTGGAAGGTGAGCGGCTCGCCGAGCGGCGCCAGGCTGTCTCGAAAGTCGGCGAGGGCCTCCGCGGTGAAGTAGTCGCTGAGATTGGGGGCGAGCAGGGAGCGATCAATGCGGCCGGTTTGCAGGTCGTGGTAGATTGCGAGGGCTTGCGTCTCGGCGGGAGTGGGGGGAGCAGCGAGAACTGCGGGGGCGGCGAGGCGGGCGATGGTAGAGGCTGCGCCGACGGCATCCTGATTGGTGAGGACGGCTACCGCGACACCGTCGTCGACAAGGACCTCGTTGTCAGAGACAAAGCCTGAGACCTCGCCGCTATGCTCGATGGAGCGGTGGCCCTGGCGGTCCATGACCTCGACGCCGAGGCCGTAGTGGGTTCCCTTGCCGTCCTTGAGCTTGACCTCGGTGAACATCTGCTTGTAGCTGTCGGGTTTGAGAATGGTCTGCGCGATGAGGCTCTCATCCCACAGGGCGAGGTCGTGGGCGGTCATGGCCAGCTCGCCGGCGGCAAACATCCAGCCTCGCCCCTCTTTGGGGGCTGCGCGCAAGGGGCCGAGGGCGTGGCGATAGTAGGCTGTAGCGTCGGTCTGAGTGAGCTTGGCTTCGTCGGAGTTCCACACGGAGGTCATGCCCAGGGGGCGGAAGATGCGGGTGGTGAGGAGGTCCATCAGGGGGTGGCCGGTGACGGTTTCGACGATGCGGCCGGCGATGACGAAGTTCGTATTCGAGTACTGCCACTGAGTTCCCGGCTCAAAGTCGAGAGGCTTCTTGGCCCAGGTGTCGAGGATCTGCTGTGCGCTTTCGGGGACGAGCATGGGAGTCATGACGTAGTCCTCGGGCCAGTAGTCCTGGTAGCCGGAGGTGTGGGAGAGGATCTGGCGTATGGTCACCTCGTTCCCACGGGTGAGGCCGGGAACGAATTTGCCGACCGTGTCGTCGAGGGAGAGCTTGCCCTCTTCCTGGAGTAGCAGAATCGCAGCAGCGGTGAATTGCTTGGAGATGGAGCCGATGGAGTAGCGCATTCCAGGCGTGGCGGGGACGGCTGGGGTGGTTTCGGTGGCCAGGCGGGCGCTGCCGTAGGCATGGGTGTAGACAAGCTTGCCGCCTTTGACCACGGCAACGGAGGCGGAGGGAACGCCGGTCTCTTCGAGAACCTGCGCAGCCATGCGGTCGACGCGGCTGCGGAGGGCGGGGTCCAGCTTGTCGACCGTCTGCGCGGGCGCGGTGGCAACCGACAAGAATAATGCTATGACCGGAATTGCAGGACCGAAAAGCATCTTCAATTGTTTCATCGACGGTCGTCTCCTAGTTGCTATAGAGCGCTCGTGAAGCTGACACCGATTAAGGTATCAGGATGACCCCGCGTGCGTTAGGCTGGGCAGAGGAGCGAAGAAAAACCGGATCGGATTGCACTTGGACAGGGAGGTCGAATGGATCGGCTGATCGAAGGGCACAAGAGGTTCTTGACGGAGGTATTTCCGGGCAGGCGGGACCAGTTTCACCTGCTGGCTGAGACGCAGGCGCCGGAGTGGCTGTTCATCACCTGCTCGGACTCGCGTGTGGTGCCGGACCTGATCCTTGGGACCGGACCGGGAGATCTTTTTATTACGCGGAACGCGGGCAATGTGGTGCCGATTACCGGTCACGATGTGGACGGGGTGACGGCGACGATCGAGTACGCCGTGGAGGTGCTGCGGGTAAAGAGCGCCATCTTGTGCGGGCACTCCGACTGCGGGGCTCTGAAGGCGGCGCTGGACCGCAAGGGATTGGAGACGATGCCCAAGGCGCGGCGGTGGCTGAGCCACGTCGAGGCGGCTTTCAGCCACCGGCAGCCGGTGAACCCGGCGGACGGGGAGCACGCGGAGCTGTGCGCGCTGATTCGAGGCAATGTGGTGGCGCAATTGTGGAATCTGAAGGCGCAGCCATCGGTGGCGCGCGCGGTGATGGAGGGACAGTTGACCGTCCACGGGTGGTACTACGACATTCTCACCGGGCGGATTGAACAGTATGACGAAGAGATGAGGCGGTTTTTGCCGCTGGCGGGGTGAGACGGTGGAGGTCGCGGGCAAGTATTGATGGAAGTTAGCTGGAACTAGAGTAAACTAGATTGTGAACTAGTTGATCGGTTCAGCGGTTTGATGGAGGCGGACAATGTCTACGGTTGGGATTTTCGAGGCAAAGACCAGGCTTTCCGAGATTGTGCGTCTGGTGGAAGCCGGCGAGCGATTCACGATTACTGTCCGCGGGCGCGCCGCCGCAGAGGTGGTTCCGGTCCAGGCGCCTCGCCCTGCCGCTTCTCCAGAGCAGATTGAAGCGGCTTATCAGCGCTTGAGAAACCCGCGCATCCGGGGAGTCTCCCACGAAACCATTCGTGGGTGGATTGAGGAAGGGCGTCCTTGACCCTGATTCTCGATGCTTCCATGGCGTTGGCTTGGCTGCTGCACCTGAAGGACGCGGGTGAAGCAGCGCTGGCGGTTCAAGCATTGGATGTCGTGAGCGCTACAGGCGCTATAGTTCCGGCACTCTGGTATCCGGAGGTAGCAAACGCGCTCCTCCTGGCTGAGCGCCAGCGAGTGATTACTGTGCAGGACTCGGCAAATTATCTTGCCAGTCTGTCGTTCTGGGAGATTGTTCAGGATTCGGCTCCTCCGGCTTTATACCAGCCAGAGGCCATTCATCTCGGCCGCATCTACAATCTCACCGCTTACGATGCTACCTACCTGGAACTGGCCATGCGCCGCGCCGCCGTTTTGGCCACCTTTGATCGCAAGCTGGCCGCGGCGGCTCGAAGTGCCGGCGTGAGGGTGTTTGGCGATGCGGCTTAGAACGGGTAGCAACGAAATTCCGCAGACTCTGATGCACAGACAAGACTCACCCGCGAGTACAACTCCTAATCTCGTCGCCCACTGACTTGCCCTATGCGGACCAGGCTGTCCGATTACCGCGGCCTGAGGACGTATACCCCATATCCATCGAAATGCCCCGCACGCATTGGAGCAGATGGTTGGCAATGGAAGGCAGCTTCTGCGCGGTCACGCGGAACGACGGCCCGGAGATGCTGACCGCGGCCACCGGCAGCCGCTGTGCATCCAGCAGTGGCACAGCGATGCAGCGCAACCCCTCTTCCAGCTCTTCGTCGTCCACTGCGTAGCCGCGGCGGCGGGTCTTTTCCATCTCCGCGCGCATAGCCTCCACGTTAGCGATGGTGCGGTGTGTGAAGCGCTCGAAGCGGATGCGGCGCAACACATCGGCGGCCCGATCCTCAGGCAGAAAGGACAGAATTGCCTTGCCCACCGAGGTGCAGTGCACTGGATTGCTGGCTCCGATCCGGGTGATCATCCGCACCGAGCGGGCCGGTTCAATCTTGTCGATGTAGATGACGCGCGCGGCCTCCAGAATGCAAAGGTGAGCGGTCTCCTCGGTTTCGGCAACTAGATGGCGCAGGTGCGGCTGGGCGCGGTCACGCAGATCGTACTGCTCGATCGCCCGATTCCCCAAATCAAAGAGCCTGAGGCCCAGGCGAAACTTCCCGGTGGTAGTCCGCTCCACCATGCGGTGCCGCTCCAGAACCATCAGAAAGCGGTGCGCGGTGCTCTTATGCAGTTGCAGGGATGCGGCAACTTGGGCCAATCCGAGCGGTGTCTCGCTCTCTCCGAGCAGGTCGAGCACGGCAAATGCCCGGTCCAAAGCCTGAACCTTGTATGTACCCTGCGGTACTGAATCTCGCATTCTGATCCTCTATTCCGCTTAGTGGTGCCACTACCAGTCTTATATGAGTGACGAATCATGTCAAGTGCTGGTACGCGATTTCCTTTTGTGAGACTTTGCCGGTCGGAACCCACGATAGGCGCTCCGTGCCAAGGCGCTGTCTCTTCCGGAATCCATGAGCGTTCCTCAAGTGCAGAGCAGATTGAAGACAGAGAGCGGCACGCTTGTGATAATGTTTTTCCGCAAGATCGCTTTTCCCCGGAATCATCCTCAATTTCGAACCGAACAAAACTTTTGATTGCAAGCGAGGTGTGCGATGCCAACGGATCTGACACAGCAACAGGCCGCTGCCCCGGTCCAAACCGCTCCGCCTCCACCCGTGCCCGCCCCTGAACATCGATATCGATCGGTCCTGCTCCGGCTGCTGTGGGGTCTTGCGAGCATCTGCGTTCTCGTCGTGATCCTGGGCTTGGGACAATATTTCTGGCTATCCGCCTGGACTCAGGGAAGCATGGATGCCGGAGCTTTCGCGCGGAGTCACGCGCAGGCTGCGGCACCGGCTGGCGTCTCGGCCCCGGATTTGCAAAAAGCAGTTGAAGCGGCGGTCGATGCGTCGATCAAGCGTGACGAGCTGCTCCTCGACAAGCTCCTGTTGGTGGTCGGCCTGTACACGACCATCCTCAGCGTTCTCGCTTTGGCTACGGTCTTTGCAAGCCGGCAGGATGCCAAAGAGCAGTTGGCCGGCGTCAACGCCAAGGCCGATGCACTTGCAGCCGAGGTCAAGCAGAAGCTCACCGACATTCAGGCCAAGGCCCAGGCGGATGTGAATGCCCTCAAGGCGCAGATCACATCCGAATTCCCGATCATCTCCCGGCTGCAAGACCGCGTCCAGAACCTGATTCTCGATCTTGAAGACAGGTTTCCCGAAGACGAAGACATGAACCGTGATCTTACGGGCGCGGAGTCATGGCAAGCCGAGGAGCGGCAGCAACGCATCCTGATCGACGAATCGCAGATACTCGCCGTCAGCGTGGTTGCTCTCGACAGTGCCAACCTGCTCAAGCTCTACCTGGCTTTGGCGAGATCGTACTTTCAACGCTCCATTACAGGTACGTTCACTCGCAGCGACGCGGCGCGCGCCAGCCTTTATGCGGGCCGGGCTACCGACTGCAATCCCAAAAGTGTTGACGCCTTTCGACTGCGTGGCGCTACGGCGCTTGCGCTCTACCATCTTGGAACCGAAAAGGGTTGGAGCCTGGAAGAACTCAAGAGCCTGATTGAGCGCGCCAGGAAAGACTTCACGCGATGCAAGGAGATTGACCCAATCGATGCCGGTGCGCTCTACAATCTGGCCTTGCTTAGCTCTTACGAGGGTGCGCCCGACGCAGCCATCCGGCTTTCAGAGGAACTGCTCGCCGCCCGCCAAAACGTTCCCCGCAAGGCGAAAGAAAAGTACTTTCCAGACGTGTATATCAACATCGGATGCTTTCTCGCCGACAAGCTGAAGACCGTGAAAGACCCTGCCGATCGAAAGATCCTGTGCGACCGCATCGTGAAGGAATGCACTGCGGGTAGGGACTATCTTCAGGACAAGGTGAAGAGCACCAAGGCCTTGGATACGTTCACAACGAGCCTGAAGAGGGAGTTGAGTCCGGATGAGGATTTCTCAGCACTACCGGAAGAAACGAAAACGGCGCTGGAGGCCTTGCTTCATCCACCTCCGCCACCGGTAGAAGTCGCACAAACTCCCCCGATCACCAAATGAGAGCTTCTTTGCTCAGAGCTCGATCACCGGCGGACCAGATCACTTAGACAATTGGCTTGGTAGAGCGCATCGCATTCAATCCTCACAGCAATGATACCACGAATCCAGGTATCCAGTCACTCGTATGCGGGGCGAGTTAATCTCTAATAAATATTTCGTAATCAACAATATACGATTCGTGGAAGCCTAAGTTCCATTCTCCGGCACAACGTCTCCCTCGCCCGGCGCCAGGAAGAGGTTCGCCTCCAAACCGTGCTGGCGCGTGTAGAGGTCGTAGTAGCGCCCGCCCATTGCGAAGAGCTCTGCGTGGTTGCCCCGCTCGACGATGCGCCCCTCCTCGACAACGAGGATCTGGTCGGCGCGGCGGATGGTCGAAAGGCGGTGGGCGATGACGAAGGTTGTGCGCCCCTGCATGAGCTGGCTCAGCCCGGCCTGGATCATGGCCTCGGATTCCGAATCGAGCGAGCTGGTGGCTTCGTCCAGGATGAGGATGCGCGGCTCCGCCAAGAGCGCGCGGGCAATGGAAAGCCGCTGCCGCTGCCCGCCTGAGAGCTTTACGCCGCGCTCGCCGACAATCGTGTCATAGGCATCCGGGTAGCGCTCGGCAAACTCGTCTACGCGCGCCGTGCGGCAGGCAAAGAGAAACTGCTCCCCGGTCGCATTGGGGCGCGAAAACAGGATATTCTCGCGAATCGTCCCATCGAAGAGAAACGAGTCTTGCAGCACCACGCCCAACTGCGAGCGGAAGGTATTCAGGTCCACATGGGCTAGGTCTACGTCGTCCACAATCACGCGGCCCGAATCCGGCGTATGGAAGGCGCACAGCAGGCTGATGATTGTGGATTTGCCCGACCCCGACGACCCGACCAGCGCGGTCACCGTGCCCGGCTCAGCCACGAACCCGATGCCGTGCAGCACCGGCTTGCCCTCTTCGTAAGCAAACTCGACATCCTCAAAGCGCACGGTGCCATGGATGGGCGGCATCTTCAATGTGCGGCCTGGACTCTTGTTTTCTTCGAGCTCGGCCATGATTTCGCCGGTTCGGTCAAGGCCGGCAAAGGCCTCAGTCAACTGAGTTCCAATGTTCACGATCTGGAAGACCGGGGCGATCATGAACGCGAGAAACATGTTGTATTGAAAATAGACGCCGGTGGACCAGGTCTTCCCGAAAACGAGGTGGCCGCCGAGGCCCATCACGATCGCCGAAACCAGGCCCAGCACGGTGGTTGAGGCCGCGCCAAGCGCACTGGTCATGGTCAGCGACTTCATCACGTTGTCCAGCAGCCGGCCCACTCCAACGGCGAAGACCCCGGCTTCGCGCTCCTCGGCGTGATAGCCCTTGATCACTCGCACGCCGCCCAGCGACTCGGTAAGCCGGCCCGTGACCTCGGCGTTGATCTTGCCGCGTTCGCGGAAGATGGGGCGAATGATTCGGAAGCTGTATTGCAGCACAAAGACGAATGCGCCCAGCACGGAGAACACCGTGAGCGTTACCGCGACGCTGAGATGCAGGAGGAAAAGAAACGACAGCACCGCGGTGAGCAGACCGCCGACAAACTCCACCAGCCCGGTTCCCACCAGGTTGCGCACGCCCTCCACATCGGTCATGATCCGCGCCACCACCGTGCCTGTGCGGTTTTCGTCGTAGTAGGCCACGGAGAGCAGGCCCACATGCCGCTGCACCTGGCGGCGCATCTCGGCAATCAGCCGCTGGCCGGCCTTCGAGAGCAACTGAGTGAGCGAAAACGAAGTGATGGCTTGCACCACCATGGCTGAAAAGACCAGAACGATGATGCGTGGGAGCAGGTCGGGCCGGGGATGCGACTGAGAAAACACCGTGTCCAGCAGCGGTCTGGCGGTAAGGGGCAACACCAGCCCGGCGACTCGGTTGACGACCATCAGCCCCATGCCGGCCAGCAGCAGACCTTTGCGCGGAGCCACCAGCGCCCATATCTGCGGCCACAGCTTCTTAAGATCGGGCTTCCGCTTGGGAGAGTCCGCCTGCTCCGCGCGCGCTCCGCGTCCATGCGGCGACCGCTCGGCGCGGCTGCTCAGGCCCATTGCGCCGCCCCGCATGGCGCCCAACGGTTATTCCTTTTCCGAGCGCATCGCGGTAATGCCTTCCGAACGCCGCGCGGCGACGAACGACCAAACGCACAGAACAACATAAATCAGCAGCAGCCAGGCCAAACCAAGCTTCGCGGCCATTGCAGGCATGTCCAGCTCTTTGCTTGAGGCCAGGCTGCGGATGATCTCAACCAGCGTTCCCAAAAACCCAAGAAGACCGATCGCCACGTTGATGTGCATGAAGAGCTTGCGCTTGCCTTCGTCGGGGCTGCTAGCCAGGAAGCCAAAGATGCCGAACGCGATGCCGAAGGCGGCCGGAATGAGAGCTGTGGGGTGCTCGCTGCCCGTGCCAAAGTAGCCGCCTAAGCCCAATCCAGCCAGCAGAACCGCAAAAACCAATGTCACATTTGCCATGCAAAACCTCAATCCCTGTGCGGGACAAGAATATCAGTTTCAAACGGAGAGTCGCCGGGCAGGCCAATATAAATCGGTTGTCAAAGCTGGTTCGATGGAGTTGGAAAGGGCCGGCGGATCTGGGTTTTGACCCAGTCCCGCCGGCCCTTTCTTATCCCTCTTACCAGGAAATTCTACTTCTACCGCTGAATGCGCGCCGATCCACCCTTGGCGAAGGCTCGCACCTGATCCACCGTGGCCATGGTCGTGTCGCCCGGATAGGTGGTCAGCAACGCGCCATGCGCCCAGCCCAGCTTCACCGCCTCTTCAGGAGTCTCGCCGTTGAGCAGGCCGTAGATAAAGCCGGCCGCGTAGCCGTCGCCGCCTCCCACGCGGTCAATCACGGTCAGTTCCGCCGTCGGCGCCGTGTAGGTCTTGCCGTCGATCCAGGCCACCGCGCTCCAACTGTGGTGATTGGTGTTGTGCACCTCGCGCAGCGTCGTGGCCACTACCTTTACCTTGGGATATTTCTTCGTCACCTGGTCGATCATGCCGAAGAAGACGCTCGGATCAAGCTTCGATTTGGCCGCAACCTCAGGCCCCGGAATGCCCAGGCCCTTCTGCAAGTCCTCTTCGTTGCCCACCAGCACGTCCACGTTCTCCACGATGCTGGCGATCGTCTCCACAGCCTTCTCCGCGCCGCCGGAGATATCCCACAGCTTCTGCCGGTAGTTCAGGTCGAATGACGTGATGGCGCCCGCCGCCTTGGCTTCCTTCATCATCTCGGCGGCCAGCGGAGCCGTGGTCGGCGAAAGCGCCGCAAAGATGCCGCCGCTATGCACCCACTTCACGCCGCCGGCAAAGATCGCCTTCCAGTCAAAGTCGCCCGGCTTCAGCCGGCCCGCGGCCTCGTTGCAGCGGTTGTAGAAGACCACGGGGGCGCGAACGCCGGCGCCGCGGTCGCTGTATACCGTGGCCATATTCGGCCCGGTTACGCCGTCGTGCTTGAAGTGCTTATAGAACGGCTTGACGCCCATGCCGCGCACGCGCTCGGCAATCAGTTCGCCGATCGGATAGTCCGACATCGCCGACGCGATGCCCGTCTTCATGCCAAAGCAGTCGGAAAGGTTGGCGGCCACATTGAATTCGCCGCCGCTGACGTGAATCTGGCACTCAGTTGCCTTGCGAAAGGGGATAATCCCCGGATCGAGCCGGTGTACCAACGCACCCAGCGAAAGAAAATCCAACTCCGCATCCTTGCGGATATTCAATCCATGACTCATCGGATGTTTACTCCTTGTCCTTTTCTTGAAGATGTCCCCTTGGGAAACCTGAAACCTCTTGAATTATACCAGTGGTCTGACCACTATCTGTCAACCTTTGCCGGTACTTCCGGCCAACTGCTTCACGTCCGCAACCACCTGTTCCGCCGTCCATTCGTTCCCAGGGTAAAAGCGTACCACTTTGCCGTCAGGGCCGATCAGCGTGGTCGAAAGCGTATGCGTAATCGTTCCCTCTGAGTCGCTGGTCATTCCCAGGTCAAAGAACTTCGCCATCTCCAGCAGCACCGGCCTTTCCGGCACGGCAAAATCCCAATGCGCAAATGCATTTTTGACGTCGCTCCCAATATAGGTGGTTCCATAGGCCCGCAGCCGCTCGGGAGTATCGTTGTCCGGATCGAAGCTGATGCACACCAGGTGCGTCTTGGCATAGAGCGCCGGATTGGCCGCCAACTGCTTCTCCACCGCGGCAAAGTTCCGCGTCACGCGCGGGCAAAAGTCGGGCGACGGGCAGCGCGTATAAATGAACGTGACCAGCAGCGCCTTGCCCTTGAACTGCCCCAGATGAATCGTCCGCCCGTCCTGGTTGCGCAGCTTGAAGTCCGGCGCCGCATCGCCCGGCGCAGGCACGTGATAACTGACCGGCGGCTTGTAATCCGGCCTGGCCTGCGCCACCACCACAATATGGTCCAACAGAACATCCGCGTTGGGATCCTGCGAAACCAGCACGTCGGCGGTAATCACGTCGCCCGGATGCAGCTCGCTCAGGATGCTCGAGTCCTTCAGCTTGTAGGGCATGGTCATCGCGTCCATGAAGCCCGGAATGGCTTCATGGTTCAGCGTCGCCTCGCCCTTGGCCGCATCGGTTGCAACCACCTTGCCGCGCAGCTTGTAGACCTTGTAGTTTGTGGTGGAGAGCGCCTGCTCAGAACCGGTCGTTGAGCTGGAATGGCACCCAACCAGCAAGGCCGCCGCGATCAATGAGGAAGCAAGCAATCGGCAAATCACAGACCCAGTGTACAACCGGCTGGCCGGCCTTACCGGAGGGAGCAGAGGCCTACAGATCCCGGAATGCAGCCCCGAATAAAGCCAGACGAATCAAACTGGGCTTTAGCTTCGGAGACAACACAGAACTATTCAAGAACAGCGCCACACCCTAGGAAAGCTGCTGTTAGTCGCTGGACCAAGACAACAGCCTTCATGTGATTAGCATCACGCATTCTCGATCTTGTTGCATTTTGCGCGCGACTTGCGAACATTTCTCGACATCGTGGGGTCTAAAGTAATAGCAACTCATCAGCGCAACGAAGAGGTTTGGCATGCAAGTCACACCGGTACGTTTCAGGCGCAGTCCGCAATATCCCACGCAGTCACATTTGATTGAGCATCCAGAATTGCTTTCCATCGTTCCAGAACGCTGGAGATCGAATCCATTGGTTCTCAGGGTTCTTGCCGGAGTAGTCTCCCTGACATTTGCTGCAGAGGCGGCGTGCGTGCAAGCACAGAAGCCGCCAGCATCTCATGTGGCGCCTCTATTCATTCATGGGGAGGGCCGCGGCGCATTCGGGTGCGTTGCCATCAACCCACCGGTCTTTCTTTCAGAGGATGAGGCCAAGCAGGTGATTCGTGAGGAAGCCAAGAAGGCTGGCCTCGATTTCGCTTCGGACGGATTCATGATCAAGGACGCACAGGTTCCAGTGACACGGGAGTACTGGTGCGGAGAAGACGAGAAGGCCTCTGGTGAAGGCAAGGTGCAGAGAAAAGACCTGATCTTGACTGGGTTCGACAAGAATCATAATGTGGCTTTCGAGTTTGTTTCGACCGATGAAATCCGGGCGTGGCAGCCAAAAGATCTGCGTTGCGTTTCTTCGGTCAGTTCTTACGATTTGAAAGGGACGGCGGAATCGTTGCGCACCGGGCTGCAATCGGAAAAGCAGCTACCCTGGATCGGTGTGTTCTATGAACCATCAGCTTCTGCATCTGAGCCGGAGCGATTGGGAAAGAATGCGTCGGAAGCCGAATACAAGGCAGTCTGGGAAAAACGCGAGAAGGATGGCAAAGAGAAGGGAGAGAAAGAACTCCGCAAACAGGTACGAGACTTCATTCAATGGCTGAAAGCTCAGGGCGTGATCTGATGCATGTAACCCTGCACCTTACCGGACGCTGCAACTTCCGATGCCGGTACTGCTACGCGGCCCCGCACGGACAGACCGATATGTCTTTCGACGTGGCAAAAGCAGCCGTCGATCTTGCGGCCGAGACTTGCCGGCGTGAAAACCCTGAACAAAGCGTTGGCATTATCTTCTTTGGCGGAGAACCATTGCTGCGGCGGGACCTGATCGTGCAAACCATCAACTATTGCCGAATGTTGACCCAGCAAAGTGGTCAATCGTTCTACTTTAAGGTCACCACAAATGGCTCGTTGCTGGATGAATCTTTTCTGACTGCGGGCCCGACATCGGAAGTTTTTGTTGCGCTCAGCCATGACGGTATTGCGGCAGCCCACAATGTGCAGCGGGTGGATGAACGCGGAAGCGGAACATTTGATCGTCTACGGCCTAAAATCGACTTGCTGCTTCAGTATCGCCCGTATGCGCCGGTAATGCTGGTAACTACCCCAGAGACAGTGCAACATTATGCAGAGTCGGTAGAGTTCCTCTTCCAGTGCGGATTTCGTTATTTGATCTGTTCGCTGAACTATGGATGTGATTGGACGGTACGTGACCTTTCGGAATTGAAGAGCCAATACGACAAGCTTGCCAACTGGTACGTCCGCGAAGTTCGCTCGGAACAGAAATTCTACTTCAGCCCGTTCGATGTGAAGATCGCCTCGCATGTATTTCCTGGAAGTTGCCGTCAGGAACGGTGCGAACTGGGCAAGCGTCAGATCTCCGTGGCACCCACCGGTATGCTGTTCCCATGTGTTCAGTTTGTGGGAGACGGTTCTCCCTCTGCATTCTCGATCGGCGACGTCTGGAAAGGAATGGACGAAAGCAGACGGGATGCACTGTACCGTCAGGCATCGGAAGAGAAGAGCGATTGCGAGTCATGCGCCATTCGCGAGCGGTGTAATCATTTCTGCGGCTGCTTGAACCGTCAAGCCACAGGATCGATTGAGAAAGTATCCCCCGTTCTGTGCGCCCACGAACAGATGACGCTGGCAGCCGCGGATAGTGTTGCGGAACGCCTCTTCCAAGTCCGAGCGCCAATGTTTATTCAGAAGCAGTACAACCCGCTATTCCCGATTGTGTCGATGGCTGAGGATAGCCCTGGTTGCTCACAAAGATCAAAGTGAGCTCCTGCTATGGTCAGCGGACGTGTCCAATAAAGTCGAAGAGGAGCATTTGTTCTTGACCGACTGTAAACCAGCGCCGCGAGCGCCACTCCCGGATTCCCGGACCAGTCAGGGTTGCGGCTGCCCCAACGAAGGTGGTTGTCGAAGATATCTCGCCGTTGGCGCGCATTGGGAGATAGAGGAAAAGCAGGCCAAACCCCATCCGCCCGGAGAAGCCATGCGCAACATCATTCCGGGACCTGAAATCGGAGCGATCCGAAAGAAACAATGCGGCTTTTGAGTGCATCCGCCAGAGAATAAAGCTGTCGGTGCCGGGCTGTGGAAACACAAGCCCTTCTGAAGCGCAATCCTTGCAAAAAAGAGTAAGAATTACACAGTGCAGAGGGCGGTCCACGCGCGAGCAGAATTTAATAAGTAATTTATTTTCATTAATTTATTCGATTATCCCTCGAATGGTTCCGTATTTGCGAGGAGAAAGACGTAGGAAAGAGATTTACCTTGCGATTCCGGGAGGAGAAGAGACATGCATGGAGGAAGAGAGCTTATTTTCCAGCAAGGAGAAATCGTGGACAAGGACCGAGCAAAGGGAACAATCAACGAGGTTGCCGGACGCGCCAAGCGCCAGGTTGGCGAATGGACAGGCGACAAGGATGCCCAGATCGAAGGGCTCGCGCAAGAGGTGAAGGGAAAGGCGCAGAAGGCCTGGGGCGGCGCGAAGGATGCGCTGCGGGCAGCTAGATGCGGTCCGAAATGAGCAGAGCAACCAGCAGGACTCAAACTCCTCGCAACGCGGCAAATCGTAGCTGACCGGGGAATGCCGAGGGTTGCGGAGTCATTCGATCCACAAAGCAACCGAAACCTGACCATGCTCGCCAAGTGTTTCAAAAGCGCTGGGTGTAATCAAACCGGCTCACAGCAGAACATGTTGAGTTACAGAGGATCGGGAGGAGAGTTATGAAAAAGGCGATTGTGCTTGCGGTATTGCTGAGTTTGACAAGCTTTGCATCGGCGCGGACAACGCGTGAGGCAACGGACGACAGGCTGGTTCATGCGGGCGCGGTGCTGCACGAGATCATGGCCGCACCGGACAAGGGTATTCCGGAAGAGGTACTGGAGCACGCCAGGTGCGTGGCCGTAGTGCCTCATCTTATGAAGGGTGGCTTCGTGTTCGGAGCTGAGAACGGCAGAGGCGTTGCGACGTGCCGGACCGAAAACGGATGGAGCGCTCCAGCGTTCTTTATCATCACGGGCGGCAGCTGGGGACTACAGATCGGTGTGGAAGGCATTGATCTGGTCCTGATCATCCAGGGCGACAAGGGAATGGACCATTTGATCGACAGCAAGTTCGAGATTGGCGCCGACGCCTCTGCCGCGGCGGGCCCGGTGGGCCGCCATGCATCCGCCGATACCGACTGGAAACTCAATACGGAGGTTCTGACCTATTCACGCGCAAAGGGGATCTTTGCCGGCGTGACACTGACCGGCGCCGCGATTCGGCGCGACGACGACTCGACCGAGGCGATGTATGGGGCAGAGATTCCCACACGCCGCATTCTGCGAGGCGAGGTCACTGCTCCTCCTCAGACGCAGCCGTTCCTGGATGCGGTGAGGAACGCGAAGGAGCAGGCAAAAGCTGCGGAATAAGCAGTCCATGGTGAATGCTCGCAGGCGCGTGCGCAAAAGAAGGGAGGAGGTTTGATGCTTTGGACCATCTTTGTAATTGTTCTGATTCTCTGGCTTTTGGGATTCAGCCTGCATATCGCCGGCGGTCTGATTCACCTGTTGCTGGTGGCTGCGCTCATCGTTCTGATCGTTAATCTTTTGACCGGGCGACGGACCGCACTATGAGCCAGATCGGAGCTTGAGAATTGCCGGGACGTCTTGTTTCTGCGGCAGGCATAGTTAGCCAATCTCTCGAGCTTTGCTCGGTGGCCTTCTGTCGCTGCTTCACAATCCACAATCCAAATCGAGGCGGTTTGCTTCCCCAGGAAGGATAGGTGTCGTCAAAACAGGCCGCCTTTTAGGAGTAAAGATGATGATGGGCGATAAGCGCGAAAATGCTCTTGCCCCCGCTGCCTTTCTTTCTAGCGTTGGGCTTGGTCGAAGAATTGTTGAATTGGAGCCGGAAGAATTCTTTTTCACGCAGGGAGATCCGGCGGACTCTGTCTTTTACCTGCAACAGGGTCGTGTAAAGGTCAGCGTCATTTCGGAGAAAGGTAAACAAGCCACTATTACGCTTCTCTATCCCGGCGACTTTTTCGGGGAAGAATCGCTGGGGACGGCGCCCGGACTGCGTGAGGCAACCGCGAGGGCAGTGAACAGGTGCGCCGCCTTCAAGATGAAAAGGGAAGAGATGATTCGAGTCCTGCATCGGGAGCATGACTTCAGCGATCGGTTCTTGTCGTATCTGCTGGCTCGCGGCATACGCACCCAGGCCGATCTTGTGGATCATATCTTCAACTCGAGCGAAAAGCGCCTTGCCCGTGCGCTGCTCTTGATGGCGGAAACTCAAAGGCCGGGTGAACCGCAAGCGATGATTCCTCCCATCACGCACGAGACTCTCGCGGAGATGATCGGCACTACGCGGTCCCGCGTGAGCTTCTTCATGAACCGCTTCCGTGATCTCGGACTTATCAGTTACAAGAACCGGATTCGGGTGGATAGGCCAAGGTTGCAAGCGGCCGTTCTGGATCAATTTGCGTGAGGATGCCTCCGGCATACCGGTGAGACAACTCGCCGCTGACTTTGCCTATCTAAACAAATCGAGGAGGAATCATGTCCAAAGTGAATATGCTCGTTTTTGCGGCTCTCGCAACTGTCCTGCTCTGCTGCGCGCCCCTGGCGCCGGCTCAGATTGGCATCGGCGTAAACATTGGACCGGCCCCCATCTGCCCCTATGGGTACTTCGACTATGCTCCCTACGACTGCGCGCCCTACGGCTACTATGGGCCTGATTGGTTCGTAAGCGGGGTGTTTATCGGAGCGGGTCCCTGGTTTCACGGCCATCACGGCTTTTTCGGCCACGTAGACAACCGCTACGATCCTCATCACGGTTACGTTGGACCGTTGCCGGAGCATGGCGCGGAGCCGTTCAACCACTTCCACGCAAATGAGGCGCGGGATGGGCAAGGCCATGTAGGCGACGGTGGCCATGAAGGTGGCGCCGAACACGCCCTCCCCGGATATCGGGGTGGTGGTGCGCCTGGCAAGGGGCACCGCTAGAGCGCGGTCCAATTAGACAAGAAGCGGGATAGGGTGCGCCTGGCATCCTATCTCGCCAGGGGCTCAGGTTCTGGGGGGAGACCTCCAGATTTCACGCCCCATGATTCTAACGAGGTCGACTTGAATCGAAGAGCCTTTGTCGCATCAGCCGGCGCATTGCTGGTGGAACCTCTCTTGAATTCAGTGCTCTCCGCGCAAGCGAAAGCCTCTGCAAGCGCCGCCGCGCATCACGCCAATCCACGCCCCGACGCCTCTCCCGCCGACTACACTCTGAAGATCGCGACGTGCAAGCTCGATATCTCTCCGGGCGTGACGATCGAAACAGTTGCCTATAACGGACAGGTTCCAGGGCCGATATTGCGGTTGACGGAGGGGAAGCCGGCAAAGATTGACGTTTTCAATGCATCCGGCAATCCCGAGATCGTGCATTGGCATGGCCTGGCGATCGATTCTCTGAACGATGGCGCCATGGAGGAAGGTTCTCCAATGATTCCCGCAGGCGGCCGGCTGCGCTACAGTTTCACGCCTCGCCCCTCGGGAACGCGCTGGTATCACACTCATGCCAGCGCAGGATCGAATCTGTCGCTGAGCACATACACCGGACAGTTTGGCTTTTTGCTGGTGGATGGGAAAGAGGCCCCAGGCCACTTCGATCAGGAGATCTTCCTCGCTATCCACCATTGGCTGCCGTCCTTCGTTCCGATGGCTGAGACGATGCAGGCAGAGTCTGCAAACACCCCGTCGACTCCGGGTGCGGATGTCGGATATCAATACGCGACCATCAATCAGCACCGGCTCGGCGCGGGTGAACCGGTGCGCGTGAAAGCTGGGCAAAGAGTCCTGATGCACTTTCTGAATGCAAGCGCGACGGAAAATGTGGTTTTGGCGCTGCCGGGGCATACCTTCAAGGTGATTGCGATGGATGGGAACCCGGTTCCGAATCCGTCTGCCGTTGAGGTGCTGTCGCTTGCGGTTGCCGAGCGGATCGACGCGATTGTGGAGATGAACTCCCCCGGCGTATGGGTGTTGGGTTCCACGCTTGAGAAGAGCCGCGCGATGGGACTCGGAGTGGTGGTGGAGTATGCGGGAAAGACGGGAGCGCCTGTGTGGAGAGACCCCGTGCATGCCGACTGGGACTACACCCTTTTCGCTGGCACAGCGCCCGCTTCTGCGCCCGACGAAACCATCAACTTGACTTTCGCTGACGAGGGCGCCAAGGGGGACTCCAAATTCGACACCTGGTCAATCAACGGCAAATCATGGCCCGATGTAGACCCAATCCAGGTGAAGCGGGGGAAGCGCTACCGTCTTTTGATGTCGAACTCCAGCGGCGATCAGCACCCGATGCACCTGCATCGTCATAGCTTTGAGGTGGTGCAGATCGGCGACAAGAAACTGAGCGGTCTGAAAAAAGATGTCATCAATGTCATGCCGCTCGATACGGTTGCGGTCGATTTTGTCGCGGACAATCCCGGCGACTCGCTCTTCCATTGCCACATGCAACTTCATATGGACTACGGGTTTATGCAGATGGTCAAGTACGTTGGTTAGAGAATAGGAGATATAGGGAGTACCCAACCATGCGGGGAGTTCTGGGGTGCCAAGGTGAGGATGTTGATATTCTGCTTCTATCCCTAAGGCGCTTGGGTGGAAGGTTGCAGGAGAATATCGCGGCAGCGGAGGCGGTAAGCGGGCGCCTCCATTGCATAGGGGAAGCTGAGACCGCTGTTGCCTAGGAGCCAACGATGAAGCTGAATCTTGGAAGTCTCGCAATCATTTGTCTTGCGGCATCTTTTGTCCCTCCCGCATCGGCGCAAGACGCCGGGGCCGATATCTTCAAAGCGAAATGCCAGATGTGCCACGGAGCAGACGGTCTGGGCGCCACCCCTGCGGGTAAAATCGCGAAGATTGTTTCCTTTAAGGATCCCTCGGTTGTCAGTGCCTCTGACGCGGATATGATCGCCATCGTCAAGAATGGCAAGAACAAGATGCCCTCGTTTGCAACCAAGCTGACCGGCGATCAGATCGATTCGGCCGTTGCATACATCCGTACGCTTCAGAAGTAGATCAAGAGAAAAGGGGGATCCAACGGTCACTCTTATAGGCAAGACCGCATGGTCGCTTGACCTTTCCCAACCCTTGCCGGCAATACGCTCAGAACCCGCCACTCGTTCAACCTGGACCACGCGCTTCGACCAGGCAATTCAGTCACCTTCACTCCTTGAATCCTGGCAAGTCTACACGTCGAGCCACGTGGTCCTGAATCCAGTGGCTATCCCACCACTCCTTCGGGTCGATCTGCACACCGTCGAGCTGCATGGCGAAGTGAATGTGATCGCCTCCGGCCATTCCGGTCATGCCGCTCTGGCCCATGACCTGGCCCCGCTTAACCATGTCGCCTTCATGCACGTCGATATGGCTGAGATGCCCGTAGATGGTTTGCAGCCCATAGCCATGATCGACGACGATGCAATTGCCGTAGATGCCGAGCGGTGCGGCGTAGACAACCCGGCCGTCGTTGGACGCTTCCACGCCAACGTGCTGAGTGACCGCGAGATCGTATCCAAGGTGGACTTGCTGATCGATCTTTTTTCCGTGATACATATAGTTCCGCACATCGGCAAAGGTTGCTTCAGCCTGCGAATGAGCCTGCCGCGCGAAGACTTGCGAAAACAAGAACTTGTCAGCGGTCTTGAAGCGAAGATCGGACAGCGTCTTATTATTGGCGCGGCGCATGTCGTTATTGATCTTGACGAAACGCGTGACGGGATCGCCCAAGCCATTTGGATCAAGCTCGTTGACGACCTTCTGCATGAAGGCATCGCTCACCTGCAAGTCGTGAACGGTATACTTCGGCTGCTCCTTCTTGGGGAACTGGAAGGCGATCGGGCTGGTCACATCGCTCCCCGCGCCACTGCCGGCGAAGACCCGTGGAACCGTGTCAGCGGGCATATTCCAGGCAAAGGCGAAGAGCGAAAACAGCCCAGGTTTGCCGCCCGGCATCGGCCAGGACCGGAATGTCTGATCGCCGACTCGCACACCCGCTTCGGTCCAACTGCCGGAAACACTCAAGGTTGCCAGGTCGGCCATGCCGAGATACAGGTAATGCTGTTCCGAATCGACACTCACGGTTGGAAGTTGGGTCACCACCGTTACATCGTGTTCTAAGCGAGTTGTCTTCCGGCGCAGATCGTTTGAGGTAGCCTCAACGATCAATTTCGCTTTGCCATCTCGAAGTTGCGGTGTGGACTTGACGCCGGCCACGAAGCTCCAGGTGCTGTCGGTCGCACGCGAAGGCTGAGCGAGTTCCCACACCGGAAACTGGGCGCCATTCTGCTCAACGAATGCTGAGGCCCTGCGGACTCCATGCGGGTCTTGCACGTGGACCGTAACTGGCGTGGCTTGTCCGAGGACCGGGGTTGGAACTGGCATGTCCACCAGCGGCGTTGCCGACCGCACAAATAAAATGGCGATCGGCAAAAACACAGCGATTAAGATCACGGCAACAATGGCTTTTCGCACAACTCATTGTAGCTTCAGAATTGAAATCACGGGGCGTCTGCGCCGGAGTTGAGGGCAGGGGCTCGTGCCGACCCGGACCCCTGTGTGGAGCAGATAAGCATCATCGCGTCTGGACGGCGCACCAGAAAAATGGGGTTCACCGATTTGTCGCCAGCACTGCACGGCGATTGCGATGCCGGTTCAACTCCGAGTGAAGGCTGAAGAGGTACGCAATCTGTGAACGCGGCTCCCAGGGGCGATCTGCACGAGAGTCTGCGCGTTAACAATTTTGGTATTTCCAATTCCGCTGTTTGCCTTCGCCGATCCATTCAATTGCGGTGGCAATGCGTTTGTCGCGGGTCTCTGCGCGCTTGGCGTCGGCGATCCACTCGATGTATTCCCGTTTGCAACTGGGGCTTAATGCGGAGAAGGCTGCGGAGGCCTTCTTGCTGGCCTTGAGCGCCCTTCTGAACGCAGGAGCCGCCTGGGCTGCGGTTGCGGGAGCTTTGACGACTTTTTGCCGGGCGGCTATTGGGCTGGTGTACTGGCCGGAGTCGATGAAGGTTGCGGCCTGACGAAGAAGGCTGAGCATCAGCTGATTGGCGGGCAGATCTTCAATGCGGGTGAGGCGACCGAGCGAACCCATTGCTTCAGGTTTCAGAACCTCTGCTTCGCGCAGAACGGCGGCGATTTCCTGGCCCCAGAAGCCAAAGCTGCAGTGCTCGTTGAATGCGGACATATTCGCAAAGATGGTGCCCTTGTATTCGAAAAAGGGGCGGCTCCACTTCATGGTTTCGACGACGGAGGGACATGCCTTGTGGACCAATTCGCGGATATGAACGAGGATGGGCTGTGCGAAGGGCCGGGACTTGGCGATATAGTCGTCAACACGGGGATCGAAGGTGTGGTTTGGGCTCACGTTCCGCTCCTCAAGTTTATGGAGAACAGTGTAACTGGGATTGAGGGAATTGAGCAGGTGGAGTGAGGGCCGTGATCGAAAATGCGGGGCTGGGGACCTCGTGGGTTTTCGGGCGGTAGGAGCGTCATTGCAAGTGGCGCCCGCCACGCAGATGGTCATTTATATGTTCTGAAAGGGCACGACATTTATATGTTCTGAAAGGGCACGACATTGACCTTGCAAGTTCTCCCGTTTCGGAACAAAGCGGAATCTTAGGCACACGATCCAACATGTCCGCCGCAACTAAAGCCTGCATCAAGGGTCCAAGTCAGACAGGCACTTTTCGGCCGCAAACGGGAATTCCAGCCTGCAGCGGCGGCAGGCCGTAAGTTTCGCTTCAGGGCGACCCTATGGGTACCACTGAGAGGGAACATGAGACCCCAAAGCTACCTTCCCCAAGCCACCGTCGTCACAGGAGGCGCATCCAAGGCACTTCGGCGTGTGATTGCGCTGACTTTGGCGGGGTTCCTGCTCATGCTTGCGCATTCAGGGCTCTGCGCGCAGCAATCGCCAGGCCAGGGGTGGCCCCCGTACTCCCAGAGCGCGCCCTACGCTGGGCAGTACCCGCAAAACCAGCAATATGGCTACGCCCAGCAACCCTATGCGCAACAGTCTTATCCCCCGCCAAATCAGGCTATCCCCGCCTACCCTCAGGGCGATCCGATGCCGGATTATGGGCAGCCTCAACCCGCGGCCCAGCCACTCACTGCGGAGCAACTCGAGCAGTTACTGGCTCCCATCGCCCTGTATCCGGACGGGCTAGTTGCGCAGGTGCTGGCCGCGGCCACCTATCCCGCACAGGTGGTGGGCGCAGACCATTGGCTCCAGGCCCAGGGCTACGCCTCTCCCGACCAGATTGCCGCCGGAGCCGACGCCCAGGCCTGGGACCCGAGCGTAAAAGCACTCACCGCGTTTCCGCAGATACTGGCCCAGATGGACCTTGACCTCCAGTGGACCACCGAACTAGGCAACGCCTACTACAACCAGCCCCAGGACGTGCTTCAGACCGTTCAGGTCTTGCGCCGGCGTGCGCAAGCTGCCGGAACCCTCCAAAACACCCCGCAGGAAGCGGTGAGCTACAACCAGGGCTATATCCAGTTGGCGCCGGTCAACCCCCAGGTAGTCTACGTGCCGGCCTACAACCCCTGGGATGTCTACGGAGCGCCGGTCACGCCCTACCGGGGCTTTTCGCTGCTTGGAACCCTGGCGTCGTTTGCCGGCTCATCTCCCTTGCAATATGGCCTCGGGATCGCAATGTCGGCCTTTAGCCACACGCCCTTCGGCTGGGCCGGCTGGGCCCTCAACTGGCTCACGCAGTCCATCCTCTTCCATCAATCGAACTACCAGTCGAACAGCACCACTGTCGCCCATTGGGATTACCGGTCGAACGGCGGGCCTGGACGGGGAGAGGCCCCCCACCATTGGAATGCCGATAACCGGACCCCGGCAAGTTATGGCCAGCCCGCCACGGAATATAGCCGGCAGGTATTCGCTCACCAGCCGGCCAGGAATCCGGAATACTTTGCGGAAAACCAGCGCGATGCAACCAACCGTCCTATAGAACGCTTCAATCACGACTACCCCGCGCAGCCGCGCAACTACGCCCGCCCCGAGTTCCAGGCCTACAACCATTCCCAGCCTTCCATCGCGATGACAGCCAGACAGCAAGCCGAAGCCCGTTCCGGCTATGGCTCCGGCTTCTATGGCAGCTCCCCGCAGACCTACTCTCGCCCCTATGCCAGCACGCAGCAAACCTGGCGAGCGCCGGCGGCGGCACCGCAACGAAACGATTTCGCCCAGCGCTCCTATCTCGGCGAACGGTCTTACTCGGGCTATGGCGGCTCTCCCTATAGCAACCGTGCTTTTGCGGAGTCTTCCTCCAAGCCGGCCCACTCCGGCGGTTTCCATCTCTTCGGCGGTCACAATGCTGAAAAGTCTTACTCCTACAGCGGCGGACGCGCGCCTAAGGGCTATGGCGGCGGCAAGAGTTTCGGCAAAAGCCATTCAGGCGGGGGCGGTCACTCAGGCGGTCACCACGGTGGAGAACGTCACCGCTAGAACCTGTTGTGAACTTTGCGTTTGCCAGGGGCCCCAGGTCCGGATTCTCGGAACCGGGAAGGAACTCACGCTCCAAACCCCATTTTGCCGAAAATATCACTCAGTTGGCGCGCGCCGGGAGACAGACGAAAACCAAGAGAGCCGCGTGCCGGCCGGAGAAGCCTGTTGGGAGATCACCGCGACCACCCCAACGATGCGTGTCCCAGAGCCTGTGAACCTGTGAAACTGACGTGGTCCAGCAACAGCGTCGTCCTGAATTGGATTGGCGCCCGCGGCTAGGATTTCCCCAGCCCGACAGCGTATAACGCTGGAATGGGGGCATTGGCCGCAGTCGAGATCGATGCGTGGCTGCGCAACGGCGGCTTGGTGGTCACGGCCAGCGACCGTGCCACGCGCGCACTGGCCTCCGCCTTCCATCGCGAGCGGCGCGCCGAGGGGCTGACCGCCTGGTCCGCACCCAACATCCTGGATTGGAAGAGCTTTGTCCGCGCTGCCTGGGAAGAGCGGAGCCGCGACGGCCGCTTGCTGCTCAACCCCGCGCAGGAGCAATCGCTCTGGGCAGAGATCGCCGGCGCGGACGGACGCCTGGCCACTCTGCTAGAAAGCCCGCGCCACCGTCTGGCCGCCCTGGCCTTGGAAGCCCACGAGTTGATCTGCGGATACGCACCTCAGTACCTGCGCCCGCCCGCTCGCGTCGCATGGCAGCAGGATGCGGCGGCTTTTAGCAACTGGCTCTCGGCCTTTGACCAGAGGTGCCGCGCCGGCAACCTGCTCAGCCCCGCCCGCCTTCCGCTCGAACTGATCCCGACCCTCGAAAATGACCGGATCGAGCGCCCACCGCTGTTGCTGGCCGGGTTCGACCGCATCCTGCCCATGCAGCGCACCGTCTTCGACGCCTGGGGCGCGTGGCGACAGGCCGTCCCCGGCCAAACGGCCGCAAGTATTCACTTCCATCAGGCCGCCGACGCACAAGCCGAACTCGACGCTTGCACCGAGTGGTGCCGGGGCCAACTCGCCGCCAACCCCAGCGCCCGGCTCCTGGTTGTCACGCAGGACGCAGGCTCCCGCCCCAATCGAGGCCGGATTGAACGTGCCTTTCTCAAGCTCAGCGGCCCCGGCAGCGTCCCGCTCTTCGAGTTCTCGCTGGGGATTCCGCTCGGCCAGGTCGCTTTGCCAAAAGCCGCGCATTTGCTGCTGCGCTGGCTCTCTGGTCCGCTTGCCGAGCACGAACTGGACTGGCTCTTTTCCACCGATCAGGCCGCCGCCAACCAGCAGGAATCCTCCGCACTGCACGCACGGATGCGCGCGCTGCGCCGCCGCGGCCTCGAGCAGCCTCAATGGACCCTGACCGCCTTCATTCGGCAACGCACTGGCTCTAATCGACTGCCAGTAGACTGGGTCAACCGCATGACTGAGACTCAGCGCCGCCTTGCAGATTCTGCGCGCCACCCGCAGAACCCGCTCGAATGGGCCGAACTGGTTCCGCTTTTGCTGGAGATCGCAGGCTGGCCGGGGGCGCGTCCTTTATCGAGCGCAGAGTTCCAGGCCGTCAGTCGCTGGCAGAAGGCGGTCGAAACCGCAGGCTCGCTGGGCTTTGATGGCCGCCGCGTCCCTTGGGCCGATTTCCTTGCTGCGCTGGCCCGTACGCTGGACGAGACCCTCTTCGCTCCGGAATCCCACGACGCTCCCGTCCAGATTGCCGGCCCCGCCGAGTCGGCCGGCCTCTCAGCCGATGCTGTCTGGTTCCTGGGCGCGAACGAGGATGCATGGCCGGCCGGTGGCGCGACTCATCCTCTTTTGCCGCTCGATGTGCAGCGCATGGCCGGCATGCCGCACGCCTCCCCGCAGCTCGACTGGGATCTGGCTGAGGCCATCACCGAACGCCTTGCGGCCTCAGCGCCGGAGGTTCACTTCAGCTATGCGAGACAAACCGAAGGCGTCGAGGCGCGCCCGTCGCGGTTGATTGAGCAGCTTGCCGGGGCGGCAAAGGAGTTGTCCTCTGCGCCCGACAGACGCGAATCCTGTACGGTTCTTTTCGAGGATGCCAGCCGCATTCCATACCCACACAGCAAGGTTCCTGGCGGCGCAGGCGTACTCGCCTCCCAGTCGCAATGCCCCTTCAAGGCCTTCGCCACCACGCGTCTGGCCGCGCAAGGCTGGGAGCCCGCCGAGACGGGCCTGACCCCCTCACAGCGCGGGCAACTGCTTCATGCTGTTCTCCACGCGGTTTGGGGCGGGCCGAAGGACGGCATTCGCATGCTGAGTCAGCTCCACGACCTGAAGAGCCTGGATTCGTTTGTGGCTAACCACGTTCACCGTGTCTTCGAAAGTGAAGTACTCACCGCGCTCCGCCAGCGGATGCCGCGCCGCTACCTCGAACTCGAAGAGCAGCGCCTGACTGGCCTGGTCGCCGAGTGGCTAACCTACGAGGCGACACGAATCGAGTTTGAGGTCGCCGAAACCGAGGCGGCCCGCACTATTGCACTCTCCGGGCTTACCTTTGACCTGCGCCTCGACCGAATCGACCGGCTCAAGGACGGCTCTCTGTTGGTCATCGACTACAAATCCGGCGATGTCTCGCCCAAGTCCTGGGAGCTTCCCCGCCCCGACGATGTGCAACTGCCTCTCTATGCCGCCTTTGCGCTCGACCGTGAAGATGAGGTACTTGGCGGGCTGGTCTTCGCCAAAGTGCGGGCCGGTGATCTGGCATTCGCCGGCCACGTCGGCGATCCGGTGGCCAACCTCTTCGCCGGACTCAAGGGCCACAGCACCCTGGTCAAGAACGCACTGACTGCCGAGCGGCTGATCGACTGGCGCGAGTGCATCGAGCAGCTAGCCAGCGACTTTCTCGCCGGCCGCGCCGAAGTGGACCCGCGCGAGTATCCCAAAACCTGCGAGCGCTGCGGCTTGCAAACCCTTTGCCGCGTCGAAGAGAGCGCAATCAGAGCCGAGAGCGAAAACAGGGCACAACTCGAAGGCGACGAAGACGATAGGGAGACCGCCGATGAGTAAAGCCCCGGCTCAATCTCCGCCGCCCGACCAGCCCAAACGCCAGCGCGCCCTCGATCCCAGCCGGTCCGTCCTGGTCCAAGCACCAGCCGGCTCCGGCAAGACCGACCTGCTCACCCGCCGATTTCTCCGCCTGCTGGCCGAGGTCGACGAGCCCGGCCAGGTGGTAGCCATCACCTTCACGATCGCAGCAGCCGCCGAGATGCGCCACCGCATCCTTGCCGAGCTTGAAAAGGCAGCCGACGACGTCCCACCGTCGGCAGACGACGAATTCTCGATGGACGCCCTCGCCCGCCGCGCATTGGAGCGCTCTCAATTGCTCGGCTGGAAGCTCCTCGACCTGCCCGCGCAACTCCGCATCTCCACTATCGACTCCTTCTGCCGCGACCTGGCGCTTCAGCAACCGCTGCTCTCCGGACTAGGCGGCGGCCTCGAAATCGCCGACCAGCCCAACGGTCTCTACCGCCGCGCTGCTCGCCAGACCCTGGAAAGAATCGGCCAGAGCGACCGGGCCCTCAGCGGCGCGATCGAAGCGTTGCTCCTTTGGCGCGACAACAACTGGCAGGAGATGGAAGACCTGCTGGTGGAAATGCTCTCCAAACGCGACCGCTGGATGCACGACTTTGTGCTCAGTCACAATCCCGACTGGGAAGCCCTGCGCCGGAGCCTGGAACGCCCTTTCGCCAGCGCTGTCCGCGGAGCGCTCGGCACGCTCAACCAGCTTATCGACCAGGTTCCCGGCGCGCGCGAAGAAGCGCTGGGGCTGGCAAGATTCGCTTGCACGCAGACGGGAGGTCAGCTTCACGGCGAACTGGCCGAGCTGGCGGAATTTCCTTGCGGTCCGTTCGATTCGAGCGATGCTGTCGAGGAGGCGCGCCTGGCCTGCATCAACCTGGCCGCGCTGCTGCTCATCGGTGAGGGCTCCTTCCGTAAACAGATAAACGTTCGCCTTGGCTTCCCCGCCGACCGCAAGCGCGAGAAAGCGCAGATCCTCGACCTGATTGCCCGCCTCAACGCCGTCCCCGGGCTTGAATCAGCGCTCGCCGCCGTCCGCGATCTGCCCCCGGCACGCTACACAGAAGACGACTGGCTCATTGTCCGCGCCTGCTTCACCCTGCTGCGCCACGCGGCAGCGCAACTGAAGGTCGTTTTTGCCGAGGCCGGCCAGGTGGACTTCATCGAAGTCGCGCAGATCGCTCAAAGCGTTTTGAAGGGCGACGACGGCCTTCCGACAGATGCTGCTCTTGCCGTCGCCGACGGCATTCGCCACCTGCTGGTCGACGAGTTCCAGGACACAAGCCGCCGCCAGCACCAGCTACTCGCCGGCCTCATCGCCGCATGGCCCGAGCGGGCTGGCCGCACCTGCTTTGCCGTTGGCGACCCCATGCAGTCCATTTACTTCTTTCGCGACGCCGACGCCGAACTCTTCGCGCGTGTCAGAACGATTGGCCTTGAACTCCCGCCTGACGAACCGCTTGCGTTCGACTTCGTCCCGCTGAAGGCTAACTTCCGCTCAGCACCCTCGCTGGTCGAGCGTCTCAATGAGGTTTTGGGCCAGGTCTTCGCGACGCCCGACGGCAGCGGTGTTGCGTTCTCGTCCGCCGAGCCGGCTCGCGCCGACGAGGGCAGCGCCGATCCGCGCTTTAGCCTGCATCTCGACTTCGTGCCGCGAACAGGGCTGGGAAAGTCCGCCGATCCCGACGCGGTTGGCGAAAGGGAAGCCGCCTGCACGGAGCAGATTAAAAAGATCGTCGACTTGATCCAGAGCCATGAAGGCGCCTTCGAGGAAGTCGAGCAGGCCCGCAAGCGCGGCGAAGACAGGAGGTTCCGCATCGCCGTGCTCGCCCGCGCCCGCACCAGTCTCGCCCCCATTGCCCAGGCCTTGCGCGAAGCTGAAATTCCCTTCCGCGCCGTCGATCTGGAAAAGCTGGCTGCCCGCCCCGAGGTGCTCGATGCTCTCGCTCTGGCGCGCGCGTTGCTCAATCCGCAGCACCGCGTCTCCTGGCTGGGCGTGCTTCGCGCTCCTTGGTGCGGCCTGTCGCTTGCGGACCTTCATCTGCTCACCAGCGCCGACGAGCCGGAGTTGCTCGCACGGCCCGTGCCGGAGTTGCTCGCCGAACGCTTGCCGCTGCTCAGCGACCTGGGCCGCCCGGCGGCATTGCGCGTGCTCAGTGCACTCGATTCAGTGTCCGCCTTCCGTGCCTCACAGCCCACTGCGACGCTGGGAACCTGGCTTCAGCAAGCATGGCTGCGGCTTGGCGGCGCGGACTGCGTCGATCCCACCGCGCACGCCAATCTCGACCTGTTGTGGAGCTGCTTGGACCGTCTGCCCGCCGGCGAAGTGGATCTGCTCGGCCCGGCGCTCGATGCGGCTCTCGAAAAGCTAACCGCCTTGCCCGACCCCGCCGCCAGCAGCGAGTTCGGCGTCCAATTGATGACAATTCACAAGTCCAAGGGCCTTGAGTTCGAGGTGGTGATCGTACCCGACCTGCAGGCGGCCAGCGGCCGCGGCGGGCGCAAGATGCTCAGCTGGCTCGAACGAGGACTGGAGCGTCCAGACGACTCCGGGGAGATTACCGAGTTTCTGGTCGCGCCGTTCCAGCGCAAGGGCGAAGATCGCGGCACCGCCAAGCAATGGGTCGATAGGGTCTATCGCGAGCGCGAGTCGCAGGAGGACCGGCGCATTCTCTACGTCGCCGCTACACGGGCCCGCGAAGAGCTGCATCTCTTCGCCCGCCCTGCTTACAAGGTCGAGGCTGACGGCAGCCTCAGCCTTCCTGATCCGGGAGCGAGCCTGCTGGCCACAGCCTGGCCGGCTTTGGAAAATGAAGTGCGCGCGCGCTTCGAGGATTGGAAGGCCGCGCGAACCGACTCGGTCGGCGACGAAGAACGAGTGCTGGAATTCGTCGCCGCCTCGGGCGCGGGCAGTCTCCTCCAGATGCCATCTCCCGCCAAACCGACCCTGCTGCGCCGCCTGCCGCCGGACTACCAGCCCGAGCGGGGAGCCCGGGAGTTTGCGCTGAGCTTGCCGAGGGGCGTCTCGCCTGAGACCAAAGGAAGCACACTTTACGCCCGCCACCAGGGCGGCCTGCTCTCACGCGCGCTGGGCACCGCCGTCCATGCGCTGCTCGAAGAACTTTCCCGCTTGCGCGCAGCCGCTGATTGGGATGCCGTCCGCGCTGCTCTTCCGCAGTTTGAACCGCGGGTCGCCGCTCATGCGCGCGCCTTGGGCCTTGACCCGGTGCAGTCTGCCGAAATTGCTGCCCAGGCGCTCAAGCTTGCGCTCAAAGCCTCAAGCGACCCCATCGGCCAGTGGATTCTCTCGCCCCACGCCGATGCGGGCAGCGAACTCCGCTGGGCCGGAGCCTTTGCCGGCAGCCTGCGTACCGTTCGCGTGGACCGCGTCTTCCGCGCTGGCCTCGATCCGTTGTCGGAAGGCCAGCAAGCCTGGTGGATCGTCGACTACAAGACCGCGCACGCGGACAATCTCGACCCAGCCGCGGCCTTGCCCGAGCTAAGAAATCTCTTTGCGCCGCAGCTCGAAGCCTACGCCCAAATCCTGCGCAACCTGCACGGCCAGGACGCAGTCCTCCGCGCCGGACTTTACTATCCGCGCATGTTGCTGCTCGATTGTTGGGAGATCTAAAGCCCTAATTTTTCTCTACTTACGCAGTTTGCGTTTTTATTGACGCGAACCAGGCGAGGTGTCGCCTGCCCTGTTATCAAATAAATTATCTGCAAGGTTTTGAAAATATGGGAGGGGGGTGGGGGGTATTAATTTTCTAGTCAACAGGTGCGGAGCGGGCAGATCCCTGCCGGTTGGGGCCGGCCCACATTTCAGATTAGCAGGGTGCGGGAAATAATCTGCGACGGCGGGAAACCGGGGCGGATTGCGATGAATCGCATCGGGCCGGATTGCTGGTAATGAGCCAGTTGCTTCTTCTCACGAACATCCTACATTCCAGGTTCCAGAATCGAGAGATGGGGCATCCGTCGATGCGATCGTTGAGATTGGTGGGAACCCACCCTTCGTTAGAAAAAAACGAAGGATGGGGCACCCACTTTTGATGGAATGTTTGGATTCGGAAAGACTTTGGGTGCGCCACCCGGCCAAATAATTCACGAAAGCCAATCTACCCCATCGCGTGCGGATCGCGGCCCCCGGTCACGCTCTGATGGTGGCGCACGTCTGCCCCTTGCACCCAGAAGATTACGTCCTCGGCGATATTGGTGGCGTGGTCGGCGACGCGCTCCAGGTTGCGGCTTATCATGAGCGCATTCAGCGCCTGAGGAGCCAGATGGCTCTGTTCTTCCATCACCTTGGTCAGCGACTTGTAGGCCGCGCGATTCATTGCGTCGACGGCGTCGTCCATGGCCAGCACGCCGCGGGCCATGTCGGCGTCGCCCTCGATGAAGGCTTGCAGGCACTTGCGCACCATCTCGGCGGCCAGAGTCGCCATCCGGGGGATATCCACCGGCAGCTCGACCACGGCCATCTGTTCCATGCTGCGCACGCGCTCACTGATGCTTTTGGCGGCGTCGCCCACGCGTTCCAGGTCGGCGTTGATCTTGATCACGCTCAGGATAAAACGCAGATCGATGGCCATCGGCTGTTCCATGGCCAGCAAGTCCAGGGATGCCTGGTCGATCTCGCGCTCCAGCCTGTTGATGGCCATCTCGCTGCGGCTCACCAGGTCGCAAATGGACAGATCGCGGACGCGATAGGCCTCAATGGCGCGTTGAATGGCCTGCTCGGCCAGTCCAGCCATCACCAGCAGTTGCTCTTTCAAATCGTCGAGGCTTTGCTGAAAGCGTATGCGTGTCATCCGAACCTGCCTGTGATGTAATCCTCCGTGCGCTTGTCGCTGGGGTTGGTAAAGATCTTGTGGGTCGAGTCGAACTCCACCATGCGACCGTTGAGGAAGAATCCCGTCTTCTCTGCCACGCGGGCTGCCTGCTGCATATTATGGGTCACAATCACAATCGTGTACTGCGACTTCAACTGGAAGATCAGGTCCTCGATCTTCGAGGTCGAAACCGGGTCCAGCGCAGAGGCCGGCTCGTCCATCAGCAGCACCTCGGGGTCCACGGCCAGCGCCCGCGCAATGCACAGCCGCTGCTGTTGCCCGCCGCTGAGGCTGGCGCCCGACTTCTTCTTCAAGTCGTCCTTCACTTCGTCCCACAGCGCCGAATTCTTCAGCGATTTCTCAACAATCTCGTCGAGCGCGCGATGATTGCTGTAGCCGTTCAACTTGAGCCCGGCCGCCACATTGTCGTAGATCGACATGGTGGGAAAGGGATTGGGCCGCTGGAAGACCATCCCCACCCGCCGGCGGATCTCCACGGGCTTGCAATCCTCGTAGATATCCAAGTCGCCTATACGCACTGTGCCCGTCACGCGCGCAATGGGATTGGTCTCGTGCATGCGGTTCAGGCAGCGTACGAATGTGCTCTTGCCGCAGCCGGAGGGGCCGATCAGCGCCGTCGCATGGTTGCCCGGCATGTTCAGGTTGATGTCCTGAAGGCTGTGATTCGTCCCGTACCATGCATTCAGGTTGGTTACCTCGATGCCGACGCCCACTTAGCTCGCTCCCTTCAACACGCCGCGGCTGGTCACAAATCGCACCAGCGAAACCGCAGTCACAATCAACATAATCAGCACCAACGCCCCCGCCCACGCGAGCCGGTGCCAATCGTCGTAGGGAGACTGCGCATAAACCCAGATTTGCAACGGAAGTGCGGCGATGGGCCGGTTCAGGCTCACGCTCCAGAACGAATTGCCCAGCGCTGTGAAGATCAGCGGCGCCGTCTCGCCCGCCACACGCGCAAAGGCCAGCATGCAGCCGGTGATAATGCCCGGCGAGGCTGTCTTCACGGTGATCGAAAGCACCGATCGCCAGTTGGGAACGCCCAAAGCGAGAGCCGCTTCGCGCACTGCGTGCGGCACCATCAGCAGCATCTCTTCGGTGGTGCGGCAGACGGTGGGGATCATCATGATGCCTAGCGCCACTCCGCCCGAAAAGGCCGAAAAATGGTTTTGCGGAACCACGATCAGCGAATAAGCGGCCAGGCCCATCACGATGGAAGGAACGCCGTTGAGAACATCGGCGGTAAACCGGACCGCATCGGCGAGCTTGCTGCCGCGCCCAAACTCGGCCAAAAAGATGCCGCCCCCAATGCCTATGGGCACGCCGATGGCGCTGGCGATTCCAAGTAGGATCGCGGAGCCCAAAATGGCGTTGGCCATGCCACCGCCCATCTCTCCCACGGGCTTGGGAATCTGAGTGAAGAAGGCCAGGTTCAGCGAGCTGGCCCCTTTGTAAACGAGGTATCCGAAGATCGCCACGAGCGGCATGATCACGAGAACCGTGGCGAGAATCGCCAGCGACGTGACCGCATGATCGGTCAGCGCCCTGATCTTGGACCGCAGATTGTTCTCTCCCACTTTCACTCGCAGTTCCTCACCGGCATGCCCTCAATTAACTCTCGCGGGCGCTCCGCGCGTAACCGCCCACACCAGCACCTGGGCCAGTGCGTTCACGATGATCGTCACAATAAACAGCGCCAAACCGATCTCCATCAATGCGCTCCGATGCAGATCGCTTACGGCTTCGGTAAACTCGTTCGCAATCACCGAGGCCATCGAGTAGCCGTTGGAGAGCAGCGAGCGGTGAATCTCAGGCGCGTTGCCGATGACCATGGTCACAGCCATCGTCTCGCCCAGCGCCCGGCCCAGGCCCAGAATCACCGCGCCCACGATACCGATGCGCGCATTGCGCAGCACCCCCATGCGGATCATCTCCCACCGCGTTGCCCCCAGCGCCAGCACCGCTTCGCGCTGCGAGTGCGGCACAGCACTCATCACTTCCCGAGTCAGCGAAGAGATGATGGGCAGAATCATGACCGCCAGAATGACTGCGGACGTTACAAACCCGAGTCCCGTTGGGTTCTCATCGGTGAAAAACCCCGACCAGCCCAAAGAGTGGATCAGCAACGGATTCACATATTCCCTCATCAGCGGGACAAGAACAAACACAGCCCAAATCCCGTAGACGATGCTCGGAATCGCCGCCAGCAACTCGGTGATAAAGGCCAGCGGGCCCCGAAGAACGGTCGGGCACATCTCGGTGAGGAACACTGCCACTCCAAGCGCAAGCGGAACCGCCAACAGCAGAGAAAGGAGCGAGGAGACCACTGTGCCGTAAACAAAGGGAAGGGCGCTGAATTGGCCGTTGACGGGATCCCAGTAATTGGGCAGCCCCGTGGCCGGGTCGAAATAGGCTTTGTAGAAAAAGTCGAAGTGGAACTTGCCCCATATAAGGTTGGAACGCAGCACCAATTCGGTCACAATCAACAAAACGATTACGAAGATGCTCAGTGCGCATAGCACCGTCAGCCACTTAAATCCCCGGTCGGCAATCGCCGAGTTGCCCCGCGACAGCAAAAACGTGCGAATCGCCGACGACTCGACCGCGCCCGCTTGCGCAGGTTGCTGCCCGTCTGAAGGACCCGGATCAGGCTGAAGTTGAACTTGGGAGATTCGAATCTCTGGCACGAGGACATTCACCACACTCAGGCTACCGAGCCTTTGTGAATAGAAGGTTACAACGCTGCTAAATCAAGCTCATACAATTGGAAATTACCGCGCATAGAAAGGGGTGAAGCGCGTATTTCCCGACCCTGTGCGCATGGAAAATCGATGTATTAGCGGGAAACACTGTTTCCCGCTGACCGGAAAACGTGTTAAAACTCCAACATGGCAAAGGGAACGGTTTCTGCGCCGCCAGGACGCGTCAACCTCCGCATGCTCGCCGAGCATCTGAAGCTTTCGCAGACCACCGTCTCGCTCGTTCTGAACGACTCGCCCTCTGCCAGTTCCATCCCTCACACGACTCGGATCCGGGTCATGGAGGCAGCCGAGCGGCTCAAATACCGCCCCAACTACTTCGCCCGCTCGCTGCGCCAAAGCCGCTCGATGAGCGTGGGCGTGCTTGCTCCCGATCTTAGCGAGGGCTACTTTACCAGCGTCATGAGCGGCGTCGTGCAGGAACTGACCGGCGCGCATTACTTCTACTTTACCGCCTGTCACGATTGGAAGCGCGACCTCATCGATAAGTACCCGCGCATGCTGGTCGAGCGCGCCGTGGATGGCTTTTTGCTCCTCAACACCCCGGCAGACCACATTGAAGTGCCGGTTCCGGTCGTTGCCATCTCAGCTCACAGCGCGGTCGAAAACGTGACCAACATCGTCCTCGATCACCGTCTGGCCATCGAGCAGGCCCTCACCCATCTCCATGCGCTAGGCCACAGGCGCATCGCCTTCATGCGTGGTCCCCGAGCCATTCCGGATTCGGAGTTCCGTTGGGAGTCCATCCAGCAGGTGGCTCGGGAGATGAACCTCAAGATCGATCCCGCTCTGGTCAACCGCATCGACTCCGCCGGTTGGTCGATGAAGGACGGATACCACCCCATGGCGCCCGAAATCGGTTACAAGCCCATGCGGGCCCTGCTCGAAAAAACCCGAGACTTCACCGCCATCTTCTGCTTCAACGACATCGCTGCTATCGGGGCTATCCGCGCGCTCAAAGACGCCGGCGTCTCCGTCCCCGGCGAAGTCTCAGTCGTCGGCTTCGACGACATCCAATCCGCGGCTTACTCGACTCCCTCGCTGACGACTGTGCGACAGCCGCTATTGGAGATGGGCAAGCGCGGCGCCCAGATCCTGCTTGATCGCATCGCCAACCGCGAGAACCGATATCCGGCCGAGATCGTCATGGCCCCGGAACTCGTCATCCGCGAGTCCACGGGACCGGCGCCGGTCAGGGAGAAGGCGTGATTCTCTCTCATTGAGGTGGTTTGGAGCGACCAGGCTGCGCGATCAGGTCCTCGGTTACAGATCCCGCCAGTTCATTCCGAAGGCCAGGTCGGCCACCAGCGGAACGTTGAGCTTGACGACGCCCTCCATATCGGCCCGCACCAATGCCTCCACCTCAGCGGTTTCCTCTGCCGGAACCTCGAAGAGCAGTTCGTCATGCACCTGTAAGACCATGCGTGTCTTGAGTTTGCGCTCGGTCAGCTTGCGGTCGATGGCGATCATGGCCAGCTTGATGAGGTCGGCGGCTGTGCCTTGCAGCGGCGTGTTGATGGCCGTCCGCTCTGCAAAGCCGCGCTGGTTCGGGTTGCGGCTTTCGATGTCTGGAATGGGCCGGACGCGGCCAAAGAGCGTGCGTACGCTTCCCTCTCGGCGTGTCTGCTCTAATGTTCTCTCAATGAATGACTTAACGCCTTCATAGCGGACAAAGTAGCGGTCGATATACGCTCTGGCCTCGGCTTGCGGAATGCCCAACTGCGTGGCAAGCCCAAAGGGCGAGATGCCGTAGACAATGCCGAAGTTGACGGCTTTTGCCCGGCCCCGCGTCTCCTTGTCCATGGTCTCGGCGGGTACGCCAAAGACCTCGCTGGCCGTAAGTGTATGAATATCCTCGTTGTTGGCGTAGGCCCGCACCAGCAGAGGATCGCCGCTGAAGTGCGCCAGCAGCCGCAGCTCGATCTGCGAGTAGTCGGCGGAGAGCAGCTGCGTTCCTGGCGCGGCGGTGAAGGCGGCGCGAATCTCTCTCCCCAGCTCCGTTCGAATCGGAATGTTCTGCAAATTCGGGTTCACCGACGAGAGCCGCCCGGTTGCCGTCGCCGCCGCCATGAACGTCGTGTGGACCCGCGAAGCGGAATCGGCCAGCAGCGGCAGCGCGTCAATGTAATTCGACTTGAGCTTCGAGAGGTGGCGGTATTCCAGCACCAGCCGGGGCACTTCGTTCTTTTCGGCAAGCTGCTCCAGAACGTCCTGCGCAGTGGAGACAGCCTTGCCCTTGCCGCGGCTGGCCGGCGCAGGCAATCCCAAATGAGTAAAGAGCACCTCGCCGAGCTGCTTGGGAGAGTTGATATTGAAGCGGCGGCCGGCGAGCTCGAAGGTGCGCTCGCCCACGCGTGCCAACTCTCCACTGAATCTGACCGAAAGCCCGCTCAACGCAGTTGTGTCGATGCGTACGCCAGCCCGCTCCATGCGGAACAGGACCGGCGCCAGCGGCAGGTCGATCTCGGCATAGACGCGCTCGACGCCTGCCTTTTCAACTTCGGCCTTCAGCGCGGGAGCCAGCGCATGAATCGCTGCCGCGCCCGCAGCCAGGGTGGATGGGGCCGGCTGTCCATGACGTGCCGCCACATCCGCCAACGATTGCGTCGCGTGCGTCGGATTCAGCGCGTAAGAGAGCAGCATGGTGTCGTCGATTGCGCCTTGCAGGTTCACTCCCAGGCCGCTTAGAACATGGAGCGCCAACTTCCAGTCGTGCACGCGCTTGGGAACGGCCGCATCTTCAAGCAAAGTGCGCAACTCAGGCGTGAGGGCCAGGCAGAGAGCCGTCTCCGGCTGCGCGCAGACGCCAACACTGGATCGAGTTTTCTTCTCGGCGGCCTCCACAGCGTCAAGCAGCGAGAAATTCATGGGCTGCTGCGCGTCTTCGCTTTCATCCGCGGCTTCGGGTTCCTTTGCATCGAGCGCAAAAGCAAACCCATGCGCGCGCGCAGCGGCATAGAAAGTGGCGGCCTGCTCGACAGTAGGTTCTTCCACGATCTCAACCGAAGACCCGCCCTGAGCAGGCTCAAGCTCGCGCAGCATCGAGGTGAATTCAAGCTCGGTGAAGAGTTCGCGGCAGGCCTCGATGTCCGGCGCTTGCGTCTCCATCGCGCTCAGATCCAGCTCCAGCGGCACGTGACAGTCTATGGTGACCAGCTCTTTGGATAAAACGACGGCGTCCCGGTTCTGCTCCAGCGATTCGCGATAGCTCTTGCGCTTCACTTCCGCGGTCCGGTCGAGCACGGCCTCCACGCTGCCAAATTCGAGGATCAGCTCCACGCTTCCCTTGTCGCCGATCCCCGGCGCGCCGGGAATGTTATCGACCGCATCGCCTCGCAGGGCCATCACATCGACAACCTTCTCCGGCGGCACGCCCAGCGTCTCCGTGACCTTGGCGGGGTCGAGAATCAGGTTGTCCTTCTGCGGGTTGAGTATCTTCACCTGCGGCGTGACCAGCTGCATCATGTCCTTATCGCCACTGACGATGAAGACCTCATGCTCCCGTTCGGCGGCCTCGCGGGCCAGCGTGCCAATCACGTCGTCTGCCTCGAAGCCCACGGCCTCCAGGATGGGAATATGCAAAGCCTCAAGAGCGCGGCGAATGTAAGGAATCTGTCGCCTCAGGTCCTCGGGCATGGCCGCGCGATTGGCCTTGTAGCCCTCGTAGCTCACCTCGTCGAAGCTCTGCGTCTTCGAGTTCCACTTGCGCAGCGGACCCATGGTGCGCGCCCGCTCGTCGCGAAAGACCTCGCCGCTCATGTCGAAGACCGCGGCAAAGTACTTCGGCTCAAAATCCTGCCGCAGCTTCTTGATCATGTTGACGAAGACGTAGATAGCCGCCGTGGGCAGCCCGCCGCGCGTGCTCATCGGCCGCGAGCGCTGCATCGCGTGGTAAGCGCGGAAGATGAACGACATCGTGTCGAGCAGAAAGACGGGCGGCTTGGCTTGGTCGGTCACGAAACAGAGTTTATCAGGGAACAGAGATCAGAGATCAGGGGACAGGTTAACGGCGCTACTTCCGAGTTGGTGACGATCCACCCGGAACAAGCAAACGCCACTTCCAGAGCGCATAGATACATGTGGGGCGCACAGGTATGATGGTGGGAGTTTCGGAGGCGGCCATGTACGGTGGTGTCGCAGAGTTCGTTACCACACAGCAGGGAGATTCGGCTGAGTTCATGGGGGAGTTGCGAGCGCTTGCCATTGGCGTTGCTCGAGATTATGAGCCTGCGCGCCTCTACATCATCCGGATTGACAACTGGTTTGGACCGAAGTGGATGCACTTTGCGGGAAAGTTCACTGCTGGAAAAGGCGCTGCCATCGGCGTTCATAAGATGCGCTTGCACGTGCCACCATTTGTTCCGCACCGCGTTGCGGCGCAGCGAGCATTTGTGGGACCGGATTATGAGGAGACGGTGGCCGCGTCACCGCTGCATATCGAGTGTACGAGCAAACAAGCACTTTCGCGGCGGATTGCGGACATCGATAAGGATGCAGCTTTTGTGTGGTTCAGCGGGGAATCGGAGACGCAGAAGCGCGGGTCGCTGATGGTCTATCTGCCGGTTGCTTCCGATTTGACAGCGCGTCGTCGGAAAGGCCTAGGCGACACCGGAGCGTTTTACGTTGGCTTTTCGCAGGGTGAAACCAGCTGGGAGCCAGCGATGCTGCGTGGGATTTCGCGTAGCGAAGTGGCACATCTCGATGAGACGGGACGAGTTCTGGTGGATAACGAGCCTCTCGGCCGGGTGGTCCACCCTTAGATTCACACAAATGAGGGCGCTTGGCCGTGTGTACATAATCCCAGCTCCTGTACACATCCGTAGTACAATGAGTGAGTGGAGGGCGATATGGGAACGGCAAGGGCCACGGTGGTTCACAAGCATTTCCGCCTTGACGCCGCGAAGCTGAAGCGCGCGCAGAAACTGCTTGACGCGCCGACGGAGACCGAGACAGTGGAGCGCGCCATCGACATGGCAATTCTGGAGCATGAGCGGAACCGCATTGCGAATCGGGCGCACGACCGCTTTGTTCGCTCGAAGGCGACCGTGCGCGATGTGTACGGCGTACTTGAGTAGGGGCCGATGCAAGTTCTGTTCGACTCTTCGGTGTACATCGGCGCGTTTCGGGGGAATCGGGATGCCGGGCTGATCTTCGAGCGCTGGCGCCGGAAGGCGCCCATCTGGGTGAGTTCGGTCGTGCTGGAGGAGCTCTATGCAGGCGCGGATGCGGCGGGCAGGAGACTCATCGAGAAACTGGAGAGGGATTTTGAGAGCGTTCGGCGCGTGCTGGTTCCGAATTTGAGCGACTGGACGCAGACCGGGCGGATTCTGGCAAAGGTTGGCGCGAAGTATGGGTTTGAGCGGATCGGGCAAGGGCGGCTGACCAACGATGCGCTGATCGCGACCAGCGCGGCGCGATGTGGCATTGAAGTCATTACGCTGAACGCGCGGGACTTTGCGCGGCTCGCCGAATTCTGCCCGCTGCAATGGCGTGCGGGGAATTAGAGATCAGGCAAGAAACATGCAATCGCCGTAGCTGAAGAAGCGATACTTCCGCCTGACCGCGTGGGCGTATGCGGCCAGCACGCGTTCGCGCCCGGCGAAGGCGCTTACCAGCATGAGCAGGCTTGACTGCGGCAAGTGGAAGTTGGTGAGCAGCGCACCCACCAGCCGAAACTCGAAGCCCGGCGAGATGAAGATTTCCGTTTCTCCCGAATGCGGCTGAAGCGGGCTGCCCTTTGCTTGAATCGCGCAGTGCTCCAGCGTCCGCACCACCGTGGTGCCGACGGCGACGATGCGCTGGCCCTCGCCGACAGCGCGATTGATGGCCTCCGCAGTCGACGCCGAAAGCGTATACCGCTCGCGATGCAGGCGGACTTCGTCCAGCTTCTCGACCCGCAGCGGCGCAAAGGTGCCGAGGCCCACATGCAGCGTGACTCGCACAACTTCAACACCCTTTGCCGCCAACGCGTCCAGCACCTGCGGCGTAAAGTGAAGCCCCGCCGTGGGCGCGGCCACTGAGCCGGGGTCCCGCGCAAAGACGGTCTGGTAACGGTCGCGGTCGCCACCTACATCGTCACGGCGGATATAAGGCGGCAGCGGAATATGGCCGATGCGATCGAGCACAGCGAAGAAATCATCGACCGGCGCAAAGCGCAACAGCCGCTCGCCGAAAGCGCCGCGCTCCAACACCTCAGCATCAAGCTCAACCACCCCGGAGGGTGAAGGAAACGCGAGCCGCTCCCCCACGCCCACCTTTTTTCCTGGCTTGACCAGCGCGCGCCAGTAGTTTTCACCCGCCGTGGGTAGGGATTTGCGGTCTCCCACCCTTTCCGCAGAAATAAGCGGAAAGGATGGGGCACCCAGCATTTGTGGTGTAACTGGCTCGGTCAGTAGCACTTCGACAACGCCGCTCGGTTCCTGCCGGTCGCGCAGCATCGTCCTTCGCGCATAGAGCCGCGCCGGAATCACACGGCTGTCGTTGAGCACGAGCAAATCGCCCGGTTCAAGCAACGAGGGGAACTCGGCAAACTGCGCATCCCGCAAAGCTCCGGTTGCTCGATCCATTACCAACATGCGGCTCTCGCCACGCTCCGCGGGAGGCTGCTGCGCAATCAACTCCGGTGGCAGGTCGAAATCAAAGTCGGCGACGCGAAGGCCGTTCAAGGCTTTGCCTTCTCGAAATGGGCTTCTTTGAAGTATTCCAGCGCCCGCAGGCGTGCGCATTCGATCGCGTCATTGAGCTCCGCTCTTTTGCGTTCAAAATCCTCTGAGGGTAAGTCTGCCGGAACCCGGGTCCATGGCCCCCAACTGACCACGATCCGCGTGAAAGGCTTGGGCACCAGGAACCGGTCCCAGGAACGCATCGTCCAGGCGCGCTCGGGCTCAAGATGAAAAGCGCCGATAGGCGCGCCGGTCAGTTGCGCCAGCTTGATGGGGCCCATCTTGGTTTGATAGATGGGGCCGCGCGGGCCGTCGGCGGTGAAGATGGCCGTCCTGCCGGTCTCTATGACGTTGTTCAGGCCCATCAGCCCCTCGCGGGCTGCCCGTGAGCTGGAGCCGCGCACTGCATCGAAGCCGAAGATCCTGAGAATGCGCGTAATCAGCTCGCCGTCGAAGCTCTTGCTGATGAGGATCACCGCGTGGGAGCGGCGGAAGTAGATGGTGCAGGGCAAGACGCACTGGTGCCAGAAGCAGTAAATCTCCGGCCCGGCTTTCTGGCCGAAGAGCACCGGCGTTACGCCTTCTACGGTAATCACCTCGAAGCGCCAGGTGCGGCTGACGATCCAAAGCAGCGCCCACACTACGCGAGGGACCACCGCCAGTACGATGCGCTGGCCAAGGGTGAATCTGGGTTTGTCTTCGATGGTCACTCCGTTGATTTTAGCGGGCTGGCCGAAGGGCTGCCCCGACATTGGTGGTCAGGAGTAGCGCAGCCAGCGCAGCAGCTCGGGCAGGGTGGCGCGCTTTCCATACATCAGGATGCCCACACGGTAAAGGCGCGAGGAAAACCAGAGCACGCCCCAGATGCTCAATATCATCAGCGCGATCGAAGCCGCGAACTGCCACAGCGGAGGCATCTCCAAACCCATGCGCGGGAGCATCACGAATGGCGCCGTGGGCGGGAAGAGCGACAAAGCAACGGCCCAGAACGAGTTTGGATTGTTGAGAATGAAGGGAAGAATGCCGAAGCTGAGCCAGACGGGTACAGCCGCGAGCGGCATATACATTTGCAGCTCTTGCGCCGTCTCGCAGGTGGCGGCCAAACCTGAGAAGAATGCGCTGTAGAGAAAGAAACCGAGCACATAGTAGACAGGAAAGAGCAGGCCCTCGGCCAGGGAGAAATGAAGCTTGAAGTCACCGGTCATCAACGGCGCGGCCAGCGCCGAACCGGTGAGAATCGCGGCTGAGACTACCCAGATGGCAACCTGCGTCAAGCCCACCGCGCCCACGCCAAGCAGCTTGCCGGTGAGCAGGTCGTCGGGGCGAGCTACGGAGAGCATCACCTCGAAGATTCGCGAGCTTTTTTCCTCAATAATGGAGCGCGCCATATCCATGCCGTAGAGCAGGATGGGCATGGTAAGCAGAAAAGCCATGCCAAAAGCCTTGGAGAACGATGCCATGCCGTCACTTTTGGCATCCTTGCCTTCCTTGCTCATTTGGAGGGTCTCAATGGGGACCTCTTTAAGCAGGGAATCGTATTCAGCCGGCTTCAAGCCCCTGGCGTTCAGGCGCTCAATCAGCAGGCTCCGGTTCAAGGCGTATTTGAGCTGGCCGGAAGTTCTGAAATCGAGGCCAGATCGGGAGGTATAGGTTGCAATGGGGACCCCGGCCGAGGAGTGATCGATGACAAGCAGCCCGGCGATGGCCTTGCTCCGGACGAGTTTCTGAAGGGCATCTCGGTCCTGCTGGCTCGCCGGCGCGACCATATCCACGGTGAATCGCGCACTTCTATCTTCGAGCAACTGGCGTTGAATATCGCTGGCGAGAGTCGCGCTGTCAGAGGCGATGGCTATATGCTTGCCCGCGGGCGCGTTGCGGCCCGTAAAGTACATGAAGGCAATCATCGCCAGGATGCCCAGTGGCAGCAATACCGTTGAAAGCTTGAAGGCCCGCCCGCGAATCTTTTCCAGATACTCGCGCTTGGCGATGAGAAGGACGCTATGCATCGGCCTTGCCTCCCACGGTCTGGATGAATATCTCCTCGAGCGACGGCTCGACCAGCTCGAAACGATAGATCGTTGCGCAGGCTGCGGCTTCATGCAAAAGCCTCTGTGCGTCGCCGTGCGGCTTGAGCTTGATCTCGGCGTGGCCGGAGAAGTTCCTGGCCTCGGCAATCTCATCGCTCTTCAGGAATGCCGAACTCCCCTCGAACTCGACGATCACCCGGTTGCGTTCGTAGCGGCTCTTGATCTCGCGCAGGTTGCCGGCCAACACGGCCTCGCCATTGTTGATGAGACAGATCGAGTCGCACAGCTTCTCAACCTGGTCCATGCGATGGGTCGAGAACAGGATCGCCTTGCCCTGGCCCTTGAGTTCCAGCAGCGTCCGCTCCACCAGCACAGCATTTACAGGGTCGAGGCCGCTGAACGGTTCATCCATAACGATGAGTTCAGGATCGTGCATCAGCGTAGCAATCAGCTGAATCTTCTGCTGCATGCCTTTCGACAGCTCTTCCGTGGACTTGTGCAGGGAATCGGCAATCTCCATACGTTGGGACCAGGCAACGGCCCGCTTACGCGCTTCTTCAGCCTCAAGCCCGTGCAACTGACCGAAGAAGACCAACTGGTCGAGGACCTTCATTTTCTTGTAAAGGCCACGCTCTTCGGGCAGATAGCCCACCCGCTCCAGGCTTTTGCGCTCGAAGGGCTTTTGGAAGAGGTCGATCCGGCCCGAGTCGGGAATCGTGATGCCCATCATCATGCGGATCGAGCTGGTCTTGCCCGCCCCGTTCGGTCCCAGCAGGCCGAACATCTGGCCCGCCTGTATGGATAGACTCAGGTTGTGGACCGCAACCTTGTTTTCGTAAGCCTTGGTCACTTCGGCGAGTTCGACAACTGCCATGGATTCTCCCGCCGCTCTTTTGAGACAGTTCTGCCCTCTGCAAACCGGGGAAACGGCTTCTGGAGAAGTGTAGCAAAACCCGGCTCCGCATAGACCGCGCAGCGATTTGCAGGCGCATCGCTCCGCCGCTACTCTGGGAGAGTTCAAATGCTGGCTTCGGCTTTTGACCGGCACTCACTTCCGTTGGCTTACCCGTAAAGTTCTTCCAAAATGTTCTCCACTTTTTTCGTTGTCCCCATTTGGGACGGAATCTAACACGAAAGTGTTACAAACGTAATCTACCGCACGATCCAAACACACCCAAAGTACTAGCCAAAATACCTGCATTGAGGGTATATTGACGTTAGAATCGGCGAAACAATCGCATGAATGTGATTTCCCAGGAAGGGAACGAGTTGTGGCTGCCTTCCGGGCGATTCCTTGAAAAGATTCACGGGTGGACCGCATTATTCATGCCATTTCGCCAAGCAGGCAGAACGGTTCTGATGGTTTGGCGGGGGGTTCATAGATCGAGGGGAAACTGCCTTTGGCCGCCGCCAACGGTTCCATTTCTCCTATAAAAATGTTTATCATGCGATGGTTTTGGCAGAATCGGAGATAGCAGGATGGCGACTTTGTTGAAGATGTACGATGGCGAATGCGATTTTCTCAAATCTGAACCCGTGGTAGGGCCTGAGCGCAGGCCTCAGGCCATTTCAGAGGTTGACGTACCCCAGGGAGTTCTGGAGGATCTCGCGTTAAAGACCCTTTATCTATCTGGTTCCCTCTCTGTTTTGCAGCTTGCCGAGAAGATGCGGCTCAGCTTCGGAGTGGCAAACGAATTGTTCTGCCGTATGCGCTCGGAACTGCTCTGCCAGGTCACTGGAATGACCGGCACAGTCCCTCATATTGCCATCACATCGCAGGGCAGAACGCGGGCGTCGGACCTGCTCGCGCAGAGTCATTACGCGGGCGCCGCACCGGTATCTCTCGACAGCTACGTTCGGCAGACGCGGAAACAGAGCGTTCAGAATGTGGAAGTTCACGCCGCTGACGTCAAGCGCGCTTTTGCCCATCTTGTAGTCGATAACGAAACGCTGCGACAGTTTGGAACCGCGCTCAACTCCGGGTCCTCAATTTTCCTCTACGGTCCGGCGGGCGTTGGCAAGACCACCATGGCCGAGACATTTTCGCGGGTGCTCGCCGAGGATGAGGTTTGGATACCGTACGCGGTGGAGGTCGATGCCCAGATTATTACGGTTTACGACCCCGCAATTCATAAGCGCGTAAAGGAGTCGGAGCCCGAGAACCATGACGAGCGCTGGCTAAAGTGCCAGCGCCCTGGCGTTCTGGTCGGCGGAGAACTGACGGCCGAGATGCTCGACCTGCAATTCAATACAACGACAAAGTTCTATGTCGGCCCACTGCAGATGAAAGCCAACAATGGGGTTCTGATCATCGACGACTTCGGACGGCAGCGGCTTCGCCCCGAGGAGTTGCTGAACCGCTGGATCGTTCCGCTGGATCGAAGAATCGACTTTCTAACTCTGGCGGGTGGAAAGAAGATCGAGATCCCCTTCGAGATGCTGATCGTCTTCGCCTCCAATATGGACCCGGCCTCGCTTGTGGATGCCGCGTTTTTGCGAAGAATTCAAACCAAGGTCAAGATCGGCGCGGTTTCTGACGATCAGTTCTGCGAGATCTTTCGAAGGGTTGCGCAAGATAGAGGAATCGAATCTGACCCCGGAGTGTTCATGGTTCTCATCGAATACATCCGCAGCACCTTGAAACAGGAGTTGCGGTCCTGCTATCCGCGGGACGTTGTGAACCAGATCGTTTGGGCCGCTCGCTATGAGGGCAAGAAGCCGTACATCGATCAACCTGCCATCATGCAGGCGGCGGCGGCATATTTCCTAACAAAATAAATAGTGTCTTTCCAGAAGCAGCATGGGCTCCGGGCGCGGTCAGCGCCCGGAGCCCATGCTGTTTTGCTGGCGCCGGCTTTCCAGTTTCCAGTGGAATTGTCCGCTTGCACACAAGCCATTTAGCATCCGTACTGTGCCCAGCCTCGATACTCCTGTGATGTATGTGCGCGGCGTTGGTCCGAAGGTGGCGGAGTTGCTCGCGCCCAAAGGGATATTGACGGCCGAGGATCTGCTCTACCACCTGCCCTTCCGCTATGAGGACCGCCAGAATCCCCGCAGCCTGGACGAACTGAAAATTGGCGAGATGGCCAGCGTGATCGCCGAGGTACGCGGGTCAGCGCTGTTGCGCACCCGCAAGGCGCCCATCTTCGAGCTGACCGTTGGGCAGGGCCGTCTGGCCTTGAAGTGCATCTGGTTCAACGGAACCTATTTGGAGGGCAAGTTTCACGCTGGGCAGACGGTGGCCGTGTTTGGCAAGGTCAAGCCCTCGCGATCTACCGCCAACCTCAAGATGATTCAGCCGCAGTTCGAGGTGCTGCCCGACGCGAGCGACGACGCCGAGACGCGGCTGCTTGAAGTGGGCCGCATCACGCCGGTCTACGAGTCGCTGGGCGGCGCGCGGCTGGCCTCGCGCTGGCAGCGCAAGACGATCTTCAATCTGCTGGAGGGCGTTCGCGGCGCGGTGCCGGAGTGCCTGCCCAAGGAGATGCTGGCAAGGCTCGATCTGCCGGATCGCGAGACCGCGCTGCGCGAGGTTCATTATCCGGCCGAAGGGACTCCCTTTGCCCTGTTGCAGGCCTCCGCAACGGCCGCTCACCGGCGGTTGATCTTTGAAGAGCTATTCTTTCTGGAGCTGGGCCTGGAGCTGAAGCGCCGCCGCATGAGGGAGCGTGTGGGCATCAGCTTTGAAACCAACGACAAGGTGCGCGAGGCCATTCGCGAAGTGCTGCCGTTTCATCCCACCAAGGCGCAGAAGAGGGCATTGGGCGAGATTGTGACCGACATGCGCAGCGCGAGCCCCATGCGCCGCCTGCTGCAAGGCGATGTGGGCTCGGGCAAGACCATCGTCGCCCTTCAGGCGATGCTGGTCGCTATGGAAAACGGATACCAGGCGGCGTTGATGGCGCCCACTGAGATTCTGGCGACGCAGCACTACTTGGCCGCGCGCAAGCTGCTGGAGCGGTCGAGCCGACGGTATCGGATCGTGCTGCTGACCGGCTCGTTAGACGAAGACCGCAAGCGTTACACGCGGGGCCTCATCAATCGCGGCGAGGCACAATTGGTGATCGGGACACATGCGCTGATCGAAGAGAAAGTCGAATTCGACAGGCTGGGACTGGTCGTAGTAGACGAACAGCACCGCTTCGGCGTACTGCAACGCTTCAGGCTGATGAAGAAGCCGAGGCCGGATGGGACGGAAGGGGCCGAACCGGACGTGCTGGTGATGACGGCGACGCCCATTCCGCGCACGCTGGCGCTCTCGCTTTATGGGGATCTGGATTTGAGCGTTCTGGATGAGCTGCCGCCCGGCCGCACGCCCATCGCCACCCGCCGCGTTTCCGCCGAGCGCTCGCAAGAGGTGTGGGATTTCGTCCGAAAGCAGGTGGGGCTAGGCCGGCAAGCTTATATCGTCTATCCCGTGATCGAGGGGACAAAGGAGGACCAGCCGGAGCTGGATTTCTCGCACGACGACCCGGAGGTTGGTGTGGATGCTGCTCACGTCCTCACATCCCAGGTCTCAAAGGCGAGACCTGGGGCACCCAAAAAGGTTGGAAAGGGCAAGACAGCGGAGCTGTTTCCTAAGGCAGCTCAGGAAGCTAATCCGAGCTCTAAATCAGGCCTCAAATCCGCGGCGGAGATGCACGAAAAACTGCGCTCCGGTCCGCTGGCCGGCCTGCGCCTGGCGCTGCTGCACGGACGCCTGGACGCCGACGAAAAAGAGATCGTCATGCGCCGCTTTCAGCGCGGCGAGATCGACGTGCTGGTGGCAACCACCGTCATCGAGGTGGGCGTGGATGTGCCCAGCGCCACGGTGATGGTGGTCGAGCACGCGGAGCGATTCGGGCTGGCGCAGTTGCACCAGTTGCGCGGCCGCGTGGGCCGTGGAGCGGCCAAGAGCTTCTGCGTTCTTATCACCGGCGCGCGTGTCTCGCCGCTGGCGGAGGAGCGGCTGAACGCCATGGTCCGCACCCAGGACGGATTTGAGCTGGCGGAGCTGGACCTTTCCATGCGCGGCCCCGGCGAATTCTTCGGCACCCGGCAGGCCGGACTGCCCGACTTTCGCGTGGCCAACCTGCTGCGAGACCGCAAGTTGCTGGAGCTGGCCAAGAGGGAAGCCTCGCGCTTTGCCAACGCTCCTGCCCCCGATAAGGGAACGACCAGCGAAATAACCGACGCCGAACGGGCACGCGTGTGGGTGCGGCTCAAAGAGGCATGGCAGCGCCGGTACGGGTTGGTTGAGGCCGGCTGACCGGACCGCTCGCCTCGATCAGGCCGCCTCGGGAGCAATGCGTTCCTGCACTATGTCCACGGGAAAGGTCTGTATCTCCAGGTCGATGCTGGCGATCTCCGTGCCGCACTCCTGCTGGTGACTGCGGGTACACTGGCAGAGTTCTGTGAAGCGGATATGGCCGGTCTGGCTCAGTTCCAACCCGGCAGCAATCATCACGCTGTAGATATCCACGCAGGCCTGCCGCTCGAACTCGAACAACATGCTCACGGTGCCGCAATCGTTGGCGCCCCGGCTCAGCACCCATCCCCCACATCCGAGAATTGCGCCTGTGAGAGTCTGAACCAGACGTGCCGGCTCTTCGATCGAGACAGCCTTCATCTGCATCGCCCAAGGTATGCTCATCGCTGGCCTCGTGTTGTGGTCGGGCATCGTCAGCCTCACACCGGTCCTATCGGAGCCATGCCCGGTTGCATGACGGTTGTTTCGGAGTCGAACGGCCGTTGACCGGCTTTGAAACATCCTTGCCGTGAAGGGGTCCGGCGCGCTCTGCGCTGGTAATTGGAGGCACATTGGCAAACTGCGGTGGGGCCGCCATGCACCTACTGGAAACAGCATGCATGGATGTCCGCAAACGCAACATACGCAAAATGTTGTAGCTTTATAGCATGATCGTCGGCTCCGGAATCGACCTGGTTGAGATCGGGCGCATCCAGCAGTCCATGGATCGCTACGGGGGGCGCTTTCTCGACCGCGTATACACCGGCGCGGAGCAGGCCTACTGCCTGAGCAAGCGCAAGTCGGCAGAGAGCTTTGCCGCGCGGTTTGCCGCCAAAGAAGCAGCAGCCAAAGCCCTGGGAACAGGGATAAGTCATGGAGTGGGCTGGCTGGAGATTGAGGTGGTCCGCGAGCCGAGCGGAAGGCCCACGATCCGGTTTGCCGGGAGGGCGGCTCAGATTGCCGGTCGCCTTGGCGTAGCCCACGCGGCTCTTTCCATAACCCACACCGCCGACCTTGCCATGGCCAGCGTGGTGCTCGAAGACGGGCGATAGAGCCAGCCCTTCTGGTATCCTCAAGGCTTCAACCGGATCATTTTCAGCGAGGGAAGCTAAGTGCCAAGCCGCAAAGAGATTCAGTGGTCGGAATTGAGAGTGGGCGCATTGGTTCTGGCGGCCACGCTGGTGCTCATCGGGCTCATTTTTCTCATGTCCGGTTCCACGGGCGGCCTGTTTGCGCGCAAGCTACTGCTCCGCTCGTACTTTGAGAATGCAGCCGGGCTCAAAGACGGAGCGCCGATTACCCTCGAAGGCGTCACCATCGGCAACGTGATCCATGTCCGGGTGGTTCCTGATCGCAATCCCACGCCCGTTGAAGTAACCATGCAGGTGGGCCGCGAATATCAGCATCTGCTGCATACCGATTCAACCGCCTCGATCGACCAGGCGGGTGTGCTGGGCGACAGCTATGTCGATATCAGCTCTTCCCATGCCAGCGGCCCGCATCCGGAGAATGACGCCGAGCTAAAGACCACCGGCGCGCCCAGCATCCAGGATGTGATCCGCACCAGCGAGGTCTCTATCGACCAGATCACCCAACTGATGAAAAAGGTCGAAATTCTGGTGGATTCGCTGAATTCCAAAAAGGGCACGGCGGGCGAACTCATCAACGATCCCGAACTCTACAAGAAGATCAACACGATCGCCGGCGACCTGCAAACCATTACCGGCGCGATTGCCGGGGGCAAGGGCTCCCTGGGCAAGCTGGTCAGCGACGACACGCTCTACACACGCGCCAACTCGGCCATCGACCGGCTCGACAAGATCACGACCGACCTGGACTCAGGAAAAGGCAGCGCGGGCAAGTTTCTCAAGGACGACTCGTTCTATAACAACTTGAACTCAGCCGTTTCCAACACCAATCAGTTGGTAGCTGAGATCAACGCCGGCAAGGGCAGCCTGGGCAAGATCGCCAAAGACCCCGCCTTCGCCGAAAAACTGGACGACACAGTTACACGTCTTGACTCGATCCTCAAGGGCATCGATGAGGGCAAAGGCTCGCTCGGCCAGTTGGTCCAGAACCGATCGCTCTACGACCACGCCGACCAGACGATGGACCAGACGCAGCAGTTGGTCAAGAGCATTCGCGAAGACCCGAAGAAGTATCTGGTGATTCGGTTGAAGGTCTTCTGAGGGCGCGCTGCTCCTGAAACTAGCGGTCCGGTAAGTGCCGGCACTCTTCTCTACGACCATCGAATTCCTGGATGCCGAACCAGCACGCTGAGTTTTTATGATTCGACGCTGTGACGAGCGCGATTTTGAGGCGATCTGGGCCATCGTCAACAATGGCGCTCAGGCCTACAAGGGGATCATCCCCGCGGATCGCTGGGCGGAGCCTTATATGTCCCGAGGAGGAACTGCGCCACGAGATGGACGATGGCGTTGTCTTCTGGGGCTGGGAAGAAGCCGGGACTCTCGCCGGAGTCATGGGACTTCAGCAGGTCTAGGACGTGACCCTGATCCGCCACGCCTATGTGCGCACCGTGAGCCAGAAACAAGGGATCGGAGGAAGCCCGCTCACGCATTTGCACGGGGCAAAATGTTTCTACGGCAGCCGTGCTTTGCGACTGCGCGTTATTTCCTATGGAAAAAGTATGTGACGCTACACACTAAGGACGCATTCAATTCTTCCTCTCACGAATGCATGTATAGACAAAATGCTTAGAATGAACAATTTATATGGAATTTCGCAGGAATCGAATGGGGATGATTTGCTCATGGCAGTTGACAAATGAACATTGCTGTCTCTCGTATATGCGAGAATAATGCAAAGAAATTGACGGATGATAATGTATGTGTGACTATAATTTTGGGAAGCCTTCTATCAATAGGTGCGCGCTCCATTGCTTTTTCGCTTCACCGTGAAGATCCGGCGAGTACAATTCTTTGGAGTCTTCAGTCCACCCCTGAGCCGCTGACTGTACGCCGAATCATTCCAGCGCCAGGAATTGAACGAGGGGATCGTCGAGTTTATTCTCGGTTCCGCGTGTGGAAGGATGTGAGATGGTTCGGATCTCCCTTTGTCGAGACGTATGCGGGAGCAAGATGATCCGCAGGACTTCGCCAAAATCCATACAGTCGGTCCTGCTGGGCTCTTATTCGTCCGTTGAGCTGTCGGCGCAGTCGCCAACTGGCGGAAATGTATCGAGCGGAACAGCGACGATCGTCCAGTCCGGCAACACGACCGGTACCAATCAAGCGAATTCATCAAACACCGTGTCCTCGCGAACGCGAGCAGCATTGTTTATAGAGGAGCCTCGACGTTTCGTGGTTATTTTCAGGAATTCATCGCGCCAATTACGCGATGCGTTGATAGCCACTCTCGCAAATCGATACGATCAAAACCCCGGAAAGGACATCACAAACATGAAAATGAATTCAAAAGCAACAAATTCTTGGTCGGGACGTATGTCAAATAGCCGCGCCGGATTTGCGGCATTCGCGCTCCTAGGCGCCATCTCGGTACTGGCTTCAGGCTGCGGCGGGGCGACGAATCCTGTGGTTGTAGTGCCACCGGCTCCAGTCATTACCAGTTTCACGGCGACCTCAAACTCGGTCAATGCGGGTGGCAGTACTACATTGAACTGGGTAGTGGCCAATACCTCGGAGCCCGTTCAGATCAGCGGCATCGGCGGAGTTACGGGCAATCCGTACCCGGTAACTGTGGGCTCCGGTTCTAGCGTTAAGGTGAGCCCAGTGGAAACGACGACTTACGAGCTGACCGCCGGTGGTGCGGGCGGAGGTGCAATAGCAACGCTCACGATCACCGTGAATGGCGTGGCAGTGGCAACTAGCTGTACACCCGCGGGCACTACTTACACCGTTGGCTCTGGCACGACGGTTGTGAAAGTCGCATCGGCAGACACGTTCACCAGCTCTCTGCTCTTCTGGCTGAATAACTACTTCTACAGCAGCAATACGAATGCGAATTTCGCGGCTGACTCAGCGGCGTACACGATGGAAGTCTGTTCGGATTCGACGGGCAACCTTGAATCGGCAATCGCCGGAGCTACTTATTTGCCCAACATATTCTTTGCAGCCGACACCTCCGTCGAGACCGCGAGCTACGCCAAGTTGCAAATGGAGTACGCGCAGGGCTATCCCATTCTGTTGGGCTACACCTCCGCTTCCGGCAAAGCGAAGACCATTTCTGCTATTACCAACCTGGTCGGCGGTCTTTCCGGCACCCATGCGGACGTCTCTGCCACCATCGCCAAGAGCAAATTGTCGGCCTATACGCTCGGCAGCTTGATCACCAGCGGTGCGCCTGGCTCTCTGATTGCCAATCCGATCAAGGCACCCTACGGCGCTGCAGCTGTGAACATTCTGAACGCCATGAATAGCGCCTATACGGTCACATACACCTCCGGTGGTATTACGGCGTATCCGACCTGGCTCCAAAACCCGACGACTTACACATCCGATACCGCTGCGTATAACTCCATCGGCACAAGCTCAGGCGCGCCTACAGGCTTTGCGGCCTTCTCGTCCATCTGCGCGGCGCCTCCAACTGGCGCCACCTGGGTGCGCTTTACCGGCACCGATGTGCTGAACGCACAGGCCGTGGCTGATCTGGAAGTCAATCCCGGGGGCGGCACAGAGATATTCAACTTGATCAATAAGGAAATGAACGACTCGAACAATACCTGGCTGAATTTCATTACGACCGACTATGGCAACGGCAGCTGCTACGCCGGTATCTAACGCGGTAACTACCGCGCACACCGCAGGAAAGAACTGCTTCCGGGTTTGTCTTACCCGGAAGCAGTCTCAACCAACTATATCGTCTAGAGAGCATAGAGTGACCATTCCGCCGTTGCCGGGTGCCCCAGGTCCCGCTTTTGGGACCTGGGATTCAGCCAACCAGCTAACGCGACGGCTCGAAGACTTGCGGACTGCGAAACATCTTCCAAAACTCTACGAACCCCTTCAGTCGCACCACCTGGAAGTAATCGCTGGCTACAAGGTAGAAGAGCACGGCCGCGGCGGTAATCCAATGCAGAGCGTCGGCGCCGAGTTGGTCGCTGAAGGGCAGCGGCGCGGCGGAAAACACCATGGCCAGCACGATGAGCGCAAGTTTCACAATGCCCATTACAAGGTTGATCTCGACCAGCTTGCCGGTGAAGGGCTTGCCCAGCCGCAGGCTGCGCGCCAGCGCTTGAGCCGGAGTGCAATCCTCAAGCAGCATCAGCAGCGGAGCGATTGCAAACGGCCAGCTCAGCAGTGCCCACGCGGTGAAGAACCCCAGCGAAAGAAAGATCACCCAGCAGGAGAAGCCGACCAAGTCCGGTTCGCTTGTGGTGGTGATGTGCGTGGCCGCTACCCACGCGATAGAGCGGAACCATCCCCAGCAGGTTGCCGTGAACAGAACCAGCCAGGCCGCCTGCAAGAGGATCATTGCTATCGGCCGAAAGGGCAGGCGCGGTTCCAGATTCGCTCCCATGCGCCTCAAAACCAAGCCGCGGCCGAGACCTGAGACCACCACCCACGCCAACGCGGCCAACGGCAGCAGCCAGCGCAATACGGCCACCACATGCGGCTGGTAGAGCGCAAGCGCGTGGTCGAGCTGGACCGCAGCAACCCACGGGTTTTGCGGGTCAAGCGAGGTGAGCCCCGCAGATTCAAGCGAAAGCGCAGCGAGAATCTGTTGCGCCTGCGCCCAGCTAACAACCAGGAACGGAATGCCAAAGATCCAGCGCCATGCCACTTCAAGCGCCGTAAGCGAGGGCCGATCGAAGACCCAGCCCATCTGGCCGACGAGCGACTGGGTTCCGCGCAGTGGCGCTGCCATACGATTCCTCATGAACACGGCCAGTTGAGGTTGGTGCTATCCCACCCTTCCGCGATGAAACTGCGGAAGGATGGGGCACCCTCAGCTCACTGCTATTTGACCACCAAGTTCACCAGCTTGCCGGGAACCACGATGATCTTGACAACAGTCTTGCCGGTTATGCGCGACTGGACCTTTTCGTCGGCAAGCGCAGCAGCTTCGATGACCCTGGACTTGGCGTCAGCAGCCACCTTAACGACCGTGACCAGCTTGCCGTTGATCTGCACGGGAATCTCCAGCTCATCTTCCTTGGCCAGTTCGGGATCGCTCTCTGGCCAAGGTGCGCGCAATACCGATCCTTCTTCGCCGAGTTGCTCCCACAATTCCGCCGCGAGATAGGGCGCGAAAGGCGCCAGCAGCAGCGTCAGTGTGCGCAGCTGTTCCAGCATTACCGGAGCGGGAACCTCGCCTGCCGCCAGTCGCGCGTCCACGGCCTGGATCTCGTTGACCAACTCCATAATGGCCGCAACGCAGGTATTGAAGTGCCAGCGGCCTTCAAAGTCCAGCGTGATCTTGGCGATGGTCTGATGCAGCTTGCGCAGCAGCTTTAGCGAAAGCCCTGCAGGCGCGTCCATTGGTTGGCCACGACCAGCTCGCGCTACCGGCGCATATTTCGACGCCAGCCGCCAGACGCGAGCAAGGAAGCGGCTCACCCCGGCAACGCCGTCTTCCTGCCAGTCGAGATCGCGGTCAGGCGGAGCGGCAAACAGGGCGTACATGCGCGTGGCGTCGGCCCCGTAGCGGCCTACCATGTCGTCGGGCGAAACGACATTGCCCTTCGACTTGGACATCTTGGCCCCGTCTTTGATGACCATGCCCTGCGTAAACAGCCGCTGCGCTGGCTCGTCGTTGACGATCAGGCCCAGGTCGCGCATCATCTTGGTCCAGAAGCGCGAATAGATCAGGTGCAGAATGGCGTGCTCCACGCCGCCGATGTACTGGTCGATGGGAAACCAGTACTGCGCGATCTCCGGGTCGAAGGGAGCACTCGCATTTTTCGCGTCGGTATAGCGGTAGAAGTACCAGCTCGAATCGACAAACGTATCCATCGTGTCGGTCTCGCGCTTGGCGGGACCGCCGCATTTGGGGCAGGTGGTGTTGAGGAATTCGGGCACGCGGCTGAGCGGCGAGCCGCCCTGCTGTGTAATCGCAATCTTGTCGGGCAGCAACACGGGCAACTGTTCGTCCGGAACCTGCACGAGCCCGTCGTTCTCGCACTTCGCCTCGCAATAGACCATGGGGATAGGCGTGCCCCAGTAGCGCTGGCGGCTCACTCCCCAGTCTTTCAGCCGGAAGGTAACGGCAGCCTCTCCAAATCTGCCGTGGCCCGCGGCCTTCTGAAGCATTTTTTGGGCCTCTGAGCATGTCATCCCGTCGTATTCACCGGAGTTCACCAGCACGCCGTCTTCCGAGACGAAGGGCAGCACCACTGCAACGGTCCTGTCCTCTGGATGAATCACCTGAACGATGGGCAGGCCGTATTTTGCCGCGAACTCGAAGTCCCGCTCATCGTGCGCGGGGACGCTCATGATGGCGCCCGTGCCGTAGTCGGCCAGGATGTAGTTGGCCACCCAGATGGGCACGCGCTGGCCGTTGTAGGGATTCACGGCAAAGCGCCCGGTGGGAACGCCGTGCTTTTCGATTGCGCCCAGGTCTCCGGCTTCCCTGGCCTTCTTCTGCTGATCAAGCAATTCATCGACCTGCGCCTTCAGGCCCGCATCCGCGGCGGTGAACTCCGCCAACAGCGCGTGCTGCGGGGCAAGCTGAACGCTGGTCGCGCCGAAGATCGTATCCACGCGCGTGGTGAAAACGCGAATCCTCACACGATTGTCATCCTGAGCGGAGCTTGGCGCGTTCTTTGCGCCAAGCGGAGTCGAAGGACCTGCTTCTTCCTCCAGGAAAAAATCGACCTCGGTCCCTTCGCTGCGGCCGATCCAGTTGCGCTGCATGGTGCGGACTTTCTCGGGCCAGCCATCCATGGTGTCCAGACCGTCGAGCAATTCGTCGGCGTAAGCGGTGATGCGAAAGAACCACTGCACCAGGTCGCGCTGGTCCACTTTGGTGGACTCGTGCCGCCAGCAGCAGCCGTCCACCACCTGCTCGTTAGCCAGCACCGTGGCGCACTCCGGGCACCAGTTCACCTTGCTCTTCTTGCGGTAAACCAGCCCTTTCTCGTACATGCGCAGGAAGAACCACTGGTTCCAGCGGTAGTATTCGGGCAGGCAGGTGGTTACTTCCGTCGCCCAGTCAAATCCCATGCCCAGGCGCTCAAACTGGCGCTTCATTCCTGCGATGTTGCTCAGCGTCCATTCGCGGGGCGGCGTGTTGTTCTTGAGCGCGGCGTTCTCGGCGGGAAGCCCGAAGGCGTCCCAGCCCATGGGGTGCAGCACGTTGTAGCCGCGCATCCACATGTGCCGTGCCAGCGCGTCTCCGATGGAGTAGTTGCGCACGTGCCCCATGTGCAACTGCCCGCTGGGATAGGGCAGCATCTCCAGCACGTAATACTTGGGCTTGCCGCAATCAACGGGTTCCGCCGCATACAAAGCGGGGTCGGAGGCCCACCGCTGCTGCCATTTGGGTTCAATTGCCGCCGGGTCGTAACGCTGTTCGTTTTCTTCCGCCATGACCCTTTCAGTGTAAACGGGAGGGCGGGTTATCCTCACGAGGAGCGATTAGGTGCGTCTGCAAGTTGATTAGCTTTGAGATCGGCTTCCACGAACTTCCTATCGACAAATCTGCCGATAGTGCGCTTGCCGTCCTCGTCGATACGCACGTAAAGCCTGGGAGCTCCTGGATGTGCCTCGAAATGTGGAAATGGCAAACTATCGAGGTACACCCTCAAACGCTCGCGCCCTTTCGGTCTTTCGACCTCAGCAAGAAGTTGGCTGAGAGGCTCCGTGGAATCGTCAACCAGGTTGCACCTCTTCCACTCCGCATTTCAAATGAAAATGAATGAATTTACTCAACCCACCAGGCTCTTCAGCACCCGCACATTCCGCTCCTCGTCGCCGGGCTCGTCTATAGGGGTTTCGGCGATGAAGGCGGCGTGGGCGAAGCGCTCGTCATTGAGCAGCCGCCGAAACGGCTCGATGCCCATAGTGCCCTGGCCGATGTGCTCGTGCCGGTCGAGCTTGGAACCGCGCTCGGCCTTGGCGTCGTTGCAGTGCCACACGCGGACCGCATCAAACCCCACCGTCGCGGAGACCTTCGCCATTGTCTCCTCGTAGCCCTCGGCGGTCACCAGGTCGTAGTCGGCCACGTGGGTGTGGCAAGTGTCGAGGCATACGCCCACGGGCGCGGTCGGCTTGAGCCGCTCCACCAGCTCGGCGACCTGCTCAAAGCTGCCGCCCAGCGAAAACTCCGCTCCCGCCGTGTTTTCGATCAGGATGTGGAAGCCCGTCCCTTGCCACGGCAGCTCGTGGATCGCCCGCGTGATCGAGTCCGCCGCCAGCTTCAGGCCCTCGTCGCGCGTCAGCCCCTTCCACGAGCCCGGATGCAGGACCAGGTATTCTGCGCCAAAGGCCAGCGCCCGTTCGATCTCCCCGCGAAAGGCCGCGACGCTCTTCTCGCGAATCTCATCTGTCTGGCTGCACACGTTCACCAGGTAGCTGGTGTGGATCACAAGCGGCCCCACGTCGAGCGCCGCGCGCAACTCCTTCATGCGCGCCGCCTGCTTCGGGTCGACCTTGGGCGCGCGCCACATGCGTGGGCTCGACGAGAAGATCTGAAAGGTGTTTGCGCCAATCTCCCGCGCCCGCTCGACGGCGTTTGAAGCCCCGCCCGTCGTGCCCAGATGAATGCCGATTCGCTTTGTCATGCGGATAGTGTACTTCGAGCGGCGGTGGTTTGGAGTTGCAGTCTCTCGGGTTCCAAACGAGTGACTTGTGGCACCAGTCTCATTTACTTGTGGGGATAATTCTTGGTTTGGCCGGTGCGGGCGTTGGTGACGGAGAAGCTGCCGTCAGGCGAGGCGACGACTTTGAGCCATGCGCCATCGGCCGAGCCGGGGAGATTGGCGATAAGGGCGGCGGGACTGTTGTGGGCTGCGTCGGAGTCCTCGGCGGTGTGAAGCTGCCAGAGGTCTTCAAGGCCGGGACTGTCATGAACGGTCTGCCAGGCCTCGGGGCTGCCAGCCTTGTGGGCGCCGTTGTCCATGATGGCTACGCGGGGGCGGATTGCATCGACGAAAGCTCGCGCATTCGACAGATTCATTCCGTGATGGTCAACCAGGTAAAGGTCCACGGCGCCGATGAGATTCGCAGGGCAGACGAGCGGAATCTCAGCTGCCTTGGTGAGGTCGCCGAGATCGAGGAAGCGAAATTTACCGTATGTGACAAGGATTCCAGCGGAGCGGGGATTCTCGGTGGTGTCGAGGTTCCAGTGGGGCTCGGTGGCGCAGTACGGATTTGGTGTTGGCTTGATGCCGGGAACGGAGTCGATATGCTCGCCGTTCTCGGTGAGGAAGATGGCGCTAAGGCCGGGAATGGAGATGGTGTCGCCGGGATCGATGCTGCGGCGGGGCTTGCCGTCAATGGCCTTGAGATACGCGGCGTAGTCGGTGCGTGTGATGTCGGCGTCTTCGCGGTTGGGGCCGTGGTCGAGGAATTCGCCGACGGGGACGCGGCTGACAAGTTGGGGGACGCCGCCAACGTGGTCGTGATGGTAGTGGGTGATGAGGACGTGATCGAGCCTGGTGATGCCAGCGTCCCGCATGGCCAACTGGATGCGGCCCGCGTCACGGCCATCGGGAGTTGGCCAGCCTGCGTCCACCAGGAGCGAAGAGCCAGAGGGAGCCACCAGCAGCGTGGCTTGGCCGCCTTCCACATCGATGGCGTAGATCAGCAGGTGCTCCGCAGGTTTGCCCTGGGCGGATGCGGGCTGCGGATGCGAAAACTGAAGCAGGGCGAGGCAGCATAGCGAGACCGGAATCAGGAGCGCTGGGGAGATGCAGGCAAGGCGCTGATGGAGTTGGCTGCGGTGATCGATTGAGCGTGAATCGGCGGCAATTCGCATTTGCAGGATAGTGTACCCGGTTTCTATCTCACAGATGAAGGCAGTCGGCGAGGCGAAGCGGGCTTTGCTGGTGTAAACTTATCTGGACCCCAAAGGCCGGCTCCCCGTGAGCTGGCTCAATTGTGTCGGGACGTGGCTCAGCCTGGTAGAGCACTCGCTTGGGGTGCGAGGGGTCGGCAGTTCAAATCTGCCCGTCCCGACCATTTATTAGAATCAGGGGCTTAGAAGGATTGCCCTCCAGAGGGAAATTGTAAGGCGAGTACTCAATTTGCGCGAGGATTTGAACTTTTCGAGTGCCCATTTTCTCCCTATACATGAACGGCGAGCGAACAATCTTGATCAAGCTTTATAGTTGGTGCTTACCGAGGCCGCTTTCGCGTCCTTCTGATTTCGGAGGTCTTCCGAATGCTTCACGCTCAAACCTCACTTTGAGTTGTTGGGTTGGGTAATCTGCGGCTGCGATGCGCCCACGGCTTTTCCGTGGCTGACGTCTGTCACCGAACTTTCGACCTGAAAAGGAAGTGCTCTTTCCCAGAGTGGTTTTGTCGCTTCAATGCCAACTCCAATTACAGCGGTAACAATTACACCTGCCGCAAACAGGACGTAGTCCCGTCGTCTTTTGGGTCGCTCAGCCTTCTCAAGCTTTTCTCCCACAACCTGGGCTATTGCCTCTACCGTCGCTTTGGAAAGCCCTTCTGTGCCTTGGATTTTCTCCTGCAGTTTCTTCTCTTTTTCGATAAGTTCATTGATCGAGGCCTCAAGCGCACTAACCTTCTTTAGCCGCTCGTCTGCCGTCGTCCGCAGCTCACCGAGTACCGACTCCATTTCTGAGCTAGCCGAGTGAAGGCGTGTGAGCAAGTCTCCTGTAGAGTTGGGCGATGTTTTGCTTCGCTGGAAGGAAAAGATCCTCTCGGTTAGGGAAGACATTCTCTCAGCTAGGAGCGTCCCCGCATTCTTTCCAAGGGCACCCAGCCCCAGAGCGGCCACCGCCCCAGCCACTTCTTCGAGGATCTCGACTGAAATGATTGGTAGAACCATACGGACAGGATACTCGAAAACATCATTCGGTCATCGCATTCTTATGCCTCGGAGCCTTCGTTAGTCGGGGTGTGGAAATCAAAACACACTTTCCCTCAACATTGAAAATCGTGGCCGCCCAGAATTTTCCGTCACCCTGCTGATGACGCGTTCATAAACAGCGCGTGGTATGCGGATGCTGCCATAGCTCCGCTTATGCATGAACTCAGGACGCCCAAGGATCATGACGCTCCGCTCCCGCTCAAACATCCGGGCGACCGTCTGCCGGAGAACCCAGTCATCGCGGCAACCTTGCGGACGGTGTATGCCTGCTTTTGCATTTTGCCCGCCGCGGCTTCCCGCCATCCTAGCCCACTGGCTGAAGCCACAAGCGCCTGGAATCGCTACTAAGGCGCGCGGTACAGTGCATCGTGGAACACGCCGGGACTGGCCCCATCGCCTACTCCGCAATAGAGCCTTGGGAGAACAGCAGCAAGTTCCACCCTGGCTGCAAGAACAAATGCGCGGCGAGGGACATCCAGCTTTCAGGAACAGGGGCGCCGGTCGCTAGTCGACAAAGTCCACAAGGGGGGCGATGGGGATGATGCCCTTTTCATGGCCGAGGTCGAGCAACTTGCGGATGGCCTGGCGGCCGTCAGGGCCGTAGTCTAGGGTGCGCTCATTGACGTACATGCTTACGAAGCGGCTGGCCAGGCGGGTGTCGAGGTCGCGGGCAAACTGCATGGCGTATTCGAGGGCCTCTTCGCGGTGGTCAAGGGCGTGCTGGATGCTGTCGTGGACGGCTTTGGTGACGACGCGCAGGGTTTTGACGCCAAGCGAGCGGCGGATGGCGTTGCCGCCCAGGGGCAGCACCAGGCCGGTGGTCTCGCGCCACCAGACGCCGAGATCGAGAACCTTGTGAAGGCCACTTGTCGAATATGTGAGCTGGCCTTCGTGGATGATGAGGCCGGCATCGAAGTTGCCTGCCAGAATCTCAGGAATGATGCGATCGAAGGGCACCGTGACGGTTTCAACGTCAGGATTGAAGATCTTGAGCGCGAGATAGGCCGTTGTGAGGGTGCCGGGAACGGCGATCTTGGTGCGGCCCAGATCCTCGGGGGCCAGTTTGCGGGCGGAGACGACCATGGGGCCGTAGCCCTCGCCGACACTGCCGCCACAGCCCATCAGCGTGTATTTGTTCTGCAGGTAAGGATAGGCATGGAAGCTGATGGCCGTGACGTCGTAGAAGGCTTCGTCGCGGGCGCGCAGGTTCAGGGTCTCAATGTCGCAGAGGGTGTGATTGAATCGATAGCCGGGCACGCGGACCTTGTTGGTGGCGAGGCCATAGAACATGAAGGCGTCATCGGAGTCGGGACTATGGGCGATGGAGATATCGCGCACGGAGGCAAGGCTGGCGGCTTCGGAGTTCTGGGTGTTCACAGGGAAAGAGTCCTTTCAAGGCAAATGCGGCAATGTTTCTCGGATGCGCGGCTAGGGGTTGTGTTGGCGCAGGCGTTGAAAGCCAACGGCCAGCGCGGCGGCAGCGGCAATCTTGAGCGCGTCGCCGGGCAGAAAGGGAAGCACGGCGAGAGTCAGGATCGACTGGGCCGAGGCGTGTGTCAGGACGGCGAGCCAGAGGCCGCCGCCGCCGAGAATTGCCAGGTTGCCGGCTGCGGCGCTGAACAGGGCTGCGGAAAATCCGCGTCCGGCTGCGGGTTTTGTCCTGCGCCAGAGGAAGGAGATCAATGCCGCGGCCAGCGGATAGGCAAGCAGGTAGCCGCCGGTGGGTCCAAAGAGATGCGCAAGGCCGCCGGATGCGAGCGGACTGGGGGCGAAGACGGGCAGTCCAAGCGCGCCTTCAGCCAGATAGGCGGCGAAGGTGGCCGCGGCCATGCGCGGAGAGAGCAGCAGACCCAGCAGCAGCACGGTAAAAGGCGCCATAGAAAGCGGCACCGGGGTAAAGTAAAGAGGCAGTGAGACATGGGCGCAGACGGCGGCCAGAGCGCTGCCGCCGAGCACAATGCCGGTTGTTTGCAGCCACGCCGAGGTGGGTGCGCCCGATGAAGCCAATGGGGTTAACCGTGCTGCGAGTTCCTTGCTCATGCGGATTCCTTCAAGGTTCGATGTCGGCGTCTTCGGCCGGATCAAAAGCCGTGTTCGCGGCCATGGGTTTTCGCTCTGCGTTCACTATCGGCTTGCGGCTGAGATTTGTGCGCTGGACCAGAATGTGACGCGCCAATCCCGCTGCTGCCAGCAACAGGGCCCCAAGCGAGACGAGAAGTGCAATCAATAGCCAGCGCATCGCAGCAAACCAGGGCCAGAATACCAGACGGGCCGTTAGCGGGCAGCGGCGTCAGGGTTCGCGAAGGCTGGCTCGCATCCATTCCAGGTAGGGTTGGCTCGCGGCTTCGACGCCGAGAACCAGGAACTCCGGGGTCTGGTAGCTGTGCAGTTCGAGAAGCCGCGCTTCGAGGGCGGCCAGCTGATCGGGCCCGGTTTTAAGCAGCAGCAGGGTCTCCGTGGAGGACTCGATCTGGCCCTGCCAGCGGTAGATGGACTGCACGGCGGGGATCAGCGTGGCACAGGCGGCCAGCTGCTCCTCGACAAGTGTGCGGCCGAGGCGGTTGGCCTCCTCGGGATTGGCGGTGGTGGTGAGGACGATGTGGGCTGGCGGGGTGGTGTCGGACATGCGCGGCTTCCAGGGTCAGTGTACGGCAATCGTCCGCGGCAGGCCGTACAGATCGAGGATTCTCCGTAGCCAATCCCGTCGATTTTGGATGCAGGCGCCGTGTTGCCCGGTAGTTCGATCTTTTTTTCACCGTTCCGTCAGGCAACAAATCCGTGAATCCGGGGCGGTAATCCGCGTGAACAACAGGCTAGCCGCACGACCAAACTAGAATTAAGGAGAAATGGCGAAAAAACTTAGAGTTGGGATTCTGTTTGGCGGGCGGAGCGGCGAGCACGAGGTTTCGCTGCTCTCGGCTGCTTCGATATTAAGAGCGATCGACCGGAAGAAGTTCGATGTAGTGCCGATCGGGATCGACAAAACCGGGCACTGGCTGACCTCGGGCGCGGCGCAGAGGCTTCTGGCTGGGCCTGGACCGGCCGATCCAGCTGCGGTGGCGGCTACGTCAGCCCTCACGGTTGAAGGAGCATCGTCATTGGACAGTCACGCAGCCCTGGAGGGGCAGTCCCTTGATGTTGTCTTTCCGGTGCTGCATGGGACGTTTGGCGAGGACGGGACCATCCAGGGGTTGTTCGAGCTGGCGGGAATCGCGTATGTGGGCGCGGGCGTGCTGGGTTCGGCGGCGGGGATGGACAAGGACGTGATGAAGCGGCTGTTCGCAAATGCGCGGCTGCCGATCGTGAGGCACGTTGCGCTGCTGCGCACGGAGTGGGAGAAGCAGCCGCGCAAGGTGGTCGCGCAGATCGAGGCGGCGCTTAAATACCCGGTCTTTGTGAAGCCGGCAAACCTGGGCTCGTCGGTGGGAATCAGCAAGGTTCACGACCGCAAGGAGTTGGGGCCGGCGTTGACGCTGGCCGCAAGGTACGACCGCAAGCTGGTTGTGGAGCAAGGAGTGGGAGGCAAGAGAGGCAAAGCGCGCGAGTTCGAGGTTGCGGTGCTGGGTAACGATTCCCCCCAGGCCAGCGTGGTTGGAGAGATCGTTCCCGGCAAGGAGTTCTACGATTACGAGGACAAGTATCTGTCAGAAGGATCGGTGCCGATGATTCCGGCCAAACTGAGCCGGACCGAAACCAGGCAGATCAGGGAGATGGCAGTGGCGGCCTTCCGCGCCTGCGACCTTTCCGGGCTTGCGCGGGTTGACTTTCTGATGGAGCCAGACGGCAGACGGCGCATCTTTCTGAACGAGGTGAACACCATGCCGGGGTTCACAAAGATCAGCATGTATCCCAAGCTGTGGGAGGCCACGGGAGTGAGCTACACGGACTTGATTACACGGCTGATTGAGCTGGCGCTGGAGCGGCATGCGGAGAAGAGCAGGACGACGTATAGCAGAGAATAGGGTTCAGGGGCCAGGGAACGGAAGCAGCTGATTTTGCTCGGGAACTGACCGCTCGCTTCCGGTGTCTAAGACAGTGGGGGCGCGGTATATCCTGTAGCAGCCGGGACGCCGATCCCTGACCTCTGATCTCTGTCCCATGTATTTCGAGGAACTCTCACGATGACATTAATGGACGCGCCTGTGTTCGATGAGGCCCGCGACCGGCGGCGCCGAGTGGTTCTCGTGAGCGCCGGGGGCCTGCTGCTGGTGCTGTTTGTGGGCTGGTGGCTGGTAGCCGGAAGACCGGTGGATTGGCCATGGAACTGGAATGGCTACCTGTTTGGCCGTTCGGCGGTGAACAGGTTCCTGACGGCTGTCGAAGCAAACGACCTTCCCAAGGCCTACGGGATCTGGATAAACGACAAAGACTGGCAGAAGTATCCCGCGCCGAATGGGGCCTACCCCTTTTCGCGGTTTCAGGATGATTGGAGCTCGACGAGCCCAGATAATGAATACGGGGCAATCCAGAGCCACAAGATAGCGCTGGCTGGGAGATTTGGGAACGGAGTGCTCTTAGCGGTGCTGATCAACGGGCGCAAGAGTAAGCCGCTTTCGCTCGTATACGACCCAAAGACGCATACACTCGGCTTTTCGCCGCCTGGGGTGGAGCTGTATCTGGGGCCGTAGCCGGAACACTTCTTGAGATCGAGGGGTTAAGCATTCTTCGGGCTCCATTCTCTTCGCGGCCGTGCGGAGGGGATGGAGCCCTTGCAGCTTATTCAGGCGCTGGGAAATCTCTACGATGACCGCGCCCGGTTGGTTTGCATCGAACTGGGCAGGAGAACCCGATGCCCCAGAGTAATCACGATCGAGCCGCGGAGCTTCACAACCTTGCAAGCCATGCACACGCCGCCGCAGCTGAAGCCCACGGCAAAGCGGATCATTTGACCGCTCATGAACTGAGCAAGCAAGCTCTCGAACACTCGATGAACGCCCACAAAAGCTCCGAACAACTGGCCGCTGAAGCTGAAAAGTCCACCAGGAAATCCAACGGGGCGTAAGCCGAAAGAAGTGCGCAAACCGGCAAAGCGGGAATTAGCCGCCCGATACCGCGACCGTGGCCAAGGCTGAAAGCGTGGCTTCGAGGCTGCCCGCGTCTTCGACATTGAGGAATTTTTGGGCGGGATCGATCTGGCGGAGCAAGCCGCAGAGAACCTTTCCGGGGCCGACCTCGACAAACATGTTTGCGCCAGCGGCTACCAACGTTTGCATGCAATCGACCCACCTGACAGCGCCCGTAACCTGGCGGATGAGGGCCTCGCGGGTAGCATCGGCGGTGGTGACCAAGCCGCCGGTAACGTTGGCAGCCACGGAAATGCGGGGATTGGCCAGTTCAATCGCCGAGAGGACGCGGGCGACTTCCTCCTGTGCGGGCTGCATCAGCGCACAGTGGAAGGGCGCGCTGACGGGGAGCATCACGGCGCGGCGTGCGCCTTTGTCTTTTGCCAGCGCCGAGGCTCTTTCGACGGCTGCGAGGGCGCCCGAGATGACAGTTTGCCCCGGAGAGTTGAAGTTGGCGGCGGCCACGACGAGGCCGGTTTCGACCGCGGCTTCGCGGCAGGCTTCGGCCACTTGATCGGCGGGGAGCGAGAGCACAGCCGCCATGGCGCCCTGACCGGCGGGCACGGCCAACTGCATCGCCCGGCCACGGGCTTTGACGGCGCGCAGAGCGTCGGCGAAGCTGAGGGTTCCCGCAGCCACGTGGGCCGACCACTCGCCTAGCGAATGCCCGGCTGCAAAGGCCGGCTCAACGCCGTGCTCGGCCAGCACGCGCCATGCGGCGACGCTGACGGCGAGGATGGCCGGCTGGGTGTTCTCCGTGAGGCGGAGATCTTCTTCCGGCCCGTCAAAGATCAACTTCGAGAGCGGAAAGCCAGCGGCCTGGTCGGCTTCGGCAAAGGTCTGGGCGGCGATGGGAAAGCGTTCGGCGAGCTCGCGGCCCATGCCAACGGCCTGCGAACCCTGCCCCGGAAAGAGAAATGCGATTTTGGTGGTCATTCCAGAGAGATTCTATCGCCTAGCGCCGGTCTTCTTGAAACGGGAAAAGCGATCGCTTCTTCCATTCTGAAACCAACTCTTAATCGGCAACCGCCGCCCCAGAAAGATGAGCGCGCACATCCTTCATTGCGATCATCAGCTTTCGCTCCCCGGCTGGGCACTCCTTGAATCCATAATTCTTATAAAAGGTCACCATCTTGTCGTCGATTGCGTCAACGAGAATCGCAGCCAGCCCGCCAATCTCAGAAGCTTCTACGGTACGGAGGTACGCGTCTTTCAGAAGAGCCGTGCCGACTCCCAGGCCCTGAATTCTCTTGTCTACGGCGAAACGAGCGAAGAGCATTACGGGAACGGGATAGTGGGCGGGCATCGTCGCCTGGATGGGAGCGGGAGAGTCCTCCGGTTTGATCGAGCTGAAAACAAGAGAGTAGTACCCCATCACCACGTTTTCTCGATGCACAACATAGGTCTGCGATGAATCCGCTCGCTGATTCACAAGGGCATATTTGCGAATGAAAAGGTCCAACGAGTTCCTACCGCACTTGAAGTCACGAACTTGATGGTGAACGGCCAGCTTTTCGACCAGCGAGATTTCAAACGAGGAGCTCATTTGGTTTCCTCTTCAGGTTGGCGCACCCAGATCATGAACGAGCCGACATTCTCCAATAGCCTGCTCTACCTGAAGCGTCGTTAGTCGGATAGGGTTACCAAAGATATTAGCCGAAGCACCTCAAGGGTGCCCTAGTATGTCATACACTGTGAGTACGGAGGCGTTCAATGACAACTTTGCTACGCTCTTTGAAAACACGAAGGATCAACGCTCGGATATCCGATGCCGAAGCGGCGCTCTTGCACAAAGGTGCGCGCCGCAAAGGGCAGACCATGACCGAGTTCATCGTGCAGAGCGCCTGCGCTGTTGCTGAGCTTGAACTGGCTGAACAAAGGGAAGTCACGCTTCCTCCCGCTCAGTGGGAAGCATTTCTCGCTGCGCTTGACAAGCCGACCGAATCCAACCGGGCACTCCACCGTTTATTGACGGAGCCGAGCGTCATCGAATTGGCTAACCGGAAGTAAATTTAGATTTCAATCTGAATCGACGATCCCACTCTGGCTTGATACCGCCTCAGTTCCAGCGCTTCTTGTCGTCTTGGTCGTCGTCGATCTGCTTGCCGCTGCCATCGAAGTGGACCGTGCGGCCCTGGGAGCGCATGTAGACCTCGAACTTGCGGCCGGCGCGGCGGCGCTTCCATCGGTAGTAACGATTGCGCAGGCCAAACCACTTCTCGCTGAGGGCGAACTGGACTCCGCGGCGCGGGGCCAACCGGATATACAGGAGGCCGACCAGCGCCCCGCCCAACTGGGCGAATGCGTACATGCGCATCTCGCCGAAGAGCATGGCGATGGAGACGAGAGCGTAGATTGCTGCCAAGTAGCGCGCCTTGATGCCAATCGTGAAGAAGAGCAGGAACTCCATGTCTCCGTAGAGGACGCCAATCGCAATGAGCAGGCCGAAGATCCCGCCACCGCAGCCGTAGAGCGGAATCTGAGTAAGCGAAAGCCCAAGCGTGCCACTGACGACATAGATGACGGTTGCGGCAGCGGCGGTGCCGAGGACAGAGGAAGCATAGAGCCCAGTAACCCAGCTCGAGGTGTGAAGGCTCTCAAGAAAACCGGCCATAAACCACAGCGAAATCAGCTCGAGGAGCGTTCCTAAGATACCGGGGTGGACGAAACTGTAGGTAAAAGGCTGCCAGAACCAGCCATGTTGAAGGAAGGCTCCGGGAATGAAGCCAAAACGTTCGATAAAAGGGGTCGCCGGGCTTGGAAACACCGACTGTGCTAGCAGTAGGGCAAAGAAGGCGCCAATGTTGAGGAGCACCAACCGGCGGGTGAAGCCGCGGAAGTCGGGGAAGGAAAACGGGCTGGCGCTGGTTCCGGGCATCGTAATGAACAGGGTAAACGCTGGAGCGCATGAATGTCTCGGCACGAGTCTGCGCTAGTCCGCAATGCGCTCGCGTTAGAATCCCAGAACCGAAACGACGGTTGAGATTTTGGGGTGCTCACCATGACGGGGAGTTCCGATTACAGTTGTGACCTGTGCCTCTTGACCTGAGGCCGGGTTCTCCCTAAAGATAGCCATGTCGTACCAGAAGAAATTGTCATCTTAGTAAACGGGATGCCCTAGAAAGAGAGGAGGCTGACATGCCCAACTGCCCTGAGTGCGAAAATGGACTTGACATTGAAATGGACGAAGTGGAAGAAGGCGACGTAGTCGCCTGCGATGAATGTGGAACGGAATACGAGGTGGTCGGCGTGGAACCGCTGGAGTTGGCGCGGGTGGACGGCGACCTGGATGAAGACGACGACGAACTGTTCGAGGAGGAAGAGTGAGGATTTCCCGCACGATTTTGCTGGGTGGGGTAGCTTGTGCGGCCCTGGCGGCAGGTGTGGTTCCGATTGGTTTGTCAGGCGGTGCAATCGGATTTGGTCTAGGACCGGCTGAAGCGCAAGCGCAGAATTTGGGGCAGCGGGCGGTCACCGGAAGCGTGGTAGACGCGAATTCCGCCCCAGTCGGCGGAGCCACCGTTTTCCTCAAGAACCTTAAGACCAAGTCGATTCGCAGCTATACCAGCGATGCAGCAGGGAAGTTCCGTTTCACCCAGGTGAACATGGCGGAAGACCATGAGCTTTGGGCGGAAAAGGACGGCAAGAAGAGCGCCGTCAAGACCGTGAGTTCCTGGGACACACGCAAGGAATTCGAGTGTGAGCTGAGATTGAAATAGACTTGCCGAGGTGAGCGGAATAGACCGCTAAAGACTGGCTCTCATCCATGCCGAGACGGTGGATGAGAGCCAGGACTGCACGAGGGAATTGCAGGCTGCGTTGGCTTCGCGGCTCGTCGGGAAACGTGCCGGTAGCGCGCGGAAAGTGCTGCCGGGGCGCAAGTGTAACTCGGAGCATTTCACTCCGGCTTACCTACGGTCCCTTCCTTGTATGCCTTCTGCAGAATGAAAAATGCGGCCTTTTTCTGTCCCTGATCTGAGATCAATCCCTTGCGATTGAACTCGTCCTGGATGCCCGCCAAAGGCCGGTTTGGCGAGCGAAAATCCATCAGAACCCAGGGGCTCATCCCCCTGAGCTGCGGAATCCGGTTGAGCATTCCCAGTTGATGGCGATAGATGTTGGACTGGAACTCCTCGGTCCAGCGCTCGTCATCAGTGCCGTGCAGGCCAGCCTTCGCGTCGCCGCCAAACTCGCTCATGATGAGAGGTTTCTGGTAGGCGATCCGCCAGTCTGTGATGTCCGCAGTCTCCGGCTTCTGCTCATACCAGCCTATGTATTCGTTGGCGCCAATCACGTCCAGGGCCTCGGCCAGCTTGTCGTCCACGATCTTTGTGTGCCCCTCCGCGCGCACCAGCAGCGCCGCCGTAATCAGCCGCGTCGGGTCAAGCTCGCGTGCGCGGCTGGCTAGTGTTTCAATAAATCGCGTTCGCGCCTCGGTGTTGGGCGTCTCATTGGCCATCGACCACAGAATGATCGACGCGTGATTGCGGGACGTATTGATCTCCTCGTCCAACTGCTGCTCAGCCTTGGCCATTACCTTGGGATCTTCCCATTTAATGGCCCAATAGACCGGATTCTCCGACCATACCAGCAGTCCCATTCGATCCGCCGCGCGCAGCATGGTCTCGTCGTGTGGATAGTGCGCCAGGCGGACAAAGTTGCAGCCGAGCTCTTTGGCCCAGCCCAGCAGCGTCTCCGCGTCCTTGTCGGAGTAGGCTCGGCCGGTGCGATAAGGCGCCTCGGCATGGATCGAGATGCCGCGCAGGAAGATGGGCTTTCCGTTCAATAGGATTTCGGTGCCACGCGTCTCGACAGTGCGGAAGCCGATCAGATCTTCGATTGAGTCGTCTCCGGCGCGGATTACGACCTTGTAGAGTCTGGGCGTCTCTGGCGACCAGCGTTCAATGTCCGATGCGACCAGATGAACCTGCGCGCGTCGGTCCGCTGCCAGCACACCGGAGCCGGAGGATTTGAGTTCGGGAATCTCGATCAGCACCTTGTCGCCAGCAAGCCCGCCTTCGACATGGACCCAGCCATCAATGTGCTCAAGATGCAATGAGCCGATGATGCCGAAGTCGTTACCGTGGGGGGTGATTTTCGTCTCCGGTGTGCGGGAGAGATGTACATCGTACTGATCGATGAACGTCTCCGGAACCTCGATCAGCGAGACCGAGCGCGTAATGCCGCCATAGTTCCACCAATCGGTTTCAAGCGTGGGCACGTTGTCCTCGCGGCGCGTGCTATCCACGGCAGCCACCACAAAGTTGGCGCCCGCATGAAGAGCCGCCGTCGCATCGCAGTTGAAGCTCGTGTATCCTCCCTCGTGCTCACAGACCTTCTGACCGTTGACCCAGAACCATGAGCGATAGTTGGCCGCGCCTACGTGGAGAAAGACACGCGTGTGCTCTTTGGGCCGATAGGTGAAGTCGCGCTCATACCAGACCGGCCCCTCATAGTAGAGGAGTGACTCGCGCTGGGTGTTCCAGTCGCCGGGCACTTTGAGCTTCTGCGCCTTCGCAAAGTCGTATTGCGTGGGGAAGGGATCGCCGGGCTGAGCCTTCCGGTTGAGAAAAAAGCCGTCCTTTTTTATTTCATGATGAAAGCTGAAAAGCCCGGAGAAGTAAGGATCGACGATCGAGGCCCAGTCTCCGTCGAGAGAGAGGGCAGGCCGGTGGTCTGCGCCGGTAAGCACAATGGGCGCGGGCGACGGGTTGGGCTCTGCGAATGCGATATGGGCGGCAAGAAGCACGGCGGTTAGGGCAGCCATGCGGACAAACGGAAGCGTCATTCCAGAGCCTCGGAGATTTGGGATTGGTAGGGAGCCACCATCGAATTTCATCGCCATCTCTTGGCCCTTCGTGCGGACGCGCAATTTTATCCTTCGCGAGCTAGGCTTGTACACGCAACCATCACCTGCAGAACCCAATACGCGGCGAAGGGGACAGCCCCCTCGGGCCGTCCCCTCTTTCGTGTCTCATTTCCACTTGTGTTCTTCTGCCTACGATCCTAGATACTCCACATGCACATAGGTGCCGAGCCGCACGTTGTAGGCCAGGTACCAGCCAATGTGGTCAGGATCGTCGTAGATCACGATCTGGTCGGTGTCCCACAACCAGCCATCGCAGAAGCCTACGTCAAAGGGCGCAACGCTCCAGTTCCACCCGTTGAACCAGAAGCGGCCAGGACCGCCACCGCCCAAATGCCAAACATGTCCGCGGCCAAAGCCGCCGGTAAAGCGGCCGTGTTCAAACGGGTGGTCCATGTGATAATTCGCATCGCCGCGGCCGGTGTCGTGACCAACCCAGGTCTTCCCATCCACGTGCGGGGCGTTGGGGTGACCGTCCTTGTCGCTGTAGTTGCGCTGTGGTTCGGCAGCATGAGGCGCGCCTTTGTATGGCGCCGGCCCACGCGCGGGGGCGGCTTGATGTGTACCACCACCCGAGGAACGGCCGCCCCCTCCCCCTTCACGCTGGGCAAACGCTGGAACTGCAAGCACGAGCAAAGTAGCAAAAGCTAGCTGAATGAGCTTCATCGAATCCTCCGGATGCCCTCGGGGAGAACAGCCATATTCCGCTGCCTTTGCCCCCTTGGTGGGTCATCTCCAAGTACATTAGATGCAACCCGGAAGGCACGGGCAAGTTGCGGTCCGAAGAATATCCGGAGCCGTAGGGGAAGCGTTCGAACGTTAAGCAACGCCCTGATAACAGGGCACTAAACCCCAACAGCAACCGGTGCTCGCCGCCACGCATAGAGCGGGAACTGATTGGCCAGTTCAGCCACCTCGCCGCGAATCCGCTCCAGCGCCGAATCGTCGTTGCGCAGGTCGAGAGCCTTCGTGATCCAGGCGGCAATCAACCGCATCTCCGGCTCCTTCATGCCGCGGGTGGTCAGCGCTGGTGTTCCCACGCGAATTCCCGATGGCTTGAGCGGCGGATTGGTGTCGTAGGGGATGGAGTTCTTGTTGACTGTGATGCCCGCCTTGCCCAGCGCCAGCTCGGCCTCTGAGCCTAGGATGCCCTTCTGAAAGGTGTCCACCAGCATCAGGTGGTTGTCTGTGCCGCCGGAGATGATGCGGAAGCCCGCCCCCTGGAGAGCCGCAGCCAGCACTTTAGCGTTGGCCACAATCTGCGCTGCATAGGTCTTGAACTCCGGCCGCAGCGCCTCGCCGAAAGCTACTGCCTTTGCAGCCACAATATGCACCAGCGGACCGCCCTGCTGGCCGGGAAAGACAGCCTTGTCGATCTCTTTGCCGATGGTCTGCTCCGGCTTTTCGCCTACCTGGAAATCCTTGCCGCAGAGAATCAGCCCCGAGCGAGGGCCGCGCAGCGTCTTATGAGTCGTTGTGGTGGTGATGTGCGCGTGAGGCACGGGCGATGGATGCACGCCGCCTGCTACCAGTCCTGCGATGTGGGCCATGTCAAAGATGTACATCGCGCCTACCTTGTCGGCGATCTGCCTCATGCGCTCGAAATCCCACAGCCGCGGATAGGCGCTGCCGCCGCCGATGATGGCCTTCGGCTTCTCCCGCTCGGCAATTGCTTCCAGCTCGTCGTAGTCGATCAGTTCGGTGTCGCGCCGCACCTGATAAAACGTGGGCCGGTAGAGCTTGCCGCTGAAGCTGAGCCGGTGCCCGTGTGTCAGGTGCCCGCCATGCGCCAGATCCAGGCCCAGAATCGTATCGCCGGTCTGTAAAACCGCCGCATACGCCGAGGCATTGGCCTGCGAGCCGGAGTGGGGCTGCACGTTCACATGCTCGCCGCCGAAGATCTGCTTCGCGCGGTCGCGGGCCAGATTCTCCACCACATCGGCATACTCGCAGCCGCCGTAGTAGCGGCGGCCGGGGTAACCCTCGGCATATTTATTGGTAAAAACCGAGCCGGCAGCCTCCAGCACCGCCTCAGAGACAAAGTTCTCGCTGGCAATCATCTCCAGCCCCTCGTGCTGACGGAGGGTTTCGTGGTCAAGAGCAGCAGCCACATCGGGGTCGGCCTGGGCGAGGGTGAGAGACATGCGATCGGTCATACAACAATTCTAGCGTTTTCCCGGCCCCAGTGACAGACGAAAAACGGGCAGTAAGCATCTCGGTTTTGCACAAAGCGGAGGCTGGATGTTCACAGCAATGGGTCAAAGCCTTCTGAATCGCCGATCTCCGAGTAAACTGATAGCACCAACAATTTTTGAATCAAGGATCGAGAACCCGTTGAGAATTCAGGGTAAGCAACTTGTTCTGGCGATGCTCTTTGCATCGGCTCTGGTCCCTGCTTTCGCGCAGGCCGCGAGTCCCCCGGCAACGGGCATTGACGCGGCCGTGCTTGCCAAGGCCAACGCCGGGGATGCCGCCTCGCAAGTGCTTGTGGGCGATAGCGTTGCGGCTGGCAATGGGCAGGCGCGCAACGCCAAACAGTTGGCCGAGGATTACAAGCAGGCCGCCGAATGGTATCGCAAAGCTGCGGAAAAAGGCGACATCGCCGGCGAGATGCGCCTGGCCGCGCTCTACCGGGATGGCAGTGGCGTAACCCGCGACATGGCGCAAGCGGCGGAGTGGTATCGCAAGGCCGCGGAACAGGGCGACGCGACCGCGCAGGCCACTCTCGGCGTACTCTATTCGATGGGCCAGGGCGTTCCGCACAACAACGTGGAAGCGTACTATTGGCTCGACCTGGCCGCCGCGGCGAAGGGGCCGAATCAGGAAAAGTACGCCGCCAATCGCCAGATGATCGGAACCCACATCACCGCAGACGAGCTGGCCGACGTTGAGGAGCGTGCCGCCAACTGGCTGGCCGCGCATCCGCGGTAGCGCCCAGTGCTCTCTCTCGGCAGGTATCCTTTGTCTTGATGCGATTCTTCAAAGTTCTTCCGCTGTCCCGCCGTCTTGCTCCCATCCTTTGTGTGCTGGCTCTCTGGATGACGCCGGGGTATGTCTGGCCGCAAGCCAGCGCAATCACGTTGACGCCCGCCATGGTCGAGGCCGGTTCGCCGGAGCTGATTCGCGTGGAGGCTGGCGATGCCGCCAGCGTAGACGGCGAGTGGCTGGGGAAGAAGCTGGAATTCTTTCGCGGGCGCGCAAAGGGTGCGTGGTTTGCGCTGGCAGGGGCCGATGTCGAGACGCCGACCGGACCTTCGCTGTTGAAGATTACGCTCCATCTGGCCGAAGGCGGCGAGCGCGATCTAACCCGCACCGTCGAAATTCATCCCGCCCATTACCACACCGGCTCGCTCACGGTAGCGCCGAAGTTCGTCGAGCCAAATCCCGAGGCGCTGGAGCGGATCAAGGCCGAGCAGGCACTCAAAGAGAAGGTCTTTGCCGTCAGCGCTCCCGAGCCGCTGTGGACAGCCAGCTTTCGCGCGCCGGTGACCGCCCCGCCTACCGACAGCTTCGGCACCCGCCGCATGTTCAATGGCACGCTGGCCAGCGTCCACAAGGGGATGGACTTTCGTGCTGCGACGGGGACGCCGGTGCGGGCCAGCAATAGCGGGGTGGTGGTGCTGGCCAGGCCGCTCTACTACGAGGGCAACTGCGTGGTGATCGATCACGGCCTCGGCCTGTACACGATTTCCATGCATTTGAGCCGCATCGACGTGAAGGAGGGCCAACGCGTGGCGACCGGCGACCGTCTGGGACTCAGCGGGGCGACGGGCCGCGTCACCGGACCGCATCTGCACTGGGCCGTCCGCTGGCAGGACGCTTACCTTGATCCAGCAAAACTGCTCAAGCTGGACTTGAGTCCTGTGCGTTAATTTGGACTTGTTGCGACCCTTACCACAAGCCACCGATCCCCGCGCTTCTGAATATCGAAGCCATCAACACCCGTAGAATCCGTTTCGATATGTTCTGAACCGTCAGGCTTCCGAGCCATTCGAAGATCGCCCGCAAAGAAGAACGGGGTAATGTCACGCATCAGTCTGCGCGCCACGTCCGCGTTCGAGCAGTACGCGCGGACCGCAGGATAATCGTGCTTTTCTGCATACTCAATCGCCTTGGCAATTGGCAGCAGGTCGGGCCGATTGTATTCACGGGATTTAAACCTAACAGCATCTCCGGAAAGGTCGTAGGTGTCGAGGGCGCACAGGCTTGGATTATCCCAGGTATCAATCGCAGAAAACCAACAGTACGGCAGGGTGATGAACAGGTCTTGGGTTTCAAGTTTTCCAATCGGCAGAAAAGGCTCTTTGCGGGTCGGCTTGCTACCGTTGAAGGCCTCATCCATTCCGACGGCACCATCCTGCTTGATGATTTGGTTCAGCTCGCCACGTTCTTTGGGATTCCATTCCCGAGCGTCATAAAGCAGACTGAGGCTCCCAGCGCAACCGAAATATGTGATCTTAGCCAGAAAACGCGGGTTCCCTGATGGCCCCCTATGCAGCGGGTGAATCTCCAACAAGCTGCGTGGCGCGATGCCATTTAGATCCAGCTCTTCTTCACCGACCTGCTCCCAAAGCTCATGGGGGCTGAATGTATCCACCTTTTCAGGGAACCCAAATACGAAGAATTTCGCTTGCGTCCCGATGCTTGCCTTCAGCACGAGTGCGGATGAGAAATCTAGCAATTCGAAATGAAGGCGATCCTCATCTGACCATCCTGCGTTGATCTCCCGACTCAATCCCTCCAGTTTCTTGAGCATCGCATTGGCTCGGATTCGCGCGACACCGGGGTCAGTTCCCGCTGCGTTCAACTCGTCTAGGACGGCCTTCGACGCCTCTTTCAGAATCTCCACCTCGGCCCCGTCAACTGCGAGCTCGCTTCCATCGGGGTTCAAGACCGGTTTCTCAGATAGATCACAGGAGTCTGGTAAAGCGGGTGCAATTATCTGCAGAAGTTCCCTGACATTGCCCACTGGGTCTTCAGCTGCCGAGGAACAATAGCTCGGTGCTGCTGCAAGGATGTCCAAAAGCACAACCATTAAAGCGGAAGCCCAAATAGATCGGAGGGTCATTGTCTTCATGGATTCACAGTACGATAGCTATTATGCGCTCGTTTTGAGTGCCACCGCCTCGACCAGTTTCGTTTCTCGATACCTCGTTAGCGGGAGACGGCTTCCTCTTCTACCTCATCCAACTTGTTCGCGGGCACGGCTGCCGTGCTCCTGCCCGCGGCCTTTTCTTTTCGCAGCGCCTTGAACGCGCGGTAGACAAACCAGCCCATATACCAGCCGTCGAGATACTTGTAGGGAGTTTCGCCTGTGGTGTAGTGGCCGCAGGGCAGCACGCGCGGCTCGAAGTTGAGGCCGATGCGGCGGAACGCATCTACTACCTGCAAGGAGTACTCCCTGGGAAAGGTCAGGTCATAGTCGGCGTAGACCAGCAGCACTTGTTTCCGCGGTCCGCCAGCTTCAGCACCGGCGAATTTCGGGTAGTAGTAGCAGGGGCTGGCGGCCGCCCACAACTCGCGCACCCGCTCCTGGTTCAGCCCAGCGTCTTGCAGAGCCTGCTTGACGTGACGGGTGCTTTGCCCGGCCCAGGTCACGTCGCCAAAAGCTGTCGACGCATGGTTGAAGGCATTCACACGCAGGCGCGGATCGTGAGCGCTGGCCAGAAACGTGTAGCAGGAGCCAAGGCTGGTTCCCAGCACGCCGAATTGCTCGTAGCCCTGCGCCTCCAGCCAGTCCACGCAGCAGCGAATATCGACCACAGCCTGGCGGCAGGCAGAGAGCGTCCTGCCGATATTGGCGCTCACGGCGTAGTCCGAGCGCTCCAGCTCCGCTGGCCGCCGAATGTCGTGGTAGGGCATGGAGAGCCGCAGCGCCGAGATGCCCATGCGGTTGAAGATGGTGCAAAGCGAATTGTGCCCCAGGCCGTCGGAGTTCCACTGCGGCAGCACCACAATGGCCTGCTTGGGCCGCGTGGGGTCTTTGTGGGCCGGCGCAGGGTACCAGCGGGCGTTCACCTGATCGTTTTCTGGATAAGGCGTCCGCTCCGGCGATGTGAAGCGCAGATATTGCGCCATCGCCAGCTTTCCCTCGGCGGCCTGCTGGCGCATCGCTGCGTCTTTGGCAAGCGTCTCCGGGCGCACATTGGTGGGGAACAGTTGCGGATGCCGTTCTTCGAGCCGGAAGTCGGTGGGCCGGTCGTAACCAAAGAATTTGTCGCTGTGGCGAATGAGAAGCTGGTTGATGCGGACCATGGCCGCTTCTGCCGCAACGGGATCGCGCGCAGCCTCTGGACTCGGCACCGCGTCCGCAAAACCGTGAGCCTCAAGAAACGGCTCGATCCACTCGAATCCCCACTCCAGCGGACGCACCACGCGGTTTTCGTCGCGCGTGGTCAGCCGCGTCTCCCACTCGTACATCCAGCGTGCGTATCGTTCCTTGATCATGGCTTTCTTCAAGTTTATCAGCCGCGGGATGATGGACGCCCGCCCGCATTTGGCCTGGTCAAAGTGTGGATGGAAAGATACAGCAAATTTCACAGATTTTGGACAAGAGTGAAAACTAGGAAGGACACGATCTCAATCCAGTTCCAGTTTGGTCAGGCGGGACTGAGCGCGCGCTTCCGTCCGATCCGCTCAGCCACAACCCAGCCCAGACTGAGCAAAGTCACCAGCGAGATGATCCCCAGCGAGATCACGCAGTAGAGGCACCAAACCATGAGTACGTCTCTCTCAATGTGGGTGAGATAGAGCGCAAATCCCAGCCCGACCGAGGCTGCGGAAAGCGCAATCGCCCGCTGCCGCGCCAGCGCCAGCCCTGCCAGAGCCAGATATCCCGCAATGCCGATGGCCGCCACGGGAATGTGGGCAATCTCGGCAAACGGGCTGTGGTTCACAATGCCGCAGTCCCACTTCTCGTTGATGGAGCAGGGTTCAACATCGTTGGAGTAGTGCACGCGCAGCGCGAGCGTCGAGACTACCACGCCGGCCAAGGCCAAGAAAGCAATCAGGTATCGCATTGTTATTTGGACGCGCGGACCGGAGATCCGTCGCAAGTTACCATGAATCCATGGACCAAGGCAGTACCCTGCGAACCCAAAACGGAGTTGAAAATGCCGGCCGCCGCGTTTCTTTTTTCGGAGGCAGCTTCGACCCGCCGCACCTCGGCCATTTGGCTGTGGCGCGCGCGGCCAGGGCGGCGCTTGGGCTGGATCTAGTGCTCTTTGCTCCGGTGGGGGCACAGCCGCTCAAGCCAAATGGATCGACCGCCAGCTTTGAAGACCGCCTGGCCATGACCCGGCTGGCAATTGCGGGTGAGCCGGGCTTCGCAATTTCGCTTGCGGACGCGCCAAAGCGATCTGGCGCGCCCAACTTCACCCTGGAGACGCTGCTCGGCCTGCGCGCGGAACTCCGGGGCGATGGCGCCTTGTTCTGCCTGATGGGCGCGGACTCGTATTTCGCGCTGCGCCTCTGGCATCGCGCGGCAGAGATTCCGTTTGCTGCGCCGCTGATTGTTGCCTCACGGCCAGGCCAGCCGCTGGAGGACGTGAAAGCGGGCCTGCCCGATGGACTGGTGATGGAATCGATGACGGAGTCGGACGAGCTACGCTCCGGAGTCGAGGTGCGTTGCTTTGTCCTATTGAACAACACGGGAGACCGCACGCCCTTCTACCTTCTGCCAGGCCTGAATGTAGAGATCAGCGCCTCCCAAATCCGGAACCTGACTCGCGACCTTGCCTCGGACGCGGGTTCGTCCGCAGCCGCGGACGCCCTCCTGCCAAGCGCTGTTTTCGACTACATCCGCTCCCGCGGCCTTTACCGATAGGCCCTCCACTGGACTCCGACTTGCTCCTGCCCAAAAGGAGGGTCTACGATTAGGGTTGGAGAACGTTCCCACCGAATGACCACATCCGAAGCACGCCAGCAAATCCGCCTCCAAATCCGCAACCTCGTTCAGGCCGCAGCAGAGGTCTGTCTAGACAAAAAGGGCGAAGACACTCGCATCCTCGAGCTCGACCCGATCGACTCCGGCTTGTCCGACTTCTTCCTTGTCACCTCGGCCAGCAACGACCGGCAGTCGGTTGCCATTGCCGACGAAATCGAACACAAGCTGAAGAAGGAGTTTGGCGTGTTCCCTAACTCCGTCGAGGGCCGCCGCAAGGGCGAGTGGATTCTGCTCGACTATGTGGACTTTGTGGTGCATATCTTCCTGGCCGAGCGCCGCGCCTTTTACGACATTGAAAGGCTGCGCAAGTCCGCCCGTCCCATCTCCCCGGCCGAGTTCGATGCCGAGTTGAAAGCAGCGCTCGCTGAAAAGACGGTCGCCGCTCGCAAGAAGGCCTCGGCAAAGGCCAAGCCGGCCGCGAAAGCCGCGATCGCGCCCGAGGCTAAGAAGGCAGCGAAGAAGGCTCCGGCAAAGAAGGCGGCTGCTAAATCGGCTGCGAAGAAGCCCGCTGCCAAGAAGGCCACCGCGAAGAAGGCAGCAGCCAAGAAATAGGCTTCGCGGCTGTCGCGCTTGCCTTGTTCGCGTTCAAGTCTGGCTAGCATTGCCTACTCCGGCCAACCCGGCTGGCGACAGGCCTGCGGTAGCGCCTTGCGCGGAGTTGATGGCCTGACCGCCCTCATACGCGACGATGTGTAAGAGAAAGGTCGCCGGAGCGCAGGGGCAAAAAAGAGACCGCCGAAGCGGTCTCTTCTCAAACATGCTACCCCCTGATTTACCCCTTAGAACTCCACGCGCAACGCGAGCTGCAGCACGCGAGCCCCGCTGTTCAGGTTTCCAGTCGGATCAGACGTAAAGGAGACCGCGCCGAACCCGCCACCTTGCTGGAAGTCCTCCTGATCGTAACCGTTGAACACATTTTCCGTCGGAATCGCAAAGTTCGGATGGTTGAGTGCGTTGAAGGCGTCGGCGCGGAACTTCATCTTGACCTTCTCCGAAACGATGGGGAACTCCTTGCCCAGGCCAAGGTCGACATTGAAGAACCCAGGGCCCCGCTCGCTGTTGCGCGGTCCAATCTGGAATCCAACCGGTCCCGAAAACTGCGCGGCTGCCAGCGCGGCATTGGGGAACATGCTCACCGCGCCTCCATATATCTTGGTCAAGTGCGTATGTGTCGCCCCAGGGTTGCCGGTAATGATAGCCGGAGCATCGTTGGAGTAGCTTGCTACGTAAGCATTGGATGCTGTTTGCCACGGGTATCCGGTATGCCGGGCCACAACACCGCTGATGGCCCAGCCACCGATGATTTCGTCCTCCCAGGAAGAAACGCCGTTCACGAACATCTTGCCCTTGCCGAACGGCAGCTGGTAGGTGGCATCCCCGCTGACGAGCTGCCTCACGTCGAAGTCGGAGCTGCCACGGCACTCGCGCGGCCGTATGTCGTCGCAGATCAGCCCACCGCCGCCGATGCCCGTATCGCCCTGACCGCTGGCGAAGAGCGAGACGTTATCAATCGAATGCGACCATGTGTAGTTGAAGTCGAATTGGATGCCGTGCGACAGGTTCTTCTGCAAGGTGAACAGCAACCCATTGTAAGCGGAAAATCCTTTGTTGGTATGGAATGAGTTTTCCGAGAACTGCGCTCCCATGCCTACATTGGCCGGAGTAGCGTAAACCGGCGGGGCCGTGGATCCCGGTGGGCTATATAACGTTAAATTGGAAAGGGCCTGAGTGAAGTCACCGAAATCGCCGTTGTGGATCAGGCCGCTGAGGTTCGACTCATAGAGGAATTGTGTGTTGCTGCTGTTTCCATAGGATGCCCCAAGGGTGGGGTTGAGAACATTCTCAAACCACGGCTCTGGAGCGACGTTTGCGCCTATGACTCCCTGTCTATTCTCTTTTGTGATATTTCCGAAGGCTGTCGAGAAAAGTTCACCGGATTTAGGATCAGGGAAGTCGAGAACTTGGTTCGCGTCGGCCTGTCCCAGCAGTCTGCGTCCCAGGCGGCCCGAATAGCTCATCTTCAGAACCAGATCCCCGTGCAGCTGGCGCTGAATACCGAAGTTGTAAGAAATGGAGTACGGTGTCTTCAGGCTGGGGTCAATGGTCTCGTTAAAGGCCAATCCGTTCTGAAGGCCAAAGGGCACGCCACTGGCCGTAAACGGATCATACGGAGGCTTCGGTGTTGCAGGGGCCGTGGGTGTAAATGGCAATGTGCCATCGGTCTTGGTCAGCCGCGGGTCGCTAATGAACGAGTCGTACGGATCTCCGGTAATTCCTTCGCTAGTCGACTTGGTCTGCTGGAAAAGATAGGAATACGCGTCCTGGAGGTGCTGAATGGAATTGATGACGGTGCGATCGTAGATCACGCCTACACCGCCGTTGACTACCAGCTTTTTGTCAAATCCCGGGTTCCAGGAGAAGCCCACATGCGGGGAAAATTTCCTCCATTCCGGCTCATACAACCCCGGAGCACTGCCGCTGTTGCCCTTGCCGCCCAGGAGGTAGGAGATCAAAGGAACAGCAGTGGGGCCTGACAGGGATTGAGAGCTCTGCTTAACGCGCGCCGCCATATATTGGTCGAAGCTCGTTGTCTCAACGCTCTCAAGGCCTCGAATCTCATAGGGCACGCTGAAGTATTGCCAGGTCACGCCATATGTGACGGTCAGGCTGGGTGTAACCTTCCACGCGTCTGAAAAATAAAGCTGGGTCTGGTAGTAGCGGTAGCTTCGTTGATCGCCTGTAAGCTGAGCCAGCGAGTTGCCCGCCGCATCGAAGTTGAAGTCGCTCTGCACATTGCCAAGGCGGCCGAGCAGGAAGGCGAAGGTCTGGTCCCAACTGCCCGGGTTCGCTGTATCGATATCCGAAGGGCGCATGCTGGGGTTGGGAACGCCGTTGGTTACTCCGCAACTCGGATTCGCGACCGTAACGGTCGGGCCGCAAAGAGCGAATATTTGACCGCCCAGGCCGATCTCCGTCGTGTTGTAGTCGGCCACGTCAGTATCGTGGGCCAGAATGTCCTTGAAGGTTCCGCCCCACTGAAATGTGTGGCTCCCCTTGGTCCAGCTGAAGTCATCCCCGACCATCGGAATGGGAACCCGGCGAGCCTGCGAGTTGGGATTCAAATAGAGAGAAGAGCCAACCCCTGAGCCGTCGGAGTCCGCTCCGTCTCCAAAGGTAAAGAAAGTTGTTTTATCCGGATTGTAGAGATTCGGGAAAGAGAGCTTCTGAATTGTGTCGCCGTAGAAAACCCGGTTAGTCTTGTTGGCGCCAATCACCCAGGTGTGGCCGATGACGTAAGCATACGATTTATCCAGGAACGGGTCCGTTGACGGGTCGCCGGGAAACTGGTTCGGATACTCCACCGCATTCTCACGGACGATCGAGAATCGCCCAAAGATTTTCATACTCTGGTTGAGGTTGTAATCGATCCTGGCTACATAGTTCGTTTCAGAGTCGTTGCTCGGGGCGTTGAACGCAAAGCCGCCAAAGTTGATGCCATCCCCGGCAGCAGTGTTGTTGGAGTGTGGATAGCGGCCTGGGCTGGTGGGGGTGCCGAAGAGTAACGCAAGCCACTGCGAATTTTCGCCTTTCCCTTGCGGGTCGAATCCCATTACCTGGGTAGCGCTCTGGCTGTCCGTGCCGCTGCAGGCCGGGGGGGTGCAGTAGCTGATTGTGCCAGCGCGCAGGCTGTCGAGCGGGACGATCCTCTCCTGAACCGCGCCGCTGATGATGCGATCGTCATTGAAGTCGAAGAAGAAGAAGAGCCGGTTCTTGAGAACGGGTCCGCCGACAGCGCCGCCAAACTGGTTCTGGATGAGGTGGTTGCGCGGAATACCCGCATCGTTGCCGAACCAGGTATTGGCAACGAGCGAAGGATCGCGATGGTACTCGTTCAGGTTGCCGTGGAATTTATTGGTGCCGCTCTTCGTCACCAGTTGGAACTGGCCGCCGCTGGCGGTGGTGGTTGAAGCACCGAGGCCGCCTACTGCGCCATTGAACTCCTCCACCGAATCGACAGGCGCGTGTCCGACAATCGTGGCGGTACCAAATCCCATTTGGAGTCCTGTGCCCCCACCCCCTGTGTTGCTCTGCACAGCACCGCCATTCGAGATATCGTTCACGTCCAGACCATCCAGCGTGACGTAATTCTGGTCCACGCGAGCGCCTGTTACCGAGCCTTGCTGTGTGACACCGGGCTGCATGCTGAACAGTGCCGTTGGGTCGTTTCTGGCCTGCACGGGAAGGCTGTTGAGCTGTTGTACGTCGAAGGTATTCCCAATAATTGCGGACGTGGTATCGATGGTGACTTCCGAATTAGAGGCCGTCACCTCCACCGTCTCCGCATGCTGGCCCACTTTCAAGCTCGCATTCTGGGTGCGGACTTCACCCACAGTAAGGTAGATGTCCTTGACTGTATACGCAGCAAATCCCGGCGCCGCGAAGGTAGCCGAATAGCCTTGGCCCGGCGCAATGTCGGAGAAGCGGTAAAAGCCGACCGTGTTTGTGGTCACGGTGAGCTTCAATCCTGTATTTGCGTTTTTGAGAGTAACGACGACACCCGGCACCGTGGCGCCGGACTGATCAGTCACCACGCCTGTCATGCTTGAAACGTTTTGTCCGTAGCACGTAGGCAGAGATGCAAAAACAAGCAACGCCAACATAGAGAACAGGAGTCTCGTCACGCTCTTCATAGGTTTCATACCTCCTAAAGACTTTGGATTGAGTGGGAAATACAAATGCTGGTTTGTCAGATCATGCGCCAGCCTAAGGGGGCACATCTCAGAAGTAGGAAAGCATGACGGATGCCAATCGCAGAGAGCGAGTAGAATAGCTAGCTAGTTGTTGAAAATAAATGACTTAACGTCACACTAAAATGTATTCAAATTTGCGCATTATATGAAATTACGGAGAATTTAAACCGCGTATTCCAAAAATGGGCACGGGTTCTCGTTTTTGGGGAGTCCCGACCCGGTCCCGGCAGACGAGTTCAGGACGGGTACGATATCCTCCTCCCCATGCAACTCACGCTCGTTCATATAGGCGCCCGCGCCAGCTCGAAGGACGGATTCGACGCCCTAACCCAGATCTACCTCGAACGCTGCGCGCCCTTTGCGCGCTGCCAGCCGGAGGCGTTTCGCACCGAGGAGGGGTTTATCGAGTGGCTAGGCCGGCAGCAGGGTCGAACCGCCGCCGTGCCGGTGCTGCTCGACAGCCACGGCAGGCAAATGACCTCCGAGGTGTTTGCGGCGTGGTTGGGAGCGCGCCGCGATGAGGGTGCACAACATATTGTTTTCGCCGTTGGCCCAGCCAGTGGATGGTCGGAAGCAGCTCGCGGAAAAGCCCAACTGCTGCTCTCGCTTGGGCCGATGACTCTGGCCCACGCGCTGGCGCGGCTGGTGGTCGCCGAGCAGCTCTACCGGGCATTTACAATTCTCACTGGCCACCCCTATCACGCAGGGCACTGAAGGCAGGGTCCAGGGTTTAGGGGTCAGGGTTCAGGAGTCCTAGGTCATGTTGAAGTCTTATCGCGAGCTACAAGTCTGGCAGCGGTCCATACAGTTGGCAACAGCGGTCTACCGATTGGCGGCGGGATTCCCGCGAGATGAGGTCTACGGACTGAGCAGCCAGATGAAGCGTGCCGCAGTTTCCGTAGCCAGCAACATAGCATAAGGATACGGAAGACTGAGCACAGGCGAGTACAGGCAGTTCCTGGGAGTCTCTCGGGGATCAAACCTCGAATTGCAGACCCAGTTTGAGATAGCCCGTTCGCTGGAGATCGAGGATGGAAGGCTGCTGGATGAGGCAGAAGCACTATCGGAGCAGGTCAGCAAAATGCTCTACACAATGATTGACAAATTGAAGGAAGCGAAGGCGCGTTAGCAGCTTTGGCCTGTTCTCCGAACCCTGAACCCTGGACCCTAATTCATGACCGATTCACGCCAAGGACTGATCCTGATCAATACCGGCCCCGGCAAGGGGAAGACCACTGCCGCCATGGGCACAGCCATGCGCGCCGTGGGCAACGGCATGAGGGTGCTCATGCTTCAGTTCCTCAAGGGCTCCTGGCACTATGGCGAGTTGGACGCGGCGAAGGCCTTCGGCTCAGACTTCGTTCTCAAGCAGATGGGCCGCGGCTTTGTAAAGGTCGGCGGCGCGGAGACCGACCCCGAGGATATACGCCTGGTTGAAGCCGCGTGGGCAGAGGCCCGTGAAGCCATCTACTCCGGCGAATGGGATATGGTGATCCTGGACGAGATCAACTACGCCATCGGCTATAAGATGCTCGACCCGGCGGTAGTGGCGGAGGCCCTGCGCGGACGTCCGGAGATGGTGCACGTGATTCTCACCGGCCGCAACGCTCATCCGCTTTTAGTGGAGATTGCCGATACCGTCACCGAGATGCGCGAGGTGAAACATGCCTATCAGAAAGGCATCCTCGCCCAGCGCGGAATAGAATATTGAGAGCGGAAGGCCGACAGCTGACAGCCGGCGGTTCGCTGCTAGAGAGAGAGTTTGAATGTCCTGGTTTAAGCGTGAAAACGGCGAGTACGAATCCGGTTCCAGCCTGGACGGCGCGGATGCGGCAGGGAAGACGGTGCGCACTGAGGGATTGTGGATCAAGTGCCTCGGCTGCCGCCAGACGATCTTCAAGGCCGATCTTGAAGCCAATCTGAATGTCTGCCCCAAGTGCCAGCACCACTTCAAGATCGGCGCTCGCCACCGCATCGACCTGCTGCTGGAACCGGGCTATGAAGTAGTCGACGGCGGCCTGCGCTCGACCGATCCGCTGAACTTCACCGACTTGAAGCCCTACAAGGTGCGGTTGCGCCAGGCGCAGCAGGCCACCGGCCTCGACGACGCCATTCTCAACGCAACTGGCCAGCTCGGACCCCACACAGTTGTTGTCAGCGCTATGGAATGGGCTTTTGCTGGTGGCTCCATGGGCGCCGTAGTGGGCGAGACCATCGCCCGCGCGGTAGATCGCGCCCGGATTGGGCGCATCCCGCTCATTGTGGTCGCAGTCTCAGGCGGGGCCCGCATGCAGGAAGGAGTAGTCAGCCTGATGCAGATGGCCAAGATATCGACTGCGCTGGCTCAACTGGACGACGCGCGCGTGCCGTACATCTGCGTGCTCACCGATCCCACCACCGGCGGCGTCACGGCCAGCTTCGCCATGCTTGGCGACCTGAACGTCGCGGAGCCCGGCGCCATGATCGCATTTGCCGGACCCCGCGTCATCGAGCAGACCATTCGTCAAAAGCTCCCCGAGGGCTTCCAGCGCGCGGAGTTTCTGCTTGAGAAGGGCTTTCTGGACGCTGTTGTGCATCGCCGCGACTTGAAGGCCTACCTCATCCGCGCGCTGGATTTCATGAAGGTATCCGCAGTCGCATGACAGGCTGCGGAACTACGGAAAGTCTAGGTGCAGGCGCTAAAATGCAACTCTTGGCACCCGCGCTCCAATCCGCGTGAAGACCTCCCACGGAATTGTCCCCGCTACCTCGGCGTGGTCGAAGGCAGTGATGGTTTCGCCTCCTTGCGCACCCAGGATCACGACCTCGTCGCCCGCTTCTACGCTGGGGATATCGGTCACGTCCAGCACAGCCTGATCCATGCTGATGCGGCCGACAAGAGGCGCTCGCTGCCCGCGTACCAGCAGGCTGAAGTGGTTCCCAAGCCGCCGGTCAAGCCCATCGGCGTAACCCGCCGCCACCAGAGCCAGGCGCATCGGCTCGGTGGCTACAAAGGTTCCGTTATAGCCCACCACCGCGCCGGCTGGAACCGCACGCACGCCCACCACCTTGGTCTTCCAGCTCAGCACAGGCTGCAAACGGCCGAGCGCCGCGCACACGCCTTCCGGCTCGGCATCAGGCTTGAAGCACGGCTCAAAGCGAGGCGCCAGACCATAGAGCGCCAGCCCCGGCCTTAGCATCGCCCGCATCCCGTGACGCGCAGCTAAAGCGGCAATCTTGTCGGCCTCGCCCGCAAGCAAAGCCGCGGAATTGCCCACGTTCAGCCAATCCGGATACAGTCCAAGGGCCTCAACCTGCCCCAGCGCCGCATCGAACCGGGCGAGCTGTTCGCCGGTCACGCGGCCGTCCGCCTCGTCCGCGGCAAACAGGTGGGTCATCACGCCTTCAAGATTCAGCGGCGACCCGGCCTGAAACCGCGCCAAAACGGAGTCAACCCCGTCCGGGCTCACTCCCTGTCGGCTCATTCCCGTATCGATTTCAACATGAACTGAAACCGAGCCGGCTCGCACTCCAGCCTTACGCGCGGCGATTTCAATCTCGCTCAGTTGACCCGGTTCCCAGACGACCGCCGTCAGTCCGTGCTCGACCACCGCCGCGCCTTGCCCGGCAAAGATGCCGCCAATCACCAGCACCCTGGCCTCGCGGCACAATCCGCGCGCAGTCACGCCCTCTTCCACACTGGTGACGCCTAGCCACCGAGCCCCCGCCCGCACCGCTGCCGGAGCACACAATGCCAGCGAGTGCCCATAGGCATCAGCCTTGACGATGGCCAGCAACTCCGCCTGGTCTGCGGCAAGGCTCGTCAGGAATCGATAGTTTTCTTCAAGGCTATGGGCGCGAATCTCAACCCAGCAGGGGCGCATTGGCATTGGGCTTTCCAATCCTCAGTTTACCGCGAGCCGGCGGCAAGCCTCACCGCAGCAGAGCAAACGCCACCACGGTATCGCCCTTCCCACCCACTTCGTCCAGCAAGCCAGCCTCCAACTCATGGGGGACAACCATCTCGCAAGCAGCAACCTCATCCTCGCTCGCACCTATGAAGCACAACTCGCAGTGCCCCAGCGCATCACCGTCTCCCATGCGCACTGGCGGGCCAAATACGCGGCACGTCATCGGCCTCCAGGCGTACACATCGCATCGCCCAGTCGCCAGATCGAGCGCAGGACAAGCAGCCTCGTTGGCAAACTCCTCAAATTGCTCCCGCTCCTGCTCCGAATCGCCCAGCAACCCCGTCTCCGCATCGCCGGGGAATTCCGCGCAGTGCTCGGCAATCCAGGCCCGAGCCCGGCGCTCAATCTCCGCCGCTAAATCTGGCTCCGCGGTCCGCAGCGCTTCCATACCGGCCTGCAAGCGCAGAGCATCCAGCTCACTGATCGCAAAAGCTCCATGGCAGCACTGGGTACACCCCAGACGGCACGCCAGCCACTCCCCGGCGCGCTGTGCCACGTCAGCCAGCGCCGCATCCACAATTTGCACCAGTTCCGAATCGCCCGCCGGTAAACGCATGTCGCCAAGGATATCGGATTTTGAGCCGCGATCGCTCCTGAATTGCCCATGAGTACAATTTCGCGGTACTCTGCCCTCTGAATCGTGGAGGTCCCCATGCCTGAAGCCCGCAGCACTGTCATTCCCGGCCATCGCTACCGCAACGCCCCAGCCGCCATCGACTGGCTCTGCCAGGTCTTCGGCTTTACGCGCCACGCCGTCTATGAAGGCGACAACGGAACCATCCTTCACGCCGAACTAACACTGGGCAACGGGATGATCATGCTCGGCTCCGGCAAGGACGACGACTTCGGCCGCGGATTCAAGCCGCCGCAAGATCTGGACGGCATCGAGACCCGCAGCGTCTACATCGTGGTCCCCGACGCCGATGCAGCCCACGCCCGCGCGGTGGCCGCCGGAGCCACCATCATCCGCCAGCTTCAGGACACACCCTATGGCAGCCGCGAGTTCGCCGTCAAAGATCCCGAAGGGCATTCCTGGAGCGCGGGTACCTATGATCCGTGGCAACAGCACGGCTGAAGGAAAGAATCCCATGTTGCGTTCTGTCGCCGCTTTCCTTCTGAACGTGTTGGCCGCTGCCTTAGCGGTTAGTGCTCAGTCCGTCCCGCCGCGCTTGATCGCTCCCGGCGTCTGGTTTCTGCTCGGCGATGCGTCGAAAGGCTACAGCAACACGGCCGTCATCGAGATGCAGAAGTATCTCATCGTTGTGGATGCCAACTACCCGGCCCGCGCGCGCGAACTCATGGTCGAAGTCAAGCAGATCTCTCCCAAGCCGGTGCGCTATGTCTTCGATACTCATGCACACGGCGATCATTCCTACGGTAACTCGCTGTGGACGGCAGCGGGCGCAACTACGCTTGCTTATTACAAAGTTACCGAGGAGATGGATCGATACGAGCCCACGCGCTGGCAGGCAGCCGAGGCAAAACGGGAAGACGTTCGCGATCTGCACCAGGATAATGTCGAGCGGCCCAGGCAGACCTTTCACGGGGACCGTTTTGTTCTGAAGGACTCGACCCGCGAAGTCGACTTTCTCCACTTAGGCTGGGGACACACGCAGGGCGACGGCTATGTGTGGCTGCCCAAAGAGCGAGTGCTCTGCACCGGTGACGCCGCCGTCAATGGCCCGCGCAACAAGTTATGGGATGCAAACATCGCCAACTGGCCGCGCGTCCTGTCGAAGGCGATGCAGTTACAGCCGCTCTATGTGCTGCCCGGCCACGGCGATGCGGGCGGCATCGAGATACTTACCGGTCAGCGCCAGTTTTTGCTCGACCTATACAGCGCCGTCAAAGAGCACGTGCATGAAGGCAAGACTCTTGCAGAGATGAACATCCAGCTTCCGCCCGCCGACCAGAACTGGATACCCAAGGATCTTTCATTTGACGTCGAGGCTACTTATACGGAGATAACTCATCACAAGCCCGCTGGTGCTGTGCCTCATGTATGGAAGTAATCGTCAAAGGTCGTCCGATCTACACCTGACGAAGCGGGGTGTAGCATAACTGTCATGGCAAGTTATCGCGTTGTTCTCCGCAAATCCGAGGAAGGATTCAGCGTCTCGTGCCCTGGCTTGCCCGGCTGCTGGTCGCAGGGGGCCACCGAGGAAGAGGCTCTTGCTAATATCCAGGTCGCTATTCGCGAGTATGTTGAGGCGGTTGAAGAGTTGTCGCGCGATGACGAGAGCCGCATCGTTGAAGTCGCGGTTGTCTAAGCGGGATGATTGGATGCAACGGCTTTGGTGCTGGCGATGCAAGATCGAAGTACCGATGCTGGACGAAGCCGAATATGCGCTGGTGCACCACCTCTATAGCGAAGGCATGAGAGCAACAAAGGAGTTTCGCAAGCGCTGGGGTGTTCCACTTGAACATGCCTCCATTGACGAGCGATTCCGGCCTGTACGGGAAGAATACGAACGCCTGACGGGGATGAGGGAAACCAACCACAACGCCATCATGCACCACAGGCTGTCGCTCTATGGTCCAGCGTGCGAGCACTGTGATAAGCCCTTGCGAACGCCAAAAGCCAAACTTTGCGCAAGCTGCATGCATCCTGTCGATTAAAGCTAAGAACGCACCGCGGCCAGTTCTCAGCCGATCTCCCGATCCCAGCCCTCTAACGTCTTCTTGAAGGCGCTCATGAACTTGCCGCTATCCGCGCCGTCGATGGTGCGATGATCGAAGCCCAGGCAGAAGTGCTGCATGGAGCGGATGGCAATGGAATCGTTGCCCTCGGCATCGGTCAGCACCACCGCTTCTTTCTTCAGCCCGCCAATAGCCAGGATTGCCGACTCGGGCTGGTTGATAATGGGCGTGCCGAACTCGCCGCCGAAGACGCCGGAGTTGGTCAGCGTGAACGTACCACCCGCAACCTCTTCGGGAAGCAGCTTCTTGGAACGCGCGCGCAGGGCAAGGTCGTTCATCGAGCGCGCAATCTCAACGAAGCTGCGCTGCTCGGCCTGCTTGATGACCGGCACAATCAAACCCCAGTCCAGCGCCACAGCGATGCCGAGGTTGATGTTCGCGTGGTAGTGGATGGCGTCACCCTCCAGCGTCGAATTCACGATGGGAAACTTGCGCAACGCCTCGACGGCTGCCGCGGCAATGAACGGCATATAGGTCAGCTTGACGCCATGCTTCTGCTCGAACCGGATCTTTTCCCGTTCCCGCAGGCGCATGATTCGCGTCATATCCACTTTGTAGACGGTGTACACGTGCGGGCTGATGGCCACGCTCTCCACCATGCGCTGGGCGATGATGGCGCGCATCTTGGTAAGGGGCACCACTTGGCCCGCGAGCGACGGCGCAGCCATTGCGCTCACCGTTGCAGGCGCCTTCGCGTCCTCGCGTCCCGGCCCATGCTCGTTCAGCCATCGCAGCGCATCTTCTTTCGTGATGCGCCCGCCCAAGCCCGATCCCGCCCCTGAAGCCGCGATCTGCCCGAGGTCGAGGTTGTTGTCTTTGGCGATCCGCCGCACCAGGGGCGAGGAGCGCACCGAGAGCAAGGAACTGCCGCGCTCGCCGCCGCTTGCCGCAGTGGAGAGAGCCGCAGGCGCAAGGCGCACTGGCTTCGCTGCTGGTGGGCGGGGAGCTTCGTCGGGGGCGACCGGGGCTGGAGTTTCCGCTCCGGAAGCGGCTGCCCCACTGCTTGTGCCGCCAATCACGGCAACCACCGTATTGATCTCGACCGTCGCGCCCTCTGGTACCTTGATCTGGCTCAGCACGCCGGCGATGGGCGAGGGAATCTCCGCGTCCACCTTGTCGGTGGAGATTTCAAAGAGCGGCTCATCCTTTTCGACCGAGTCGCCGGCCTTTTTGAGCCACTTGGTGATGGTGCCCTCGAAAATCGACTCGCCCATTTGGGGCATCACTACGTCGATTCCGCCGGCCACCTGCGGTGGGGCCAACTGCGCCTGCGGCGCGGCCGCAACTGCCGGACCAGCATCAGTCCCCGGTCCATGTTCCTCGCCGCTCTCAGTTACCACCGCGACTACCGTGTTGATCTCGACTGTAGCGCCCTCTGGAACCTTGATCTGGCTCAGCACGCCGGCGACGGGCGAAGGAATCTCCGCGTCCACCTTATCGGTGGAGATTTCAAACAGAGGCTCATCCTTTTCGACCGAGTCGCCGGCCTTTTTGAGCCACTTGGTGATGGTGCCCTCAAAGATCGACTCGCCCATCTGGGGCATGATCACGTCGGTTGGCATGGATTCTTTTCTCCGCTCCGCGGGACATCAACTGCGCGCCCGGTTCCTGCCGGATTATAAATCGCGGCCCGTGTTTCGCAGATTTGGGTGCACCCGGACTCGATTTTCGGAACTGTGAAGAACCGCCCCCTCCCGGCGCTTTTTTCTACCAGGCCAGGAGTTCGTCGCCGGAGCTTGGCGAGAGGAAAGCAACAGGCGCAGCGGACGATTGCGGACAGTCGCCCGCGCTCTGTATGGACTCGGGACCGGCGGCCTTGGCCCATTGCAGGGCTTGTTCGGCTTCGCGCAGCACGACCACCGGAGCACGGCCCTGGCTGCTGGCGATGCCGAAGCACGCCGAGAGCCGGATCGATTCGCCGACCACATGAAAGGGCGTGTAAAAGACCTCGAGGCGGAGCCGCTCGGCCAGCATGACCGCGCTTACCGTACTGCAACCGGGCATGGCCACCAGGAACTCATCCATGCCGGGGCGGCCCAGCATGTCGTAGCTGCGCAAAAGGCGCGCGGTGCGGCTGGCCACCTGGCAGAGCAGATTGTCGCAGGCGTCGGCGCCCAGCCGCGAGTTCCAGTGGCCGAAGTCGTCAATGTCAAAGAGGATCATGCACAGCGAGCTCTTCATCCGCTGCACGCGGTCGGTTTCGCGGAAGAGCAGGGCGAGCATGGTTTCGCGGTTGTAGACGCCGGTGAGGCGATCCGTCTGCGCGTTCAGCACTTCGGCCTCGCGCAGCGCTTCGAGCTCGCGCCGCCAGCCATGCGTGCGCAGCAGCAGATCGATGCGGAGGCGCCAATAGGCGGGTTCGGCGGAGCGCAGGATCAGGTCGTCGATCGCGCCCTCAGCCAGCCGGTCAAGCCATTCCTGCGTAACAATGTCCGAAATCAGGACAATCGGCAGACGCCGGGCGCTAACCTCAGCGCGCACAGCCGTGAGCAAATGGTCCATTGCTCTGCCTGGTTCCAGATCGGGGGCCTTGATGGGAGTTGGGCCGGGCAGGTTGACGTCGAGCAAGGCCAGGCCGGGCGGATTGGGCGCGGTCATGGCGGCCAGCGCGGCCCCGGTCGAAAGGACGACTTCGACGCGCGCGCCGGAGACATGAAGCACTGGTTCGATGGCGGCCAAAAGTCCTGGTTCGGGCGATGCCAGCAGAAACGTGGGTGGGTTGTTGGCAAGCATACGGAATGACCTCACTACCGGATGCATCGGCGATGGTTAGAAAGTATTTAGAGAGCGGCAAGAGAATTATGGGGTTGTTTGAATGACCTTTGGTGGGGATTCGCGTGCCGAAGGTACCGAATCCGGTCTGGATCCGAGCGGCATGGGATACCGCAACAAAGACGCGGCGTGGGCGCCCGCGACCTTACGCTGCCCGTGAAAATGCTCTCGTGTGGTGAGTGTGAAGCTCATCGAAGAACAACCGCAGATTCTTCGACTCACCACCCCCGAACTGAAAGACATTCGGGGCCCCGTTCGCTCAGAATGACAGCCAGTTTTGTGTTGCGTATTTCAGACTCAGGACACTAGTTGGCGGAGTCTTTCTGGCGTGTGGCCTTCACAGCCGACAGTATCCCCATGCCGATCATCACCACCGCGCCCGCGATGATCCAATGAATGGGCACATGCACCAGGTGCGCCGCGTAAGCCAGCCCGCCTATCAGAATAGCGAATCCTGCAGCGTAAATGCCGAATGACATGAGATCTCCTTATCGAGGCAGCCGTCGGGCTGCTGATCGTTCCCATCGGTGCGATGTGCCGACGGGGCCAGGTCGCCTGTCGCGGCAGAGCGCGCAACGAATCGCGCACGAGTACAGCTTGACATTCCGCCCCGGCAAGAGTCTGAGCGGTTTAGATCAATCGCTGATTCGGGGATTGGGGCTGTGTTTCGTGACGGCGTTGCGCTATCCCCACCCTGGCCACAAGAACAAAAGCGTGGTGAGGATGGGGCGCCCGGTAGTGATATTTGCGAAATCTTGACAACAAATGCGGCGAGTTAGCCTCCGCTTTGCGGAGATAGCGAGTTAGCAAGTTGGCTGATTCGCGTTTCAGGCGGGGGATGCATCGCAGCGTTCCTTTTGCCGGAAGTTGCGGGGTGCGTGGCGGACGGTCTTATCGCAGGCGTTTACAGCTTTTGGGTGCGGTGGACGGCGCGGACGCCGCCAACGCGGCGGAGGCCGAGGACCATGCGGTTCAGGTGGTGCAGGTCCTGGGCTTCGACCACAAACTCGACGATGGCCTCGCCGTTGTCGTCCTTGCGGATTTCGACGGCGCTGATGTTGGTGTTGTCGTCGGAGATAACGGCGGTCAACTCCTTCAACATGCCTGCGCGGTCGTCGCAGGCGACGGTGATCTTGACCGGGTAGCGCTGCGGGCGGCCGGCGGACTGGTCGCCGACACGCGACCACTCGACTGCGATGCGGCGGTCGCTCTCGTAGAGCAGGTTCTGCACATTGGGGCAACTGCGGGCATGAACGGCGACGCCCTTTCCGCGGGTGACGTAGCCGATGATCTCTTCTCCGCGAATGGGGTTGCAACATCGGGCTCGATAGACAAGCAGGTCGTTCTGGCCCTCGACCTGGAGGGAATCGGATCCAGTGAGGTGCAGCTTGCGCACCGCATCGGACATGGCCGACTCGGCGCTGCCCGGCTTGGTCTCGGGAACCGGCTCAGCGTCGCCCTTCGTGGCATAGCCTGGGGCCAGCTTGTTGAGTACCTGGTGGGCGGAGTGCTTGCCCTGTCCCAGCGTGGCCAGCAGGTCGGCGGCGGTGGCCACGCCATACTCGTTGGCGATGCGGCCCAGATCCTGATCGGCGATCTGACTGAGCGGGACTTTGAACTTCTTGGCCTCGCGCTCGAGCAGCTTGCGCCCGATCTCGACGGCGCGGCGGCGCTGGTCTTCGTTGAGCCAGTGCTTGATCTTGTTGCGGGCGCGCGGGCTTTTGACAAAGGTCAGCCAGTCGCGGCTCGGCTTGTGATCCTTCTGTGTGACGATCTCGACGATGTCGCCGGTGCGCAGCTTGGAGCGAAGTGGAACCATGCGGCCGTTCACCTTGGCGCCCACGCAGGTGTGGCCTACTTCAGTGTGGATGGTGTACGCGAAATCGATGGGCGTGCCATCGGCCGGAATCACCACCACCTTCCCCTTGGGCGTGAAGGTATAGGCCTCGTCGGGATACAAGTCCATCTTCAGGCTGGAGAGAAACTCGTTGGGGTCGGTCATCTCCTTCTGCCACTCGACGAGCTGGCGAATCCAGTTAAGCCGTTCCTCGTCGCGGGCAGTAACCGCTGCGCCTCCGGCTTTGTACTTCCAGTGGGCTGCGATGCCTTCCTCGGCGATGCGATGCATCTCCTCGGTGCGGATCTGCACCTCGAACTGGTGGCCGCTGGCGCCCATCACCGTGGTATGCAAGGACTGGTAGCGGTTGGCGCGTGGGATGGCGATGAAGTCCTTGATACGCCCCGGCACCGGCCGCCAAAGGGTGTGAATGAGTCCAAAGACGGCGTAGCACGAGGCCACGTCCTGCGTAATGACGCGGATGGCCAGCAGGTCATAGACCTGGTCAAAGGAGACCTTGGACCGCTCGAGCTTTTGGAAGATAGAGTAGATGCGCTTGATGCGCCATTCGACGCGGGCCTCGATGCCGTTCTCGCGCAACTGCTCGACCAGCGTGTCTTCAACGCCATGCAGAAACTGCTCGCCCTCCACGCGCCGGGCCTCTACCGCCGCAGTCACCTTTTCATAGCTGACCGGGTCGGTATAGCGAAAGGCCAGATCTTCGAGTTCGCCGCGCACCTTGCCCATGCCCAGCCGGTGGGCCAGGGGCGCATAGATGTCCTGCGTCTCGCGGGCGATGGCTTCCTGCCGGTCTGGATTGAGGTGCTCGAGCGTGCGCATGTTGTGCAGGCGGTCGGCCAGCTTGATGAGTACCACTCGCACATCGGAGACCATGGCCAAGAGCATCTTGCGCACATTTTCTGCCTGGCGGTCTTCGCGATTGGCAAACTGGATCTTGTCGATTTTGGTTACGCCCTCGACAATGTGGGCCACCTGATCGCCAAATCCGGCTTCAATCTGTTCATTGGTGGCGGGCGTATCCTCGACAGCGTCATGCAAGAGGCCGGCGGCTATGGCCGTTGCATCCATCTTCATCTCCGCCAGCACCTCTGCCACCTCGAGCGGGTGGACGATGTAGGGCTCGCCGGAGGCCCGCATCTGACCTTCGTGATGCTTGACGCAGAACTCCCATGCCTTGCGGATGAGGGAAACGTCTTCGCTGGGACGGTTGGCCTGGACCTGCTTGAGGAGCGCTTCAAAACGATCAGAAATGTGGGAAGGCACGGGATGCGGCTTCAATTCGAGCACAGCCCCCTGCGAATCCCCTTCAGGAGACGGGGGCGGGGTGGAAACCTCTGCCGTTGTAGCTTGCCTGGCAGTCGCCATGCTTCATTATAGGCCGCTTTCAAATCATGCGAATGAAGGCACTCCCCCGGCAGGGTTTTCCGCTGCATCGCGTAGCACGGAATCGCCTTGTCAGGCTGATGCGGAAAGGCTTCAGGGCTTCGACGCCTGGCAAGATCGAAGGGGTAAGATGGGGTTACGATGAAACGGACTGAATCGGGCCGCCCCGCGCATGGAGCTGCAAATTCTGGAATCACCATCCCCGGCGCCCGAGTCAGCCGCCGCGCGGCCGATCGGCTGCGAAGCGGTTCCCTTTGGGTTTACGCCTCCGATATCGAGTCCGTCGAATTGCCTGCTGGCGGGGAGCCTCCCGCGCTGCTCCCGGTTGCCGATAGCCGTGGAATTCTGCTGGGCACCGCGCTTTACAGCCCGACCTCGCAGATTGCGCTGCGGCTGGTGTCGCGTGAGGCCATCGATGAGGCTGGCTGGGTGGAGTTGCTGGCGGCGCGCCTGCGCGCATCGATTATCCGGCGCATTCCTCGGCTCAAGGACAAAGATTCAAAGACTGACTCTTGCCGCCTCTGCTTCAGCGAGGCCGACGAAATCCCCGGCCTGATCATCGACAAGTACGGACCGCTGGTTATCGTGCAAAGGCTGACAAGAGGGCTGCACACGCCCGGCGTAGTCGAAGTCTGCGTGCGCGTCCTGCGCGACCTTTTGGACCCCTCAACAATTCTGGAGCGACCCGACCCGCGCAACCGCGAACTCGAAGGCCTGCTTGCGCCCGATCCATCACCGCTCTGGGCCGACAACGCTGCCGAACCCCTGACCAGCACGCAGTTTCTCCTCAACGGCATGGTTTTCCACTTTGACGCCAACTCAGGCCAGAAGACCGGCGCCTTCCTTGACCAGTCTGCCAACTACTCCGCTGCCCAGCGATACACCTGGCTGCTGGCTCCGGGCGGCCGCGCCCTTGATGTCTGCACCTATCAGGGCGGTTTTGCCCTGCACCTGGCACGGGTTTGCAAAAGCGTGACCGGCATCGACTCGTCCCGCGCCTCTCTCGAAGTGGCCGAACGCAACCTCGAAGCGAACCGCACGCAACTCATCGGCACAGTGGACTGGGTAGAGGCCGACGCTTTTCAGATTCTGCGCGACTGGTCGGACGCGGGCGAGACTTTCGATACCATCGTGCTCGACCCGCCCGCTTTCGCAAAGACGCAGCGCGCCGTCGAAGGAGCGCTGCGGGGCTACAAGGAACTGAACCTGCGTGCCCTCAAGATGATGCGCCCCGGCGGCCTGCTGGTCACCTGCTCCTGCTCTCATCATGTGAGCTGGACAGACCTCGAGGCCAGCGTGGCCTCGGCAGCGGCCGATGCCGGCCGGCGCGTGCGCCTGCTGGAACGCCGCGGCGCTGCTATCGATCATCCTGTGGTACTGAACCTGCCCGAGACCGAATATCTGAAGTGCCTGGTGCTTGAAGTGGAGTGAGGATTGCGGAGTTTCAATCTATGTTTTTCAGTGAAATTCGCATCTGATGCCTCCTATGGGTGCACTTGTCTCGTCCTGCGTTCAATAGAATTGGGTCATGCAATGCGACACGAAAAGTATTACTGGAAGAAATGACGATGCTTTTCAGATTCGCGCTCTCAATGACGCCGACCCAGCGGTCATTGCGGCTGCCTTTGGCAGCATCGGCTGGGTCAAGCGGGAAGCACAGTTTCAGCGGTATCTCGTCGAGCAGGCGGCGGGGGGCCGAATCTGTTTAGTCGCCACTGTAGACAGCCGCTTCGCCGGGTATGTAACCGTAAATTGGAAGTCGACTTATTCTGGATTCGCGGAGACGAAGATTCCAGAGATACAGGATCTGAACGTGCTTCCAGAGTTCCGAAGAAAAGGTGTCGCCACACGGTTGCTGGATCGAGCGGAGGCTGAAATCGCATCGCGCTCCGCTATCGCCGGCATTGGCGTAGGACTCCATCCCGGATACAACGACGCTCAAAAGCTATATGGGAGACGAGGTTACATCCCCGATGGCCGGGGCATCGTCTACCAGGACCGCTATGTCCAGGAGGGTGAACAGGTGGTGCTTGACGACGATCTCGTCCTCCACTTGACTAGGCGCTTGTGTCCTTAGCGGACGTTCGTCGGCCTTTTTTTCGCAGCCCATTCAGGCGCGGGCGATACGGGGGCTGCCGTGCCAGGGAGTCATCAGGCGGCGCAGCCATTGGGCCACTCTGCGAAACATGGATGGGCGGAGCGGCTCGGGGTTCGCGGGCTTCGTTTGGGCTTTGGCCAGGCGCAGCTCGGCCAGCGTGTCCTTTACCATTGCCCGCAGCGATTCGGCCTCAAAGGTGCATGATCGCAGATAAGCCGAGACGGTAAGGCCGGCGTCGGCGGCGCGTCTGTGCAGTTGTGCGCACTCCGTCTCGCTCACCCGGATTGTGATGCTGGCGGTCTTCAGATTGCGAGCCAGCGCCGCAGCCATACCGTGAGTTGCCTTCGATTGGGGGTCTGGAATCGGCGAAGGCGCCGCTATCGGGGTTGCGGCAGGCTCAGGCGGAAACGCGACGGAAGAAGAAATTCCTCTCATGCGGCTTGGCGCTGAGTCGGCGGACCCAGTGAGCGAAAGATCGCTTTCGTTGTCAGAGGCATCCGCGGGGCGGCACCGCGCATGGGTGCGCAAGGCGCGCTCGTAGCTGAGAGTCGCATAGTCGTCGGCCAGGCCGTCCTCGCTCCAGACGGGAGAACGCTGTTGGCCGGGTGCGGCAAGAGCGGCCAGCAAGCCCGCGAAGCTGGGGGAGGCGAGGGAGGGCGCAGAGGCGGCTGTTTGCTGCATGGCCTTCAGCCTATCGCGAACCCAGGCCGTAACCGCGAGGGATTTCTGAGGAGAAAGGCAGGGCGGGTTCTGAATCAGGACAGGCATCTAAACAGTTCCAGGATGAAACCGTCGGCTGCACTGTTCAAGTTCAACTCATGGGTTAGCATCCACCCTGCAATCACGGTCAGGCGGGAACGAGTTGGCAGGCAATCGGCTCGGGAAGCACGCGTCCAGGCAGCCGCAGCAACCCCGTGACTGCCTCAGCGCTCAAGGGACGGGCGAACAGGAAGCCCTGGCCGAAGCGGCAGCCCAACTGCCGTAGCAGATGATACTGCTCATGTGTCTCGATGCCCTCGGCCACAACGTCCATCCCCAGCACCCGGGCCAGTTCGATAATGGTGCGCACAATCTGGAGCGGCTGGTCTCCCTCGGTCATGCGGCTCACGAACGAACGATCGATCTTGAGCACATCGAAGGGAAACGAATGGAGGTGGTTGAGCGAGCTGTAACCGGTGCCGAAGTCGTCCATCAGCAGCGAGATGCCCAGCCTGCGCAGAGTGCCCAGCACCTCCATGGCCGTGCCGATGTTGGGAATCAGGCTCGACTCGGTCATCTCAAGACCGAGCTGGCGGCTTGAGATGCCGGATTGAAGCAACAATGCCTTGACATGATCGGCCAGCCCCTTGCGCGAGAACTGACTGGCGGAGAGGTTGACGCAGACACGCAGTGAACCGTGGCGGGGATCCTCCTGGCACCACTTCTGAATCTGGGTACAGGCCTCGGCGAGTCCCCAATCGCCAATGGGCAGAATCATGCCACTCTCTTCGGCCAGCGGGATGAAGTCCATGGGCGGGATCAACCCGCGCTCGGGATGAGCCCAGCGGATCAGCGCCTCGAGGCCCACGATCCTGCGGGTGGAGAGCTCGACCTCGGGTTGGTAGTAGAGGACAAACTGGCGCTCGTCCAGCGCCTGGCGCAAATCTGCTCTGCCGGGCCAACTGGCTCGGACTCTTGTGGCGCGGGGCCGCCGCGCCCCGTTGCCATTCCTGGCGAGCGATTTGCGCAGCCTGCGCAGTTCCAACTGGCTTGCCGCCATATCCGCAAGGCTTTCAAGCATGTGCAACTCGTCGGGCCCCAAGCCACTGCGAGGCTCACGACAGAAGATGACCAACGCTCCCAGGATTTTGCCGCCGGATGATCGCACCGGCGCCGCTGCGAAGAACTCCGCGCCGATTAGCTTGAGGATCAGACGGGGCTCATCGAGTTCAGTGCCTTGCGAGAAGCCTGAAGCGAAGACCGGACCGTCTTCCGCGAGCATCAGGTCAAAGATGGAGTTCTTTCGCGGCAACTCGTGGACGTGGTGGCCCCAATGCGACTTGATCCACACGCGGCCCTCGTCGGCAAAGCCGATCCCGGCAGAATCGGCCTGGAAGTACTCAGCCGCCAGTCTAGTGATGGCGTCGTAGCAAGACTCCGGCGGGGTATCCATGATTCCAGTCGCCTTGAGCGCAGCCAGCCTTGCAGGCTCCTGCCGACGATCAAGTTCCTCGGTTTCCATCTCTGCTAGTTGCATCATGACTCCGGCCAGCCAATCGGCTGCGAAAACCTTTTCCTCCGCCGCAACGAGCAAATAGCGCTCGCCGTGACTCCAGAGACTCCGGATTACCGGCCCAAGCCTGGAGCGGTATTCACGGCGACGCAAAGCGAGGGTCTGGTCTTCAGTCTCGGTTATCGGAAGGGACAACCGAAGGCATGAGGTTACGCTGGAGCGGTGTTTCTGGGGAATTGTCCCAGCCTGAGCCGGTACGCTACTTCTTCACGGGCGGTTGTCCGGTTTCAGTCCACAGGAAGGCAAGGCGGTCGGCATCGTCCTGGATCTGCTGGTCCACACCCATTCCGCTACTCTTCCCCCCAGCCTGGCTCGAATGCAGCAGGACGGGCCGGCTGCTGGAGGGAGCCGATTGCAAAAGGGCCGTCATCTTGCGCGCATGGAGAGGGTCCACGCCGATATCGCTGTCACCGGTGAAAAACATGACAGCGGGATAAGCCGTGCCGGGCTTCACGTTGTGGTAAGGCGAGTACTTGAGCAGATAGAAAAACTGCTTTTCGTTCTCCGCGGAGCCGTACTCCGTGGTCCACCAGGAGCCCTGCGGAAACTTCTGGAAGCGCAGCATGTCCAGTAGCGGATCGTCGCACAGCACCGCCGAAAACAGCTCCGGTCGCTCGGTGATGGCCGCGCCCATCAGCAGTCCTTCCTGCGAAGTTCCCTCGATGGCAAGATGCTGTGGCGAGGTGTATTTGTTGGCGATCAGATAGTCGGCTGCGGCAAAAAAGTCGTCGAAGACGTTCTGTTTCTTATCAAGCATTCCCTGCTCGTGCCAGCCCTCGCCATATTCGCCGCCGCCGCGCAGGTTGGGCATCGCAAGCCAGCCGCCCTGTTGCATCCACCAGGCATAGATGGGCTTCCAGGACGGTGTCATGCTCACATTGAAGCCGCCAAAGCCGGTCATCAGCAGACGCTCGGTCCCGTCCCGCTTCATCCCCTTCTTGCCTGCGATGAACATGGGAATCCGAGTACCGTCCTTCGACTTAAAAAACACCTGAGTCAGCTCATACTGGCTGGGCTCGAAACCTGCGTCGAAGGCTATCTTCGGCTGGAAGAAGATCTCGCGCTTGCCGGTCGAGGTGTCAAGCCGGTAGATGGTGGGCGGCACGAAGAACGACTCGAAGCTGAAAAAGCCGTAGCGATCCGTCGTCCGTCCGGCCACGGCTGATGACGACCCGATTCCTTCGTAGTCGACCATCCCGGCAGGATGCCCGTCCAGAGCGTAGACTTCCGTCTCTGTCTTTACATCCTTCAACCGGTTGACGTAAATCTTTCCGCCCACAATCGACCACGAGTCGATCGCATCCTGGCCTTCTGGCACGATGGTCTTCCACACGTCGGGCATGATGCCTGGGTCGGCCTTGAGAATACGTCCACTGGGCGCCTGATAGTCGGTCTCCACATACCAGGCGCGTTGAGCGTAGATTGCGCTGAATCGCGAGTCCAGTCCCCAGACCAGCACTTCGAAGGGCGAACCCGGCTTGGTCAGATCGCGATAGACAATGTCCACTCGCCGGGAGGGAACGCCTCGCCTGACGGTAATCACCAGATAGCGGCCGTCGTCGGTCACGGCGCAGGAAAAGAGATCATTCTGGCCTAGGTCTTCTCCGCGAAACTCGCGGCCAAAAATCAGCACATCCCTCGCGTTGCGCGTGCCCAGCACGTGCTGATATAGCAGCGTTCCCTGCTTGTTATTGCGCGAGTAGTACATGCTTGCGCCATCTGGCGCGAAGGTAACGCCGAGGTAGCGGGCCGCGGGCGACTCATCCTCCAGAGTCTTGCCGGTTTTCACGTTGAAGATATGGATACCTGCCTCATCCGCTCGGCCCTGGCGCACGGAATAGGCTAGCAGCGTCCCGTCGCGCGAGACATCCTCAAGCCTGACTGAAATATTCGCGTCGCGGGACAGTTTGGCCGGATCGATCAGGCGTTCGTCTTTACTCGCACCGGCCGGCCCCGTCCCCCCGCGGCGAACAAAGATCGAGGACTGCTGTTCGCCGGCCAAACGCTTCATGAAAAAGTAGCTGTTTGCCCGCTGCAAGGGAATGCTCGCGTCCGAGATATTCTCGAGCGGGTCCAGATCGTCCACAATCTGGGACCGTATGCGCGCCTGCTTCAGATACCGCGCGGTGTAGGCGTTCTGCGCTTCGATAAAGGCCTGCGTTTCCGGGCTGCCGGCGTCTTCGAGCCATCTGTAGCGGTCGGGGATCTTTGTTCCAAAGTAGTCGTCGGCGACCGGGACGGCCTCGGCAGCCGGTGGGGGGGGTAGCGTAATGCCTTCGCGGCCATGAATGACCTGGGCAGCCCCACCCGCGCCGAAAGCCAGCCAAATCGCCAATCCCAATCCAAAGGTCCGCTCCATGCAATGGCCTCTTGGGGACAGGATACTTGGCTAACCAGCGACTTGTCCGCGCGCGGGCCCGGTAGAATCGAGTCCAGTGGAAGGATCGACTCCAACTCAGCACGCTCCACGTGAGCAGTCGCGGTGGGCACGCGGCCTGTGGCTTCTGCGCCCATCACACGCCCATACGGCTTTCACGGCGAGCATTCTGTTGGCTGCTTCGTCCTTTGCGTCGAGCTTAATCGGCCTTGGCCGGGGCAAATACATCGCATGGCTCTTTGGCGCGGGCCCGCAGACCGATGCCTACGTGGCGGCATTTCGCCTACCCGACCTGATGAACAACTTCCTGGTCGGCGGGGCCGTCTCCATCACCATCGTCACCATCCTTAACCGCTATCGTGAGCGCGATGAAGAGGCCGAAGGAGAGCGGGTACTCTTCACCGTACTCAACCTGATGGCATTGGTGCTGACGGGAGCCACTATCGTGCTCATGTTTCTCGCCGGTCCCTACATTCGCCTCACTAATCCCGGCTTTTCTGCCACGCAAGTGGTGCTCTGCACTCACATGACACGGCTCCTGCTGCCTGCACAGATATTTCTCTTTGCCGGCAATGTTGTGGGAGCTACGCTGCTGGTACGCAAGCAGTTTTTGTATCAGGCGCTTCAGCCAATCGTCTACAACCTGTGCATCATCGCAGGCGGTCTTCTGCTCGCCAGGCGGTTGGGGATTTCCGCGCTGGCCATCGGAGCCACCGGGGGCTTTTTCTTGGGCTCCTTTGTTCTGAATGCTTGGGGAGCCGCCTGCGCAGGTGTTCGCTACAGGACGGGCATCGACCTCCACCACCCCGGTCTACGCATGTGGTTGAAGATGACTTTGCCTCTCATGTTTGGCTTTGGGCTGCCCTTTCTCGATCAATACTTCGCGGGCTTTTACGCCTCCGCCAGCATGGGCGACATCACCCGGCTCTATAACGCCAAGCAGCTTTTCGCAGCTCCCATGTCCATGCTCGCCATGGCTGCGGGGGTCGCCTCGCTGCCCTTCTTTTCTCAGCTCTGGGCCCAGGGTAAGCGCTTTGAATTTGCGGTGGGCGTCGCAGACTCCGTCTCCCGCGTTGTCGCTTTGGGCTTGCTGGCAGCCTCAGCCATGATCGCCCTCGCACAGCCGATCGTTGGCCTGATCTTCGGCGGGGGACGATTCACTGCAAACGACGTGCGCCAAACCGCCCTCTTTTTTGCCCTCTACACGCTCTCCCTTTTCCTCTGGTCGGCGCAGGCCATCTATGCACGATCCTTCTACGCGGCTGGCATCACGTGGCTGCCCATGCTCGCCAGCACCATCATCACACTCGTCGCCTTCCCGCTCTATGGCTTCGGCCATCTTTGGCTTGGGAGCTCCGGTTTGGTTTTGGCTTCCGATGCTGGCATTGCCCTCCAAGCTCTTAGCCTGGCAGTGCTGCTGCATCAGCGGCGCATGGTCTCGCTGGCCAGCGTGGATTATGGGGAGCTGGGCCGCTGCCTGATGGCCGCGTTAGCGAGCGGCGCGGGGGTGTGGGCGCTCGTTTGGGCGCTTGGCAGGCTGTTTGGCTACTTGGGCTGGTCGCGCCTGCCTGCGCAGATCCGCTGGGCAGACCTGGGAATGCTGGTGGCCGGAACTCTCACTTGGCTGGTGCTGGCAAAGTGGGTTTTGGAGAAGACCGGATCGGCGCTGCCCAGGGTGGCGATGAAGCGGCTGGGGCTGCGATAGATCGAGCGAATAGCTCAGAGTTCCCAGGCCTCAAGACGAGACCTGGGGCACCCAGTTTTCAAATTCAGACCGAAGACTCAGCTACGGTTGGAGCTGTTTGACTGGTTCGGCGACGGCCATGGGTGTAGCGACGGCAGCAGCAGCCGACTTGGCTTCGGGTTTGCGTATGTCGATGCCGCCCTTGAAGAAGGCGCCATCCTCGATGCTGATGCGGGCAGCGGAGACGTCGCCGCTCAGCGAGCCCTCGGCGCGGATGTCCACGCGGTCCGTGGCGGAGACGTTGCCGCGAACCTTGCCCAGCACCACGATCTCGCGGGCGGTGATGTTGGCCGAGACCTGGCCGTTGCGGCCGATGGTCACGCGGTTGCCAGCCAGGTTGATGCTGCCCTCAACCTTGCCGTCGACAAACAGCGACTCGGAGCCGGTGATCTCGCCCTTGATGAACAAGCTCTTGCCGATTGTGGCCTGTTCGCCGCTCGTACTCGTATTCGCATTCGTAACCGAGGCGCGGCTGGCGGCGGGTTCCACGACCGGAGGAGGCGGCGGCGCGGGGCGATAGGGTTCAGGGGTGGGGGGAACGTTGGTAGGACCGGGCTGATTGGGTTTCCACATTGCGCTCAAGATGATTCCTTTTCTGTCCAGACGGGACGGGGCTGCCAAGGCAGGGCCAATGCCACGGGCCCAAAAAAATATGATGGTGTGGATCGCCGGCCAGTGTGCCTTCGGCGACCCAATCGGCGGCTTCTCGCAGGATGCGATTCCCTCGTGCTCCGCCAAAACACTGCCTTGCCGCTATTCTAAGGCGCAAGACCGCACTTTAGCGAGAGGACGACGAAGAAGGTCTCTCAATGCCCTACTCTTATCGTATGACCGATCGTGAACTGGTGGCGCGGATTGCCCGCTCTGCCGGTCAAAAAGCCGGGTACAAGCAACTCGTCCGCGAACTGAGCCTGGGCGGCGGGCGCGAGCGACGCCTGCTGCTGGAACAACTGGCGCGCCTGACCGTGCGCGGCGAGCTCATCAAGCTCGATCGCGAGCACTGGAGCATTCCCCGGAGCGTCTCCGGCATGGGAGGCACGCGCGAAAACCTGGCCGCCGGACGTCTGGATCTGCACCGCGACGGCTACGGATTTGTGCGGCCCAATGCGCGACAAGCGACCGGCACAGACGATATTTTCATTCCCCCCAACGAGATCAACGGTGCCATGCAAGGCGACCAGGTGCTGGTGGAAGTGGAACCTCCGAAGGCCGATGGACGCCGCATGGGCCGCATCGTCCGCGTTCTGGAGCGGCGCAACCCGACGGTGGTGGGAGTTTTTCACTATGCGCGCTCGGATCGCGGGCTGGGGCATTACGTCGTGCCTTTCGACGAACGCATGACGCAATCCATTCTGATTCCCCCCGGACAGGAACAGCCGGCAGCCAGCGAGCCGACCACAGCGCACCGAGTGTTGGGCGCCGAAGCTGCTGCCGCCGCGGAGCACGATGACCTGGAGGGCCTGGTGGTCGACGTGGAGATTACCAGTTGGCCCACGCCGACCCGTCCTCCGATTGGCCGCGTCATCGAGGTTCTCGGCGATCCCGACGACTTCGGTGTGGATGTGGAGATGATGATCCGCAAGCACCAGTTGCCGCACGTCTTTCCGGACAATGTGCTGGCCGAGGCGCGCGCCGTAGCTCATCTCGATGTAGAGGAGGCCGCCAGCCGCCGGGATTTTCGCGGGCTGCCTATCGTGACCATCGACGGCGAGACGGCCCGGGATTTTGACGACGCGGTGCTGGTAACAGAGCGTGCTGGCGTCGGGTATGAGTTGCAGGTGCACATAGCCGACGTGGCCGAATATGTGCGCTCCGGGACGGACCTCGACCTGGAGGCGCGGCTGCGCGGAACCAGCGTGTATTTCCCGGATCGCGCCATTCCCATGCTGCCGCAGGAGCTCTCCACCGGCATCTGCAGCCTGCGCCCCGGTGAGGACCGGCTCGTGATGAGTTGCATCATGCAGCTCGATGCCGACGGCCGCATCGAGAGCTATGAGATTGTCGAGGGCGTCATTCGCTCGGCCGCGCGCATGACTTATACCGAGGTCCACGCGATCCTCGAAGGTGACGCCGAGGCGCGCGCGCGCTACGCTGCTCTGGTCTCGGACTTCGAGCGGATGTGCCTGCTGGCCGGCCTGATGAACAAGCGGCGCGAGGAGCGGGGCAGCATCGACTTCGATCTGCCCGAGCCGGTAATCGAGTTCGACGAGCAGGGGCAGATGCGCGGTGTGACCAAATCCGAGCGCACCTGGGCCAACCGGCTGATCGAGGAGTTCATGCTGGCGGCCAACGAGTGCGTGGCCACCTGGCTTGAGGACCTGGGAGTGCCCTCGCTCTATCGCATCCACGAGAAGCCTGAGCCGCGCCGGGTTGTTCAATTCGAGGAGCTGGCTGCCGCCTTCGGCTACTCCCTCGGTCTTGGTGCTCTGCCGGTCAAGCGCGTCCAAACTCGCGGCGAGCGGCGAGATGCCCATGGCCGCGGACGCAATCCGCGAATGCACGAGGTGCCCGAAGACATCCCAGTTACACCGCGGATGTATCAGAAACTGGCTGCCCGGATCGAAGGCAAGCCGGAGGAGCGGATATTGAGCTACCTGATGCTGCGCTCGCTCAAGCAGGCTCGTTACTCCGAGATCAACGAGGGCCATTTTGCCCTGGCCGCGCCCAGCTACACCCACTTTACCTCGCCCATCCGCCGCTACCCGGACCTGATTGTGCATCGCATCGCAAAGGCTTTGCTCCAGGCTGGCGTGCCCGGCGAGGGCGAGATCGCGCAGGGACGCCACAGCTCGCCCTGGACACATCCCCATGACGGTCTAACGGGAGTGCGCTTGACGCATCCACACAATTCGCAACCAGTCTTCGCCGGGGAACCTCCCATTCCTGAAGCTGAGCTGGCTCAAATCGCCGAGGAGACCAGCCTGACCGAGCGCCGCGCCGCCGAAGCCGAGCGCGAACTCGTTGAATGGAAGAAGGTTCGCTTCATGCAGGACCGTGTGGGCGAGGAGTTTGCCGCGCTGGTGCTGAACCCGGCAAAATATGGCCTCTTTGTTGAGCTGACCGACCTGTTCGTTGAAGGACTGGTACCCATCGATTCCCTTCGCGACGACCGCTACACCTGGCGGGAAAACACGCACGAGATCATCGGCGAGCGCACGGGACGCCGCTTTCGCGCCGGCGACCGGGTACAGGTGATTCTGGACCGCATTCTGGCTCAGGAGCGCAGGCTGCAGTTCTCTATTGTGGAAGAAGGCCTGCCGTTGACGGGCAAGAAAACCGCCAAGGCCCCGCCCAAAGCTAAGAAGGGAAAGCGCAAGGACGCTTTCCCCAAGCTCGCCAAATCCAAAAAGCACACCGCAAGAAAGGGCAAGCGCCGCTAGAGCCCTGCGGCTCGAACGGCGCTCACGTTGCTATTTCAATCGTTCAGGAGCTGGCCGGTTTCTTATGCGCCGGCCTGCTTTTCGGCCAGGTCGCCGATAAACGGCAGTTTGAAGCGCTTCCCTTGAAGGGCATTGATCAAACAGATGATCCAACAAATCAGCAGCACGGGCATGCCGATCAGTACGATCAGCCATCCCAGAATAGGAATGACGCCGACGATGCCGATCGCAAAGCAAGCAATGCTCAGGAAGACGTTCTGCCAAGCGTGGAACCTTATGTAGGGGTTCTTGTTGTACGGCTCCGCAACCAGGAAGATGATCGCCGGGATGACCGTGACGTAGGCGAGTGCGCCGGCAGCGTTGTCTGACAGGCCCGACTGAGCGGACTGGGGAGGCGGAGGCGGAGTAGGGACATATTGACCAGGATCGGACACGGTAGCTCCTTTGGATTGACTTCAGGCTGTTGTGGTAGTGTACCCCGGTTTTTGACAGAGCGGAACGCGGGGGGTCGCGAACCACAAGTAATTTACCGAAAAAGAGCACAGCCGCCGTGTGGAGGCCGTCATTTTGCTTGTCCTGGCCCTCAGGCTGTTACCCGTTGGCCTGCTTTTCGGCAAAGTCGCCGATGACCGGAATCTTGAAACGCTCGCCATTGAACGCCTTGATCAGCACGATGACCCAGAGGATAAAAAGCCCCAGATCCACCAGCAGGTGCAGCGGCCACATGAACCAGCCAATGAAGGGCATCATTCTCAGGATCGTCAGCGCGATAGCGCACACAATCCACGCGATGCACAAAAAGATGGACTGCCAGGCGTGAAAGCGGATGAGAGGTTTCTGGTTGTAGGGTGGAACGACCAGGAAGATGATCGCTGGGATGATGGTAACGTAGGCGAGGCCAGAGGCGGCGTTGTCGCTCAGGCCGGTTTGCGCAGTTTCTTCGGGCACGATAGCTCCTTTGGTGTAGAAGTCGACTACAGTTGTAACTTCTCCAGGTTGGCGGCGAGGAACGCACCGGACAAATGTGATTCGTTAAGGTCAACCCCCAGCGGCGAGAAAGGGTCCCGTTTAGCGGCCGCTCAAGGGATGCCGGGACGAGAGGTTGGTTACTTGTTGGCCATCTGCTCGGCGAGGGCGCCAATAATCGGGAGCTTGAAACGTTCGCCGTTGACGGCCTTCACGACACAGAGAATCCAAATGATCAGCCAGACAAGATCGATCAGCGGCCAGATCAGATGCAGTCCGAACGGCAAGAACCCCATCATCAACGCCAGGACGATACCGAGTGCGATGTCGATCACGAATGCCGCAATGTTAAGAAAGATGGACTGCCAGGCGTGGAAGCGCACGTAGGGACTCGCGTTGTAAGGCGGGAGAACCAAAAATACAATCGCCGGCAGAAAGGTGATGTAAGCGATTGCGCCGGCGGCATTGTCGGAGAGGCCAGACGGATTCGAATCGGGCATGTTGGTTCCTTTCATGGTCGGAACTGGAGTGCGAATTCGTGTGCCCCACGCTCAAGCCAGACCGGGCAACCGAAGGAAATTCAGGATGCGGGAGCGCGGGAAAAGCGTTGACCGGGAATACAACAAGAAAAGCGTTGATAGGGGCGATTGTCAAGAGCAATCTTCGCGAAGGTGTGCAGGCTGTTGCCAGTCAAGCGCTTTTCGCCGGGTTGGACGCCATGAGGAGCGGTTTCCAGTTCCCGGCTGGGAGCGCAGCAATCATCTCATACACGAGCGCCGGCCGTTTCGCCTTTCGGGGATTTGTCCTTATGTTCCTGGTCCAAACTTCATCCAATACAATGGTGTTTAGGAGCATCCGCGAATGGCGCATATGGTATTTTGCACTCGCAACAAGAAGGAGATGGAGGGCTTGGACGAGCCGCCCTTCGACTCGGAGTTCGGTCAAAAGATTTTTAAGAATGTCTCAAAGGCGGCCTGGGGCGAGTGGGTGGAGCGGCAGAAGATGCTCCTGAACGAGTACCGGCTGCAACCCTGGACCCCCCAGGCGCAGCAATTCCTGGTGGCGCAGATGGAAGAATTCTTCTTCGGCGAGGGCGCGGCCCTGCCTTCGGAGTTCGTTCCGCCGACGCACTGAGTTCCAGCGGCAGCAACTATCCCTCCGAGCCGCCAGATTGGATTCGAGGCGGAGGTCCTGGCCGACAAGCCCTGAGGCGGGCCGCAGCCTGGCCAACCGGAACATGGTAAGCCCGCCAACCCGAAGCAGATGGCTGGTCCTACCGTCGGAATAATGACGGCGCAGGAAAAGCCGCGCAAAGGTTCTGCGCATCTATTTTCGAGTCGTCACGGGAAATGCTGCAAGTTGTCTGCTTAATAGAGGGCTTTGCAGGTTTCGAACCAGCGGCTGCCACCGCGTGAAGGTGCTCGTGGGTATACGGACGCTGATTCCAAAAGGGCTAAGAGTAGAATCAATTGTCAAAAACCGGCCCTTTTGGCTCCGTCTGCTACCAAATCTTCTGGTTGAGTTGGTTCAGGCCTCTAACTGTAGTGGCGGAAGGGATCCAGTGGGAGTATTCTTGCCTCTACCAGTGCGCTAACAGCCTAAGTCCAAGCTGATACCCCACAATCTTGGCTGTCGCGCGAGTCAATGCGCTTGGAATAAGGTTCGGTGCCGTGCGCGCTAAATACCGCAACTCAGATCGTACAAACCGGACGCCTTCTCCGGAGGCTCCGCCAAATTCCCGTATCATCCAAGGATGAGTGGCGTGCAACTGGCCGACATGAAGGTAACGGTGGAACTCCTCGCGGACGGTATAGGCATGTGAATGATAGACTTCAGCGTCCGCGGCATAGGCAACCTTCCATCCGGCCAACAAAAGACGCCCTGCCACTACAGTGTCTTCTCCAAAATTCACGTCCGCGGGAAATCCACCGATCTCCTCCAATGCCTTGCGCCTATACGCTCCAAAGGAATTGGAAAAAAAGATTGCCTTGAACCCCCGGTGCCTGGCGTTCTCTTTTGTTCGGACTTCTGAGGCCTCTGGATAATTGAAGATTCGCGCGTGAGCTTCTATGGGACCGGCGCCTTCACGCGGCAACTGACGCCCGTAGACCGCGCCCACACTCTCATCCTCAAATGGCCGCAGCAGCGCGGCAAGTGCAAGCGAGTTGGCCAGAACGGCATCCTGCGTCATGTACACCAGCACCTCGGCCTCCGGCGCCAACGATGCTGCCAGTTGCCTCGTCTTTCCGTGCCCGAAGTCCCTGCGCGCAATCCGCACGACGCGAAAGCCAGCCTGTTCTGCCAGTTCCGCGGTGTTATCAACGGATTCCGAATCTATGACAATGACGTGTTTCGTCTCCACATTTTGTAATCGAAACGAATACATAAATGCATTCCACTGTTTGGATGCATCTAGGGTGGGAATACAGAGAGTAAAAATCAAGGTGCGCACTCCTGTACAGGTATCGGGAGATATGCTTGGGCGTGAGCCCAAGCATATTGAAACGCCTCGGAAAGGGGTGCGCCGCGAAGTAGCATAGCAGACAAGACACCAACGCAATAGGCCCCGGCGCGAGTATAAGAGGGTCTGGTTCCACGTGCCTTGACATTAAGCAGCACCCGCCGAAACACTTGGTCCGGCGTTTCTCGGTGCGAATGTAGGATGGAAGCTGAGGAAACATAAAAGAGTCTGCCTCCAAGTGAAAGGTGACTTTTTGCCCAGCAATAGTCTTCGCTTCCGTGGATTTCCGGAAACGGATTCCTATCCCAGGAAGCTCGGGTGAGCAGCGAACCGGCATTGGAAAAGCCAGCCGGAGAACTGCACTCGATCACTTGGCCGTCACACTTGGGATATCGATGAGAGAGGAAGAGTTCCTCGTAACGGCTTGTACCCCAGAGTTGATTGGGGACTTGGCGCAGATATGCAGCTGCATTGGAGTGACCACTAAGCGCGCTATACGCGGTCTCAAGCGACTTCTCGTTCTCCAATAAGACATGACCAGATAGAAAGCAGACCACGGGGGCGCGGGAGAGGGAGAGCATGAGATTGCAACTGCTGCCGAAGTTAAACTCGTCAGGAGCGATTCCGTACACGCTAACCGGTAATCTTTGAATTCTTTCTCGCGTGCCGTCGCTGCTGCCGGAGTCAAGAAAGATGGTCTCGATGTGCGCGGCAAGGGTCTGCGAGGAGAGACGCCTCCAAAACTCATCGATGGCGTTGGCCTCGTTTTTGACTCGAACCAGCACCGACAAAGCGGGGTTTTGGACTTCTCGATGTTGCAGACAGACCAAGTTCAGACTCATTCTTTGGGCGCCTCCCATCGCTCGGCGCGTACCGGGCGCAAAAAGAACCACAACCAGAAAACCTGAGAGATAACTGGCAGGTAAAGCAGGTGGTCAAAGAACACGCTCAGTACGATGCACTGCGCAACTACAGCATAGAACAAAGCTCCCTTCAGACCGTCTCGGCTCCAGAAATACGAGGCAACCCCGCCGAAAAAGGCGCTAAACAGCGCGATCCCGATTTTCCCAAAATCCTGATAAGGGCCGACGAACGCGGTACTTACGTTGAACGCGTTGGTCACCAACTCACCGCCGAATGCCGTTGCAGCCTCGGTCTTCCCATACAACAAGGTCCTTAACACTGTTGGAAAGAGCAATGACGTGGTGTTTGGAAAAAGGAAGCTGTTCAATGGATGCACGGCCAGGGTAGTGTTGACGAGATTCCCGATAGGCGTAGTGAGGTAGATATACACCCAAAGAACGCCCGATGGCAACCACTCGGGATAATCGCTCGTAGGCTGAGCTAGCGCTCGAAATGCTTCGGCGCCTGAGCGCAGGTCGCCAAGGTAGCCAAAGAGCAGGATTGCAAGGATCAAGCCAGCAACGGCCCGTAGCCCCGTTCGCCAGCGGATACCGCGCAGCAGCACCCAGACAAAGGCGGCCTCTATCAAGAAAACCGTCATCATGTTCCTGGTGACGGCGAGGAATGACCAGCACACAACCCATCCCGGAATCCACAGATTCTTTAGACGCCCTCCTAAAGCAAAAAGCGCGACATGGACAAGACCAATGGAAAGCAGGAGAGAATTCATGAGACCGTGGACAGAGGGGATACCAAAATCAAAATAGGTTTTCGCGCTTCCCCGAATCAGCCAGACAATGGGAAGGCCGCCGCTCACAACGATCTCCACCAAAGTGATGCTCACCCAAAAGCCAAACCACCACCGAATGCGAGACGCAACTGCGTCTTGCACGATTGGCTCTGAATGCCTCTTTGCACCAAAGAGATTGACCATAGCTCCTCTCAATGCGCTGAGAAACGCTATGGTTATGCAATAAGGAAGGACGACCCATGCGGTCACTTCAAGGACTTCGCTCGGCGAATACAGCAGAAGCTCGCTCAAATGGGCTGTGTAAAGACCGATGACAAGCGCCCACACAAGCAAGAAGATGACAAGAGGATGGATAAAGTTGCTCTTCCGCGCAACTATATCAAGGCGCTCTATCATAATTGTTTCGCACCTCGACTACCGCCATAGAGCTCCAGCCAATTGGCAACGCACTTCTCCAGCGAATAATTCGCTAGCACTCTCTGCCGCGCTCGGTTTCCTCTGAGAACCCGAGTTTCCCGGTCAAGGGACGCAACTTCGACCATGCGACGCCCCAGGGCATGCGAATCCGACACGGGCACAATCCATCCCTCGTTACCCAAAAGCTCCAGCACCCCGCCGCAATCGGTTGACACGCAAGGCAACGCCGAGGACATAGCTTCCCCAAGCGCGTTGGGAAAGCCCTCCCAGGCAGAAGAAAGAACATACGCATTGGCGCACTGCATCAGTCTTGGAACATCAAGGCGGGTACCCAGAAAGCGTACATGCTTCTCAATGGACAACTCCCTTACCCGAGCATTGAGTGTCTCTCGATCTGGGCCGTCGCCTACCACAAAAAGAAGCGAATCCGGAATCTCCTGCAAAACAGCCGCAAATGCTTCAAGCAGATTCCGATAATCTTTTGGCCCGGCAAGGCGACCCACCGCAAGCCAGACAAAGCTTCCCTCTCGCACGCCGAAGGTTTCTCGCAGCGATGCACTACAGTCGACGCTCGGCTGAAATCTTTCCGTATCTATCGCATCGTATACAGTTCGCAATTTCTTACGTGGAACAGCCCTGGCTTCGGCAAAGGTCTCCGTGGCCTCCTTACTCACGTTTGTCGAGACATCCACAAGGAAATCAGTCATCCTATACGCGAGTGTATGCCATCGGCCACCGTCTAACGTGTTGCGCGGACCGCACGAGGTGTGAAAGGTATTGACCAGATACGGAAACCGCTCTAACATACGCAGCAATCTCGTAAACATGTTTGCGTGAAATGAGTGACCGTGCACAATGTCTGGGCGAAAGGCCCGGACCGCACGCAATGCCACGAAAAGGCCTCTCACAATGCCTAGCGGGGACTTGCTAAGCCCTACGAAAAGAATTGTGGCATCAGTACGAAACCCGCTTCGTTCTCTTGGTGGCCGAAGAACCAGGATCCTCACATCATGCCCTCTCCTCAGAAGCTCATTCGAGGTTGACAGAACCTGCCCTTCCACGCCGCCTACATCCAGCAGCGTAATACAATGCATGATCTTCATCAGTCAATCAACCTCGCAAACTGTCCTGCTGACACTCAACTTCGGCGCCTAATGCGCGCAATGCGCCAATTCAAGTTCGATGTCTGGCCCGAAGAGCTTTTGCCACATTTTACATTACCTGTGCTTCGCTTCACAGATGTTGGATTTTCGGCGTGCGCGGGAGTTCCATATCGCAAGTTCATGCTATTGGCTCTTGCCCAGGCATCCTAAGCCGAATCTGGTTCCAGATATCCTTCAATCCAAAAACAAAATACGATTCGGCAACAAGTAGCGACGTTCCCACCATTGCGACTGCACCGACCAAAAGCATCGAGCGTTGCCGTGCGTAGTCGACCCCCCAGATACAGAATGGCAATGACGCCAACATCACAAGAGAAAGTTTGAGCACCGGAATAAAATTTATCGATGGATCGTGATGGAACAGCTTCTTGTTTTCATGATAGAGGAGTGCCATTTGCGACATCTCTGAGATCAACCAAACGGACATGAAGCCGTACAGACCGAACTTCTGTGTGAACGGAATGCTGACAGCAATCATCAAGATATTGCCAAAGAAGACGATAATTGAAAGCCGTTTATGCGTGTTGGTTGAAAACTGGAAGAATTGTTTGTGCTCCCGCATGCTCATTGCACAGGAAATCAGTGCCATCAGGCCATATGTAAGTGGGTCGAACAGGCCGGGCTTGTGCAGCCATACTTGAAGCAGGATTGGGGAGAAGAGAAATGCGCCTAGATTCGCGATTGGAATTACAGCAAAGACAATCTTTTCAGAATAGTGAAAGATATTCAGAAGTTTCTTCGTATCTCTCTCCGCAAAGCTGAGGGTGATCTCCGGAGCGATGGACGATGAAATCACGACTAGCATCTGGCGGGCAGTGGAAAGAATCGTACGGCTGATGCTGAAGAGTACGACGATCGACGGCCCAAGAATCCATTGTAGCATGATCACGGGAGCCTGGAAGATCAGGAATTGCTGCGTGTAGACCATGGCGAACATGCCACTGGGCGCAAGGCTTGCCTTCGCTGTCTTCCAGTTTGCCCCCTGAAGCCCCAGCGGAAGACCAGCCATGCGACGCTTGAGGTCATAGATCGTGAGTAGTGTGGTGATCAACGCCGCGGCAAACTGTCCGATGGCGATAACGGGGAATCGGACGCCAAGAGCTGCCAAAGGCACACAGATCAGCGTAGTGCCCAGCCTCCGCGCGTTGTCCCATCCCCAGCCGCGATGGGCCACTTCCACAACCATGAATAAGTTGATGTAATAAATCTGGAGGATACTGGTCATCGCTTGAAGGCCGAGAAAGAAGGCAGTCAAGAGTGTGTCCGAGGGCGATATGGTTGACAAATGAAGCAACTTAGCTAGCGGCAGAAAAAAGACAGTGGAAGTAATTGCCAGGCCGATTCCAATCACGCTGAGGAGAAGTGCCAATGTGCTGCCTTGAAGCTCACAGTACTTCTCCATCTCCCCGCGCTTACGCAGCATGGTCAGTTCATTGCTTGCATAGGAGGTAATGCCGAAGTTCAATGTGGAGAGATAGCCGAGGGCGGCCGAAAGCACGAGCCACTCACCATATTTGCTCATGCCATAGTAATGAATAAAGACTGGCGGCAGTATAAGCTGCGTGATGAGCGTAATGCCCATACCTGCAAGCAAAGCGCCGAGCATCTTAAGGATTCTGTGGATCATCGTCCCCTGCCAAACTGAAGTGACTCAGCGCGAAATGGAGAATCCTACACGCAATCAAACCTTGCAAAGGCCTCCTGTCCACGCTCACATGGCACTGCCTAACTCCTTTGAAGAGTCGCTAGCAATGCGCCAATGCGTTGGCGCTCGGCAGGGTTGCTCTTGAGGCGCTGTAATCCTTCCGCGATGATGGACCATCCGCAGGCTGCAACGAAGGCGAGCAGCGTCGCCAGGATGATTGTGATCGTACGCTTGGGGAACGATCGAATATCCGGAGGAACGGCTAGGTCGGCTACCTGAATGATCGCGCCTTGGCGGGCTTCGTCCAGTTTGGCCATTTCAAACTGTTTGGCGATTAGTTCTGTGATGGTCTCGTAGTACTTCACATCGCGGAGCTTGCGGATGTACTCCATCCCGGCTTGGGGGATGTTGCCTTTGGGTACGATAATGTCGGATCCGGAGTTCTCATCGGTGCCGGAGAGCTTGACGAGTTGGGATTTAAGCGCGGCAAGCTCCTGACTTGCGGTTACCATCTGAGGATTGTCGTCGGTGGCATAGGATCGCATGCCCTGCAACTCAACTTCTTTGGCGACAATCTGGCCACGCAGGATAGCGGCGGACTCGATCAGGGACTTTGCCTGGTTGTCGACTTGGAGAACGCCGGTGGACTGCTCGGTGCGCTTCATCGCTTCTTCGGCCGCCGCGAGGTTCTCGTTCGCTTCAAGCAACTGCTGCTGGAAGAAGATGCGGCGCTGGGATGCCTCGGTGATGGCCAGATTGGCAGAGAGCTTGCGAAATTCATCGACGTAGCCGTTGGCCATTTCGGCAGCGAGGTTCGGGTCGGTATCCGTAACGCTGATACGGATCAGGCCGTCCTTGACGCCGAGGACCACGGTGGAACGGGCCTCGAATTTGCGGCGCGCATCGGAGAGTTTCTTCTTGCGATACCTGTCGACGAGTTTGAAACGCTGGATCATGGAATCTTCGACGGTCCGGCTGCGAAAAAGCGCAACATACATGTCGCCGGGGCTTTTGATGCCTAGACTCGCACCTGCGGCGGAGGCCAGGGCTGCGGAGCCGCCAAGCTGGCCAAGCAGGGCGGAACTCATGGAGGAGTTTTGCCCCGGCGGGAGGACAACCGTCTCTGCCGTGTACTGGCTCGGAATGACGAGCACCACGATCACTGTCAGAATGACTACGCCTAGAGTGACCATGACGATGAATTTCCGGTGCTTCGACAGGAGAATCAATAGGTCCAGCAAATGCACCTCATTTGCGGCGGCACCTTCTGCTTCCAAGTCTCGGATATGCTCCTGTGTTGCTTCCGACTTCATGCTGACCCTTCCCCCTTGTCCATTCTAACGGCTGCAGGTGCGGCCTTCCCCCAGGTCGCCGTGGTTTTGGTGATTTTGGAGCTTGGGGTCAACGACGCTCAAGTCTCAGGAATCTATGGGCAAGGCTGTCCGCAAGATATCCATACAGGGAGTAGACAAGTTGCTCAAAGTCGTCGCGCTGTTCGGTGGCCACCGTGACGAGGTAGTCGAAAACCTCGTCGTCGCTCCTGTCGTGGAGTTGCGCTCGCAGCGCACTCAGAGACTGTGCGGGGAATTCTGCGGCATAGCCGGATTCAGACTACGCTGGACCTGTACACGCAGCAGGACTCGGAACAAACGCGAGCAGCGCAAGGCCGGTTTCTGGAGGCCCTACGACGGCCTACTGGAATTGTGCAATAGTTGTGGGCTGGAATGTGGGTTGCTTTAATTGGCCTTCGAGTCCGTAAATTCTTGATTCTATGGTGGGCGCTGCAGGATTCGAACCTGCGACTTCCACCGTGTGAAGGTGGCACTCTACCGCTGAGTTAAGCGCCCCAAAAAGGACTGGCAAATGCCGCGCCAGCGGGGGCGTCCCATGGGTTAGAGTAACACCAGCGGGGCTTTGCGGCCAACCCCAGCATTGCCCAGGGGGTCAGCCGGATCCACGCGAAGGCAACCATGCCCTGGAGAACCAGATCGATCCTTCCTGCAGGCGACTTCCCCCCCGACGGGGAGGCGGCGCTGCGTTCTGTTCCAGGCCTCGTTGGACTTGATCAATCAAGCTCCGGGCTGGCGAGCTCGAGCGTCGGGGACTCCGGTCTCTCACAGGCGATGGCGCGGTCTTCCGGTCCCCATCGCGGCCAGCCGGCGAATGGAGCCGGGGCTGGGAATTCCGGCCCTGAATCTGTGCACGGCGCGCAACCTTCTGCCGCGAATCGGGTTGCAGAAGATATGGCTACCTTGGTCCTGGACAACTCGGCCATGGGAGCGGGTGCGGGTTCGCAAACGGACTCAAGACCGAACCCGGGATTTGACCCGAATGCGACCGCGACTGGCGCAGTGGACCCGGCCAGCGACGCAGCCATTATGCTGCGCGTGGCGGCAGGCGACGAATCGGGCTTCAACTATCTGGTGGGAAAGTACCACCGGGCCATGATTCACTTCCTGTTCCGGATGGTCCGGAACCAGGCGATTGCCGAAGAACTGGCGCAGGAGGTGTTTCTGCGCGTCTATCGTTCCAGGGAGAGCTACCGGGCCGAGGCCAAGTTCACGACCTGGCTTTACCGGATCGCGACCAACCTGGCGGTAAACAACGCGCGCGACACCCGGCACGAGCGTGCGGCTCAGACGCTCTACCTGGATGCGCCAGACGAGGAAACGGGCACGACGCCGGACGTGGCCGACGATGAACCGACCGTGGAGCAGCGGCTGATGCGCGACGAGCGCATGGCCGCCATTCGCACGCATGTGATGGCCTTGCCCGAGCGGCAGCGGATGGCAGTGTTGATGCACAAGTATCAGGGGATGGACTACCGGCAGATCGGGGAGGTGCTCAAGTTGAGCGAGTCGGCGACCAAGTCGCTGCTGTTCCGCGCCTACCAGACACTGCGCGACAAGTTGAAGAGCTTTGTGTGAGGGAAGAGAGCCGGGCAACACCGGCAGAAGCGGGGGGAAAACATGGAACCGATGAAGAACAAATGCAACGGAATGGACTCGAAGCTGGCCGACCTGCTGCTGGAGCCCCAGTCGTGCGATAAAGCGCTGGCGTCTGCCAAGGTTCAGGCACATCTGGCAGAGTGCGGCCGCTGCCGCGAAGAACTGGCTGAGCTGCGCGCGACCCTTGCCTTGCTCGATACCTGGGAGGCTCCGGAGCCAAGCCCTTACTTTATGACCCGCCTGGATGCGCGGTTGCGCGAAGAACGCGAAGCGGAGCCTGCAAGCTGGCCGGCAAACTGGATCGCCCGCCTGCGCGCCCGCTTCGCCTACGGACCGGCAATGCACGTTCGCCCGTTGGCGGCCATGGCGCTGTCGGTTTTGCTGCTGCTTGGCGGCGGAACGTATCTGGGCGTGACCAATGGGGATCAGCCGGGCACACAGCCGGGACATGCCGCCGCCGTGGTACACGACCTGCAGACGCTGGATAGCAATGCTCAGCTCCTGGATCAGATGGAGGCGCTTTCCACCACCAACACCACCAATGACAATGGAAACTAACTGTTGATTCTGAATAGGATACGGCTGGAACGGGAAGACGGGAACGGGAAGATATGGGGACCGGAGGACACAACGCAAGACGAAGGATCCGCGCGGCTTTGGCTGCGGGGCTTGCGCTCCTGTGTGTATCCGCTGCCGCAGCTGGCGGCCAGCGTGCCAATGCGCCCGCGCCGAGGTTTGGCGGTGGCGCCGGGATGCGCGCTGGCGGACCCAGGTCTCAAGCGGCACGGCCTCAGGGCGCTCGCCCCCAGCAGAACAGGCCTCAAAACCAGAATCGGCCTGGTCAGCAGTTTGGGGGCAGGCCACAGGGGAATGGTTTGCAGCGTCAGGCGCCCGGCTATGCAGGCGCTGGAAATCCCCGGCAAGGTTACCCTTCCGCGCCGTATGCGGCACAGGGCCGGCCGGCTTATTCCTATCCCGGAGCGGCGCCTCCGGGACACCTGGGGGCGTGGCTCAACGAGCATCGGGGCCTTCCGGTCCAGGAGCAGGAGCGGATGCTGCGCAACGAACCCAGCTTCAACCGGCTTCCCCCTGCCGACCAGCAAAGGCTGGTTCAGCAGTTGCACCAGGTGAACCAGATGCCTGAGGAGCAGAGGCAGCGAAGGCTGGCTCGGGCCGAGGCGCTGGAGCACATGTCGCCTCAAGACCGGATGAGCCTGAATCTTTCCGGCCGGCGCCTGGCGGCACTGCCGCCGGATCGTCAGGCGCTGGTGAGCCATGCCTTCCGGGATCTGCGCTCGGTTCCCTTGGACCAGCGCCAGACTGTGCTCAACTCCAGCCGTTATCAGGGCGCCTTCAGCCCCGAGGAGCGCGGCATTCTCTCCGATTTCCTGCGCGTCGAACCCTATGAGCCAGCGCGGTGAGAGCGCTGGATGGTGGCGGCTCGGCACGCTTGCGGCGCGCCTTTCGACCGGCGTGGATGAACTTTCAGTAAATGATCGTGTTCATCCGTTGACTGCAAACCAGCCCTTCTCTAGTATCCACAGCTATGGACAACTCAAACCTCGATCAACTGCGCCTCGCTTACAAACATGCGGTGGACGAATGGGTACTCGCGATTCGGGCGGAGGAAGCTCTGGCTACACCCGACCACTCCGAGACTGCTTGGGAGCGGTGGGACGATGCCGGATTTGCGGAGCAGGATGCCCAGAGCAAAGCTCGAGAGGCGAGGGATATCTATAAAGATGCCCTCAGGCAAGCAAATTTGGGATTTTGAAGAGTCGAAGCGGTCATTCAATGGTCTCCCGAGTCAGCGCCACACGGCGTGCAGCTTCCGTCGCTGCCAGGGCGTTTTCTGTTCTGAGTGAGCTCGGTGTTGGTTCGTTTTGACCAACTGGACACGGGGTTTACGGCAACCGCGTATGTCAGGGCAAACGCATCTTAAACGCTATATGCAGGGAAGGTAGAAGCGGTTGAGATGGGGATATGGAAAATCCGCTGAAGTATTTCGCTGAGTTGAAGGACCCGCGCGTGGAGCGGACACGGGA
>Ga0181516_10000015_pt1 | contig 188871 bp, 150 predicted proteins | sample PEATcosm2014_Bin_25_FD_121104 | JGI IMG/M metagenome (GOLD analysis project Ga0181516, IMG submission 121104) | Peatland microbial communities from MTU Mesocosm Facility, Houghton, MI, USA - PEATcosm2014_Bin01_10_metaG | ecosystem: Environmental > Terrestrial > Soil > Wetlands > Peat | place...
ATTCAGCTTGACCCCCGGAATCTATCCGACCGCTCCGCAAAGTCTGACACTCACCACCACCACGCCTAGAGCGACCATCTACTACACCACCAACGGCAATACGCCAACCACATCTTCGACCCAATACATCGGAACCATCACACTGGACTCGGGTGGTACCTTCAATGCAATCGCCGTGGCCACCAATACAACCACAAGCCTTGTGTCCACTGCATCCTACACCGTGGGAACGGTCGCAACGCCGGTCTTCAGCATCCCAACCGGGTCCTATGCGTCGGGCACCACCGTCAGCATCACATCCCCGACGCAGGGGGCGATCGTCTACTACACCACCGACGGATCCACACCAACCTCCGGCTCCCCACAATTCACTGGCCCGATCACTCCTGTCGATGGTGAAACCATCATGGCCATCGCCATAGCAGACGGCATGGCCAGTAGCGCCGTAAGCACGGCGACATACACGATCACCCAGTGAACGTCGACAGTTCTTTTGAACGAAAAACGTCAAACCCCGGTCTCGCCATCGGTCTGATCCTCCTGTCCGCGCTCGCCACGACCTCGGGCCAGCTCTTCTGGAAGCTCGGCACCTCGCACCGGTGGCGGGTCGACCAGAGCGAACTCGACCCAGGATCCAGGTGAAGGCCACCACGGCGATCCCTGTGGACCAGACATCCTACCTGGCCAACTCCGATGTCTTCGGTCGTGACAGTGCCTTCGGGATCGCCAAGGCGAGCCCCAGGAATCCAAGCGCACCGAAAAAGAGGGGGGACAGCAGCGCGGACAGGATGCGGGAATCCGCGAATCTCACCAACCAGGGGAAATTCTGATCGACGAAAATCCACAGGATCCCGACCAGATAGGGGGTCGCGCGTTCGAGAGGACGAGCCTCGAGAACACCTGGCACCAGCGCGGGCAGGATGCCGAGAAGCACTCCATAGTGGTGTTCCCAGGCGATGGGAGATGCGATGGTCAAGACCAGCAGGACCACGGCCAACTCGGTCTCCGTGCGCAACCGTTTTCGTCCCCAGAGGAAGATGGTCCCGACCATGAGGATTCCAGACACGAGAGTGGTCCAATAGACGATCGGGTTGAAGGGCGGGAATGAATGCATTTGGAAGTTCAAGGCTCCGCCATTCAGCAATCGATTCATCAAACCATTCATCGACTGGTTTTCCATCGCGGACTCTCCGTGGTGGGAAAGAGCCGACAGCACCGGCAAGTATTCGATGTAGTGGCCGAATCCGAACAACGCACCTGCCGCACCACCGGCGATTGCGCAGACCACCAGGCCGCCCACGGCGAACTGCCACTCGCGGAAGACCAATCCCCAGAGCAAGGCAATGCCCCATTGGGGTTTGAAGAGGCAAGCCAATCCGACGAGAATTCCGGCCAGTTTCTTGTGGTCGTGTTGCCAGGCGAGGAGCGAACCGATGGCCAGCATGCTGAGGGTGGTCTGGATCTGCCCCAGCCACCAGGATCGCGTCAACGGATAGAACAGGAACGCCTGCAGGATGCCACCGACGAGGAAGACGAATGTGGCGATGCGTGTTTCCCGTGGATCCTCTCCGTGCACCCGGGTCCATGCACCTCGGAGGAGGATGGCCGACATCAACCCGGTGATGGCGATCCAATGGAAGCAGACCGCATTGAGGAAGTGGGCGATCCTTTCCAGGGATCCGCCGAAAAATGTCCTCAGCTCGTTCCATCCCAGCAGGCTCGTGATCGGGTACTGGAATTTCCACGCCTGGTGGAAGAAGATCTCCCGGTAGAGGGGTTGGTGGGGAGCATCGTGAAGCCTCCGGGCGGCCAGATCCATGAAGAACCACGAATCGATCCCGCCTCCCGCGAAGGCGTTCCGGGCGGAGTTCAGGACGGTCATGTCGCCAGATCCGTCCACGGCCAGACCCACGAGCAAGGTGAGAGCCAGGGCAGTCGCGAGAATCCGGATGGGTCCCGACTGGAGGATTCGCCAACCCGACGTCGGCCGCGTTCTTCCCATCCGACCTGACACCCACCATGCGATCACGATGGTTGCGGCGATGCCACCTATCCTGGCGATTCCAACAGTCACGAGAAGACTCCTTATCGTGGAGAGGCAAGAGGAATTCACGTCCAGGAACACTTCGGAGAGGCCCTGGCGGTCTCATCAGTGGATCATCAAATCTATCATCGATTCGTCGTCGATACCTTGGACACGAGGGAATTCAGAGACGAGCTTACGGGCACCCCAGGATCTTCAAGGCGGACGTCGGATCCGCCATCGTCCAGTGACCCTTCGCATCCATCGGATCGGGGAGGATCACCCGTGTCACGCCTTCCGAGGCCACGACGGGGATGGAATGGCACAGTCCCGCGTACCATTGCGCATCCATGGCGGCCGGATCGACCGTCTGTCCGGGCTCGTACCGGATCCCGAGGATCCGCATGCGACGAACGGTCTCGACCTCCGCTCCCGGCTTCCAAAGGAACGCGGCGCCGTCGTAGAAATCGAACCACACCCCACGCTCCAGGAAGGGTCGGGCATTGACGGACGGCGGAAGCAGGAAGACAGCGCCCTCGGGCGAAGACTTGCCGAATGCCTTCAACTGGCGCGCGATGCGCGAATCGTCGCCATGCTTCACCGCGAAATTCTTCCCCGTCCATTCCTTCTTCAGGAAGGAAACCGTCGATTGCACCAGCAGCGCGACGAGCAGGACCGCCAAGGGAACGGCCATCCCCCCCGGCCAGGCGGTCGGCTTGGTCGGGAGCGCCCCGACCAAGCCGACCAGCCCGACGATGCCGGATACCCGCATGTCGTGGGCCATGGCCCAGGCCGTGAACGCGACGACCCCGCAGAGGGGGGCGGTCCGGACGATGCTCCAAAGCCCCGAGGCAGGGCGCGTTCCCACGAGGAAAACGATCGCCAACAGCATGGCCTGGACATGATTCCCGTCCAAGCTGGAAACGACCATGGCCATCGGCAGGATCGCGGCCCGCGCCCCTTTTCCCCAGGAATCGACGGCGATCGCGATGGCGCATCCGACGCAGATGCAATAGGCGAACACGTCGCTGCGGAACAGGTGGAACTGGAAAAGAAGGCGGGACGGCAAGCGACCGACCGAAAGGATCTCCACCGTTGCCAGCAAGGCGGGAAAAAGCGCGGCGAGGACCACCAGGCGAGGGGACCTTCGGACTCCGAGCCGACCGAGGACCAGCAAGGCGGGGGTGGTCAGTAGAGCCGCCATGGAACACATCTGCCACCAGGACCGTCCATCCGCGAAGAAATGCCCCTCCAGCCAGAATCTGGCCCAATCGGACAGTTCATGTCCCATCCACGCGTTCGCGCCGACGGAGTTCGTCATCGCGTGCGCGGTCATGAGGAGCGCAGGCAGGGCGAGGACGACGGAGACCAGGAGCGCGCGAACGAGTTTCGCGAGGGATGCGCTCCGGAACGGGAAGGACGAATCCAGCCACAACAAACCGACGATCCCGGCGCCGAAGAAGGACTGCATGATGTTGCAATCGATCGCGATTCCGAGGAAGACGGCGGAGAGGATCGTGCTGTCCCGCAGGGCCATCGCGATGGAGAGCGCGATCAGGCCCACGGACAGGAACGTCTGCGAGAAATAGGGTCCCAAGACCGGATCTCCGCCCACGGGGAGCGCCACCATCCAGCCCATCGCCAGGGTGGCGATGGCACCCGCGACCCACGCCACCCTGCCGTGGCCATTGTCGCCCGCGAAGGCGGACGCCAACGAACCCATGGCCCAGGCGAACAACACCCTGGCCGCCAGGAATCCGGCGAAGAAGACGGTCCTGATCCGGAGGAACCCGACGAGCCACCCCACAAGCACCCACAAAGGAGAGGCGTACCCGTCCAACGTGGAGGCCAAGAAATCCCCGTGGAACAGCGCCTTGCCGGAAAGGCGCAAGGCGATGGTCGAGTGGAATTCGTTCGTCAGGATCCCGTAGGAGTAGCCCCAGACGAGATAGGCGGCGAGAGCCACTGCCACGGACATTGCCGAGCGCAGAGCCCACCAGCGGGCGCGGTCCATCTTCATCCACCTTTCCGGAAACGCATCGTCAGAACTTGAACGAGGCCAGCGCCAGGATCAGCGCAGCGCAGGCGACCACCAGGTAGGACACCTTGTCCTTGGCGGCGAACAGCACGGGGTCCTCGTGCATTTCCCTGCGGCAGGACTGGATCCAGATGCGGAGGATCCAGTAGAGGAAGAGCGGAGAAAGCATGGTGACGAGCTGCGGGGAAACGTAGAGTTTCGCGAAGGAATCCCCGGTCACGTAGAGGGCGAGCACGATGGCCCCCGCCACGCCGGTGGCGATGCCGGAGATCGCCAGGAACACCGCATCGTCGGGCGTCCAGGCCCGTCCGGCCGCCTTTCCAGATGCGCCATCCAGGCGGACGACCTCGGCATAGCGCTTGGCGAAGGCCAGACTGAGGAAGAGGAACACGGAAAATCCCAGCAGCCATCCGGAAAGTTCGATGCCGGTGGCCAACGATCCGGCGACGATCCGCCAGACGTACATGAAGGCCAGCAGGAAGACGTCGACGAGCAACCTCCGCTTGAAATGGAGCGTGTAGAGGAGGTTCGCCGCCGCGTAGGCGCCCAAGGCGACTTCCGCCTGCCAGGGCAGCAGTGCGGCGATGGCGACGGCGAGGGCGAAAAGCACGCACATGAGCAGGAAAGCCTTCGGCATGGACAGCCGACCCGACGCGATGGGTCGGCGCGATTTCGCCGGATTCCTCCGGTCGCTCTCGAAGTCGAACAGGTCGTTCCCCACGTAGACGCAGGAGGCCAGAGCGCAGAACGCGAAAAACGCAAGGACGGTCCCTACCAGCAGGTCCACCTCGAAGATCCTGTGGCTGGAGAGGATCGGGAGAGCCACCAGGATGTTCTTCGCCCATTGGTGGGGACGCAGGATCCTCCAAGCGGAGCCCGGAGGGGAAGCCGAATCCATGCAGCGCAGACCGAGCCCCGGACGGCGTGAGATGGACTGCGCTCGCCTGCCGACGCCCCAGCGTTCGCGTGCCGCATTCCATACCGGAATGTCCGCCTCGGAGTCGCCCATGTAATCGAATCCGTCCTTTCCGAAGCGGGACACGAGGAGATCCGCTTTCGCTTGGCCCACCAGGTTGATGCCGTTTTCGGTCGCCAGGACCTCGTCGAAGCATCCCAGCCGGGTCGCCACCCGCTGGGCGATCAATCGGTGGGCTCCGGTGGCGAGCACCACTTTGCCCCCCACGTCGACGTGCTTCCGGATCATCTCCAGGACCTCGGCCCGGTACGGGAGCAGCGCTTCGTCGGGTACGGCGATGGACGCGAGACGCTCCTTCATCGCCCCTCGTCCCGAAAGAACGGCGTCCCACAGACCCCAAGCGGTCCGCAGCGGTGCGACCTTCAGGCATTTGACGAGCGATTCGGAGAGCGTGTCCGCGAAGATCAGTGTGCCGTCGAGATCGATGACCAAAGGTCGCTTCCGGGGAATTTCCATGGCGCTTATCATACCCTCCCATCGGGACGGAGGTCAGGAGAATATCAGGTTGCCTATTATATAATTTCCGGGCACCGCACGTTCCGCGCCGATCGCGGCCACGGGTCTGTTGCTAGCTTGGAATGGAGGATGGGCCAACCTGCAATCTCCGTCATTCTTCCCTTCTTTCGCAACCCCCTCGTCCGCGAAGCCGTCGATTCGATCCTGGCGCAGACCTTCCCGAACTTCGAACTCATCGCCATCGACGATTGTTCCGGCAACGGTGTCGCCGATCTCCTGAAGGACATCTCCGATCCCCGGTTCCGACTCGTGGTCCGGGAAACCAACGGCGGCGAGAACGCGACGCGCAACCTCGGGATCGGCCTCGCCCGCGGCAAGTACATCGCCTTCCAGGACCACGACGACATCTCCTATCCCACCCGACTGAAGATCCAGCTCGATTTCCTGGAGCGGAATCCGGACATCCTGGGCTGCGGCACGGCCTGTCTTTACGGCGAGGAGAAGGCACTCCACTCTCCGCCTGTCGATCCCCGCCTGCTGCGCTGGGAAATGATCTTCAACAACCACGTCATGTTTCCCACGGTCATGGCGCGGACCGAGGTGGCCCGCAGGCACCCCTTCGGCGACATGGTGGCCACCGACGACTACCGATGGCTCCACCAGATCATGCGCGAGGGCGAGTTCGTGAACCTTCCCGATGTGGTGTTCCACTACCGCATGCAGCCCACGTCGCTCTCCCGGGAACGCGCCGACACCCAGCTCGCCAACCTGGACATCTGCCGGACGCTGTTCGCGGCCGACGCGGGTGTGGAATGCCACGAAGAGGAGACCCGCCTCCTTCGTCGGTTGGGGACGCCCATCGGGGAATCCTGGCCATCGGTGTCCCACCTGGAGGCCGCCGCCTCGCTGCTCGGGCGTCTTTGCCCCCGATTCCAGGCACGGTACCCCGGAAATGGCACGGTGATCGCCGAGTCCGCGGTCCGACGGCTGCGCTACGCGACCACCGTCAGCGCGGACAAGGGCCTTGCCGCGTTTCGCAACTACCGTCGGTTTTCCCGAAGTCTCGGCGTCAATCCGAGCGAACCCAAACTTCTGGCCAAATGCCTCCTCGGAGAGATGCGCCGGATGGGGCGGGGAGAACAACTTTGATTCCGGGGTCCGACAAGGCTCCGACGGCCAGCATCTCGCACCGCCCGTGGGATGCCGTTCCCGGACTTTGGAAGTTCCTTTGCGCGTTGGCGATCCTCTTCGGACACAATCTGGTGACCTTGATGGCGTGGCACCCGGCAGCCTCCGTCTGGAAGGACCTCTTCCACCCTCTCCAGTTCTTTTCCCCGCTCCACTTCTTCTTCTTCTCCGGCTACTTCGCCGCTTCCGGCCTTTTGGACGTTTCCCGACCCATCCTCCCCTTCATGAAGAGCCGAGGGCTCCGGGTCTATGTCCTCGTGGTCGCCGCCCTCGCCTGGGGCTTGGCCATGAGGCTCGCGACCCTGCGGGCATCCGGGGGTGCGCAGTCGCTGGGGACCATCTGGCCCCTGGGATGCTGGGACGCCCCGCTCGATTGGCGCGATGCCTTTATGCACCTGTCTCCCATCGGCTTCGCCGACCACACGCGATTCAACTACGCGACCTGGTACCTCTACCAGGAACTGCGGATCGTCCTGTTGTTTCCGCTGTTCCGATGGATTTTGCATCGGGAATCCTCCCTGGAGCGGTGGGGCTGGACCGGTTGCCTGATGGTGACCGCCGCGCTCCTGGAATACAAATTCTGGTCGTATTTCCCGCTGTTCCGCTCCAGTCCGTTCCAGACCCTCGCCTATGGTTGCTATTTCCTCTCCGGATGCCTGGTTTGGATGGAAATCCGCCGTCCGGCGTTCGCCTCCGCCCCCAAGTGCCTCGCGTTCCTGGCGCTGTTCGCGGGATTGGCGATCTCGTACCTGGAGGCCTTCGGAATCCAACCCCGCGTCGGCAATCCCCCGGTCCTGATGGTCCAGACATTGATTGGCCAGACGCTCCTGTTCCTGGGATTGAAACGCCTGTGGGGGGGGGTCCACGCCGCCGCGTGGCTCCGCAAGGCCTGCGAATGGAGCGTGGGCATCTACATCGTGCACCCTCCGTTGCACGTCGTGGCGACCTGGATCGCCGTCTCCATGGGGAGCGCTTGGCCCCTGCTCGTGGAGATCGCGCTCGCGATCGTCGGTGGAGCGCTCTTCCACCGGTTCGTGGAGCGGCCTTCCCAACGGTGGGCGACCACGCTCCGGACGCAAGCTTCCTGATGGAACGCAACGGAGCCTTCGACAGGTTCAGGGGGATCGGTGCGGTCTGCGTGGTCCTCATCCACGCTCCCCCCCTCTACAACTCCAATCTCGCGCCTCTGCGGACGGTCGGTTGGGCCATGCTGGTCGTCTGCCAGACGGCCGTTCCCTACTTCTTCCTGCTGTCGGGATGGATGATGGGAGACAAGTGGGCGCGTGGCCGTCGCACCTGGAGCGAACTGCGAACGACGGCGTCCCGGCTGCTGTCGCTCTACGTTCCGTGGTTCGCCTTCTTCCTGGGATTGGACGTGATCGCCGGACGTCCGCATGGATGGATCGCCGTGACGCGGCGCTTCGCGGGCTTCTCCGATGCCCGCTTGGAGACCCGCGGTTACCACCTCTGGTTCCTTCCCAGCCTGATCCTGGCGCAGATCCTGTGCTGGAGCGTGCTGCGGCACAGGAAGTCGATCCTTCCCGCTCTCGCCGCAGGAGCCGCCCTGTACGGATTCTGCGCCTGGATGGATGTCCGGGGACGGGAATTGCCGTGGGGACTGAACCTGAGCGAAGGGATCGATCTTTCCCTTCTATGCGTGGCCCTCGGGATCGGTCTGGGCCAGCGCGCCACGAAGATGCCGCGGAACCTTCCCACCGGCATCCTGTTGGCCTCCATCCCGCTGTTGTTCCTGGAGGCGTTCGCGTTGGACCGGATCTCCGGACGGAACCTGTCCATTCCTTCGTTCCAGTTCGACCGCGTCGCGTTTCCTTCGCTTCTGCTGGTCTGGCTCGCTTCGCGCCCCGCCTTCCTCGGAAACGGACGGATCGGACGCGGTCTGGACTTCCTGGGGAGCCATTCCACCTGCATCTATCTGGCCCATCTCGCGTTCCTGACCCAGCTCCCCTTCAAGGATTGGATCCACAACGGTTTCGTCAGGGAGAACTTCGTCCGCTGGCCGGTGGCCGTCGCGGGCTCCATCGCTGTCTCGCTGCTTTTGAAGAAATGCCCCTGGGGGCCCGTTCGACGCTTGGCGGCCTGAACGTCCGCGGCAAACTGTCGGACAGGCAGCGAGACTATCGGACCGAAAGGATGTAGAACACCTGAGAGTTCAGCGACGAACCAAGGAACGGCACCGGACTGAAGAACCGCTTCTCGATCGAGAAGCCGGCCTCCGCGAAGCGCTTTTCCAAATCCCTGAACGAGAATCCGACATGCCCCAGATGGTAGGTTCCGTCACTGCTTCGATCGATGGGCCTTCCGAAAACGGACCTGGCGATGTTCCCCACGTTCGTGTCGGGATGTCTTTGCCTTTGGAGCGTCCGAACGACGGTCTTGACGATCGAGGACAGACCCGTTTCCAGAGGCACCGAAACCACGAGGCGGGCACCGGGTGCCAGCAGGTCGCGCATGCGGCGCAAGGCGTCCAGGAGGATCGGATCGGGCAGGTGTTCGAGGACCTCCAGGCAGCAGATCCTGTCGAACCCCTTGCCCGCCAGCTCATCGGGGTCGTCGACGACTCGGATCCGCTCGCCGATGCCCTCCTTGGAGAAGCGCTCCGACAGCTCTTCCCGCATTCCACGGACCGGCTCGAATCCCCAGATTTCGCAGTCGGGCAGCAGGGAACTCATCAAGGAAAGCATCCTCCCGTCGCCCGTGCCGTAATCGAGCAGGCGCGAACCGCTTGGTGCCGCCATCAATTCGACCGCGAAGTCGAAGCGCTTGGAATGGGAAAACCGCTTGAGGATCGAACTGCTTTCCACCGTGTCGGCACTGTACATTCGGGACCTCCCAGGACGCTCGAAATTCGATGGACGAAGGTAGATATCGGTTCCATCCAGCTTCATCACGCGGCTCCCCGGTTGGAGCGCGGGCGGGGAACGGAACGTGGATGATTCCCGTCTCATGGAGAAAGTCATGATCAATCGCCTGTTGCAAGCCGCCCTGGCCTTGGTTGTTTTGACAGCCACCCTTCCATCCGCGGCGCCCAACCCCGACCACCCGCCCAACGAAAGCAAGATCTTCGACTTCCCGTGGGGCATGGGCAATGCCCAATGGGGAAAGCAACTCTTTTGGAACAAAAGCGACACCTCCCAATTTGCGGATGACCGGGCCAGCGCCGACAAGCTGGTGTCCCAAGGAGTGGCACCCGTGATGAGCGCGGTCTGCTGGGCGGGTTCCAACCGCTGGGGCGACACCGCCCTTCCCAGCGGCATCGCCATCCAGAACACCGATCCCGCCTGGGTCGCCTACACCAACTGGGAATACGCCCACGACAGCCTGACCCCGGTGAACGCCTCCGGACATTGCATCGCGACATTGGGTTCCAAATCCGACGTCGGATGGATCTCTCCCGCCCAGCCCCTTCCCGGCTCCGACTGCCCCGACGGAATGAAAGCCTGCGTCTGGGGCGACTGGGCCGCCGAACGCGTCGCACGGCTGTGCCAGGCCACCCACATGGTGGGCCTCGCCGCCGCCGACTACGTGGACGGAATGCCCGGCTACAACTCAAGCCAGATCGACTTCAGCCCCCGGGTGATCCGAGCCTTCGAGGACTCCACCGGCCTCACGGTCCCGGGCAGCACCGTTGCCGCGCAGGCTTCCTACATCGACAAGAACCTCGCCTCCCGATGGGCCGACTTCTGGGACGATTCCTGGGCGCACTTCTACAGCCAGACTGCCCGCAGGATCAAGCTCTACACCGGCGTGGAGCCCCTGATCACGGCCCAATGCGCCTGGAACGTTCCGCAGCGGAGGTGGATGGGCGTCGATTTCCGCCGCTACTTCAGGATGCTCCCCAACCCCAAGGACTGGTACTTCGGGATCGAGATGCAGTGCGACAAGCTCCGCGCGATGTCGAGTCCGGGCACCCTCATCGGAACCTTCGGAACCTTCTGCGCCTGGGAACCCTCCATGCCCCTGGGAGCCAAGCTGAACATCGTGGACGATTTCTTCACCACGGGGCTGACCTTGGCGCATATTCCGTTGCGCGACACGGCCTCCGAGTACAACACGGAATGGTTCCTGATCGGATACGCCCACATCGCCGGTCGCGACGGCAACGTCCGGCGTGCCGCCCAGGCCTTCCAATACGGCTACAACGACCAGGTCGACCGCGCCCGACCCGGAATCACCCAGGCGATTTGGGCGCACTTCTCCAGGCGGGTGTACGGACCGGCGTTCTACTACTCGGACACAATGCTCCGCGCCTTCGAGAGCAAGGGCACCTACATGAATCTGCCCGCAGCGGCCGAGAAGGCCTGGATGCATGCTCCCTACGGGTACTTCGTCACCGACGCCGCCCTGGACAGCCTGAAGCCCGCCGCCATCCCCACCTGCTGGATCGTCCCCCCCGACGGCCTGCTGACCAACGCGGAGCAAGCCAAGCTCCTGAAGTACGCCCCCATCCTGAGCGCTGACGACGCAGCCGAAGTCTCGCCCATCCGCGCATTGGGCAAGGCGAAGGCCTGGGGCTTCGTGGACCAGGACAGCTCGCTGGTGGTGGTGGTGACCAACACGGCACCGGAGCAGGGCACCTACACCGTGTCCGTATCCGGACTCCCGCGGGGAGCGTTCCCCCTGGTGGATGGACTCGCCGACACCGTGCTGTCCCAGATCCCCGACGCGGACACCGCTGCGCGCACCTTCCAGGTCACCCTGGCCAGCCGAGAGACCCGGCCTTTCGTGCTCCGCCATGTAGGCTCCATCGCCGCCGGGGCGGATCAGAGACTCGTCCGAGCCACGGCGCATCTACCCCGCAAGCAGGGGGGCATGGACTTCCCCTGGCTCGTCGCGGGGCTGGTGTTCGCAGGGCTGTCCGGCCTCGTTTTCGTGTTCCAACGGAAACCGGGAGGGAACTCGATCACCCATGCGATAGCCAGAGTCCGGAATCTTCTAAAAGGTACCTGAACCCCGCGGATAACTGTGGTTCCTCCCCGTTTGCCTGTGGTACGGTGGAGTGGTAGGGGCGCATGGCCCCGTACCAAGGAGGAACCCATGATCAAGCGCTTTATTCAATTTACAATTCCGCTGGCCGCCCTGACCGCAACCCTGCCTGCCGCAGCGCCAAATCCCGACCAGCCGCCCAGCGAAAGCACGATCGTCGGCATCCCCTGGGGCATTGGCAACGCCCAATGGGGGAAGCAGCTCTTTTGGGACAAAGGCGACACCTCCCAGTTCTCGGACATGCGTGCGAGCGCCGACAAACTGGTCTCCCAGGGTGCGAATCCGGTGATGAGCGCGGTCTGCTGGGCGGGTTCCAACCGCTGGGGTGATACCTCCTCCACCCGTCCCGGGGCCATGAACACCGACCCCTCCTGGATCGCCTATACCTACTGGGAATACGCTCACGACAGCCTCACACCGGTCAACAACTCCGGACAATATGTCGCGCCGCTCGGATCCAGCACGGACTACGGATGGATCTCGCCCGCCGAACCTCTGACCGCCTCCGACTGCCCCGACGGAATGAAGGCCTGCGTCTGGGGCGACTGGGCCGCCGAACGCGTCGCCCGGCTGTGCCAAGCCACCCACATGGTAGGCCTCGCCGCCGCCGACTACGTGGACGGAATGCCCGGCTACATCGCAAACCAGATCGACTTCAACCCCCGGGTGATCCAGGCCTTCGAGGACTCCATCAACTTCACCGTCCCCGGAGCCTCGGTGGCGGCGCAGGCCTCCTACATCAACCAGAACCTCGCCTCCCGATGGGCCGACTTCTGGGACGATTCCTGGGCACACTTCTACAGCCAGGCCGCCCGCAAGGTCAAACTCTACACCGGCAAGGAACCCCTGATCACGGCCCAATGCGCCTGGAACGTACCGCAGCGGAGGTGGATGGGCGTCGATTTCCGTCGCTACTTCAAGATGCTCCCCAACTCCAAGGACTGGTACTTCGGGATCGAGATGCAGTGCGACAACGACCGCGCCATCTCGAGTCCGGGCACCCTCATCGGGACCTTCGGCACATACTGCGCCTGGGAACCCTCCATGCCCCTGGGAGCCAAGCTGAACATCGACAACGGCTACCTCGTCGACGGGCTGAACCTGGCCCACATCCCGTTGCGCGACACCCTTTCGGAATACAACACGCAGTGGTTCCTGATCGGATACACGCACATCGCCGGTCGCGACGGAACCGTCCGACGCGGTGCCCAGGCCTTCCAATACGGCTACAACGACCGGGTCGACAGCGCCCGTCCCGGGGTCACCCCAGCCATCTGGGCGCACATCCCCAAGCGGGTGTACGGCCCGGCGTTCTACTACTCGGACACCATGTTGCGCGCGGTCGAGAACCGGGCTGGCATCATGAATCTGCCTGCGGCGGCGGACACCGCCTGGATGCACGCTCCATTCGGGTACTTCGTCACGGATGCCGCGCTGGACAGCCTGAAGCCCGCCGCCATCCCCACCTGTTGGATCGTCCCCCCCACCGCCCTGCTGACCATCGCCGAACAGGCCAAGCTCCTGAAATACGCCCCCATCGTCAGCGCGGACTCCGCGGCCAAGATCTCGCCCATCCACGCCTCGGGCAAGGGCAAAGCCTGGGGTTTCGTGGACCAGGACAGCTCGCTGGTGGTGGTGGTGACCAACACGGATACGGTCAAGGCCCTCTATACCGTGACCGTGTCCGGATTGCCCGGTGGGTCGCGTACCCTGATGGACGGGCTCGCCAACGCTGTGCTGTCGCAGGTCCCCGACGCCGGGAATGGAACGCGCACCTTCCAAGTCTCCCTGGCCAGCCGCGAGACCCGACCCTTCGTGCTCCAGAATGCCTTCACCAAGACGGCCAACGTCTCTGCCGTCGAGGCTCGGCGACTGGATCGGCCCATGGCGCATTTTTCCCGCAAGCAGGGCGGCATCGAGTTCCCGCGGTTCGACAGCAAAGGGAACCTGCAGTGGGTGGACATCCACGGCCAACCGATGGCGGCTCCGTCGCTCTGACGCATCGATGTTCCCTTCGGGGAACCGCTACGCCCGAACCCGTGTCTTGACCCGGAGTGCCAGGAGGCGCAGCTTTGCGCCTCCTGCTTCCTTCAGTCCCAGCGCACGCCTCTCCAGGAAGTGCCAGGAAAGCATCGCGATGGGCAGGACCGTGATCGAGGAACCCGCGATCAGTGCACCAACACCGATGCCCGGGTTCAAGGCCACCCAGATCTGCTGGATGGGGAAGGAGTAGATGTAGAGACCGTAGGAACAGTCCCCCACCCGGTTGAAGGCCCGCAGGAATCCCCCCGGAACGTAGGCGACGAAGAACATGGCGTAGGGGATCAGGAACGGATAAGCGACCTGCCAGACGGTCCGGTTCGCCAGGCAGCAGGCGAGGAGTCCGACCGCTGCCAGGAAGATCGGCCAGGAAAGGACAACCCGTTCCTTCCAGATCTGGAACAGGACCCCGACGGTGAACATGTAATAGAGCCTGGGATAAGGGTCCAGCGCGTCCCTGCGCACGACGTCGAGATGGAACCCCAGGCACACCAGCGCCGACAAGGCAACGAATGCCGCGAAGACCTTCCTTCTCCGCACTTTGACCAGGCCGAGGAGGGCCCAGGAAAATCCCAGGATCAGGTAGAGCCGGATCTCGTAGGTCATGGTCCAGAGGGATCCGTTCACGACATCCCGCCAGGGCAGAAGGTGGAACACACCCGGAAGCCCGATCTCCGCGCCGCGCACCAGGATCAGGTTCTCCACCAGAAAACGTCTGGTGCCCGGCATGCGCAGGAATTCGGCAAAGGGGAGGACACCGAACCAGGGACCCACCACGAACACGCACAGGAGCAACATCACGATCAAGGCCGGATAGATCCTGAGGAATCGCGCGCACAGGTAGTCGAGGAGGCTCTTGCGGTGGAACAGGCTCCCGGAAACCAGGAATCCGCTGGCCAGGAAGAACAGGTCCACGCCGATGTCACCGGGGCTCATGCCCAGGCCGGTCCGGAGGGGTTCCAGGCGGTAGTCGCCCAGGACCAGCGCGAACGCGTGGCTGAACAGAACAGCCATCGCCGCCAGGAACCGGATCAGGTTCAGATTGTTGTCTTTTCCGGCAGCCTTGTCCGCGAGCGTCATTGCCCAGGGAACGATAGTTTCAGTAGCTCGAGCGGTGAAACGGCGAGGCCGTGCTCAGAGGGATAGGAACTTTCCCAGTCCGGCTTTCCGGGCGAGGTGGTCGGCCAGGAGGGAGGCGGGAACCACCAGGAGGCAGCTGAGAACGAAGTTCCATCCCTGGACGATTCCAATCCGCTGGAGGAGGATCGAGACCGCCGGCAGCAGCAGCGGCGCATGCCAAAGGAAGACGGCCCCCGAACTCCAGCGATCCCTGGCGCGAGCGAGCCACGAGGGAAGGTGGAACCGGGAGAGTCCCAGGTAGAGCCAGAAGGGAACCACGATCTCGATGGGCCAAGCGGTCCGCGAAACCGTCCCGACCACGACGGCGAGGAGGGTCAAACCGCCGAGCACCATCCAGACCCGACCCGAACCCTCCGCCTTCAGGCCGACCAGCCAGTGGGCAAGAGCGAAGGGAACGGAGAACAACAGGATCTTGTCGAGACCCGGCCCCAGACTCCCGGCGGGCCAGAAGGCCCATCGGCATTGGGCCCCCAAGCCTGCGACCAGCAGGACCACGACCGCGGCGGGCGACAGCAGGCGTCGCAGCCCGAACACCAGGATGGAGACCACGAAGAGGTAGGACAGGAAATAGAGCTGGGGACCGAACCCCTCCAGGAACACGATCTTCTGGACCAGGAGCCCGAAGCCGAGTTCGCGTGGGTCGTGGATCCTGTACACTCCGGCGGCGTTCAGGCACCACATGGCGGTGAAGGACGCCAGCGACATGCAGAGATAGGGAACCAGGAGCCGCCGCGAGCGTTGGGATACGAAATTTGCGAACGGGCGTTTCGGTCGCAGCAGCGCCCCCGAGATCGCGAAGAAGGCCGGGACGCACCAGGCGATGCATCGCTTGAAGGTCGCGATGCCCTCCAGGGTGGCGGCGGAATATCGGTCGGGGAACACGGCATGGTGGGCGACCACGGCCAGGATGGCGATCCAGCGAAGGGTTTCGATGGTGTGGTCGCGCCTGAGCGGCATCCAGTCTCCTCTCGAGAAATCGAGGCCGCAAAGTTAGTCGGCGAGAAAAATCGCCGAAATGCGAAAAACGTGACGGGAACCGTCAAGTCTGCAGCGGTACCCCGCCGAGCAGTTCCAGGTACCTTCCGCCCATCGTTTCCCAGCGCAACGATAGGGCTTGCTCCCTGGCGCGGCCCGAGCGCGCCCTCAACCCTTCGGGATCCCCTTCCACCGCTTCCAGGATTCCAGCCAGTCCTGCCACATCATCCGGATCGTCCAGGAGGTATCCCCCGTCCTCGGGAACGAGTTCCGCCCCACCTGTTTTACGCGAGGTGACCACGGGAAGTCCAGCGGCCATCGCCTCGAGCATCACCAGGGAGCAGGCCTCGTACCTGGAGGGGAAGGCGAAGATGTCGCATGACCGCATCAAGCTGGGCATCTCCCGCACACGACCCAGAAAGTGGATTCGGTCCGAGATCCCGAGATCGGATGCCATTGCCGGATAGGGACTCCCGGCCAGATCACCCGCCACCGCCAGATGCAATCTGGGAACCAGGGCCAGGGCTCGCAGCACCGTGTCGAGGTTTTTCCGGGGAGAACGGATGTCCCCTGCGAACAGCGCCATCGGGCCGTCTTCCGGGAGCCTGAATCGCTTCCGATCCGGTGCACCAGGCGAGAATTCGATTGCATCGACACCGTTGTGGATCGTGCGGATCCTGGCGGGATCGATCCCCAACGCCAAAAGTTCCCGCTTCACCTGCCCTGAGACGGCCACCACCACCTTGGCCGCACGATAGGCGGTTTTTTCCCAACGCGCATTCAACGTCGAATAGAGTCTCTGATAGCGTGATCTCACTCCACCGGACAACCTGCTCGTGTGTACAGGGGAAGCAAGCCAGGAAGCGTGGACGAAGTGGCATGCGTTGACATCAGCGGGCGCGGATGTGATGCACCCGTTGGACAGGAGGGGGCCTGAACGGATGCGGGATAGCAGTCTTGCGGAGCGAATCGAGAACACGATCTCCCTCAGCAGGGCGGTGGGAATCCCCTTCGTCGGAACTCGCGCCCAAGTCACCAGATCATCCCCGGCAATCTCCGGAGCGACGTCGCTGGCAACGATGGTCATCCTGACACCGTTCCTGATGGCTTCCTTTGCGATTTCGAGGTTGACACGTCCTTGCCCATCGCCACTTCGGACGACGTGGGTCACCAAAGTGAACCGACTCGGAGCATTTTCGACGCGAAATTCCATGAACAGGGTTCCAGGTTCGGAAATTCTTCCGAAATTAGTTCCGGCAAGGATCGGGGAGAACGGGTCCCCCCCGACAGAGCGCTTCGACCCGATCTCTCCCTCGGCGTCCAAAATCGGGTGGCATCGGTCGAGCCCTGGTTTCTTCCATCGCCGGAGGACATCTTCGGAGGGATCGCCGGTCCCGGAAAGCCCTCTCCAGGGGGGAGGGACGAAACAACCAAGATCGATGGAAGGTGAAATGGCCTCGAACGTACTTCTGATGACCGCAACCGTCACGCCACCAGCCGGAGTACCGAACTTGTCCCGGACCGATCCGGTCGAGCGCATTGGGGACTACCGGATGTCGCTCTCGTGGTACCTCTCCCTGCCGAGGGACCTTTTCTCCAGGATCGTGTTCGTAGACAATTCCTGTTCCGACCTTTCCGCATTGAGGGAAGCGGCGGAGAGGTTCGATGCCGGCGAGCGGGTGGAATTCCTGTCCTTCCAAGGATTGGATTACCCTCCCCACTACGACCGAGCCTACGGCGAATTCCGGCTCTTGGATCATGCGATGTCGAATTCGGAATCGGTCCGCTCGATGGGCCCGGGGCCCGGCCGGGTCTGGAAGGTCACCGGACGATACATCGTGAAGAACATCGATGCGATCGTGAGATCCGCCCCGACGGATTTCGAGCTCTACGCGAACTTCCGCAACTGGCCTAGACGTTGGATCGACACCTACTTCCTCGGGTGGACCCCGGAAGGTTACGAGGCGCTCGTCAGGGACGTCTACCACCGTCTCAAGACGAATGTCCCCGGAATCCCGCTGGGAATCTGCGGTGAGGAACTGTTCCGGAGCTGGTTGGATCAGCCGCTGTTCCGGAAGCGGAAGATCGTCAAGCGCTTCCGGTCGACTCCCGTCCTCGATGGAATCCGAGGTGCGGATGGCCGCAACTACGCGTCAGACGACGGATGGAAGATCCGGGCCAGGGCCATGACCCGCAAGTTCCTGCCCTTCGTCTGGATTTGAGTCCTTCGACCGGATCGAGAGGTTGATGATCCCGAGCCCGACCCAAAGCATCACCCCCTTCAGATCGTCGAACGACGATTCGAAGAGGTTGGCGGAAAAGAGGCCGATGACCGCTCCGAGGAACAGGGTCCCGGTGCGCGACAGGTCCCTCCTCCTCCACAACCCGCGGGCGAGTCCGCTGAAAAATCCGCCCACGAAGAAGAAACAGCCCACCCAGCCGAAGATGTAGGCGGTCTGGAGAAACCCGTTGTCGATCCCGGAAAGACCCGATCCAGAAAGGCGGGCCGCCGTACCGGACGCGCCCAGTCCAACCCCGATGGGGTCGTTGAAAACCCCTCCCTGCACTGCGGCGTCCAGCAGATCGGTGCGTCCCTGGAAGGAGTTGTCTCCCTGGATGTTGCCAACGGTCTGCAACCGCTTGGACAACCCCTCCAGGCGCCCCGCGAATGGCAGAGCCAGGACGCCCACGATGGCGAGGGTGGATGCGATGGCCAGCAGCACCTTCCCCTTGTCCCGGAACTTCGCGAACAGGAGGGCCAGACCCCAACCGGCGGCCAGGGTCCCCCAGGCCGAACGCGCCTGGGTGGTGGCCAGCGCCGCGATCATCACCGGGGTGACCAGCAGGAACTTGGGAGTGTCCAGGACCACGGTCAGGACGAACGCCAGGAAGTAGGCGTAGGGAGAAACGATGTTGAGCGTCCCCCAGGTCCGCATCTGGAAGGGAAGGGGCTGGCCGCCGGCGAGTTCCTCCTTCACGCCATGGAACCAGACGAGGTCCCACGGAGGAGGTTGGATCCATTGGAACACCCCGTAGGCGCCTTCGATCAGCCCCAGGACCGCGAGCCACCGGCAGAACATCTTCAAATCGAATTTGCCGGAATTGGCGACGACGTAGGCGAATGCGATGGGTCCGGCGCTGTACTGGAGCATCTGGATGGTGGCCGGCACGATTCCTATCCCCAGAATGCCGACGCAATACGCCCACAGGAGACCGATCCCGGCCAGGATCACCGAAACGAATTCTCCCTTCCGGAACCGTGGAAGATCCCGCACGACGATCAGCGCCAGGATGGGGAAGGCGATGTAGGAGGCGACCAGGATGGGGCTGCCCGGGCTGAAGCCGTGGTGGAGGTCGTGCACGCGCCGGAGGAGCGGCGCCTCGCAGTTGGTGGTGAAGACGATCCCCAGCGCCGAACTCGGGGAATCCTTGTGCCTCCACACCAGCCAGCAGGTGGCGGTGGCCAGGACGGCGAGACAGAGCTTGTCGTTGACCACGGCCGCCGCCAGGGAGACCAGGAACGCGACAAGGACTTCCCAACCGACGGGAAGACCGATGCGTCGAGTGCTGGACGGCACGGTGACGGCGTCGTCCGTGCTGTCGGAGATGTCCACCCCCCAATTATAGGCGAAATCCCGCAAGCCCAGCCTCCCGTCCGTTCCCAGTGGTATCCAGCGGTTTCCTAGGGTCGGACTTCGCGGCCCGAGACGATCCGGGAATAGATCTCCTCCAGTCCTCCCAGGTGCGTTTCCAGCGCGTATTCGGCGCGGACCAACTGGTTGCCCGCCCGGCCCAGCCGAGCGGCGAACGCCGGCTCCGAAAGGATCTCGCCAAGGGCGCGAGCCAAGGCCCGTGCATCGCCGGGAGGCACGGACAATCCGGTCTGTCGGTCGCGCACGTTGTCCAGCAATCCTCCGATGCCAGAAGCCACCACGGGACAACCCACCGAATACGCCTCCAGGACCACCAGCCCGAAGGGCTCGGGCCAACGCGCCGGAAGAGCCAAGACTCGGGCTTCCAGTAGGTGCCGATCCACCTCGTCGGATGGCAGCCATCCGAGGAACGAGGTTCGACCGACCAAGCCCAGTCGTTGCGAAAGAGTCTCCAGATGTTCCCGATCCGGTCCGTCTCCCAGGATCCTGAGGTGGGCCTGGGGCAGATCCGCCATGGCCCGAAGGAGCACGTCGCACCCCTTCTCCGCGACCAGTCGCCCGATGTGGAGCACCACAGGATAATTGTCCCCCCGATCCACCGGGGTTCGCGGGGTTGCCGGGTTCGGGTTCGGGAGCAGGGCGACTTGCCGGGAATCCACCCCCCTCTCCAACAACCTGTCCCGGCTGTACCGGGAAGGAGCGATCCAGATTCCCTTGAAGGAAGGGGTTGCCGCAGTGATCCCGAACTGGCGAAGGACGGAGCCGGGCGAGCGGGAGCCGCAGCGGTCCACGTAACGGCCCCAGAGGCAGTTCGCCATGCCGAACTTCCGGTGGCACTCGCATCCTCGGGCTTGGAGAAAGCGCCCGCCGGATGGGCAGTGCGAGGAATGCTCGTGAGCGGTGATCACCGAAGCCGCGGGAAGTTCCCGGTACCCGGGCAGGGTGGAGTGGAGGTGGACGACATCGGCGCCCCATCGCGCCGAAAGCACGGGAAGATCCTCCACGCCGGACAGCACTTCCTCCACCTCGGCGAGGATCTCCCTGCCGGGACCGATGTCCGCGAGGAGCAAGTCGTGCCCCCGGCTTCTCTGACCGGAGAGCACGGTGCGCACGTAGGTGGCCACCCCTCCCGCACCCAGGTTGCCGACACCGACATGGAGGATCCTCACGCCGCTTCTCCCCATTCCCGGACGGCGGCGTTCCAGACGGCGGGATCCCCTGCGGCCAGGATCCGTCCGAGGCCGTCGCGCACGATCTCCTTCATGCCGGTCTGGTCGGACACCACCACGGGCACGCCGGCGGCCAAGGCCTCGGCCGGCGCGTAGCCCCAGCCGTCTTCCCAACTCGGGTGGAACGCGATCTCTGCGCTCGAAAGGGCGGGTGCGGGATCGCCCGAGAGCCAGCGGATCCGCGGATCGGACCTCCGGGCCGATTCCAGGAAGACCCTCATTCCGCGGCTGGACCAGCCGCCCACCAGCACCAACCGCAGATGCTCGCCGCGCACTTGACGGAAAGCGTCTACTAGAAGAGGAACGCCCTTGAACACCGTGAAGCTCCCGACGAAGACCGCGGTTCGGGTGCCGTCCGAAGCGGGCACCCTGCGCAACGACGAGAACCGCGGATGGACGGGAAGGTGGCGCCGCACCAGCTTGGCCGGATCGCACCCCCGATCCACTGCGGTCCGCGCCGTGTACTCGCTGTTGACGCGGATCTCGTCCGCCAGGAGCATCTCCGCGCAGACCCTGCGGGAAAAGAGCGGTCCCATCCAGGACGGCTCCAGGGGATGGAGCGCCCGAGCCCGGGCGTGCAGTTCCCGGACGTTTTCCGGATGGCTGTTGGGCATTTCCAGGACCAGCTTCCCGGCCCCCAGGCGCCTCGCCCTGCGGAAGGTCTCCAGCGCTCCGCCCATGAAAGCGGTCACCTCGTCCGCGGCTCCCATCCGCGACGCCGTGCGTCGATCGAAGACGACGTGCCGAAGCCAGACCGCGAGGTCGGGTCGGTGGCGGAAGGGTGGCAGGCGAAAGAGACGCTTTTCCCAAGTCTTCCCCACCACCAGAGGAGAGTCGATTCCCCCATGGCAACAGACCTGGACGTCGAAGCCACGGGCCAATGCATCTTCCCGCACGCGCGCCAGGTGCTGCCCCAATCCCCCTTCGCCGAAGTTGGCGGGACACGTCGCCAGCATGAGTGGACGCTTCATCCCCCCACCGCGTTCCCTTCCATGTTCGGATTCGGCATCGTCCTCCCCGGCGTCATGGCTGGATCCAGGCCCTAGATATAAACTCGACCCCGCGGTGCCGTCGCGACGCCCGATGTTTGGTTCATTTCCATTCCATGCAAGGCACGCTGCACCTGATCGCCCCCTCGGCCCCGCCCAAGACCTGCGGTGTCGGCGACCATTCCTACCACCTGGCGCTTGCCCTCTCGAAGCGGACCCGGCTGGAGGTCCACTGCGGCCAGGAGAGCCCGGCACCGCAGTTCGGAACGCTGGACGCCAGGACGGATTTCGACCACCGCCACCCGCGGACCCTGAAGCGACTTTCCCGATCGGAGGAGTTCCGGCCCGGGGACACCGCGTTCGTCCAGTACACGAACTTCGCCTACGGGCGCTACGGCTTCAACCCCTGGATGGCCCCGGCGTTGGCCAACCTCAGGCGGCGGCGCGTTCGCGTGGCCACGATGTTCCACGAAACCTACATGTCGGCCTCCGAAGGCTGGAAGGCGGCCATCATGGGCCGTTGGCAGAGGCGATTCTTCCGCCAGATCGGTCTGAACTCCGACGTCTGCCTGTTCTCCACGGAACCTTGGGCGGGGAAATACGCCGACTGGTTCCCCGCAAGCACCGTCGCCTGCCTGCCCGTCGGGTCGAACATCCCCGTCGCGGGTGCACAACGGAGCATCGAGAGGTCCCGACTCGGCATCCCGGATGGCGCGGTCGGTCTGGTCGTGTTCGGAGGCACCCATCCTTCCCGCCTTTTCCCCTGGATCGCCCAAGCCAGCCGGAACCTGGTGGCCAAAGGCATCGAGCACCGGCTGGTGCACATCGGACCGGATTCGGAAAGGGTGGCGGACCTTCTCGAGGGATGCCCGCTGCTGGAACTGGGGATCCAGTCGGAGGATGGGGTCTCCAGGGCCTTCGCCGCCGGCGACCTGCTCCTGGCCCCCTTCTCGGACGGCGCCTCGACCCGAAGGACCAGCCTTTTGTCCGGGCTGGAACACGGTCTCTGCTGCGTCACCACCAGGGGGCCTGGCACCGATTCGACCCTCTCCGCCCAGGGCGGATCTTCCCTGGTGTTCGCCTTGGACGGCGACGACTTCGAGCATGTCGTCCTGGATCTCGCCTCCGACCACGCCCGCGCACGGGGTCTCGGGGCCGCGGCGAAGATCTTCCACCGGGAGAACTACTCCTGGGAATCGATCGCCGATCGCTGCCTGGAACTCGTCGGCGGCCCCGCCTGAGAAGTCGCCCACGACTCCCCGATCCTCCCTTGTCGCCCGCCTCGGGGACATGTTCCGGGCCGCCGCCGGCACCTTCGAAGCGCCCGCCAAACCCCTTTCCGCCTTTCCATCGCCCGGATCAGGGGCTATGATGGGTCCATGAGCGCCCGGCGGATACTTGTCGTAGACGACGAAAAGAGCCTCTGCGACTACCTGGCGATCCTGCTGCGTCGCGAGGGGTACCAGGCCGACGTGACGGTTTCCGTCGACGATGCGATCTCCTGCCTGTCCCGCGTCCGCTACGACGGCGTGCTGTCCGATCTCATGATCGGACAGCGCAGCGGAATGGAGATCGTGAACGCCCTGCGGGGATCGCACGTCCCGGTGGTGCTCATGACCGCGTACGGCACCGTGGAGAAGGCGGTGGAGGCCCTGCGCCAAGGGGCCTCGGACTTCATCCTCAAGCCGTTCCAGAACGAAGTCCTGGTCAAATCCCTCCGGGACGTCGTGGAGCGCGGCTCGGGGGGGGGTGGGCCGGATTCCGCCGATTCCAGGGCCACCACGGCCACCAACCGGCTGGACCAGGACCTGTCGGGGGTGTCGTCCGTGGTCGACGACCTGCGCACCCTGGTCACCAAGATCGGGCCAACGGAAAGCACGGTGCTCATCACCGGCGAATCGGGCACGGGCAAGGAAGTGGTGGCCCGCGCGCTGCACAGGCTTTCGCCCAGGGCGGCCCGTCCCTTCCTCCCCATCCATTGCGCAGCCCTCAGCGAAGGACTCCTGGAGAGCGAACTGTTCGGCCATGTCAAGGGCTCCTACACGGGCGCGGTGGCGGATTCGGCTGGACTTTTCGTGGCCGCAAAGGGAGGGACCGTCTTCCTGGACGAGGTCGGGGAAATTCCCCTCTCCACCCAGGTGAAGCTCCTGCGGGTGCTCCAGGAACGCGAAGTGACCCCGGTGGGGGGGCTTCAGCCGGTGCCCATCGACGTGCGCATCATCTCCGCGACCAACGCGGATCTCGAAGTCCTGGTGTCCCGGGGTCGGTTCCGCGAAGACCTGTTCTACCGCCTGAACGTCATCCGCATCCGGACACCGGCGCTGCGCGACCGGGCCACCGACCTCCCGGACCTCTCCCGCGCCCTGCTGCAGCGGATCGGCAAACGGTTGGGCAGGAGCACCCCCGAACTGTCCCCCGAGGCGGCGGGCAAGTTGAAGGAACACCGTTGGCCGGGAAACATCCGGGAATTGGAAAACGTCCTCGAACGCGCGCTGGTCCTTTGCACCGGGACCCGGCTGGAGGAATCCGACATCGCTCTGGGTTCCCGCGCCGACGAGGTTCCAGCCGCCCTGGCCAGCATACCTCCGGCCCTGGAGGAAGTGCAGAAGGCCTATATTTTTTGGATACTTACACAAACAGGGTGGCGCGTTCCGCAGGCCGCGAAGATCCTGGGAATCGAGCCCGAGCGACTCCAGCGGATGACCCAACACTATGGCATCAACGATCCTAGGATTTTCCAGGCCTGACCTGCGAAGGGTGGGTCTCTGGCTCGCGGCCTCGGCTGCGGCGTCCTGTGCCGCCACCTTGCCTCGGACTCCTCTCCAGGAGGGTTTCATTCGCGCCGAAGCCCGGTTGGAAGCGTTCCGGGCGGGTTCTCCCAACCTCGCCGCCGTCCTTTCGGGGAAGCCGACGCAGGCCGACCGCCTGGAGCCCGAACTGTTCGCCCTTCCGGTGGACGACAAGACCGCCCTGGCCTTGGGGAATGCCGCGGCAGGCATGTGGAGCGAAAAGGCCGTTCCCGGAAGCGGCAGTGCCCGCATCCTCCAATCTTCGGTCCTCGCCGAAGACGACTTGGGGCTCCAATGGCTCCTGGTGCTTCTCCAGCTCCAGAACGGGACTCGCCAGGGGTTCCAGCTCCAGGCCCAAGGCTTCGAAGCCTCCATGCTTTCCCAAGGCTGGAACCGCCTGCCGGAAGCAGCTTCCTGGTTGATGGCCACGGCCGCCGACCTCCAATCCGCGGGAGACGTCGACAAGGCCGAAATGGCGAGATCCATGGCCGGGAGACTGGATCCCGTCTCGCCGGTCCCCGAGATTTCCCAGGCCGGCAACGCGGTACTTTCGTTGCATCTGGCCCAGGCCTATTACCACCTGGAAAACGCCTACGACCGGATCTGGGCCTTCCCCCTGAACCAGCAGGTCCTGGCCTTCAACGTCCTGCGGCTTCTCCGCTACGTCCTCGCCCTCTCGTGCCTCCTGCTCCTCCTTTCCTGGGTGGTCCGCTACTGGCCCTACATCGTGCACGGCCTGGCGGAACGGCTCCCCCGCGACACCAACCTCTACCTGCGGTATGCCGTCCTGGCCCTGATTCCAGTGGCTCTCCTGGTGGCCGGCCTGGGTTTGCTTTCCATGTGCTTCCTGGCCTCGTTGGCCATCTGGCGCAGGGCCCGCCACTACGAACGGCTCCTCGTGGGCGCCATCGTGCTGTTCGTGGGTCTCCAGCCCTGGCTCGCCGGACTGGAGGCGACCTTGTCTTCGCGGTTCGACCTGGCCGGTCCCGAATCCCTCTACCAGCGCGCCGTCGACGAGGGGTGGTCCCAGGATCTGGATGAACGCATCCAGAAGGCGACCTCCCGGGCCACCAGCGGGGAGAGGCCACTGCTGCTCGCGGCCAACTCCATCGAGGATCGGAAACGGGGCAACTACGACTCGGCGATGATCCTGGCCAGGGCCGCCAAGCGCCTGGGCTCCGACGATCCCCGCATCCTGGTGAACTACGGAAACGCGCAGTTCCTGGTGGGGCACTACGACAGCGCGACCCTGGCCTACGAATCGGCCCGGCAGGGTCGTTGGGGCAACGGTCCGCTGCTCTACGACCTGGGCCAATCCATCGCCTACCGGGGTCGCACGGACAGCATGGGACTCCTGATCGGGAACGCGTCCCCCGTGGCGCGCTACCGGATCAACCTCGTGGGCGACCAGAACACACGCGCCTTCCAGACCCTTCCTCCCAACCGCGCCGTGATGGATCCGGAATTGGGCACCCGCCACATGTGGTGGCACGTGCTGGACGACTACCGGAACCGCCGCTGGACGGTGGACCGCTGGGACCTGCAGACGGGCCTGCTCGACCTGCCACCGCTGATGCTCCTGCCGTTTTCCGTCCTGTTCCTCGTGTTCCTGATGTGGTGGGGTGCCAGGCAGGAAAGGCGCAAGGTGCTTTTCGAGTGCCGCACCTGCGGCCGGGTGATGTGCCGACACTGCCGCAAGGGCATCCACTGCGTCCAGTGCTTCCGGAGGCTCTCGGGCATCGAGGAGGTGGACCTTCGCAACCAGCTCCTGGAAAAGATCGAGCGGGAGGCCCAGAGTCGGCGACGCCTGCTGCAGCTCGCCATGGACCTCGGCCTGCCCGGAACGGGACGGCTGATGGCGAAACCGACCTTCGGAACCTTCCTCCAGGTCTTCCTGCTGAGCGCCAGCCTGGCCTACAGCCTGAACCTTCCCAACTTCCTCACCCTCTATCCCGATTCCGAGACGTTGATCGGGCAGGACTTCACGCTGGGCATCCTGGTGGTACTCTATGCGTTGGGGGCTCTTCAACTGGTGCGCGGACTTGGCCGCGACGCCACAACCGCCCTGAAGGAGACCTGAGGTGGCACAGGCCCTGAACGGACAGCTTCGGGACTTCTCCCTTCCGGACGTCCTGCAGTTCATCCTGCAGCAGCGCAAGAGCGGTCGCCTGTCGCTGACCTACCACCACCAGCGCGCGGAGGTGGGGATCTCGCGGGGGAACATCAGCCACATCGACGTGGACGGTCGCAACGTGGAGACGGTGATCCGCGACTGGCTCCTGTCCTGCGGCCGCATGAGCCCCGACGAACTTTCCGGGGTGGAATCCGTTTCCAGGTCCATGGACAGGAGCATCCTGGAGACGCTGGTCGCCAAGAAGTTCATCTCGCCGGAGGAACGCGCCGACTGGATCCAGATCGTGGCCGAAGACCTGGTGTGCGATCTCTTCCAGTGGTCCGAAGGCGCCTACGAGTTCAACACCGAACTGCCCGCGACCATCCTCCGCGGCGTGGGCCTGAACCTCTCCACGGAAATGATCACGATGGAGGGCATGCGTCGGCTGGACGAATGGCCCCGCCTGCGCGACCGCCTGGGATCTCCGGGAGTCCAGGTTTCCATCTCCCAGATGCCGTCCTCGATCGCGGAACTGGGGCCGGAAGCCATCATCCTGCGGCAGCTGGAGCTTTCGTCGTCCGCCCTGACCCTGGAAGACCTGGAGAAGAGGGTCCCCTTCGGGCGCTTCCGCCTCTACGACACCTTGGTCGCCTACGCCGACGAAGGCTACGTGACGTTGCGCCAGGACGGGAAGGCGTTCGACTCGCACCTGGAGGTCCCCGAGGACTTCGAGCCGGTCCACGCCAGTTCCTCGGCGGTACTGCTGCTGGGTGGCGCCGTCCTCCTGATCACCGCCTTGCTGCTGAACTGGATGGTGGGCACGGCCATCGGCCACCTCGCCTCGGTTCCCGAGCACGGGTTCATCGGGGCGGAGTCGCGGTTCGAGGGACTCAAGCTCAACACCGCCGTGGAGCGGTACCGCTTCCTCACGGGAGCCTGGCCCACTTCCCTGGACAGGGCGTCCACGGAATTCGCGCTCAGCCGAGGGGAGCGCGCATCCAGCTTGGGAGTGGATTACGGCTACAGGACCGGACCGAACGGCTACACCCTGTGGCTCAGGGACGAATCCCCGGAGCCCGGAAAGGCCGAGCCGTGAACGAGGAAGCCACCATCCAGGTCCAGCCCCTGGCCGACCTTCTCGATTCCCGCCAGGATCTGCGGGAGATCCTGGCCAACAACCTGAGCCTCGCCCATGCCTGCCTGCTCCTTCGCCGCGGGGAATCCGACGCGGTGGAAAAGGCCCTGGACCTGGCGCTGCGACAGGCCGATCCCGATTCCGCGGTGGTCGCGGAGTGCATCCGGGTGGAACTCCTGCGACTGGCCGGCGAAATCCCGCAGGCGCTGGTCCGCGCCGAGGCCTTGGCACGCGCCCGACGGTTCCACCCCGTCGCGGCCCTCTACCTGCGAAACCTCTTTCCCCTGGTGGACCCGGCGCACCATATGACGGATTCCGTCGTACACGAGGTCGGACCCGACACCCTGGGCGCGGAGGAAGTTCCCGAGAACCCCGCAGCGGATTCCCAGGCCATGGAAGCGCGGCCGGAATCCGTCCAGGAAGCCGACATCCCGCTCGCCTGGTCGCCCATCGCGGCCGACCCCGGCGTGGTCCTGCTCAGGCTGCGGTCGCCGGACGGCGTCCGCGAGCGCCGTCGGGAAGAGGTCGCCATCGGGGCGCTGGAGAACGCGGCCCTGGCCCGCGCCGGACAGGTGCTGGAACGCCTCGGATTCGGCGAACTGCGGCACGCGGCCTTCGAAGGTTCGGTGCGCAGCGTCCACGCGTGGAACCACGGCGACCGCAGCGCCTTGATCGTGATCGCCGCGGGAGGTTCCGCATCCCTCCTGGCCGCCCGGTGCACCAAGGCCTTCCAGGAGCCGTCGTGAACGCGCCCAATGCAGGCACCATGCCCTGGACGACGGATCTCGACCAGATCTGTTCGTACCTCACTTCCGTGCGCATGGACCTGGCGGGCACCGGAGGCAAGGGCATAAAGGGCGCGGCCATCCTGGACGGCGACGGACTGGTCTGGGGGCTGGGAACGAATTCCTCCTCCGCCTTCCTGGACAACGCCCCCCGCGCCCTGGGACAGCTCCAGGAAAGCACATGGCAGTCCCGACGGGATGCCCGACCCGACCCCGATTTCCTCCTGGTCCAGGATCCCGAGGATTTCGTCTTCTGCAAGAAATTCCTCGGTGGCTACTACGTTGTGGTCTCGGGCTCGCGGGGGAGCTTCGAGCTCTTCCAGGGACGGATCGACCGCTGCGTCCAGATGGCCGAGGCCGCCCTCAAGGAACGGAAACAACCATGATGCACAAGGCTCTGGAAACCATAAACCGCACGCGCGGCGTCCTGGGCAGCGCCCTGGTGGGCACCGACGGCATCCTCATCGCCGCGGAGATGGCCGATCCCCAGACGGCCGACCTCGTGTCGGCCCTGGCGGCCTCGCTGTCCGACATGGGCGGGAAGCTCGCCGAAGCCTGCGGCGCGGGTGCCGTGGGACAGATCCTGCTGGAAGGGGAAAACGGCAAGGTCCTGGTGCTGTCCGTCGCCCTGGGTTGGTTGGTGGTGCTCACGGCCCCCGACGTCAACATCGGGCTCGTGCGGGTGGAGATGCGCCAGGCCTCCAAGGCCATCGGCTAAGGAGAGGCCATGGCTTCCATCAACTACGCCACTCGCGAGATCTCCTGCAAGATCGTCTACTACGGTCCGGGACTTTCCGGCAAGACCACCAACCTCCAGATCATCCACCGCAAGATCCCGGCGGAGACCAAGTCGGAGATGGTGAGCCTGGCGACGGAAACCGACCGGACCCTGTTCTTCGACTTCCTGCCCCTGGACCTGGGGTCCATCAAGGGGTTCGCCACCAAGTTCCAGCTCTACACCGTGCCGGGCCAGGTGTACTACAACGCCACGCGCAAGCTGGTGCTGCGCGGAGTGGACGGCGTCGTGTTCGTGGCCGACAGCCAGCGCGACAAGATGCAGGAGAACCTGGACAGCCTGAAGAACCTCCAGGAGAACCTCAAGGAGTACGGCATCGACCTGGGTTCGGTGCCGTTCGTGCTCCAGTACAACAAGCGCGACCTTCCCGGCATCGCCACCGTCGTGGAATTGGACCAGCAGATCAACTGGTTCAAGGTTCCCTGCTTCGAGGCGCAGGCCCACCAGGGGATCGGGGTGTTCACCACCTTGAAGGCCATCGGCAAGATCGTCATCGACACCTTCAACGCGAAGTACACCGCCCGCCAAAGCAGTCGTCGCCCCTCTTCGATTCCCGACACCCAGTCCACCATCCCGCATCCGGCACCCGTCCAGGGTTCGACGACCGCCGCTCCTCCTCCTCCAAGGCCGACCCCGCCGCCGCCGGTTCCTCCCCCGGCTCCACGCCCGATCGCCCCACCGGTGATGCCGCCACCGCCCATGCCGCCGCCGCGGCCCCAGCAAACGCCGCCTCCCATCCAACCCGCCATGCCCAGGCCGCAACCCTCGGGACCCGTCGGTGCCCCCCAATTCACCGGGTTCTCCCCGCCACCTCCGGCTCCCGCCACCCCTTCCCTGCCCGGACTCCAGCCTGGATTCTTCGCAGGGCAAAGTGGCACCCTCGCGGGTGGCACCCCCCAAATTTCCGTCGCGCCTTCCCCCGGTTTGATGGACCCCATGGCGCCGCCGCCCCCCGCGCCGATGGCTCCTCTGCCCGGGCTCACGGGATTCGAACCGCCTCCGCCGCCGTCGCGGGGATCGGGCCCCGGTTCCGCCGCCGCGGCCACCGGAGCCGTTCCCAGGAATTCGGAAACCAACGCGAGGAAGAAGAGCCGGCTCGACGGCACCTTGGACCCGTCCGACCTGGACGCCGAGATCGCCCGCTACGAACGCGAATTGTCCGAGCAGAAGGCCGCACCGCCGCCGCCGCGCATGGACACCGGTCGGGTGGTGACCACTCCCAACGTGAACCCCAACATGGAGGGCACCGATCCCCTCGCCTCCGCCTTCCTGACTCCGGAGGAGCTCTCGCGATTGCAGAGTCCGGACTCGTTCCCCACGCGCCGGATGCCGCTCGGCCCCGGACAACAGTGAGCACCCGATGGCCAACTACATCCTCTACAAAGAAGACATCGACAGGCTGAACAAGGTGTTGGGACACCTCCTGTCGTCGGCCAGCGCCACCTTCGTCCTCCTGGTCCACAAGGACGGCAACCTGCTGGCGAACCAGGGATACACCAAGGCCTTCGACACCACGGCGCTTGCGGCCCTGGCCGCTGGATCCTACGCCGCCACCCGCGCCATCGCCCAGATGATCGGCGAGAACGAGTTCACGGTGCTGTTCCACAAGGGGCACACCGACAACATCCACATCAGCCTCGTGGACGAGGACTGCATCCTGGTGCTGGTCTTCGACGATCGCACCAATCCGGGTCTGGTGCGGCTGGAGAGCGAGAAGGCGATCAAGGGGGTCAACGTGATCCTCGAGGACATCCGCCACAACGAGTTCACCGATCTGGAATCCGCCCCGCCCAAATCCGACTCCGTCGGGCAGCAGATGGAACGCCTGTTCCCCGGTTTGTGACCCGCTTCGTCGATGTGGTGCTGGCCAGCGGCCAGTCGCCCCTGTTCACCTACGCGGATCCCGCGGAAGCCTTTTCGCCGGGCGATCTGGTCCGCGTCCCCTTCGGGAGGCGCACCGCGTTGGCGCTGGTCCTGGAGAGCCACGGACGGGTCCCGGCGTTTCCCGTCAAGGACGCGCAGGACCGCGTCCTGGAGGGGCCGTGGATCCCCTCCCACGTCGTCGACCTGGTCCGCTGGATGGCCGACTACTACCTGTGCGCCCCCGGCGTCGCCGCGGGTCCGGTCTGGAGCTGCGCGGGAAATTCCACGCTGGTGGGCCTGGGACTGGGCGCGCGGAAGGCGCGCGCGCGAAAGCCGGTCGTGGGCGGCCTGGTGTCGGAATCCGTCACCGCCCCCGGTGCGCCCCCGGGGATCGTTCCGAGCTCCGAACAGGCGGCTGCGGCGGGACGGATTTCGCTCGCCGTGGCCGAAGGCGGTTTCGCGCCGTTCCTCCTGCGCGGGGTCACGGGGTCCGGTAAGACGGAAACATTCCTGCTGGCCGCACGGGAAGCGCTTTCGAGGGGTCTCCAGGTCCTGATCCTGGTCCCCGAGATCGGTCTGACCCCGCAGACCGTCCGCCGCACGGCCGCCTTCCTGGGGGAGCCGGTCGCGGTGCTGCACAGCCAGCTCTCCGAATCCGACCGCGCCCGCGCCTGGATCGCGCTTCGCGAAGGTTCCGTGCGGGTGGCGCTGGGTCCGCGTTCGGCCCTGTTCGCCCCTCTGTTCAAGCCGGGATTGATCGTGGTTGACGAGGAGCACGACGGGTCCTACAAGCAGTCCGGCGACGCGCCGCGGTACCAGGGCAGGGACGCGGCCGTCTGGCTGGCCCGCCGATGCGGGATACCCGTGGTGCTGGGATCGGCGACCCCTTCGCTGGAAACCTGGAACAACGCGGCCACGGGCCGCTACCGGCTGCTGGAACTCGCGAGCCGCGCGCTGGGCGCGGCGCTCCCGACGGTGGAAATGGTGGACCTGCGGGCCTCGCGCAAGGCATCCGGCGGAGCCCTTTCCCCCAGGTTGAGACAGGAACTGGCAGAGGTGGCCAGGCGCGGGGAGAAGGCCGTGATCCTGCACAACCGCAGGGGCTGGGCGCCGCAGGCGTCCTGCCTGGACTGCGGAACCGCCCTGGAGTGCCCCCAATGCCCGGGACTTCGCCTGACCTGGCACCGCCGGTGCCTGGTCTGCCACCACTGCGGGCATGTGCAGGAACCGCCCAGGACCTGCCCTTCGTGCGGATCCGGCACCTTGGAACCCCAGGGTTGGGCCATCCAGAGGGTGGAGGACGAAATCCGTCGACTGCTCCCGGACATCCCGGTGGTGCGCCTGGACCGGGACTCCACTTCGCGGCGGGGAGGCCACGAACTGGCACTGGCCCGCTTCCGGGAGCGGGGCGGAATCCTGCTGGGCACCCAGATGGTCGCCAAGGGCCACGACATCCCGGAGGTCACCCTGGTGGGCGCGACGGACGCCGACATCGGCGCCGCCGTCCCCGATTTCCGTGCCGACGAGCGCACATTCCAGCTCCTGTCCCAGGTTTCGGGTCGCGCGGGGCGGGCCGGGCTTCCTGGAAGGGTCCTGCTGCAGACGCGACGGCCCGGAGACCCCGTGCTCGCCGACGTCGCCGCCCACGACTTCCCCTCGTTCGCGCGCCGGGAGACGGAACAGAGACGGATCCTGTCGCTCCCCCCCTTCTCCAGGCTGGTCCTGGTGGAGGCCTCCGGGCTCGACGCGTCCGCGGCCTCGGGATGGATGGAAGCCCTGGCACGGGCGCTGCGCCCTCGCCTCGGCGCCGGACAGGAGGCCCTGGGCCCCGTGGACGCCCCCATGGCGGTGGTGGCGAGGCGGCACCGCTTCCACCTCCTGTGCAAGGCTTCCCCGGATTCGGCAAGCGCGCTCAGGCGCGCCGTGTCGGAGACGATGGCCGGGCTCCCGCCCCCGTCGGGGGTCCGAACCCTGGTGGATGTGGACCCCCAGGATCTGCTGTGATCTTCCCGGCCTGTCTTTGGATGCTGCTGGAGGCCCAAGCCTCGGGGAAGATCGATTCCGTGCACGTGGCCGAACCTACCCCGGCGCGGCTCTCCCCCGCCCTGGATTCCCTGCGCGGGCGGCCCCTGGACCAGGATACCGTGCGGAACTGGATGTTCCACGCCGTCGACGCCCAGGTATCCAAGGGATTCCTCGCGGCCACGTCCACCGCGAGCGCGGTCGTCGCCACGGATTCGGGAACCATCCTGGACCTGGAGGCCGCCGCCGGCCAGAGGTTCTCCTGGGGAGCGGTCCGCGACGGCGATTCCACCCGCATGGACTCCCGCGTCCTGACCCGCCTCTCCGGACTCGGGCTCGGGGAACCCGCGGATCCGGCTCGCATGGAGGACGCCATGCGACGGATCTTGTCCACGGGGTACGTGGACCAGGACGCGCCGCCCCGACCGCTCCGGGAACCCCGGAGCGCCCTGGTGGACATGGTGGTCCACCTCCGCGACCGGCCAGCCAGCACCATCGAGGCGGCCGGCGGCTGGACGGAGGGGAGCGTTTCTTCGGGATACGTGGAGATGCACCTGGTGGACATCCTGGGCACCGCGCGCGACCTGGACTTCGGGATCTCGCAGGGAGCCGCCGGCCTCCAGGCCCACGCCGCCTGGAAGGAGCCGTGGATAGGACCCCTGGACCTCCAGGCCCGCGTTTCCGGGGACCTTTCCGCGGACACCTTGGCCCGGATCCTGGAAGGGAACCTGGACCTCGCGTGGACCAGCGCCGACGGCTCCACCACCCTTCTCGGTGGCCTGACCGCGGCCCAGCGGGTGGAGCGCGAACCCGGAGACACCGTCTTCGGCGTGGAAGACGACGAGTGGGGAACCCGCGCCGGGCTGGATTGGAGTTCATCTCCCCCACCGGCTTGGCCCATCTCGCTGTTTTCCGTCTCCAGCCTGCTCCAGGCCGTCCAGGTGGTCTCGGACACCGGGAACACGGAACGGCTCCGCCTGCAAACCATCGTCCAGGCGTTCCACCCGATCGGCCCCGTCGTCTTGCACCTGGGCGCCAACGCCCGCGGCATCTGGCCGCTGGATGCATCCGCAGGACTCTCCGAGGCCCAGACTCCGGGGGGCATCCGCGGCTGGAGAGGCTGGCCGGAAGGGTCTCCGCGCACCCCGTCCTGGGCTTGGGCCACCCTGGAGACCCGGGTGGGATCGTCCCGCTCCGGCGGTGTGGAGGCCTTTTTCGAGCCCGGTGTGCGCGCCCTTCGGCAACCGGACCTCTCCTGGAAGGCCAGCCCGTCGTGGTCCGCGGGAGGCGGGGCTGAGTTGATCTTCCCCGGTTGGCTGGTGGAATTGGCGATCGCCATGCGCAACGACACCCCCGACTGGACCCAGGCGCTCCTGCAGGTCCGCGCCGTCAATCGCTTTTGAGGGGCCGCGCGCCCTTTCGGGAGCGACCTGGAAGGGCTACCATGTAGTGTCTGGAGGATATTGCCTTATGGGAGAAATGCGAAAGATCTTCGTTCTGGACACGTCCGTGGTCATCCACGACCCCCAGTGCATCCAGACCTTCGGGGACAACGACATCGTGGTCCCCCTCGCCTTGATCTCGGAGATCGACGGGTTCAAGACCGGCGACGACCAGAAGGGGTTCAACGCGCGCGAATTCTCCCGGGTCCTGGACAAGCTCAAGGAAGAGCACGACACCCTGCTGAAGTTCGTGCCGCTGCCGCTGCCGGCCACCGGGGGCATCTGCATCTCCGGCGCCCAGGAGTACGTGAAGAAGGTTCCCTTGGAATTCGACCAGGCGCGCAAGGACAGGGAGATCATCGCCACCGCGCTGCGCTGGGCCACCGAACACAAGGACCGCTCCGTCGTGCTGGTTTCCAAGGACACCAACGTGCGCCTGATGGGTCACGCCTGCGGCCTTGTCACCGAGGACTACAAACGGGGCAAGATCAAGAACCTGGACCAGCTCACCCACAACGCGACCATCGTCACCGTGGAAGACGCCCATGTGGATCGCCTGATGCGCGAGGGTTGGCTGCCGCTTTCCGAGCTGGGCCAAAGCGGCGAAGGCCTCCGGGAAAACCAGTGCCTCACCCTTCTCGGAAACGGGGAGAGCCACGCCCGGTCGGCGCTTGCCTCCATCGAGCGGCTGCCGGAAGGCGTCATGCTGCGCCGCCTGATCAAGGACGAGTGCCGACTCTGGACGCTGATGCCGCGAAACCGCGAACAGATCTTCGCCTCGGCGCTGCTGCGCAACCCCAACGTCAAGCTCATCACCCTGGTGGGCAAGGCCGGCACGGGGAAGACCCTCCTGGCCATGGCCGCGGGCCTGGACCAGGTGTTGGAGCCCAAGCGGCGACTCTACCGGAAGATCGTGGTCATGCGGCCCATGGTGTCCGTGGGGAAGGAGATGGGCTGGCTCCCCGGCGACGTGAACGAGAAGATCCACCCCTGGATGAAGCCCATCTTCGACAACGTCCAGTTCCTGCTCGGCGACGAGCGCAAGGACAGGGAGAAGAGCGAGAACGGGCACCAGACCCTGCGCCTGCAGCAGCTCCTGGAGCAGGGCGTGATCGAGCTGGAAGCGCTCTCCTTCATCCGCGGTCGGTCCATCAACGACGCGTTCATCGTGATCGACGAGGCCCAGAACCTGACGCCCCACGAGATCAAGACGCTCATGACGCGCGCGGCGGGAAAATCCAAGGTGGTGCTCACCGGCGACCTCCAGCAGATCGACACGCCCTACCTGGACGCGCACTCCTCCGGCCTCACGCACGTGGTCAAGAAATTCGGCGAGCATCCCATCGCCGGGCACGTCACGCTGGTGAAGGGCGAGCGCTCGGAACTCGCGGAACTGGCCGCCGACATGCTTTGAGCCGCGACGTCGCGGTGGTGGTGGTGGGGGACGAGATCCTCCAGGGACGCCGATCGGAGGCGAATGCGGCGTGGCTGGCCCGGGAGCTCTTCGGCATGGGGGTGCCGCTGGCCGAGGTGCGGGTGGTGTCCGACACCCCCGGCGCGCTGGTTTCGGCGATCAGTCAGCTGCGGGAGCCCGGTCGCACGGTGATCTGCACCGGGGGATTGGGCCCCACGCGCGACGACCGCACCCGGGACGAGGCGGCGCGGGCCTTTGGACGGAAATTGGTGCGATCCGAAGAGGCGTTGGCGCAGGTCGCGGCGCGCTACGCCGGGTTCGGACGCCCGTTGGATGCTTCGTCGTTCCTGCAGGCCGACGTCCCGGAGGGGGCCCGCGTGGTGCCCAACCCGGCGGGATCGGCCCCGGCCTTCCTGGTGGAATCGGACGATCCCTTCGACGGAGCCCTTCGACCGGGCTCAGGGCAGGCTCAGGACAGGTTCCGTCTCATCTGCCTTCCTGGCGTTCCCCGCGAGATGCGCGCGATCTTCGACGCCTCCCTGCGCCGGGAACTCGCTCCGCTGGCCGATCCTCCCGGGGTCGCGAGGCTGTTCACCCACGGCCTGGGCGAATCCGAGCAGGAGAGCCGGATGCGGGACCTGGACCTGGGCGAATCGGAATTCTGCTCGCTGCCGGGACCGTTCGGCGTGGAAATCCAGGTTCTGGTCCGCGGACCTCGCGAGGGCAGGGAGGAACGCGCCCAGGTGCTCCTCGCGAAGGTGGCCGCCCATCTGGGGGACGGCGTGGTCCAGCCCCCGGGAACGACCTTGCGTCAGGCGCTGCTGTCTGGATTGCGAAATCGCGGTTGGAAGCTCGCCTTCGCGGAGTCCTGCACGGCGGGGCTCGCCTGTGCCGAATTCGCCGCCGAACCCGGCGTCTCCCAGGTCCTGTGGGGCGGTGTCATCTCCTATTCCAACGACCTCAAGCGGTCGTTGCTGGGAGTCTCCGAGGACACCCTGTCGGTCCACGGCGCCGTGAGCCGCGAGACGGCCCTGGAGATGGCGCGGGGCGCCGCCCGCCTGGCGGGAGAAAGGGGATTCGGGCTTTCCGTCACCGGCATCGCCGGGCCGGACGGCGGTACCCCGGAAAAACCGGTGGGACTGGTGTGGATCGCCTCCAGCGGCCCAAATGGGGAGATGACCGATGGACTGCGCCTAACCGGCAACCGCGACGAAATCCGTCAAAGGGCCGCCTGGAGGCTGCTGGGGCTGGGGTGGCGGGTCGCGCGGGACGCGGGATTGTAGGGGCAACCCCCAATTGCAGGGGCGAAAAATTTTTCGCCCCTGCAACAATCCCCTGCGCCCCTACAATTCCGCGTCCCTACATCCCCGGGAATCCCGGGAATCCCCCTTTGCCGCCGCGGGCGCCCGCCAGTTTCTGGAGGTGCTTCATCTTGCCGCCCATCTTGCCGAACTGGGTCATCATCTGCTTCATCTGCTCGTACTGCTTCAGCACCTGGTTGACCTGCTGGAGGTCGGTGCCGGAACCCTTGGCGATGCGCAGGCGGCGGCGGCCGTCGATGATCTTGGGGCTCTTGCGCTCCTGGCGGGTCATGGAAGAAAGCACGGCCTCGGTCCGACCGATCACCTTCTCGTCGATCTCCCCCGCCTTCTCCTTGAGCTTGCCCGCGCCGGGGATCATTCCGACGATGTCCATCACGCTCCCCAGCTTCTTCACCTGGCGGATCTGCGACAGCATGTCTTCCAGATCGAACTGGTTCCTGGACATCTTCTTGCCCAGGCGTTCGACCTCGCCCTGGTCCAGCCGCTCCTGGGCGCGCTCCACCAGGCCGACCACGTCCCCCATGCCCAGGATCCGTCCCGCCATGCGTGCTGGATCGAAAACCTCGAAGGCCCCCACGGCCTCGCCGGTCCCCACGTAGAGAAGGCGGGCCTTGGTGGCGTCGCGCAAGGACAGCGCGGCACCGCCGCGGGCGTCGCCGTCGGTCTTGGTGAGGACCACTCCCGAGATGGACAACCTGTCGTGGAAGGACTTCGCCACGCGGACGGCTTCCTGTCCGGTCATCGCGTCGGCAACGAAGACGATCTCCTGCGGCTGGAGCTCCCTCTTGAGCCGACCCAGTTCGTCCATGAGCGTGTCGTCGATCTGGAGGCGACCCGCCGTGTCGAACACCACCAGGTCGCAGGCCTGGTCCCGCGCCGCCTGGCGCCCGCGCCGCGCGATGGCCAGCACGTCCGTTTCCCCAGGCTCGGCGTGGACCGGAACCCCGATCTTCCTTCCCAGGACCTGGAGCTGTTCCACCGCCGCCGGGCGGTACACGTCGCAGGCCACCAGCATGGGCCGCCGTCCACGCTTTTCCTTGAGATGCAAGGCGAGCTTGGCCGCCGACGTGGTCTTGCCCGATCCCTGCAACCCCACCATCAGGACCAGCGTGGGGCTTCCCGGAAATGCGGGTTCGGAGGCCTCTCCACCCAAGGTCTCCACCAGGCAATCGTGGAGCACCTTGACCATCTGTTCGCCGGGCGTCACGGAAAGGGTGACCTGGACACCCAGGGCGCGCTCCCTGACCCGCGCCACGAAGGCCTTGGCGACGTCCAGTTCGACGTCCGCTTCCAGCAGGGCGCGTCGCACGTCCCGGAGGGAATCGGCGATGTTTTCTTCGGTCAGCCGCGCTTCCCCGCGCAGCTTCTTCATGGCCTCTTCCAGGCGTCGGCCGAGTTGTTCGAACATGAGGCGGTGAAATCTAACCGGTACCGTCCGGCATTGTGACCACCATCACACCACGGCACCATTGTTCCCCAACGACCTGCGCCCCAGCCCGGAAGGAGCTATGATGGAATACCCAATGCCGATGCCCAAGCGGGAAGCGACCGCCCCATCGCCGACCATCCAGGATAGCCCTGGAGATGCCGGATCCAATCCAGCCGTCGGTGAAACCGGGGATGGCGACCGGATTCGGGCACTCGCGAAGCATGTGGAGCAGGCTTTCCTCGCCAGGCTTCCGCCCCATCTGCTCTACCACGGTGCCCACCACACCCTGGCCGACGTGTTTCCAGCTGCGGTTCGGCTGTGCGAAAGCGAAGGCGTCGCGCCGGGCGACCGCGACCTGGTCCTGGCCGCTGCCCTCTTCCACGACATCGGATTCATCGAGACCTACGACGGCAACGAGCCCGTGGGTGCGCGCATCGCGGGCGAGACACTTCCGGGGTTCGGATTTCCGCCCGGCGATGTGTCCCGCGTGCGGACGTTGATCCTGAGCACCGCGATGAAGGAGGTGGACGGCGTCTGGCGGCAGGTTCCCGGAAGCGATCCCCTCGCACGGATTCTTTGCGACGCCGACCTCGACAACCTCGGGCGGGACGATTTCTTCCCGGTTTCCGCGACCTTGAGGCAGGAATTGTCGAACCAGGGGCGCGATTTCACGGAATTGCAGTGGCTGGCTCGGCAGATCCTGTTCGTGTCCCAGCAGGAATGGTTCACCCGGACGCAACGCGAAGCCAGGCAGGTCGGAAAGGAGGCGAATCTCGCCGAACTTCGGCGCCAACTGGCCGGACTGCGCTGATTCAACCTTCCCCGAGACGCGAGAGAAGCCGCTCGGGGTAGCTCGGAGAACCGGGATCTCGCCGGGAGTTCCAGGATTCGCGCGCCGCCGCGGTGGAGGCCTGGAACAGCCCGGGAAGCAACGGCAGGGCGATGGAGACGGCGCGCGCCCAGGGGCTTTTGGACAGGAACGAATTCCAGGGCAGGATCCGGAACAGATTCCGTCCAGCCAGCAGGAAGACCCCCAGGCGTCCGGCGTGGACCAGGAAGGAATTCATCCCTTCCCGGGTGACGCCGCCGAATCCCATGAGATGTCCGGGCGTGTCCAGGAGATGGAACCAGGCCAGGAAGAAGAAGTACGGCCAGGCTTGCAGGAGCAGTTCCAGATCCCCGAACCTCTTCCCGACCATCGCGAAGACGGCGCAACCCCCAAGGATGGAAAGCACCGGCTCGGCCCCGTCCAGGAAGGCCGGTGCCAGGCAGACCGCCGTCCACAACACCGCTTCCAGCCGCCATGCGGTGGGCACGATCCCCACTTGCGCGGCCTGGGGGCAGGACGCCGTCAGCTTCACCCAGGCTTCGGGAGGGAACCAGCGCGACGCCATCCAGGCCACGACCGCTCCCGAGACGATGGACCAGGCGAGGATGGGCCCCATCTGGAACAGGTAGCCGCCGTGACCCACCAGCAGCCAGGTGACCAGGAACAGTTGGAGCATGTTGAAGGCCGTGGCTTGCAGGATTCCGGCACCGATCCAACCGATCCAACCTCGCGCCAGCCCCGTGCGGATGGGCCCTCCCAGGAGGAGGATGGCGGCGGCACCGGAAGCGGAGGAGATCAGGAACGTGGTGGGCGGCTGGCCCCCGAAGGCCACGGCGAGGATGTTCCTGGACAGGAACAGTCCCACCGCGGGCAGGGTCCCGAAGGCCGAGAGGAAAGGCAGGATCACCGCCCAGGACAGGCCCAGGCGCAGCCACGGGAAGAGAGGAACCCGCGGCACCAGGGATTCCGCGATCTGGAGTCCCGACGCGAGGAGTAGGGCCCCGGCACGGATCCTGTCCTGCGATTCAGGGGACGGCGTCGACGCCATTCCCGCTTCCATCCGTTCCTTCCACCACCACCACCAGATGGGACGGTACGCAGGCCAGTTCCGCGCCGGTGCGATGGATGCTCCCGGCCTTCATGCACAGGTGGTGTGGACACGGCGCCCACAGGATCCTGGCCGAACCCCGCCCATGCTCCACGACCACCGGGCCCAGTGCGCCCTCCACCGTGTCCAACGCCAGCGGGCCTTCCAGGTTCCACCAGGCCATCCGTTTTCCGTCCACGTACACCGCGGCCTTGGATCCGTCGGATCCGGGCGAGGAAAACCACGACCACCCGGCGGCCGCCAGGACCGCCATCAGCACCAGGACGTCGGCGGGGGCCGCCAGACGGGGGAACGTCCTCACCAGTCGACCGGGCACGTCGGGAGACTCGCTTGCAGGCGGTCGCCCCAGCCCAGGCTCTGGCGCGAGCACATCCCATCGGGGGTTTCGCGGATCCAGTAGGCCTGGAGTCCCAGTGAATCCGCCAGGTGCCGGGAACGCGCGGGACCCATCACGAAGAGCGGCTTGGTGAAGGCGTCGCAGTCCAGGCTCGTGGGACACAGCACGGTGACGGAAATCGTCCCACCCAGCGCGGGATGTCCCGTGGGAGGATCGAAGATGTGGTGGTAGCGGATCCCGTCCTGGATGAAGTACCTCTCGTAGTCCCCCGAGGTGGAGACCGCGCAGGTGGAGTCGCAGCGGATGATGCCCACGATGGTGTCGTTGCGCCTCGGGTTCTTGATCCCGATGTGCCATGGTCCGCTCCGCTTGCGGCCGGCGGCGATGATCTCCCCGCCTCCCTGGATCAGGTGCCTGGGCCACCCCGCCGAATCCAGCACCCGAGAGAGGCGATCGACCGAGTATCCCTTGGCGATGCCCCCCAGGTCGATGGGAAGGCTGTCGGTGAGCAGCAAGACGCGGTCGTCGGGCAGCACCCTGAACGGAACCGGAAGCGTGTCGTCGGGCTTGGGCAGGAACCCGAATCGTCGCTTCAGGAAGAGATCGATGGAATCCTGCGGAGGCACGTGGCCTTTCTCCGTTCCCACCCCCCACAACTGCTTGAGGTCGTGCATCCCGGGGTCGAAGGCGTTGTGCGAAATGCGCATGGACACGAGGACCTTGCGCAGGACCAGGGCGATCTCGGGGCCCACCACCACGGTGTCGCCCTTGCGCCCGCGCAGGATGGAAAGTGGAGAGCTGGCGTCGTAGTCGGTGAAAAGGTGGTCCAGCCGATGGCTTTCCGCGACCTCCAGGTCCAGCGCCTTGGCTGCGGACACTCCCTCTCCCGGACCGTGGACGGTGGCGTCGAAGTTGCAGTCCATGGCCGTCCAGTACCTGGTGACGGGCTTGGAATTGCAGGAGGTCAGGAAAAGGGGGAGGGCGAGCAGGGCGAGACGGAAGGCTGGGCGCATGGCGGGAATCTAGAACGATCCGGCTCCGGGAGCAGCCGTGTCGGGCGCCTTCGTCGTTCGCAAGCGTTCGCGGACAGGCTCGGCCGCCTCGAGAATCGACCTGCTCCTGCGAAGCTCGAGGATCAACGCGGCCTCCCTGCTGAGCTTGTCGAGACGCTCGTCCGAGGTCATCAGGCGGAAGTCGCGGGCGGGTCGCCCGTCGAAGAGTGGTCCGATCACGGCAACCCCTCCAGGTCCTCGATGTCCCGCAGATCCTTCCTCCTGGGAGGCACCACCGCACGCTTGGCTTGGATCAGATGCTCGCGACTGGACACCGCCACCGGGCATCCACGGATCTGCATGGTGGAGGCATCTTCCTTGAGCCGCTCCCAGGAGATCGGATAGGAAAGGAAAACATCGACCTGCTCAAGGCCGTCGGGGGACTGCGCCGTCCAGACCAGCGCGCCCTTCTCCCGGATCCACCGCGAGCGGTTGTTCCTGTCGCACACGGCGTCGATGGGTTCCGGAATCCTGGATGACATCTTCCTTCGTCGCAACACGGAGACCAGGCGGCGGAAATTTTCGTCGGAATCCGGCACGCGGATGTCCAGATCCAGGGTCGTGCGGTCCACTCCATGAAGGACGCAAGCGACCCCTCCGCAGACAATGAACTCCACTCCAGAAGAAGCGAGGTCGGCCACCAATCCTGCCAAATCCGGCCTTTCCACGTACGGCAATCTACTCCGGCTTCTGGAGCGGGAACAGGAGCACGTCGCGGATGGAGGTCTGGTCGGTGAGGATCATGGTCATCCGGTCGATGCCGATGCCCACGCCGCCCATGGGGGGCATGCCGTACTCCATGGCGCGCAGGAAGTCCTCGTCCAGGGGATGGGTTTCGTCTTCCCCACCCCGCCCGCGCTCGACCTGCTCCTCCAGGAGCCTGCGCTGCACGACGGGGTCGTTGAGCTCGGAGTAGGAATTCCCCACCTCCATCCCCGCGATGGCCGGCTCGAAGCGCTCCACCAGAGTGGGGTCGTTCCGGTGGACCTTGCACAATGGCGTGGATTCCAGCGGGTGGTCCATGACGAAGGTCGGCTCCCACAGGTCCGGTTCGCACAGCTCCTCGAAGGCCAGCATCATGGCCCGGCCGCGGCTGTAGGCGCCGTCCAGGTCCCAATGGTTGCGTTCCACCAGCGCATGGATCTCCGCATCGGACAGGGCGTCGATGTCCACGCCCTTGCGCTTGAGGGCGGTCTTGACCGGAAGCCGTTCCCAGGTCCCGAAGAACGTGGACAGTTCCCGTCCCTGGTACGTCACGGGCACCTCGCCCGCGCGGATTGCCGCCAGTTCCTTCTCCAGCCCTTGCGCGCCAACGCCCCTGGACAGGGCCGAGCGCCGTGCCTTCAGCGACAGCACCGCCTTGGCCCCGCGCTGCCAGATGGCCTGGAAGTGGTCCATCATGTCCGTGTAGTCGGCGTACGCCTGGTAGAACTCCACCTGGGTGAACTCGGGATTGTGGGTGCGGTCGATGCCCTCGTTCCGGAAATCCTTCACGAATTCGAAGACGCGGTCGAACCCGCCTGCCACCAGGCGCTTGAGATGGAGTTCGTTGGACACGCGCAGGTAGAGAGGGATGTCCAGCGCGTTGTGGTGGGTCGTGAAGGGCCGCGCCGACGCCCCGCCGTAGATGGCCTGGAGCGTGGGGGTCTCCACTTCCAGGAAGGAATGTTCCAGCAGGTAGGCGCGCACCTCCTGGACCAGCGCCGTGCGCAGACGGAACACGTTCGCCACCTCGGGATTGACCGCGAGATCGGCGTAGCGCTGGCGGTAGCGGGTCTCCACGTCGCTGAACAGGCTGGATTCGAAGCTCTTGCGCCCGACCACCTTGCCCGTTTCGTCCTTGACATCCTCCACCTTCGGAAAGGGCAGCGGTCGCAGCGACTTGGACAGGAGTTCGAAGCCCCCCTTTCCCACCGCCTGCAAGGTGAGCTCGCCCGTCTTGGTGCGCATGAGCACCCCGCGCACTCCGATGAAATCTCCCAGGTCCAGGCTCCGGACCACCGGCCAGATCTCCTCGCCCAGCCCTTCCACCGTGCCCGATTCCTGGGCGTCGTCGTCGCGGCGCAGGTACACCTGGATCCGTTCGTGGTCGTCCTGGAGGTTCAGGAACGCCGTCTTGCCGGAGCTGCGGAAGGCGACGATGCGCCCGGCCAGGGCATAGGTGCCGGAAGCCTTGAGGTCGGCGCTTTCCCTCCCCTCCCCCAGCAGTTTGAGATCCGCCGCACGGTGGGTGAAAGCGAACCGGTAGGGGTAGGGCTCCACCCCCAGCTCTCGGATCCGACGGAGGTTTTCGCGGCGGGCAAGCTCCTGGTCGGTCAGGGCCTTGGCCCCTCCGGAGACGTCTTGTTCGGACATGGAAGAGGGAAATGTAAGCCCGGGAGGCACGCCCCTCCTACAGGCCCAAGTGCACCGACACCCGGTCTGGGCGCACCTGGATGTCCTTGAGCACCAGCTTGGCGAACCATTCCGCCTTGGAACGGCTTCCGTTCAACTGGTAGATGTCGTAGCGATGGATGGTGTCGCGCAGGATGTCCGTCACCACCCGGCTTGTGATTCCGTCCATGTCGTGGGGCAGGCCGGGCACCTGGATGTCGCGGACCGCGAAATCGTGCAGATAGACGATCCCGGTTTCCCTCTCGTAGGCAGGTGCCGCGGTGAAGGCGATGGCACCAGACCAGGATCGCCCGAGCCTCTTGACTTCCACCGGAACGGAGAGCCCGATGGAATTCTCCGCAGGCACCAGCACCAGCGTGGCCAGGGATACCTGCACCCCTCCCATCGGTTCCAACTCCTTGTGGATGGGGAATCCCCCCTTCTGGTCGATCTTCTTCTGGATTTCGGAGGCCAGGATGTCGATGCGCAGGCCGTCGGCTCCCAGATGGAAGGGACCGGCGCAGGAAGCGAGGAGGGATCCCAGGGCAGCGACCAGGATGGCGGATGGACGGGTCATGGTGGATCCTCGGTGGTTCATGGGAGGGAAGTCGGAAATTAGACGTTTCCCGCCCGACATGGACGCAACGGAGTGCAATTCGGATTCCCGGGTTGCCGGTGGGTAGAAAGGCGGGCAACCTTGGTACGGGTTGGCATAATTTGTGACAGTGATTGAAAAATGGTTCTCAAAACCATATATTAACATCATGCGGACAACTTTGATGCTTGACGATGACCTTCTGTTCGAAGCTCGAGAAATCGCCTCCACCCAGGAGTTGAGCTTGGGGGAGATCGTTTCCCAATTGGCCCGTCGTGGACTGGAGGGGACGCCGACCGTCGGATCCAAGGACAATCTCCCCGTGTTCCGCCGCGGAAAACCGCATGGCAAGGTGCTGCTGGAAACGGTGCTCCGCGCCCAAGACGACGAGTGAGCTTCCTGCTGGATGTCAATGTCCTGCTGGCGGTGTGCTGGGAGGAGTTGGAGACGCACGAGGCCGCGCGCTCGTGGTTTTCAGCGCACAGCGGCGAAGGCTGGGCCACCTGCACCCTCACGGAATCCGCTTTCGTCCGACTCTCCATGAACCCCAAGGTCTTTTCCGATCCCGCCTCCTTCCGCGAGGCGCTGGCCGTGCTGGAGGCCTTGCGCAAGGTGCCCGGTCACCGCTTCCTGGCACAGAACGGGCCGTTCTCCGAGGCCGATTTCCCCGCCAGATCCGTGCGCGGCTACCGGCAGGTGGTGGACGCCTCCCTCCTGGCCCTTTCCAGGAAGCACGAAGCGCGACTGGTCAGCTTCGACAAGGGACTGCGCCAGCTCGCCGCCTCGGGCGGATGGGAGACGACACTGCATTTGCTGTAGGCATCGGCCTTCTAGGCCAATGTTTCCCGATACCTGGAGACGTCGATGCTGTGCTTGCGGATCAGTTCGAAGAACGCGCGGCGGTTCTTGCGCGCCTGCGAGGCCGCCTGGCTGATGTTGCCGCGATGGACCACCAGGAGTCGTTCGATGTAGCCGCGTTCGAATTCGTGGACCACCCGGGCCTTGGCGTTGCGGAACGGACCCGAGTACGGATCCGAAGCACCGGGGGGTGCGAAAGGAAGGTCGAGGTCGTCGGATTCGATCCGGCTCGACGAGGCGAAGACCACGGCGCGCTCGATCACGTGCTCGAGCTCGCGGATGTTCCCCGGCCACGCGTGGGAGAGGAGGCGTTCCAGTGCGCTGGGCGAGATCCCCTCCACGCGGACGGGGGACCGCACCCGCCAGCACGACAGGAAATGTTCGGCCAGGAGGGGGATGTCCCCGCGCCGTTCGCGCAGCGGAGGCAGCCGCAGCGAGACCACGTTCAGCCGGTAGTAGAGGTCGCGCCGCAGGGACGTTCCGCCGGCGAGGTCTTCCGGACCGAGGTTGGTGGCCGCGAGCACCCGGACGTCGGCCTTCCGGACGCTGGTGGATCCCAGGGGACGGTATTCGCGCTCCTGCAAAAAGCGCAGGAGCTTCACCTGGGAGACGGCGGGAAGGGAGTCGATCTCGTCCAGGAAGAGGGTCCCGCCCTGGGCCATCGCAAGGACCCCCGCGCGATCCGTGGCCGCTCCGGTGTACGCCTGGCTCTCGTGCCCGAACAGCTCGTTTTCCACCAGCTCCAACGGCATCGCCCCGCAGTTGATCGCGAAGAACGGGGCCCGCGAGCGCACGCTCAAGGCGTGGATGGCGCGGGCGCAGACCTCCTTGCCGGTTCCCGTCTCGCCGCAGAGGAGCACGCTGGCGTCGCTGTTGGCCACCACGGGGATCTTGCGGATCTCCTTGAGGAACCCGTGGTCGTTTCCGACCAGTTGGTCCCGACCGAATCCTTCCCGCAACCGGCGAAGGAGAGGATCCTCCGGCGGAACGGTTCCGGCATTTCCCACCTGGGCCCGCCCGTCCCGGCCATCTCGCTTGGCATCTCCCATCCTGCAAACCTCCGGAACGTGGAACACGGTTGCCACCGCACCGCGCCTCCCCGTGGTGGGGAGTCCCTGTCGGCCAGGACATCGCGGAGGCGCACTCGGACAAATCCATCCTCTCCATCGGACCCGCCGCCACGAGGCGATGGATCCAACGAAGAAGAGTGGAATCAATCTATGCGAAATTTCCGTCCAGGAGAAGACCCCGGAGAGAATGAAACGGAAAGCTCGGACAATTTCCGGATCCCAACCAGGACAAATTCCTCCGACCATTTCCCATGCGAATGATTCTCTGTCTCTGTTTTCAGGTTGGCATCAATCTCGCCCTGGGGGAATGTCCAGCCGGACAGGACGGAGCTTCCCATTCCGCGAAGCGCTCCGCGAAGTCCAACAAGGAGGCAGGCGTGCCGATCACACCAACGTATCCGGGAGTCTACGTACAGGAGCTCCCCAGCGGCGTCCACACGATCGCGGGGGTGAGCACTTCGGTGGCCCTGTTCCTGGGGCGAGCCGCCCAAGGACCCATCGGTTCCCCGCAACTGATCCTCAACCCCTCGGACTTCGAGCGGACGTTCACGTCCACCTACGCCGGCAGCGACTTGGCGAGGCAGGTGCGGATGTTCTTCCAGAACGGCGGGACCCAGGCATGGGTCGTGCGCCTGGCCAAGAACGCCACCCAGTCCACGGTCACCTTGCAGACGGAATCCGGCACCGATTCGCTGGTGCTCGCCGCGGTGGACGCCGGGGTGGTGGGCGAGACGATCCGGGCCGCGGTGACCTACTCCGGCGTCCAGCCGGAATCGACGTTCAACGTGGAACTGTTCCGTTGGGGCCTGGATTCCGGCGGCAGGCCCGTCAAGCAGAACCAGGAGATCTGGACCGCGCTCTCTATGGATCCTTCCTCCGCCCGCTACGCGCCCCTTTACCTGACCCAGAACTCCAAATTGGTGAACGTATCGGCCGGCTCGGGCGCGACCGCCTCCGCCACCGGATTTTCCCAGGGCGGTCGGCCCATCGCCTACGCCACGGGAGACATGACCGCCCTGCGAACCGCCCTGGTCGCCCTTTTCCCCGCCAATCGGCAGTTCCGGATCTCGGTGGATGGCGCTCCTCTGGTGTCGGTGGACCTGGGCGCCGCGGACCTGACCAGCTTGGACACCTCGAGCTTCGGAAACCTGAGCAACGCCTTGGACGCACTGCTGCATCCGATCGTCAACGGTTTTCTCCAAGCGCCTTCCCAGGTTTCCGTCACGCTGGTCGCGGGACCGTCGACGACGACCCAGGACAGCGCCTGGTTGCGGATCTCCTCCTCGAACGGAGATGTCTGGATCGTTCCTGGAACCGATCCCACCAAGGACCTGGCCGTCCCGCTGATGCTGGGCACCGCCCAGGGCGGGCTGGAGGTCTCGCGGTACGCCGCGGCGCGGCCCGCTCCCACGGGTCTGACCTACTCCCCCACCACGAACCTCGCGACCTTCGGCGCCCTGGTCCAGAACGCGATCAACGCCATCACGGTGGGGTCCACGACCATCCCCCTGGGGACCGTGCTGCAGACCACGGGGGCCACCGACCCCTTCTACAAGGACTCCTACTCCACGTCCTTCAACGGGAACAGCGACGGGGTCCGCGAGAAGCTGGGGCTCGTCCAGAAGGCGGTCAACGACTACGCCGCGGCGAACCCCTCGTTCCGCTACCAAGCCGCGGTCTGGGGGCTCCGGTTCGCCCTCGTGCCCGTCGCCGGTCCCGACAACCTGCTGGAAACGGTCTCCACCGCCCCCACCGACATCGGAACCGGATTCCTGCGCAATGTCCGATATTTGTCTCTCGGTGCCGGCGGCATCGCCGGATTCCAGACTCCCGCCGGTGCGCCCGCGAGCGACGGCACCGCTCCGGACCTGTCGTCCTACACCGACGCGTTCGCCGTGGTGGATCAGCAGGTGGACCTCTTCAACCTCCTGATCCTGCCCGCCGACAAGGACCACACCCCCGCGGTGCGCGACAGTCTTTGGGGCCCCGCCAGCACATGGTGCGAATCCCGGACGGCCTTCCTCCTGGTGGACGCTCCTGCGGAATGGACCGATGTCCAGACGGCCACGAATCCCTCCACCGGGGTGAACAAATTGCGGACGGGCGTGGTCAACGACCATGCCGCGGTCTTCTTCCCGAGGATCACCATCGCGGAGAACGGATTGTCGGTGAACATCGGCGCCAGCGGCTCCATCGCCGGCGTCATGGCCCGGATCGACGGGACGCGCGGAGTGTGGAAGGCACCCGCGGGTCTGGAGGCCGCGCTCCAGGGGTTGACGGGGCTGGAGTACCGGTTCTCGGACGCCGAGAACGGAGTCCTGAATCCCGTGGCCATCAACACCTTGCGCGTGTTCCCTTCGGGGATCGTCAACTGGGGCGCGCGGACCCTGGACGGCGACGACGGATTCGGAAGCGATTGGAAATACATCCCCGTCCGGCGCACCGCCCTGTTCCTGGAGGCGAGCCTGTACCGCGGGACGCAGTGGGTGGTGTTCGAACCCAACGACGAACCTCTGTGGGCGCAGATCCGGCTCAATGTGGGGGCGTTCATGAACACCCTGTTCCGCCAGGGCGCCTTCCAGGGACAGACGCCCAAGCAGGCCTACCTGGTCAAGTGCGACTCCGAGACCACGACCCAGGACGACATCGACAGCGGCGTCGTGAACATCCTGGTGGGGTTCGCTCCCCTGAAACCGGCGGAATTCGTCATCATCCAGATCCAGCAACTGGCTGGAAACCTCAGCTAGGAGACCTCCCGTGGCACAATTCACCGTCAACCCGCAGCGCTTCGATCCGTACAAGAACTTCAAGTTCAGGGTGAAGTGGGACGGGCGATACGTCGCCGGCGTGAGCAAGGTCGGCGCCCTCAAGAAATCCACCGAGGTGGTGGAGCACCGGGAGGGCGGAGATCCGAGCAGCGCCCGGAAATCGCCCGGACGCACCAAGTACGAGGCGATCACCCTCGATCGCGGCGTGACCCACGACGTGGAGTTCGAGCAGTGGGCCAACAAGGTCTGGAACTTCGGTGCCGGACTGGGCGCCGAGGTGTCGCTGAAGGACTTCCGCAAGGACATCCTGCTGGAGGTCTACAACGAGGCGGGCCAGCTGGCCCTGGCCTACAAGATCTACCGGTGCTGGGTCTCGGAATTCCAGGCGATGCCCGACCTGGACGCCAACGCCAACGCCGTGGCCATCCAGCACGTGAAGCTGGAGAACGAGGGCTGGGAGCGCGATCTGGAGGTGGCCGAGCCCAGCGAACCGACCTTCGTCGAACCGCAATGAGGGAATCCCCGCAAGGGACGCGGGAAGGCGGCCTCTCGGATCTCGACGCGCTGGATCTGCTGGAGCGGGCGGGAGATTTCCCCATGGCGGGTCGCGCGCTGGCCCTGCTGTCGGCCGTCCGCCCCGAACGCACCTTCGGCGAGTGGGCGTCGGAGAGCCTCGGAACGCGGGACGAGGCGCTTCTGCGTTGGCGTCTCCTGGACGGGTCCGCGGTCCTCCCCTGCCTCCAGCCGTGTCCGGACTGCGGAGTCGTCTCCGAATTCGAGCTGGACGCCCGTCGGCTGCTGGAGGGTTCGCCCGGTCGGGTGGAATCGCCGCGGGAATGGAGTCATGGCGATTTCCGTCTGGTCTACCGGATTCCCGACAGCGCCGACGCCTGCCACTTCGGAACGGACTCCGCGGCGGCCCGGAAGGTCTTCGTCTCCCGCTGCGTGGTGTCGGCAAGCCGTGCGGATGTCCCCTGCGATCCGCTCGCCTGGCCCGAGCCGACTTGGGATGCGATCGAATCGGACCTGGTCTCGGCCGACCCGCTGGCCGAGATCCGCCTGACCCTGCGGTGCCCGGCCTGCGACCGCGCCTGGGAGACGGAATTCGACGTCGCTGGGTACCTGTGGGCGGCGGTGTCCGGACGGGCGCGCGAGGCGGTGGAGCACGTGCACGCACTGGCCGGGGCCTACGGCTGGAGCGAATCGGGGATCCTGTCCATGTCCCGCTCCCGCAGGGAGCTCTACCTGCGCCGCCTGGAGAGGGACGCGTGAGCGCACTCTTCGCACGGATGGGAGACCGCGCGATGGGTCGCGGGTCGTATCCCCGCCCACCCGTCGGAATCCGTCCCGCAAGGGACGAGCCCGACCCGTTCCGGGAAGAGGAATTCGCGCTTCCGACGCCACCGGCTTCCATGCCCGGCCACCCCGCCGGACCGACGGTTCCCCGAGAGGCATGGGGTGGAAAGGCCCGGGAGACCACCTCGCCGGCCTCGCCGCGAGGTTCGGCTCAGACCCCGGCGACCGGACGACACGACGTTCCCGAGGAATCGAAGGCGCACGACGAGATCCTCGAGTCTCCATGGCGTCCCGGCCCGGAACCTTCCGTCACGATGTGGACGGAATCCGTCCCAACGGCGGATTCCGTCCACGCTTCCACGCTCCACGAGACCGCGGCCTCTCGCGCGTCCGCCCCGGCCCGTGGGCCGGATCCCGTCCTGTCGACCCGGACGACGCCACCCGAGAATTCACCGTTCCCGCACGGCTCCGGATCGGAGACGATTCCCGTCCGAAGGCCTCCGCGCGAGGCCGAGCCGCAGGTGCACATCCACATCGGGAGCATCGAACTGCGCGCCGCGGTTCCCGCCCCGGAACCGAAACCGCGCCGGCGCGAACCGGCCGAGCCTCCTCCCCTCTCGGAATTCCTGCGCTCTCGGGATGGCCGCCGATGAGCGGGGTCCTGGCCTTGGCCGCGGTCACCGCCGTCCTGGAAGACCTGATCAACAACGGTCTGGTGGACCACAACCTGGGATCCACCCTGGGCGAGGTCGAGGTCACGTCGCTGGCCCCCGACCGGGTGCGCCCCGCGGGAAAGACGGATTCCGAGAAGAGCCAGATCAACCTGTTCCTGTACCACGTCTCCACCAACCCCGCCTGGCGCAACAACGACCTTCCCTCCCGGGACCGGGCCGGAAACCGCATCGCCAATCCACCGCTGGCGGTGGACCTCCACTACCTGCTGATCGTGCACGGCGCGGCGGAGTTCCACACGGAGATCCTCCTCGGCTACGCGCTGCAGCTCCTGCACGACAACCCGTTGATCACCCGCGACGCCATCCGCAAGACCATGTCCGCGACCTCCCCGGTGTCCGGGGCGGGGGTGCTGCCTCCCGGATTTCCCCTCCAGAGCGCCGCCGACCTCGCCGACCAGATCGAACAGGTGCGGATCGTCCCGGAAAACCTGGGCACCGACGAGCTGTCCAGGTTGTGGACCGCCTTCCAGACCAATTTTCGTCCAACGGCGTCCTTCATGGCGTCGGTGGTGCTCATGCAGGCGCAGAAACCGGCGCGCCTGGGCCTCCCGGTCCGGGAACGGAGGTCCGTGGTGATGCCGTTCCGGACGCCCCGGATCGACGCCGTCGAGGATTCGTCCGATCCTTCCGCCCCGATCACTTCCGGTTCGAAGATCGTGCTGCGGGGAGCCCAGTTGCGGGGAGGTTCCACCACGGTGCGCCTGGGAGAGGTGGAATGGAGTCCAAGCCCCTCCCAGGTGGGTGACGCGTCCATTGCGGTGGATCTGACCCTACCCGCCTTCGCGGACCTGCAACCGGGGATCCTGGGGGCGCAGGTGGTGCAGAACCTGTACCTGGGAGACCCTCCGACCCTCCACAAGGGCACCGAAAGCAACGCGGCGGCCTTCGTCCTCCATCCCGTGGTGACGGTCTCGAAATCCGCCGTGACGACCTCCGTGGTGGACGGCCAGACCCTGGTCGCGGCGACCCTGACGGTGGGGTTCTCCCCGAGCGTGGGGAAGAGCCAACGGGTGCTCCTGTTCCTCAACGAACTGGCGGCGACGGGCTCTCCGGCGTTCCAGAGCTTCGCCCTGCCTTTGCGGGTGCCCGCCAATCCGGCGGACATCTCCGACGCCAGCCTGGACGTTCCCGTGGCCGGGGTGAAGGCCGGAAGCTATCTGGTCCGGGTGCAGGTGGACGGCGCGGAGAGTCCGCTCGTCCTCTCTCCGGAGGGTCGCTACGAAAGCCCTTCCGTGGTGCTGCCGTGAACCGCCCTGCTTCCGCCAAGGACCCGTTCGCGGCCAACCAGGCCTCGTTGTCCTCGGCCCTGGACGAACTGCGCGCCGAACTGGAACGGCACGCCTCCAGGAAGTCTCCCCGGGGCGGGGGGACCGTGGCCTCGGGCGGCGCGTCCGGCGAATCCCGCCCCGCTCTGACGGAATCCGTCGACGCGTCGGACCGCCTGGGGACCCTCTCGGCGAAGTTCTCCCTGAGTCCCTTCGAACGCAAGGTGCTGCTCCTGGCTGCCGCCCCGGAACTGGATGGCCGGTTTTCCGAACTGTGCTCCCGGGCCCAAGGGGACCCGACCGCGACGGCTCCCACCTTCGGGCTCGCCTTGGCGGCGTTGCCGGGTGCGCACTGGAGCGCCCTGATGCCGGTGGCTCCGCTGCGCCATTGGCGACTCGTGCACCTGTCGGGGACCAGTCCGACGCGTTCTCCGCTGCAGGTGGACGAGCGCATCCTCCACTACCTCGCGGGCCTCTCGTATCCGGATCCGGAGCTGGAGGGCGCGCTTCTCGCCCATCCGCGCGCGGATGGGGAGATCACGCCGTCGCAATCCACGATCGCCGAGCGACTGGCCGGATTCTGGTCCGGCAAGGGCGGGGAAAGCTGGCCGGTGGCCCTGCTCACAGGCCCCGCGTCGCGCGACAAGATCCACGTGGCCTCGGCCGGCCTGGAGGCGCTGGGGCTGGGGCTGGGGCTCCTTTCCGAGCAGGCGCTGCCGGCGGAAGCCGGGGAGATGGAGTCCTTTGTCCGGCTGTGCGACCGCGAGGCGATCCTGGGCGGCAGGGCCCTGGTGCTGCAGATGGAGGGAGATTCCGATCCCGCGCGCCAGAGGGCCGCGGCCCTGTTCCTGGAACGTTGCCACTGCCTGGTGGGCGTGACCTGCCGCGAACGCTTTCCCCTGAGCTACCGCACCCACGCGGAATTCGAGGTGTCCAGACCCACGCGCCAGGAGCAGCGCGAACTCTGGCTGGAGGGCGCCACCCGAAGCGCCAACCGCACCGGTTCCCGCAACGCCGCCGCGGTTCCCGAGATGGCCGATTTCCTCGCTTCGTCGTTCGATCTCTCCTCCAGCGACATCCGCGAATCCCTGGGGCTGGCCACCGACGGAGAACGCAAGCGCATCGTTCCCGACGAACTGCGTCGCCGTCTGGCCGAGGCCGGTCGAACCACGGCCCGACCGCGCATGGACGGGCTGGCCGTGCGCATCGAGGCGCGGGCGGGTTGGGACGACCTGGTCCTCCCCGATGCCCAGAAGGACCTTTTGCGCGCCATCGCGCGGCAGTTGCGGCACGGCTACACGGTGCGGGAAAAGTGGGGTTTCGCGGGATCCGGCGGACGGGGCCTGGGCGTCAGCGCCCTCTTTTCCGGCGCCAGCGGCACAGGCAAGACCCTGGCGGCCGAGGTGCTCGCGAACGAACTGCTTTTGGACCTCTATCGGATCGACCTGAGCCAGGTGGTGAGCAAGTACGTGGGGGAAACGGAAAAGAACCTGCGTCGCGTGTTCGACGCGGCCGAGGCGGGCGGATCCATCCTGCTCTTCGACGAGGCCGACGCGCTGTTCGGCAGCCGCAGCGAAGTGAAGGACGCCCACGACCGCTACGCCAACATCGAGGTCAGCTACCTGCTCAGCCGGATGGAGACCTTCGGGGGGGTCGCCATCCTGACCACCAACCTCAAGGCCAACATCGACCCCGCCTTCCTGCGCCGTCTTCGCTTCGTAGTCCAGTTCCCCTTTCCCGGCCAGGCACAGCGCGAAGCCATCTGGGAAGCCGTGTTCCCCCGCGTGCTTCCCCGCGAAGGGGTGGACTCCTCGCGGCTTTCGCGCCTGCAGGTGCCCGGCGGAAACATCCGCAACATCGCCCTGGGAGCGGCCTACCTCGCCGCGGAGGCCGGATCCCCGCTGGGGATGGCGCACCTGTTGAGCGCCACCAGGACCGAATGCGCCAAGATGGAGCGTCCCCTTTCCGAGGCCGAAGTGGCCGGGTGGGTCGCGTGAACCGCGTCCATCTGCACGTGGACCGGCTGGTGCTGCGGGGCTTCTCCGAATCGGAGAGGCCTGCCGTGCTGGACGCCATGCGACAGGAATTGACACAGCGGTTGGCGTCTTCGCCCATCCCTTCCGACCGAGCCGGACTGGCTCCGGTCTCGCGCACCCTGGCGGTCCGCGAGGGAGAAAAAGCCGGCGCAATCGGTCGAAAGGCGGGCCGAGAGGTGGCCTCCATCCTGCGTTCTCCCGGGAGCAAGTCGTGAAAGCGCGGACCATGATCGCACCGGCGCACAGCGTGCCCTCGGTTCGGCGCGCACCCCTGCGCCAGGCTTCCCGGCCCGTCCAGTCCCTTCCCGGCGTGATAGAGGCGTCGCGGGAGACGGCGTCCGCGCATCGGTTCGAGGCGCTGGACCCCCTTTCCGCCCCCAGCGTCGGCGGGTCGGGCTTCGCCACCTCCCTCGGCCCCCACGGTGCCGGTCCATTGGTCCGACGCAAATGCGGGTGCCAAGGCACCCAGGCGTGCGAGGATTGCTCACGCGAGCACGCCGCGGTCCGCAGGCGCGGACCGGTCGCTCCCCGACCGACGTTGGAGGGCTCGCGACAGGCGGGCTTGGCGGAGGTCCCGCGCTCGGTGTACGACGCCCTCTCGGGTTCGGGCCGCCCACTGGAAACCCCGGTGGCCGCGTTCATGGGCAAGGCGATGGGATCGGACTTCTCCGCGGTGCGCATCCACGACGGCGGCAGCGCGGACAGGTCGGCGCGGGAGATCGGCGCCGAGGCCTACACCCTGGGCCGCCACATCGCCTTTGCGGCGGGTCGCTACCACCCGGAGACACCCGGAGGACTCTCGCTCCTGGCACACGAGCTCGCCCACGTGCGCCAGGAGGGCGGCGTTCTCCCTCCCAAGCCCTGGCGGCTGGGAGGGGCCCACGACCCCCAGGAACGCGAAGCGGACCACGCCGCCCACCAGTTCCTGTCCGGTGGGTCCGGGAAAACTGCCACCGAGGATCCCGCGCGCCCGGTGCGCCGATCGCTCGCGGGAGTCCTCCTGGGTGCGTTGGCGGGTATCGCCGTGGGCGTCGGGCTCGGGCTCCTTCTGGGGCCGGTGGGCGCGATCGTGGGGGGTCTCGTGCTGGGCGCGTTGGGAGCGTGGATCGGAAACGCGATCTCCGAGAAGGACCGCAAGGCGTCGGGGAACGACTACCAGAAGTTGACCGACCTGCTCACAACCCACTGGGAGCGGATGGACTTCGCCGTCACCGACGCCGAGGCCTCCGAGGCGCTGGGAATCCTGGAGAAGATGCCCGGATTGCGCCTGTTGGAGACGGTGCAGCGGATGCGGCAAGACGGGCTGTGGAAGAAGCTCGGGGAAAACGTCGCGGAGAAGGACCAGGACAGGTTCGTTTCCCTGCAGCAGCGCATCGATCCGAACCTGGGCGTGCTGGCGCCGGGAGACAGGCTCCAGCTTCTGCCCTTCGACCCCAACGGGTCGCGCAGGCCGCCGACCCTCCCTCCCGATGCCACGGCCCAGCAGGCCCTGGACCTCCAGGAAACCTGGGAGAAGAACGCGGCGGAGGAGTTCGAGGTCACGCTGGTCGGAATCCGCCATCCCATGCTGAAGTCGCCCGTTCCCGTGGTCGGGTTGCTCCCCGCCGAGGCTCTCGACGCTCTGGTGGCCGCGTTCGAGGCCAGCGGACAGAATCCCTGGGACCATTTGAAGCTCTGGGTCTCCGAACGCGGATCCTGGTATGCGCCAAGGAACGGCATGATCCGGGGCCGCATGGTGCTGGAGAAGGCGATGACCATCGCCCCCGAGGTTGCGGCAACGGCCAAGCGCCAGAGATTCCTGCAGTTCTACCTCACCCGGCAGTGGGATCGCGGAACGACCATCTCCGGGGACCCCGGCACCAAGAAGACGGAAGACCAGATCGAAATCGAGAAGATGCTGCTGGAAGCGAAGATGGACCACGAAGTGCGCGCGGGCCAGCTCTACATGGAGCGCCTGCAACAGGACCTTGCCGAATTCGACACCCCCGAGGACATGTGGCGCTGGGCCATGGACGAGGCAGGGAAGCACCCGGCCAAGCCCACCGGACTGCAGAAGTTCCAGCGTGCGGCGGATTTCCTGAAACGGAACGCCCGGGACAAGGAAGCAAGTGAAAAGGCGGCGACGAGCGGAACGGAGCCTTCGAAGACGTCCGATCCGAAGCTGGATGTGACGGGAAGCGCCTTCGCCCGGGAGCTCTACCTGCGGTTCCTGGAATGGTACCCCGCGCAGTCCAAGGAGACCCTGGACAAGACCGATCCCGAGCAGGTGGTGCGCAGACTCTCCGCGAAGATCGTCCAGGAATGGGTGGAGGACGTCAGGAAGGGGATCGACGCCAAGATCGCCAAGGACATGGAGGCGCAGAAGGAGAAGGAGCACGAGGAGCGCCTGAACTCGCCGGAACTCGGCCAGAACCTGGACAAGGTGGTGGCCATCATCGTCAAGTACATCTCCACGCCTCCTGAACCTTCCATCGCCGAGGACAAGGATGCCGGGGTGGGCTACCTCATCTGGCCCAGCCAGTTGGAGATCAAGGTCCGGCAGATTCTGGCGGGCCGGATCCTCCACGACTACCTGGCCGTCCTCCAGGCCAACGACCTGAGGAGCCCGGATCCGATGGTCTTCGTGCACGACTGGGTGCGGGACCATCCGGCGGAGATCAAGGCCCTGCTCCTGGTGGAGTCCTATCCCACGGTGGAGAAGTACGACATCCCACCGGAGGACATCCCCGCCTGGCAGACGGCGATCGAGATCGGGGTCAGCTTCATCCCCATCGTTGGCGAGGTCGTGGGAGGCTTGGAAGTGCTTTCCGGACAGGACATGTTCGGGCACAAGCTGAGCACGGTGGACCGGGGTGTGATGGCCATCGCCATCTGCCTGCCCATGGTGGCCAAGATCGCCAAGCTCGGCAAGGCCGCCATCGTCGTGGAGGACCTCGCGAGGACCTACCGCATGACGGAGCAGGAAGCCAACGCCGCGTTCCGCGTCTACGCGGGCTTGAAGCCGGGTTCCGCCGGCGCCAAGATCATCGAGGAGGCCGAGGCCGACATCCGCGCCGGAAAATCCATCACCGACGCCAATCGGGTGAAGGAGATCGAAGGCGTCGCGAAGGATATCGGGTTCACCGACAGGGCCACCGCGGACGCCCTGGGAAAGCCCGCCGACAATCTGGCCAATGCCGGCAAAAGGGCGGAGGAAGGTGCGGCACGCGAGATCGAGAACCTGAAGGTGAACGCGGACACCGTCCCCATCCTGCGCGAAAACCCGGAACTTCGCGGGGCCTTGACGGACAACCCTCTGGCGGCCTCGGTGTTCAAGAAGTGCAGCTCGCCCTGCTTTCCGAAGGAGCTCACGAAGCCGCAGGTGGAAGAGATGGAGGCCTACCTGGAGAAGGTCTCCAAGTCTGGGGAATACGACAAGGACCTGCTGCGCAATTACCTATACAAGAACCGCGGCAGCACCGAAAACCTGCAGAAGGCGATCGATGCGATCAAGAACTACGACGAGGCCGACAGGCTCAACTACATCCTGGACTACTTCGACCGAGGCGGAACGATCAAGCGGCTGCCCTCTCGCGAGGAGGTCGCCAAGCAGATCGAGATGGCCTACCAACTGGGAGAGACCAAGGGCAAGGCGATGGCCCAGACCCTCGGTTACCAGGTCCCTTCCGAGCGGACCTTCGTGAACCCGTTCCTCTACAAGGGAAAGTACGGACAGGGGTTCGACGACATCCTGGTGAAGGGCGGCAACCTGGATACCGGCATCATCGCCATCACCGAGTACAAGGGAGGGCGCGCCGGCCTCGGCAAGGGGCAGATGACGTTGGACTGGGTCCTGGGGAACATCGAGAAGCTGGAACGGGAGGGCGGCGAACCGGGACGGTTCTGGGCGGGGAAGCTCCGCAAGGCGATGCAGGAGGGCCGCCTCGAAGGGATGCTCTACTCCACCCCGCGAGGCGTCACCACCAAGGCCGAATCCCTGGGCACGTACCTGGTACCCAAAAAATGACCGACTTCGCCACCATCTCCGGCGCCCTCGGTCGACGTCGCCTTCCGCGTCCTTCCTGGGCGCGCGCCGAACTTCGCGGCTGGGCCGAACAGACGCTGTCGTACCTGTCCGACCAGCAATTCGCCGCGGAGGCGGAGGGGCCGGCCGTCACCGACTTCGAACTGGCCTCGCGCGGTTCGCGCTGCCGGCGCATCGCCCAGTTCACCAACGTGGGAGGAGGCGACCCGGCCGAGGTGCTGCCCTGGCTGGAGAAGAGCCTTTCGCATCTGGAAGGACTCCTCGCCGGGAAAGGGGCGACGACCCGTTTTCCCGTGCGCGACCTGGATCTCCCCGAAGGCCCCGTCCTCCTCGGGATCGATTCGTCGCTGTGCAATCCCGTTCGCGCGCGGCAGGCGCAGGAGCTGGCCTGGATCCTCGGCGATTCGGACAGGATCCGTCAGGTCGCCAGCCTGGCGCCGCGGGAGTTCGATCCCGATTCCGTCTCGTCGGAATCCAGAACCATCCCGGAGACGGCCTTCCACCTGGCCCGAGCCTGCGCCTCGCTCGCCATCGGCATGGAGGGGCCGGCCCGTCTGGCCTTGGACGCGTCCACGGCGGCGGCGGGGACGGAGGTCCCATGGGAGACCATCTTCGCGCGGGCCATCCTGTCCGGCAGCGGCGAGGCGTACGCGTTCTACCTGCGGGAGCACCTGCGCTCGCGCCGCGACGAACTGGCCGACGAAGACAACATCCGGGACCCGGAATTCTTCCTCGCGCTTTCCGCGTTGGCATTTTCCGCGCTGGCCTTGCGCAGGGGCGTCGCCAAACCCGAAGACCTCCCCGACACCTGGGACCACCCTCTGGCCCTGCTGGAACACATCTCTCCGCCCGGAGAAACCAATGCCCGGACGTGACCTGCATCCCCGAGGCGCCAAGACGGCGTCGCCTCCTTCGCGCGACCCGGTCGCGAAGACGCTGTCCCCGGGCCAGCCCCTGGACCGCTTCCTCCGCGCACCCCTGGAAAGCGGGATGGGACACGACTTCGCCAGCGTCCGCATACACGCCGACGCCCCGGCCGCCCTGATTGCACGGAATCTGTCCGCGCGCGCGTTCACCACCGGGACGCACATCGTGTTCGGCCAAGGCGAATTTTCCCCCCACACTTCCCGGGGAAAGCGACTGCTCGCCCACGAGCTCGCCCACGTGGCGCAACCCAGGCGCGGCGGCACCCCGTCCATCAGCCGACCCGGCGATGCGAGCGAACGCGAGGCCGATCGCGTGGCGGATTCCGCCCTGCGCGGAGAGCGGGCCGTTCCGGTGGAAACCGGAGCCGCCGTCCAGCGCGTTCCCGCACCGGGATCCGGCGCGGACACCATCCTCGAAAACGCCAGCCCCTTCCTGGCGGCCTCGGTGGGATCCGCCAACCTGGACGGATTCGACACGGGGAAATCGGACCTGAAGGCCAAGCACAAGAAGGAGATCGCCAAGACGGCGCACAACATCCAGGTTCTGCTCCGGAAATATCCGCGATCCACCCTTTCCATCACGGGACACACCGACACCGTGGGAAGCGACGCCGACAACATGAAGCTGGGCCAGGAGAGGGCGGATGCCGTTCGGGCGGAAATGGTGGTGCAGGGCGTACCCGAGCAGATCATCTCCGCCGCGGACAGCGTCGGGGAAGGCGCGCCCCAGGCGGTGAAGACCAAGGACGAGACCCCCAACGCCAAGAACCGTCGGGTGGAGGTGCATTTCCATCCCGAGGCCGGCATGGCGGGGCCCGACCTCCCCACCCTGAAAGGCGCCGACAAGCCCCCGGACAAGCCGAAGGACGATCCGATGGCCACCCCCATCGAAGATTTCGGCAAGCCCAGGAAAAGACCGGGACCCCTCGACCCGACCCCCAAGGACGATCCCAACGACCGGACCAGGCTGCCCCCCGATTTCTGGAAACCGATTCCGCCCATCCCCAGGGGAATGGGTCCCAAATCCGTGTTGGACTTCCTGGGAGAGAAGGTCGTCGATCCGTTCGTCGACAAGACCTTGGGCTGGGCGCCCAAGAGCGTGCGGGACAAGGTCAAGGAAGGCCTTCGCGACGGGATCAAGACCGGCTCCGCCAAGGCGGCCCGGGCTGCGGCCGAGGCGGCCGGCGTGAAGGATCCGCAGGCGCTGGACGCCATCGAGAAGACCACCGAAGCCGCCATCCAGGCGAAGGAAAAGGCCCCATGAGCACGCCTCTCGCACCGCGCCTGCTCAAGGGAGGACTGGTCCTTTTGGATCCCGACAGTTCCGCCGTGGTGGGGATCATCACCCTGCAGTACAACGCGGATTCCATGACACGGACCCTGCAGCCCCAGGCGGTGAACAGCGCCGGAGGCGACCACAGCGAGGCGCTTCGCCTCAAGGGGCCGCCCGTGGAGACCATCAAGCTGGAGGCGGAACTGGACGCCACCGACCAGCTGGAACATCCCGATTCCTCCCCCGACGCCGTCCAGCTCGGGCTCCTGCCCCAGCTCTCGGCCCTGGAGACCCTGGTCTATCCCAAAGCCAGCCAGCTTCTGTCCAACAACGCCTTGGCCAGTTCCGGCACCCTGGAGATCACCCCCACCGAGGCGCCGCTGACCCTGCTGGTCTGGGGTCCCAAACGCGTGATCCCGGTGCGGATCACGGACCTTTCCGTGACCGAGGAGGCCTTCGACGCGAACCTCAACCCCATCCGCGCCAAGGTGTCGCTGGGGATGCGGGTCCTCAGCGTGGACGATCTCGGGTTCGACCAGAAAGGGAGCGGCTTGTACATGCTCTACCAGCAGGGCAAGGAGGCAATGGCGGCGCGCGCGCCGGCCGGAACCTTCTCGGCGCTTGGGATCGGGGGCGTCCCGTGATCAATCCCTTCGCGGGCCTTCCCTCCGCCGACGGATCGCCCGTCAACCCCAACGCGGCACCCAGCCGCTACGCGGGACTGGACGCCGTGGCCGGGACGGATTCCGACGGATCGCCGGTCGTGTTCCTGCGCCGCCGGATCCTGCCCGATCCCGCCTCCTTGCAGACGCTGGGCGAGGTGACGGTGGCGGTGGCCCAGAGACTGGACCAGATCTCCTGGCAGATCGTGGGCGACCCGCTGCAGTACTGGCGCCTCTGCGACGGGAACGGCGCCACGGACCCCCAGGACCTGGAGGTTCCCGGCACGGTCCTGCGCGTCACGGTTCCCCCGGGAATGGGAGGGGCCTAGATGCTGAAGGGGATCCGCCTGACCCTGATGATGGGACCGGGAATGGCCGTGCCGGTGCCCAAGCTCGTGACCGAGGCGCTCCGGGAAGCCACCGTGACGGTGGCCGCCGGGCAGCGGAGCGGCTTCCAACTGGTGTTCGACATCGCGTCCAAGTCCATCCTGAACACCCTGATGACGCTGGTGGCCCAGGCCCCGCCCGTCGTGCGCGTGATCCTGGTGGCCACCGTGAACGGAAGCCCGGACGTGCTGATGGACGGGGTGGTCTTGCAGCACCGGATCGTGCCGGACGTCAACACCGGGCGTTCCACCCTCACCGTGAGCGGGGAAGACCTCAGCGCCATGATGGACCTGTTCGAGTTCACCGGATTTCCCTACCCCGCCATGCCCCCCGAAGCCCGGGTCGCCCTGATCGTCGCCAAGTACGCCATGTTCGGGATGATCCCCCTGGTGATCCCGAGCATATTCTTCGACCTGCCCATCCCCACCGATCGCATTCCCGTCCACCAGGGGACCGACCTCGCCTACGTCCAGGACCTCGCCAAGCAGGCCGGCTACGTTTTCTTCGTGGACCCCGGCCCCCTGCCGGGCATGAACACCGCGTACTGGGGACCGGACATCCGCGTCGGCGTTCCCCAGCCCGCGCTCAACGTCAACATGGATTCGTTCAACAACACGGAGCAGTTGACGTTTTCCTACGACGCCTCCAAGTCCACCCTCCCGGTGGTCTACATCCAGAACTCCCTCACCAAGATCCCCATCCCCCTCCCCATTCCCGCCGCGAGCCTTCTCAGTCCGCCTTTGGGGGCCATCCCGCCCGGACTCGCGAACATCAAGTTCATGAACGAGACCGCGAAGATGAGTCCCATGAAGGCGCTGAACGCCGGGCTGGCCGAGGCGGCGAAGAGCCAGGACGCCGCCACCGCGGAGGGAAGCCTGGACGTGGTGCGCTACGGGAGGATCCTGAAGGCCCGCGGCCTGGTGGGCGTGCGCGGCGCGGGACTCGCCTACGACGGGCTCTACTACGTGAAGAGCGTCACGCACAAGATCCGTCGCGGGGAGTTCAAGCAGAGCTTCGGGCTCACCCGCAACGGCCTGGTTTCCATCACACCGAGGGTTCCGGCATGAGCGATCCTCCCAACGGCTCGGAGAAGAAGAAGTATTTCGGAAAGTACCGGGGCACGGTGATCAACAACGTGGACCCGATGCAGATGGGTCGGGTCATGGTCCAAGTCCCCGACGTGTTGGGACTGGCCCTGTCCAGCTGGGCGATGGCCTGCGTCCCCTTCACGGGAAAGCAGTCGGGGATGTGGGTGCTGCCCCAGATCGGGACGGGAGTGTGGGTGGAGTTCGAGCAGGGCGATCCCGACTATCCCATCTGGTCCGGGTGCTGGTGGGGGTCCGCCGCGGATGTTCCCGCCCTGGCGTTGGCGGCTCCCCCCGCGCTTCCCAACGTGGTCCTCCAGACCACCGGCCAGAACACCCTGATGCTCAGCGACGTGCCGGGCCCCACCGGAGGCATCCTGCTGAAGTCCACCACGGGAGCCATGATTTCCATCAGCGAGATCGGCATCACCATCAGCAACGGCCAGGGAGCCACCATCCTGCTTTCCGGGCCCTCCGTCACCGTCAACGCCGGCGCCCTGGTCGTCACCTGAAGCGAGAAGGAGAACGCATGCCAGGATTCCTCTTCCATGCCGGAGCCACGGCGATCTGCCCCCACGGCGGACAGGTGGCCGTGGTGCCCAGCGCACCGCGGGTGCTGGTCTCCGGCCAACCGGTGGCCACCATGGCCGACCTGGCGATGGTGGCCGGATGCGTCTTCAACGTGTCCGGCGCTCCCCAGCCCTGCCTCAAGGTGCAGTGGGTGGTGCCCGCCGCGCGCGTCGCCGTGAACGGAGTCCCCGCGCTCCTGCAGACCAGCGTGGGACTTTGCCTGGGCCCCACCCAGGCACCCCAGGGACCCGTGAGCATCGTGGTCACGCAGCCCCGGGTGGTGGGGACGTGAGCGCGGTCTCGGGCCTTTCGTTCCCCGTCGAATTCGACGGCCAGGGGCGGACCACGCTGGTGGACGGAGAAGACCGCCTGCGGCAGCTGATCGAACAGGTCCTGTTCACCCAGCCCGGGGAACGGGTGAACCAACCCGACTTCGGGAGCGGACTCATGAACCTCGTCTTCGCGCCCGGAGGCGACACCCTGGCGGCGGCCACCCAGCAACTGGTGCAGGCCGCCCTCCAGCAGTGGCTGGGCGACCTGATCCTGCTGGACGACGTGCAGACGGATTTCGGCGACGGTGTGCTGACCGTGACCGTGGGCTACGTGGAACGCGCCACCCAGACGTCCCGACAGGACGTCTTCCAGGTCGGACTGCCCTGATGGCCGTCTACTCCTGCTGCCACGAGAACCGTCGCTCGGTCATCCGGGGGATGGCGGGGCTCAACTGCCTGGACTGGCTGGAAGTCCGCGAGGATTCCGCGACGCCTCCCGACCTCGCCGGCCAACCCGCCCGGGTGGTCCAGGCCGACCTGGACGGAAGGCTCCTGGAACTGCACTTCGTCAACAGTCCCGCTCCCGCGCTGGTGGTGGACAATTTCCGGATCGAAGGCGGCGAGAGGATCCGAGGCCTCTCGGTGTCCAGCGTCGATCCCGGACCCACCGCGGATTCGCTCTTCCTGTGCGTGGACCGCCAGGGCGACCTCTCCAGCTACACGCTGGTGCTGGCGACGGGTCCCGACAACCCCGATCCCCCGGCCGGAATCGATCCCATCGTCCGCAGCGTGGATTTCTCCTTCCACATCGAATGCGCCGACGGGTTCGATTGCGCCGCCGTCCCCGCCTGCCCCGCTCCGTCCGACCCGATCCCCGGGATCGATCTCACTGCCCGCGACTACACCGGGCTCCAGCGCGTCCTGCTGGACCGGATGTCCACCCTGGGAAACCGGTGGACGGACCGCCACGAGGCCGATCCCGGCGTCGCCCTGGTGGAACTCCTCGCCTACGTGGGCGACCGCCTGGGCTACCGCCAGGACGCCATCGCCACGGAAGCCTACCTGGGAACGGCGCGTCGCCGGATTTCGGCGCGACGCCACGCCCGTCTCCTGGACTATTCCATGCACGACGGCTGCAACGCGCGCACCGCGGTCCGCGTGCTGGTCTCGTCCGCGGCCGACGGCCAGACCTTGCCCGGACCGGACGCCGACGGCCTGGGCGGCACAAGGATCCTGTCCCGTCTTCCCGGTGTCGCGCCCGTCCTGGTCCCAGACTCCGACCCGGAGGCCCAGGCACTCGCCAGGGGGGCCGTGGTCTTCGAGACTCTCCAGGACCTGGTGTTGCATTCGGCGCACGGAGCCCTCCCCCTCTACACCTGGGGGGAATCGGAATGCCAGCTGCCTGCCGGAGCCACGTCCGCGACCCTCCTGGGAAACCTCCCGGATCTGGCCGTGGGAGACCTCCTGGTGTTCGCCGAGACCATGGGTCCGCGCACGGGCCAGGTCCAGGATGCGGATCCCACCCGGCGCCACCTGGTGAGGCTGACATCGGTCGCCGCCGGTTCCGATCCCATCGGAGGGCTTTTTCTGGACCCCCCCGTGGCCGCGCTGCTGGACGTGACGGAAATCGGGTGGGGCGACCAGGACGCCCTGCCCTTCGCCCTGTGCCTTTCCAGCTACACCGACCTGGAACACGGCCAAGTCTACCTGCCCCAGGTCACCACGGCGTGGGGCAACATCGCGCTGGCGGACCACGGGCGGACCCTGCCCGGCACCGAGGACCTGGGCTCGGTTCCGTCTCCTTCCATCCTGCTGGTGCCCACCACGGCGCCCTGCGGGTGCTCCGACGACCCCGCCAGCGGCGGTTCCGGTGCCCTATGGGCTCCCGCCAGGTACAGGCCCACCCTTTCGAACGGCCCCTTGACCCAGATGGCTCGCCAACCCATTCCCGACACCGCGGGAGGCAGCCAGCCGTTCGATCCCCAGGCTTCCGCCGCTTCCGCGCTCGTCTGGGACGGTTCCTCCGTGGTGCCTGCATTGCGGCTCGTGGACGACAACTCCTCTCCCCGCAAATGGACTTCCATGCGCGATCTCCTGGGCAGCGGCGAGTCGGACACCGTGTTCGTGGCGGAGGTCGACGACGAAGGCCTGGCCCACCTGCGCTTCGGCGACGGCGAACACGGGCTCCGGCCCGCGGCTGGAACGGGGTTCCAGGCGAGCTACCGGATCGGGAACGGGGCCGCCGGCAACATTGGAACGGGGTCGCTGGCGACCCTGGTCTCCACGGTCCCGGGATTGCAAGGCGTGGACAACCCCCTACCGGCCGGCGGGGGACTGGACCCGGAAACCGTCCAGCAGGTGCGCGACCGCGCCCCCATGGCATTTCGCACCCAGCGGCGCGCCGTCACCGAGGCCGACTACGCCGCCGCCACCCTGGCGCTGCCCGGGGTGCAGGACGCCGCGGCCACCTTCCGCTGGACGGGAAGCTGGACCACGGTCTTCGTCTCCGTGGACCGATCCGGAGGCCTGGATCTGGATGACGATTTCCGGCAGATCGTGGAATCCGGTCTGGACCGGGTGCGGATGGCGGGACACGACCTGGAGATCGAGGGGCCCCTGTACGTGCCGCTGGAGGTGGAGCTCTCCGTGTGCGTGGATCCCGACCACTTCCGCCAGGACGTGGAGAAGGCCCTTTTCGCCGCCTTCGCCCAGGGACCGGGACCCGATGGCGGTCCGGGGATCTTCTCCCCGGGTCGGTTCGGCTTCGGGCAGAGCGTCTTCTCCAGCCTGTTCCTGGCTGCCGCCCAGGACGTGGAAGGCGTGAGCCATGTGGAGGCGACGGTGTTCCGAAGACAAGGCGACGGATCCGACGCCGCGCTGAAAGCGGGACGGATCGACGTCGGACGTCTGGAGGTGGTCCGGCTGGAGAACAATCCGGATTTCCCCGACCGGGGGGTGTTCCACCTGAAGATGCTGGGAGGCAAATGATGGCCTGGGACGGAATCGACCGCATCGCGACCTGCACACCATCCGCTCCCTGCGGCTGTTCCGACTGCGGGAGCTGCCAGGGATTGACGCTTCGCACGCCCAAGCTGGTCTGGAACCGCCCGGGGCTCTCGACCCTCTCCTACCGGATCGGTCTGCACGGTGATTTCAAGGCCAGCCTGCTTTCCCGATACTCCTCCATCGACCCCGCCCTGCCCCGCCTGACCACCCGCGAGGACGCCGACTTCTCCGTGGGACTGGCCGACGCCTTCGCGGTCATGGCCCACACCCTGACCTTCTACCAGGAACGGATCGCGGTCGAGTCCTACCTCCGCACGACCACCGAGCGCTATTCCGTGCGCGAGCTGGCCCGGGAACTCGGCTACGAACTGGGGCCGGGCGTGGCCGCTTCCACCTACATCGCCTTCACGCTGGACACCCCGCAGGGACAGCCCCCCGCCCAGGCGAGCATCGCCCTGGGCACGCAGGTCCAGAGCATTCCTGGACCCAAGGAGAGCCCGCAGGTGTTCGAGACCGTGGAAGCGGTGGACGCCCGGGGTGAATGGAATTCGCTGCCCGCGCAGACCACGCAGACGCTGCTCCCACAGGCGGGAGACACCTCGGCGTGGTTGGCGGGGACCTCGACCCTGCTGAAGCCGGGCGATGCCATCCTGCTCACGGGCCCCGGCTTCGAGGACGGTTCCGATCCCACCGCCTGGTATTTCCGGCGGATCGCTGCGGTCCAGCCCTACCCGGCCGCCAATGGAGGCTCCACCCGCGTCGACTGGGAGGGCGCGCTCGAGCTCCCTGGCGGGGCGGATCCGTTGGAGGGCGACCCGAAGCTGCGCGCCTTCCGGATGCGGGCGAACGTGTTCGGCTACAACGCCCCGCTGTGGAAGTCGATCCCCGACGAAATGAAGGCGGCCTACCTGGGCATCGCCGTCGGGAACCTGACCAGCGCCGACGAAGCGGAATGGCCATCGTTCACCATCGCCTCGCCGCGCATCGGGAACGCCTACCAGGTCCATGGACACCACTTTTCTCCGGACTCCATCGATCTGGAGGCCGTGTACCAGGAAATCCGTCCCGGCAGCCTCGCCGTGCTGGTCTCGCCGTCCGACGGTCCCACACTTTCCCTCGTGGACGCCGCCGTGGAGTCCGGCAGGGCCCAGTTCGGACTCGCCGGCAAGACCACGCGACTGACGCTGGACCCCTCGGCGATTTCCCCGTTCCTGGACGAGGTGCGCACCACCTCCGTCTTCGCGCACGACGACCTCCTGCCCTTCGCCGAGGGACCCGCCAGGGACTACCGGGTCGGCAATCCCCTTCAGGGGCTTCCCCTGGACAACGGCGCGTTGGTTCCCATGGCCGGACAGTTCCTGTACCTCCAGGACTTCGCCCCCGAGTTCGATGGTGGAAGGAACATCGCGGTGCAGGGCCGGCGTTGCCGGGTGCGCGCGCCGCACGGTGCGAACGCCCTTTCCTTCTCCTTCGGGAACGGAGACTCCCGCGGCTTCAACCCCGACGAGAGCCTGGTGGTCCTGTCCCTTCCGACGCCGCACCCGACCTTGACCGGGCAGTGGGTGTGGTCGCTGCAGGACGACGGCGGCATCCAAGGCCAAACCACGGCACCCGCCGACCAGCTGCGGATCTCCGCATCCCTGGCCACCGACGACGTTGTCGCCGAAGTGGTGGGAGTCCAGGACTCCTGGTCGGATTCCGACTTCCGCGCGGTGATCTGGCTGGATGCGGATCTCGCGAACGTCTTCGATCCCGCCGCCACGAACGTGCTGGGGAACGTCGCCTACGCCACCCAGGGACAGACGCGCACCGAGATCCTGGGAAGCGGAGACGCCACGGTCGCGGGACAGTCGTTCGCGCTCAAGCAACCGCCCTTGACCTGGATTCCCTCCACGGCCCCCGGCGGGGTCTCCTCCACCCTGCACGTCTACGTCAACGGCGTGGAGTGGATGGAAGTCCCCAGCTTCTACGGTCGGGGACCCGGAGAAAAGATCTTCGTCACGCGCCGCGACGAAAGCGGCGGCACCACGGTCCGCTTCGGCGACGGCCTTGCCGGGGCTCGGCCGGCCACCGGCCAGAACAACCTCACGGCCCGCTATCGCCAAGGAATCGGAACCGGGGGGAACGTGAAGACGGGACAGCTCTCCATCCTGCTCAATCCTCCGCTCGGGGTGCGGCTCGCCACCAATCCGGTTCCGGCCACCGGTGGGGACGATCCCCAGACGCTGGACGACGCCCGCGCCAATGCGCCGCTTTCCGTCCTGACCCTGGATCGGGTGGTCTCTTCGGAGGACTTCGCGAATTTCGCCCTCTCCTTCGCGGGCATCCGCAAGGCAATGGCCTCGTGGTTCCGCTCCCGCGAGCACGAGGGCGTCTTCCTGACCGTGTGCGGCCCGGGGGGGAACGATCCGGGAGCGACCACGCTGGAGAACCTGGTCCAAGCCATCGCGCTGGCCGGGGATCCCAACGTCGCGGTGCGCACGGCCACTTGCCGGATCGCCACCTTCGCGCTTTCCGCCAGGCTCTCGCTGGCCGACGGGTACCAGTCGGAAAACGTCTTCCCCGCGGTCCAATCGCTGCTGGGCCGGACCTTCGGATTCGACGCCCGGGGATTCGCGCAGGGGGTGGCCCAAAGCGAGATCGCCGCCGCCCTCTATTCCGTGGAAGGCGTGGTCGCGGTCGTGATCAGCCTGTTCCAGCGCACCGACGACACCTCGGTGGACGTGTCCGACTTGCTCGTCTCCGCCTCGGCGGACCCGAGCACCGGCCTGGGCGCCGAGCTCCTGCTGCTGGACCCCGCGCTCGTGGGATTGGAGGTCCTGTCGTGAACTTCGACACCAAGTCCCTCTACGATCTCCTGCCTTCGTTCTGGAAGCTGCGCGACCTCTCCGCCGGGGCTCCGGCGGGACCCGACGGCCTGCCTCGAAGCCCCTTGTGGGTCCTGCTCCAGGCCTTCTCCGCGGAACTCGCCGGCCTGGAAGAAAATCTGGATCAGCTCTACGACGACCAGTTCATAGAAACCTGCGCGGACTGGGCGGTGCCCTACATCGGGGACCTGATCGGGTACCGATCGCTGTACGGCGTGACCCCCCAGGTGGCGAGCCCCCGGGCCGAAGTCGCGGACACCATCGCGCTGCGCCGGCGCAAGGGCACGGTCATGGTGCTGGAGCAGTTGGCCCGCGACGTCACCGGTTGGGAAGCCCACGCCGTGGAATGTTTCCAGATCCTGTCGTGGAGCCAGTGCATGAAGCACCTGCGCCCGGGGAAAGGCGGCACGGCCGACCTTCGCGACGCCGATTCCACGGCGCGGGTTGGCGGAGCCTACGACTCCCTCCCGAGGTCCATCGACGTGCGGCGGATCGCGGACCGCGCCGGACGGTGCAACATCCCCGACATCGCCATCTTCCTGTGGCGTCTGCGCCCACGGCCCTTGCGGGGATCTCCGGTCGTGGCGACGGATTCCGTTCGCCTGCGCTTCCATCCGCTGGGGATCGACCACCCCTTGTTCTTCCGCGGTCGGCAGGTCCAGGGAGATCTCCAGTTCCTGGCCGTCCCGGGAGACACCCCGGACCCGATCGGGCGTCGGTTCCTGGATGCCTCCATGGACGTCCTCTACGGCGATCCCGGCAATTTCCGGATCCTGGTGGACGGGACTGACGTCGTGCCGCCCGGCACCGCGCCGTCGGCGGCGCTGTGCTCCTGCGACCTGGACGATCTGGACCCGGCGCTGGGAGACGCCGGGGGCTGGGCCCACCTTCCCGCCGCCGGTGGCCGCATCGCCGTCGATCCGGTGCTGGGTCGCATCGCCTTGCCGCCGGAACTCGCGGGCAAGAGCGTTTCGGTGTTCTTCCACTACGCCTTCGCGGCCGACATCGGGGGCGGAGACTACGCCCGCACCGCCTCCTTCGCCGCCTTCCCGGCCCCGCCCACCATGGTGAAGGTGCCGTCGGACCAGCCGACCATCACCGCCGCCCTGGCCTACCTGGCAGGCCTGTCCGCCCAGGACCAGGCCGACGCCGTCGTGGAGGTCGAGGACAACGGCTTGTACGCGGAGACGCCCGTGGTGACCGTCGCCGCCTCGCAGCGCCTGGAGATCCGGTCTTCCGACGGAAACCGTCCCCACCTCCTGCTGGGTGGGGATCTCGCGGTGTCCGCGGCGGCGGGGTCCGTCGTGTCCCTGAACGGATTCCTGGTGAGCGGCGGCGCCGTCCACCTCTCGGGCACGCCCGAATCCTTCGCGATCTCCCACTGCACCCTGGTGCCCGGACGGAGCCTGTCTCCGGACGGATCCCCTCTCGCGCCCCACGCGCCGAGCCTGGTCTGCGACCCCCCCGGGTTCGACCCCAACTCCGACAAGACCGTGGCCGTCTCCGTCGACCACTGCATCCTGGGTCCGGTCCGGGTACCCGCGGACGGAATCCGTCTGACCGTCCTGGATTCCGTGTTGGATTCCCCCGACCGCGACCCCACCTCGGCCGTGGCCGCGTTGGCCGCCTCCGACGACGGGACGGTCGCAGGGCCGCCATCCACCCTCCAGAGATGCACCGTCCTGGGCCGGATCCACGTGCGTGAACTCGACCTCGCCTCCGACTGCCTGGTGGACGGGACCGCCCAGGTGGACCGCCGCCAGGCCGGTTGCGCCCGCTTCTCGTACTTCGCGCCGGATTCCGTCCTGCCCCGCGCCTTCCGCTGCCAGCCGACCACCGCGATCGGCGAGGCATGGGACAAGCTGCAGACCGCACAGGGAGGGACTCCCCTCACCTTGGCCCAGAAGGACGCCGCACGCGTCCTGGTGGAAAACCGGCTGCGCCCGGATTTCGCCGAAACCCGCTACGGGCGACCCTCCTACGGACTCCTGAGCGAGGCCTGCGCGACCGAGATCGCCGCAGGGGCCTCCGACGAGTCCGAGATGGGCGCCTTCCACGACCTGTTCCAGCCCCAAAAGGAAGGGAACCTCCGCATCCGGCTGGAGGAGTACCTGCGCTTCGGGCTGGAAGCCGGGATTTTCCACGCGACCTGAACAGCGAACGACCGCACCGCCGAAAGGACACATCCATGCCCGGAGATTTCAGCCGACAGACCTACCGACCCGAGAGGCACTACGGTCGGGTGCTGCTGCAGCAAGGTCGCGTCCAGCTCGACGCCGACTGGAACGAGCAGCAGCAGATCCACCAGCGCCGCCAGGAGACGGAAACCCTGGACGTCGTCGGTGCTTCCGGCGCACCCCTCCACGACGCCGGTTTCCAGCTGGGCGTGCAATCCGGCAGATTGAACCTTTCCCCGGGACGCATGTACGTGAACGGCATCCTGTGCGAGCAGGACCTGCCGAACTCGCCGCTCTATTTCGACGAGCAGCCGGACTGTCCGGTTCCTTCCGGGACGCTTCCCGGGCTTTCCGGACCTCCCGCCGCGGGGAGGTACGTCGCCTACCTGGACGTCTGGGAACGGCACCTCTCCTCCATCGAGGATCCCGACATCCGCGAGACCGCCCTGGGGGGACCCGACACCTGCACCCGCGTCAGGACCGTCTGGCAGGCGAAGCTCGAATCCATCGCGACCGGCGGCCACTGCACGGACTTCGTTCCACCGGCCTCCAGCACCGGCACGATGCAGGCGCAGGTGACGGGGACCGGTGCCACGGACGCCTGCCTGATCCCTCCCACCGCGCAGTACACCGGACTGGAGAACCAGCTCTACCGCGTGGAGGTCCACGTTCCCGGAGACCTCTCCACCGCCACCTTCAAGTGGTCCAGGGAGAACGCGTCCGTGGCCTCCGCGATCGAATCCGTCTCCGGTCAAGTCCTGACCATGCACGACTTGGGTCGGGACACGGTGCTGGGCTTCGGCGACGGACAGTGGGTGGAACTCCTGGACGACGCCGCGGAGCTCGATTCGCAGGCCGGGACCCTGCTCCAGATAGATACCGTGGACCGGCCCAACCTCAAGGTGAACATCAAGGCCGCGACCCCGGTCTCCTCCTTCGATCCCAACGGCCACCCGAAGCTGCGCCGCTGGGAAAATCCGGACGGCTCCCCGACCACCGGCATCGCCATGACCGGAGGCTGGCAGGATCTGGAGGCGTCCATCCAGGTGCAGTTCGCCGCCGGAACCTACCGAAGCGGGGACCATTGGCTGATCCCGGCCCGCACGGCCGTGGACGCCGACACCGGTGTCATCGAGTGGCCCACGGATCCGGTCTCGGGAAATCCGCTGGCTCTCCCGCCCGCGGGGATCGTCCATTCCTACGCGGTGCTGGGCACCGCGGATTTCGTCGGGACGGCCTTCGACCCCACCACCCTCTCGGACTGCCGCAACATCTTCCCCCCGTTGACGGAAATCGACTGCGGCTGCGGCTGTTCGGTTTCCGCCAAGCCCGGAGCGGGCTGGGAATCCGTCTTCGCGAACATCCCCGCCGGGCAGGACGCCAGCATCTGCCTGCCTCCCGGCACCTTTCCCCTCCCAAATCCCCTGGTGGTGTCGGGAAAGGGAAATCTCAAGATCGCGGGATCGGGCCCGGCTTCGAAGATCGTGGTCTCCTCGTCCGAAGGCGGCCTCCTCTTCCAGGGTTGCGCCTCCGTGGAGATCTCCGACCTGTCCATCCAGGCCGGCACGGTCTCGCGCCAGGGAGGTCTGCAGGGAGTTCTGGATTTCCAAGGGGTGCCCAAGGTCGTGGTCCGGTCGGCGCTCGTGCGCAACGCGTCGGCCGCCGCCGCGGGCTCGGCCTGCATCCGCATCCTGGATGCGGGGGTCGACGGGAAAGCCGTCGCCGTGGACGCGCGCGTGATCGGATGCGATCTGGTCGTGGGGGCCTTGCAGGCCGGGATCCTGGTGGTGGGGCCGGACCGGCTCGCGGTCTTGGACAATTTCCTCCAGGTGGACCCCGAGGCCACCGCCCCGGCGGCGCGGATCCTGGCCACCGACATGGCGCTGCGCGCGGCCATGAGGAGGCAGCTTCTCTCCGGCGCGGTCCAGGTGGATGCCGCGAAGACGCGGGCCGCCACCGACGCGTCCGCCACCGAAACAAAGGCGACCGTGGCCAAGGCCCGTGCGATCCTCTCCGCCAAGGCGGGTCAAGGCCCCCAACCGGCGCTGAACGACCAGGTGACCGCGAACGGAATCACCGTCCGGTTCCAGACCCCGCCCGCATTGGTCGGAAAATGGCAGGCCTTGGTGGATCAGGCGGCCAAGGCATCCCCGGTCTCCACCGGAAACGACCTGATCGCGCTCCTGAAGAAGAGTTCCGACCATCTGATCCTGGGGAATTCCGGCCTGGTGGCCGGAAAGGAGATCTCCCACGTCGTCGCCGGCATCCTGGGTGCCGACCTGGTGGCGGGCATGCAGGGAATCGTGGTGGCGGGAAATCGGAGCGGGGACGTGCGCATCGCGGGGAACACCCTCCGGGGCTTCGTGATGGGCATCCACTGCGGGTTCAGCCACAGGGGGCAGAAACCCGGCGAGTTCGACCAGGCCACCGTGCTCAGGATCTCGGGAAACACCGTGGACGTGGGGATCCCGGACATCGGGGCGGGGGAACGCCACGGGATCTTCGTGGGGAACGTATCGGCGGCCTGGATCGAAAACAACAGGGTGAGCATCGTGCGGGGACCCCAGTCTCTGAAGCTTCCGGTCGACGGCATCCGCGCCTACGGCCTGTTCGGGCGCATCCTGATCATCCGCGCCAACGAACTCCTGGGGGCGACCACCGGCATCCTCGTGCACCCGACGAATCCGATCCCCGGCCAATACAACGTCGCCACCAAGAACCAGTGGCTGGTGGCCGACAACATGAGCCCCAACGCACAAGCCGCGGTGGTCGCCCCCGCGACCGTGCGCAAGGTGGAGAACTACGCATGAGTCGGCGCCTCGAAGGATTCATTTTCTTCGCTGAGGATTTGCTTTGCGGTGCTTCCGGAGATATATTCGAGTCTCCATGACGCTGCCCTTGGTAGGGTATGGCTGCTAGCTCTGGCGTAAGCCTCTGTCGAAACAGTCTAGGCGGTTCGAATCCGGTCATGGTCTAAAAAAGGGAACGCAAGTTCCCATTTTTCGTTTTCGCTCCGGGATCCGTCACGGTCGTGCGCGAATCACCCGAGCCTGGAAGATCAGCCCCCGATCTTCCAGAACTTCCGCTTGCCCGCCTTGAGCACGAACGCCGCCGCGGGCAGGGCTGCACCGAGGTCCGAGACCTTGTCCCCATCCACTTGCACGCCGCCGTTCTGCACCAGCTTCTTGCCTTCCCGGCGCGAGGGCACGGCACCCACGGCAACCAGGAGATCCAGGATACCGGCCCAGGCGGCGTCGCGCGAAACCTCGGGGGTGTCGTCGGGCAACGCGTCTCCGTGGTGCACCGCCGTCTCCAGCTTGGCCGCCTCCAGGGCCGCCGTCTCTCCATGGTACTGGCGGACGATCTCCGAAGCCAACCATGCCTTCCAGGAATTGATGGCCGCCCCGAAGCTGGCGACGCGATCCTTCCAGTCGGCGATTTCCGTCAACGGAAGGTCGGTGAGGAGCGTGGTCCAGCTCTCCACCTGGGAATCGGGGATGGAATAGACCTTGTGGTACATCACCTGCGCGGGTTCGGCGATCCCCACGTAGTTGCCCAGGGACTTGGACATCTTCTCGCGCCCGCAGGTTCCCAGCAGGATGGGCATGAAAAGCCCCACCTGGGGTTCCTGGACCGGCATCCCGAAGATTCCGGGGAGGTCGGGATCGCGCTGCAGCTCCCGACCCCGCAGGACGTTGAACTTCTGGTCGGTGCCGCCCAGTTCCACGTCGGCGCGGACCATCACGCTGTCCAGCCCCTGCATGAGGGGATAGAGGAATTCGTGCAGCGAGATGGGATTGCCCGCGGCATGGCGGTTCTGGAAATCCTCGCGCTCCAGCATCTGGGCCACGGTGATGCGCGACATCAGCTCGGTGGTCTGGGAGAAGGTCGTCTTCCCGAACCAATCGCCGTTGTAGACGATTTCCGTCTTGTCGCGGTCCACGATGCGGAAGAACTGCTCCTTGTAGGTCTCGGCGTTGGCCAGGACCTGGGCGTGCGAGAGCCGCGGGCGCGTCTTGTTCTTGCCGGAGGGATCGCCCACGGTGGCGGTGTAGTCGCCCACGATCAGGACCACCTGGTGCCCCAGGTCCTGGAACTGCCGGAGCTTGCGCATCACCACGGTGAAGCCCAGATGGATGTCCGGGGCGGTGGGATCCACGCCGAGCTTGATCCGCAGCGGAACACCCGTGGCCACCGAACGCTCCAGCTTGGCCAGAAGCTCCTTCTCGTCGATGAGTTCCAGGACGCCGCGCTTCAGCAGGTCCAGTTGTGCCCGGGCGCTCGTCATTCGAAGCGGCAGAGGTAGGCGCTGGTCTCCAGGGCGCGCACCCGGAACTTGGCGGTGCCGGGGATGTTGGCGGTGACGCCCGGGCCGTAGGCCTTGAACCCTCCGGCCACGCCGGGGATCTGCAACTCCCATTTGCCCGATACCAGCGTCATCTCCTCCGGCGATCCCGTCCCGAACTCGTACTCTCCGGCTAGGAGCACGCCCACGGTCTGGTTGCCCGCGCTGTTGCTGAGCTTCAGCGACTTGACCTTGCCCTCGAAATACTCGTTGACCTGGATTCCCATGATTCATTTCCTGTTGATGTGGTGGAGATGGAAAAACTTAGGTTTTATCGGCATTTCCGGCTCTTTGCCCTCCCACCGCGTCCTCCGCCCGTTATTGCTCCGGGGTGAAAGGGGGCCTCAGCCTCCCTTCCCCGGTTCGCGGATCTCCACCTTGTACTGGTACCCCTGCTCCACCAGGAAGAGCTGGCGGTGCATGGCGAACTCCTGCTCCCGCGTGTCGCGGGTCACGAGCGTGTAGAAATGGGCCTGGCGCCCGTCTTCCTTGGGCCGCAGGATGCGTCCCAGGCGCTGCGCCTCTTCCTGACGGCTTCCGAACGTCCCCGACACCTGCACCATCACCGACGCCTCCGGCAGGTCGATCGCGAAGTTCCCCACCTTGCTCACGATCAGGCAGCGCAGCCGACCCTCGCGGAAGTCGCCGTAGAGCACCTCGCGCTCGCGCTGCGGGGTCTTGCCGGTGATCAGCGGGAGGTCCAGGTCGACCGCGAGCTGCTCCAATTGCGCCAGATATTGTCCGATCACCAGGATGGGCTCGCCCGGATGGGCTTCGATCAGCTCCTCCACCACCGCCTTCTTGGCGGGGTTCTCCGAGGCGATGCGCACCTTCTCGCGGTCCGAGGCCTGCGCGTATTCCACGTAGCGGGCCAGGGGCTGGGGAAGACGGATCTCGGTGCAGGTGGCGGTGGCGATCCACCCCTGCGCCTCCAGGGTCTTCCAGGGCACGTCGTAGCGCTTGGGCCCGATCAGGGCGAACACGTCGCCCTCCTTGCCGTCCTCGCGCACCAGGGTGGCGGTGAGGCCCAGGCGCCGGGTGGCCTGCACCTCCGCCGAGACGCGGAACACGGGCGCAGGCAGAAGGTGCACCTCGTCGTAGACGATGAGTCCCCATTTCCGCGCCTGGAACAGGCCGAAGTGCGGAAAGGATTCGTCCTTGGTCTTGCGGTAGGTGAGGATCTGGTAGGTGGCCAGGGTCACCGGTTTGATGTCCTTGATCTGGCCCGTGTACTCCCCCACCTGGTCCGCCGTCAGCGTGGTCTTGTCCAACACCTCGCGGATCCACTGCCGGACGGCCATCACGTTGGTGGTCAGGACCAGGGTGTGGCACTGGCACAGGTTCATGGCGCCCAGGGCCACCACGGTCTTGCCCGCGCCGCAGGGCAGGACCACCGTGCCCGCGCCGCCCCGGGCGGAACCCGCGGCGTAGAAGATCTCCGCGGCTTCCATCTGGTAGGCGCGCAGGTTGAACGGCTTGCCGGTGAGGGCCTGCTCCCGAAGCGTGAAGGAGAGGGGATCGCCCACGGTGTACCCGGCCAGATCCTCCACGGGAAGTCCGGCCAAGGTGAGAGCGAGCTTGAGGTGGCCCCGGAAACGCCCATCCACCAGGCATCGGTCCGGGGAAATCTGGTCCAGGAGCCAGGGCTGCGCGGCCTTCACATGTCGCGCCTCCATCAGGGTCAGGGGATCGCGGGCGGTCAGGAGCAGGTCGTCTCCCACGCGTTCCAGGCGCAGCGTCCCGTAGCGGCCCATGTACTGCGTGATCTCGCGGGTCACGGTCTGGGGAACGGGAAAGCGGCTGTGCTCGGAAAGGGCCTCCAGCACCTGCTCCGCCGTGCGTCCGGTCGCCGCGGCGTTCCAGAGGCTCAGGTGGGAGATGCGGTAGGTGTGCACGTACTCGGGGCTTTTGACAAGTTCTGTGAAGGGAGCGATGGCGTCGCGGGCGGCGAGGTACCCCGGTCCTTCCGTTTCCAGGAGGAGGGTCATATCGCCTTGGACAATCAGAGGCTTTTCGGACATGAGGGGGGGAAATCTAGGTCCCGCCGGGGTCTCCACGGGTCGGTTACCGCCTTCCCGTGCGAAATTGCAGCCCTCCGCCACCCCGAGCCATTGTTGACCTATCTTCACCATCCATGGCCCAGGCCCCCATCCTGCATGCCCCGGACAGCCCCTTCGCCCAGCTCCTGCGCAGTCTGCGCGTGGCCTCCCGGCTGGACTCGACGATCCTCCTCCTCGGGGAATCCGGAACGGGGAAGGAAGTCTGCGCCCGGCACCTGCACGAATGCAGCAAGCGCTCAGAGGGTCCGTTCGTGGCCGTCAACTGCGCGGCCATCCCCCCTTCCCTGCTGGAAAGCGAACTCTTCGGACACGAACGCGGATCGTTCACCGGGGCCAACGCGCAGAGGACGGGCCGGTTCGAACAGGCCGGCGGAGGCACCCTGTTCCTGGACGAGATCGGCGAATTGTCGCATCCCGCCCAGGCCTCCATCCTGCGGGTGCTGCAGGAAAGGCGCGTCTGCCGAGTCGGCGGCACGGAGGAGATCGAGGTCGATTTCCGTCTGGCCGCCGCCACCCACCGCGACCTCTGGGCCATGGTCCGGGCGGGGACGTTCCGGCAGGACCTCTACTTCCGCATCCACGTGGTCGCCTTCCGGGTTCCTCCTCTGCGCGAGAGGATGGACGACATCCCCCATCTCGCCAAGGGGCTTTTGGCCCGGGTCTGCGCCCGGCTGCGCGAGCCCTCCCCGCGCCTGGACCCGGTGGGTCTGCAGGAGATGATGCGCTACGACTGGCCCGGCAACGTGCGCGAGCTGGAAAACCTGATCGAACGGTTCGTGGCGCTCCACCCCATGGGAGTCCAGCTCAAGGACCTGGTGCAGGAAGGTCGGCTCCGCCAGTCCACGCCTCCTTCGGACCCGCTGGCGCGAGACCGCCGGGATTTGCAGGAACTGCTCGTCCGACACGGCGGCCACAGGGAACGCGCCGCGCAGGAACTGGGCATCACCCGTCGCGCGCTGACCTATCGGCTCCAGCGCACGGGACTGACGCGGTTGCGGACCCGGAATCAGTCCCCGGGCCTCTAAAGCGCCTCGAGGAGGATGGCTTCGATCTCCACGGGGGAAAGCTCCACCGGATTCCCCCGCATGGAGCTCGCGCGCATGCCCGCCTCGCGCACGGAGGGGATGTCGGTTTCCGTCATTCCCCACCGCGACAAGGGCGGTGCCAGGGCCTTTTCCGCCATGGCCTCGAGGACGCGCAGGCCGTCGGCGAGCGTCGCGTCCCGCCTCCCGGTCAGGACGCGGGAGGCATCCAGGAACCGTTCCCGGACGGAGTCGCCGGACCGTTCCAGCGCCGCGACGTTGGCCTTCCAGGCGGGGACCAGGAGCCGCGCGCAGACCGCGCCGTGTGGGCAGGGGAACATCCCGCCCAGGGGTGCGGCCAAGCCGTGGACGGCCCCCAGCCGGGCGTTGGCCAGGGCCATGCCCGAGAAGAGGCTGGCCAGGGCCAGATCCGACCGCGCGGAAAGATCCAAGGGGTCGCGCAAGGCCGCGGGCAGGGCCCGCACGGAAAGCGGGATCCCCTGTCGGCAAATGGCGTCCGTCAGAGGGTTGGCGAAGCGCGACAGCAACGGTTCCACCAGTTGGGTCAGGGCGTCCATTCCGGTCCAGGCGGTCAGGTCGCGGGGGGCCCCCACGGCATAGCTGGGATCCACCACGGCAAGGCGGGGCATCAACTGGGGTCCGCGCAGGCTCACCTTGACGGTTCCCGTGGACAGCACCGCGTTTCGGGTGGCCTCGGCACCCGTTCCCGCGGTGGTGGGAACCGCCGCGAAAGGGAGGCCGGGTCCACGCAGCGGCAACCCCTTCCCCACCACCTCCAGATGGTCCATGGGATCGGATCCACAGGGTGCCAGCGCCGCGATGGCCTTTCCCAGGTCCAGCACGCTGCCACCGCCCAAGCCCACCACGGCCTGGGCCTGGAAGGTCCTCGCGACTTCCAACCCCGAGGCCAGATCCTCCACATGCGGCTCCCTGGACAGGGAAATCTCCCGAAGTTCGGCACCACCCAGGAGCAATGCTTCGCGCAGAGGCGCCGCCCGTTCGGGACGGGAACCGGTCACCAGCAGGATCCGCCTTCCCCAGCCAACAATTTCCGTCGCCGCCTCGGCGGACCTCCCCGGTCCGAAGAGGATCTTCCCGGGGGCGGAGAACTCGAAATTCACCACGCCTGGGCGTCCGGATGGATCTCGCGGTACTTGACGGAGCGGCGCGGCTCGGCCATCATCGGTTCCACGGCGTCGCGCCACCGCAGGTAGTGCGCCGTTTCCTTGTGGGCGGCCGGGGCCAGGTCGTCGCGGTAGGCCTCCACCAGGGCGAACCGGGTGGGATCCCCGGACTCCTGGACCACGTCGAAGCGGGCCACGCCGGGCTCGAGCAGGCTTTGGCGGGCGTTCTCAACCGTCGCGGCGCGGAAGGCCTCTTCGCTTCCCGGGTGGACGCGGACCAGCACGTGGACGATCAGCACGGGATGCCGTTCCCGATCAGCCCGTGGTGCGCAGGCCGGAGGCGATGGCGTTGACCGTGACCAAAAGCTGCACCAGGACGTCCTCCCATTCCGGGGTGCCGGGAGAAAGGCTCCGCCACCTCACCACGAGTCCCACCTGCAGATGGTGCAGTCGGCGCAGGGCCTCCGACCGGAGATTGAGGCTGCGCGCCATCCGCTGGCGCCTGTCCTCGAACCTGGCCCCGTAGATCTCTTCCAGGAGGTCCGCGGTGCGATGGAATTCGGCGCGCAACCGCGCCAGGAAGCGGTCCCGGAGCGCGGGATCCTCCACCATCGTGGCGTAGAGATCCCAGACCTCCGTGTCCGCGGTGGCGATGGTGGTCTCCACGTTGGCCAGGACGTAGCGCAAGAGCGGCATGCCGTCGAGCGAGGTCCGCAAATGGATCCACTCTTCCGGGCGCTCGTTCCGGAGCTTCTCCAGGGCGGCGCCCACGCCGTACCAGCCGGTGATGTGGAACCGGGATTGCGCCCACGAGAAGACCCAGGGAATGGCGCGCAGATCGGTCAGCGTGCGCTGGCCGGATCGGCGCGCGGGGCGCGAACCGATGCGGCTGGCCTCGATGACGTCGATGGGCGTGGCTTGGCTGTAGAAATCGATGAAACCTTCCGCGTCCACCAGGGACCTGTACTCGGTGCGGCTTTCCCCCGAGAGGAAGGCGAGGATGGAGTCCTGGAGCGGGTCGTCGTCCTTGCTGGACTGGAGCGATCGGGAAACGGCCCCGGCGAAGAGAAGTTCCAGGTTGTAGACCGCGGAGATGAGGTTCGCGTACTTCTGGGCGATGGTTTCGCCCTGCTCGGTCACCCGGAGCCCGGCGGCCAGGGACGCCGGAGGCAGCGCCTCCAGGAACTGGTGGGTGGGGCCGGCACCGCGGGAGATGGTGCCCCCCTTGCCGTGGAAGAACCGGAGACGGACCCCGCGGTCCCTGGCGAGGCGGGTGAGGGTGCGCTCGGCGTGGAGCAGGTGCCATTGGCTCGCGATGATGCCTCCGTCCTTGTTGGAATCGGAGTAGCCGATCATCACGGGCTGCACGGGTTTGGCCGATCGTTCCTCCCGCAAGGGCCGCAGATGCGCCAGGGTCCGCTTGACCAGGGGATGGTCCAGGAAGCGGGACAGGATGCCTTCCGACGCCTCCAGGTCCTCGATGGTCTCGAACAACGGCGAAACCGGGACCTGGCAGACCAGTCCGTCCGGGGTCTGGACCAGGAGTCCGGCCTCGCGGGCGAGCAGGAACACCGTCAGCAGATCCGAGAAGCTCCGGGTCATGGACACGATGAAGGTGCCCACCCCGGCCATGCCCCAGTCCGCGATGTGGTTGGAAATCACGCGGTGGCTCTCCACCACCGCCTTCGCCTCGGGACCCAGGGGCGTGCCGGGAAGGGCGAACGGCCGGAGGCTGTGCAGTTCGCCCTCCAGGAAGGCGACCCTCTTCTCCTCCGACCAGGATCCGAAATCCGTCTCGGGGAATCCCGCCGCCGCCAGGAGCTGTTCCACCGCCTTGTCGTGGAAGGCCGAATTCTGGCGGACGTCCAACTGGGCCAGGTGGAACCCGAACACGTCCAGGTGGCGGCGCAGCTTGAAGACTTCCAGGTCGGCGAGCCGGCCCGCGCCGGCGGCGCGAAGCGACCGGTCCAGGATCGCCAGGTCTTTGGACAGTTCCTGTCCTTCCCGGTAGGCTCCCGGGTGGCGCGACTCCTTCCCGCTTTCGGGGCTTTCCGGGTCCAGGGGCAGTGCCAGGACCATGAGGTTCACGAGTTGGCGCCAGGGTTCGTCGGGGTTCCGGGAAAGCTGGGGCTCGGCGAGCTGGGTGCCCAGCGAGTCCGCCAGGGACTTCACCCGGTCCAGTAGCTCCTTGGGAGCGCTTTGCAGGAGCCGGGAGAGAGAAAGGCGGGATCCCAGGCGCACCAGCTTCTCGCGGAGGAGGCGCAACGCGGAAAGCCTAAGTTCCGAAAGGGCCAGGCGGGTGATGTCGGCGGTGACCAGGGGGTGGCCGTCGCGGTCCCCTCCCACCCACGAGCCCATGCGGAGGTGGGGAAACCGCGAGGGGTCGGCCAGCAGGGACCCGTCCAGGCCGGCGTGGTCCCAGGCGGCGCGCAGGCGGTCGTCCAACTGGGGCAGCGCTTCGGGAAAGACCTGGCGGAGGTAGTGGAGGACATTCTGCAACTCGGCGCGCAGGTCCGGCTTCTGGAGCAGGATCTCCCCGGTGCGCCACAGCCGCTCCAGCACGTCCAGGACGTCCTCGCGGATACGGGAGCGCTCCACCGGGGTCCACATCTTGTTTTCCAGCTTCACCAGGAGCAGGTAGAGCTCGCGGTGCTGTTCCAGCACCGTGGCGCGCTTGGCTTCGGTGGGGTGCGCGGTCAGGACCGGCTCCACGGAGATCTCGGCGACCCGCTCGGCGATCCGGTCGACCCCGGTCCCCGACTGGACCAGATCCGACAACGCCTGCCCCCAGAGTCCGCGTTCGTGGGAGAGCCCGAAATCCTCTTCGGCCGCGCGCCTCATCTGGGCCGCCCCGTTCTCCTCGGCCTTGTTCAAGAGCTGGAAGCAGATGGAATACGCCTGGGCAAGCCGCTCCGGCGTGGGCATGTCCTGCCTGGACTCCTGTCCGATCCACGGCAACTGGGCCGCCAGATCCTTCTCGCCCAGTTCCTCGAGAACCTGGCGGAAGCTCATCATGAGCCATGCCAGATCCTCGGCGAACTTGCCTTGGGTGCGCTGCACTCGGGAGGGCATGGTCGCCGTTCCCTGTTCCGTGGTCTTGGGTGACGGTCCGCTCATGGTTCGAAGTCTACAAAGGACTTTCGAACCGGCGTCCGATCTGGGGGAAGGAATTTCACAAGCCCCGTGGCGCACCGGTCCAGGTTCTAACTTTGGTGCCTCTCATGCCCATTGCCCTCCATCCCGGGTCCTTCGACCCTCCCACCCTGGGCCATCTGGACCTGGTGACACGGGGTCGGAAACTGTTCGAACGCCTCCACGTGGTCGTGGCCGTCAATTCCCGCAAGACTCCGCTGTTTTCCGCCGAGGAACGCGTCCGGCTCTTCCAGGCCTCGCTCGAGTCCGCGGGCATCCACGACGTGCAGGTCCAGGCGTGGGACGGACTTTCCGTGGAACTCGCCCGTCGCCTCGGCGCCACCGTGTTCCTGCGCGGACTGCGCCAAGTGGGCGATTTCGAGGCCGAACAATCCATCGCCTTGATGAACCGCAGGATGGCCCCCCAGATCGAGACTGTATACCTTCCGTGCAGGGAAGAGCACCTGGGGCTCACCTCCACCCTGGTGCGGGACATCGCCCGGTTGGGGGGAGATGTCTCGCCTTTCGTGCCACCTCCTGTTGCCCAGGCCCTTCGCGAACGTTTCCAAGGGAAGACCTAACGATGTTTCCGTCGCAGTCCTCCAAAGTGGTGCGCAATCTCCTGATCCTGTGCGTGGGCGTGTTCGCGATCCAGACCCTGGCCGAATCGTTCGGACTGCTTCCGGCTGGGTTCCTGGACTACTACGGGGCGCTGATTCCGGCCAAGGTCTGGGGGCACGGCCAGTTCTGGCGCGTCTTCACCTACATCTTCCTGCACGAGAACTTCCTCCACATCTTCTTCAACATGTGGTGCCTCTGGGTGTTCGGGCAGCCGGTGGCGCAACGGCTCGGGGAGGGCAAATTCCTTTCCCTGTTCCTGGTTTCGGGCGTCACCGCCGGACTGTTTTCCGGACTCTTCTACCTGTGGGGCGGCACCGGATTCGTGCCCATCATCGGCGCCTCGGGAGCCCTGTACGGCATTCTCCTCGCCTTCGCGCGATTCTATCCGGACGTGCCCATCTACCTGTTCCTGATCGTTCCGGTGCCCGCGCGCATCGCGGTCTGGATCATGGGCGGCATCGCGCTGCTTTCCGGCATGAGCGGGGGGAGCCTGGGAGGCGGCGTCGCGCACCTCACCCACCTCTTCGGCATCCTGGGCGGATGGGTGTTCCTCGCGCTGGACGGACCGGTCAGCGACCTGTGGGCGAGGCGGAAGAACCTGGGCGACGAGCGTCGCACCCGCAAGGCGGTGGAAGAGCTGGTCAGCGGGCAGGAGTTCTTCGATTCGCGCGTCGATCCCATCCTGGCCAAGATCTCCAAGTACGGCATGGGGAGCCTTTCGCGCCAGGAGCGCCAGATCCTGGAACGCGCCAGCGGGATGAAGAAAGGCGGCAACACGGTGGACCTGCGCGCATGGAGACGCGGCAAGGAGTGAGCTTCGAGCCGTCGCTGGTCGCCGCCGACCCGTCCATCCAGGAGCCGGACCGGTGCGAGCGGATCGCCGAGATCCTCAAGAACATCGAGATCCCGGAAACCAAGAAACGGTTCCTGTCGCCCGCCCTCCAGACCCTGCTGGGATCCGATCCGCAGGGCGAACAGGTCCTGCGGACCTTGCTGCACGTGGGAACCACTTGGCGAGCGCACGTCCAGAAGGTGCAGCGGCTCCAGAATCTGTCCCGCCTGCTGGCGCGGCGATCCATCGGGGAGGCGTTCCCGCCCGAGATCGAATCGGTTCTCGCGACCTGGGCCGGGGCCGACCTGGATGCCTTCCGCGCGAGCCTCGCGCGTTCCGTGGAAACCGGAATCTTCCCGGATCCGCAGACGATTTCCGTCCTGCCCGCCGAGGCGACATGCCTTCGCCAGCGCAGCAGCCATCTCGCGGACACGGCAGACCCCTACGACATGAAGGGCATGGCCCGGCTCCTTCCGCTGTTGCGCATCCACGACGAGCTCGCCGACCGGCTGGACACCCTGCACCGGGAATCGGAGGAAGGCGCCTCCCAGGAGCCGGACCTCGGGTTGCTCAAGTTCCTGGGCCAGAAGGAATTCGATCGGCTGGAGCAGGTCGCCCGCGAAATGCCGGGCATGTCCGAGCTCCCGGAGCTGTGGGCCGTCCAGCGCAGGCTCCAGCTGGATCCCCCGATGATCTCCGCGCTCTTGACCCTGGGCCGGTCCCTGCGCCTCCCCCAGCCGGAAGCCGCCTGGCTGGAGATGGCGCTGTTCTGGTTCCGGGCGGCCGACCATCAGGCGCGATGGAAGTTGAGCTGCCCCCTTCCGCCCGCGGTGGCCAAGCTTCTCGCGAGAGCCGGGGTGCGGACGGAGGCCCGCGGCATCTCCTTCCAGGCGTCGGATCTGGTGCTGCCCGCGCTTCTGGACGAGCACACCGCCAGCGTGGACCTGGGTTCGGGGCGGAAGCCTCCTCCACCGGACTGGAAGGGACTGGTGCTGTCCAACATCACGCGCGACACCCTCATCGCGAGCTTCCTGGCCAATCCCAGGTGCGTCCGGGTGCCCGGGCTGGTGGAGTGCGTGGTGGTCAATTCCCGGTCGCTACAGATCCTGTCCACGATCGCGACCAAGCGCGACCTGCACACCGGGCACCAGAACAAGGGCGTGCCGGCGGCCCTCCTGCGCAGCCGCAGCAAGCTCCCCATGTCGCTTCTGCGGCGCTTCATCCACATCCGATTCGTCCCCAAGTCCGAGCTCAAGGACCTTTCCATCCGGGCACCGCGCCCAGAGGTCCTCAAGGAGATCGGAGAATACCTCAAGACCGTGTGAGCCCCCCATGACCGACACCGAATCCGCCCTGCACCCCGATCCCGATCTCCTGCGGCGGCTGGGCCACGACTTCTGCCTGCGGCGCGAAGCCTTGCCGATCCGCCTGGAGGATGGCCGGACCGTCCTCGCCTTCGCCGCCGAGGCCGATCCCGAGGCGTTGGAATGGGCCACCCACCTCGCCGAACTCGAGGTGGAACCCCAGCACTGGGAAAACGCTGGCGAGCGCATCCAGCACGCCCTGGCGGTGCTGCGCGGCGAACGGGCGGCGGCCGGCGAGGAAGGAGTCCTGTCCCACCTCGCCGAGGAGGAGATCGCGGTGGGAGAAGGTTCGACCCTCGACGAGATCCGCCGCAAGTCCCAAGCCGAACCGGTGGTTCGCCTGGCCGAACACATCTTCGACGAGGCCCTTCGGCTCGCGGCCACGGACATCCACCTGGAGCCGGAAGAGAACGGAGTGGTGGTGCGGCTTCGCCGCGACGGCCTGCTGCGCGAATTCCTGGTGCTCCCGCGCTGGGTGCAGGCGAGCCTCACCAGCCGCATCAAGATCCTGGCCGAACTGGACATCGCCGAGAAGCGGCTCCCCCAGGACGGCCGCATCCAGAGGTTGTGGCAGGGCGAGACCATGGATGTCCGCGTGTCCACGCTTCCCACGCGCCTGGGCGAGAAGGTGGTGCTTCGTCTCCTGCGCCAGAACGCATCGGTGGTGGACCTCGAACACGTGGGCATGCCGCCGCGGATCCGCACCGTCTTCGAGGCCCTGTGCGACCGCCCCCAGGGGATGATCTTCGTGACCGGCCCCACCGGTTCCGGGAAATCGTCCACCCTCTACGCCGCGCTCCAGCGCATGCTGCCGCGCGACATCAACATCACCACCATCGAGGATCCGATCGAGTACCGCCTGCGCGGGGCCAACCAGGTCCAGATCCTGGAAAAAGCCGGGCTGACCTTCGCCGAGGCCTTGCGCTCCATCCTGCGCCAGGATCCGGATGTGATCCTGGTGGGCGAGATCCGCGACGCGGAGACGGCGGGGATCGCGGTCCAGGCCGCGCAGACGGGCCACCTGGTCTTCAGCACCCTGCACACCAACGACTCCGTGGGAGCCATCACCCGGCTATCCGACCTCGGGGTGCCGCGTTTCCTGGTGGCCTCGGCGGTGTTGGGGGTGGCCGCGCAGCGACTGGTCCGGAAGATCTGCCCCGCCTGTTCCACCCGGGGCGAACCCACCCCGGAGGAGCGCAGCCAATTTCCGTCCGGCTCCGCGCTCCCCCCACGGGTCCCCCGTCCGGTCGGATGCCCCGAGTGCGACGGCACGGGGTACAAGGGCCGTACGGGGATCTTCGAACTGCTGCTGGTGGACGATCCCCTGCGCGAGGCCATCGTCCGGGGCGATCCCGAAACCGCCCTGCGGCGCACCTCCGGAATGGTCCCGCTGATCCAGGACGGCCTGGACAAGGTGGCGTCGGGCGTCACCACCCTGGAAGAGGTCCTGCGCGTAGGCCTGCGCTGAGCCCCCTTTACAGCTCCGGGGGCACTGCCGTATCTTTACCTCCCTCGAAGGCCGACGCGCTTGCGCGCCGACTTTCGGAACCGACGGGGTTGTAGCTCAGTTTTGGTAGAGCACCACAATGGCATTGTGGGGGTCAGGGGTTCGAATCCCCTCAGCTCCATCCGTCGAGAAGAGCCCTCGGAGACCAACTCCGGGGGCTTTTCCGTCCGTGCAGAAACGGTAGAGCACCACAATGGCATCGTGGGGGTTCTCGCTCCGTCCAACGCGATTCGGACTCGGTCTGTCCGGCTGCAGACGGCCCCAACTTGTCGCCCTCCATCGACGGGTCGAAGGACCCGTCTGCTTCGGGCTTCGCGTCGGGACTCGCCTTCGCTCGGACATTCCTTCGTCCTCACTCGCGTCGGCCGTCGCAGGGGTTCGAATCCCCTCAGCTCCATCCGTCGAGAAGAGCCCTCGGAGACCAACTCCGGGGGCTTTTCCGTCCGTGCAGAAACGGTAGAGCACCACAATGGCATCGGTGGGGATGCAGGGGCACGAGAGCTATTTTGGGCCCCCTCCATGAGGATCTGTAGGCAAAGCCGGTTTTCATCCGACGATCGCCGCGGTTGAACGAGGCGGGACGCAACGATCCCTGCCGGTGCGGCAGCGGTCGCAAGTACAAGAAGTGCTGCTTGGACAAGGATCTCGCGCGGAAGGACGTTGCGGGAAAGAGTGTCCTCGACCGAATCTCGCAGCAGGATCAGGTCCCCTCCGAACCACCGAAGGAGAAAACCAAGATCCGCCCCCCACGGGTCACGGCCCACCTGGGCCGTTGGTTCGGCCTGGAGCGACGCGACGAGATCCTGCGCCTGGCCGCCACGTCCAAGGGAAAGTGGAAGGACGATTCGGGAAGAGGCCAGTTCGCCGGTTGGGTCCACCCTCCCGGACAGATGCCCGTCCATGTCGAGGGACTTTGGCTACCGCCCGACCTGGATGGCGTCTGTTCCCGCTGTGGTCGCAAGCGTTGCATCCATCTCGCGGCGCTGGCCTCCATGTTGGAAGGCGCGAGTCCGGCGGGGAGGAGCGAACCCAAGGAAGAACAGCATCCTTGCAGCATCCGCTTGTTCCTCAGCCGGTGGCGCGTGACTCCACCTGGCCGCAGATCCTTCACCACGGACGGGGCCTGCTTGTTCTTCGGGTACGGTCCACGGGAAGTCGAAGAGTCCAAGCATGCCGACACCTTGACCTGGGACGGGGACGATGGCCCCATCGTCTGTCCGCGCGACCTGGGAGCCGAAGCTGGTGCCAGGGCGCTTCTGGACGAACTCGGATGGTCTCGAACCGAATTTTCCTCGGTCCGCCACACCCGCGAGAACCGGGTGGAAGATTTCCTGGACTTCATCGAGTTCCAGGCCCCACGGCTCCGCGAAGCGGGCTGGGATGTGGAGGTTTCCGAAAGTCTGGACCTGCGCGTGGTGGAGGTCGATTCCTGGAAGGGAACCTGGACCCGGGAACCGGATGGCTGGTTCGGGATGCGTCTGGGGATCGAGTTCGAAGGTGGCCATGCCGATCTGTTCGACCTGTGCAAGCAGATTCTGTCCGGATCCGACCTGGAATCGGTCCTGGCGCGGCTTCGCGATGGAAAATCCCTCACCGTGCGCGCCACACGCGGTTACCTGCGTCTGCCTCCCGAACGGATGCTGCCCATCCTTTCCGCCATGGCCTTCCTGTTGCACGGCGACGAGAAGGCCGTGCGCGTTCCGGCACTGCTGGCGGGCCGCTTGGCGGACATGGGCTTGGGCGAAAACTCCTGGACTGGGCTCGGGGCGCTTCGCGAGATCCGTTCCCGCCTGGAAAGCGTCCAGGCACCGGCTCCCGCGGGCCTTCCCGAATCCGTGCGGGCCACCTTGCGCCCCTACCAGGAGGCGGGACTGGCCTGGGTGCAGTGGCTGTCCGGCAACGGGTTCGGCGGCATCCTCGCCGACGACATGGGGTTGGGCAAGACCCTGCAGACCATCGCCCACATCGCCTGCGAGCGCAGGGACGGGAAGTTGGACCGTCCCGCCCTGATCGTTTGCCCGACCTCTCTTTCAACCAACTGGGCCGAGGAGTTCGCCAGGTTCTGTCCGGATCTTCGGGTGGTGGTCCTGCATGGCGCCGACCGCAGGGACCGGCGCGATGACGCCGAGACCGCGGATGTCGCGATCACCACCTATCCCCTCCTGTCCCGCGACGAGGAATGGCTCGCCACGAGGAGATGGCACCTGCTGGTGCTGGACGAGGCACAGACCCTCAAGAACTCCAGGGCAGTGGCCCGCAAAGTGGTGGCCCGGCTCCCGGCTCGGCACCGTCTGGCCCTCTCCGGGACCCCCATGGAGAACCACCTGGGAGAGCTGTGGAGCCTGTTCGATCTGGTCCAACCTGGACTTCTGGGAACGGAGCGCCATTTCTCCCGGAACATCCGACCGCGCATCGAAAAGCTCGGCGACGAGTTCCTGCGGGCGCGGTTGCGCGGCGTCGTTTCGCCCTTCATCCTGCGACGCACCAAGGAGGATGTCGCGCGGGAACTCCCGGAGAAGACAGAAATCGTTCAGATGGTGGAACTGCGCGGGCGGCAACGCGACCTCTACGAGACCGTCCGGTCGGCGCAGGATGTCCGGCTGCGGACCATCTTCTCGGAGAAGGGATGGGAGACCTCGGCGATCCAGGTGCTGGACGCACTGCTTCGATTGCGACAGACCTGCTGCGACCCGCGTTTGTTGCCCCCCGAGGTCGGCAAGGGCTGCGAGGAGTCCGCCAAGCTCGAATGGGTCGCGGAGAACCTCCCCGAGATGGTCGAGGAAGGACGTCGCGTCCTGGTCTTCAGCCAGTTCACGTCGTTCCTGGACCTTGTGGAACCCATCCTGGCCGGTGCCGGGATACCGTTCCTGCGCCTGGATGGCTCGACCCGCGAGCGAGGGCACCTCGTGAAGGAATTCCAGGTAGGGGGAGCCAAGGTGTTCCTGCTTTCCTTGAAGGCCGGGGGCACGGGACTGAATCTCACTGCTGCCGACACCGTGGTGTTCCTGGATCCCTGGTGGAATCCCGCGGTCGAAGCCCAAGCCGCCGATCGCGCCCATCGCATCGGGCAGGAGAAGAAGGTGTTCGTCTACCGTCTGGTGGCGCGCGGCACCGTGGAGGAGCGGATCCTGTCCCTGCAGGAGCGCAAGAGCCAGCTCGCCACATCCATCCTGGAAGGAGGTGGAGCGGCCTCGGTGAAATTCACGCCCCAGGAACTCGCCGAGCTGCTGCGTCCGTTGGAATGAACAAGTACACCTGTGGGTGCGCGGTCCATCCGCGAAATTTCAGCGGAACGCGAAGTAGACGGCTCCCACCAGGCAGAGGAACGCCGCCAGATGGTTCCAGCGAAACGTCTGGCCCATGTACAGCACCGCGAAGGGAGCGAAGACCGAGAGGGTGATCACTTCCTGAAGGATTTTCAACTGGGCCAGGCTGAATCTCCGGTACCCGATCCGGTTGGCGGGGACCTGCAGCGTGTATTCGAACAGCGCGATGCCCCAACTCGCCAACGCCGCAATCCACCATGGCCTGCCCGACAGGTTTTTCAGGTGCGCGTACCATGCGAAGGTCATGAAGATGTTGGAACCGACAAGCAGCAAGATGGTTTGGCTCCACACCGGCATGTGTCGGAATGGTAGCTTGAAGGTGCATCCGATGGGCAAACGGCCCGAGGATCCGTGTTTCCGTTCCCCGCCAACTCGACTTTCCCACTGCCTTCCCGTTCCCGGGGTTCACCCGGAGCGAAGAGGGCGAGTTCCAATCGCTCGGACATCTGGGTCCTGGCCTTGTCAAGGGGCACGGGCATCGGCTCCTCTCTCTCGTTCGGTCCTTCCCGGATGACCCGGTACTGCGACCTCTGCTGACTTCCTGGTGACAACCTCTTGCGAGGAAGCCTCCCTTTCGGGAGCTGAACCAGGATCTCCCCAGGTAAGAACGCAGTCCTTCACCGCACAACCGCCGGATCTACGACATCGACCGTTGACCACGAGAGCTTCGCGGAAGAATGCCCGCTCGCCCTGGTCGGCATCGCCTCGTATCCGTTTCTTGTACATCGGCTCACGGTTTCGATCCACCCTTCCTCTCCACGGTTCGTTGCCTCCCCGCAGTTGGGGTTCACTTCGCTGGCTGTGGCCAGCTCGCGGGAGGACTTCCACCTCCAGGACTGCGCCCATGCTGGGCGCACATTCCGAAGGGACGCGCCCTCGGCCCTTCGGCCGCCGGAGGCAAGGCGCCTCAGCGCACCAACAGCGAATCCGCGTTCCAGACCGTCACCGGTCCGTAGGTGGAAAGGGCAGGGGATCCGTCCGCGAACGGCTTGGAGAGCGTGGATGCCGGTCCGCAGATGACCACCCGAAGACTGTCGGGCACGAACCATTTGCGGAACACGCGAAGCACCGTGGTGTCGGGGATGGTGTCCAGCGCCCGCAGGTAGCGTCCGAAGTGGTTGTCGTTCCGACCCCAGGTGGCGCTTTCCAGCACGAGGTCGGCGGTGGCCTCCGGTGAATCGAAGAGGCTCGGAACCGAAGCGGCCAGACCCGCACGGGCCTTGGAAAGTTCCCCCGCCCTGAATCCCGAATCGCGCAGCCGCCCGATCTCCTGGAAAACGAGCTGGATCGCGCGGCCGGTGCTTTGCGTCTTGGTCTGGAGTCCCACGCCCAGCATGGTGGGACGATCGTAGTCCGAACCCACGAAGCTGGACACGTGGTAGGCCAGTCCCTCGTCGCTGCGGATCCTGTCCACCAGCCGCGAACCGAAGCCTCCCTGACCCAGGACCTCGCTCGCGAGCATCAGCGGGTAGTAGTCGGGATTGTCCCGCTTGGGAAAGCGCGCGCCCAATCGAACCTGGGTCTGCGTGGCGGGGATGTCGTAGATCCAGACACCGCGCGGTGGCAGCCCGCCCACAGGTTCCAGGGAATCCAACCGAGCCAATGACGGTCGCGCGACCGGACCGCCCCGCAACCTTTCCAGGAGCGCCTTGATCTGCTTGCGCGTCTGGGCCTTGTCGAACCGGCCCGCCACGGAAATCCAGACGCGCGATGGCGAGAAGCGCCCGGCCAAAACACGACGGAAATCGTCGGGGCGCAGGCGCTGGACGTCCGTGGAATCGGTGATCCGCGTCCAGGCGTTGCTGCCGTAGGATATGCGGTCCCAAGCGAGATCCATGGTCTGGGGCGGCGTGTCGAATTCGTGCTCGATGTCCTGGACCCGATCCTGGATGGCCGTGGAGATGCGGGCGGTGTCCAGCCGAGGTTCGTTCAGCATGTCTCCCAGAACGGAGATCAGGAACGGCAGGTCGCGGGAGAGGCCGCCCGCCGAGGCCGTGGTGCGCACCAACCCCAAGGACACCGAGGCGTGGGCGGCCAGGAATTCCAAGGTGTCGTCCAGCTTGGCCGGGGTGAACGGTCCAGCCCCGCCCTCGCGCAGGACCTCTCCCAGAAGCGAAGCCGCCGCGTCGTCCCTGGGACCCAGGGCAAGCCGTCCCTCCGGCCAGACGAACTGGATGGACGCGAGCGGAAGCGAGGTGTCGGGAACCCAGAAGACGACCACGCCGGGGGACAGGGTGTCGGCAAACGACGACAGGCGCGGTGGCGTCCATTTCAGCACCGGAGCTTCGATGTCCTGGTAGCGGGCGGGAAGAGGGGTTCCGGGATCGTCGTCGTCGATCCGCGGCGCGCCGGGCAGCATCACCGACGCGGCATGTCCCACGACAGGGGCGTCCGCGGCGGCGGGGAGAGGCGCGAAGCGACCGCACCCGGAAAAGGCGGAGAAGGCTGCGGCGGCCAGAGGCAGCGCGGTGATGGACTTCACTGGTAGACCCCCGTGACCGTGTGTTCGGAATGGTTCCGGGGCAGAAGCCACCCCACTGTCGCGCGTTCGGGCAGGAGCCACTGGGCGGCGGCGGCCTGCACGGATCGGGGCGTCTGTGCCTGGACGGCGGCGGGGAACGTGTAGATGAGCCGCCAATCGCCGTAGAGGGACATGAATCCCAGGTCGGTGGCGACGGTCTCCTGGGAACGGAGCCGGGTGACATCCGCGGCGGCGAGCCGGTTCTTCACCCGCTGCACCTCGCGATCGGTCAGGAGGGAATCCCGGAGCTTGGCGATCTGCTCCCAGATGATCTTCTCGATCTTGGCCGGGTCGGCGCCCGGAGCCGGGGTGGCCGAAACCACGAATTGGCTGGCGTAGATCTGGGCCTCGTGCTCCGCACCCACCTCCGTGCACAGTCGCAACGAATCCACCAGGATGGGTTCCAGCCGCCCGGCGGCTCCGGACAGGACCCCTTGGAGGATCTCGAAGGCAGGGGACTGGGGCGATTGGATGGCGGGAACCGGAAAGAGGATGTCGATGGAGGGGCGGGCGTTCTCCCGGATGGAAACGAACCTCTTCTGACCCACCGGCTCGGGGTCCCTGGTGACCACCTTGGGGAAGTCCACACCCTTCTGGATGGGACCGAAGTAGCGTTCGGCCAGACGGAAGGCGGTGTCCGCGGAGACGTCACCGGAGAGCACCAGGACCGCGTTCTTGGGGCCGTAGTACTTGTCGTAGTGCTCCTGGACCTGGGACCGGCGGTAGTGCTCGATGTCGGAAGGCCATCCGATGGTGGGGATGCTGTAGGGGTTGCCGCCCCAGAACATGTCGTCCAGCGTCTCCCAGTAGCGACCGTCGGGATTGTTCTCGATGCGCATGCGGCGCTCCTCGCGGACCACGTCGCGCTCGGCGTAGAAGTCGCGCATCACCGCGTACTGCATCCGGTCGGACTCGAGCCAGAAATAGAGCTCCACGCGGTTGCGCGGAAGGGTGACGAAATAGACGGTCCCCAGCTTGGTGGTGTAGGCGTTGAGATCGGTGCCGCCGGCCTCCTTGTAGGCCTGCCAGAGTTCGTCCTTCACGAAGAATCGGCGCTGGAGGGCGTTGACGGAATCCATTTCACGGGAAAGGCGCTTCCAGCCCGCCGTGTCTCCGCTATCCGATGCCACCCTCCGGGCCTCGTCGAGGGAGTCGATGACCGGCAGGTACTTGGCGTCGGACGTCGAATCCGTGATGCCCACGCGCCTGGTGCCCTTGAACAGCATGTGCTCCAGCATGTGGGTGATGCCCGTCTCCCCCGCCCTTTCATGGATGGACCCGGTGGCGTAGAATAGTCGGCACGCCACGGTGGGAATGGAATGGTCTTCATGGATCAGGATCCGGAGGCCGTTGGGCAAGACGGTGTCGCGCACGGAAAGTCGGACGGCGTCCACCTCGGAAGCGCGAACGGACAGCGCGAACAGTCCGCAGGTCGCCGCGGCCACCAAGCCATTTCGAAGGGCATTCATTCGGGCTCCTCTCGCGTTCCGGAAACAAGGCATCTCCGGAGACGGAATCGCCAAGATACTCAGGAGGTCGGCATCCGTTGCGTTGACCGTTCCTCAACACTTGATGGAGGGATCCGGACGCAAGCAGGTCTCCTCCCCGATATTCTTACCGCCAAGCGTCCCACTCACACCCGGACCTTTGGAGGAATCCATGCCATCCATGCTCCGCGCGCCCGTTGCGGCGTGCCTGCTCGCCCTTTTCGCCGCCACGGCGGCCAGGGCCACGGTCGCCAGCAAAAACGACACCCCGTTGGGCTGGGCCAGCCAAAACGGCGGAACCACCGGTGGCGCCGGGGGCACCGAAGTCACCGTGACCACCATGGCCGACCTCCAGAAGTACGCCAAGATGGCGGGCAAGTACATCATCTGGGTCAGCGGTACCATGGGATCCTACGGCACCCGTGGAAGCGCGAACGAGGATCAGGTGGTCCTCGCCTCCAACAAGACCATCCTGGGGCTTCCGGGCGCGACGGTCAAGGGCGGTTTCAACATCACCGGCGTCAGCAACGTCATCCTTCGGAACATCACCGTCATCGGGCCGGGCGCGATCGACGTCAACGGAAACGACGACATCCATCTGCAGGCGGATGCGAAGAACATCTGGGTGGACCACATGTCCGTGATCGACGGGGAGGATGGAAACATGGACATCACCCACGCCTGCGATTTCGTCACCGTAAGCTGGACGAAATTCTCCTACACCAGCAATTCCATCGCCTCCGGACATCCCGGGGTCGGAGGATCCCACCGGTTTTGCAACCTGATCGGACACGACGACGGCAATGCGGCGGAGGACAACGGCCACCTGAAGGTCACGTTCTACAAGACCTGGTGGGCCGACGGCGTCGCCGAGCGGATGCCTCGCGTGCGGTTCGGGCAAGTGCATGTCGCCAACAACCTCTTCACCAGCCAGGACCCCGGTCAGGATCATTGCGTGCGTGCCGGAATTGGTGCGGACATCCTGGTGGAAAGCAACGCCTTCATCAGCCAGAAGAAACCCATCGACCTCTACCAGGGGAACTACAAGGCCGTGACGGCCCGGAACAACCTCTTCTCCAACTGCTCGGGGAACATGGTCGGAAGCGGGACATCCTTCACTCCCCCCTACAGCCTGCCTCTGGCCGCCACCTCCGGTCTCCAGGCCGAGATCAGCAGTGCATCGTCCGGAGCAGGTCCCACCCTCACATGGGGAACCACGTCCATCGCACCGGAGCCGGGGCATGAAGTTTCATACGCACCTCGCGTGGAGCGCCAGGGTTCCCGGGAAATCCTGACCAATCCCGACCAAAACCCCGTCACGGCCACGGTCTGGAGCGCGACCGGGCGCAGGCTGTCGAGCGAAATGGTGCTCCAGCCCGGCGAATCCGTGGATCTGCCCGTGGTCGCGGGAATGAGGATCCTCAAGCTGGTCACTGCCCAAGGCGAGGAATCGAGGGTTCTGTCGCTGAAATAGGGGTTCCGCGAAGGGCCGGTCGGTCCTGAAACCGAGACCTCCGATCCATGCCGCTTGGGCTTGAGCCGCTCGCTCGAAAACCCCGCTGCGCTCGAGTCCCTTAGAACGGTCGAAAAGCCCTGGATGCGATGGATCATCGCATCCATTTTCGCCATTGACCGATCCTCAACACTTGCTCGTAGCATCGCACAGGAAGCCGCGGATTTTCCGTATATCCTCTCTCCGCGAGAGTCCACCGTCAATCGATCCTAGGAGGAATCCATGTCATTCAAGTTCCGCGCGACCCTTGGGTCGACGATGTTCACCCTGGTTCTGGCATCGGCGGCAATGGCCACGGTGGCCAACAAGAACGAAACCCCGCTGGGATGGGCCTCCCAGAGCGGCGGCACCACCGGCGGCAATGGCGGCACCGAAGTCACCGTGACAAATCTGGCCGACTTCCAGAAGTACGCCGCGATGTCCGGCAAGTATGTGATCTGGGTGAGCGGAACCATGGGCAACGCCGGAGATCAGAAGGTCGCCAATGGGGGTGACGTCGTGAAGGTCGCGAGCAACAAGACGATCCTGGGACTGCCCGGTGCCACCCTCAACGGTTCCTTGGCCATCCAAAACGGAGTCAGCAACATCATCGTCCGCAACCTCAGCTGCCATGGACCCGGAGCGTGGGACGTCAACGGTGCAGACGCCGTCCACATCGAAAAGACCGTGCAGCATGTCTGGGTGGACCACCTGGACGTGGCCGACGGCCAGGACGGCAACATGGACATCACCCACGCCTGCGACTACATCACAGCGAGCTGGGTGAAATTCCACTACACGAACAAGTCCTACCCTTCCTTGCACCCGGGCAACGGGAACGGCAACGGAGGGTCGCATCGCCTCTGCAACCTGATCGGCCACAGCGACAACAACGCTGCGGAAGACAGCCTCCACCTGCTGATCACCTTCTACAAGACCTGGTGGGCCGACGGCGTGGCCGAGCGCATGCCACGCGTCCGCTTCGGGAAGGTCCATGTCGACAACTGCCTGTTCACCAGCCAGGACTCCGGGCAGATCTACTGCGTACGCGTCTGCCATCGCGCCAATCTGGTGGTCGAGAACAACGCCTTCATCGCGCAGAAATTGCCCATCGACACCATCTTCGACCCCACCTTCAGCTCCGTGGTTTCCCGGAACAACTACACCCCCAATTGCGTCGGAAACACTTCGGGAAGCAGCCGCGCGGCGCCATTCACGCCTCCGTACGCAGCTCTGGCCTTCACGGACCCCACCAAGCTGCAGGCAGAGCTGAGCGATCCGAACAACGGTGCCGGCGCCAACCTCACCTGGGGTACAACGTCCATCCCCGCGCCCGGACAGGAGATCTCCTACGCCCCGCGCCTGGAGAGGGTGGGCACCCGCGAGATCCTGAGCAATCCGGCCGAGACTCCGGTCACGGCCACGGTGTGGAGCGTGACCGGTCGAAAGCTCTCGCAGGACATCGTGCTCCAGCCTGGAGGCAGCGCCGACCTCCCCGTGCAGGCAGGAATACGCATCCTGAAGCTGGTCACCGCCCAGGGCCAGGAATCGCGGGTTCTGCCGCTGAAGTGAGGAGGTCCGACTCCGCCGACAGGCAATTTGCCGCGGTGGAAGGAGCACATCCTGTGGTAACCGTCGGCGATGACCACCTTCCCGCCGTCGCCGGATCGCACCAGGAGGGGAGGCGACATGGCCTCTCCTTCCTCGATCTTCCGCAGGTTCCTGCGCACGTAGAAATTGCTGGTCCCCAGAAGCGACAGGAGGGAAGCCCGGAAGATGTCCTTGGCCTTGAAGGACGTCATGGGTGCCTTCCTCAGCGCCGTCACGATGCCCTTCAACCGGTCCTTCTCGTAGGGCAGCGAAAGTTACGAGGCGGCGGCCGTGTGGTCGTGCTCCTCGGGCTCGTCCAGCCAGTGGATCATCGTCTTCTTTCCCATCGATCGTTCTCCTGCCATTGGGGAATGGGCCGTTCAGTCGCCGTCGGCCCTTTCCGCGAAAGGATAAGGCTCGGCCCCGGAAGCATGGTCCATCTGGACCCGGAAATGCCAGGAATCGCGGTGCATGCGGAGGTTGTGGTACTTCCAGAGGTATCTGACTCCCACGCCCGCGGCCGCGATGCCCGCCGCGGCGCCCACTCCCAACGCCCACCGCGGACCGAATCTGTCCGCGACGAACCCGACGATGGGAGCGCCCAAGGGCGTGGTGCCCATGAGCGTCGCCAAAAGGATCGCCATCACCCGCCCGCGCATGGCCGGTTCCGTGGTCATCTGCAGGGTGCCGTTGGCGGTGGTGCTGAAGGTCTGGGCCGAAACCCCGATGAGGACCAGGACCACGCCGAACAGCCAGTAGTTGGGCATGAACGCGGCCAGCGCCAGGCCGAAGCCGAAGAGGGCGGCCCCGGCGAAGAGGAAGGACAGGCGCGGCTTCTCCCTCCGGGCGGAAAGCAGCGCGCCGATGACCGACCCGACGGCCATGGCCGACGTCAAAAGTCCGTATTCGCCGGCTCCCGCGTGGAACACCTTGACGGACATGGTCGAGATGAAGATCGGGAAGTTGAGCCCGAAGGTGCCGATCAGCAAGGTCATCAGCAGGATGGCCTTCAGGTCGGGTCGGCTTCGGACGTAGCGGAATCCGTCCGCGAGGCTCCCCGGCGCGCGCCGCGACCTTTCCTCCTGGCGGAGCTCGCCGGTTCGCAGGAAGCCCAACGAACAGAGGACGGCGGCGAACGATCCGGCGTTTATCAGGAACACCCAACCCGTGCCCACCGAGGCGATGAGCATTCCCGCGATGGCGGGGCCGATCATCCGCGCGGCGTTGAAGGAGGTGGAATTGAGGGCCACGGCGTTGGAAAGATCCTCCTCCCCGACAAGATCCGACACGAAGGTCTGGCGCGCGGGCGAGTCGAAGGCCGTGACGCAGCCGAGCAGCAGGGCGAAAACGTCCACGTGCCACAGCCTGACGATTCCCGTGGCCGTGAGGATCCCCAGGCCCAAGGCGAGTGCTCCCATGGATGCCTGGGTGCAGATGAGGAGCTTGCGCCGGTCGAGTCGGTCGGCCACGAAGCCGGTGAGGGGCAGAAGCACCAGCGCTGGCCCGAACTGCAGGGCCATGACCACGCCCATGGCGGTCGCGTTCTTGTGGGTCAGTTGGGTGAGCACCAGCCAGTCCTGGCCGATGCGCTGCATCCAGGTGCCCACGTTCGAAACGATGGCGCCGCTGGCCCACACCCGGTAGTTGTAGCCGTTCAGCGAGCGGAAAGTGCCCTTCATCCGGTCTCCCGTGCGTCGACGAGCCGACGCAGGAGTTCGACACCGGTCGCCAGCGCTTCCTGCTCCCTGGATGAAAGGTTCGATCGGATGGTTCGGAACAGCCAATCCACCCGCGCCGCCCTGTTCGCCTGGACCATTTCCCGACAGGAATCCGTCAGGGAAAGCACGGTCTGCCGCCCGTCGCCGGGGTCCGGCGCGCCGACCACGAGACCGGCGGCCTGCATGACGGAAACCGTTGCTCCCATGGATTGGGGCCGAACGCCCTCGGCCTTCGCGAGGACCGTCACGGTCGTGGGACCTTCGCGTTCCAACCGGCCCAGGACGGACATCTGGGACCAGGTGAGGTCTCCCGGACGCGCCTGCTCGCGCAGCCGACGCCGCAGGTTGCCCAGCACCACGCGGAGTTCCCCCGCCAGCGCCAGGGCTCGTTCGGCCTCCGGGTCCAGCTCTCCTTTGGTTTGGTCCATGCTCCCCCGTACCTGGTCAGATAGGAAGGAAATCTACAAAGGTTGGCTTTGTATTTGAGAGGCCACTTCGCTCGGAAAAAATCGGAGGTGTCTATGGAGCCATTGGACGTGCGCCGAGCAGCATCTTTTTCGCCCAATTCGACAATTCCTCTTTTGAAATATTTCCCTGATCAGGCATTGCTCCAGCCTGGATTGCTAAGGTATTGCCACTGGAGTCCAGTTGCACATATCCACTGAAACACACCCCTCCTGCAGAATGTTGTCCCGCTTGATCCATACGTCCACAAGTGACACTCGCAGACCATCCTGACATTCCTTGAGGAACAAGAAGTCTCTCCGCAGGAACCAGGTCGAAGTATCCTGACCCGTAAAGTGTATCATTTTGGGATTCCAATCCACTGTACAGAGCAATTTCATTCTGCCAATTTTGATTCGAATGATGGCCAGAACAGACAGAGACTTCTACTCCAAAATTTTTTTCCAGTTCCATAAAATTTTTGCAGGACCAATTCTTTAGTTCACGAGTTTCCTTCTTCAGTTTGAATTGTTTTGGAATCGAGAATTGCCATCCATCGATTGAATCCAACCGCACGGGCTCCGACAAGTTGGCCCCGCCGAAAAACTGGAGTAAAATCAGCACGCCTATCATGAGCATGAAGTGTATTCCTCTGGGAGGCTACGGCTCATCAAGAAAATATTTTGAAATTCTATTCGTATGGGTTATTCGTTCCGGTAGCCCATTACTTCCTCCATTGATTGCGCGTGTAATCGCAGTGATTGTGGCATCAGAAATATCTTCACCCACAATCAATCGATTCAGTGGCCTTTCCCTAAGCAATGCTGCTCCAGTTGTCCAGAACCATCCGCCAGTATCAATACAATTATACTCGTTATTTCCTGCTATTTCAGGCATTTGAATTAGTGCAGCCCTTGTCCCCGGAATCTGCTTTTGGTGATGGTTTGCACCAGTCCACCAAGGAACATCGAAGCTGTTGGCTACCAGAAATGCGCGATATACGAAATAAGTCGCATAGTTGACTCTTCCCGTCAATTGTTTCATCCCTCTCCCACGGAATTTTATTCCATCACGAACATCAACATTCCCGAGTATTCCTTCATACATGTCATAATATGTGTCAGTCGGGTCATTGTAGAACCCGGCTATCTCCGGTTGTAGGCTTGCTTTGAAATGCACGCCAGATGCCTCGACCATCCGTCCTAAACTGAACGACTCCACGGCACCTTGTCCAAAAAAGTGAGACATGCGCGCCCTAGACAAAATCAGGTATTTGCTCAAAATCTGGTTCACCTGCATCCGGTACTGCTCGCGGCGCGCGCTCGGATCCGGGATCTCCCGCGTGTTATAGACAGAATCTGGATAAACTCTCGCCAATTCCTCCTTGCTCAGCCATCCGCATTTCCGGAACAGGCGAATGAATTCCTTTGGGTGGAGGTGCCAATGGGCCGTAGGGAACGGGACGGTGCTTGATCCGGACGGGGTTTCCAGCACCTTCGAAAATTCATCCCAAGTGGGGGCGGCGCCGGCGGAGGCGGTGTTGCGGCGGATGCACAAGGCTCGCACATGATCGGTGTAGGGCACATATTCCTTGACCGGATCCATCGGATTGGGGTTCTCCGGACTCTTTGTCTTGAGCCATCCCCAGCGGGTGTCGATGCTCGGGGCATCCCATTCGGTGGGGAACTTGCACAGCAGCCGCGAGAGCTTGGCCCGGACTTCCGCTTTCGCCAATTGCGCGCGTGCCTCGTCGGGGGTGACCTTTCCGTCCGGGGGATTCGATGTGTCCAGGATATCGATCACCGGCTGGGCGTTGCACCGACTGTCCTGATCCGTCGAGTCGTCCACCGCCCTCCAGCCCATCCAAGGCGGGAGGTCGCCATCGCTGAACTTCTGGATCGATGGCGTCGCTGGCACCCCGGGAAGGGGCCCGGCTTTGGACGCGTTCAGATCCACCCAGACCTGCTGCACTTGGGGCGGGGCGCCCGGTGGGGTCGTCGGTGCGATCTCGAGGTTGGCGAGGCGCCAATGCGGCGTGTCCGGGGGATTCAGCGGGTCCGGACCCAGGGTCCTGCCGAATCGCAACAGCTCGTAAACGGCACTCTGCGAAGGCAGAGGTGGCGGGGTGGTCCCAGGCGGGGAAGGCGCCAACTGGCTGTTCTGGAAATTCAGGAAGTCGATGACCTTCTTCGCTTCCTGCATCAGGTCATATTCCGCGTCCTCGTCCACCACGGGCGATGCTCCCACTGGAGTGCCATCGGCGAGCCGGGTGGTCGTGATGCGGAACCCGCGAATGGTGGCCGCGGCAGATCCGCCCGCCGCCGGTTTCAACGTGCAGTCTCCGCCGGAGTACTTCATGCCCACGAACTGTTCCTTGGAGGTGGCCCCAAGCACCGCCGACTGCTGGCCTGCCTGCGCCACCGCAGCGGCCAGGTCCGTGTTCGCGGAGGCCAGATCGGTTTGGGCCATTTGGAGGTTGCTCTGGGCTTTGGCCACCGCCTTGGGCGACGGAGGGGTCTTGGCGTTGGCCGCGGCGAGTGCAGCCTGGGAATCGGCCACCTTCTTCTGCGCCTGCACCACGTTCTTCCTCGCCGCGATTTCGGCGGCCGCGACCTCCACCGGCGATCCCATGCGGACCGGTTGCCCCGCGGGAATCCGGAAGAACATCTCCCCGAAGACGGAATCCGTCCTTCCGTCGGAAGTGGTGGCAAGGGCTGTCGCGGGAGGCCTTCCCAAGATCGCCTGCATGCCGGTGTCGTCGCACACGATCTCGAAATGGATCCGATTGGCTTTCCCGTAGACCATCCCCGCCTTGCCGACCAGTTCCTTGCGCGAGATCGGAAAGGGTGTCGGCACCTGCACCAGTTTCTTCGTGGGCTTCGCGCCTTTCTTGGAACCGGGCGGCGGAGGCACCGTCTGCATCTTCTTGTCGCAATCCACTTCGCCCAGATGCATGTGGATCGAGTAGAACGAGACTCCCGTCCCCTTCGATCCGACGGCGCCGATTTCCGTCTGGTGCCGGACCACCACGCAGCCGTCGTCGGTCCAGGATGGTCCAAGCCCCGCCCGATTGTAGTTCAGCGGATCCTTGGGGTCCGTGTTCGAAGGCTTGGGGTTGCGCACGAAGACCACCGTTCCGTCGGCGATGGCGCGGACGGACGGATCGGACGGGGCCTGAAGGTGCATTCCGCCGTGCCAATCGAGGTGGAACCCGACGGGAAACGTCCCCGGAAGTTCCGGATCCTGCGGAGCCTCCTTCATCGCCGAATCGATCCAATCGTCCTCGCTCTGGTCGGTTGCGTGGTCGGTCAGGAATGGAGGGCTGACGATCATCTGTTCCTCATATGCTGAAGAACCGGATGTCGCGCGGACCCAGGTCGGGGGCCGGGAGGCGCACGGTCTTGTCGGGATCGTAGATGGGACACTCCGCTGCGCGCAGGTTCCTGGAGGTGGCGGTGGGCGTGGCGAGGTCCAGAACGCCGGGATGCCCGAAGATCAGCTCCACGCGGCGATTGACCTGGCTGCGGAAATTGTCGCGCTCGGGATCCTGGATGGGGAAGCTCTCGCCGCAAGGGAAGACTCCGTCCCCTTCCGGGTACCCGAACTCCGGCACTTCCCACACGGGCGGATCCGGTGTCGAGGGATCCTGGAGGTTCAGGCGTTGGGCGATTGCTCCGCAGATGGCCCGGTGGATGGCCCGCCAGGTGGCGGGTCCGCAATCGCCGTCTTCGGCGAGTCCCAGCGCATAGCGCCGATTGGCCTCCTGCTGGAAGGATTGGACGGCGCTTTTGGTGGCGTCGCCCAGGATCCCGTCCACCGACCCGGGATCGCACGGCCAGCCCTCTCCAGTGGCCAACCCTTGGAGGATGGACTGGACCTCCTCCGTCTTGGCCGTGCTGGACAGGTCCACCCAGGTGTCGGGGTCGGGATCCAACAGGGATTGGACGGCGTTGGCCCGGCGCAGCGAGAGGGGGGTGTTCGTGGACGGTGCTCCCGAGGTGTCCGCATGCCCGAAGACCACGAGATTCCATTCCGGGTGCACGGATCCGAACCAGAGTGCGGTCGCGATTCCATCGACCAGTTGCCCGTCACCATCGATACAGGCCATGTGGCCACCCAGCAGGAAATGGATGTCGGCGACCTCCACCATGCGCACCACCACCAGCCCCGCCTCGTTCAGGAGCACCGAACGTGGATCGTGGAATCCGGCTCCATCCGCGAGGTGGTCTCCGGAGAATCCCTGGATCCAGTTCTCGAAGTCGGAGACAGCGTCATCCTGCCATTGTGGAAGATCGAGGGTGGTACCCTCCGCGAGTTCGGCCGCAGGATCCGAGATCGAGGACTTGTTCGCTTCCCAGACCAAGGTCCACGACCGGATGGAGTAATTCTCCGCAATGCTGAAAAACGTATCGCCCTTGACCACCACGTGCTGGGCCGGAACCCCGGCCTGGGGTTGGAGCGGGTCGGCGTCGGAGATCTGGGCGTTCGCCGCATCCACGAGCTCCGCGTCCCAATCCGCGAAGGTTCGACCACCTTTCGGTCCCGTCCACCACTCTGGCCGCGACTGGTCCAATTCGCCCAGCAGCGCCAGAAATCCCGCCCGCGTGGCCACCTCGCACCCGTTGGGCAAACCCGAGGCCACCGGGTAAGGGTAGGTGTCCAGATTCCCCTTGTTCTTCAGGTCGGCGTCCACGGCCCCCGCCAGGACCAGGAACCGTCCTGGCATCCGCGCCGGTTCGTCCACCTTTTTTCCGGATTCCGTCAGAGCGCACACCGACCCGTAGTCCAGCCGGTCCACGCAGCGCAGGGCGGTTCCCAACCCGTGGTCGGATTCGATCTCCTTCAGCTTGGCGGCGAGCTTGGCCACGGTCAACGGCTGCAGTACCGTCACCTGCGCGACACCCGTGGCCAAGACGGGGCAGGGTCGCCCCGCCTCCACCTCCTGCACCACCAGGGTGAGGTCCTCCGTCATGCCCCGACGTCTTCCGGCACGTTCAGTCGATATCGGCCCACCTTGGAGCTCCCGAACACGATCTTTCCGCTGGAATCCGTCTTCTTCTTCTCGATCTTGCCGGGCCGGGTCTCCACCTCCACCTGGGTGTCGGCGAGGGCGTTTCCCTCGCCGTCCACCAGATCCCATTCGAGGTTCGCCACGATCTCCAGCGCTCCGGAAGCCGTAGCCGCATGGGCGCATTCCGCCAGGAAGGCGACCCCGGTCAGTTCGCCCAGATGACCCTCCATCAGCGTCTCCAATTGGTCGGGGTCCATGGACCATGTCCCCTTGGCCTTGTTGCCCTGGACAACCGCCTGGAAACTGCGGAACCAGACCTTCTGCTGCCCGTTGATCTCCGCGGTGAGATGGAAGAGGATCCCCGTTCCGTCCTCGATCCCGTCGCAGTCCACGGAAAGGTCCACCGGCTTCCCGAAATCCACCTTGGAAGCCGACCACTTGGCGTTGGCCAGGGACAGAATCTGCACCTCGTAGCTTCCGGCGGCCGCATACCCCTCGTGTCGGATCTTGCCCCGCGGGGTGGTCGCCCCGGGGAGCATCGCTCCCAGGGGATCCTTGAGCTTGTACACCAGGCCCGGGAGGGGTTTCTTCTTCTTGTCCTGCACCAATACGTCCACGAAGTGGTTCTGCGTCTGGGTGGTCTGGTACGGTGGCGGTGCCATGGCCGCGATGGACCTGGGTCCCGTCATGTTCGCCGACTTCGCCGCGGAGGCAGACGCCGCCGATCCCGCCTGCGACCCGCTCCCCGCCTCCCCGATCATCACCGTCATGCAGCCCAGCACCACCGTGGAGGGCGGTCCCACGCAGACCGCCATGTCGCCCATGCGCGCCGCGGGCTTCTTCCCGATGAACACGCCGGTGCTGCCCAGGGTGATGGGCCCGCCCACATGCGGGATGGGCGGTGTACCAGGAGTCATCATGGGGCACACGTGCATGTCACCCAGCGTGGCTGCGGGCATCCCGCCGATCAGCACGGTGGGCACGCCGGGCCCCGTGATGGTCCCACCGTGGGCGGTCATGTCGGTCAGTCGTGCGGCTGGTGGCATGGTGGCTCCGAGGGCTCAGTTCTTCGGGAAGTCGCGGACGCGGGACGGGACTTTCGCCCCCTTGTCCGCGGCCTCCACCTGCTCAACATATTTCCCGCAGTTGTCCCGCGCTTTCTCCTTGTCCCCCGCCTTCGCCAAAAGGAGCGAGACCGTCGGGAGATACGGTTCCAGCGTGATCACCAAGGTGGTGTCCGTCTGGCCCTGGTATTTGGACCTCGCCATCAGTCCTCCTCGACACCGAACCTGAGATTGCTGTACCGGGACATTTCCGGAGGACCGCCGTAGTGGGCCGATCCTCTCCACACCATGGTGACCTGGTTGGTCTCCTTGTGGACCACCACCGTCTGCAACACGGGCTTGAGCTCCTCCCTCCCTTCGTCGTCGACGTTCATCCAAGGGGTCGGGACGTCGTCGGGAAGCTGGAACTCGAACAGCGGGAAATCCGGGTCCATGTAGCCCAGGCGCACCGTTTCGTCTCCCTTCAGGAGGGAGAACCTCTGACCCTCGGGGGCGCCGTTGAAGAAGGACGGGTTCAGCAACGGCGTGGAATCGTGCGGGACGGAATCCGGACCGTCACCCACGCTGGGCATGGCCGCGAGGGAATTCTGGCGCGCCCATTCCTGGTTGTCGCGATCGTTCGGCGGCAGACCCGCCAGGTCGATCCGCGGCTGGAAATTGCGGCCCATGGGTCCAAAGGCCGCCGGAACGGGCGACCTGCTCCAGTCCTGGAACTTCCCCACCACCAGGTTCTCGGGGACCAGCAGTTGCGCCGGATCTTCCAGGTTCGGGAGTTGCAGGCCGTGCAGGGCCTTGGGTTCCTTCTTGACCACGAACCCCTTGCCCACGGGGTTTCGCGGGTAGGTGCAGGTGTTTCCCGGATCCGAAACCGAATCCGTACCGCCGAAGGCGAGACCGTAGTGGAGGGGCATGGTGTCGAACAGCTCGGGCTCCGAAAACTCGAACCCGAAGGTCTTGAGCTGGACGGTGCGGTTTCCGAACACGCGGACCAATTTCCGGGCGTTCCCCACCTGGAGAACGGCATCGAAAAACCGCGCCTTCTTCCCGCGCGGAGCACACGCGGACCCCACGAGGATGAAGTCGGTGCAAGGCTTCCAGGCGACAAGGTCCGATTCCTCGCGGACCGGATCCCTGGCCGGATTGCCCGCGCCCCAATAGACGTCCGCTTCGAGCCAGGGCAGGGGATTTCGGAGATCCTCGACGGCCCTCTGCTGGTGACGGATGGCGTAGGTGTTCTTGGCGAGGACCGACAGGATGTGTCCACCGTCGGGAGCCATGCCGGGTACCAGACGAACAAGCCAGGTCACCGTTCGGACCCGGACCGGGGCATTGCGGCCCCGGTTTTTGTGGAGAAATTTTCGAGCATGGGTCCCGCGCGACTCCTCGGCGAAGAAGTCTTCGGAAGTTAATCAAGTCGCGGATCGGAAGATGGCTGCGGACATCGGGACCCTCCACCGCGAAGGGGGGCGATTTCAGCATGTCCCACCCGGCGAACCCGGCGAAACAGGCCCAAGCGAGTTCTTCCTAAATTGCAAGGTGGAGGCTCGAATGCATTCCCAACCTCGATTTCGCATCCTTTCCGCGACCGGCTTGATCGGAGCCCTCCCGATGGCCTCATTCGCGGCAGGGGCCCTGGATCTCTCCGGCCGAGTGGACGATTCCTGGGGACACCCCCTGCCCGAGGTCCAGGTTTCATTGGTTTCGCAGGGCGCGACGGCAAGCACGGACTCGGCCGGGGCCTGGCGGCTTTCGGCCGGTGCGGACGGGATTCGATCCAGTACATCCCTCCGAAAACTCCCGGAATCGGGTCGGTTGGCCGTGGTCGAAGGGAGGCTTTCCTTGCGGTTCCAAGGGTTCGACTCGGACGGAAGCTCCGGGAACGACAGGCCAATTTCCGTTTCGAATCGTCGGGGGGCGTCGCCCCGGGGAGCGTCGTTCGCCGGGGCGACCGGAGACACGCTGGTCTTCGCCTGGAACGGTAGGGCGAGGGCGAAGATCCCTGTGGCGTCTCTGGTCCTGGGAGATCTGGGAACGCTGGTCATCGACCTGACCACCCCGACCATTCCCCTCCTTTCGGACACGGGCGGAATCGGGGACGTCACCACCTACGGTGGAGTCGGAAACGCGAATCCAAGCTCCGGTGGGGCTTGCAACTACGGCATCACGGGCATCGCGAACTACGCGGCCATCCAGGTGAACCAGCTTCCCGGCGATCTCCAGGGACAGTGGGACGGCGGACGCATGTGCGGACAGTGCGCCCGGATCCGCGCCTGGACCTCCACCGGATGGCACACCACCGTCGCGCGCATCGTGGACAAGTGTCCCGACGACCACTGCGGGATCGATCTGGGCGGAGCGCCCGCCACGGACATCATGGAGGCGCTGCCGGGGCGCTATTCCGGAAGCTGGAGCTTCGTGCCCTGCGAAGGCCTTGCGGGAGTGTCCGACGGACCACGATCCCTTTGGGTCAAGGAGGGATCCAGCGCCTCCTGGTCGCTGGTACAGGTGCGGGATCCGTTGTCCGCCGTGGATTCGCTGCGAATGCGCCCTCCTGGAGGAGCCTGGACTTCCCTCGCCTGGGCGACGGAAGCGGAGAACTTCTTCAAGGTTCCCGTCGAACTTCTACAGGACAGCTCGGCGAACCTCCAAGTCGAGATCGATTATCGCATGGCCGCTCCGGATACATTCCAAACCAAGGCGGCTCTTTTCACCCGAGGGGCGACGAGCATCGGGATTCCCTGAGACCGCTGCCGTGGGGAGCGGGAGAACGGAGAGGGGGGGATTCGAACCCCCGGTAGGTTTTGGCCTACAACGATTTAGCAAACCGTCGCCTTAAGCCACTCGGCCACCTCTCCAGGAGGTCGGTCAAGGTAGAACACGGGGCAGTGCCGGTCAATGCCGCCGGACTCCGCCTCACTCCCGGAACGAAAGCATGCAGTCGCCGTAGCTGAAGAGGCGGTAGCGCCGTTCCAAGGCCGCGGAATACACTTCGCGCCAGCGTTCGCGGGAGCCCAGCCATCCCGCCGCCAGCAGCACGAGGGTGGTGCGGGGCCAGTGGAAGTTCGTGAGCAGGCCCTGGGCGGAAACGGGCGGATCCATGGGATGCAGGAACAGCTTCGTCCTTCCGGATCCGGGTGCGAACCTCCCCCCGTTCTCCCTCCAGCAGGTCTCCACGGTTCGCAGCGCCGTGGTGCCCACGCACACGATGCGCCCCCCCGCATCGCGGGTGCGCGAAAGGAGATCGACCGTTTCGTCCGGCATCTCCCAGCGCTCGGAGTGCATGGGATGGTCCAGCGCGTTTTCCGTCTCCACGGGCAGGAAGGTACCCGCGCCCACGTGGAGGGTCAACCGCGCGATGGAGACTCCGGCGTCGCGGACCGAAACGATCTCCGGCTCTCCCAGGTGGAGTCCCGCCGTGGGTGCCGCCACCGCGCCGGGACGACAACCCCAGACGGTCTGGTAGTCGCGCTCGTCGGCCTCCTGGGCGGGGCGGCGGACATAGGGGGGAAGCGGAACCTCCCCCATCGCCTCCAGCCAGGACGGAAACCGTCCCGGTTCGACGGGAAACCGGACGATCCGGACACCCCCGGGTTCCCGCCCCTCGACCAGGGCTTCGGTGCCGTCCGCGAAGGACAGGCCCCTCCCCGGCGTCAATTTCCGACCAGGCTTGGCCATCACTTCCCAGGCGCTGCCGGAACCCGCATCCTCGCGAGGTTCCAGGAGCAGCAGCTCCACCGCTCCGCCCGTCGCGAGGGTCGCTCTCAACCTGGCCTTCAGCACCCGGGTGTCGTTGAGGACAAGGCAATCCCCCTCCCGCAGCCGGGAAGCCAGGTCCGAAACCCGGAGATCCTCGAGGGGAGAACCCACCGGACCGGCCGGCGCGAGCAGCATGCGGGAAGTCCCGCGCGGAGCGGGTCGCTGGGCGACCAGGTCGGGCGGCACCTCGAAATCGTAGTCGGAAAGAGGGAGCTGAGGTCTCGGTTCCAAGGCGGCGGCAATCTAGCTCCGGTTTCTACCTTCGTCCCACCGACACCCAAATGATCCTCACTCGCCACATCCTCCGTGAGCACATCGCTCCGTTCATCTACGCGCTGGTGGTCATCACGGGCCTTTTCCTGGTGGATTTCGTGGTCCAGATCCTGGATTCCATCCTGACCAAGGGCCTGCCCTGGAAGGTGGTCCTGGAGCTGTTCTTCCTGAACGCGGCCTGGATGCTGGCCCTTTCCATACCCATGTCCGTGCTGGTGGCCTCCTTGATGGCCTTCGGGCGCATGAGCGCCGACGGGGAGATCGACGCCATGCGCTCGGCCGGAACGCATCCGGCGCGGATGCTCCTCCCGGGGCTCTGCTTCGGCGCCGCCCTCGCGGTCTTCCTCCTCTGGTTCAACGACCGCGTGCTTCCCGAGGCCAATTTCAAGGCGGCGAGTCTGCGCGAGGACATTTCCAGGAAGCGGCCCGCCGTGCTGCTCCAGCCACGCACCATGATCCAGGACTTCGACGGATTCCGCATCTGGATCGGATCGTCGGATCCGAAGACGGATTCGCTGCGCGACCTCACCATCTTCCAGCTCGATCGCCAGAACGGGGGCGCTCCCACCCTGATCGCCGCCCGGGCCGGCAAGGTACGGATGGACAGCGTCCACGACGCCTGGGTCTTTTCCCTGCGGGATGGACAGACCCACACCCCCGATCGGGACAAGCCGGCCAACTACCTGGACATCGGCTTCCGGGAACTGGACGTGGACGTGCCCAACATCGATTCCCGCCTGCACAGGACCGACAAGGGGTACCGCGGAGACCGCGAAATGCCCATCGAAGACATGGCCATCCAGAAGCGCGAATCGGAGCAGCGCGAGAAGAGCCTGGCCAAGGAACAATCGGACAGGATCTTCTCCGACGTCCGCTGGGTCCAAAGCCTGCTGGAACTGGATTCCGCCTCCAAGGCCCGCCCCAAGGACACCTTGGCGGCGGCTTTGCCGGTCATCCGTCCACACCCAACACATCCCATCCACCCGTCATCGGCGCGTCCTTCTCCCGACACTTCCCCCGGGCTCCACTCCGGACCGGCCGTGTTCGCCGCCAAAGCAGGCGCGGCGCACCTTCCGGCGGTCCACCCCCACGACGCCGTGCTTTCCGGCGCGGGCGCGGGACACTTCCTGGAACCGGACACGGGTTCACCCGTTCCTTCGGCGCGCACCGTCCATTCGCTGGCCGTTTCCCGGCTCGCCGAGACCACGATCGCACTGGAACAGATCCAGTGGGAGCGCAACGAGGCCAACCGCTACCTGCTGGAGATCCACAAGAAATTCTCCATCCCCGCGGCCTGCATCCTGTTCGTCCTGGTGGGCACCCCGCTGGGGATCCTCGCCCGGTCCGGCGGTGTCGGCACCGGGGCCAGCTATTCCATGACCTTCTTCATGCTCTACTGGGCGGGACTCATCGGGGGCGAGGCCCTCGCCGACCGGGGACGCATCGACGGGGCGGTCGCCATGTGGGCTCCCGACCTCATGCTCCTGGTGGTGGGCTCCGTGCTGGTGTCCAGGATGGGTCGGCAAAGCCAGTTCTTCCGCTACCGGTGGCTGTCCTTCCCGGGTCGCGCGCTCCGCCGGGCGGATTCCGCGTGAACCGGCTCGACCTGTACGTCCTGAGACGATTCCTGTCCATCCTCGCGGGGGCCCTGGTCTGCATCTCCATCGTGTTCGTGGCGGTGGACTACGTGGGGGCCATCCGGATCTGGCACGACCGCTCCTTCCAGGACATCCGCTCCTACTACGTCGCCGCGATTCCGTACATCCTGTTCCTGGTCTCCCCCATCGCCGTCCTGCTCGCGGGCATGTTCACCATCGCCGGGTTCTCGCGCCGCCTGGAACTCATGGCGATGCACGCCGCAGGCCGTCCGTTGTGGCGGGTGCTCCTGCCCATCTGGATCGCTTCGACGCTCTATTCCGGGCTCTGGTTCCGGGCTTCGGACACGATCCTTCCGCGCGCCAACCTGGAACGAGAGCGCATCAGGCCCCCGAAGCAGAACTCCGCGCTGGAGGAATCGCCCTACCGCATGGACTTCGCCTACAAGGCGGGCCGCGACGGGATCCTCTTCTTCCGCGACTTTTCCCAGCCGACCCTCTCCGGAACGCGCGCGATCTACGCCCGGACTTCCGCGGGAAGGGCCACCGAGCGCATCGACAGCCGCGACGCCAGGTGGAACGGCAAGGTCTGGGTCTTCCACGACGGATTCCGGCACACCTTCGACACCGGTCGGGTCCTGACGTCGTTCTCGCGCTTCGACAGCCTGTCCCTGTCCATCCCGGACGCGCGGCCCGAGGACCTCGTGTCGCACAAGACCCTCCCCGAGACCATGACCAGGAAGGAACTGGCCCAGCGCATCCTCGCGCTGCGGCGGGCGGGCGAGCCCGTGGCGGCCTGGGAATCCGAGGCCGAATTCAAGCTCAGCGCCCCGTGGGTGACGGCCATCGTCTCCCTGCTCGGCACGGCGCTGGCCGCCGTGGTGGGACGGCGCGGACAAGCGCTGTCGTTCGGCGTGGGGATCTTCCTCGCGTTCTCCTACTACGTGGCCGTCCGAGCCGGACTCGCCCTGGGCCACGCCGGCGACCTCACTCCGCTGCAGGCCGCCTGGGCGCCGCACGCGCTCTTCCTGGTGCTCGGTCTGGGATTCCTTTGGCGCGCGTCTCGGACCTGACGCCCGCGAAGCTCGCGGCGCTCTCGTTGTCCGTGGCCGCGGCCGCCCTGGTCGCTTCGCGCATGGACCTCGCCGTGGGTGCGGGCGCCGCGGTCGCGGGCGCGTTCCTGGTCTACTGGTACCACGCCAGGATGCTTCGCCGCCGGCGCAGGCGCCGCCAGGACGTCCCGGCCAGGACGGAACCCATCACCTCGCCCCAGCATCGCCTGGACGCTCCTTTGCCGCCCACGTCCCGCCCACCCATCCTGCGCGGCAGCGAACCCATCGACTGGAAGGAGCTCCGGCGGCGCCAGGAGACCCAGACGGGGGAATTCCTGGGGGCGCAGCTCGAATTCGCGCGCCGCGCGCTGGGATGCCGCACCGTCGCCCTCCTCCTGCCCGGACCCGAGGGAACCGTCGTCCTGCGCGCCGCATCCACCGACCGCGAGGGACTCCGCCTGGGCGAACGGATCGGCCCCGGCGACGGTCTCCTCGGCACGCTGCTGAAACCGGAGGCTCCCCGCTCCATGGTGGAGGCCGAACTTCCCCTCGCGACCAGGGATCTGGGCATCTACGATCCGGGTACCGGTCCCGTTTCGCTCGCCGTCGTCCGGGTGGAGATCGCGGGCCGGACGGCCCTGGCGCTGGCCGATCACGACGCGCCCCTGTCCGCGGGAATCATCGAGGATCTGGCCGCGACCGCCCAGTCTGCGGACCTGCTGATCACGCGCACCCGGGATCTCCGCTCGGAAATGTCGGGCAGGGAGGTCTGGCAGAGGCTGGGCAGGTTCGAGCGTTCCATGGGCGCCGCCGAACGGGAGGAAAAGATCCACGAGGAACTGCGACATTTCCTGTTGCAATCCATCTCCGCGGAAGCCGTTTTCTTCCTGCTGCCGGAGCCGGGGACGGCGGCTTCTTCCCGAACCTCCGAGCGCTGGTTCGCCAAGGTGGCCTGGACCCTGGGAGCCGCGAGCGACCCCGCCCGGGACTTCCGGGTCGAAGTTCCGGGACGGAGCATCTCTTCCGGCGCGCTTTCCCGTGGCGAATTCCTGCAACGGCGGCTTGCTCCCCGGGAACCGGTGCTCCTGTTGGGTCTGGGCGAACCGGTCCTGCCCCTGGAAGAGGGCGGAGAGATCCTTTGCGCACCGGTATCGCTCGGATTGGAGGGCCGTCCGGCCCTGGCCGTGCTCTATCGCCGCGGCGATCCCTTCTCCATGGCCGAGCGGGAAATCCTCCAGACGGCCTTGTCCTCGTTCGGACAGGCCCTGACCCGTCTGCGCGTGGCGACCGAACTGGAAAAACTCGCCACCCGCGACGGCCTGACCGGCCTCCTGAACCACCGAACCTTCCAGTCTTCGTTCCGCCGCGAGTTGCTCAAGGCGCGGCGCACGGGTGCGCGCCTGGCCCTGGCCCTCACGGACATCGACTTCTTCAAGAAGGTCAACGACAGGCACGGGCATCCGGCGGGAGACGCCGTGCTTCGCTCCGTGGCGGGGACCATGCAGGCGCAGATGCGCGAGGACATGGACATCGTCGCCCGCTACGGCGGAGAGGAATTCGCCTGCGTCATGGTGGGGACCACGGAAATCGGAGCGCTGGAAACGGCCGAGCGCATCCGCAAGGCGATCGAGGAAACCGGAACCGACATCGGGGAACCCGAGCCCAAGAAAGTGACCATTTCGCTGGGGATCGCGATCTTCCCGGACGACGGGGGCACGGCGGAGGAACTGATCGAGCGCGCCGACCAGGCCCTGTACCGGGCCAAGAACGGAGGGCGGAATCGGGTGGAACGGGCCCTGTCGCCGGGGCTGCGCACCGAAAGCCGATGACGGACCTCGACCTGCAACGGATGGCCCTGGCGCTGGCGCGCGAAGCGGGCGAAGCTGGGGAGGTGCCCATCGGCGCTCTGGTGGTCCGCGACGGTGCCGTGATCGGACGGGGCCGCAACCGGATGGAGGAGTTGCAGGACGCCACCGCCCACGCCGAGATGTTCGCGTTGCGCGAAGCGGCATCGTCCCTGGGCACCTGGAGACTCGACGGCTGCCAGCTCTTCGCGTCGCTGGAGCCTTGCCCGATGTGCGCCGGAGCCATCCTGAACTGCCGGATCGGGCGGGTGGTCTACGGTGCGCCGGACCACCGGTTGGGCGCCTGCCGCACGCATTGGGCGCTCCTGGAACGCAACCCCGTCGGTCGCGAGGTGGAGGTGGTGGACGGCGTCCTGGGCGAAGAAAGCGCCCAACTGCTGAGATCCTTCTTCCGGGAACTCCGCGAGGGAGGCCGCCCACGCGCCTCGGACAGGCGATCCGTGGGCGATCCCGACGAAATTGCCTAAACTCTGACCATGAACAGATTCGTCCGCACCCTGGTCCACGGTCTGGCCATCTTCCTTCCCCTGGTCCTGACCGGCTGGGTGCTTTGGAAGTCCTTCGAACTGGTGGACCAGATACTGCCGTTCAAGACTCCGGGGCTCGGGTTCGCGGGGGTCCTGGGCATCGTGCTCCTTCTGGGCCTGGCTTCGGACAACTGGCTCGCCGGTTCCGCCCTGCGCAAGGTCGAAGGTCTGCTGGAACGACTTCCCGTGGTGCGGTACCTCTACCGCAGCATCCGGGAGATCACCGTCTCCCTCACCGGCGAGCGGCGACCGTTCAGCCACCCCGTCCTGGTCAGGCCCTGGCCGGGCTCCGAGGCGCGCCTGCTGGGATTCCTGACAAGACAGGATCTGTCCGAATTCGGCAAGCCGGGCTGGGTCTCCGTCTACGTGCCCAACGCCTACGCCATCGCCGGGCAGACCCTGATCCTGCCTGTGGAACTGGTGGAGCCCCTTTCCGTGGAGCCTTCCAAGGCCATGACCTTCGCGATGTCCGCCGGGGTCGCGGGCGCTCCGGAGCCCTGATGCCGTTCCACCTGCTGCGCGATCCGGATCCTCCGGGGGCATCCTCGGATCCCGGTCTGGAGCGTCTGGAGGAAAGGGTGCTGCGGTCGTCCGGGCAGATTCTGTCGACCCTGGGCGATGGACCCGACGGAGCGAAGGAGGCGGTGGAACGGTCGGGTCTTTCCCCGGACGAGATCTTCTTCCTGCTGCGGGATCCGTCCCGGCTGGAAGCCGCGCGGCGGGCTCGCGTGCGCGCCTGCGCCATCGAGCGGGATGCCTCGCTCCGCGGTCGCTGGACCGGCGTGGACGAACTTTGGCAGGATGTCCACGAAGCCTTGCGCTGGATGGATCGCCAGCTCCAGCTGGAGAATCGGGCTTGGCCCATCGCCACCGTGGGTGGCTTGGTGTTCCGCGCCGACGGCAAGGCGTATTTCGTCCGCACCGCCAAATGGAGCGGTACCTGGGGGGTACCGGGCGGGAAGATCGAATACGGAGAGCCGAGCGAGATCGCCTTCGCGAGAGAGATCCGCGAGGAGACGGGGCTGGAGGTATCCGATGTCCGATTCGCCCTCCTACAGGATGCGATCGAGGAGCCGGAATTCCACAGGGCCCGCCACTTCCTGCTCCTCAACTACACGGCGGGGACCGTCGATGTTTCGGCGCAGGTGAACCACGAAAGCCTGGAAGGATGGTGGTTCACCCTCCAGGAGGCTCTCGATCTTCCCCTCAACAGACCCACTCGGGTGCTCGTGGAACACGTACTGTACGCCAACGCGGGCCGCGCCTAGAGGGTTTGGCTACCAGCCGTGGTGCTCCAAGTAATGCTGCGCATCCAGGGCCGCCACGCACCCCGAACCGGCGCTGGTGATGGCCTGCTTGTAGGTGGTGTCCTGGAGGTCGCCCGCCGCCATCACGCCGGGGATGGTCGTCTTCTGGCTTCGCCCCTCGCACTTCACGTAGCCCTTGGCATCCAATTCGAGCTCCGGGTGGTGGGCGAACAGTTCGGTGTTCGGCTTGTGCCCGATGGCCACGAAGGCTCCGGCCACGTCGACCACCTTTTCTTCGCCCGTCGTTGCGTGCTTGAGCCGAATGGAGTGCAGTGCCTTTCCGTCGCCCAGGAATTCCTCCACGAAGTGCGGCGTCACGATCTCGATCTTGGGATTGGCCTTGGCGCGTTCGACCATGATGCGCGACGCCCTGAACTCGTCCCGACGATGGATCAGGTACACCTTGTCGGCGAAGTTGGTGAGGAAGTTGGCTTCCTCCATGGCGCTGTCCCCCCCACCCAACACCGCCACCACCGCCTTCTTGTAGAAGGCGCCGTCGCAGGTCGCGCAGGTGCTGATTCCCTTGCCGTACAGGTAGGTCTCCTCCGAGGGGATCCCCATCTTGATGGAACTGGCGCCGGTGGCGAGGATCACGGTCCGGGTTTCGTAGACCTTGTCCTCCACCCACACCTTCTTGACCTCGCCCAAGAGTTCCAGCTTGGAGGCGTTCTCCGTGATGAATCGGGTTCCGAACTTCTCCGCCTGTTCGCGCATCTTCATCATGAGCTCGGGTCCCATGACTCCCTCCGGGAACCCGGGGAAATTCTCCACTTCGGTGGTGGTCATCAGCAATCCCAGAGGCTGCCATCCCTCGATGCACAGGGGCTGGAGGTTCGCCCGTGAAGCGTAGAGGGCTGCCGTGAGTCCAGCGGGGCCGGAGCCGACGATGATGACGCGTTCCATGGAAACATCTCCTGATTTGGGGGGCTTGGAAAGCCTTGTTCAAGATGCAAGATACCAGGGTGACCCTGTGATCGACCCTCGCTTTGCCGACGATCCGTTCGCGTCTGTTCGCGACGCTGGAATCTGTCGGCAAGACAAAAAAAGGGCGACCTTGCAGCCGCCCTCGAAAGCACCTCTCGCTTGGAGAGGATCAGTCCTCGTAGCCGCCCGAGCGTCCGGTGCCGCCGCCGAAGCCGCCACGGCTCCCGCCGCCTGCGCCGCCGCCGAAGCCACCACGGCTTCCGCCGCTGCCGAAGCCGCCACGGCTCCCGCCGCCGCCGCCGCCGAAGCCACCTTCGCGACGTCCGCCGCCGCCGCCGAAGCCGCCACGGCTCCCGCCGCCTGCGCCGCCGCCGAAGCCGCCTTCGCGACGTCCACCGCCGCCGCCGCCGCCGAAGCCGCCGCCTGCGCCGCCGCCGAATCCACCGCCGCCGCCGCCGCCGCCAAATCCACCTTCACGGCGGGGACGACGCTCGGAGGGGTCGCGCTGGACGGCCTCGCTCACGCGGATGTTGCGACCGTCGAGGACGGCGCCTTCCATGGACTCGAGGGCCTTCTTGCCATCGGTGTCGTTTTCGAACGCAACGAATCCGAAGCCGCGGCTCCGTCCCGTCTCGCGATCCGTCACGACAGTCGCCTCGGTCACAGCCCCGAAGGACTCGAACGCTTGCTTCAGGGTCTCGGCGGTAGTGGCCCAAGCCAGGCCGCCCACGAACAGTTTCATTTTTTCCCTTTCACGAGACCCTTCTCAACGGACTTGCATCGAACGATCTCAACCACGCCCCCTACGGACGCACCCGCGGGAAGGGACTAAAAGGAATTCTTTCCGTCAACCTTTTTTCTCACGGCTGGGGAACCACCACGATCAAGGGCTCGTGGTAATGGACGTGCTGCCCCGCCCGCACCCTGATCTCCGTCACCACGCCGGGTTTGGCCACGCGCAGCGGATTGCGCATCTTCATCGCCTCCAAAAGACAGACCACCTGCCCGTAGACGACGCGGTCCCCCACCTGGACGTCCACGCTCACGATCACGCCCGGAATGGGCGCGATCACGAAGTTTTCGGTGCCCGGCAGCACATCCGTCTGGCGCGGCTTCCACACCGGCACGGGAACGTGGTGCGACGTCGCGAACGGCGTTGCGGGGCCTGCCGTGGGCGCCGAAGGGGGAGGCGTCGGAATCTCTTCGTCCGTCCAGACCTCCAGACGCTCGCCGTCCACCAGAACCACCACGGGTTGGGTGGCCAGGTCTCCGACCTGGACCTCGAAGGAGCGTCCTTCCACGGATAGTTTCATCTTCATCGGATACCTCGACCTTTGATGGTGCGTCCGCGGGTGACGGCCTGCCAGGCGGTGATGGGGTTGCCGGATACAGGAGTCGGCGCCCCTGGCGCGGCGCGGGATCGCGCCACCGCCACGGCGGCGACGGCGACCCTCCGGCGCAGCTCCCTTTCCTGCCGGAACTGCTCGCCGGCCTCGCCGGCCAGCTTGCGCAGGACCGGCCGAACGATCTTGCCGGTGATGAACTTGAGCGGATGGATGTTCATGCGGGCTCCGTTCAGACGGGCATGTTGCCGTGCTTGCGCGGCGGCGTCGGGGAAGACTTATCGCGAAGCGCGCGGAAGGCCTCGATCACCTTCAACCGCGTCTCCTTGGGCTCGATGATGTCGTCGATGTACCCGCTGGCCGCCGCGAAATAGGGGTTGTTGAAGCGGGTCCGGTAGTCGTTGGCGAGCTTCTTCCTCTCCGCGTCCGGATCCATGGAGGTTTCGATCTGCTTCTTGAACAGGATGTTCACCGCGCCTTCCGCGCCCATCACCGCGATCTCGGCGGACGGCCAGGCGTAGGTCACGTCCGTCCCCAGGTACTTGGAGCTCATCACCACGTAGGCGCCGCCGTAGGCCTTGCGGGTCACGATGGAAACCTTGGGCACGCTGGCCTCCGCGTAGGCGTAGAGCACCTTGGCGCCGTGGCGGATGATGCCGCGGTGCTCCTGGTCCACGCCCGGAAGGAATCCGGGACTGTCGATCAGGGTCAGGATGGGGATGTTGAAGCAGTCGCAGGTTCGCACGAATCGGCAGATCTTGTCCGCCGCGTCGATGTCCACCACACCCGCCATCACGCTGGGTTCCTGCCCCACGATCCCGATGGTCTGGCCGCCCATGCGGGCCAGGCCCGTGAGCGCGTTGCAGGCCCAGGTCGGCTGGAACTCGCGCCACGAGCCGGCGTCCACGATCCTCTCCACCACCTCGTGCATCACGTAGGGGGTCATGGGATCGATGGGAACGATGGAGTTCAGTTCCTCGTCGGCCCGGTCGGAGGGATCCGCGTTGGGAACGGTGGGGGGATTCTCGATGTTGTTGGAGGGGAAGTACGACAGCAGGTCGCGGGTCATGGCCAGCGCGTGCTCGTCGGAATCGGCCGCGAAGTGGCTGGTGCCGGAGATGCTCATGTGCGTCTCGCATCCGCCCAGCGTCTCGGCGTCCACCACTTCGCCGGTCACCGCCTTGATGACGTCGGGTCCGGTCAGGAACATGTAGGAGTGGCCCTTGACCATGATGATCACGTCGGTGATGGCCGGGCTGTACGCTGCACCGCCCGCGCAGGGTCCGAGCATCACGGAAATCTGGGGGATCACGCCGGAGTAGCGCGCGTTGCGGCGGAAGATCTCGGCGTAGCCTCCCAGGCTCTTCACCCCTTCCTGGATGCGGGCGCCACCCGAGTCGATGAGTCCCACCAGCGGAGCCCCGTTGCGCAGGGCGAGGTCCATGAGCCGGCAGATTTTGCGGGAAACCATGTCCGACATGGTGCCCCCGTACACCGTGAAGTCCTGGGCGTACAGGTACACGGGACGGCCCGCGATCTTGCCGTAGCCGGTCACCACTCCGTCGCCGGGAATGTGGTCCTTGGCGAATCCGAGCTCGTCGCCCTGGTGGGTGACGTACGGTTCGAGTTCGTGGAAGGTGCCCTTGTCGATCAGAAGATCGATTCGCTCCCGCACGCTGAGCTTCCCCTTGGCGTGCTGGGCGTCGATGCGCGCCTTGCCACCGCCTTGGCGAACCTTTTCGCGCATCGCGCGGAGTTCGAGAATCCTGGGATCTTCCTGGGACATGCGCCCTCCTCTGATTTGGACTCGGAGGCAACGAACGGGCACTTCGACCAAGGGCGAATCCCTCGTCGTCCCGTTTCCGGATCCGAACGCCGGGGGTGGGCCATCGCCACCTGCCCACGGGCATGCCTGTTCCCGGAATCACCTCGACATCGGGAAGGGGTAAACCTAGACTCGACAGTCCGGAATAGTCAACCCGATTGAAACACCGGGGGCTCTTCAGCGCTTCTGCTGCCCCAGCAGGAAAGGAACGGCCTGGGCGGCGAGATCCCTGGAAAGGGTGTCCAGCGCCTGGCGATACTCCGCGGAAGAGGCCGGATGGGTTTCCGCTTCCGTGGTGCCGACAAAGCCCAAAGGGAGATCCACCTGGTCCGAAATCCTCTCGGAGACGATTCCATCCGCGGTTGCGCGGAAGGCCTCACCCCGCAACACCCACGAACGCTTGGCCCAGAAGTGCCACCAGGGGATGCGGTGGAAGGTGCCTTCCAGCGCGTCGATCCTCACCCACCCCGCCGCCGGTCTGTGCGTTCCCGACAGGATCCGGGCAACCACCTCCGGTGTGCGCTCCCCGGGACTCCAATCCCCCCTCTTCTCCAGCCAGCGCAGCGAATCCAAGGGGTACAGATCCACCGATCGGGCCCGCAAGGAATCCCGCAGGACCGAATCCAGGCGACCCGATACGGTGGGGGGCCCCTGGACCGGGTCCAGATGGAAGCCCTGGACGGCAGCCCCGATCCACGACCAGAGGAAAATCCAGGCGATCAGGATGCGGCCTCGGCCAACTCCCAAACGGACGCCGAGGATTCTCCGAGCCGCAACTCGCCGCTGAACTTGAACAAGGGCACCGTGCGTTCCGCCAGCGGAACGATGTCACCGGTCCGGGGATTTCGCGCGGGTCGAGGCTGGCGACGGCGGGAGTGGAAGGTGCCGAACCCGCGCAATTCGATGGTTTCGCCGCTCTGCAACTCTTCTCCGACAACGCGAAGGAACTCGTCCACCACTCGACGGACCCTGGCCTGGGAGGTGCCCGTCTGGAGCGACGTCCGCTGCACAAGATCTTGCTTTGTCGTGTTGCCCACTGGATCAGCCCTCCCACAAAGAGTTGTGGTACTTCCAATAGAATAAGGTGGATCTAGTGGATTTGGCAAGTTATCCCTGGGAGAACTCCAAAAGAACCGGTGGCCCCCGGCTGCCGGAACGGTGGCGTTTCGAGTCTACCTTTTCGTGTTCCATGATCAATCCTCGACTTGTCCGCGAAAATCCCGAATTCCTGCGCAAAGCCTGGGGCCGCCGAGGCCTGGATGCTCCAGTGGATCGCCTGGTGGAGCTGGACGATCTGCGGCGTTCCCTGATCAACGTCGTGGAGGCCGCCAAGGCCGCCAAGAACACCGCTTCGGCGGAAGTCGGCAAGCTCAAGCGAGAAGGCAGGGACGCGACGGAGGCCATCGCGGCCATCAAGTCCCGCACGGACGAGCAGGTGGAAGCGGAAGCCCGGCTCGCGGGCGCCGAAAAGGAACTGGAAGACATCCTGATGGGCCTCCCCAACCTGCCCCACGAGAGCGTCCCCGACGGGCGTTCGAGCGAGGACAACGTGGTCGCGCGGACGTGGGGCGTACCCGGAACCGCCCCGGCGTGGGCGAAGGACCACTTGGTCGTGGGCGAAGCCCTGAAGCTGTTCGACTTCAAGCGGGGAGCCAAGCTCTCCGGCGCCGGATTCCCCGTCTACACCGGATGGGGAGCCCGCTTGGAACGCGCCCTGATCGCCTGGTTCCTGGACGAGCACCGCGCCGCGGGCTTCCTGGAAGTCCAGCCGCCGCTGGCGGTCAACCGCAAGAGCATGACGGGAACCGGCAACCTCCCCAAGTTCGAGGACCAGCTCTACCACTGCGACGAAGACGATCTGTTCCTGATCCCGACCGCCGAAGTGCCCGTCACCAACCTGCACGCCGACGAGATCCTGGATCCCAGGGAACTTCCCATCAAGTACTGCGCCTACACCCCGTGCTTCCGCAGGGAGGCCGGCAGCTACGGCAAGGACACCAAGGGGTTTTTGCGCCTGCACCAGTTTGACAAGGTGGAGATGGTCTGGTTCTCCCAGCCGGACAGGAGCTACGAAGCCCACGAGATCCTCACCGCCCAGGCGGAGAAGTTGATCCAGAAGCTCGGCCTGCCCTACCGCGTGCTGGCCCTTTGCGCGGGCGACATGGGCTTCGGCGCCTCCAAGTGCTACGATCTGGAAGTGTGGGCACCGGTGGAGAAAAAATGGCTGGAAGTCAGCTCCTGCTCGAACTTCGAGGATTTCCAGGCCCGCCGCGCCTCCATCCGGACGCGCGGGGCCGACGGCAAACCGGTCCTGGCCCACACCCTGAACGGTTCCGGCCTCGCCACCCCGCGCATCCTGGTGGCCCTTCTGGAGACCTTCCAGCAGCAGGACGGCACTCTCCGGGTGCCGCAGGTCCTGTCACCCTACCTGGGCGGCGTCGAATTCCTGCGCCCCTGACGGCGGCGAGGTGATCCGGCTTCTTTCTCCACGGATCCAAAGGCTTCCCGAACGGATCCGCGCACGGTTGGGCCGCATCTACCAGCGCGCGCCCTACAGGGCCCGCGTGTGGGGCTACCTGGTCGTGATGATCGTGGTGGCCGGCCTGGTGGCGGTGCACGCGCTCATGGTGCTGGACCTCGCCCAGCGCAGCCGGCGGACCGCCGAGCGCGAAGCGGAACTCTACGCCTACGCCCTGACGCAGGATCTGCTCCACCGGCAGGGGACGGATTTCGTCGAGGACGTCATGCACGGGTCGGACGTCCCTCTGCTCTACACCCATCTGGACGGCACGCCCATCCACTGGCGGAACATCCCCTGGTTCGGCGACCAGAAGGTCACGGAGGCCCTCCCCTGGGACTCGCTGGAACCCGGGGAGAGGACTCGGATCGAGGCGTTCCAGGACGCGTGCAGGAAGGCGGGACTGGTCCGTCCCATCGTGATCGGGGGCACCCCGGTGGGGCTCCTCTACCACGGGGACTACCGGCTCGAGCGCCAGTTCCGCACCATCATGGCCGGCGGGATCGTGGCCATCGGACTCCTGGCGGCCCTCACGTGGTTCGGGCTCAAGATCATGCAGGGAACCGAACGCAGCCTGCTGTGGGTGGGTCTCGCCCGCGAGACCGCCCACCAGTTGGGAACGCCGATCTCGAGCCTCGTGGGATGGATCGAGTACATGAAGCTGAAGGCCCCGGGGAACGCCACCCTGGGCCGGATCGCCGGGGAGATGGACCGGGATCTCGGCAGGCTGCACCAGGTGGTCGCCCGTTTTTCCCAGATCGGAAGCCTGCCGGAGCTTCACCTGCAGGACCCCAACAGCGTGGTGCGCTCGGTCGCGGATTACTTCTCGCCGCGGCTTCCGAAGGAAGATCGCAAGGTCGTCCTGGACCTGGACCTCGCCGTGGTGGCCGACGTTCCGCTCAACCGCGAACTCCTGGGTTGGGTCCTGGAGAACCTCGTCAAGAACGCGCTGGACGCCATCGACAGGCCCGACGGCAGGATCTCGATCACCTCCAGATCCGCCGGTCGACTGGGCCAGGAAGTCCGGATCGACGTCGAGGACAACGGCCGCGGAATCCCACCCCAGCACCTGCGCGACGTGTTCCTTCCCGGGTGGAGCACCAAGAAGCGCGGCTGGGGACTCGGGCTGGCCCTGGCCCGGCGGATCGTGGAACAGTACCACGGCGGACGCATCTGGGTGGACTACTCCAGGTTGGGGGAAGGGACCGGGTTTTCTATTCTCCTCCGCGACCCCTCCGCGCCGACAAGAATTCGATCCGGAGACCCATGAGCCAGAACGAAGAACCCATCCGAAGCATCCTCTGGGTCGACGACGAGATCGAGTTCCTCCGCGCGCACATCTTTTTCCTGGAAGACCACGACTGGAAGGTCGACACGGCCACCAACGGCCACGACGCGCTTTCCATGGCCCAGCGCGAGAACTACGACGTGGTGCTGCTGGACGAGCAGATGGCGGGCATCGACGGCCTGACCACGCTGCAGAGGCTCAAGCGTTCCAACCCCTCCCTCTTCGTGGTGATGGTCACCAAGTCGGAGGAGGAGCGGGTGATGGAGGAGGCCATCGGCCGCAACATCGACGGCTACTTGACGAAACCCGTCAACCCCGCCCAGATCGTGAGCCTGTGCAAGAGCCTCTTCATCGCGCGCAGCCTGCGCTCGAACCACCTCACCAGCCGCTACGTGCGCCAGTACGCCGAGAACAAGGCGCGCATCCTGGGGCCGGTCCAGCCGAACGACTGGGAGCGGGTCCACCAGCGCCTGTGCCAGTGGGACCTGGATCTGGGGGTCGCTGGCAACGAAGGTCTCAGGGAAACGCACAAGGGCCAGCGCGAGGAGACGGAATCCGTCTTCCTGCAGTACCTGGAGAGCCGGTGGTACGGGTGGATGGGGCGCGAGCGCCTCAAGCCGAACTTCACCTGGGACCTGATGGCGCGCCGCTTCCGGCCCAGGAGCCGGGAGGAGAAGCTCCCGGTGCTCCTGGTGCTTTCCGGCCTGCGCACGGACCAGTGGCTTTCCATGCAGCCCCTGCTGGAAGGCCTCTTCGAGGTCAAGCTCGACCACCAGTGGGCGCCGCTGCCGGGGATCCCAGAAGTCGCCCGGCTCTGCCTCTTCGGCGGCGCCTCGCAGAAGGTGCTGGCCGCGGAGCGCCCCGAATGGAGATGGACCGCTCCGGAGAAGCTCTCGGACCCCGCCTTCCTGGCCGGTCTCCTGGTCCGGAGCACGGGGCTTTCCGCATCCGAGATCGACGTCCGCGTCGCTTCCACGGTGGCGCAGTCCAGGGATCTCGCCAAGCGGTCGGACGGGCTCGGATCCACCCGCCTGACCGTGGTGGTGCTGGAATTCGCCCGCATGCTGCAGGAACCCGGCACCGACAGCAGTTCCGGCGACGCGCCTCTCTCCGACGACGCCCGCTACCGCGGTTCGGCCCGGATGCTCCTGGCGCAGGCGGGGATCTACCACCTGCTGCGGCGCCTGCAAGGCCTGGGCAGGGAGGTGGTCCTCACCGCGGACGTGGGGAGCACGACGGTCTCCGAAGCCATCGAGGTCTTCTGCAGCGAAGACCAGCCGCACGGCTTCCGCGTCCAGTTCGGCAAGGAGATCTCCTGCGACGAACGCCACGCCTTCTTCGTGGAGAACCCCGCCTCGGCCGGCCTCGACGGGACCCGCGGTCCCCTGGCCATGGCCAAGGGCAGGAGATTCTTCACCCAGCCCAACAAATACCAGTACTACGGGACCTCCCACGTGGGTCGGCTCGTTTCGGGCGGCCTCTCCATGGCCGAGGTGCTGGTCCCGCTGTGCACCCTGACCCCCCGCTGATCGGACGCGCCCCGCTGGTGTCGGAATCCGTCACCGCGCTGGTCGGCGGCCGGCTGGCGGAATTCCTCGCGCCCGGAGACTCGGTGTTCCTGGAAGGCGAACTCGGCGCGGGCAAGAGCACGCTGGCGAGATCGGTCCTCCGCTCCATGGGATGGACGGGATCCGTCCGTTCGCCCAGCTACGCGCTGGTGCACGCCTACTCCACCCCGCGCGGCCTCGTGCACCACCTGGACCTCTACCGCATCCGCACCTCGGACGAAGCCTTGGGCCTGGACCTGGACCAGTTCGCCTCGGGCGATTCCATCTGCCTGGTGGAATGGCCCGATCGGTTGCGCGGAAGCCTGGATCCGGTCTGGAGCATCCATCTGGAGATCGAGGGCGAAGGACGGCGGATCGAACTGCGCGGACCGGCCCGGCCGGGATGCGAGTCTATATTGGCGCACCTCAACCAGGAGACCCGACCGTGAGCGAAACACCGGAGCTGCCCCCCGAGGATGATCTCCCCGAACCCCCCGAAGAGAAGAAGGAGCCTTTCGCCTCCACCACCGATCTCGTGGTTCTCCTGGTCGTGGCCTTGCTGGCCGTCGGATTCTGGCTCTGGTACCGCGGCGAAGGCGGCCAATCGCGCACCCATTTCGCCCATGCCGACAGTCTCTACGACGCCCATCGCCTCCCGGAAGCGTTGGAGAACTACCGCAAGCTGCGGGAGACGGAAAAGATCTTCACGAAGATGGACGACAGCCTGCTGTATCGGCGCATCGACAGCCTCTCGACGCTGGAGGACAAGGCAAAGACCCTCTGCGACGGCGCGCGGGCCGCTCTGGTCTCCAAGGACACCGCCCTGATACGGCGCGCCTGGAAGCTGCTGTCCTCGGACACCACCGGCTTCGTTCCGGACTCCTTGGTCGCACGGCTGCGCCAGGCCCTTCCCACCCCTCCCTGAGGGCGCCCCGCCGTCCGCCGGCTCCTTCCGCCCCAGGTCGATTCCACGATGCCCATCCCGACCCGACGATCCGCGAACGCGATCCCCTTCCAGGTCCTCCTGGCGGGGGTCCTCTTCACCTTCCTGCTGCTCCCGCTGCTCTGGGCGTTCCAGGTCGTGCGGAGCCAAGGATATTCCGTCGTGCACGACGTCATCTCCGTGCGGATCGGAACCGCGCTCCAGACTGGACGCACCCAGGCCTTCAAGGCCGTCCCCCTGGGCCGCGACGCCCAGGAAAAGGAACAGGTGGCCGATTCGAGCACCGCGAACCTGTTCTTCCGGGTGCTCGCGCTTTCCCCGCGCTCCAAGGGGCGCGCCCTTCTCGTCCGCGACGGCGGACGGGAATGGAAGGTCGGCGCGGACGGGTCGGTGTACGGGGGTGAACCCGGACATCGGTTCGTCCAAGCCATCTTCCTCCAGGATTCCGGCAACTCCAATTCCTACCAGCAGGGCAAGATTCATCCCGATCTGGTCGTGGTGAACTGGCAGGATCCGGCGCCCTGGTTCCGTTCCACCCTCAGGTTGGATCTGCCGTTGGAGGCGGGGGTCCTTGGATTCGGGCTCGCCCTGGTGCCTTGGTTGCTGTGGACCAGGCGACGGAACGTCTTCGCCCCGCCCCCTTCCTGGACCACCGGTGGCTGGAAGATCCCCCTGGGACTGACAGCGCTGGTGGTCGCCGGGCACATCCTTTCGCCCAGGTGGCTTCCCGCGGTCGCGACCTACCTGTCGCTCCTGGCCATCTGGATCGGTGTCGGAATCCGTCGACTCCCCGCCGGGCCCCGGCACCCCGCCGTTCCCCGATGGCACCTGATGGCGGTGGCCTTGATGGTCGCGGCCGGATTCGCCACCAAGGCCAGGCTCTCGGACTGGGGTTCGCCGCTGGTCCTCCACACCGACGAATATTCGATCGTGGATCCCGCCGGGACCCTGTCCCGCGGCAGCGGCCTGGACCCCGAGGAGTTCGAGCACCCGAACCACCCCAGCATCTACCTGGAAACGGCGGTGTCGCAGGCGGCGAGCGAATTCCTGCTGGGAGCGCCTCTGGGCACCACCTTCGACGACCATCTCGCCTTGTGGCACCAGGTTGGACGGATCCTGTCCGCACTCTGGGGTGCGCTGCTGGCCTGGGCGGTGTGGGCGGGCCTGCGCAGGTACGATCCCGTCGCGGCCCTGCTCGGTTGCGCCCTGGCCACCCTGTTTCCCGCCATCCTCCAGAATTCCGCCTACGCCACTCCGGACGTGTCGCAGGCCTTCCTGGTCGCGCTCTTCGGGTGGATGCTTTCGCGCCACGTGTCCGACGGCGACCCGCGCAGCCTGGTCCTGGCGGCCCTGGCGGCGGCCTTGGCCACCGGAGAGAAATTTTCGGGCGCAGTGCTCCTGCCCATCCTGGTTCTCGGAGCCTGCGCGGCTCCCGGTCGGAAGGACTGGGTCGTCGCGGCCTTGCGCGCCTCCCTCGCCTACTTCCTGCTGCTCTTCCTGACCTGCCCCTACCTCTTCCTCAAGGCCCATCTGGTGCTGATCTCCGTGATCGGAGAGTCGCGCCCCACGCACCCCGGCGCGGACGGTCTGGGGCTCCGGGGCAATCTCGGCTTCTACGCCGGAGCTTGGCGTGCGGATGCCTCGCTGCTCATGACCCTGGCCATCCTGCCCGGCGCATGGCGTCTGTTGTCGAAGGGCAGATCGGCACTGCCCCTGTTCACGGGGCTGGTGTTCCTGGCGAGCCTCTCCGCGCTCCCGTTGCACTGGAACCGATGGGAACTTCCCTTCCTCCCCATGTTCATCCAATGCTCCGCGATGGGTCTCGCCATCCCGTGGACCCTGGCCCGGTTCGGCCCCCGACCGGGGCGCCTGGTCTGGGTCGCGGTGGGGCTGGTCCTGGTCGCGCTTCCGCTTTCCCACCAGTTCCTCCGCTGCGTGCAGACCTTCCGCACGGTCCGGGCCCGCGACACCCGCCTGGACGCGTTGGCATGGAGTCGTCGCGAAGGGGTGGATACCGCCAATGCGCTGGTCGGCCACTACACCGGGCTGGCCCCCATCTGGAAGCGCGGCTTCGACCTGTACTCGGCCTATGGCGATCCCGCGTACATGCGGGGTCGGCGGTGGGCCATGGTTTCGTCGGCCCACTACCAGCGCTACTTCGACGACACCGCCAGGTTCTCCGGGGAGGTCGGGTTCTGGCGCGATCTGCTGGCCCTCCCCCAGGTCGCCGGGTTCGACCCCGTCGCGCCTCGGATCGTCCTGCGTGGCGAGCCGGACTGGGCCGACCTGCCTCTGGCCCGGAGCTTCCTTCTGCAGGATCTCCGAGCGGTGCGCACTGGACCCCGGATCGGGGTGTTCCGTCTGCCCAGTTCCTGCCCCGATCTTCCTTCCCGGACGGCGGCCCTCTGATCGTCGGTGCGGCGGTTCGGCATCGGCCTGGATCGCGACGGCACCGATTCGACGTCGTAGATTTCCGGCATGGACGCATTTCTGATCGCGCTGGTGATGGTCTTCCTGGCGGAGATGGGCGACAAGACCCAACTGGTGGCCCTGACCTTGGCGGGAAGGTACAGACTACCCACCGTGCTGCTGGGAATCCTGCTCGCCACCGGCCTGACCTTGGCACTGTCCGTCCTGCTGGGAAGGTTCCTCGGGGGTCTGGTGGCCGGGCCGTGGCTGCAGTTCCTGGCCGGCGTGTCCTTCCTCCTGTTCGGCATCTGGACCCTGCGCGGCAGCGACGACGACGAGAACGGGATCCGGGAGGCCTCGAACCCTTTCCTGGTGGTGTTCTGGACCTTCCTGCTGGGTGAACTCGGCGACAAGACCATGCTGACCACCACCTCCCTGGCCGCGCAATACAGGTTCTCGGCCTTCCCGGTCTGGACCGGTTCCACGCTGGGGATGGTCGCCGCCGATCTGCTCGCCATCGGGGTGGGGTGGATCGTGGGCACCAAGCTGCCCGAACGCGCCATCCGCCGAGCCGTGGCGGTGGTCTTCCTGGCTCTTGGGGCCTGGGACACCTGGACCAGCGGGAGGGATTTTCCGCTTGCCGCCTGGGGAGGTGCCGCCGCATTCCTGCTGGGCGCGACCCTGATCCTGTTCCGCTCCCGCTTCCGCCGCCGCCCGATCGAGGACTGAGCCCGCCGGGAAGGCGGTCCGGAGCGGGGCTTCGGAGCCCGATTTTCCCCCGGTCGCGCGTTCGCACGTTGCCCAAATCCGCCGCGGGGCCTAGGTTTGGGGGAATGGAAGTCTCCACGGCACCGTCTTCCATCCACTTGGGATCCAAGATCGACCGCGCGGCGAAGTCGGCGAGGATCCTGGTCGCGACGGATTTCGGCGGAACTCTCTGCCGACGTTCCGACGGTTCCCGTCAGGACGACTGCATCCACGAGGCACGGTCGGCCCTGGCCCGGCTCGCGGCCGTCGAAGGAGTCCGCATCGCCGTCGTGTCCGGACGCGGAGGCGCGGAATTGCGCGGCGCGTGCAAGGGACTCCCCCCGTGCTGGAAGATCTCCGACCATGGACGGGCCTGCCAGGATCCGCAGGGACGGATGCTGTGCGACTGGCCTTCAAACGCCGGGACCGGACCGCTCGAACGGGCATGGCTCCGGGGCGAAACCCTCTTCCAGGGGACCTCGGCCTGCATGGAACGCAAGCGTTTCTCCGTGCTCCTGCGTCTTCCTTCCGCACAGACCCCCGATCTGCAGGAACCGGTCGCGAAATGGTCCTCGCTGTGCCGCAGCTTCGGCCTCGAGTTGGTGAGCGGGCGCGGATTCCTGGAGGCCCTGGTGCCCGGCTTCGACAAGAAGCGCGCTCTGGTGCGGCTCTCCGCCCATCTGAACTGCGACTTCCGGATCTTCGGCGGCGACGACGGCCACGATCTTCCGTTGCTCGCCGAACTTTGCGGAAGATCCGACGGCCTCGCCGTCTTCGTCCGTTCTCCCGACCGGCCCTCTCCCGGAATCCGGGTCGACGACATGGTGGACGGCCCCGAGGGTTGGGCCTCCTGGCTGGACGACCTGGCCGATCTGCTGGAATCGCGCTCCGCCTGAGCCGGGGCCGGGATAGTATCTTCCCCACCCCTCCGATGGCTGGAACGACCGAACCATGATCCGCGCCGACGTTTGCGCACCCTGCACGGACGGCTACGAGCCCGTCTCCAGGCCCGGCGCGTCGGCGTGGACGCCGGCGGGGCTGCCGGCCCTCCCTTCCGACGCGCCCCATGCCCGCGAATTCACCTACCAGGGTCTGCGGGTCTGGCCCAACGTCTACCTCGCGCCCATGGAGGGCGTCACCGACCCCTCGTTCCGCCGGCTCTGCAAGCGCCTGGCGGGCGGACGGATGGGCATGCTCGTGTCGGAATTCGTCAGCATCGAAGGTCTCACGCGATTCAACCCCCGCACGGAGGAGAAGACGCGGTTCTTCCCCGAGGAGCTGCCGTTCACCGTCCAGATCTTCGGCTCGGAACCCGGACACATGGCCTGGGCGGCCCGGCGCGTGGAGGAATCCGGCGCCAGCGCCGTGGAGATCAACTGCGGATGTCCGGTGCCCAAGGTGGTCAGGAAGGGCGGAGGTTCGGGACTGCTCAAGGACCTCCCTCTCCTGGAGAAGCTGTGCGCATCGGTGCGGTCCGCGGTTTCCATCCCCTGCTCCATCAAGGTGCGGGTGGGTTGGACCGACGACCACATCTCGCTGTTCGAGACGCTGCGCATCGCCGAGGACACGGGCATGGGCCTCCTGGTGGTGCACGGGCGCACCCGGGCGCAGGGCTACAAGGGGTGGGCCAACTGGGACCTCATCGGCGAGGCGAAGAGCCGGGCCCGGATCCCGGTGGTGGGAAACGGCGACATCTCCACGTGGCAGGGCGCGGTGGACAGATTGCGGCGGTACGGGGTGGACGGGGTGATCGCCGGGCGCGGCGCCATGCACAATCCGTGGCTCTTCGCGCAGATCGCCGACCTCTACGAGGGGAAGGTCCCCCGCGTGCCTTCCGCCCCGGAGCACATGGACGTCTTCCGGCTCTACCTGGAGCTGCTCCGGGAGGAGATGGACCACGAAGGCCGCGTCCTGGGCAAGCTCAAGCAGTTCGCGGCAAGATGCATGAAGAGCCTGCGCGGCGTGTCCCCGGCCCGGATGGAGATGCTGAGGTCGGAATCCGTCGGCCAGTACCTGGACGTGGCCGAGGAGTATTTCCGGCGCCTGGAGTCCGAAGGCGGCGGCGAATGGGACCCCGGCGCCGTGCGGGAACTCAACGGAAAGACCGCCGAGGAGCCCGAGGCCGGAGCCGTCCACTGGGCCTGAACGGCCCGGAAGCTCACTTCACCTTGACTCCCACCTTGACCAGCTTGTTGTCCATCGCGGGGATGGACTTTCCCGGCACCTGCACGTAGCTGACGATGCGCCAGAGGTAGACCCCGGAGGCCACAAGGTGCCCGTCGCGGGTCCGGAAGTTCCATTCGAAATCCAAGGAGACCCGATCGAGCTGGTCGGGCTGCATGGAATCGAATTCCGCCTGCGTGATGGAGATTTCGGAGGATGTGACGTAGACCCCCATGAGGTCGTAGATGTACAGGATCAATCGAGCTGGCCGGTTGATGTACAGGGTGGGACCGTCGCAGAGGTCGTCCTGGGGACACGCTTGGCGGATCTGGGACATGTCCACTCCGTACCCGACCCCGGGAGCCCACCATTGGGCGGTCGCCGAAGTGCCGTTGCCCTTTCCCTTGGTGGCCTTCAGCAGGATCACCCCCGGGGTGCTCCGGTTCTGCTCGCTGGAAGGCAGGACGACCACGCCATTCGGAGGCGTCACCCGGACCAGTGGTGGACGCGGCATGCCGGTGACCGGCGTCGCCCAGATCAGGTGCGACGTGTTGATCCCGTTGCCCGCGGTATCGGACACGCCATTGTTGAACCGGACCTTGTAGTTGGGGTTGATGCTGCCGGAATCCCCCGGCTGGACAAGGAACCAGTAGGTGCCGTCGGGATTCTGGTGCACGGAATCCGCAGGTACGTTCACCCAGGCCATGTCGCTGGAATCGCAGGCGGTCAGCCCTCCGGTGCAGCGGAAGACCTGGAGCCAGTCCTTCCCGGAGGAGAGGTCGATCGGCTCGGAAGGCTTGATGAAGAGCGTGTCCGGGTCCGTGTAGTTCTCCACCCGGTGGATGACCGCCGAGAGGATAACGGGGGGAACCTGGTCTCCCACCTTGAATCCGGAAACGAACGTGTCGGTCACCACCTTCCCGATGGAATCCTTCGACATCGCCGTCTGGATCATGGTGGCCGCCTGCAGCGAATCGAAACCGGTCTGTCCGAAAGCGAAGGGGGGCACGATGGGCACCAGGAACCGCGTGCTGTCCACCTGCCCCGGTCCGGCCACCTTGTAGAGTACCCGCCCCAGGCTGTCGCGCAGGACGGATCCGTCCGCCCCGAACGCCGTGTCGCCCAGGATGTCGGTGAGGGGTTTGCCATCGGGCCCGACCAGGATGTTCCCGGACGAATCCCTGATGTAGTCGCCCGGGGAGACATAGAACGTGTCGCCCGAAACCACTTCCTTGGTCCCGCGGGAGGGTCCGGAGTAGAAGGGTTCGGTCGCGTTCGGCTTCTGTCCGGTCCGCGTCGAGTCGTTCAGCATGAAGTCGAAGGAGGGATAGGCGGAACTCGTCCACTTCGAATCCAGGGTGACGATGGCGGCGTCCACCATGCCGTCGCCGTTCAGGTCCACGTAAACCGAACTGATGACCTCGACGGGCTGGACATGGATGGTGTGGGTGTCGCAGCCGGTGTTGCCGACATCGTCCGTGTAGCATTCCGTCACCGCCAGGGATCCGGGCTGCGAGGCATTGACGGAGGCGTTGTCGGACCAGGTCTTCCCCGCGTCCGCGACCGTGTAGAGCACCGGCACGGTCCCCTGGACCACGTGCGCGCCGTTGGGAGGGGTCAGGATGTCCACCACCGGAATCGACTGCTTCAGGCTGATCCAGCCGGTGTCCTCGCCGCAGTTCCCCGCGGAATCGCAGGCCGAGACCGGCACGGCGAACAGGCTGTCCCCGTGGAAGTTCGTGGCCTTGGAAAGGGTATCCACCAGGACGCGCCAGGAACCGTCGGAGTTCTCGATGGAATCGCGCACCCAGTACCAGACGGTGTCGGTCCCGAAGCGCGTGCGCGCCTCCTTGCCCCACCAGGTGGTGTCGCGGGCGGGCGCGTGGGTGTCGGGGCCGGTGATCTTGAAGACCTGCACCGCGGGCGGAGTCAGGTCGGCCCAGACGTGGTGGGTGTCGCAGCCGGTGTTCCCCGCGGTGTCCGTGTAGCACTTGGTGATGGTGTTCCACCCGTTGCGCAGCGTGGTGTCCGACGGAGTCTTGGAGACCCCGTTCACGGTCCAGTCGACCACGGCGTTGGGATTGTTGGTCCGGCTCGAGTCCACCGGAATCTGGATCACCACCACCGGGAGCTTGTTCGTGTTGCGGATCAGGATGGTCAACACCGAATCCGGACCGATGCTCGCGCCCAGGGAATTGCGCAGGACCAGATGGACGAGGCGGTCGGGTCCCACCTTCCCGTCGTCGGCGAAGGGAACGTGGAAGACGACCTCCTGGAGTCCGGTGTCGACGGTCGCGACGTAGCCCGAGTCGGGTGTCAACCCGACGCCGGAGGCCGCCCCGCGCAAGGTGTCGAACACCACGGAGGCGATGGCGACGGAATCCGACTTGGCGTTCAGGAGCACGGCCACGTCCACCCCGCGGGCGACGTCCTGCACCGCCATGGAGTCGGTCTGGAACTGCAGGACCGGACGGGCATCCGACTCGCGGATCAGCACGTGTTCGTGGTTCATCACCGGGTCGAACCGCGACGACGAACTGTCCTGGACGGAGAGCCACCCGAGCACCAGATCGCGGTCGGGACCGTACTTGTGGTCGTCCAGGATCGCGAGGGGCACCACGGCCCGGGTCGCCAGGGGCGGGAAGGAGAATCCGCCCGAAGCGAGCAGGTAGTTGGTCCCCAGCACCGCGGAACCGCGCACCACCCCGATGCTCCCCACCACCTGCTTGGTGGATGGGCGGTCCAGGAGGAGCACGACGGAAAGCGTCGTGTCCCCTTCCCGCACCTGGACGAGGGTGTCCTGGAAGGAAAGCGAAGGCGGAGCGTCGGTGTTGGCGATGGAGACCGTGATGGCGCTCGGGTTGACCACCCCGATGCCGCTGGTTTGGTCGGGACCCAGGTCGAGGCGCACGCGAAGGGTGTCCGAATAGACGTTGTCCGGCATCACCTTCAGGCGGATGGTGTCCAAGGTGTCGCCGGAGGGGAAGACCGCCACGGAATCCAGGAGCTGGAAATTGGTTCCCCGCTTGGCGGTGGTGCTGGCCGGATCCACGGCGACCGGAAGGGAAACCTGCTGGCCTACCTTCCCAGAGAGGTGGACCACCACCTGGACCACGCCCCCCGGCAGGTTTTCGGGGACGGTGGTGTCGCCGGTGACGAAGCTCCCGGCCGGCGTGTACAGGTCCAGGATCCAACCCATCGCGGTCCAGTTGGTGGAAAGGGACGAGACCCAGGTGGTGTCGGTGAGAGACAGCCGCACTCCGAGTTCGCGGGGAGGCACGTAGCTGGAGGAACCGATCACAGACACGTAGAGGGAATCGTTCAGGAGGCTCGGCGCGAGGAAGGCGTAGAGGCTGTCCACCGGCTTGTAGTCGATGTTCGCCTTCGCCGAGCTGTCGAAGGTCGACCAGTAGAAGAAGACCTTGGCCCGGGTTTGCACCTGGAGTCCGGTCAGGGGATCCGTGAGGTAGTAGGCGAAGGGCAGAGGAGCCAGCGCGCCGTCCGCTTTGGGCCGCACGATGGAAGTGCCCCTGAGGGACAGGACGGGTTTGCGGGCACCGCCCTGGATGGTGCCCACTCCGATGTTCTGGCCGAAGGTGCCCCCGGAAAGGCCGCCCAGCACCGCCTGGAAGGAGTTCGTGGGAACGAAGCGGTTGTCGCCCAGGATCTGGACGGCGAAGGAATCGATGCCGACCCCGGCGGGAATGGTCGCGGTGCCGGACGCCGCCACGTAGTCCAGTCCCGCCACAGCGGTGCCGTTCGCGGTCTGGTAGGTGAAGGTCACGGGCAAGCCGCTGGTGGTGGGAAGGTGCGTCCTGGGGTCGACCAGATGGACGTGGAAGTAGATGGGCGTCTGGCTCCCGAGGATGGTGTCGCGGATCGCCGTCGCCGAATCGATGAACACCAGCGGGGCCGGGTCGTCGTCCAGGATGGTCCCCGTCGTCGATCTCACTCCGCCCTGCGCGTTGGGATCGGACGTTGTGACCTGGAGCGCGAAGGTCCGGTTGGTCTGGTGGATCAGATTCCCCAGGATGGAATCGGGAACGAAGAAGGTCTGCGAGGATCCGGCGGGTACGACGGCCGAATCCCCCGCGGAAGGCACGTAGTCCACGTTCCGCAGCGCGGTTCCATCCACCGTGCCCCATTGGAACGAGATGGGCACCCGGCTGACCACCGGGGTCTTGCCGTCGGCCGAATCCAGGAGGGTGGCCGCGAAGGGGAAGGCCTTGCGTCCGGAATCGCCCTCGGTCACGGAATCCGGAGAGACGGAAACGATGGGGCGACCGATGGCGCTGTAGATGGTTCCGGTCCCCACAGGGCGGCTCGCGCTGGAGGAGACCATGGCGGGAAGGACGAGGTCGACGGTGAAGGTCAGCGGCGGATTGTAGCGCGGATCGCCTTCGACCTGGATGCGGATGGTGTCGGTGACCGAACCCGCCGGGATGTTGTCGGTTCCGGAGGCCATGGCGAAATCGGTGTCGGCAAGCGCCGTGCCCGGCACGGTGGACCAGTTGAAGGTGGTGGCCACGCCGCTGGGCGTGAGCTTGGAGCGGGTGGCGGAATCCAGGAGGCTCACCACGAACTCCATGGTGGTGGTCCCCGACTTGGGCCGCACCACGAAGGTGTCGCGGATGTACAGCGCAGGGCGCGGGTTCGCGTTCAGGATCGAGCCGACGCCCACGGTGTCGGAACCCGCCTGCTTGATCCCCGAGACCGGGTGGAGCAGGACGTAGAAGTACTCGGTGGGTTCGAAGATGCTGTCGGCGATCGTGTTCACGGGAAGTGTCGCTGTCGTGGATCCAGGTTGGATGCAGACCCCCGATCCCGAATTCGCGGTGTAGTCCTTGCCCGCCTTTCCCGTGCTGTCGGCCGTGGTCCAGTTGAAGCAGGCCGGTATATCGCTCGGGTTGGACAGCGAAACGGTGAACACCACCGGCGAGCCTTCCGAAGCGGAAGCGTTGTTCACGGAGATGGTGGGCGGGAGATTGGTGTTCCGGATGGTGACCGTGGTGGTGTCCTGGCCCCCGACACCCCCCAGCGAAACCCTGCGCAGCTTCAGGCGGAACGTTCGGTCGGGACTGTACAGGCCGTCGTTCACGATGGTGACCGGGATGGCGTAGGTGGAGACCCCGGCGGGAATGACCGCGAAGGCTCCGGGAGATCCGCTGGCCAGGTGCAAAACCACGTAGTTCGTTGGATCGTAGGCTGGATTGGCACCCCGGACCAGGGTGTCGAACCAGACGGTGTCGGGGGAGACGAGAGTCGTGGGGTTCCCGGTTTTGATGTCCGTCAGCTTCAGCCAAAGGCTGTCGGGCACCTTGGTGTTCGCGGGCACGGAACTCGTGTCCTTCACGAAGGAGACGAGGGCGCCGAGTTCGTCGTCCAGGATGGTGACGAGGAAGGTGTCGGCAAGGGAGTCGGTACCGGCGAACTTGGCGTTTACGGGATTGCTGAGGATGATCCGGAACGTCAGCGGCCCCTGGTAGATGCTGTTGTCGAAGATGCGGAACGTCAGGGGAACGGAGATCTGTCCTTTCGCGATCACCAACGGACCCGACATTCCCGAGGTATCCGTGTAGTTGGGAGGAACCGTGGTCGAATTCGCGAGCTTGTAAGTGGCCACGCTCTCGGCGGTGATGTCCTGGAAGGTGTAGTTCAAGCCCACGGGATAGGCGTTCGCGCTGCTCAAGGTGACGAAGATGGTGGAGTCCTTGCAACCGGACGTGCTGGGAAATCCGGTCTCGGAAGGCGTCAGGGAACACGGAGCCCGGGTCCCTTCCTTGATGGTCAGGTTGTTGCCCGGATTGATCAGGATGGTGGGCACGATGGGATTGAAGGGGATGTATGCTCCCTGCCCGAAGTCGATCTGGTTGAGTCCGAACAGGCTGTCGGCGAAGACCTGGCCGTAGATCTGCACCTGGCTGTTCAACCTCACGGAACCGTGCGGGGCGCTCATGGTCGCCCACAGGGTCAGGTCGCTGTCGAATCGGATGTACTGGCCTGCCATGAGCATCAATGTTCCGCCCAGGAATTGACCGGGGCCGGAACCGTAGCCCGTCGCGCCCACGGCGTATTTCGGACCCACGAACGAATGCGAACCGGAGGCGGTGATGTAGGTCGTGGCGTAGATGAAGGTTCGCTTGCCGTGCGACTGGACCGCCACGATGCTGTCGGCCGACTGGTTGAGGTTGATGCTCTGGAACTGGTAGAACCCCTCCCCCACGAAAAGCTTCTTGCCGCCGAACGCTCCAAAACTGATGTTGCCGTAGTTGCCGGGCAGAAGGGTGTCCCCGTTGCAGTTGCCGCCGCCGAACGTGCTGGCGCAGTTCACCACGTCTCCGTCGAAAGTGCTGGTCCCTTGGCCGAAGCTGATGGTATTGGTGGGCGCCGCGGCCAGTCCCGTGATGTTGTATCCCGGCAGGGCTGTGTCGCCCAGAGCCAACGGGTACTCCAAGGGAGGTGGATTGGGAAATGCGACATTCGGCACGATGGTCGGCGTCGGAACGACGAGCCCGGCCCAATCGGCGGCGGTCGTCCCACCCAAGGTGACCGTGCCAGCGTAGGTGTTGCCGCTGCCGTTGGTGATCTTGCCACCGGTCTGGACGGTCGACAGGAATTGGTTGTTGTTCCCGCTCGCGTAAAGGTTGTCCGCGACGTATACCGCCCGCCCGAAGGTGCTGTTGTTGCCGTTGGAGTTCAGGTTTCCCAGCGCCTGCACGGGTCCCACGACGCTTTGGCCACCGCCGAAGGAGAGATCTCCCCGGACATTGAACGTCCCCGTGTCGAAGGTGTTGATCCCGATCGAAGCGCTGCGGACCGCGGTCAGGCCGTCCCGGATCTTCGCGGTTTGGGGGATGGAGATTCCCCCGCCGGATCCGAAGAGTCCGCCATCGGCTGTCCCACCCCCGCTGTTGGAGAGGTAGGTGGTGTCCGTGGTGTAGACGGAGTACGGCACCAGGCTCGGATACAAGGCGAACTGGTTGATGTCCACCGCAGCGAAGGCCGGAATGGCGGTCAGCAGCGGAAAGAGCAGAAAGAGGAACCCGGACCTGGAGGCAGAAATCGTCCCCGCTTTGGCGCGCGTTGCCGAATCATTGGTGGACAGGAAGAACATGCTATTGGGGATCCTCTGATACGTAGATCTGATAAATACGAATTTATCCCTCCGCGTGGCGATGGACCGCGATAATTCCCTGGAATCGCAAGAACCTGTTTTCCGCAAGAGCACACCACCCTAGAAAAGGCCGGAAAACCGGGAGATGCCTGCCCCCGGCTGTCCCCAAGAAGTCTACCGCCTCCGCCCAAACGGGGCCAGTGATTCGGTGTGCCAATGCGAGGAATTGCCGAGGGTTGGAAAAATAATTCAGAGTAATGGATTGTGAATCATTCCATGTTGGAATATTTGTCCCGATGGGGGAGGGATTTCACGGAGAGGTCGTGCTGGACTCCTTCTCGCCGAAGGTCGTTCCCGAACGGCGTCCGATTATCTTTGCCCCATATGCGACTCCTTCCATCGGAACTTCCCGGAGTCCCCCTCAAGGCCAGAGGCAAGGTCCGCGACATCTACGATCTGGGGACCGATCTCCTCCTGGTGGCCACGGACCGCATCTCGGCTTTCGACGCGGTCTCCCCCACGCCCATTCCGGGCAAAGGGATCCTCCTCACCCAGATGAGCCTGTTCTGGTTCGAACTCCTCGGATTTTCCCATCATCTGGTGACCGCCGACGTCGATCTGTTCCCCGCCGTGCTCCTGCCCTTTCGCGACGCGTTGCGGGGGCGCTCCATGCTGGTGCGCAAGGCTCTCCGTTTCGACGTGGAATGCGTGGCCAGGGGCTACCTGGCGGGAAGCGGCTGGAAGGACTACAAGGCCACCGGCACCGTCTGCGGACACGAACTCCCTCGAGGCCTGGTGGACGGATCCAAGCTCCCCGAAGCCATCTTCACCCCCGCGGCCAAGAACGACATCGGGCACGACGAGAACATCACGCGCGCCCATGCCGCCGAGATCTGCGGACCGCAGGTCTCCCAGTACCTGGAGGAGGCCACGCTCTCCCTCTACGCCAAGGCCTCCGCGCACGCGGAATCCGTGGGGATCATCCTCGCCGACACCAAGTTCGAATTCGGATTGATCGACGGTCGGATCTCGCTCATCGACGAAGTCCTCACCCCGGACAGCTCGCGCTTCTGGCCTCGCGATTGCTGGACCCCCGGCCAAGCGCAGCCGAGCTTCGACAAGCAGTTCGTGCGGGACCACTACGAGTCGCTGGCCTGGGACAAGAATCCCCCCGCCCCGGAACTGCCGCCCCAAGTCGTGGAGAAGACCCTGGAGAAGTATCGCGAGGCCTACATGCGGCTCACGGGAAGCTCGAGCGCGCCGGCCTAGCTAAATTTCCGGCTCTTCTTCAGATTCCAGGCACCGTAATTCCAAAAGGACTCGCATGAGCCGCATCGCCCTGCTTTCCGTCTCCGACAAGACCGGTCTGGTCGAATTCGCCGGGGGACTCGCCGCCCTGGGCTGGAAACTGATCTCCACGGGCGGGACCCTGAAGACGCTGGTGGAGGCGGGACTCGCCGCGACGGCCGTCGACCAGCTCACCGGCCATCCGGAAATCCTGGAAGGTCGGGTGAAGACCCTCCACCCGAAGGTCCACGGCGGACTCCTGGGGCGTCCGCAACTTCCCGGACACAAGGCGCAGATGGACGCCAACGGAATCTCGCCCATCGACCTCGTGGTGGTCAACCTCTATCCCTTCGAGGCCGCGGTGGCGCGGGGTGCGGGCCTGGACGAGGCCATCGAGAACATCGACATCGGCGGCCCTTCCATGCTCCGCTCCGCCGCGAAGAACCACGAACGCGTCACGGTGGTGAGCGACCCCTCCGACTACGCCGCGGTGCTCGCCGAGCTCCGTTCCATCGGGGATACCTCGCTGGACACCCGCCGCCGCCTGGCCATCAAGGTGTTCGCGCTCACCAGCCGCTACGACAGCGCCATCGAACGCCATCTCTCCAGGACCATCCTTTCCGAGGAGCGCCTGGACCTGCGCTACGGCGAAGGCCAGGTCCTGCGCTACGGCGAGAACAACCACCAGGAGGCCGTCTTCTACCGGGAATCCCGGGCGACGCAGGCGGGGGAGCCCAGCCTTGGCAATTTCCGTCAACTGCACGGCAAGGAACTCTCCTACAACAACCTCGTGGACGCCGACGCGGCGCTGGAAGCCGCCCGCGAATTGGCGGGCGCGAACGCCGCCGCGGTGGTCAAGCACATGAACCCCTGCGGTTTCGCGACCGGTGTCACCCTGTCCGACGCCCTCGCCGCCGCCTGGGAGGGCGATCCCGTCAGCGCCTTCGGTTCCGTGATCGCGCTCACCCGGAAGGTGGACCTCCAAACCGCGCGGATCCTGAAGGGGCGCTTCGTGGAGATCCTCCTGGCTCCGGGCTACGACGCGGACGCACTGGAGTTCCTGAAATCCAAGTCCAAGGACATCCGCGTGCTGGAGATCGCGCCCTTCCGGGCGGCGGTATCTCGAAAGGTCTACAAGCACCTGATCGGCGGAATGCTCGAGCAGGATCGGGACGCGGTGGTGTGGGAGAAGTTCGAGAGCGCCACCAAGATGCCGTTCCCGGAGGGGAAGAAGGCGTTGGCGGAGTTCACCTGGAAGGCCTGCAAGCACCTGAAGTCGAATTCCATCGCCATCGGCCACGAGTACGCCCCCGGCCAGTTCAGCCTGGTGGGCGCGGGCATGGGCCAACCCAACCGCATCGACTCCAACGTCAAGCTGGCCCAACCGCGCGTGATCGATTGGCTTTCCCGGCTGGAGCAGATCGCGCCCCCGGGCGGCTGGAAGAGCGTGGTGGCGAAGATGGTGCTGGCGTCGGACGCCTTCTTTCCCTTCCCCGACAACGTGGAAGCCGCCCACGAATTCGGGATCAAGCACATCGTGCAGCCGGGCGGTTCCAAGAACGATCCGGCGTCCATCCAGAAGTGCGACGAACTGGGCATCGCGATGGCGTTCACGGGAACGCGCCATTTCAGACATTAAGCTCCCTGGTTTTCGTCCAGGCCCAGGATGGGGACTTCAAGGCGGGCTTCGCCGAAATCGCGGTCGTGGGTGACCAGGGCCTCGCAGGAATGGACCAGGGCCGCGGCCAGTTGGAACGTGTCCGGGAGCTTCAGGCCGTAGCGGATGCGTAGACGGGCGGCCTGTGCGGCGATGTCCATGGTGAGGTCCGCCACCTGCCAGCCCAGCCCCTCGCGCAGGGCGTGTTCGTAGCGGGAGGTCAGGGCCTCCTTGCCGGCCTTGATGGGTCCGGCAAGGACTTCGGCGACGGTGATGGGCGTGACCAGGATCCGGATCTCCCGGCGCTCGGCGGCCCGGAAGAGCGGAAGGAACCTGGGCAGGTACCGGGAGTTGTCTTCCAGCAGGTAGATGATGGGGGCGGTGTCCACGACCACGGTCGCGCCGATGGGCAATCTGTCCAGCGGGGATGGATCCATCTCAGTCCCACTCCGAGCGTTGCCGCTCCACCCATTCGCCCGCCTTGCCCCAGAGCGTGGAGCCGGAGCCGATCAGGGAATCCAGGGAGGTGGTGTGGCGGGGACGGCGCAGGGAAAGCGGCCCAAGTACGGCCACGGGCCGACCGCGACGCGAGATGACCGTCTCCGTCCCGGCTTCCGCCGCCTCCAGGAGGGAGGGGAACTGTTCCCTGGCCTGGACAACCGACAGGGGATCCGATCCGGTGGTGGAACCAGACTTGGAGGCGAGGGGGTCTTCCGACATCAACATGTACAGAATGTACATTTAATCATCGCGAAATGCAAGCCCGAACTGGGGTGTGCAGCGGTCGATGAGTACGTTGGGGCCCTCTCCGGGATTCTCTGGAGAGAAACCGAGATCCGGAGGAATGGGTCCATCTTGAGCCAAGCACCGGCACCAGGCACGTTCAGGATCCTGGCCTCGAGCGGGAACGCCCGGACGGGCGAATTCGGCACCGACCACGGGACCATCCGCACCCCCGCCTTCATGCCCGTGGGCACCGCCGGATCCGTGAAGTCGCTGTCCAGCGAGGAGGTGGCCGCGACCGGCGCCGACGTGATCCTGGGGAACACCTACCACCTGTGGCTGAGGCCGGGGACGCCCTTCCTGCGCGAGCGGGGCGGACTGCGCCGGTTCAACCGGTGGAGCCGGGCCCTGTTGACGGATTCCGGCGGATTCCAGGCGTGGTCGCTCTCGAAGATACGGAAGATCGACGACCGGGGCATCACCTTCGCGTCGCACCTGGACGGCTCGCGGCTTCGGTTCACGCCGGAGTCGGTGCTCCAGGCCCAGCGGGACATCGGGGCGGACATCGCCATGGCTCTCGACGAATGCACCCCCTCCGACGCCGACTTCGCCGTCGCGGAGCGTTCCTGGAACCGGACCCTCTCCTGGACGCGGACCATGGCCGACCTGTGGCGCCGCGATCCCACCGCCCACGGCCATGGACAGTTCCTGTTCCCGATCGTGCAGGGAGCCCTCCACGACGGCCTGCGCGAAAGGTCGGCCCGGGAAGCGGCGGAGCTGGACCTGCCGGGAAACGCCATCGGGGGACTCTCGGTGGGAGAGCCGGAGGCGGACATGTACCGCATCGCCGCGCTGTGCTGCGACATCCTGCCCCAGGGGAAGCCGCGCTACGTCATGGGCGTGGGCACGCCGCGGAACCTGCTGGAGCTGGTGGACCGCGGGGTGGACATGTTCGACTGCGTCATGCCCACCCGCAACGCGCGCAACGGCATGGTCTTCACCTGGAACGGGCCGTTCCACTACAAGGCAGCCGCGGTGGCCGCGGACGAACGTCCCCTCGATCCCGCCTGCGGGTGCGAGGCATGCCGCGCGGGCTATTCCCGCGCCTACCTTCGCCACCTGTTCAAGGCGGGCGAGATCCTTCCCCTGCGGCTGGCTTCGCTCCACAACATCCACTTCTACCAGGAACTGATGGACGCTTCGCGGCGTTCGCTGCTGGAGGGAACCTGGAACAGTTTCAAGGAAACGACCCTGGAGCGTCTGCAAGGCGCAGGAGAGCCCGCCGCATGAACAGGATCCACCTGGTGGCCACCGGAGGGACGGTGGGGTCGGTGGAGCGCGACGGGAAGGTCGAGCTGGACCCCGCCGAACGCCCGGCCATCCTCGGATCCCTCCCGAGCGGAGTCGAGTGCGCCTGGAGCCGACCCTTCTCGATCCTGTCGGAAGACGCCTCCAGCGCGCACTGGTCCGAACTGGCGCGCCACATCTCCGCCCTTCCCCTGGACCGACTGGACGCCGTGCTCGTGGCGCACGGCTCGGACACCATGGCCTGGACGGCATCGGCCCTCTCCTTCGCCCTGCGGGGCGCGCCCCTGCCCATCGTGCTCTTCGGTTCCGACCGGCCGCTCTCCGACCCGCGCGCCAACGGAGCGGACAATTTCCGATCCGGAATTTCGTTCTCCCTCTCCGAACGGCTTCCCGGCGTCTTCGTCGCCTGGCGAAATCCGGGCGAACCGGTGTCCATCCACCTGGGCACCCGCCTGCTTCCCGCGGATCCGCATCTGGACAGGTTCCGGTCACCGTTGGACGCGGCGTACGGACAGGTCTCCGAAGGGGTCTTTTCCAGGGTCCCGCATCCCCGGAATCCGACCAGGTCCGCACTGGCCGCCCGCTCGGCGCCGGCCTGGGCCCGAAGCCTCCGGTCGCTCCAGGCGACATCCCCGTTCGAAGACAGGGTCCTGGTCCTTCCCCCCCAGCCCGGGTTGGACCACACCCCGCTCCTCTCGGGCTTGGATGGTTGGAAGGCCATCCTGCAGATCGCCCACCATTCCGGGACGGCTGCATCGGAACGGGGAAACGGGTCCTTCCTCGAACTCGCGCGGGCGGCGAGGGAGGCCAGCATACCCGTTTTCCTCGGACCCGCCAGACCCGGGTTCCACTACTCCGGGAGGAACGCCCTGCTGGATGCCGGCGTGAAGATGGCCCCCAACCAGACCTGGCCATCGCTCGCGGTGAAGATCCGACATCTCCTTGGCGAAGGCCACCTGGAACTTCTCGGGGAAGACCTGGCCTGGGAGCTGTTGTAGGGGGGCCGCGCTTCCCACGATCTACCTTGGTGTCCGATCCATGCCAGCCACGATCGAACAACGGCGTTGGACGCGGCTGAGCCCGGAGATCCTTACGCCCTGCCGGGTGAGGATACCGGGCACGCGCCTGATCCCCGAGCTGAGGGATCTTTCCCCGGGCGGGATCGGCCTCACGGTTGCACCCCTGTCGGTGTTGCCAGCCGGTACCAGCTTCCCCGTCCGCATCGCCTTCCGCGGCCAAACCGCGGTGCTTCGGGAAGGTGTCGTGCGCGGCTTCGATCCCGTGTCGGGAGCCCTGGGGCTGTCGTGGCCCTGCGAGCCCTCCGAATGGTCCCACCTCGAAAGACGCGGTCGCACCAGGGTGCACTTGCCCCAGGACTCGCTGTTCGCCCGGATGCCGTTGCGCCACGCGCACCGGGTCTGGAGCCGATTGCGGATCGTGGACATCTCCTCGGACCTCGGTTTCCAGGTGGAAACCATCGGCGGTCCGGGCTATCTGCTTCCGGGTCACCGCGCCTCCTTCCACCTGGACATCCCCTTCCTCACCGCATGCTCCTGGGAATGCCAGATCCTGTGGTGGCGCCCGGGCTCTGGACAGACCGTGCGCATGGGTCTGCGGATCCTGGACCCGGATCCGGACCTCGCTTCGGCCCTCGGGGAGTGGCTGGAACTGGACCGGCTCCGTCCGCCTCTGGATTTGCAGGATCTGGGATTCCGCACGGCGACCATGGCGGGGCAATTCCGCTTCCGCAAGGTGGAGGAGGTGGGCGAGCGCAAGGAAGTGGACATGTTCCTCGAGCAGCCGGTAGGCGGGGAGGGAGAGAGGATCGGGGTCTGGGATGGGCACCTGCTGGTCGGAGCCGCCCTGGTGGGACCGGAGGTCGACAGGAGCCGAAATGTGGTCCGGCTGCATCTGCGCCGCGAATGGACGGTTCCCGACGTCTTCTTCGGGCTTTGGGAGCAGGTGATACGCCATTTCCTGACCTCCGGTGCGCAGCAGCTCCTGGTGACCTGCCCGCCGGGAATGGACGGCCTGTTCTCCCTGGCCGGGCTCCACCGTCCCGGGCCCGACGATGCCGCACCATGGAGGCTTACCCGGCGCGGGGTGATCTGGGGACGGGGGATGAACCTGGTCCGGTGGCACATCCTCTACGCGGAAGTCGGGGCCTTCGCGCTGCAGCACCGGGATGCGAAGCCGCTCTGGGTGGACCGGATCGTGCGCCTGTCCAAGATCGCGGCCTGGACCCTCCTGCGCGACTGGAGAGAGCCCGTGGAACTGGGCCGCCTGCGCCGCGAAGTCGACCGTTGGGCGAGGTCCGTGGGCTGATGCGGGGTCCTGAAGGTTCGGTCGGTGGACTCTCCCGCGGGAATTCGCACTAGATTCGCGCCCGGATTCCTTCCAGGAGCTCGCGCATGCGGGGAAGATGGGCACCGGCCGCTTCGCCGCGCCGCAACGGTTCCGCCACGATGGCCTCCAGTTCCAGCGGGCGTCCGAGCAGGAAGTCCACGAGCATGGACGGACGGTAGGCTCCCATGGACTCGGTCTGGGCCATGTTCCGACCGCTCGAGCGCGGATCCAGTTCCACCCCGCAGGCCGCGGCGGCGCGGAGGGTCTCCGCCATGAGATCCACGGCGAAGGCGCGCAGCGCGGGGTCGGCGACGATCCGGTCCGTCGCGATTCCGCCGGCGTACACGGACAGTCCCGAGAAGGGGATGTTCCAGACGAGCTTTCCCCATTTGACGGCCCGACCGTCCGGAAGGGCCTGGCACGGGACCTTCGCCGACAGGAAACGATCCTCCATGTCCCGGCAGACCGCCTGGACACGCGATCGACCCTCCGGGAAATAAGATGCCAGGGCGAGCCCTCCCGCGGCGGTGTGGAGGACGGTTCCGGGTCCGGTCCGCTCCGAACAGATGAAAGCAGCGCCCGCAGCCACCCTTTCCGGTCCGACCACGCGGGCCAGGAGCTCCTCGTGGCCCAGCCCGTTCATCAGGCAGACCGCGGTTCCCCCGGGAACGAGGACCTTGGGCAGGAGTTCCGGGAAGAGGTCGGACTGCGCCGACTTGAAGCAGACCAGGGCGACGTCGCAAGGCCCCAGGGAATCCGCGTCCCGGAAGGCCGACACGGGCCCATGCCAGTTTCCGTCAACACTTTCCAGCCGGAGCCCGCGCTCGCGGACCGCTTCGTACTCGGAATGGTAGAGGAAGCGCACGTCCTGCCCGGCCTGGGCCAGGCGACCCCCGTAGTATCCGCCCACGGCCCCGGATCCCAGGACGGCGATCCTCACCGGAACGGCTTCCTCTGGCCCACCCACGCGCCGAAGCCCACGAAAGCGATCGCCGTCAGCACCACCAGCGGCACCGGCTTCTGGTCTGACAGGAATTGGCGCAACATCCGCTCGCTCCAGAAGGCGAAGACCGGGTAGCCCGCCGCGAAGAGGAGCACGTAGAAGGCCGTGCGGACCAGGAAATTCCAGCGTGCGACCACCCGCGAGAGAATCGCGTCGACCGGTCCCGAGACCACCACGACCAGGCTCGTGGCCATGGCGTAGGAAACCCTGGTGACGTGCCCGCGCAGGAATTCCCCGAGCTGGTCGATTTCCAGGATGCGTATCAGGTCCATCGCGTGTTCTCCCCGGGAAGGCCCCGGATCCATCCTCGGACCGGCGCCGCGAAAATCTACACCGCCGCACCGATCCCCCTTCCGGGGTGCGGGTCCCCGTCCCGCCTTTGCCGGAATCGACATGCCTGAGGTAACATGGTGCCATGTCCGACTCCGCCGCCAGGCGACTCTCCCCCCGCGTTCGACGGTTCGCCTGGGGGATCGCCGCCTCCATCCTCGCGGCCTTCGCCTCGGTGGCCGTGGAGATCGCGCTGAAGGGTCCCTCCAGCCGTCTGGAAGGGGTCCTGGACGATTTCCGCCACTGGACATGGATGGTGGTCCGGGGTCCAACGGAAAACGACGTCCCGGCCCCCGTCACGGTGGTGGACGTGGACGAACGATCGCTGCGCGCCCTGGGGGCCTACGGCGAGAACTACCGGGTCCAGCACGCCGCCGTCCTGGACCAGCTCTCGCGCCACGGTGCCGGCGCCGTGGTCCTCGACATCCTGTTCAAGACCTCCGATTCCGGGACGGCCCGGCTGAAGTCCACCCTCCAGGACCTCCGGGAGGCGGGATGGCGGGTCCCGTCCTCTCCCGAGTCCCGCGAAAGACTCCGTCGGCGCCTAGACTGGTCGCAAACCCTGGAAACGGCGGTGCGCCGCTCCCCGCGGGCGGTGGTGGCCGCCCAGTTGGGGAACAAGCTGGACTACCCGAACCCCTCGGACTGGATCCCCCGTGCGAGCCGTTCGTGGCAGGATTCGCTGTGGACGGGAATTTCCCTTCCCGATTCGAGCCTCGCGCGATTGCGCGCCCGCGCGACGCTGGACAACCTCTTCCCCGACCTCGCGCGGTCCGCCTCCCGCCTGGGTCTGGCCAACGTGGAACCGGATCCCGACGGCACGGTGCGCCGCGTCCAACTGCTCTGGCGGTTTCCGGATTCGGTCGAGGCCGCGCCCGGCATCGCGCCCGCCCGCGAAGCGGCCTACCCCGCCCTCTCCCTCTCCTCGGCCCTTCTCCTCCTGGGCCGTCCCGCAGACGGATTCCGTCTGGAAGGGAACCGGCTGCTGCTGGGGGCTCCGATCCGGATCTGGAAGGACTCCGCGGGCATCGAGACCTCGGCACCGGAGCTGACCTGGCCCATGTGCCGGGACATCGTCGCGTCCAAGCCCGCGCTGGACAGCATGCGGCGGATCCGCGCCGGGGTGTTCGAACCGACGCGCCAGCTTTGGATAAGTCGGGACCGGGCGGGCAGACTCCGCGTCGCCCTCGCCTATCCCGACAGCCTGGACGACGCCCGCGTCCGGGCCCTGGCCGTCCTGATGCGCGACAGCTCGTTTCCCGTCGGGGTCCCCTCCGCTCCAGGCAGGTCGATGCCGACGGATTCCGTCGCGGCCGCCATGGGGCCCGGCGGACTCGTCCTGTCGCGACGGATCGCGAGGGATTCGTTCGAGGCGGGACCGGCGCTGGATTCGGCGACCCTGGAACGGCTCCGGAAGCCGTTGCTGGCCCTGTCCCGCGACGGGTGGCGGGAATTTCCAGCGGACTCCGAGGTCCGCGTTTCCAATTGGATCGAAGTCTGGTGGGATCCCGTGCGCGGACGGCTCGCATCTTCCATCCCCTGCTTGCGCGGAAGCTCCCTGGATGCGCTTCTGGCCCTGGATCCCGCACGGGTCGGATCCATGGGCCGGCGGGACACGCTGGCCCTGGGCGATCCCATCGTCGTTCCCCTGGACGGGAACGGCGCGGCCTATGTCCCGTTCCAGGCCCCCTCGCAGTGGGAAAACCGGGGACCCGACCAGGCGTGGATCCGGCACGTGAGCTACCTGGACGTGCTGGAAGGTCGGTACGATCCCGCCCAGATCCCGGGACGGATCTTCGTCCTCGGGTCCTCGGCGCCGGCCCTCGCGGATTTCATCGATGTCCCCATCCAACGCCACCATCCCGGCGTGAACCTCCAGGCGACCGAGGCCCTGGCCCTGGCCTGGGGAGATTCCTTGGCCCCCGTTCCCGAGTGGATGGATCTTCTTCTGGGCCTGGCCGCCGCCCTGGTCATGGGCCTGGCCACCATCCTGCTGCCGCCCGGATGGGCCATCTTCGCCCTCCTGCTCCTGGCCCCCGCATTCTTCGTCGGTTCCACGATGGCATTCGACCGCGGAATCTGGATCGAACAATTCGGTCCGATGCTCGCCATGCCCTTCGCCCTGGTCGCCGTCCTCGTGGTGCGCTACGTCCTGGAGGAGAGGCAGAGGAAGTTTCTCCACACCTCCTTCAGCACCTACATCAGCCCCGAGCTGATCGACCAGATGGTGTCCTCGGGGATGCTCCCCAGACTGGGGGGGGAAGAGCGCGAGATCACCGCCTTCTTCAGCGACATCCAGGGCTTTTCCACCTTCTCGGAGGTCCTCTCCCCTCCCGACCTGGTGGAACTGGTCAACGAGTACTTCAAGGCCATGACGGACATCCTGACGCGACGACAAGGCTGCCTCGACAAGTACATCGGGGACGCCATCGTCGCCATGTTCGGCGCTCCCATTCCCCTGCCCGACCACCCCCGCCAGGCCTTGCTCGCCGCCATCGACATGCAGGAGCGGCTGGCCCGGCTCCGGGATAAGTGGGAGAATGAAGCACCGAGATGGCCGGAGATCGTGCACCGGATGCGCATGCGCATCGGCGTCCACACCGGTCGGATCGTCACCGGCAACATGGGGTCTGACCTGCGGATGAACTACACCATGATGGGCGACGACGTGAACCTGGCAGCACGCCTGGAGGGCGCATCCAAGCATTACGGCGTCTGGATCCTGACCACCTCGGCCACCTTGGATGCCGCCGGAAGCGGGATCCTCTCCCGCGAACTGGACCTGTTGCGCGTGGTGGGCCGGGAAGAAGCCGTCGCCGTCCACGAGATCCTGGGACTCGAGGAGAACGCCCCGGGGACCTGGAGGGAATGCGTCCGGATCTTCGGCCACGCCCGCGCCTCCTACAAGTCCGGCGACTTCAGGACCGCCCGCGACGGCTTCCTGGCGTGCGTGGATCTGGAGCCGAACCGGGGCGAGCCCGGGGCCAAGACCAACCCCAGCGAAGTCTTCGCCGCGCGTTGCACCGCCTACATGGACGATCCCCCGTCGCCATGGTGCGGAATCCACACCGCCACGGAGAAATAGGCATGGACGCTCGCCCCGTGGTGGGATTGCTGGTCAACGACCTGGTGGGTTCCTACCAATACGGCCACTGGCTCGGGCTGGATGCGGAGGCCACCGCGGCGGGGTGCGACCTGATCAGCTTCAATGGCGGGGAGGTGGGATCCCCGGACCTCGTCAAGCGCATGCGCAACCAGGCGTTCCAGCTGGTGGACGTCCAGGACGTGGACGCGCTCGTGCTGATGGCCCCCGCGGTGGCCAACTCGTTGTCGCCCGACCAGGTGGTCGAATTCCTCCGGAAGCTTCCCGAAGTGCCCCTCGTGGTCGCGGGGATGGAGATTCCCGGCTGGGCCTGCGTGATGGTGGACAACGCGGCGGGCATGGAATCGGTGGTGGAGCATGTCGTGGGGCACCATGGTCGCCGCAAGCCTGTGTTCCTGGGAGGTCCGGTGCGCAACCCCGAGGCCATCGAGCGCAGGCAGGCGTTCCACGCCGTGCTCGGGAGGCACCGATTGGAACCCGATCCCGCGCTGGAACTGGCGGGGGAGTTCGATTTCGGCCTGGGCCGGTTGCGGATCGGAGAACTGCTCGAGCGCGGAGTTGCATTCGACGCCGTGATCGCCGCCAACGACGAGATGGCCCTGGGGGCGATGGAAGCCTTGAAGGCGGCGGGTCGGCGGGTGCCGGACGACGTGGTCGTGACGGGTTTCGACGACATCGAGGACGCGATGTTCTCCACCCCCGCGCTCACTTCGGTGCGCCAGCCCGTGGTGGAGCAGGGGCGCATGTGCATGCGGCTGGCGATGGATCTCATGGCCGGCAAGACCGCCCCGCACATCACCCTGCAGGCCGCATCCCTGGTCGCGCGCGGCTCCTGCGGCTGCCATTCCTTCTCCATCGAGGAAGGACGGCCCCGCGGGGGCGGGACTTCCCGCGGACCGTCGCTGGGCTCGGAAGAGCATCTGGTCGCCGTGCGGTCTTCCCTGGAATCCATGGATGCCGCGCTCGCCCGATCCCCCGCCCTGTCCGGCCTGGTCGCGGCGATCTCCTCGGATGCCCGCGCCGACACCGGGGGAGAATCCTCCTTGCGTTCGTTCGAAGCCCTGCTGGACGGGAGCGCGGGGCTCGCGGACGATTCCGAACGATGGCAGATCCTGGTTTCGCGTCTGCGCAAGGCGACGCTTCCCTTTCTCCCCGCCGGTTCGTCGGAGACGCCATCGCTGGAAGGGATCTTCCACCAGCTGCGGCTGCTGGCGCACGAGCGGGTGGTGCAGAGGTCGGCCTACAAATCGCTCCAGATCGAGCGTTGGACGCGCCAGCTCCAGGAGACGGGCGGGCACCTGATCACGAGCTTCGACGTCGGGAACCTGATCGGGAACCTGGCCACCGATCTCCCCCTGCTGCAGCTCTCGAGCTGCCACCTCCTGCTGAGGGAGAAGCCCGAGGGGGGGGCCGACCGTCCCGGCGGATCCGATGACAATTTCCGCCTCATCCTTTCCTGGGCCAGGGGGGTGCGCGCCGAACTTCCTCCCGAAGGTCGCGCGGTCCGGATCCGCGGCCTGCTGCGGTCGCTGGTCGGGGAGTCACCTGTCCGCACCGCCCTGGCCATGGAGCCGTTGTTCTTCGAGGAGACTCCGCTCGGGTTCGCCCTCATGGAACTCGCGCCGCGCCGCGGGGTGCTGCTGGACGCGCTCAGGACCCAGATCTCGGCGGCGCTGATGGGCGAGCGCCTGGCGCGCGAGGTGCGCACCCGCACGCACGAACTGGAGGAGGCCCTGGACAACCTCCGGCGCAACCAGGGCAAGCTGGTCCACTCGGAGAAGATGGCGAGCCTGGGCAAGCTCACGGCCGGGATCGCCCACGAGATGAACACCCCGCTCGCCGCCGTGCGCGGATCGGTGGACGAACTCAGGAAGCTCGTGGAAGAGTACAGGGACTCGATCGGCGACCCGGGCGTGGAGGACAAGGACCACCGCGAGATCGCCCGCGACATGCTGAAGACCGTGGACATCGTCTCCCGCGCCAGCGAAAAGGCGGCGGGATTCGTCCGGTCCATCAAGAGCCAGACGCGGGACATGGGTGCCAAGGACAAGCAGGTCTTCGACCTCGTGCGGGTGGTGGAGGATGCGGTCCTGCTGCTGTCCCACACCCTGCGAAGCGCGAAGTGCGAGGTGCGCCTGGACTTCCGGTCGCGACCGGCGTCCGTGCTGGGGATCCCCGACCGCTTCGCGCAGGTGGTCACCAACCTCGTGACCAATGCCATCGACGCCATGGAACCGCGGGGCGGCGGAATCGTGACGATTTCCGTCCTGGCCGATCCGTCCGAGGTCCGCGTGCTGGTTTCCGACCAGGGGACCGGGATCTCCGAGGAGGACATCGGCCGCATCTTCGACCCCCTCTTCACCACCAAGCCCGTCGGCAAGGGAACCGGCCTCGGGCTCACCATCATCCACGACATCGTGCACGGCGACTTCGGCGGTCGCATCGAGGCGGACAGCCGCATCGGCGAAGGCACCACCTTCGCCGTCCGGCTGCCTGCGATCCAGGAGGGTTGAACCATGGCGCGAAAGACGACCGCGAGGCGCGAAGGCACGGGAAGGACCATCCTGCTGGTGGACGACAGCCAGGAGATCCTGGATTCCACCCTGGCGCTCCTCGAACGCGAGGGCCACACCGTCCTGGTGGCCGACAGCGGCCCCCGGGCGCTGGCCATCCTCCGGCGCGAGGACGTGGAGCTCCTGCTGCTGGACTACTTCATGCCCGGCATGACCGGCGAAGAGGTGGTGAACGAGCTGCGGACCTTCAACACCCGCGTCCAGATCGTTCTCCAGACGGGATACGCGAGCGAGCGACCTCCCAGGGAAATGCTGGCCCGCCTGGACATCCAAGGCTATTGCGACAAGAGCGAAGGGCCGGAAGAACTGCTGCTCTGGGTGGACGTGGGACTGAAGTTCGCCAAGCAGGTCCGCACCCTGGACATGAGCCGCCGGGGATTGCGATACATCCTGGACGTCACCCCCGACCTCCACCGGATCCAACCTCTAGAGGAACTGCTGCAGGGCATCCTGTACCAGATCGCGGGCCTGGTGGGGGCCGTGCACTCGTTCGTGGCCATCCAGTCCGGCACGGATCGCAAGGACGGCGCTTCCGACGCCTTCCTGGCCATGGTGGAAGAGGAACGGGAACTGGTCATCCACGCGGGGATCGGCCGCTTCGAGGGGCACGAGCGGGTGGATGCCGCCCTGGGGGAAGTCGCCCTCGAGCAGGTGCGGCTTTCCCTCCAGGAGGGCGCCCTGTTGCGGCCCTCGCGGAGCACCAGCGTCCCGCTGCGCATCGGGGCGCTGACCATCGGGGTGATCTACCTCGACGATGTCCCGAGCATCGCGCCGGAAAACATCGAGATGCTCACCGTGTTCGCGAACCAGGCCGCCGTGGCCGTGCAGAACGCCCAGCTCTACGAGATGGCCACGCTGGATCCCCTGACGGGGGTCTATGCCCGGAAGTTCTGGGAACAGGTGGCCCTGCGCGAGATCCGCACCGCCTTCCGGTTCCGCCATCCGATCACCCTCGCCATCTTCGACCTGGACCGGTTCAAGAGCATCAACGACCACCACGGGCACCTCACCGGCGACAAGGCGCTGGAAACCGTGGGGCGGATCCTGCGCGCATCCTCCCGCTCCTCCGACGTGGTGGGCAGGTACGGGGGGGACGAGTTCGTCACGGCGCTTCCGCGGACCTCGCAGGAGGCCGCGACGGTGTTCTGCAACCGCGTCCTGCGGGAGATGGAGCGCCAGGACATGCAGGGCACCATGGGATCCTACGACCTGCGCGCGAGCATCGGACTGTCCACTCTTCTGCCCCATTCCTTCGAGATGAACACCCTTCCGCGCCCCATCCCCAACGGGTACTTCCAGCAGGTGCTCCACATGACCTTTTCCCGTGCCGACCGCAAGGTGTACGCATCGAAGAAATGCGGTGGGCATTGCTTCCAGTTCGACGAAACCTCCGACTGGCCCGACCCGAAGCTTTGGGAGGCATCGCAGGATTCGCCCATCGCTTCCACCCTGCTGTCCCGCGAGGAGCAATGAGATGGCCCGACGACCGACATCCGGAAACCGCCCCCCCAGCGGACGCACCATCCTCTGCGCCGACGACCAGACGGAATTCCTGGAGTCCACGCGGGCGCTCCTGGAGCGGGAGGGGCATCGGGTCCTGACCGCGCAGGACGGTGCCCAATGCCTCGCCGTGCTGGAATCGGAAAAGGTCGACCTGCTTCTCCTGGACTACTTCATGCCCGGACTCTCCGCCCCGGACATCCTGTTGCAGGTGCGCGATCCCACTTTGCAGGTGGTGCTGCTGACGGGCTACTCCTCCGAAAACCCCGCCCGGGACCTCATCGACCGCCTGGACATCCAAGGCTACTGCGACAAGAGCCGAGGTCCGGAGGAGTTGCTGCTCTGGGTGGGGTTGGCGCTCCGGCACGGAGCGGTGGTGCGGCAGTTGGAGGCGTCCAGCAAAGGTCTGCGGCAGGTGATCTCCAGTTGCCTCCGCCCCGACGAGCGGCTGCCCTTGGAGAAGGAGATGGAAGCCATCCTCGCCGAGGCCGCCGACACGGTGGCTCTGGACGACGTCCTGGTGGCGCTTGCACCGTTCCAGCCAACCTGCCTGCCCCCTTCCCGGTTGGAGGAGGAATCCGATTTCTGGGATCCCCAGGGGCCGGAGGGACCGGAAGACCTCCAAGTGGCCGCAGCCAAGGGGATCTGGACGCGAGAGGACAGTTTGGAGTCGCAGATCGGTCACGAATTGGCCCGAGCCGTGGCGAACGCGCCGCGAACGGAAAGCACCATCTTGGCGCACGGGATCGGTGTCGTGCCCCTGCGCGCCGACGGTCGCTGGCTCGGATGCATGCTGGTGCGTCCCGCCCCCTTGCCGGATTCGCCCCGGGCCGAGATCCTTTCCTTCCTGGCGCTGCAGATCGCCAACGGCTGCCTGGTCCGGCAGGGAGCGACGCTCGATCCGGTGACCGGACTGCAATCCCGTCGGTTCTGGCGGGAAATCGCCGTACGGGAGCTCCGACAGGCCTTCCGGTTCGGTCATGCGGTCAGTTTCGCGATGGTGTCCATCGACGGATTGGGCGACTTGCGCGCCCGCAATCCCCGGCATGCCGACATCGCCCTGGACCATGCGGGGCATCTGCTGCGCAGCTCCATCCGGGGATCGGATCTCGCCTGTCGCGGGAACCAGGACGAACTCCTCCTGCTCCTGTCGCACACGGATGCCTCCGGTGCCGCCCGGTTCGCGGAACTGCTTTCGCGCCGGCTGGAGGAACTCGTCCTGCCCTACCCCGAGAGCCACAACGCCACGGGCGCCGTGGGCGTCGCCACGCTGGAACCCCACGCGTTCGAGACATCGCTCCTGCCACGACCCATGCCGCTGGAGTACTTTCCCTCGGTGGAAGACCTCCTGCGCACGCGCACCGCCCAGCGGATCCCGCCGCCCGACCGGACCGGATTCTCGGTCCGGATCCATCCGGATGTTTCGTGGCCGGACCCGATCGAGCTCGCGGCGAGACGGAGACGATCTACCTTCGTCCGATGAGCGCACCGCACAGGTCGAAGGACAGCAAGATCGCCGGAGTCTGCGCAGGACTGGCGGAGTCGTGGGGAATGGACCCGCTGTGGGTGAGGGTCGCCGCCGGCGTCCTCGCCTTCACCGGAGCGGCAACGGTTCCCGTCGTGGTCGCGTACCTGCTGCTCTGGTGGCTCCTGCCGAAGGAATAGCCAGTACGCACCCTGGTCAGGAGGTCGCTCGTCGGATCTCGGAAAAGGCGCATTCGAACTCCTTCTCGAGCGCGGGGAGGCCCGCGGCGGCGGAACCTGGATCCTTCGCCTTCGCCGCGGCTTCGATCCGTCCGGCGGCCGCACAGAATCCGTCCAGGCCGAAGTTCGCCGCCGACCCCTTGATGGAATGCGCGTACAGCTGGATCCTTCCCATGTCGCCTTCGCGCACGCCTTGCCTCAGCGCATCCACCAGCCCGGGCATCTCCTCCAGGAACGTTTCCATGACCGCCTTGGCGAGATCCTCGTCGCCCATCACCCGCTCCAGCATCTTCGGGTAGTCGAACACCTTCGCGACCGCCGGTTCGACCGCGCGTCCGCGCGAACGGGAAGGAACCCCATGGAGTTCGAATCCCGGCGGATCGCCGACCAACCACTTGTCGAGCACCCGGGCCATGGAACCGGGCGAGATCGGCTTCGGGACGTGGTCGTCCATCCCCGCTTCCAGGCAGCGGGCGCGATCCTCGGACATCGCGTTGGCGGTCATGGCCACCACTGGAATCCAGTGCTGCAGCACGGCGGATCGTCGGTCCCGGATGATCCGGGTTGCATCCAGGCCGTCCATTTCCGGCATCTGTACGTCCATCAGGACCAGATCGAACATCTCCCGCTCCAGGGCATGGACCGCGAGCTTGCCGTTTCCGCAGACCCGCACGGAATCGAATCCCAGCTTGCGCAGGATTCCGACGGCGACTTCCTGGTTCACGGCGACGTCTTCCACGAGCAGCAACCTGGCCCCCAACGCGTCCTGGCGCGATGGATCCGCGGAGGGATCCGGCTCGCGCGACGCCGAAACGATCCGGCGGGGGGAATCCTCCCCGCGCAGCGTCCGGAACACCGCCGAAAACCAGAACGTGGCCCCGAGTCCGACATCGCTGTCCACCCCGATCTCGCCGCCCATCAATTCGGCGAGTTGTCGGGAAATGGCGAGGCCGAGGCCGGTGCCGCCGTACTCCCTGGTGGTGGAGGTGTCCACCTGGCTGAATTTCTGGAACAGCTGCCCCTGCTTGTCCGGAGGGATTCCGATGCCCGTGTCCACCACGGAAAAATGGACGACGCAGGAGTCCCCCTCCTCGGAAAGCAGGTCGCAGACGACCCGGATGCCGCCTTCGGGCGTGAACTTGATCGCGTTCCCGACGAGGTTTGTCAGGATCTGGCGCAAACGGACGGGATCTCCCAGCAGCACTTGCGGAATGCGCGGATCCACGAACCGGTCCATGGACAGCCCCTTGGCACCGGCCTGGATCGCGGCGGCGTCCGCGCAGCTCTCCAGGACGTCGCGGAGATCGAACTCGATGCACTCCAACTGGAGCTTTCCGGCCTCGATCTTCGAGAAGTCCAGGATGTCGTTGATCAGGGACAGGAGGGATTCGCCGCTGCTCTTGACGATCCTGGCGTAGCGCTCCTGCTGGCCCGTCAGCGACATGCCCAGGAGCAGATCGGCCATCCCGATGATCCCGTTCATGGGGGTGCGGATCTCGTGGCTCATGGTGGCCAGGAAGGCGCTCTTGGCCCGGTTCGCCTCCTCCGCCTGCGCGGCCATGGCGTTGGCGCGGGCCGTCTGCGCCTCCAGATGGCGGTTGACCTCCTTCAGCTCGCGCTCCATGCGCTTGCGGTCGGTGATGTCCACGATCGAGGTGAGGACGACGGGCCTTCCCCGGAGGTGGACGATCCGGCTGGACGCGAGGACCACCAACGGACGCCCGTCCCTGCAACCCATGTCCATCTCGAAGTCGTGGACGGATCCCCGTTCCCGGATCCGTTCGAAGAACGCACCTCGCTGCGCTTCGTCCGTGAACAGGCGCAGGTCGCCGTTGCTCCTGCCCACGAACTCCTCCCTGGACCACCCGAACATCGACAAGTACGCCTGGTTGGCATCGAGGAAGATCCTGTCCGACAGGGAGGTGAGGGACATCGCGGTGGGATTCCTCCGGAACACCTGCTCGAACTGGCTTCTCGTCCGCCGAAGTTCGGCCATTTCGCAAAACGGGCCCGTGGCCCGGTCCTTCAACGCTCGCACGAGACACGCGATGCCCATGGCCCCCATTCTCCGATAATCCCCAGGGCCGGGTTCGGGCCAAGGTCTATTTCACGTCCACTCCCAGGTTGAACAACTTGCTGTCCAGCACGGGCAACGGGTTTCCCGGGACGCGCACATAGCTTACGACCCGCCAATGGTAGACCCCGGACGCCACCACCTTGCCCGTGCTCGTCCGGCCGTTCCACTGGATGGAGATCCGCACCCGCCCGATCTTGTCCCCGTTCAGCGCGTCCAGGTCGGCCTGCGTGATGTCCACGGTCTTGGAGATCACGAAGACGCCTTCGTGGTCGTAGATGTATAGGATCATGCGGACCGGATAGTTCAGGTACATGCTCGGGCCATTGCAATATTTCCCGTCGTCCGGGCAGAGGGCCTGGACCTCGGGATCGGAACTGGTCAGGTATCCCTTGTTCGGATCCCACCACTGCAGATCCGTGGAGTCGGCGTTCTGCGATCCGTTGGTGGCCTGGAGGAGGATTCCACCGGGACCAGGCCGATTCAGCTCGTTGGCATCGATGTAGGGGATCTTCCCGGGCTCGGAGACCTGCAGGAGCGGAGGTCGGGGTGGCCCTTGGACCACCGTCGCCCAATGGAGGTTGGCCGTATCCACTTGGTTTCCCAAGGAATCGGTCACGCCCGCCAGGAAGCGCAGCTTGTACCCCGGTTGCACCGAGCCGGGCTGGCCCGGAGGCACGAGGAACCACCAGGCGGAATCACCCATGGCGTGGACGGAGTCCGCCGGAACCGTGTGCCATGAGAGGAGCGAATCGGGGCAGGTCGCCGAGTCGTTCTTGCAGATTCCCACCTGAAGCCAATCGTTGACCTTGGAGAGGTCCAGCGGTTCGGAGGGAACCACGATCAGAGTGTCCGGATCCGTGTAGTTCTCCACCCGGTGGATGGTCGCGGACTGGATGACAGGCGGCACGCTGTCCACAATCGGGAAGGAATCCTTGAACACCACGGTTCCAAGACCGGAACTCCAAGTCTCCTGCATGATCCCGGTCTGCACCGGGAATCCGGTGATCCCGTAGGCGAAGGGGGGGACGATGGGGACCAGGAGCCGGGTGCTGTCCACCTGCCCGGGACCGGGAACCCGGTAGCGGATGCGGCCCAAGCTGTCGCGCAGCGGCTGGCCCGTGGCGTCCAGCACCGTGTCGCCGAGTATGGAGGTGACCGGGTACCCGTCCGGTCCCCGAACGACCTTGCCGGTGGAATCCAGGACGAAGGAACCGGGGGCCACCCACGCGGAATCCTTTCCGACCACCACCAAGGCGCCCCGCGAAGGCCCTTTGTAGAAGGGGCTGGCGGAATCCGGCTTCAGTCCGGTGCGCCGCGCGGAGTCCAAGGGAGCGGTGAAGGAGGGCATGGACAGGTTCCAGGGCGAACTCAAGTTCACCACCAGGGCGTCGATCCGACCGTCTCCGTTCGTGTCCAGGTAGAATCCGGACTGTGCCTGGATGGGGTTTGCCAGGATGTGGTGTGTGTCGCAGGCCGAGTTCCCCACATCGTCCGTGTAGCAGCGTTCGACGGTGTCCACCCCGGGTTTCCCGACATCGTGCGTGTCCTGGAACTCCAGGTGGGGTCCGGCGTTGTCCACGGTCCAATCGACCCCGATCTCCCCGATCTGGACCACGCTCCCCTCCGGCGGGGTTGCGATCTTGACGATGGGCGGGGACTGCTTGAGACTGATCCAGCCCGTGTCTTCGGCGCAATTCCCCACGGAATCGCAGTAACGCGCCGGAACCGGGTCCAGGCCGTCGCCGCTGAAGTCGGTGGGAATGCTCAGGGTGTCGACCAGTACCCTCCACGTGTGGTTCGGGTTTTCGATGGAGTCGCGCACCCAGTACCAGACCGTGTCCACCCCGAACCGGGTGCGTGCCGTCTTGCCCCACCAGGTCGTGTCCAGGGCAGGATCGTGGGTGTTGGGACCCATGATCTTGAAGACCTGCAGGACGGGTGGGGTGGTATCCACCCACACGTGCACCGTATCGCATCCGGTGTTGCCGAACCGGTTGGTGTAGCATCGCGAGATCGTGTCCCAGCCGGGGACCAGTGTGGAGTCCTTGCAGGGCTGCGCCACGCTGTCCACCGTGTAGCAGATGTTCTGGACGATCTTGTTGGTGCGCAGGCCGTCCCGAGGCGAGGTGATGACCACCTTGGGGACAGCGTTGTCGTCGATGATGGTGAGGGTCCAGACGGAGTCCGCGCCCTTGCCCAAAGGGGCGAAGGGAGAAAGGCCCAGAACCACCTTCCGGTCGGGGCCCAGGACGCCGTTGGGGATGACCACCACCCCGAAGGTGCCGTTCTCGGTCCGGGCCGGGAAGGTCAGGGTGTCCCCCGCGAGCTTCGAGAAGGAGAAGTTGGTCCCCAGGGCCGCGGTGCTGGCCGGAAGGACCGGAACCAGGGTGGAGAGGGCGATGCCGGAGGGACGGGAGAGGCCCAACTCGAGGGAGACGGTTCCGGCCTTGTGCTCGAAGAGAGCGGTGTCCGGGGTGAGGAACTGGACCGCGGGAACCGGGCCTCCGTCGGTCAGGGTGGCCAGTCCGACGGAATCCGTCACCAAGGGGATGCCGGAGACCACCGAATCCAGGCGGAGTTCGAAGGAGAGGTCCGGCTCCCACACCGTGTCCTGGAAGATCCGCACCGGGATGGAATCCAGTCTCTTGCCGGGCGGGAAGAGCAGGACGCCCGAGGTGTCCCGGTACTGTTCGCCCGGATGCGCCCCGAGCGAGACGGTGTGGAACACCACCCGGACGGTGTCCGCCGGGTACCAGTCCAGGCCGAGGTGGAAGTGGACCGTCGTGTCGGATTCCACCACGCGGCCCACGGAATCCAGCGCCAGGGAGATGTTGCCGTGGGCCGGCAGGATGGTGCCTGTCGCGTTGCCGTTTCCGAAGGTGAGCCCGTTCAAGTTGGAAAGGACGACCTGGAAGGTCTGCACGCCCTCTCCTGCCAGGGAGTCGGCCAGGACCAGCACGTACAGGGCCGTGTCGGTCGTGCCCGGAGGAAGGGTCACCACCGTGGAATCCACCGCGGTGTAGTTCAGGCCGGGAACGGCGGTGCCGGGGGCCGTGCGCCAGACGAACGAGGTCGCCGCCTTGCTCGGCCCCGTCAGATGGACCGGGAACCTCGCTTCGACGGAGCCTGTGGCGGGCTGCTGGACGGTGTCCCCCGAAATCCAGACGGGTGGGACGTCGTCGTTGGTGATCCAGCCGGTGTCGGAAAGCTGGCTCTGGTGCCCGTTCGCGCTGGTCCGGTTCGCGTGCACCATGGAGTCGATGTGGACCAGGAACCATTCGTCCGGTTCGTAGACGGTGTCTCCCACCACCTGGACGGAAATCGTCGTGGACACGGCGTTGGCGGCGATGGTGTCCCAACGCCCGGACACCGGGACGTAGTCGTTGTTCGCCACCGTGGCCGTACCGTCGGATGTCCCCCATTCGAACAGCACCGCGACCTGCGGGGCGAGCCTGGAGGTCAGGGGAAGTCCGGTGACGGGATCCAGGAGGGTCGCCGTGAAGGTTTCCGGCCTGGTCCCCGAATTCCCTTCCGGGAACGAATCGCGGGGCGAGACCCGCTGGATGCGGATCAGTGGAGGCTGGTTGATGTTCACGATCACCCCCACCACGGTGTCGGCCTTGAGGGTGGTGTCCAGGACGCCGCTCTTGTTGGCGAAACCGGCGGCGGTGGCGTTGGACAGGATCACCCAAAGGCTTTCCGGCGGGGCGTAGGACGAATCGTTGTAGATGCGAACGGTGATGGGCGCCGTCAATCCCCGGGGCGGTATCGTGTCCCAACCGCTGTCCACCTCGAAGTTCGTCCCGCCCACGGCGTCGCCCACCTCCAGGGGGACGCGCTCCACCACGTGCCACCGGAAGACAACCGTGTAGGCCGTGGTGTTGGGCATGGACACCGTGAGCGTGGTGTCGCGGCAGGGCTTCCCCGCGGCGTCGTGACAGGCCGTGTCGGTCTTGGACATCACGGTGAAGTTGGTGAGACCGATGAGCGTGGGAACCAGTCCCCGAAAGGGGATGAAGGCCCCGGCGCCGAAGTCCAGGTTGTTCGCGCTGGTCAGATTCTTGCCGAAGGCCTGCCCGAAAAGGAGGACCTGGCTGTTGAACTTTAGCGTTCCGTACGGTGCGCTCAGCGTGGCCCAGACGCGTTGGTCGCTCCCCATGGAAATCCCGCCGGTGGAGCTGATCACCATCATCGTGCCGCCGGCGAACTGGGCGAGACCGAGCGCGCCGCGCGCCTTGGCGGGCCCGATGAACTGGCTCGAGCCCGAGGTCTCTCCGTCGATCCCCTTCACGCTCTGCACGACCGTCCGCCCTCCGGTGGGCTGACCGGCCATGATCGCGCTCTGGGAATTGACGTAGATGGAATCGAAGGAATAGAAGCCTTCCCCCAGCAGCACCACGCGCCGGATCCCCTGGATGATCAGGTCGCCGTAGTATCCAGGTTGCAGGGTATCCCCGTGGCAATCCGCGGCAGGCAGTCCCGAGGTGCTGCAATGCCAGATCTGGGGGGATTGGACGACGTTTCCCGATTGACCGGACAGATACTGCAACGTGTCCGTCACCCCCGGTCCCGTCGCCCCGTTGGTGGCCACGGATATGTTCGGCAGTCCGGTCCCCGGTCTGGAATAGCCGGTCACCAGGGACATGTTCGCACCGGGCAGGGTGTCGGCCGGAAGGACCAGCGGCGAGCCGTACGGCAGGGTCGCCGGAAAGGCCGCCCCGTAGACCGCGCCGGCCGGACCGCCCGAGGCGGCGGACATCAGGGTGCTGGATCCGGTCGCGAATTTGAGCGACCCGCTTCCCGCATAGGAATTTCCCAGCTGGAGGAGCTTGTAGACCGTGTCCGAGTTGCCGGTCATCGAGAAGGCGCCCTTCACGTAGGTGTTCCCGCCCAGCGCGATCGTGGTGCCCCCGGCCGCGAATCCTCCGAGGACCTGCAATGTGGAATCGAAATGGGCGGTGTTCCCGGCGATGGTCAGGTTTCCGCCCACGTTCAAGGTGGGAACGTGTCCCGTGTTGTCCGACATCGTGAGGTTGCCGCCCACGGTGATGTAGGGGGAGCGCAGGTTGATCTGGTTTCCGAAGTAGGCGTACTTCCCCGCTCCGAACATTCCGCCCGAGGCGAGGCCAGAATTCCCGGCGTTGGGCATGAGAGCCGAGTCGGTCAGGTAGACCGAGTACCCGATGATGGTCGGGCTCGGAGTGAACTGGCTCATGTCAACATTTGTCGCTCCCCAACAGAAACTGGCCACTCCAGAGAACAGCACCGCTGCGGGGACTCTCCAGGCGTTTGACTTCGGACTTGTCGACATCGTGCAATCCTCGGAGGGGGAAAGGCTGATTACCTAGGGAAATTACTCGGCGGGGCGCATTCTCGCCTGCGAGTGGGCGAAGACCACGAAAATATACGTACACGACGCGAGTACGAGCCCAAGGTGTCCATTCGATGGGTGGCGAAAAACCCTGGCCATGGAATTTGCCTTGATTCCGCATTTCCATTGGTGAACTCGGGAACGCGCGGATTCACGCACGTTTTTTTGGCAGGGCAATGGATCCGAAAATCATCATGGATGCGGGTACCAGGAAGATCGAAACTCCCCAGTTCTCGAGTCCCAGTCCGCACAATCCGCTGCCCGCCATCGCCCCACCCGCCGAAACCAGCGCCAAGGCTCCGAAGGACAACGCCCGCTCGCCCGCGGGTGCGAGTTGGGCGAGCAACGCCTTTTCCGCACCTTCCGTGGCGCCCGAGACCGCGCCCCAGCCCAGTCCCGCAAGCCACGACCAAACCCCTCCGCCCCATGCCAGACCCGCGAAGACGACGGCTCCGAGAACCCATCCGATGCGCAGAAGCCGAGCCGCCCCCAAGCGGGAAAGCAAGGGACCCGCCGCGGTCGCCGCCGCGGTCTGGACCAGGCCCAGAACCGCCCAGCCGAGGCAGAGCGCCCAGACCGGCGCGCGGTGGAGCGAGCCGGCGGAAAGGCCCACCGCCGGCAGGAGCACCAGCAGGGGACTCAGCCGCGTGCCCGATGAAGCCAGCGCCATGGCGAGGAGCGGCCGCTGCAAGCCCTTCGACCTCGGCCACCAGCCCGGAGGACGCGCATCGGGAGCCGCCCTGGCAATTTCCGTCACCGGCGCGTCGCGCAGCCCGCGGCACAGCCAGGCGACCCAGAGCGCCGGGACCAGCAGGAGTCCCACCGCCCATGGAATCCGGGCGGGCGCGAGCCACGCCACGGCGGCGGCCAGGAGCGCGCCGATGGTGGCGCCCAGGTTGTCCAGCACGCGCATGGCCGTGAACGCCCGCTCCCTGGCCCGCCCCTCGGTCCAGTCCGCGACCAAGGCGTCGGTGGCCGATCCGCGCAAGCCCTTCCCCACCCGGTCGCCCACGCGGCACACCACCACCCACACCGGCCAGCCCAAGGCCAGCCCGACGGCGGCCAGGGGCCGCGCGAACGCGTTGGCGGCATACCCGGCACCCACCCACCGCACCCGCCGGCCCGTGGCGTCGGAACGCCGACCGGACACGACCTTCAACGTCTGGCCGGTGGCGTCGGCCAGCCCCTCCATGAGTCCTATCCAGGCCACCCCCACTCCGGCGGGCAGAAGCGGCGTGAGGAAATCGAGGGTGAGGTCGTTCAGGAAGTGGAGCCACGCGATCCGGCGCGGCACGGGAGGCAATTCCCGGAGCATGGTGGACGCAAAACCTAAGAACGGATCCGCATCATCAGCACGGCCACGTCGGAGGGACGCACACCGGGCAGCCTGGCCGCGCCGGCCAAGGTCAACGGACGCTCGCGGGCCAAGGCCTGCCGAGCCTCGATGGAAACGCCTTCCAGCGACGACCAATCCAGGTCCGGGGGAAACGGCTTGGATCCGAATCGACGCACCCGTTCGATCTCCCTCTCCTCGCGCAGGAAGAATCCTCCGTAGCGCAGACCGCTCTCCACTTCCAGGATGCCCGTGCGGTCGGGAAGGTCCGGAATCTCCAGTTCCGCTACCAGGTCCTCAAGTCCCACGCGGGGACGCCTTGCGATGTCCTCGGCACGGACGACGGATTCCGGCACCGACTCGCCGCGCGATTCCAGGAAGCCGCGGATGCGGCCGGGCTCCAGCTTGCGGGCGGCCAACCCCGCGCGCAGCGCGTCGCAGGCGCGCGCGCGCGCAAGGTGGCGCTCCCAGCGGAAGTCGTCCACCAGCCCAAGTTCCCGGCCCAGCGGCGTCAGCCTCGCTTCGGCGTTGTCGTGGCGGAGATGCAGCCTGTATTCCGCACGCGAGGTGAACAGCCGGTACGGCTCCACCAGGGGGATGCCGGTCAGGTCGTCCACCAGGACGCCGATGTAGCTGGAGGTGCGTTCGGGAAGGAAGGGTCCCTTGCCGGAAATCGACAACGCGGCGTTGGCCCCCGCCACCAGTCCTTGCGCGGCGGCCTCCTCGTAGCCCGATGTTCCGCAGGTCTGCCCGGCCAGGTAGAGGCCGGGCACCCCGCGCACCTCCAGGGTGGGATGGAGCGCGGTGCCGTCGACGGCGTCGTACTCGACGGCGTACCCGTAGCGGATCACCTCGCATCCCGCCAGGGCGGGAATCGTCCGCAGGGCCGCGTCCTGGACGTCCGACGGGAGCGAGCTGGAAAAGCCGTTGACGTAGACGCGGTCGTTCTCCAGGCCCTCGGGCTCCAGGAAGAGCTGGTGTCCGTCGCGTTCGGGGAAGCGCGCGACCTTGTCTTCTATGGAGGGGCAGTACCGCGGTCCGGTTCCCGAGATGGCGCCGTTGAACAGGGGGCTTCGCGAAAACCCTTCCCGCAGCCGTTCGTGCGTGCCGGGGCCCGTGCGCACGATGTGGCAGCGGACGCGGTTCTGGACGGAATCCGTCAAGATGGAGAAGGCCCAGGGCCGGATGTCGCCGTCCTGCGGTTCGGCGAGGGACCAGTCGATGGAGTCGCGCCGGAGCCTTGGCGGGGTGCCCGTCTTGAGACGGCGAAGCCCCAGACCCAGGCGTTGGAACGAATCGGAGAGTCCCTTGGAGGGGGCCTCGCCCACGCGACCGCCGTCCCATGCCTCCTCGCCCCGGAACAGCCTTCCCCGCGCGAACGTCCCCGTGGTGGCGACCACCTTGGCGGCCGTCAGGATCCGTCCATCCGAGAGTCGCAGACGGAATCCGCCGTCCACGGGATCCAGGTCCACCACCTCTCCCGCCAGCAGCGAGATGCCCGGATGGCGCTCCAGCGCGTCGCGCATCCAGCGGGAGTAGGCGTCCATGTCCTGCTGGGCGCGAGGCCCCCACACCGCCGCCCCGCGGCTGGAGTTGAGCATGCGGAAATGGATGCCGTTCACGTCGGCGGCGCGGCCCATCAGGCCTCCCAGCGCGTCGATTTCCCGCACCAGCTGACCCTTGGCCACGCCCCCGATGGCGGGGTTGCAGCTCATGCGTCCGATCGCGGCGAGATCCTGCGTCGCCATCACCACCGAACGGCCCAAGCGCGCCGCCGCCGAAGCCGCTTCGATGCCGGCGTGGCCGCCGCCGATGACAAGGATGTCCGTTTCCATGGAGGCTGGCAAAGGTACACGGAGCGCCAGCTCTCCGAGCCGGTCCCCGCGTTCACCAATGGAGCTGAAGGGTGTCCAATGCGGAAACGTTCTCGAAATAGACCGGGGGTACCAGGGAATCACCGGTCATGGACAGGCTGTGCAAGTGCAGCGTGCCCAGGAGGTTGCGCACGTCCAGTGCCGTGTAGCTGCTGTCGATGCGGGACGAATCGATCCAGACATCTCCCGCGATCGCGCTGTCCCCGATGGTCCTCACGGCGGGACCGGTGGCCCCGACGAAGGCGAATCCGGTGATCTTCGCCCACCCCTGGCTGATGATCAGGCAGTTGGGAACGCTGGAACGCGCCAGGACCCGCGCTTCCCCTCCGAAGGATCGCAGGACCACCGGCAGAAGCCGCGCTCCGCCGTGGGAGAGGTTCAATCCCATGGTGGGATAGGTGATCCCTCCCTGCACCCAGAGGGTGTCGCCGGGGTCCAGGTCGGCCAACGCCGATTGGATGTTGCCGTAGTAGGCCGAGGATCTGCCCGCCGAATCCGGAAGCACCACTCGGATACCGGCCGCCGGGACGGGCAGCTTGGCCGTGGTGTCCACCGACCTGGACACGAGGTTCGCCGGGTCGTAGGGATTGTCCCTCTCGGCGCAACCCCAAAGGCACGCCACGAGCAGCCATCCCCACCTCTTCATCCCATCGCCCAGATCCGGAACCGGTTCACGGCCCGCTTTCGACCGTGACCGGTTCGCTCAAGGCCTTTCGCGCCCTGGAAACCGAACCCGCGTCCCCCTGGCGACGAGCGACCTCTTCCCGAAGCGTCCAGGCGGCGCGCCATGTCGCGGACCCCGGAACGAGCCGAGGAATCCATCCATCCAGGGAATCGGCAACGGCTTTTTCCTGCGACAAGCCTCCGGCGCGCAGGCGCAGGGATTCCAATCGGGAAAGATCGGACAGGGCGGGCGACGCGGAAGCGAAACCGTAGGCCACGAGCGCGTCCCGGTCATCCCCTTCCCGGGCCGCCAGCCGGGCCCACCGCAGGGCGACACCGGGTGCGGCCGGATGGTTCGGGTGGCGGTAGACGAACTCGGACAGGATGCGCACGCAACCCGATCCCTCCTGGCAGGAAGGCACGACCTCGGAGTCCGGTGCGCTCGGAAGGGAGGTCTGCGCGGCGGAACCCGCGGAAACGGGGGGACGGGCGACCGACACGGCATCCGGCGTTCCGGACGGCATCGAGGCACGTGCGTCGGGGGATGTCCCGGGAGAACCGTCTTCGCTGCACGTCGATTTCTGACCGGCGCCCACGAACCGCTGGAAACGAGGGTGTTCCAGGCGGATCCTTCCTTCCTGGACGGCCACCCAGGGTCGGAGCGAATCCACCCCCACGGTGAACACGGTTCCCACCACATGGACCTTGCAGTCCCCCACTTCCACGGCGAACGATTCGCCGTGGCGGCGGTGCCGCACGTGGAACGTGGCCTCCCCGCGCTCGATCCGGATCCCCACCGAGCTGTCGGTGTGGTCGGAAAGAAGCAGCCGGGCGTCGTCGGCCTCGATGCGGCAGCTCTCGGCCGTCCAATTCCAATCCGCCCTCCCCCGAGTGTCCAGGGTCTGGCCGTTGGACCAGGATATGCGGCCTGCCCCAGCGGGAACCGCGATCCAAATCCAGGCACCCAGGCCGATCACGCAAGCCGCGACCGCACCCGCCAATCCCAGGTGCCACCCGCGGAAACCTTCCAGGAACCGCTCCCACCCGAGTCGCGGAACCTCCGCGGCCCGGGTTTCCCGGGCGAGCCAACCGCGCATGTCGTTCTCCAGATGCAACCAGCGGTCTTCGGGAAGATCGAACGAGGTTTCCTTGAGCGTGCGCTCCCAATCGCGGTGGGCGGACATCATCCCTCCTCCCGATCGCGCAGGCAAAGCGCCATGCGCTTGCGGGCATGGAAGAGCCGGGACTTCACGGAGCCCTCCGGGATGGCGAGGATCCGAGCGATGTCCGCCAGTTCGAGGCCGGAGTAGAGGTGCAGGACCAGCGGAAGCCGATGGAGCAGGGGCATCTTGTCCAGGCAGCCCTGGATCCAGTCGCGGAGGGCGTGCTGTTGGGCCAGATCGCGGCCATCGCCCCCGGCCTCGGATTCCAGGCGCTCCTCGTCCATGTGCTCGGCGTCGGCGTCGCCCCTCCGGCGCTGCGCCAGGCGGTTGCGGGTCGCGCTGTGGCAGACCCGGACCACGATCCCGTGGAACCAGGTCCGGAAAGCAGCTCGTCTGGAAAAGGACGCCAAGCTCCTGTGGAGCTGGAAAAAGCTCTCCTGAAGGAGGTCCTCGGCGTCCTCGGGACGACCGGATGTGCGCACGACCAAGGTGAGGACGTAGCGTCGATGGCGTCTGTAGAGTTCCAGGAAGGCACGATCATCCCCCGCGGCGGCCTTCGCGGCGAGATCTTCGTCGCTGGCCGTCATGCCGGTTGTGTCGCGGTGCTGGGCTGATGGGTTCATCGCGCCTGCGGAAAGTGAATGGACATTCCAGCCAAGGAAACCAACAACGATTTCCCCGTCAACGACTCCGGCCCCATTCCAGCCAAGCCGACCCCGTTCCCAGAACCAAGGTAAGGCCGAGGAATCCGTTGCGCAGGAGGTTCGCTTGGCGGAGATCACTCCATTTGGCGGAGAAGCGTTCCGGAGGATCTCCCGGACCCAGAGCGGAATAGGCGCTCTGGGCCTGAGTTTGCCTCCATTCGAAGAAGACCGTGGCGGCGGCGGCGACCGCCGTGGCGCCCCACCAGGGCCAGGTCGTGTGCGCCACCACCACCACCTTGGGGTCGATCCGGGAGGTGCGGAAATCCGCGTCGATCTCGTACAACCCCCCAACGGACACGACCGTATCCACTCGCCTGACCAATCCGTCCCGGCTGAACTCCACGGAGAACGCACCCGGGGGCGTCTTCAGGACCAAAGGCGTCACCAGGTCGAGCTCGGATCCTGACCACCCCTCCACTCGGAACGGGATTCCTTCGGGGGTGGATCGCACCGAGACCCGCGCCGACATCTGTTGGGCCACGGCGCGCAGTTGGAGGGCGATGGAATCCGCCGGCGGCGCCACACGGTTTGGGCAGGGAAGAAAGAATTCCGTCTGCCCGGGTTGGTGGCGCCATTCGAGCCGGAAGCGCAATGTGGGACCCCCCGGGCCGGCCACCACGTCGGAAGGCGCCTGGAATACATCCAACACGGCCATGGCATCGGGGCAGGATCCGGCCGTGCGGGCGATCCAGGCGGAATCGCCGTGGCTGTTCAGGGCCGCGAGCACCCGGTCCCGCAAATCTTCGGGGCTGGGGGAACCGTGCCCGAGGGCGGATACCGCGCGGAACGGGCTGATGGAAAGGCAGGTGGGGAGGAACCGGACCGCGCCGGGGTCCACATCCGGCAAAGGCGCCCCGGAGAGGGCCAGCGCGGGGACCGCGAACACCAACGCCGAGACCAATTTCAATCCAGACCTCCGACGGCGTCCTTCAATGCTTTCTGGCGTTGTGCTCTACCGACCGGCCACGGAGAAATGCCTTCGGCGATCTCCCAGAGTTCCCCCATGGCGGCCAGGCCCCCATCCCCGCAATCGATGGATCTGCGGGTCGCATAGGTCCGGATGTGCATCCTCTGCACCGAAGGCTCCATCTCGGAGGCGAGCGAGGAGACGAAGGGTGTGACGGGATCCGCCCGCTCCATGGCCTGTCCCGCCCAGGCGACGATGGACCGCGCGACCTCGCGGGCGAACCCCTCGCCGCGGTCGGCCCGGACCACCAGACACCCCAACGGAACCGGGGTCCGGGTCTCTTCTTCCCAGAACGAGCCCAGGTCCACCTCTTCCACCAGACCCAGATCCCGGTAGGTGAAACGGGATTCGTGGATCACGACCCCGCGCCGGAAACGGCCCGAAGCGACCGCGGAGGGAATCCGGTCGAACCTTTCGAACTCCTCTCGCGGCACTTCGAGACCGGTGCGTTCGCACCAGAGCCGCCACAGGATGTGCGCGCTGGTGCGCCAACCCGGAAGCACGACGCCCTCGCCGTCGGGACTGGGAAGGGAGAGGACCAGCGGCCCCACGGCGTCCGCGAAGGCACCTCCACAGCGGAGGATCCGGAACCGAGGCAGGAAAAACGGGACGCTCGCGCAGGAAACCTTGATCACGTCCGGAGGATCTGGGCTCGCGCTCAGGGCATTGAGCTCGGCGATGTCCAGGTACCGCACGGATCCGCCGCCGGTGCCGAGTTGGCCCACCAGACCTTCGAACAGGAACGTGTCGTTGGGACAGGGACTGATGGCCAGGCGGAAATTCATTTCGGGAGACTCTCCAGGAAGGCGGATAGCGCGGACAGCGCCTCGGGGATCTTCCAACCACGGCGGTCCCGGGGGCCGGCGGTGTTGGAGATCGCCCGGACCTGGTGGAAGGGAATGGAGCAGCGACCCGCGACCAGGGCCCAGGCAGCGCCTTCCATGGTCTCGACCTGCGCGCCGGTGGATTCGCGCAGGCGCTGGGTGGACAGGGTGCCCGTGCAGGTGGAACAGGTGGCGCCGCGGGCGGACGGAAGGCTCGAGAGGAAAGCGGGGACGTCGGACAGATAAAGTCTTTCCACTCCGGTGTCGGGAACGCCCAGGGACCAGAGGTCGAGGAATCCGGACGGGGTTTCCGCACCCAGGTCCACGAAGGAGTCTTCGTCCACCCGCACCACCTGGGGAGGGCGGAAGGGCGAGGAGGGATAGGCGCCGGCGATCCCCACGCCCACGATCCGGTCCGGTCGGGCGGTCGCCAGGGCCAGGGCCAGGCCGGCCGCCGCCGCCGCCGGGCCGCAACCCGTCACCGCAGACCACGCCTCCCGCGGAAGCCCCTCGAGTTCGGCGCCCGTCGCCGCCACCCAAAGAACGCGTTCAGGCACGTTGCACCAGCTTCAACGATTCCTCGAAGTCCGCGCGCGAAAGCCGCGAGGGCAGCGGACTCAGGCAGGACGCCCGCGCCGCCGCCGCACCCCAACGGCAGGCCGCCGGGAAATCGTGCCCGCCGGCCAGGGCCGCCGCCAAGCCCGCGGTGTAGGCATCCCCGGCCCCGATGGGATGGACCCGCGCACCGGAGGGAAGGGCCGGTGCCGGCAACCGGAACACGGGGCCGTCGGGAGGGGCCGCCAGGGATCCGCGCGACCCTTCGGTGGCCACCAGGAACGCCCCCGGCAGCACGGCTCGGACCTTCGCCAGGGAGGCTTCCGGATGGAGCCCGCAGACGGTCTTCCACTCCGCTGCGCTGAGTTTCAGGACCAGCCGACCCGGAACGGCCACGCCGGAGATGGCCGCGCGCACCAGAGGAACGGAATCGATGGTGACATTTCCCGTCCTTTCCGACAGGACGGCCAGGATCCGGTCGGCGTCCAGCCCCGCCGCGAGGGTGCCGCAGCAGCAGACGGGAGAGGCATGGTCGGCGCCGAGCGCCTCTTCCACCAGGCGCTGGGCTCCCTCGGCGGCGGCGGGCCCCTCCTCCACGAGTTCGGTGACCTCGTCCGTTTCCAGGTCCCGCAACGTGGTGGCGCGGCGTACGGGCCCCGAGAGCGGGAATCCCCGCAATGCGATCCCCTCCTCGCGGCAGGCGGCCTCCCAGGCCGCCGAATCCGTTCCCACGCCGGAGACCAGTACGGAAGAGATTCCCAGCCGACCCAACGCCAGGGCGCAATTGAAGCCCTTCCCGGCGGCGCCTTCTTCCTCGGGTCGCATCCGGACCACCGAACCTTTGCGCAACCCGGTGCAGGTGGCGTTTCTCTGCCAGGCAGGGTTCGCGCCCAGGACCAGGATCCGTTCCATGATGACGGAAACCTATCTTCCCGGCTCCATGCTCAACAGCATCATCCTGGGCGTCGTGGAAGGCGCCACCGAATTTCTCCCCGTTTCTTCCACCGGCCACCTTCTGATCGCGGAGAAGTTGCTGCACGACCAGCGCAGCGACGCCTTCAACGTCCTGGTGCAGGTGGGGCCCATCCTGGCGTCGGCTCTGGTGTTCCGCCATCGATTGGCCAACTGGGTGCTGAAGTTCTGGGATCCCGCCGTGCGATCGGAAATCTTCCAGATCCTCCTTTCCTTCGTGATCACCGGGATCGGCGGGCTCTCCCTGGAGAAGATGGGCCTCAAATTGCCAGAGTCCGTCCTGCCGGTGGCCATCGCCACCCTCGTGGGCGTGCCCGTCATCCTGCTGGTGGAGCGCCGAGCGATCCGGGACCGCCCATCGCGCGGCTTTTCCTGGAATCTCGCCATCGTCATGGCAGCCGCCCAGCTTCTCGCTGCCGCCTTTCCCGGAACATCCCGTTCCGGGGCCTGCGTGATGGCGGGTCTCCTGATCGGGGTCTCGCGCTCGTCCGCTGTGGAGTTCTCCTTCCTCCTGGGCATTCCCACCATGTTCGCGGCGGGCGGCTACCAGCTGTTCAAGGCCGTCCGGCACGGAGAAGGACGGGAATTGGCTTCCGCGGACTCCATAGCGGCCTTCGTGGTGGCCACCGTGGTCGCCTTCTTCGTGGTCCAGTGGCTGTTGGGCTACGTGCGCTCCAGGAGCTTCATCCCCTTCGCCTGGTACCGGCTCGCGCTCGGGATCGGGCTCCTCGTCTGGGCCCTGCAATAGCGAACCATCCTGGAAGACAATGCCCCCGGTCCCGCCGACGCGGCGTGGCAACCGTTCGTGCTGTGCGGAAGTGTTTGCCATTTCCTGTCCATCCTGGTGGGGGTGCTGCCGCACGCCGGATGAAGGACGCCCCCGGGACCCGGGTCTCCTCCGCGGAGGTATCTTCACCCGTGTGAACCACCGTGCCGCCGTCCAGCCCGTCTTCCTCGCCGCCGCCCTCGGGTGGTGCGGTACCGCCTCCCCCGCCGTTGCACCGACTCCCGTGGATCCGGTCCCGAAGGTCCGGACCATCCAGGTGGTGCCCATCCAAGGCGAGATCGACGGGGGTCTGGAGCACTTCGTGAAACGCGCGATCGCGGAGGCGGTGGCGTCGCATCCGGACTTGATCGTGTTCGACATCGACACCTGGGGCGGGCAATTGGACGCCGCCTTCGAGATCTCCGACGCCATCACCTCCATCAAGACCTGTTCCACCGCCGCCTTCGTGGCCCGCAAGGCCATCTCCGCCGGGGCCCTGATCGCGCTCTCCACCCAGCGCGTGTACATGGCCCCGGGTGCCACCATCGGGGACTGCGCTCCCATCGTGCAGTCGGAAACCGGGCCCATCTTCGTGGGCGAGAAAGTGGAAAGTCCTCTCCGGGCGCGGTTCCGAGCCTTGGCGCGGCGCTCCCACCTCCCGGCGGAACTCGCCGAGAAGATGGTGTCCAAGGACCTTTCCGCCCTCTGCGCCAAGGACCGCGTGGGGAACCTCGCCTGGTTCACGGAGCAGTCCTGGGAGGGCCTGGACGATTCCGCGCGCTCCCGCTACCACGACCCCGTGACGGTGGTGCCGGAAGGGCAGCTCCTGACGTTCGACGACCAGGAAGCGGCCAAATGGGGATTTTCGGGCGGGACCTACGTCGACCTTCCCGCCTTGGAAAAGGGATTGGGCTGGAGCGAGGCCAAGCGCCTGGATCCCACCTGGAGCGAATCGTCGCTGCGCTGGCTCTCCAACTACGTGGGCATCTTCCTTGTGCTGGGACTGGCCGGACTGTACCTGGAATACAAGATGCCGGGTACCGCGATCTTCGGTGTGGCCGGTGCTCTCTTCCTGGCCTTGGCCCTGGGCTCCCAATTCCTGCTGGGGATGGCCTCCTACACGGCGCTTGTCCTCGCCGGCATCGGCATCCTGCTGGTGGCCGTGGAGATCCTGCTGTTCCCCGGAACGGTGGTCCTGGCCTTCGCCGGTCTGGGCTGCCTGCTGGTGGCGTTGGTCTTTTCCCTCCAGGGATTCGCCCTCCCCGACCCCAAGCTCCCCTGGCAGGCCCTGCAGATGCGCCGCAGCCTGATCACGGTCCTTTCCAGCGCCCTGGGCGCGGGTGCGCTGAGCATCGCGGCGGTGCGCTGGCTGGTGCCCTTGCTGCCCCTGCGCGAAGGCCCCTACCTGAAGGCCACCCTCGCGGACATGCCGGCCGACATCTCTCCACCACCGGACGCCCTGACCGGCAGCATCGCGACGGTCCGCTCCGTCCTGCGTCCGGTGGGAAGCATCGACCTGGAAGGTCGGGAATACCCCGCGATTTCCATCACCGGCATGCTCGCGGCGGGAACCCGGGTCCGGATCACGGGGCGTCGCGGCACCGAATTCCTGGTGGAACCCCTGGCCGACGCATGAACGACGCCACCTTGGCCACCATCCTGCAGATGGTGTCCGCGGCGCTCCTGCTCGCGGAGATCTTCCTTCCCTCGGGAGGTCTGTTGGCGCTGGCCACCGTGGGAACCCTGGTCGGGTCCCTCGCGGTGGCCTTCAGCCATTCCGCCGGACTTGGCTGGACCTTCGGCCTGGCCGACATCGTCCTCTTCCCTCTGCTCGGATGGTGGGGCGTGGGGAAGGTGGCGAGATCGCGACTCGCTCTCCAGGAGCACCTGGACAGCGGCGAAAACCCCGGCGATCCCTCCGTGATCGGGAAGGAGGTCGTCGCCGAGACCGGCCTGCGGCCGGTTGGCCGCGTCGTTTTGGACGGAATCCGTCACGAGGCGAGGTCCACGGGCCGCTTCGTTGAGCCCGGCGAAGCCGCGCGGGTGGTGGGCGAGGAAAAGGGAAGACTTCTGGTTCGCCCCTTGCCGTAGGGCGCGCGGTTGGTAGCTTCCTGTCCGCTCGTCAACCCCCACTGGAGGTCCCATGCCCGACATTTCCACCGCCCTGATCGTCGTCCTCGTCATCCTGCTCCTGGTCGTCGTCGTCCTGGTCTTCAACTTCCTGGGACTCTGGATCCAGGCGTTGTTCTCCGGGGCGCACGTGGGCCTGCTCTCCATGGTGGGGATGCGGATCCGGAGGGTGAACCCCCGCTTGATCGTGACTTCCAAGATCATGGCGGTGAAGGCGGGGATAGAGATTCCCGTGGGCCTGCTGGAGGCCCATTTCCTGGCCGGCGGCAACGTCATGAGGGTGGTCCAGTCCCTGATCGCGGCGGACAAGGCGAGCATCCCCCTGAACTTCAAGCAGGCCACGGCCATCGACCTCGCCGGTCGCAACGTGCTGGAAGCCGTGCAGATGTCGGTGAACCCCAAGGTGATCGAGACCCCCGTGGTCGCGGCCATGGCCAAGGACGGCATCCAGGTGAAGGCGTTGGCGCGCGTCACCGTGCGCACCAACATCGACCGCCTGGTCGGCGGTGCCGGAGAGGCCACCATCCTGGCCCGCGTGGGAGAGGGAATCGTGTCCACCATCGGGTCGGCCGAATCGCACAAGGACGTGCTGGAGCACCCGGATTCCATCTCCAAGACCGTTCTCGGCAAGGGTTTGGACGCGGGCACCGCCTACGAGATCCTTTCCATCGACATCGCCGACGTCGAGGTGGGCGTGAACATCGGGGCCAAGCTCCAGATGGACCAGGCCAACGCCGACAAGAACATCGCCCAGGCCAAGGCCGAGGAGCGCCGCGCCATGGCCATCGCCTTGGAACAGGAGAACCTGGCACGCATCCAGGAGATGCGTTCGCGCCTCGTGGAAGCGGAAGCCCAGATCCCCATGGCCATGGCCGAGGCGCTGCGCACGGGCAAGATCGGGGTGATGGACTACTACGGGCTCAGGAATCTCCAGGCCGACACCGAAATGCGCCAATCCTTGTCGCAGGGCAAGGAACTTCCGCCCAAGGTATAGACCGTGCACGATTCCGTCGGCTTGTTCAAGATCCTGATCCTCGTGGGGGTGGTGGGATACCAGGTCCTCAAAGCCTGGCGGAAGAAGGCGACCATCCAGGCACCGCAGCCCGCAGGGCCGGTCGCTGCGGAAAGCCGGCCCGAGAATTCCTGGTGGGAGCCTCGACCGGAGCCCGTCCTTGGGCCCGGACCGCTGTCGGAACCCCCGCCTTTCCGGGAACCCCCATCCCAAACATCGCCGACGCCCACGATCGGACGCGTGTTCGGGTCGGCGCCGCCGATGGCCTACAAGCCGATCTCGGCGCTGTCGGAAATCCCCGTGGATCCCACGCCGCGCACTCCGGTTACCGTGCTTCCGGAGCTGCGCGATCTGGTCCTGGCACAGGTCATCCTCTCCCCGCCTCCGGGACTGCGGGGTGGAAATCGGGGGGGAAGGAGCCCGTTGGAGCTCAGGCGGTGACGTCGAGCGTTTTCCCCAAGTTCGCGGGACTCACCTGGGCGGACTGGAGAAGTTGCGCGACTTGGCTGGCCTGCTGGTCCTGGCTCGTCTTGAGGAGCGAAACCTGGATTTGTCCCGCAAGGCCGTTGCCGTTGGCTGACATGGAAACGGATGAAGGGTCCATCTTCCTCTATTCGGTCGTTTTCTCGTTGGGCTTGAGCGTTTCCCCGTGCTGAGCATCCCGGAAGCCTCCAGCCGGCCCGGGTTCTGGATGGGTCTGACCCTGCTGGAATCGGATGTCCCGCGCATCGTGGCCCAAGCCGTCCAGTTGGCCGAGATCCCGTCTCCGACCGGCTTGGAGGAAGCCAGGGCCCAGAGCGTCCGCGAACTGCTGGAGGAAGCCCTGGGCATGGCCCGCATCGACCAGGCCGGGAATGTGGCCTCCGTGTTGGCCGGAGCCAAGGGAAGACCCGGAACGGTGGTCCTGGCGCCCCTGGATTCGTGGTACGAATCCATCGACCATCCCCACATCCAGGTCCGACCCGATCGCTTGACGGGTCCGGGCATCGCCGGCCAGTCCATCGCCTTGGCGGTGCTGGTGGCCTTGGCCCGCACCCTTCGGGAACGACCGGTCCAGGGATTGGGCGACATCTGGTTCGTGGCCACCGTGGGTTCGGAGATGTCCGGCGATCTGCGCGGCATCTGCCATCTGTTCCCGTGGCTCCCCACCGTCGCCGAACGGGTGATATGCCTCCAGGGCCCGGGCCTGGGCCGATTGGACCATTGGTCGGTGGGGACCTACCGCGGCGAACTCGCCATCTGGGCGCCCGGCGGCCATTGCTGGCGCGATTCGGGCCGCCCCAACGCGCTTCGCCTGGCCATGGAATTCTCCGCCCAGATGGAAGCCATCCACAAACCCGGATTTCCACGAACGCTCTACAACCCGGCCCAGCTGGAATCCGGCGACGCGTGGAACACCCTCCCGTCCAAGGCCGTGCTTCGCTTCGAACTCCGGTCGGACGGGGAAGAAGAATTGCAGCGACTCATCCGCGAAGCGCAGCGCGCGGCGGGCAGCTTGTGCAAGGGATTGTCCGGTTGCCGGGCGGAACTGTCCCAGAAGGGGTTCCGCCACGCCACCGGTTTGTACCCGGACCATCCGCTGGTGATGGGAACACGGGAGGCGCAGAGCTGGGCGGGTCTGGTCCCGCGTCTGGGCGCGTCGAGCTCGGACGCTTCGGTTTGCCTCCACTACGGAGTGGCTTCGGTCACCATCGGATTGGCCAGCGTGGTGGGTCTGGAAACCCACATGGAGTCGCTGTATCTGGACAGCCTTCCCGTCGGGCTCCGACAGGCCTACGCGGTGCTCGTCCAGGTGGCGGGCAGGAACACTCCCCATGACACCTGAAGCCTGGCTTTTCCGCAACTCCTTCCTGCCCTCCCGGGACGCGGCCTCCCGACTGCGAGGTTCGGAAGTTCGCATCGGTCTGTGCCTCTTGGCGCGCAACGCAGCCGTCACACTGGGCAGGCACCTGCTTCTGCTCCGACATGGCTGGCCCGGAGGGACCGCGCCGTGGTCCGAAATCATCGTGGCCGACCTGGGCAGCACGGACACCACCTCGGAGATCGGCCGGGAGCATGGAGCCACGGTCCTGGAACCGGGCGACCGCCTCGCCGCCTCGTTGGACCCGGCCGCCGACGGGGACGGCCTGGCCCGCGCCCTGCGGGAGACGGAATCCGACATCCTGCTGGTGCTGCCCGCAAGCCTCATCCGGTTGGACGTGGCCGGGATCGCGACCATGGTGCGCGTGCTCCTGGACGATCCGAACATCAAGCTGTGCCTGGGGGCGTCGGAGATCGACGGAGGCCCGTTGTCGGCCTTGGGCACCCGGCCCGTTCTTTCGGCCCTGCACCCCGACCTCGCCTTGGTCATCGATCCCACCACGCCCATCCTGGCGCTGCGGACTTCCGCGATCCGCGACCTTCCCCTGGCCCTCGCGGGGGGCTATGAGAGCGCCTTGGTCGTCGATTGCTGCGCCGCAAATGGACTGGATTCCCTGGCCCAGGTCCGGTTGGCTCCCCTGGAATGGGAGATCCAAGACCCCCGACTCGAACCTGGACGTGCATTCCGAACCATGGTGGCACTTCTGGAGTCGCTGAAACGAGCGGGACGGATCTCGACCAGCCGCGAGCTTTGCCACCTGCTGCCCCGCCCCATGGACTGGGGAGAATCGGGTCCTCGCCTGGTCACGGGACTCGAGGTCTTCCCCTGGAACAGGAATTGACCCGACCATCCCGCAATCGCCTTGGATTCCCCGCTCCCGGTGGCGCGTCGTCCTGGCAGCACCGCTATTTCTTGGTCGATTTCCCCGCAGGCGTGACGACTTCCGCAGGCGCCGCAGCTTCGGCGTAGACGGGCAGGGCGACCAGCTTGTTGTCCTTGTCGAAGGAGAAGCGGACTTCCCGGCCATCCACCAAGTAGCTCCAAACCTCCGCGACCCCGCCGGACCCGGTCTGACGGTCCACCAGCATGGGCTCGCCCAGGAGATCGGATACCTTGTATTTCTTGAACCCCACCTTCCAACTCGTGGACTTGAAGGTGGATGCGATGTCGGACATGGAAACCACTTCGCCGTTGGAGTTGATCCAGGTGGTGGTGAAGGAGACATCTCCGGGCCCCGCGGCGATCTTGGTCGGGTAGCGGAACAGCTTGGTCCAGCGGGGAGAGCCGGACGCGTCGAAATAGTTGACGTCGGTGGGCCATCCGTGGTCGTTGAAGGCGACATGGAAGGTCACCTTGTCCCTTTGCGGGGCTTCGATCCCCAACGGGGCGGACAGGGGATGGTCGCCGGTCAAGTTCCAGCCCGAAAACCATTGTTCCTTGATGCCCGGTTCCACGGTGTAGAGCTTCGGCGCCCGTCCGGGATCGATCACGCTGGTATCCGCCTGCACGGGAGGCGGAGAGGACATGTAGGGGGAGGGGGGAACGATCTCCACCGCTTGGGCAGCGGCGAAAGCCATCAAGACGGGCGAAAGGCGCAGGCGCATGGAACCTCCGGGCGAAAGGACTGGGAACAAACTTACATCCGACTCGCTTGTCGTTGTTGTCGATCGCGGCCCGGACCCGGGTTGTACATTGAATCGTCCATGAAGAAGCTGCCGACCGCATTGGTCCTTGCGTTCTTGCTCCTCTCGGGCTGCAGGATCCCACACCTCCAGGCCCTGCTTTCCCACCTCCATCCCCATCCGACACCCGAGGATCTGGTGGGTCGTCCCTTCCCCAGTTTCGCCTTCGCGTCGATCCCGGGCCGGGATTCGGTCCGCAGCAACGATCTGAAGGGATCCTCCCCGACCCTTGTGGTGTTCTGGGCGACCTGGTGCGCTCCCTGCCGCGAAGAGGTGGGCGTTCTCGAACAAGTCCTGAAGGACGAGGGTCCCGCTGGCGTGAAGATCGTCGGACTTTCCGTGGACGACAGTCCCGCCGCCGTCCCCCTGCTGGTGGACCGGTTGCAGATCCCGTATCCGGTGGGCGTCGGGGCCAGCCCGTTCTTCTACGACCTGAAGCTGGAGGAAATCCCGCAGGTGTACGTCCTCGACGACAGCGGCGTGGTCCGGAGTTCCTTCACCGAGGTGGCGGACGAATCCACCTTGCGCCAGGCAATCGCCAAGGCCCGGCTGCCGGGATAGAAGCGGGCGGGGCGGAACTACAGCAGGATTCCCGCTTTGGCCGCCTTGCCGCGAAGACCCGCCAGGGTCCTGCGGTCGGCCACGATCAGGATGGTGTCGGAAAGCCGTTCGGCGGCGCCCTTGGCCAATCTTTCCAAGGTTCCCGCGCTGGAGGCGTCCGGGCACAGCAGCACCATGCCCTCGCGGACGCGGACGGGTTGCGCGCCTCGGCTCCAGTCCGCCATGGTTTGGCGCACGTTGGCGGGAAGTGGGCTCGCGACCAGACCATCCAGCGAGTCGATGATCTCCGCGGAGGAAACCCCCAGGGCCGATGCCGCCTGCACGCTGGCGCGGGTGAGCCGTCCGACGATCCCGTGGTCCTGGGAGGTGAGCTCCGAATAGAGCGAGATCTCGGCCCGGAGATTCGGGTCCACGCGTCCGAAGTAGATGTCGAAGGCGGGGGTCACCTTGGCGTGGCGAGGCGGTGCCGGGTGCATGTCCGGCGGCAGTCCCAGCCAATTCCTGCCCGCCTCGGTGAGGCTCCAGGTGATGGCTCCCTCCGCCGTCACCCCCCTGCCCGCCAGTCCCAGGAAATACGGGTAGATCAGGGCTCCGACCATCAACGACCTGGCGGTGGATTCCTGGATCCGATCGAAGAAATCCGCCGAGGAGACCTCGATCCTGCGTTCCGTCATGGGGGCACCGCGGAGAAAGATGTGGGGATCCGAAGGGGCGAACGCCGTTTCCATGTCCGCCATCCGCACCGCTCCGACCGGCGGAAGGACCTCCAGCACCCGTTGGGCCAGGCGGCGTCCCAGACCCTCGAATTCATCGGGTTCGTGTCCCATCCGCCAGCAGATCACGTCGATGTTGCCTCGGTTGGCCGCGCCCAGCCGATCCCAAGCGGGATCGAAGGAACGGAGGCCTTCGCAGTCCAGGCAGCGTTCGAAGAAGGATCGGCGTCCGGCCTTCGCCACCTCGGAGCCGACTGGGGAAATCCCCAAGTTCGGGACATCGGGCATCGGCCCCCGGCGGGAGGAGAGCAGTTTGAGGTCCCGGAGCAGGTTGAGGGCGTGGGGCACGCGGTGACCGACGGAATCTTCGATCCCGACCCAGGTGGGGAGCGGAACCAGCCGCCCTTCCAGCGGCTTGATCCAGCGCGCCGGGATGGAGCCGTCCCGGTTGTGCTCCAAGGGCTCGCGGGAGATGTGGTGGAGCACCATCCAAGCGTCCCAGGACAGGAAGGGGAACCCGAACCTCAAGTCATCGCGCACGATCGCGGCGCGCAGCCGCTTCCCCACTCCGGCATGGCGAGGGCGTCGTTCGTTCGCCTGCCCGACGAGCAGCGCCGAGGCGAGGCCGGGCGTCGACGGATTCCGTCGTCGTTCGAGTTCGGCCTCCAGGTCCTGGAGGGAGGCCCTCCCCGGAACGCCAGGGTCCCCGGTCCCCGGTTCCCCGGTTCCCGTTCGGATCTTCGGTGCCATGTCCGGAAAAGTAGGGGAAATGGGAAAGGGGGGGTGACGGGAATTCAAGGAGGACGATTTGCAGCCCACTGGAGGCTTGGGAAATTCCATGAACATCGCCTCTCTCTCGTTCGCCCCCGCCTCACCCCTCCCTCGCCGTTGGCGATGGAGTCCCCTCTCCATCGTCCGAGATGGAGAGGGTAGGAACACGAGCGAGGATACTTCAGAGCGCGGAATCCCGGCATTCACGCGGCCACCACGCTTTCCGTCCTCACGCTTCAATGGGGCCGCGCTCGTGAGAGCGCGGAATGTCCAAGAATATCGCCGCGGCAATCCAGCGAGATCCGGCTTCAATGGGGCCGCGCTCGTGAGAGCGCGGAATGGCGGTTGCTGGTGATGTGTTCGCCTATCCCTTCTACATGCTTCAATGGGGCCGCGCTCGTGAGAGCGCGGAATGGCCCTACCTACAGGCTGGGCAAGACGTCAAGCTCACGCTTCAATGGGGCCGCGCTCGTGAGAGCGCGGAATGTTGGCGAACAACACGACAGGCAGCGCGGCCACCCTGACGCTTCAATGGGGCCGCGCTCGTGAGAGCGCGGAATGGTGCCCGCACGTCACCGTAGTTCTGAACGAAGGCCAGCTTCAATGGGGCCGCGCTCGTGAGAGCGCGGAATGGGACCGGCTCCCAGTCAGCGACGTATCCCACGACCAGCTTCAATGGGGCCGCGCTCGTGAGAGCGCGGAATGCATCGATCAGGCAATAGGGACGAGTAGACGACGCGATAGCTTCAATGGGGCCGCGCTCGTGAGAGCGCGGAATGAGGAAATACCATGGCTTCTGTGACCGATACGATCAATGCTTCAATGGGGCCGCGCTCGTGAGAGCGCGGAATGATCGGCTATGCTTTTTAAGAGGTAGTTGAATCTTCAGCTTCAATGGGGCCGCGCTCGTGAGAGCGCGGAATGACCGAAAGAAACACCATGAGCATCGCATCTGAATTCGCTTCAATGGGGCCGCGCTCGTGAGAGCGCGGAATGCATCGATCAGGCAATAGGGACGAGTAGACGACGCGATAGCTTCAATGGGGCCGCGCTCGTGAGAGCGCGGAATGAGACTAGGAAGACAGAAGAGACGAAAAAGAAGTCTAGGCTTCAATGGGGCCGCGCTCGTGAGAGCGCGGAATGGTACTTGCTGGGATCCAACGGCTTACCATTCTGCGTGCTTCAATGGGGCCGCGCTCGTGAGAGCGCGGAATGAACGGATACTCCTCCACGCAGGGTGGATACTACTCGCTTCAATGGGGCCGCGCTCGTGAGAGCGCGGAATGCCGGACCTCAAGGTCATGGCCCAAGCCCTCGCCTCGCTTCAATGGGGCCGCGCTCGTGAGAGCGCGGAATGGGCGACTCTCGCGGCCAACAGCGTCGAAGGCAACCTGCTTCAATGGGGCCGCGCTCGTGAGAGCGCGGAATGGGCTCTGACCACCGCGACGGACTACTCCCAGAACTCGCTTCAATGGGGCCGCGCTCGTGAGAGCGCGGAATGCTGACTGAGGATATCATGATGGATGGGTCCCCGTCCGTGCTTCAATGGGGCCGCGCTCGTGAGAGCGCGGAATGAGTACCCTCTTGGATCCAAGCTCGATCCGTGCCCCGTTGGCGTCCATTCGAGCGCCAGGGAGTTTCCGGGCCGAGGGTTGGCCAGGAAGGACGCAAAACTTGCATGCAAGTCCAAGGATTTCAAAGAGTTCGAGCGGAGATCGAGAATCCAGGACCACCCCACCGCTCGAATGGCTCACGCGATGAAAACCTTGGGCGGCTCCTCGTAGTCGCGACCTATCGACTGGATCAGATCGTCGCGGTCGTTGGAAGCCAACCCCAGATCGAAAATCAGGGCTTGGTCTTGGCGGTGATGGACGATCTTCTGCAGCCGCTGCTCCATCTGGAGAAATTCCCTCGAGTTCAGTTCGCAAAGGAAAACGGAAAATTGGACATGCCGCCCAAAGCCTTCCATGGATTTGTGGATGGCCTTCAAACGCTTGGGGTCGGAAACATCGTAGGTCACCAAAAAGCGGCGGCGACTCATCGGGTCACGATCCCCGGATACCGCGGGATCTCTCCGCGCAGGGTCCTTGCCATCAATTGCGCCTGCACGAACACCACGCGTCGCCAAGTTGTCTTGTAGTCGAAGACGGGATGGGTGATGAGTTGGTCCATGCGCAGTTCGTAGGCCTTGATCAAGGACTTGCGGCCTTCGGCATTGAGCGCCCAGGAAACGCCGTTGGTCTCGAAGCTTCCGGAGCCGACCATTCCGTTGTTGATCGCGGAAATGACTGCGGAATCGGCGACCAGGGATCGGAACTCCTCCATGAGATCCAAGGCGAAGGCCGGACGACCATGACGTGGTTGGTGGTAGAAGCCCCAATACGGATCGAGTCCCACCGACATCAAAGCGACCGTGCACTCCTTCACCAACAAAGCGTAGGCGAAGGAGAGACAGGCGTTCACGGGATCCTTGGGAGGTCTTCGATTCCTCCCCTCCATGTCGAACGGAAACGCCTCGCCTTCCTTGGGTCGGAGCATCCGTGCGAATTCCCCGAAATAGGCCCGTGCGATGAAACCTTCCACTCCCAGCAGTTCTTGCAGGTTGTGCGTCTTTTCCACCTGCCGGAGCATTCGAGCCATTTCGTCCAGCGCCACATCGACATCCCCGCGACCGTTCCGTCGGAGCAGGGTCCTCTGGTTCTGACCTTTCGCCTGGACGATCGATTGCGCCAATCTCAGGCAGAACGACGGATCTGCCGCTTTCTGGAACTGGGAGGCACGATCGTAGGCGTTGCGCAGTCCGATGCCATGGGTGATCCCGTAGAACCAATGCCCCATGGACTGATGGACCACGGGAATTCCGCGTTCGGCACACAGATGGATAGCGGCCGAGGTGATCTGAACGGATCCGCACAGGACCACCTGCGACACATCGATCAACCTGGCTTCCAGCAAGGTTTCCTTCCCTTTGGTGACTTCCAGGGTTTCGCCGCTCTTGCCCAGGCGCGCGCCTTGCTCCTGTACGTACAGCGGTTGGGCGTCGTCGCGAGGAGGATAGAATCGGCGGATGCCGTCCTCCAGGTCCGGCTCCGCGCCCCGAAGGACCAGCGTCTCGTCGGGGAGACAGATCCCCGCCAGACTGCAACCCTGGCATTTGCGCGAATGGTCGAGAGGGAGGGGTTCCTCGTCGCTGGATGCGCAGGCGTGGGCGAGTTCGATCAACTCCCGAGTTCGACGCTCCAAAGCCTGGGTCAACGGAATCTCGACCCGCGTGCGAGATTTCTCGAAATAGAGGACACCCCTTTCGCACGCGTATCCAGATTCCCGCAACAGCATGCCCTGGGCCATGAGTTGCACGCGCTCGGGCTCCCAGCTGCGCTCCGGGTTGTCTGGGACTTCCCCGCGTTTGTACTCCACCGGGGTCGCCGCGGATCCTTCCGCCTCGACCAGATCCAGTTTGGCGGAAATGCCGAGCATCTCGGACGCGAGCGAGACGGATCGAACGATTTTTGGCGGAGTGTCCGTCCCCTCCTCCCAGGGAAGGGGCAACGCATCGGCCTCGGCGTCCACGCGCGAATGGACGTTGCGACCGTCCTCGGTGAAAGCGTTGTTCTCCCAGCGGCCTTGGACGTGCATCAGGTGCATGCGGCGCGGGCAATAAGCGTACTGGTGGATCGCGTCCAGGGGTAAGGCGTCACGGAGTGCTTCCACGGTTGAGCTCCTTTCTCGAAATCGGGAAGGAGCTGCATCGCTCAGTAGAAGCGGTGAGGCTCCACATGGAACAACTGGCTGAGAAGCTTCGCCTGCGCCTTGCTGACCGCGCGGCGGTCGTGTTCCCAGTCGGAGATCCGGGCAGGAGAAACGCCTCCCAGTCGTTCGCCGAGTTCACGCTGGGTCCAGCCATGTGCATCACGCAAACCGGAAAGCCAGGAGCCGGGAGTCTGGGCTGCCTCCCAAGCCTTCCATTCAGGGGTTTTGAACGGATCGATCCATTCGTCTTCTTCGGGTGGCCCCACATACCAGAATCCGAAGGCTTGGTCGAGGCGTTCAAGGACGACGGGTGGGGTATCGGGGCGGAATAGGCGTTCAATAGGGTGCCCCTTGGTGGCTCCCGATGTAATAGACTTCGATGAAGAGCGTGTCGCCGCCCTTCTGCCAACACGCGACCCACTGGTGGTCGCTCGTGAGGTGACAGTGGTACTTCGCGTCAGGGCCTTTGAGCTTGCCATAGTTCTTCCAATCCTTGGGGCCGGTGGGGCCTGCGACGCGGAGCAAGTCGAGCAACTTCTGCAACGACGCCTGCGCCTTGATCGGCATGCGCTCGACATTCTTCCACGCACGTCGCCCGACCCTGACCTGCCAGATCACAGTATACTCCATTTTGGGGTACAAGGCAAATACATTTCACAGACTGCGGGATGGGGAGAAGTAAAAGCGTGTGGCAGGTGGGGCGCCCACTTTAAGGCGTTTCGAGAAAAAGACGTCTTCCATTCCACGGCATTTCAGATCAGACGCTGTTGTCGGTCCAATTTGCGCAAACAGACTGCGGCATGCATCAAGCCCCAAGGCGCAACCCCACACCCCCCAATAGAATCCATCGTTCCAGCAAACCGAGGCGATCTCCTCACTCGAGATTGGAACACAGGTGAGTACTCCCAGACCAACAAACCCTAATGCATTCCTCGTGAAATCAACTCCAGAAGAATTGCCGCTCTTTCCAGGGTCCGACCACCTCAGCGCATAGTCGTTTCGATCTGCTGGATCCCAATTCAAGCTGGTCACATCTTCCGATTCGATGCTCTCGCCAGCAATCCACCTGTTCAAGACCGCGCTGGTAGCCAGTTGCGCACAATCGCGGAAATTTTTCAACAGGAGCTGTCCGCCTTGACCGTTGCTGAAACTGAAGGGGGCAGGCTGGATCGAGCCATCACCTCTCACAACTTCTGTACCTAGGAGTCTGCGCGGCAGTACTGTTGGCGGATTTTCGGGTTTCCTGGTTTTGGGGTAGGTCCTGCCGATATTTGGTCTGGTGTGGGTTGGATGCGCCCTTTGGAGGCTTCCCTTACTCTG